>Ga0209794_1000059_pt1 | contig 279707 bp, 255 predicted proteins | sample EBPBio232013_DNA_FD_185869 | JGI IMG/M metagenome (GOLD analysis project Ga0209794, IMG submission 185869) | Wastewater treatment Type I Accumulibacter community from EBPR Bioreactor in Madison, WI, USA - Reactor 1_5/23/2013_ DNA (SPAdes)... | ecosystem: Engineered > Bioreactor > EBPR >...
AGGTAGCCCAGCTCATCGAGAATGAGCAGGTCCACGTGCAGCAGGCTGGCTGCGATGCGCCCCGCACGCCCCTGGGTTTTCTCCTGCTCCAGTGCATTGACCAGATCGACCGTGGAGTAAAAGCGCACCCGTTTGCCGTGCTGGGTGATGGCGGCAATGCCCAGCGCGCTGGCCAGGTGAGTCTTGCCCGTGCCGGGACCACCGATCAGCACCACGTTGTGGGCTTGGTCGGTGAACGCCAGGCTGGCCAACTGACTGACCAGCACCCGCTCCACCGCCGAGGCTTCGAAGTCGAAGCCGGCCAGATCCCGGTGCATGGGGAAGCGCGCCGCCTTCATCTGGTAGGACACCGAGCGCATCGCCCGGTCCACCCCTTCGGCCTGCAGTAGGTGCTCCAGCAGCCAGCGCGCACTTTGCAGCGCCGCCGCCTCCCCTTGCCCCAGCAGCTCATCCCAGGCGCTGGCCATACCGTACAGCCGCAGGCTCTTGAGTTCGCTGGCAATCTCAGTTCGCATGGCCGGCCTCCTGAGCGTCGGCGGCGCGCAGCCGGTCGTAGCGGTGGGTGTCAGCTCGTGGCGCCTCGCGCAGCGCCAGGGCCGTGTCCGCCGGTGGCGGACGCTGCGGATCACTCAGGCGCGCCAGCACGTTGCGCACGTGCTCCACGCTGATGTGTCCGCTGGGTGTGGCGTGTTCCAGCACCAGCTCCACCGCCACCAGCAGCGCATCCAGACCTGCCGTGGGCACCAGCGCCAGAACCTCCGAGAGCACCCGATCACCACCGGCGTGGCGCATCAGGGCATGTCGTAGTTTCGCCAGCGGCCGGGGCATGTCGGCAAACGGCGCGCCGTTTCTCAACGCCCCGGGCTTGCGCTGCACCAGCTCGATGTAGTGCTGCCAGTCGAACACCGTCTGCCCCCGGTTGAGCACACGCTCGTGGCTGGCCACCAGCGCGTCCCCAGCGACCACGTCCACGCGGCCGGGGTACAGCCGTGTGCTCACCATGTGCCCGGCCCACTCGCAGGGCACCGAGTAGCGATTGCGCGCCACCGTCACCAGGCAGGTGCTGCTGACCCGCGCAGGACGCTCCACGTAGCCGTCAAACGGCGCCGGCATGCCCATGAGGTGCTCGCGCTCGAGCTGCAGCACCTCGGCGATGCTCAGCTCCCGGTGCTGCGGGTGCGGCGTGTCCGCCCATACCGCCTTGCATCGCTCGGCCAGCCACGCGTTGAGTTCGGCAAAGCTGGTGAACTTGCGCTCTCGCGCCTCCAGCCACACCCGCCGCCGGCTGTCCTGCACGTTCTTCTCCACCACCCCCTTCTCCCAGCCCGAGGCCACGTTGCAGAAGTCCGCATCAAACAGGTAGTGGCTGCACATGGCCGCAAACCGGGCGTTGACCACCCGGCCCTTTCCCTTCTTGACCTTGTCCACCGCCGTCTTCATGTTGTCGTAGATGCCCCGGCGGGCCACGCCGCCCAGCGCCGCAAACGATCTCGTGTGCGCGTCAAACAGCATCTCGTGCCCCTGGCTGGGGTACGCCACCAGCCAGAACGCGCGCGAGGCGCACAGCTTCAGGTGCGCCACCTGCGCCTGGTGGTACACCCCGCCCACCACGATGCCTTCCTCGCTCCAGTCAAACTGGAACGCCTCGCCCAGCTCGAAGCTCAGCGGCACAAACGCCTTCGTGGTGTCCTTGCCCGAGTCCTGTCGCCACGCCCGGGTGAAGTCCGTCACCGCGCTGTAGCCACCCCGGTAACCCTGGGCCTGGATCTGCATGAACAGCGCCCGCGCCGTGCGCCGCTGATCCCGAGACCGGTGAGCATCCGTCTTGAGCGCCGCCACCAGCGTCGCCTCGAACGCCGAGAGCTTGCCCACCTTCTGCGCCCGCTCATACCGCGGCTGGGTCGCCGCCGGCGCCTTCAGCCACTTCTTGACGGTGTTCCTCGACAAACCCGTCTTCCTCGAGATCTCGCTGATCGAGACCCCGTCGCGCATCTTCATGCGCCTGACCTTGCCAATCATGTCCATGGTGATCACCTCTTTTGCTCCTGCCAAAAAATTCAGCAGTCGCGTGATACACCCTGGTCAGTTTTGAAGCGGCACTCCCGCCTTCAGATGGTCAGTTTTCGGTCGGCGTCAACAGCATGGGCAAGTGATTGCCGCAATTCATGCGGTGAAAGAGGCCTGCAATCACCGCACGGGGCGGCGATTCCGCGGCGCTTCGCTACTTGATCCGTCGCAGCCGCGGTGGCTCGGCGGATACCTGCAGGTGCTTGACGACTCTGTGTCCGGGGCTGCTGTCGACCTTCATCAACCGCGCATGAGTTTCTCTTGGCAGTTGTGGATCGATGCTTTCATCCGCTGCACCGTCGTTCGGCGGATCGGATACGCCGCCGCCCGTTGAGTGAAGGTCGCCGTCTGAGCCACCATCCGATCGATGGTGGCCTCGGCCGCCTTCGCTGCCACGCCGCCCTCTGAGGCGAGGCGCAGCAGATGGGCGCGTTCCACGGCATTGGCTTCGCCACAGACATCCATGTGGTGCTGGCCCATGGGGCCTTCGCTGAAGGTCAGGTCGAAGGCCGGGGCCAGCCGCCAGCGCCGATCCTGTCCGAGGCGCCAGGCGAAGTTCTTGGGATGGTCGTCGCGGTTGTGGAACAGCACGTTGAAGACAGCGCGCGCGTAAGCCTTCTCTACCTCGCGCTCGTCGCGGGTCAGCAGGCGCGTGGCGCGCAGCAGCGCGGTGTAGTCCGCGCTGCCGGGTAGGCGGAAGTCCACCTGCAGCAGGCCCGCCAGGCTGTGCACCGGGACACGTAGGCCCTGTTGGCGATCGAAACGCGCCACGCCGAAGGCGGCCAGCCTGGACGACAGATCGAACCATGCGCTGGCTGGCACCTCTAGTCCGCAATCGCTGGCCAGTTCGGCATACATCTGCTCGATGGCGCAGACCTCCTTGTGTTCGTCTTGGGCGGGGAACTTCACCAGCCAGGGGGAGCCTGGTGCGTCGCCGCGCGTGCTGACGTGGCCCGACCCTGCGTCGTACTGCACCAGCGCCTTGGGCCGTGCGCCTTGCGGGGAGCCTCCCGTCAGCGCCAGTTCGCGCAAGGCGGCTCCTGCCTCACCGGCCAGGGCGCGCTCGCTTTCTTTGGCCAAGGCCAACAGGTTCCAGTCCGGCTCCTTGGCATCAGGCTCTGCTGCCGGCACGAAGCGCAGGGCGCCCATGGCGCGATCCCCGATGAAGGCCAGGCGATCCAATGGCCCGGGATGGCGCAAACCCTGCTGACGGAACAACCGGTCCGTGAGCAGCAGGCCCCAGCCATCGGGCAGGCTGTCGGCGATCAGGCCGGGCAGGCGGAGCTGGTGCGGTGGGAAGCCGCCATAGGCGGTGGCACGCAGCTTGAGGTGCAGCGGCGACAGTTCCAGCCCTTGCGCCAGCGCCTCGGGCGCATATTCGAACAGTAGCGTGGTGCCGTCGTCGGCGAGCAAGCCCAGTGGCCAATCCTCGCCCCAGCCGCAGTAGTGGACGGCCAGGCGCTTCATGTGCTGCTCCGGCGGCGGGCTCGCTGCCTTTGGGTAGCCGCTTCGGCTTTTTCCATCTGAGCGATGGACTGGCGCTTGAGCACGAACAGATCCTCCAGCTCATTGACCAGCCCGAGCGCCTGCACCGCGCGAACCAGGGTTTCCAGCGAAGACTGGCCGCTGCTTTCCAGCTTGCGCAGTGCGCCCAACGAGAGGCCAGCCATCTGCGCCAGCTCGCGCTGGGGCAAGCCCTGGGCCAACCGCTGCGCACGCACGCGTTGGCCCAGTACCTGGAGGATTTCGCAGGGCGGTGCTAGATTTAATGACATTATTCTGTCTTTTATATCAAAAGATTCTTTATAAGAGTCATTATAAGGGTTATTATATGGTTCTGCCACCAGGCGGTATGTTGCACAGTGATTGCCCACAGGGCAGCGGGTTGAAGCAACCGCGCCTCATGGGGCGTTCGTGTCATCTGCGCACGAGCGGCGACCGCTTCGCTCGTAGCCCATGCCCAGTTCCTGGGCCTGCTTCGTCAGTGCCGCCATGGCGTCTTCGCTGGCTTGCGTGCTCGCTGCACCGCCGTTGCGCGCTTCTTCTATCGCAGCCAGCCACTTCGCCCATCTTTCCAACGCCACCTTGCGCTCCTCGAAGTAGTCGTACTGGTTGTAGACACCCTCGACATCGCGCACCTTGTGGTTCAGCGCCCGCTCGGCGACGAAGCGGTCCACGCCCAGCGCGGCCATGTGGGTGCGGGCCGTGCGGCGCATGTCATGCACGGTGAAGTGCTCGATGTCGTCCAGCGGCAGGCGGCGCAGCGCGACGTTCAACATGTCCGGGCTGATGTGGCCGAAGCGGTTCCGCCCCGGCACGCCGCCTTTCATGTGGATCAGCCGGCGCGCCGGGAACAGGTATTCGCTGTTGCAGGAGAACACCTGGACCTCCTCCAGCCACCGCAGGACCGGTGCCGCGAGCGGGATGTCGACGGACTGGTTCTTCTTTGTGCGCGACGGGTGCAGAGACCAGACGCCGCGCTTCAGGTCGAACTCGCTCCACTGGGCCGACACGGTGGTCTGCTCCTGCGCCTTGAGCCGCCCGGCGCGCTTCTCGGCGGCGACGTCCACGCCTTGCTGGATGCGTGCCCGGTTCTGGCGTGCCGCTTCGCGGGCCTCCTTGAGCGACAGGTCGGGTAGCGGCCGAGCACTGTCTCTCGGGCAACGCCGCCGAAGCGGTAGCGAAGACCCCATGAGGCCCGACCCCTCAGTGCACTGGCGGTGGTGGCCACGAAGGTCAGGCCGTTGCCAATGCCCCGGTCAACGGGGCCGGTGTTGAGTCAGGCTCGCAGCGTCTTGTCGGTGACGCGTTCGGTTTCAGTCATGGCGCGATCTCCACAGCGATTCACAAGGAATCCGTGGGGGAAAAATTCGGGCGCTGCCCCCGAAACCATGGGGAAGCAAATTTCCCCCACGATTTCTCCCACGGAAATCGTGCGCTACGCTGAAATCGCTTGCTACCTCATGACACCAGATGCCACGCTAACCAACTGATTTTCAAGGAATTTTCGGATGGCATGTGCCACCTTGAAACCTCACTCTATGTTCTGCACCTGCTCGCGCATCTGCTCGATGAGCACCTTCATGTCGACGCTGATGCGCGTCAGCTCCAGCGTGGAAGCTTTCGAGCCCAGGGTATTGGCTTCGCGGTGCAGCTCCTGGATCAGGAAATCCAGCCGCTTGCCGGTTTCGCCGCCCTTGCGCAGCACGGCCTCGATCTCGTCCAGGTGCGCAGCCAGCCGGCCCAGCTCCTCGGCGACGTCGATGCGGATGGCGTAGGCCGTGGCCTCGGCCAGGGCGCGCTCCTGCGCGGCCTGGGCGCCGACCTGGCCGTCGCCGCTGGCCAGCGCCTCGCGCCAGCGCTCCAGAAAGCGCTGCTTCTGTGCCTGCACGGCCTGCGGCACCAGTGGCTCGGCGGCACGGGCCAGCGCGCGCAGCTGTGCCACGCGCTCGCCGATCAGGCGCGCGAGCCGCGCGCCCTCGCGCTCGCGCGCGGCCACGAAGTCGTCCAGCACGCGGCGCGTCAGCGTCATCAGCGCCTCGGCCGCGGCCTCGTCGCTCACGGCTTCGGCGCTGCCCGCCAGGCGCAGCACGTCGGCCACCGACAGCTGCGCGGCCTGCGGCAGCCAGTTGCACACCTGGTCCTGCACGGCGGCCAGCCGCTGCAGCAGGCGGGGGGATGGGTCGGCCAGCGCCTCGTCGGCCTGGCCTTGCAGCCAGGCGCGCAACTCGACCTTGCCGCGCCGCAGGCGCTGGCCCAGCAGCTCGCGCAGCATCGGTTCGTGGGGGCGCAATTCGTCGGCCAGCCGAAAACCCAGGTCCAGAAAGCGGCTGTTGACGGAGCGCAGCTCCAGACCCAGGCGGCCGCGTGCATTTTTGGCGGTCGGGGCGCCATCGGCGTCCGCGGACAGGGCCTGTTGACCACTGGCGTAGCCGGTCATACTGTAAACTGACATATTACTTTTCCGGGTACTGGGTGGTCGTCGCGGAGGGTCCCAGCGGGATCGGCGCATGATGCATCCGCCCGGGCCGTTCGACAACACAAATTATGTCAAAGGCCAAGCCCGCGCCGCTGCCGCCCGATACGGAGATCGGTGGCTACCGCGTGCTGCGCAAGATATCGGCCGGCGGCTTCGGGGTGGTGTACCTGGCGGTCGATCGCGAAGGCCAGCAGGTCGCGATCAAGGAATACCTGCCCTCGGCGCTGACCATGCGCGAGCCCGGGGTGCTGGTGCCCGAGGTGGCGCCGGAAAAGCTGTCGCTGTACCGGCTGGGCCTCAAGAGCTTCTTCGAGGAAGGGCGCTCGCTGGCGCAGATCTCGCACCCGTCGGTGGTGAGCGTGCTCAATTTCTTCCGCCAGAACGAGACCGTGTACATGGTGATGAACCACCTGGAGGGCGCGACCCTGCAGGACTTCATCGTCACCGCGCGCGAGCTCAAGAAGCAGAAGGTGTTCCGCGAATCCACCATCCGCTCGCTGTTCGACGAGATCCTGCGCGGGCTGCGCATCGTGCACCAGCACAAGATGCTGCACCTGGACCTGAAGCCGGCCAACATCTTCATCACCGACGACAACAAGGCGGTGATGATCGACTTCGGCGCCGCGCGCGAGGTGCTGAACAAGGAAGGCAACTTCACCCGCCCCATGTATACCCCGGGCTTTGCCGCCCCCGAGATGTACCGGCGCGATTCCACCATGGGGCCGTGGACCGACGTGTACGCCATCGGCGCCTGCATCTATTCCTGCATGCAGGGCTACCCGCCCAACGACGCCCCGCAGCGGCTGGAGAAGGACCGCCTGACGCTGTCGCTGACGCGCATGCGCGGGGTCTATTCGGACAACCTGATCGAGGTGGTCGAGTGGTGCATGTCGCTCGACCCGCTGTCGCGTCCGCAGTCGGTGTTCGCGCTGCAGAAGGAGCTGTCGCGCGAAGGCGAGCGCCAGTACACCAAGTTGTCGGTGGGCGAGCGCGTGCGCCTGCAGTTCGACAACATGATGACCGACACCAAGAAGGGCCTGCAACGGGCGACGCGCTTTGGCGCGCGCCTGAAGTAAGCCCGGGGCCCCATGAAGTTCTCGGTATTTCAGCTCAGCCGCCGCGGCGGCCGGGAGAAGAACGAGGACCGCATGGGCTACAGCTACACGCGCGACGCGGGGCTGTTCGCGCTGGCCGACGGCATGGGCGGCCATCCGGACGGCGAGGTGGCGGCGCAGATCGCGCTGCAGACGCTGTCGGCGCTGTTCCAGCGCGAGGCGCGCCCGCGGCTGGCAGCGCCCGCCAGTTTCCTGGCCGCCAGCCTGATGGGCGCGCACCACCAGATCATCCGTTACGCCAGCGAGCGCGGCCTGCTCGACACGCCGCGCACCACCCTGGTGGCCGCGCTGGCGCAGGGCGGCGAGCTGCACTGGATGCACTGCGGCGACTCGCGCCTGTACGTGGTGCGCGACGGCCAGCTGCTGCTGCGCACGCGCGACCACTCCTACAGCGAGGCGCAGGCCAACGCCGGCATGGCCACCGAGGGCATCAACCGCAACGTGCTGTTCACCTGCCTGGGCTCCACCGTGCGGCCGATGTTCGACGTCGCCGGCCCGCTGCGTCTGCTCGAGGGCGACCGCGTGCTGCTGTGTTCCGACGGTCTGTGGGGCAGCCTGGCGGACGAGCTGATCGTCAGCACCCTGGGCACGCTGCCGGTGGCCAAGGCCGTGCCCACCCTGGTGGATGCGGCGCTGCAGGCGGCCGGCGAGCATTCGGACAACGTCACCGTGCTGGCCATCGAGTGGGAAAGCCCGGCCGACGCGGCGTTCGAGCACAGCGGCTTCACCGAAACCCAGATACTGAGCGACGAGGTGTTCGCCTCCACCATCCAGGCCGGGGCCTACGATCCGCTGCTGGACGACCTGGACGACGAGGCCATCGAGCGCTCCATCGCCGAGATCAATGCCGCCATCCAGCGCACGGCCATGAACCGGCGCTGAGCGCGGCGGTGGCGCGGCATGGCATGCTGCGCGCCCAGTTGTACGATCCGAGACCATGACTTCCACTGCTTCGACCCCCGTGCGCGCCCTTCGCGCGCCCGACCAGCTGCGCCCGGTGCGCATCACCCGCCGCTTCACCCTGCACGCCGAAGGCTCGGTGCTGATCGAGTTCGGCCACACCCGGGTGCTGTGCACCGCCTCGGTGGAGGAAAAGGTGCCGCCGCACAAGCGCGGCAGTGGCGAAGGCTGGGTGACGGCCGAATACGGCATGCTGCCGCGCGCCACCCACACGCGCGGCGACCGCGAGGCCGCGCGCGGCAAGCAGAGCGGCCGCACGCAGGAGATCCAGCGCCTGATCGGCCGCAGCCTGCGCGCCGTGTTTGACCTGCGCAAGCTGGGCGAGCGCAGCATCCTGCTGGACTGCGACGTGCTGCAGGCCGACGGTGGCACGCGCACCGCCGCCATCACCGGCGCCTTTGTCGCCGCGCAGGACGCCGTCAGCTGGCTGCTGGCGCGCGGGCTGATCGCCGAGTCGCCCATCCTGCACCCGGTGGCGGCGGTGTCGGTGGGCATCGTCGCCGGCGTGCCGGTGCTCGATCTCGACTACGCCCAGGACTCGAGCTGCGACACCGACATGAACGTGGTCATGACCGGCGCTGGCCATTACGTCGAGGTGCAGGGCACGGCCGAGGGCGCGGCGTTTTCGCGCGCCGAGCTGGACCAGCTCATGCGCCTGGCGGAAAAGGGCATTGGCGAGCTGATCGACCTGCAACGCCAATCACTATCAAATTAATAGCTGCTGGCGCTTGACTGTAAAGCGCGAGAAGGTGATTTGAATGAAAATCGTGCTGGCCTCCAACAACCCTGGCAAGCTGGCCGAGTTGCAGGCCATGCTGGCGCCGCTGGGCATGGACCTGGTGCGCCAGGCCGAGCTGGGCATCAGCGAGGCCGAGGAGCCCTTCCGCACCTTCGTCGAAAACGCGCTGGCCAAGGCGCGCCACGCCGCTGCCGCCAGCGGCCTGCCGGCGCTGGCCGACGACGCCGGCCTGTGCGTCGACGCCTTCGGCGGCCTGCCGGGCGTGGACACGGCCTACTACGGCACCCGCTTCGGCTATGAAAAGGGCGATGCCGGCAACGTGCGCGCGCTGCTGGAGCAGATGCGGGGCGTCGAGCAGCGCCGTGCTGCCATGGTCAGCACCCTGGTGGCGCTGTGCCGTGCCGACGACCCCGAGCCGCTGATCGCCGTCGGCCGCGTGGTGGGCCAAATCACGCGCGAGCCGCGCGGCACGGGCGGCTTCGGCTTCGATCCGGTGATGCTCATCCCCGAGCAGGGCCAGACCTTTGCCGAAATGCCGACCGCGCTGAAGAACACCCTCAGCCACCGAGGCCGTGCCGTGCGGGCGATGGCGGCGCTGCTGCGCGAGCGCTGGCTGTGAACGACGTCCAGCACTACCTGCGCCCCGGCACCCTGCAACTGCCGGCGCTGCCGCCGCTGTCGCTGTACCTTCACCTGCCCTGGTGCCTGAAGAAGTGCCCCTACTGCGACTTCAACTCGCACGAGCGGCGCGCCGGTGTCGATGCCCGTGCGCAGCAGGCGCGCTATGTCGACGCCCTGCTGGCCGACCTGGAAGCCAGCCTGCCGCTGGTGTGGGGTCGGCCGGTCTACAGCGTGTTCATCGGCGGTGGCACGCCCAGCCTGTTCGAGCCCGAGCAGATCGACCGCCTGATCGCCGGCGCGCGCGCGCGCCTGCCACTGGAGCCGATGTGCGAGATCACGCTGGAGGCCAACCCGGGGACCTTCGAGCGCGAGCGCTTCGCCGCGTTTCGCGCCGCCGGCGTCACGCGCCTGTCGGTGGGCGTGCAGAGTTTTCACGACGGGCACCTGAAGGCGCTCGGCCGGGTGCACGACGGCGCCCAGGCACGCGCCGCGCTCGAGGAAGCCGCGCGCGCCTTCGACACCTTCAACCTCGACCTAATGTATGCGCTGCCCGGCCAGACGCTGGTCGAGTTGGAGCAGGACGTGCGCACGGCGCTGGCCTTCGCGCCGCCGCACCTGTCGATCTATCACCTGACGATCGAGCCGAACACCGTGTTCGCCAAGTTCCCGCCGCGCCTGCCCGACGACGACACGGCCTGGGACATGCTGGACCGCATCACCGCGCTGACCGCCGACGCCGGCCTGGCGCGCTACGAAGTGTCGGCCTACGCGCGCGCCGGCCACCGCTGCGTGCACAACCTGAACTACTGGGAATTCGGTGACTACCTGGGCATCGGCGCCGGCGCGCACGGCAAGCTGAGCTTTCCGCACCGCATCGTGCGCCAGGTGCGGCATCGGCAGCCCGAGCTGTACATGGACAAGGCGCTGGCCGGTGACGCCGTGGCGCAGGCGCACGAGGTGGCGCGCGCCGAGCTGCCGCTGGAGTTCATGCTGAACGCCCTGCGCCTGAAGGACGGCTTCAGCCTGACGGACTACACCGAGCGCACCGGCATGCCGCCCAGCAGCATCGCCACGGCGCTGGCGCGGGCCGAGCAGTCGGGCTGGCTGCGGCGCGAGGGCGCCTGGATCCAGCCGACGGCGCGCGGCTTCGACTTTCTGAGCGATCTGCAGCAGCTGTTTCTGCCAGCCGCTTAGATCTGGCTGAGCAGGTCCGGCGCTGGAAAGCCCGCCGCGTGAACCAGGCTCCCGAGCAGGGCGCGCCAGTCGGCGTTGACCTCGATCAAGCCCATCTGCGCCTCGCCCATGAAGCCGCAAGCCACGCTGTGCCGCAGAAAGGTCAGCATGGCGTCGTAGTAGCCGTCCTGGTTGAGCAGGCCGACCGGCTTGTCGTGGTAGCCGAGCTGGCGCCAGGTCCAGGTCTCGAAGAACTCCTCGAAGGTGCCGATGCCGCCAGGCAGCGCCAGGAAGGCGTCGGCACGCTCGGCCATCAGGCGCTTGCGCTCGTGCATGGTCTCTACCACATGCAGCTCGTGGCAGCCGCGGTGGGCGTGCTCGCGCTCCACCAGCACTCGCGGAATGATGCCCACCACGCGCCCGCCGGCGGCCAGCGTGGCGTCGGCCACCACGCCCATCAGGCCGGCGCGGCCGCCGCCATACACCAGCTGGCCGCCGTGGCGGCCGATCCATAGGCCGACCTGGGCCGCGACGTCGACAAACGCCTGGTCCTCGCCAGGGCGCGAGCCGCAGTAGACGCAGATGGAAAAGGCCGGTTCGGTGCGGGCAGGAGCGGTCATGAGGCGAAGAAGCGGGTGTACAACGCGGCCAGCCAGACGCCGCCGGCCAGCAGCAGGGCGAGCAGCACGGCGGCCGAGCCCATGTCCTTGGCACGCTTGGACAAGGCATGCCATTCGGGCCCGACGCGGTCGATCGCCGCCTCGATGCCGCTGTTGAGCAGCTCGACGATCAGCACCAGCAGCACCGACCCGGCCAGCAGCGCCGTCTCCACCCAGTGCCGACCGAGCCAGAACGCCGACGGCAGCAGCGCCATGGCCAGCAGTGCTTCCTGGCGGAAGGCCTTTTCGGTCCAGCCAGCCTTCAGGCCGGCCAGCGAATAGCCGGTGGCATGCCACAGGCGTGTCAGCCCGGTGCGGTGTTTTTGCGGGTTGGCGGGCGCGTCCTCGCGAGGGGCTTCGACGGGCGACATGGCGGCGTGGACTGGGTGGCGGGCACGCCTCACTGGCGGCGCTTGGTCAGGTCGGGCTGCACGTCGATCAGCCGCGTGCCGGCCCAGGCGTCGTGCCAGAACTGCTGCTCGCGGTGAAAGCGGCTCAGCAGCGCCCACACGATGATCCAGCCGAACATCAGCACGGTGATTTCCCCCCCCGACAGCTGAAACGGCGCGATGGCCGCCAGCGGCGGCAAAAACCACAGCCAGGCCAGCAGGTAGCGCAGCAGGGCGCGCGGCCAGCGCAGCGCCTGTCCCCGGCGGTCGACCACGCGGATGTGCCAGGTTTTCATCGGCAGCGTCTGGCCCTTGACCCAGAAATAGCCGAAATACAGCGCCAGCACGCCGAACAGCAGCGCCTGCAGCGCGTGGCGGTTGTCCAGCGCATGGCGGGTGTTGGTGGCGATGCCGAAGATCAGCCCTGGCAGCACGACCACGCCGAACATCAGTGTGCCCTCGTACAGCCAGCAGGCCATGCGGCGGCGCAGCGAAGGCGCGCGCAGCGATGTGACGGCTGGCGCGGGCGGGATGAGGGCAGAGGGATTCATGCAACAGAAAGGACAGGCGGCAACCGCGATGCGCACCAGGCCCGTGACGGCGGCGCACGCCATTGTTACAGGGGCCGTGGCTCGCTGGCGTTGCGTGCCAGCCGACCGCCGTGTGGCCCGTCCGCGGGACGGGCCCGGTCAGTGCGTGTCGGCGTCGGCCGCGTCGGGCTCGTGGCGTTCGGGCAACAGTGTATGGCGGTTGACCTGCGGCGGTGCGGGGATGCCCGTGCGCGTTTCGGGCGTGGCGCCGGCCACCGGAGGCTTCGAGGGACGCACCAGCCGCTCGGCCGGGACCGGTCGCAAGGCTGGCGCGGCACCGGCCGGGGGCTTGGGTCGCTCGCTGGCCAGGCGGGCGCGCTCCTCCTCGGGCAGAGCCTGGTATTCCTCCCATTTGGCGCGCTTCTCGTCCGCGGGCACCTTGCGCACCTCGCCGAAGTTCAGCCGTGCCTGGGTGCGCTGGGCCGGTGTCAGGTTGGCCCATTCGGTCATGCGGCCCTGCAGGGTGGCGCGCTCCTGCGGCGTCATGCGGTTGAAGTTCTGTGTCAGCGCGACCCATTTGCGCTGCTGGTCGGGCCCCAGGCTGGACCAGTCGCGCTCCAGGGGGGCCAGCGCCGTGCGCTGGGCACCGTTCAGGTTGTGCCATTCGATGCGGCCGGCCACTGCCGCCGCCGCGCCCGGCCCCGCCACGCCCTGGGCGTGCGCCGGCAGCAGCGCCAGCATGCTCAGGACGAGAAGGAGTACCGGCAGCAGGTGGCGCATCGGGACAAGGCTATGGACGGGGTCGCCCGGTTCACTGGTTGAGGGTGGGGGAGGTCCGGCTCGGGTCGGACTTGATGAACTGCAGAAAACCCGGGTCGGCGTAGGCCTCGGGGGGCAGGTCGTCGGTCAGCAGGGCGGCGTCGAGTTCGGCCACTTCGGTGGCGCGGTCGTTGTCCTGCACCACGTCGATGGCCACCAGTCCGGCCACCAGGGCCAGCATCATGGCGCCCGAGGCCAGCCGACCCCACAAGCCCGTGCCGTTGTCGCCGAAGCCCAGCGTCAGGGTCGCGCCCTGGCGCCAGCTCGCCCGGGTCGGGCGCGCCGCCAGCTGGGCGGCCGGCTGCCGGCGCTGCGCCAGCGCGCGCTCGCGCGCGGCCCGCAGGCGTTCGCTCACGTGGTGGGGCAGTTCTTCGGCGCCGGCCGACAGGCGGGCGCCCACGCGCAGGCCGAATCGGTTGTGCAGTGATTCCGAATGCAGTTGACTGAAGTTCGTGTTCATGGCTGGATTCCTTTGGCTCTCAAGGCCTTCGCCAGCGCCTGGACTGCGCGCGAACAGTGCGTCTTGACACTGCCTTCCGAACACCCCATGACCGCCGCCGTTTCGGCAACATCCATTTCCTCCCAGTAACGCAGCAGAAACGCCTCGCGTTGACGGTTGGGCAGGGTCTGGATTTGTAACTCGATCTCGCGCAGCACCTGGGCGCGCCGGGTGGAGTCCTCCGCGCTCTCGATCTGGGCGCTGTCGTTGGCGCCGGCGAAGATCTCCAGCAGGTCGAATTCGCCCTCGCCGTCCTCGGCTTCAAAGTCGCTCAGGTTGGAAAACAGCGCGTTGCGCGTCTTCTGCCGCCGAAACCAGTCCAGCGTGCTGTTGGACAGGATGCGCTGGAACAGCAGCGGCAATTCGGCCGCCGGCTTGCCACCGTAATGCTCGGCCAGCTTCATCATGCTGTCCTGCACGATGTCCAGCGCCGCGTCGTCGTCGCGCACGTGGTAGACGGTCCGCTTGAACGCCCGCTTTTCGACGTTGCGCAGAAAGTCGGAGAGTTCCTGATCGGTGGCCAAGGAGATCTGCGGCGGACGGGACGGTGGACAGGCGCCTCATGGGGGGCGAAGAAGGCGGCGCAATGCGTGCTGAACGCGCGGCGCGCCGGATTATGGCACCGGGGACGCCGCGGTTTGCGCGCTGCTGCGCGGTCGCTCATGTTGCAGTGCGATAATGCCGCTTGCAGTCATAACGGCAAACGGGTCAGCGCCGGCGACAGAAGTGAGGTCGCCCATGGTGTCTGGCCTCAAGTCCTGAAGCGGCCTCACGAGGGTTGGCAAGGGGCACCCAAGGTTTTTCGTCAGAGAAATTCTCGAAAGGTTGAACAACATGGAAATCAGCAAAGCCGAATTCAAGTCGGCCGCCGTGGCCGAGGCCACGCAAGGCGCCACCACCGCATCCCGCCAGGCCCCGCAGGAGCTGCGCGGCGCCGAAATCCTCATCAAGGCCCTGCAGGCCGAAGGCGTCAAGCACGTCTGGGGCTACCCCGGCGGCGCGGTGCTGCACATCTACGACGCCTTCTACAAGCAGGACACCATCCAGCACGTGCTGGTGCGCCACGAGCAGGCCGCCGTGCACGCCGCCGACGGCTACGCGCGCGCCACCGGCGAAGTCGGCGTGGCGCTGGTCACCTCGGGCCCGGGCGTGACCAACGCCGTCACCGGCATCGCCACGGCCTACATGGACTCGATCCCGATGGTGATCATCACTGGCCAGGTGCCGACGGCCGCCATCGGCCAGGACGCCTTCCAGGAATGCGACACCGTCGGCATCACGCGCCCCATCGTCAAGCACAACTTCCTGGTCAAGGATGTGCGCGACATGGCCGATGTGATGAAGAAGGCCTTTCACATCGCGCGCTCGGGCCGCCCGGGGCCGGTGGTGGTGGACATCCCCAAGGATGTGTCGTTCGAGAAGACGCCCTACAAGGGTTACCCCGAGAGCGTGGAGATGCGCTCGTACAACCCGGTCAAGAAGGGCCACGGCGGGCAGATTCGCAAGGCGCTGCAGCTGTTGCTGGCGGCCAAGCGGCCCTACATTTATACCGGCGGCGGCGTGCTGCTGGCCGATGCCTGCGCCGAGCTGCGCACGCTGGTCGACTTGCTCAACTGCCCGGTGACCCACACGCTGATGGGGCTGGGGGCGTTCCCGGCGTCCGACCGGCGCTTTTTGGGCATGCTGGGCATGCACGGCACCTGGGAAGCCAACAACGCCATGCAGCACTGCGACGTGCTGCTGGCCGTGGGTGCGCGCTTTGACGACCGCGTGATCGGCAACCCCAAGCATTTCGCGCAGAACGAGCGCAAGATCATCCACATCGACATCGACCCGTCGTCGATCTCCAAGCGCGTCAAGGTCGACGTGCCCATCGTGGGCGACGTCAAGGACGTGCTCAGCGAGATGATCGGCATGATCCGCGAGGCCAGCGCGCGTCCGGACCAAGCGGCGCTGGCCGACTGGTGGAAGACCGTGGAGGGCTGGCGCGCGCGCGACTGCATGAAGTACGACCGCGCCAATGCCGACGTCATCAAGCCGCAAAAGGTGATCGAAACGCTGTGGGAGATGACGCGCGACGCCGACGCGTACATCACCTCCGACGTCGGTCAGCACCAGATGTGGGCGGCGCAGTACTACCGCTTTGACGAGCCGCGCCGCTGGATCAACTCGGGCGGGCTGGGCACCATGGGCGTGGGCATTCCCTACGCCATGGGCATCAAGCTGGCCAAACCCGACAGCGAAGTCTATTGCGTGACGGGCGAGGGCTCGGTGCAGATGTGCATTCAGGAGCTGTCGACCTGCCTGCAGTACAACACGCCGATCAAGATCGTCTCGCTGAACAACCGCTACCTGGGCATGGTGCGCCAGTGGCAGGAGTTGCAGTACGCCGGCCGCTACAGCCACAGCTACATGGACGCGCTGCCCAACTTCGTCAAGCTGGCCGAGGCCTATGGTCACGTCGGCATGCTGATCGAGCGGCCGCAGGACGTGGAGCCGGCGCTGCGCGAGGCGCGCAAGCTCAAGGACCGCACGGTGTTCATGGACTTCCGCACCGACCCGACGGAAAACGTGTTCCCGATGGTCGAGCCCGGCAAGGGCATCACCGAGATGCTGCTGGGCTCCGAGGATCTTTAAAGAAAACGGCTCTGGCGCGCCACTGACGCGCGCCTACAGCTATATTATTAGTAGCAAGACGAATCTATTGCCCGCCAAGCCCGCGCATTACCGTGCGCGGGGGAGGGCGGTGAAAAGCGGCAGCTTTCTGCGACCATTTTTGATCGTGCTGCCGTCGCAAAAAGAGGGATCGACACATGAAACACATCATCGCCGTACTGATCGAGAACGAAGCGGGCGCGTTGTCCCGCGTGGTGGGCCTGTTTTCGGCCCGGGGCTACAACATCGAGTCGCTGATCGTCGCGCCGACCGAGGACGCCAGCCTGTCGCGCATGACCATCCAGACACGCGGCTCCGACGAGGTGATCGAGCAGATCACCAAGCACCTGAACCGCCTGATCGAGGTGGTCAAGGTGGTCGATCTGACCGAGGGCAGCTACATCGAGCGCGAGCACATGATGGTCAAGGTGCGCGCCGTCGGCAAGGAGCGCGAGGAGATCAAGCGCATGGCCGACATCTTTCGTGGCCGCATCATCGACGTCACCGACAAGAGCTACACCATCGAGCTCACCGGCGACCAGGGCAAGCACGACGCCTTCCTCAATGCCATCGACAAGTCCGCCATCCTGGAGACCGTGCGCACCGGCGCCAGCGGCATCGGGCGGGGCGAGCGCTTGTTGAAGGTTTGAACGTCGCTGGCGCTCGACTGGACTGCGCCAGCAGCTATTGTTTTTGTAGTCATCAGACAACCCAAGGAGAAAACCCGTGAAAGTGTTCTACGACAAAGACTGTGACCTGAGCCTGATCAAGGGCAAGACCGTGGCCATCATCGGCTACGGCTCGCAAGGCCACGCGCACGCCCAGAACTTGAACGACAGCGGCGTGAAGGTCGTGGTCGGCCTGCGCAAGGGCGGCGCCAGCTGGGACAAGGTCGGCAAGGCGGGCCTGAACGTCCTGGAAGTCAACGAGGCCGTCAAGGCCGCCGACGTGGTCATGATCCTGCTGCCCGACGAGCAGATCGCCGAGGTCTACAAGAACAACGTCGAGCCCAACATCAAGCAGGGCGCCTCGCTGGCCTTTGCCCACGGCTTCAACGTGCACTACAACCAGGTCGTGCCGCGCGCCGACCTGGACGTGTGGATGGTGGCCCCCAAGGCCCCCGGCCACACCGTGCGCAACACCTACACCCAGGGCGGCGGTGTGCCCCACCTGGTCGCGGTGCATCAGGACAAGTCGGGCAAGGCGCGCGACCTGGCGCTGTCCTACGCCATGGCCAACGGCGGCGGCAAGGCCGGCATCATCGAGACCAACTTCCGCGAAGAGACCGAGACCGACCTGTTCGGCGAGCAGGCCGTGCTGTGCGGCGGCGCCGTCGAGCTGATCAAGATGGGCTACGAGACCCTGACCGAGGCCGGCTACGCCCCCGAGATGGCCTACTTCGAGTGCCTGCACGAGCTGAAATTGATCGTGGACCTGATCTACGAAGGCGGCATTGCCAACATGAACTACTCGATCAGCAACAACGCTGAATACGGCGAGTACGTGACCGGCCCCGAGGTCATCAACGAGCAGTCGCGCGTCGCCATGCGCAATGCCCTGAAGCGCATCCAGGACGGCGAATACGCCAAGATGTTCATCCAGGAAGGCCGCCTGAACTATCCGTCCATGACGGCCCGCCGCCGCAACCTGGCCGCCCACTCCATCGAACAGGTGGGCGCCCAGCTGCGCGCCATGATGCCCTGGATCGCCAAGAACAAGCTGGTCGACCAGACGCGGAACTGATCGCGCGCCGCCGGCACCAGGCCACGCTTCGCGTGGCCTTTTTTGTGCCAGGCATGTCGTTACACTGCGCAGGTCAGGCGGTGCCCCAGCGGGTGCCGCGATAGTATGATTTTGATAGCTGCTGGCGCTTGTTGCACGCGGCCTGAAGTTCGATCAGATGCCTGAAAACGAGTTTTCCTCCGCCCCGCCCGCGGGGAATGCGCCGCCACAGCGGCGGCGCAAGGGCATCTACGTGCTGCCCAACATGATCACGCTGGCGGCGCTGTTCGGGGGCTTCTACGCCATCGTCATGGCGATGCACGGACAGTTTGTGGCCGCCGCCACCGGCATTTTCGCCGCCATGGTGCTGGACAGCCTGGACGGCCGTGTGGCGCGCATGACGCATACGCAGAGCGCCTTTGGCGAGCAGATGGATTCGCTGTCGGACATGGTCAGCTTCGGTGCCGCGCCGGCGCTGGTGGCCTACATGTGGGCCCTGCAGCCGCTGGGCAAGGCGGGCTGGTTCGCGGCCTTCGTCTACTGCGCCTGCGCGGCGCTGCGGCTGGCGCGCTTCAATGTCAACACCGGCGTGGTGGACAAGCGCTACTTTCAGGGCCTGCCCTCGCCGGCGGCGGCGGCGCTGGTGGCCGGCTTCATCTGGCTGACCAGCACCATGATCGAGGCACAGCGCGAGGTGCCGCTGTTTCGCGCCCTGATCTCGGCGCTGGGCGGCACGCGCGTGGCGCGCGGCGACTTCTCCTGGCTGCTGTTCGCCATCACGCTGTTCGCCGGGCTCACCATGGTCACCAACACGCCGTACTACAGCTTCAAGGACCTGCGCGGGCGCCGCAGCGTGCCCTTCGTCATGCTGGTGCTGGCGGCGCTGCTGATCGCCGTCATCAGCATCGAGCCGGCCACCATGCTGTTCCTGGTGTTCGTCGGCTATGCGCTGTCGGGCTATGTGGTGTATGTCTGGCGCAAGGCCAAGGGCGAACACGCCAGCATCGTCAGCACCTCCACCGACGAGCCGGACGAGCGCGGCCTGCACCACGACTGAGGCGGGCCGGCCGCGGGCTTGCCACACACGCCGGCGCCGCTGTGCTACATTTGCCGTTCCATGAACAAGTCGCTGGCACTACTACTGGCAACGCCGAACGGGCGGGGACAGTAGCGCGCGCAACTTTTTCCTGTAAAGGCCCGTTTGCACCCGCAGCGGGCCTTTTTTGTTTGTCTCAAGACATTTTTCGCTGACGGGATTCCCAAGCTTCAACTTCCGGAGAACAGCCCATGACCGACAAGCTCATCATCTTCGACACCACCTTGCGCGACGGCGAGCAGTCGCCCGGCGCCAGCATGACGCGCGACGAGAAGCTGCGCATCGCGCGCCAGCTCGAGCGCCTGCGCGTGGACGTGATCGAGGCCGGATTTGCTGCCAGCAGCAACGGCGACTTCGAATGCGTCAAGGCGATCGCCGAGGTGATCAAGGACTCCACCGTGTGCTCGCTCTCGCGCGCCAACGATCGCGACATCGCGCGCGCCGCCGAGGCGCTCAAGGGCGCGGCGCGCGGGCGCATCCACACCTTCATCGCCACCAGCCCGCTGCACATGGAAAAAAAGCTGCGCATGACGCCCGACGAGGTGTTCGAGCAGTCGAAGCTGGCGGTGCGTTTCGCGCGCAACCTGCGCGATGACATCGAGTTCAGCGCCGAGGACGGCTACCGCAGCGACATCGACTTCCTGGCGCGCGTCTGCGAGGCCGTCATCAAGGAAGGCGCCACCACCATCAACATTCCCGACACCGTCGGCTACGCGATTCCCGAGCTGTACGGCCACTTCATCAAGACCCTGCGCGAGAAGGTGCCCAACAGCGACAAGGCGATCTGGAGCGTGCACTGCCACAACGACCTGGGCATGGCCGTGGCCAACAGCCTGGCGGGCGTGAAGATCGGCGGCGCGCGCCAGATCGAGTGCACCATCAACGGCCTGGGCGAGCGCGCCGGCAACTGCTCGCTGGAGGAGGTCGTGATGGCCGTGAAGACGCGGCGCGACTACTTCGGTCTGGACGTCGGCATCGACACTTCGCAGATCGTGCCAGCCAGCCGCATGGTCAGCCACACCACCGGCTTCGTGGTGCAGCCCAACAAGGCGGTGGTGGGCGCCAACGCCTTCGCGCACGCCAGCGGCATCCACCAGGACGGTGTGCTCAAGGCGCGTGACACCTACGAGATCATGCGCGCCGAGGACGTGGGCTGGAGCGCCAACAAGATCGTGCTGGGCAAGCTCAGCGGCCGCAACGCCTTCAAGCAGCGCCTGCAGGAGCTGGGCGTGGTGCTCGAGTCCGAGGGCGAGATCATGGCCGCGTTCGCCAAGTTCAAGGAACTGGCCGACCGCAAGAGCGAGATCTTCGACGAGGACATCCTGGCGCTGGTCAGCGACGAGAGCGTGACCGCCGAGAAGGAGCAGTACGGCTTCATCTCACTGGCCCAGCGCAGCGAAACCGGCGAGACCCCGCATGCGGAGATCGTGTTCACCATCGACGGCCGCGAAGTGCACGGCGTGTCCGACGGCAACGGCCCGGTCGATGCCTCGCTCAAGGCCATCGAGAGTCAGGTCGCCAGCGGCGCCGAAATGGTGCTGTATTCGGTCAACGCCATCAGTGGCAACACCGAAAGCCAGGGTGAGGTCACGGTGCGCCTGCAAAACAGCGGTCGTATCGTTAACGGCGTCGGTGCCGACCCCGACATCGTGGTCGCCTCGGCCAAGGCTTATCTGAGTGCCCTCAACAAGTTACACAGCAAAGCTGACCGGGTGGCTGCACAAGGCTAGGGTTATCCCCAGGAAATCCTGGGCGAAATGAGGAAAGAGGTGCAAGTCGATGATATTGCGCCTCTTTTTTCACTTCTGTACACTTGCGCCCTCAATGTGGACATGGTTTGAGGAAACATGATGGCGGCGCTGGTGCGTGAATGGCGGTTCGGCTCCCTGGTGAAGTGCTTTTCAGTACTTTCTGTCGCGGCCCTCATGAGTCTGGCGCCGCTGGCTTCGGCCAGTGCCGCTGCGGCCAAAAAGGCCACCAAGCCCGCCGCATCGCACAAGGCCGCAGTCAAGCCGGCTGCCAAGAACCCGGCGGCGAAGGCGCCGGCAGCCAAGGCCGGTCGGTCGGTGGCGGCGGGGCGCCAGGCGGGCCAGCCGCGCCATGCCGCGGCCAGGCACGCCACCCAGGCAGATGCCCGTGCAGCGCGCGGATCGCGCCTGGCGCTGTCCAGGCATGAGGCGCGCGGCAAGGGCAGCCTGAACGCGCGCCAGACGCGGCTGTCGCTGCGCGCTGCCGCCGCGCCGGCGGTGGTTCAGGTGCGCGCGCCGCGCCTGTCTTTTGGCCAGATCGCCGGCCTGCACGCGGTGGACGACCCGCTGGAACTCAAGTCCAGCGTGGCCCTGGTGCTGGACCAGGACACCCAGGAAGTGCTGCTGAGCAAGAACGATCACGCGGTGCTGCCGATTGCCTCGCTGACCAAGCTGATGACTGGCCTGGTGGTGGCCGATGCCCGCCTGCCGCTGGACGAGGTGATCACCATCACCGAGGAAGACGTGGACACCGAAAAAGGCAGCCGCTCGCGCCTGGCCGTGGGCACGCAGCTCACGCGTGGCGAGTTGATGCACCTGGCGCTGATGTCCAGCGAGAACCGCGCCGCCCACGCCCTGGGCCGCAGCTACCCGGGCGGCCTGCAGCGCTTCGTCGGCCTGATGAACGCCCGCGCGCTGATGCTGGGCATGAAGGACACGCGCTACATCGAACCCACCGGCCTGTCCAGCGGCAACCGCTCCACCGCGCAGGACCTGGCCACCCTGGTGGCGGCGGCGTCACGCGAGCCGCTGCTGCGCCAGCTGTCCACTTCCACGGGCTACGAGGTGGCGGTCGGCAACCGCGTCGTGCAGTACAACAACACCAACCGGCTGGTGCACAACCCCGAATGGCAGATCGGCCTGCAGAAGACCGGCTACATCTCGGAAGCCGGCCAGTGCCTGGTGATGCAGGCGCGCGTGGCCGGACGCAAGTTGATCATGGTGTTCCTGGACTCCAGTGGCAAGCAAAGCCGGTTGGCTGACGCCGAGCGGGTGCGCCGCTGGGTCGAGGTGCAGCGCCCGGCCAGCACCGTGGCGGGCGGCCAGAACGCCGTCTGAATGCTCATATATTGATAGCTGCTTGCGTTCGCTGGACGGGCGCTAGACGCAGTTTTGGCTGATCGATCAGCCGCGAGACTCAGCGCCGCTCGTCAAAACCCAGTGCCGCCGAGATCTGCTGCGCCGTCTGCTTGAGCTTGGGCAGCCAGGCATCGTCCAGCCGGTCTGCGGGCGCCGAAATCGACAGCCCCGCCACCAGCTTGCCCTGGTCATCGTAGATGCCGGCGGCCATGCAGCGCACGCCCAGCTCCAGCTCTTCGTTGTCGCGTGCCACGCCGGCATGGCGGGCGCTGACCAGTTCGCGCTCCAGCGTGGGCAGCTGCGTGATGCTGTTGCGGGTGTGGCCGGCCAGCCCGGTGCGCGTGGCGTAGGCGCGCACGCGCTGCGCGTCGTCGCAGGCCAGAAACAGCTTGCCGGTCGACGTCAGGTGCAGCGGGGCCCGCCCACCGATGGCGCGCACCACCTGCATGCCCGAGCGTTCGCTGTAGGCGCGCTCGATATAGACGATCTCGTCGCCCTGGCGCACGCTCAGGTTGACCGGTTGCTGGGTCAGCCGGTGCAGCTCGCGCATCGGCGCCAGCGCGGCGTCGCGCACGTTCAGGCGTGCCTTGACCAGATTGCCCAGTTCCAGCAGACGCATGCCCAGGCGGTAGCTGCCGGCCTCGGGCCGATCAACGAAGCGCCCGATGGTCAGGTCGTTGAGGATGCGGTGCGTGGTCGATGGGTGCAGGCCGGTCTGCTCGCTGATGTCCTTCAGCGCCATGGGTTCTTCGCGCGAGGCCAGCACGTCGATCAGCGCGAACATGCGCTCGATCACCTGGATGGTCGGCGTCTGGTGGGCGTCGGGGTTGGGGCGGCGCATGGGAATCGGGCGTCAGGCGGGTCGAACGGCACGCTGCCATTGCCCGTGTTCCAGGCGTTCCAGCGGTTGAAAGCGCGCCTTGTACACCATCTTGCGGCTGCCCTCGATCCAGTAGCCCAGATACACGTGGGGCAGGCCCAGTTGCCGGGCCTGCTCGATCTGCCACAGGATCGCGTAGGTGCCGTAGCTGGCGCGCGGATCGGGGTCGTAGAAGGTGTAGACGGCCGACAGGCCATCGCCCAGCACGTCGATGATCGACACCATGCGCAGGCACCCCGGTGTCGAGCCGTGCCGCGGCTCACGGAATTCGACCAGGCGCGAGTTGACGTTGCTTTGCAGCAGGAACTGGGTGTACTGCTCGACGCTGTCGTGGTCCATGCCGCCGCCGGTATGGCGGCCGGCCTGGTAGCGCAGGTACAGGCGATAGTGCTCTGGCACGTAGCCCAGCTTGAGCACGCGCACCTGCAGCCCGCCATGGCGCCCCTGGGCGCGCCGTTGGCTGCGGTCGGGGCGAAATTCGCGTGCCAGCACGCGCACCGGCATGCAGGCGTGGCAGCCGTCGCAGTACGGTCGATAGGTGAACAGGCCGCTGCGCCGGAAGCCGCGCTGCACCAGCCCCGAATAGGTGTCGTTGTTGATCAGATGGCTGGGCGTGGCCACCTGGGAGCGCGCCTGCCGCCCCGGCAGGTAGCTGCACGGGTAGGGCGCCGTGGCGTAGAACTGCAGGGCCTGGAGCGGAAGATCCTTGAGGTGCGTCACCGGTGGGCGGTCAGCGGGGCTGCGGGCATCAATGCGTTCCAGTATACGGGCTCGAAGTGCCAGCGCGGGGCGGCTTCGGACAGGTGTTGCCGCACGGCGCCGGCGAACTCGGCGCGCGGCATTTCAGCCGCGCCCATGAAGGCCAGGTGGCGTGTGTTCTGCTGGCAGTCGATCAGCGGCAGCCCCTGGGCGCGGCACAGGGCGACCAGGGCCGCCAGGGCGATCTTGGAGCCGTCGGTGACCTCGGTGAACATGGATTCGCCGAATACCGCGCGCCCGATGGATACCCCGTACAAGCCGCCCCGCAGCCGGCCGTCGATCCAGGTCTCGACGCTGAAGGCATGGCCGGCGCGGTGCAGCGCGGTGTAGGCGTTCAGGATCCGTGGCCCGATCCAGGTGCCTGACTGGCCCTGGCGCGCGGCGCGGGCGCAGGCCGCGATGACGGCGTCGAAGGCGCTGTTGACGCGGATCTCGCAGCCCGCGCTGGCCCGAAAGCGCTGCACCACCCGGCGCAGCGAGCGGTGCAGGCGAAAGTGCTCCACCCGCAGCACCATGCGCGGATCCGGGCTCCACCAGAGGATCGGCTCGCCTTCGCTGAACCAGGGGAAGATGGTGGCGCAATAGGCGGCCAGCAGGCTGGGCACGTCCAGCGCGCCGCCGACGGCAACCAGGCCCGGCGCCGGCGAATGGGCAGGCCAGGCCTGCGACAACGGCGGAAATGCGTCGCCTGGCTGGAGCAGCGTCAGCGGTGGCCAGGGGGTCATCAGGCGATGTCGAAATCGTGCACGCCGAAGCCGCCGCGTCGCCGGTCTTCAAAGAAGCACTCCAACGTCCGGCGGACGGCGGTGAAGGCCAGCTCGTCCCAGGGGATCTGGTCTTCGGTGAACAGGCGGACCTGGGCCGATTCGGGCCCCGGATCGAAGTGCGCGCTCAGCAGCCGTGCCAGATAAAACACATGGACCTGGCCGATGCGCGGGATGCTCATGGCGCTGTAGAAGGCGCCCATCTCGATCCGGGCGCCGGCTTCCTCGGCGGTCTCGCGTGCCGCCCCCTGGGCCAGGGTCTCGTCCATCTCCATGAAGCCCGCCGGCAGGGTCCACTTGCCGCGGCGCGGCTCGATGGCGCGCTGGCACAGCAGCACCTGATCACCCAGGTAGGGCACGGTGCCCACCACCAGCAGCGGGTTGACGTAGTGGATGGTGCCGCAGGCCGGGCAGACGGCGCGCTCGCGCGTGTCGCCGTCGTCGGGAATGCGGTATTGCACCGGCGTGCCGCACTGGCGGCAATGCTTGATCAGGGGGCGCTGCATGGCGCACGCAGTGTAGTGCGAAGCCGCCGGGGCAGCCGCTCGCTACACTGGCCGGCCATGTCAGACCGCTTTGCCTTCGAGCAGGCGCCGGGCCACCTGATCCGGCGCGCGCACCAGATTGCCGTGGCCGTGTTCGCCGAGGAGGTCGGCGCGCACGCCGTCACGCCGGTGCAGTTCGCCATCCTCAACGCGCTGATGCAGCAGCCGGGCGTCGACCAGGTCACGCTGGCGCAGCGCGTGGCCTTCGATGCCGCCACCATCGGCTCGGTGATCGGTCGGCTCGAAAAAAAAGGCTGGCTGCGCCGTCAGGCGGCGGAAACCGACCGACGCCGCAAGCTGCTGTGGCTCACCGCCGAGGGCGAGCGCGCTGCCCTGGCCATGACCCCCGCGGTGGCGCTGGTGCAGCAGCGCATCCTGGAGCCGCTGGATGACGGCGAGCAGCAGCAAATGCTTGCACTGCTGGCCAAGCTGGTGATGCATCATCCGCGCAGCCTGTCCACCTGAGAGGCTGAGAGTCTTTTGCCCATGCCCGCCTTGCACGCCAAAACACCGCTGCTCGTCGTTGCAAATGCTCGCCATGGCTCGGGCCATGGCTGTGCTTTGCGCCTAGATCAGCGGCGTTTTGACGCGCCTTTCGGGCAAGAACAAAAAACTCTCAGCCTCTGAGTGCACCCGCACCATCCTGTCCTGAAAGGAGTTCTTGCCATGTCGCCGTTCTCTTCCATTGCGGCTCGCCGCCTGCTGCTGGCCGTGACCGCCAGCGCCGCGTTGCTGGGCGGCTGCGCCAACATGAATGAAACCCAGCGCGGCACCGCCATTGGTGCCGGCGTCGGCGCCGTGGCCGGCGGCGTCATCGGTCACGGCAGGGGCGCCGTCATCGGCGCCGGCGTCGGTGCGCTGGGCGGCTACGCCTGGTCCAGGTACATGGAAGGCAAGCGCCAGCAGATGCAGCAGGCCACCGCCGGCACGGGAGTGGAGGTGTCGCAGACGCCGGACAACCAGCTCAAGCTGCACATCCCCAACGACATTTCCTTCGACACCAACCGCGCCGACCTGCAGCCGCGCCTGCGGCCGATCCTCGACCAGTTCGCCCAGGGGCTGGGCCAGCAGCCCGGCACGGAGGTGTTCATCGTCGGCCACGCCGATGCCAGCGGCACCGACGCCATCAACAACCCGCTGTCGCTGGCGCGCGCCAACAGCGTGCGCGACTACCTGGTGTCGCGCGGTGTCGATGGGCGCATCATCGGCACCGAAGGGCGTGGCTCGCGCGAGCCGGTCGCCAGCAACGACAGCGCCGCCGGCCGGGCGCAGAACCGCCGGGTCGAGATCTTCCTGGCCGAGCGTGCCAGCGTGGCGGCGGCGCCCGCGCCGGCTCCGGCAGCGCCGCCCGCCTTCAGCACACCGGTCGGCCAGCCGGTGCGTTGACGTGGCGCGGGCGGCAGCGCGCGGGCCGGCGCGCTATAGTCGTTCGGCATGAAGCTCTACAACTATTTCCGCTCTTCCGCGTCCTTTCGCGTGCGCATCGCGCTGCACCTGAAGGGCCTGGCCTATGACTACCTGCCCGTGCATCTGGCCCGCGGCGAGCAGAAAAAGCCCGCGTTCGCGGCCGTCACCGCCGAGGGCCTGGTGCCGGTGCTGGAGCTCGATGACGATCGGCGCCTGACACAGTCGATGGCGATCATCGAATATTTGGACGAAACCCACCCACAGCCGCCGCTGCTGCCCGCCGATGCACTGGGCCGCGCGCGCGTGCGCGCGCTGGCGCAGATCGTCGCCTGCGAGATCCACCCGCTGAACAATCTGCGCGTGCTCAAGTACCTGGTGGGCGAGCTGAAGGCGAGCGAGGACGCCAAGAACGCCTGGTACAGGCACTGGGTGCGTCTGGGTCTGGAGTCCTACGAAGCGCAGCTGGCCACGCGTTCGGGCCTCTACAGCCATGGCGACGCCCCGACGTTGGCCGACTGCTGCCTGGTGCCGCAGATCTTCAACGCCCAGCGTTTCGATTGCGATCTGAACGGCCTGCCGCGCACCATGGCCGTGTTCGACGCCTGCATGAAGCTGGATGCCTTCCAGCAGGCGCAGCCCTCGGCCTGCCCCGACGCCGAAGCCTGATGACTGCCAGCCATCCCGCGGTCGATGGCGACTGGCTGGTGCCCGACTGGCCGGCGCCCGCCGGCGTGCGGGCCTGCTTCACCGGGCGCGGACGCAGCGCCGTCGACGGCGCCTCGGCACCGCCCTGGGCGCACCTCAACCTGGGCGATCACGTGGGCGACGCGCCGGTGGCGGTGGCTGCCAACCGCGCCCGCCTAGGCGCGGCCATCGGCGCACGGCCGGTGTTCTTGAACCAGGTGCACGGCACGGCCGTGCTGACGCTGGCGCCCGACAGCGCCGACGGAGCCACCGCCGACGCCGCCGCAACCCGCGCGCCACGGCTGGCCTGCACCGTCATGGTGGCCGACTGCCTGCCGGTGCTACTGACCGACCGGCAGGGCGCGGTGGTGGCGGCCGCCCATGCCGGCTGGCGCGGACTGGCGGGCGGCGTGCTGGAGCAGGTGCTAAAGTATTTTCAGCCTTTCGCGCCCGTCCAGGAAGCGCCAACAGCTATCAATATCGAAGCAAACGAGGTGCTGGCCTGGCTTGGACCGTGCATCGGCCCCACGGCGTTCGAGGTCGGCCCCGAGGTGCGCGCGGTGTTCTTGAGCACCGACGCCGGCGCCGACCGCTGTTTTGCCGCGCAGCCGGGCGGCAAGTTCCTGGCCGATCTGCCGGCGCTGGCGCGGCGCCGGCTGGCGGCGCTGGGCGTGACGCGCGTGTACGGCAACGACGGCAGCCTGCCATGGTGCACCGTGAGCCAGCCAGCGCGCTACCACTCCTACCGACGCGACGAGCGCGCGCAGGGGGGCAGCGGGCGCATGGCAGCTTGCATCTGGCGCGTGTGAGCGTGCCGTGCCGCCGTGGCCAGTCGCGCATTCCCGGCGTATATTGCGGGCGTGTCAGGGTGGCGTTACGTAGCTGACGCATACTGACTGGAGAGCCGTGGCATGTCGCGCAGCGTGTGCGCGAGTGGGCCGGCACCCGACAACGAAGGAGACCGCATGAATCCGTCCAACAACCCCTGGCAGGCGATGTCCGCCGGTTTGCCCGAGAGCATGCTCGGCGCGGCCATGGGCCAGGGCTTTGCCGAAACCTGGATCAAGGCATTCCAGCATTTCCAGAACCTGGACCTGGGCAAGGGCGCTGGCGAAGCACCGTCGATCGACGTGCCGCAGCTGAAGTTCTCGCCCGAGGCACTGGCCAAGCTGCAGCAGGACTACATCGCCGAGGCCTCCCAGCTGTGGAACCAGAGCCTGCAGGCCAACCCGACGATCAAGGACAAGCGCTTCGCCGGCGAGGCCTGGTCGGCCAACCCGCTGGCGTCCTTCACGGCTGCTGTCTACCTGCTCAATGCGCGCACCCTGATGGCCATGGCCGAGGCGGTCGAAGGCGATGCCAAGGCCAAGAACCGCGTGCGCTTCGCCGTCGAGCAGTGGATGGCCGCCGCCGCGCCCAGCAATTACCTGGCCTTCAACCCCGACGCGCAGCGCATGGCCATCGACAGCCATGGCGCCAGTCTGGCCAAGGGCGTGGCCAACATGCTGCAGGACATGAAGCAGGGTCACGTGTCGATGACCGACGAGAGCGTGTTCGAGGTCGGCAAGAACGTCGCCACCACCGAAGGCGCGGTGGTGTTCGAGAACGAACTGTTCCAGCTCATCGAATACAAGCCGCTCACCGACAAGGTGCACGAAAAGCCCTTCCTGCTGGTGCCGCCCTGCATCAACAAGTTCTACATCCTGGACCTGCAGCCGACCAACTCCTTCATCCGCTACGCCGTCAGCCAGGGCATGCGCACCTTCGTGGTCAGCTGGCGCAACCCCGACGAGTCGCTGGCCGGCGCCACTTGGGACTACTACATCGAGCACGCCATCATCCAGGCCATCACCACCGTGCAGGACATCAGTGGCGCCAAGCAGATCAACGCGCTGGGCTTCTGCGTCGGCGGCACCATGCTGACCACCGGGCTGGCGGTGCTGGCCGCACGCGGCGAAAAGCCGGTGTCGGCCGTCACCTTGCTGACCACCCTGATCGACTTCACCGACACCGGCATCCTGGACGTCTTCATCGACGACCACATGGTGCGCTACCGCGAGATGCAGATGGGCAAGGGCGGGCTGATGAAGGGCCAGGACATGGCCAGCACCTTCAGCTTCCTGCGCCCCAACGACCTGGTGTGGAACTACGTGGTCGACAACTACCTGAAGGGCCGCACACCGCCGCCGTTCGACCTGCTGTACTGGAACAGCGACTCCACCAACCTGCCCGGCCCGTTCTACGCTTGGTACCTGCGCAACACCTACCTCGAAAACAACCTCATCAAGCCCGGCAAGGCCACGGTGTGCGGCGAGAAGATCGACCTGCGCAAGCTGGACATGCCGTTTTATCTGTACGGCTCGCGCGAGGACCACATCGTGCCCATCGGCGGCGCCTACGGCACCACGCAGGTGCTGCCGGGCAAGAACCGCTTCGTCATGGGCTCCTCGGGCCACATCGCTGGCGTCATCAACCCGCCGGCGGCCAAGAAACGCAGCCACTGGCGGCGCGAGGACGGCAAGTTCCCGCAGGACGTGAACGACTGGATCGCCGGCGCCACCGAGCACCCCGGCAGCTGGTGGGAGGACTGGGCCGATTGGCTGAAAGGCCACGCCGGCAAGCTGCTGCCCGTCCCCAAGACCTACGGCAGGCCGCCCAAGTACAAGGCGATCGAGTCCGCGCCAGGGCACTATGTGAAAATGAAAGCCTGACTCCATAGCGTTTCAAGTGAAATCGCTAATTATAGTTATGAATCGCATATCTCTATTGAATTATTAAAAATGGAGTTGAAAATGAAAAAATATGCATTCATCATACTATATTGGATTATGTTTGGGCTTGTTCATGCGGCCGACTCGAATAGTGAGATGGGCATTACACGCTATGAAACGAAAGAGGAGGCCATGAAGGCGTCTGGTATGGATGTCTATGACACGCAAAGAAATCGTGAGTTTAGCAGATTCACGCTTGAAAACCATAGTAGGGTGGTGAATTACCTGAAATCTGCGTATGCGGGGTCATGGACTGAATATGGTAACGACAAAAATATGAATTTAGTAGTTGCTCTTGCTAGGCCAGTTTATATTGATAAATCAATATTCATTGATGACTATTATAAATTTGTATATGTTAAATATAACTATGAAGAGCTGGAGTCGGTGAAAAATAAGATTGTCGATATCTTCATGCGGCCAGCAGAGGGGCGAGATATTTTAATACATAGCGTTGCGATAAAAGTTAGGGAAAATAAGGTTGGCGTATCTGTTTTTTCAAAGGATGAGCGGAGGGTATATGATGAGTTGAGGCGGGCTGGATTTGATTTGGATATGATCTATGTGCGATTGGAAGATCAGTTGGAGCAGCCGCTCTTGAATTATTACCCTGGAACGAAGATTTGGATCAGAGGGGGCTCCGGTATTGCGCAAACGTGCACGGGTGGTTTTGTTGGGAATGTGGGAATATATCATGTGCTTCTCACTTCGGGGCATTGCTTCAAGTATTTCGCAAATGAAGTTCGCTTTGATGCGGGATATGGAATTTGGGGAGATCTTATTGGACATCCATTGACTTCTGTTTATGGGGGTCTTTATGGAATGGACTATGGTGCTTTTTCGAATCATAATTTTATACACACAATTTACGCGGGTATTCGTGTTCCACCATCTACTGTAAAGGCTGTGAAGTCTCCAATCGAGATTTCTGATCCATTGATCGGCAAAGAGGTTTGTACTTATAGGCAATCGCAAGGTTGGGGTTGTGGGAAAATCCTTGAAATTAATAAAACATTCTATAATAATGAGAATATCTTATTAAGTAATTTTGCGACAATTAATTTGTGTTCTGTCGTGGGCGATTCAGGAGGGCCGGCGGTTTTGAGTATTGGTGATAATGCATTGGGTATAGTTGCAACCGGTCGATGTGGGTCATTCGGTGGGGGAGGTGGAAGTGCTGGGGAAACCTCATTTCAACCCATCATGCCTGTTATTCGCGCAATAAATAACTTTAATTTTTGGACTAATTGACTAAAGATGGGTAGGGTATGTTTCTGGGATGGATGTAATTGTGGCGTTTGTTAAGGATTTTCTGGTTCGCGCGAAGGGGTATTATTGTCAATAGATCGCTGCATGCCGATTTTTATTGAATGTCATGCATTTGTGTGTTGTTGAAATTTCTGAGGAGATAAATTGGCTATGGAAGACATCGTTATCGTTTCAGCCGCCCGCACCGCCGTGGGCAAGTTTGGCGGCTCGCTGGCCAAGGTGCCGGCCACCGAGCTGGGCAGCATCGCCATCCGGGCCGCGCTGGAGAGCGCCAAGCTGGGTCTCGATCAGGTCGGCGAAGTCATCCTGGGCCAGGTGCTGGCCGCCGGCAGCGGCCAGAACCCGGCGCGCCAGGCGCTGATGAAGGCCGGCATCGCCAAGGAAACCCCGGCGCTGACGATCAACGCCGTCTGCGGCTCCGGCCTCAAGAGCGTGATGCTGGCCGCGCAGGCCGTGGCCACCGGTGACAGCGAGATCGTGGTGGCCGGCGGCCAGGAGAACATGAGCGCCAGTGCCCACGTGCTGCTGGGCAGCCGCGACGGCCAGCGCATGGGCGACTGGAAGATGATCGACTCGATGATCGTCGACGGCCTGTGGGACGTCTACAACCAGTACCACATGGGCATCACGGCCGAGAACGTCGCCCGGCAGGAAGGCATCACGCGCGACATGCAGGACGCGCTGGCCCTGGCCAGCCAGCAGAAGGCCGCCGCCGCGCAGGCCGCCGGCAAGTTCAAGGACGAGATCGTGCCGGTCAGCATCCCGCAGCGCAAGGGCGACCCGGTGGTGTTCGCCACCGACGAGTACATCAACACCAAGACCAGCGCCGAGGCCCTGGCCGGCCTGCGTCCGGCGTTCGACAAGGCCGGCAGCGTCACCGCCGGCAACGCCAGCGGCATCAACGACGGCGCCGCCGCCGTGGTGGTGATGAGCGCCAGGAAAGCCGCCGCCCTGGGCCTCAAGCCCCTGGCGCGCATCGTGTCCTACGCCACCAGCGGGCTCGACCCGGCCACCATGGGTCTGGGCCCGGTGCCGGCCTCGCAAAAGGCGCTGCAGCGCGCCGGCTGGAAGGTCGGCGACGTCGACCTGTTCGAGCTCAACGAAGCCTTTGCCGCACAGGCCTGCGCCGTCAACAAATTGCTGGGGGTCGACCCGGCCAAGGTCAACGTCAACGGCGGCGCCATCGCCATCGGCCACCCCATCGGTGCCAGCGGCTGCCGCATCCTGGTGACGCTGCTGCACGAGATGCAGCGCAGCGGCGCGAAGAAGGGTCTGGCCGGTCTGTGCATCGGCGGCGGCATGGGCGTGGCGATGGCGCTGGAGCGCGTCTGAGCATGTGCCCGGCGCGGGCGGCTGGCGTAAACCCTGGGGTCCGGCCGCCTGCGCTTTGAGTTAGATTTGCTGCTGTCGGCGCAGATACTTCGCAGGCAGCTATCGTTTTCATAGTCCCTTGAGGAGACATCAAATGAGTCAAAAAGTAGCATACGTCACCGGCGGCATGGGTGGCATCGGCACCGCCATCTGCCAGCGCCTGCACAAGGCCGGCTTCAAGGTCATCGCCGGCTGCGGCCCCACGCGCGACTTCCAGAAGTGGCTGGACGAGCAGAAGGCGCTGGGCTACACCTTCCACGCCAGCGTCGGCAACGTGAGCGACTGGCAGTCCACCACCGACGCCTTCGCCAAGGCCAAGGCCGATCACGGCCCGATCGACGTGCTGGTCAACAACGCCGGCATCACGCGCGACCGCATGTTCCTGAAGATGACGCGCGAGGACTGGGACGCGGTGATCGACACCAACCTGAACAGCATGTTCAACGTCACCAAGCAGGTGGTGCCCGACATGGTCGAGCGTGGCTTTGGCCGCATCATCCAGATCAGCTCGGTCAACGGCGAGAAGGGCCAGGCCGGCCAAACCAACTACTCGGCCGCCAAGGCCGGCATGCACGGCTTCACCATGGCGCTGGCGCAGGAGCTGGCCAACAAGGGCGTCACCGTGAACACGGTCAGCCCCGGCTACATCGGCACCGACATGGTGCGCGCCATCAAGCCCGAGGTGCTGGAAAAAATCGTCGCCACCATCCCGGTCAAGCGCCTGGGCACGCCCGAGGAAATCGGCTCCATCGTCACCTGGCTGGCCAGCGACGACGCCGGTTTCACCACCGGTGCCGACTTCTCCTGCAACGGCGGCCTGCACATGGGCTGATGGCCGCACCGGCTGACCGATCCCACCCCGCTTCGGCGGGGTTTTTCGTGGGCGCGCGGGCGCGCTACGCCTCGGCGAAAAAATCGATGTCCAGCACCACGCGGTAGTGGGCTTGCCCGTTCTGCCCATGGCGGCCAAAGACCACGGCGGCGCAGCGGCTGGGCTGGCCGGGCCGCCCCAGCCGCTCCAGCGCGCGCCGGAACTCCAGCGCGTCGTCCCTGCCCAGCTGGCCGACCGGCGCGCCGCCGATCCACACCGCGACGCCGGCCTCCGGCGCTGGCCCGGCATCGGGCCACAGCGTGGCGGCGGCCTCCAGGCGGCCATCGGCCTGGCGCATGTCACCCAGCAGGGCGGCCAGATGGGCGGCGTGCAGGCGCTCGCCCACCACCCCCACCTGCACGCCGGTGTCACGCGGCCAGGTGTAGGCGTCATCCGCGACAGGGCTTGGCCCGGGTGGCGCCGCCGGCACGGTGTCGGGCCCGCGCGGCGTCGCGGCTGCGGGCTGCGGCGGCGCCGGCGTCTGGCCAGGGCCTGAAAAGCGCCGCAGCATCCACCACACGAGCGCGGCCAGAAAAACCAGGAGCAGGGGCAGGAGCAGGGCGTTGAACATGCACGAACAGCGGGCTGGCCAGCGTCACCCCCGTAGCGTCGGGGGTCCACGGCACCCTGGAGGCCCGGCCGGGCTGGCGGCCGCAGCCCAGGGTGACCGGGACACTGTAGCACCCCCACGGGGATAATCGCCCCATGCCCGAAGCCGTATCGCCCTGGCGCCTGTCCGTTGCCCCGATGCTTGACTGGACGGACAAGCACTGCCGCCACCTGCACCGCCTGCTGAGCCAAAAAACCCGCCTGTACACCGAGATGGTGACCACTGGCGCGCTGCTGCACGGCGCCGAGCGGCGCCACCTGCGCTTCGACGCCGTCGAGCACCCGCTGGCGCTGCAACTGGGCGGCAGCGAGCCGGCCGACCTGGCCGCCTGCGCCCGCATTGGCGAACGCTGGGGCTATGACGAGATCAATCTGAACTGCGGCTGCCCCAGCGAGCGCGTGCAGCGCGGCGCCTTTGGCGCTTGCCTGATGGCCGAGCCGCATTTGGTGGCCGACGGCGTGAAGGCCATGGTCGACGCGGTGGCCGTGCCCGTCACCGTCAAGCACCGCATCGGCATCGACCGCGTCGACAGTTACGATTTCGTGCGCGACTTCGTCGGCACCGTGGCCGAAGCCGGTTGCCGTGTCTTCATCGTGCATGCACGCAACGCCTGGCTCAAGGGCCTGAGCCCGAAGGAAAACCGCGAAATCCCGCCGCTGCGCCACGAACGGGTGTACCAGCTCAAGCGCGACTTCCCGCGGCTGACCATCGTGCTCAACGGCGGCGTCACCAGCGACACCCAGATCGCCGAGCACCTGCGCCACGTCGATGGCGTGATGCTGGGCCGTGAGGCCTACCGCCACCCCTGGATCATGAGCCGCTGGGATGCCGGCTTCCTGGGTGGCGCCCCTTGCGCGTTGAGCCAGGACCAGATCGAGGCCGAGATGGTGGCCTACATGGCGCGCGAGCGGGCCGAGGACGGCACACCCTGGTCGGCCATAGCGCGCCACATGCTGGGGCTGCACCAGGGCCGGCGCGGCGCCCGCCTGTGGCGCCAGGTGTGGAGCGACCACCGCCTCAAGACCCAGCCGGCAGACCAGGTGTGGGCGCTGGCCCGCGCGCACCTGCAGGCCGGAGAACCTGCTGCCGTCACCGGCTGAGCCCGGCGCCGCCACCGCCGGCGCGCCGCGGCTTGACCCAAGGCGACGCTGAACAAGTCCCCGCGATGTGGCGCGCCCTGTCTGGGGATGGGATGCAAGACGCAAAGCGCAGCCATAGCCCAAGCTATGGCGAGCATTTGCAACGCCGCAGACCGCCCCAGACAGGGATGCGACGCGCGCGAGGGATTTGTTCAGCGTTGCCCTAAGATGGCCCGTCGTCCACCTTGCACCCCGGAGCCCGCCATGCGCCACGCCACATCCGCCCCCCACACCCGTCTGACGACGGCGCGCCTGCGCCCGCTGGCCCTGGCCGCGCTGGCCATGGCGCTGTGCGGCCCGGCCCCGGCGGCGCTGGCGCAGGACGCCGGCAGCTGGCCCCGCGGGACGGTGCGCGTCATCGTGCCGTTTCCGGCCAGCGGCGCCACTGACCTGGTGGCGCGCGTCATCGCCCAGCGCGTGTCGCAGGACACCGGCCAGCAGCTGGTGATCGACAACAAGCCCGGCGCCGGCGGCACCATCGGCGCCGGCGAGGCCGCCAAGGCCGCGCCCGACGGCAACACGCTGCTGTTCACCACCAGCAGCACGCACGCCATCTCGCCGCACCTGATGCCCAAGCTGGCCTACCGGGCCGACCGCGACTTCACGCCCATCGCCCACGCCGCCGACGCCGCCAGCATCCTGCTGGTCACGCCCTCGCTGCCGGCCAAGACGGTGCAGGAGCTGATCAGCCATGCCAAGACCCACCCCGGCCAGCTCAACTACGCCACCAGCGGCAACGGCACCATCGTGCACCTCAACAGCCTGGCCTTTGCCGCCCAGGCCGGCGTGCAGCTGACCCACGTGCCGTACAAGGGGACGGCGCAATCCATCACCGACCTGGCCGCCGGCCAGGTGCACCTGCTGTTCGACTCCATCCCCACCGGCCTGCCGCACGTCACCAGCGGCCGATTGCGCGCGCTGGCGGTGACCGGCGAGCAGCGCAGCGCGCTGGCGCCCAACCTGCCGACGCTGGCCGAATCGGGCCTGCCGGGCTATGCCTCGGTCACCTGGTTCGGCGTCTACGGCCCGGCCGGCATGAAGCCCGAGCTGGTGAGCCGGATCAACCAGGCGTTCAACCAGGCCCTCCAGAACCCCGAGGTGGTGGCCAGCCTGGCCCGCCAGGGGGTGAATGCCGCCAAGCCGCAGACCGCGGCACAGTTCGCCGCCATGGTGCAGGCCGACAGCGCGCGCTGGGCCAGGGTCATCAAGGACAACCGCATCGCGCTGGATTGAGCGTCTTGCCCGGCTCAGGGCGATTGCAGAAAATCTGCCGCCAGCGCCCAATGGTCCTGCGCAAGTAGCTATTTAATTTGTAGCATGCTGACCGCTGCGCCAAATGCGCGTCCGATCGCCTACCATTGGTGCATGCCCGTTCGCCGACCCCCGCCCCGCCTGTCAGGCCTGGTTCTGGCCAGCGCGCTGGCCGCGGGCGTGCCCGCCATCGCTGCCGATGCCGCACCGGCGCTGGCCGGCGGGGCGCCAGACGACGCACCGGTGCCCGAGCAGACCCAGCCGGCCGACAGCCATCCGCGCGCGGCCATCAGCCCGCGTGTCAGCGACTGGGGCACGCGCGAGCGGCCGGTGGCCGAGGACGAGCGCGTGCACCTGCTGGTCGGCGCGGCCGTGCGCTCCAGCCCCGACTTCTTCGGCCCCGCGCGGCACCGCCACGGCCTGCGTCCCGCCCTGGCGCTGGAATGGGGCCGCTTGCGGCTGAGCACCGGCGGCGGCTACGGGCTGATGGGGCAGGGGCGCGATGGCCGGCGCGACCGCGGTGCCGGGCTGGAGGGCATGCTGCGCACGACCGACCGCTTCAATCTCAGCCTGTCGCTCAACATCGACCGCGGCCGCAACGCCGCGGCCACCGACCGCCTGCAAGGCGTGCCCGACGTGCCCACCACCTTGCGCGCCCGCCTGCGTGCGCGCTACTTCCTCACTGACCGCTGGACCGCCAGCGTGGCCGTGTCGCAGGACATCCTGGGCAAGCACGGCGGGCTGGAGACCGACGCCTGGCTGGGCTACGACTGGCCGCTCGGCCCCGACACGCTGTTGACGGCCAGCGCCTCGGCGTCGTGGGGCAATGGCCCCTACCTGCGCAGCCAGTTCGGCGTGCCGGCTTCGGCCGCCGGCGGCTTTGCGCCCTACCGGCCCGGCGCCGGCCTGTACCAGAGCGAGCTGGGGCTGGACGTGGCCCATGCGCTGTCGCGCCACTGGGTGGCCTTTGGCGGCGTGCGCCTGTCGCAGCTGCATGGCGACGCGCGCCGCTCGCCGCTGGTGCATCGGCGCAGCGGCGTGGCGCTGTCGGTGGGCCTGGCCTGGCGCAACTGAGGCTCAGGCCTGGCGGTCGGCGCGCCAGCCCTGCGCCAGTGCGCCCAGCGCCATGCCGGCCACCGCCCACAGCAGGCTGAGGTTGCCCGCGCCCAGGCCGGCAATCGCCGGGCCGGGGCACACGCCGGTCAGACCCCAGCCGATGCCGAACAGCGCCGCGCCGCGCAGCGTGTCGCGGTTCCAGGCGCTGGGGTGCACGCCAAAGCTGCCGCCCAGCAGGGGCTGCTTCAGCAGGCGTGGCAGCAACTTGTAGGCCAGCAGCGTCACCGCCACGCCGCCGCCCATCACCAGCGCCAGGCCCAGGTCGCGCAGCTGCAGAAAGCTCAGCACCACTTCGGGCCGGATCATGGTCGACAGCGCCAGGCCGAAGCCAAACACGGCGCCCGCGGCCAGCGTGGCCAATGCCTTGGCGATGCTCATACGATCCACCTCGTCACCAGGTTGGCCGTCAGGAAGGCCGTGGCCATGAAGGTCAGCACCGCCAGCGCCGACGGCCATTGCAGCGAGCCCAAGCCGCAAATGCCGTGGCCCGAGGTGCAGCCATTGCCCAGCCGTGCGCCGTAGCCGGCAACGAAGCCGCCCACCAGCAGCAGCCACCACGGCACGCCGGTGGATTCGGCCACGCCGCCGCCGCGCCACAGCCACCAGGCCAGGGCGCCCAGGATCAGTCCCAGCGCGTATTCCAGGCGCCAGCCGCGCGTGTCCATCAGCCGGGCCTGGCGGAAGAAGGGCCGCTCAAGCACGAACGACCAGGTGCTGGAAAACACCGTGCTCATGCCGCCGATGCGGCCCGTCAGCGCAAACAGCAGCGCCACGCCGCCGCCCACGCACAGACCGCCCAGCAGATAGTGCTGCCAGCCCAGGGGAAAGGGGATTTGAAAGATCGTCATGGCCGGCATCGTAGCAATGCGGCGCCGCTGCGGCGCCCATCAAGGGGCGGCGGCGCGCAGGGTGGGCAGGGCCGGCGGGCGCCCCGCGCGCCGACCGGGCTACAGCCAGGTCTGCCCCGGCCCCGGGCTGGTCTCGATGGTGAACTCGGGCGTGCCGCCCAGCACCAGGCCCAGCACCAGGCTCAGCAGCGACATGAAGATGCTGGCCCAGAACGCCGTCCAGAAGCCGTCCAGGTGAAAGCCACGCACCAGCCTGGCCACCAGCATCAACACCAGCGCGTTGATCACCAGCAGGAACAGGCCGAACGTCAGCAGCGTGAGCGGCAGCGTCAGCACCACCAGCAGCGGCCGCACCACCGCATTGGCCAGCCCCAGCAGCAGCGCCGCCACCAGCAGCGCGCCGCCGCCGTCAAAGCGCAGGCCCTTGAACACATGCGCCGCCACCCACAGGGCGAACGCCGTGATGGCCCGGTGCAGCAGGAAGGGGGTGAGGTTGGCGAGCATGGTGGGGGTAGGCGGGTGGGGTGGTGGGCGGGCGTTGATCGTAACCGGGGCGTCGTGGATGAGGAGTCCATGCGGTCTCCGGTTTCCGGTCCGAACACCTCACGGAATCGTGATCAAAAAGCCTCTTAGCGCTTGCCTGACAAGCGCGAGCAGCTATCAAAAGCGTAGAAACGAGTGTCCAGCGTCGGGCCTGCTCGATGCACGGGTTGTCGGCTTTCACGACGCGACGCATCGCAGCCGGCTCGTCGTCGACTGGCGACCTGAGACCTGTACGCGGCAGTGCGCGGCTTGGCGGCACTGCGCCCGGCAGCAGGGGCTGCGCTCAGCCTGTGGCGGACCACGGTGCACCGGAAGCGAGAGCGCCGCGTAACAGATCGATGGCAGCGCGGTGGCGCGCCCGGCTGTCGCGTCAGGTCTTGTTTTTGGTCTTGCCCTTCGGCAGCACCGTCGTGGTGGGCGGCAGCGGGCGGTCCGAAGGCGCGCCGGTCTTGGGCGGCGACGTGTCTTTCTTCGGTTTTTTGACCATTTTTTCTCGGCGTTGTTCACCCATGTCGGTTCCTTGTGTGTGACTGCAAAAGCATGTCATGGTAGTTGGCTTGACTCGACCGTCGGCGCGCGCCGCCCCTCTGGGGGAATACTCGGGATGCTGGTGCTACGCTGCCTGCAATTCGTCCAACGGTAGCTTGAGCACCGACAGGCTGCGGATATCCGCGCGCTGGCTGGCGTGTTGCACGTCAATGCCGACAAGGGCGCCGTCCTTGTCGAAGTCGAGCACCACACCGTCGTTGACCTCGTCGGAGTCGACCGAGGGACGGTCGGCCAGATGGATGTAAAGCGAGTCGGTGGCTTTGTCGTATGAGATTTTCATGGGCTGAACCTCCGGTCCGGAAATGCATTGTGGACGGTTTTGCCGTCCTCCAGCGTCACGACGCGCAGGTAGCGGCCCAGTTCCTCGATCCAGACCCAGTGCCGGATTCGGCCGTCCCCGGGCTGGACTTCGCGACGGACGGGTTCGCGCAGCGCCCGTTCAAGCCATTCTGGCTGCAAGTAGGGGCGCTTGACCAGGACGTCATTGCGAAAGTAGTCCGTCGTCTCCATGGGCTGCGCACCTACTTGCCCCACGAATCCCGCAGCCCGGTCACCCGGTTGAACACCAGTTTGCCGCCAGCCACATGCTCGACGCGATCAGCGACGAAGAAGCCATGACGTTCGAACTGAAACCGGTCCTCGGGCTGGCTGCTCGCCAGTGACGGCTCGACCACGGCCTGCACGGTGGTGAGCGACTGCGGGTTGAGCACGCTCAGGAAGTCGCGCCCGCCAGCGTCCGGCTGCTCCTCGGTGAACAGGCGGTCGTACAGGCGCACCTCGGCCGGCTTGCCATCCGCCACGCCGACCCAGGTAATGACGCCCTTGACCTTGACGCGGTCGGCGCCGGGGGTGCCGGACTTGGTGTCCTTGATGAGCTTGGCGCGCACCACGCTGGCGCGGCCAGCTTCATCTTTTGTAGCGCCCAGGCACTCGATGACGTAGCCGTATTTCAGCCGCACCTTGTTGCCCGGGAACAGGCGAAAGAAGCCCTTGGGTGGCGTGTCTTCGTAATCACCGCGCTCGATCCACACCTCACGCCCCAGCATGAAGCGGCGCTGGCCCAGCTCGGGGTGGTGCGGGTGCATGGGCGCTTCGCAGGGTTCCAGATGGTCATTCGAGCCAAACACCTCGGCCCAGTTCTCGATGACGAGCTTGATGGGCTCCAGCACGGCCATGGCGCGCGGGGCCACCGGGTCCAGCGTTTCGCGCAGCGCGGCGTCGAGGGCGGCGTAGTCCGTCCAGGCGTTGCTGGTCTTGGTGACGCCGCTGCGCTCGGCAAACAGGCGCAGGGCCTCGGGGGTGTAGCCGCGCCGGCGCAGGCCGGCCAGGGTGGGCATGCGCGGGTCGTCCCAGCCGGCGACGTGGCCCTGCTCGACGAGCTGGCGCAGCTTGCGCTTGCTGGTGATGACGTGGCCGACGTTCAGGCGCGCAAACTCGTACTGGCGCGGCGGCGGGGCCGTCAGCAGGCCGCCTTCGCACAGGCGCTCCAGCAGCCAGTCGTAAAACGGGCGCTGGTCCTCGAACTCCAGCGTGCAGATGCTGTGGGTGATCTGCTCCAGCGCGTCCTCGATCGGGTGCGCGAAGGTGTACATGGGGTAGATGCACCACTTGTCGCCGGTGTTGTGGTGCGTGGCGTGGCGGATGCGGTAGATGGCCGGGTCGCGCAGGTTGATGTTGGGGCTGGCCATGTCGATTTTGGCGCGCAGCACCATGGCGCCGTCCGCATGCTGGCCATCGCGCATCTCGCGAAAGCGCGCCAGGTTGTCGGCCGGGCTGCGGCTGCGGAACGGGCTGTCGGTGCCGGGCGTGGCGAAGTCGCCCCGGGTGGCGCGGATCTGCTCGGGGCTCTGCTCGTCGACGTAGGCGTGGCCGGCCTCGATCAGGTATTCGGCGGCGCGGTACATGAAGTCGAAGTAGTCGCTGGCAAAGTATTCGTGCGGCTGGCGGATGCCGGGGCGGGCCGGGTCGTCGGCGAAATGGTGGTCCCAGCCCAGCCAGCGCACCATGTCGCGGATGGAGTCGACGTATTCCTGCTCTTCCTTCTCGGGGTTGGTGTCGTCAAAGCGCAGGTGGCACACGCCGCCGTATTCCTGTGCCAGGCTGAAGTTGAGCCAGATGCTCTTGGCGTGGCCGATGTGCAGGTAGCCGTTGGGCTCGGGCGGAAAGCGCGTGCGGACCCGGGCCGGGTCGGGCATGCCGGCGGCGTGGCTGGGGCCGTCGCCGGGCTGGCCGCCCCAGCGGCGCTGGGCGTGGGTGCCGGCCTGCAGGTCGTGCTCGATGGCCTGGCGGATGAAATGGCTGGGCTTGGCGGCGTCGGCGGCCGCGGTCTTGTCGGGGGCGTTCATGGGCCGGATTCTAGGCGGCGGGGGTGGGTCGGCAGGGCTGGCACCGTGGGTGGGTGCAGGGGCGGCGAGGGCGGCGCGCGGCGGGGATTCGCGGTCTTTTGGGTTACGTGTCGATACCCCTGTCACGCTTGCCCGGTGCGCCGACAGGCTGCCTGCTGCGTTAAGGTATCGGGCATCAACATCGTTCGCCGTGACTGGCGGCATGAGAGGAGTTCTGATGACAAACCTGCAACGCATTCTGCTGACCGGCCTGCTGGCCGCGGGCACCCTGGGCGCCGCCGGCGTGGCGCAGGCGCGCAGCGACGTGTTCTGGTCGGTGGGCGTGGGCTCGCCCGGTGTGGCCATTGGCGTGGGCAACCTGCCGCCGCCGGTCTATGTGGCCCCGCAGCCCGTGTACGTGGCGCCGCCGCCGGTTTATGTGCAGCCGCGCCCGGTGTACGTGCAACCGCGCCCGGTGTATTACGGCCCGCCGCCGGCGCATTACGCGCCGCCCCGCGTGGTGTACCGCCCGGGCCCGGGCTACTACTGGGGTGACGGGCACCATCGCAAGCACCGCAAGCACCACCGGCGCCACGGCGACTGGGATTGACGCGGGTTGCGCGCCTGACGCACCCGCGGCGCCGAGCCACCCCGACCGCAGCGGCGCGCACACCGGCTTTCCAAGGGCAGTTTCTTGCAACCCGCTCCGCGCGAGCGGGTTTTTTCTTGGGCGCGCCGGCCTGGCGCGGCCCTACAGGGCCCGGAACCGCTGGGCGTACAGGCGGCTGACCGCCAGCCGCTCGGGGCAGCCGCGCAGGTGCAGGTGCAGCCGGCCGTGCTCGTCGCGCTGCACGTGGTCGATGGCGTCGGCGCGCACCACGGTAGCGCGGTGGATCTGCCAGAACTCGGTGGCGTCCAGCTGCGGCAGCAGCTCCTTGAGCGGCGTGCGCAGCAGGTGTTCGCCCTCGGCGGTGACGACGCGCACGTACTTGTCGGCCGCCTGCAGGAACAGCACCTGACGGATCGGCACCATGCGCACCCGCTGGCCGCTGGAGCCGGGCGCGCTGACGGCCAGCTGGCGCAGCGGTGCGGGGGCGGCGGTGGCGGCAGGGTCGAGCACGGCCAGCAACTGGCGCAGCCGCTCGGCCAGGGGGGCGGTTTCAGGGCCCCTGGTTGCTTCTGAAACGATAGCTGCTGGCGCGCGCTGATCAAGCGCCAGACGCAGTTTTTGCACTGATTTTTGCAGCCGCGCCGGCTGCACGGGCTTGAGCAGGTAGTCGATCGCCTGCGCCTCGAAGGCCTGCACCGCGTACTGGTCGTAGGCGGTGACGAACACCAGGGCGGGGAAGGGCGCCGCCGTGTCGTCCCAGGCGTCCATCAACTCGGCGGCGGCGTCCAGCCCGCTCTGGCCGGGCATGCGGATGTCGAAGAACAGCACGTCGGGGCGCAGCGCCAGCGCCTGCGCCACGGCGCTGTGGCCGTCGCCCACGGTGGCGAGCACGCGCAGCTCGGGCCAGGCGCGCGCCAGCTCGGCTTGCAGGGCGGCGGCCAGCAGGGGCTCGTCCTCGGCGATCAGGGCGGTGGGGGTGGTCATGGGATCGGCTCCAGTGGCAGCTCGATGCTCACCGTGCAGCCAGCGCCCGGGGCGGTCTGCACGCTGACCTGGCCGCGCCCGCCGTAGGCCGTGGCCACGCGGTCGCGCACCTGGGTCAGGCCGAAGCGGCTGGCGTCCGGCGCCCGCGCGGGGTCAAAGCCGACGCCGGTGTCGCGCACCGCCAGCCGCAGGCGCTGGCCCTGGCGCGCCGCGCTGACTTCGATGCGGCCGCCTTCCAGCCTGGGGTCCAGCCCGTGCCGCAGGGCGTTTTCGACCAGCGGCTGCAACAGCAGCGTGGGCACGGGCAGGGCGCGCAGGTCATCGGGCAGTTGCAGCACATAGCCCAGGCGCGGGCCCATGCGCACGGCCATCAGCGCCAGGTAGTCGGCCAGGCGATCGAACTCGGCCGCCAGCGGGTGCTGCGTGGCGCGCGAGGCGGCCAGCGTGGCGCGCAGGTAGTCGTTCAGCCGGTCCAGCATGGCCTGCGCGGCGGCCGGGTCCACGCCGATCAGCGCGCGCAGGTTGGCCAGGGTGTTGAACAGCATGTGCGGCTCCAGCTGGCTTTGCAGCAGCATCAGGCGCGCCTGGCTGGCGTCGCGTTCGGCGGCGGCCTTGCCCGCCTCCAGCGCGGCGGCGCGGCCGCGGGCGTAGAAGTAGTAGGTGGCCACGGCGCCGGCGGCGATGGTGATCAAGAGGCCGACCTGCCTGTCGCGCAGCGAGGCGAGCTGCCCGGTGCCGGTCAGCCAGTCGCCCAGCGGCGCGCCGACCAGCAAGCCGCCCGACGTACCCACCGCCGCCAGCAGGCCGCCGCGCCAGCCCCGGGGCCAGCCGTGGCCGCCGTCGCTGCCCGGGTAGCAGTGCCGCTGGGGCACCAGCAGACGCCCGAACTCGATCACCAGCCAGATGACCAGGCCGATGCTGAGCGACTTCACCAGGTGGGTCGAATAGGCTTCCTGCGGCCAGATGGTTTGCGTCAGCACCGCCACCACGCAGCAGAACGCCAGCACCTGAATGGCGTGGCGCCCGGCATCGAGGACGAAGTGGCGAGTCGTCATGAACTATTGAAACGATAGCTGCTTGCGCTTTCCCATCAAGCGCTGCGGGTCGATTTGATCATGAATTCGGGCGCCCCCACACCCGGTCGCCCTAGTCGGCTGAAACATTGAAGTGGGTGGTGAAGGACAGTCGAGACGGGATGCGATGCAAGGCGCAAAGCGCAGCGATACCGGGCGGTATCGCGAGCATTTGCAACGCCGCAGCGCGCCCGTATCGGCTGGACAGCACCGATCCGATTTCAGTGTTTCAGTGGACTAGTGCGGCCGGCGCTGCAGCTTGTCGCGCTCGGCCTGCAGCAGGCGCTCGTGCAGGCCGGCGCCGCCGGTGGCCAGCCACACGGCCAGGCCGTGGATGGCCAGCCCCAGGCCCCAGCCGGCCAGCGGAAAGAGGAACCACGGGCGCCCGCTGCCCCAGCCGATCAGCGCCAGGCCGGCGTTGACGCAGACGTAGACCAGCGCGTGGATGTACCAGCTCATCTTGGCGCCGGCGCGCTTGCGCGCCAGGCGTTCCAGGCGGGCTGCGGCGTCGTCCAGCGAAGCGGCGGCAGGCGAGTGATGGGTGGGGAAGTCGGCCATGGTCGTGCGGGGTTTGGGGGAGAGCGAGGGGGCGGGGCTCAGGCCGTGGCCAGGCGGGGCTGGCCGTGCACCAACCGCAGCAGGCGCAGCGTGCGGGCGCCGAACAGGCCCGACAGCAGGCCGTACAAGGCGCTCACGGTGTAGGCAAAGCCCGTGTGGCGCGCCAGCTCGGGCGCCATGGCCAGTTGCACGCCGATGCCGTACTTCATCAGGAACACCGCCAGGATCAGCCCCATCGGCACCCAGCTGCCGGGCAGGTGAAAGCTGCGGCGCGCCGCGTCGTAGCGCGTGCCGGCGGGCACCGGCAGGCGCGGGACCAATGCCAGCATGGCGGCGTGGCCCAGGGCCCACACGGCCAGCAGCGCGCCCAGCCGGCCGCTGGCGGCAAAGGCCGACTGCACGCCCCACAGCGCCAGGCCCAGCATGGCCAGGGGCAGCAGCACCAGGCGGGGCAGGGTCATGTGGCGCTGGCGCGTGGCCGACAAGCCCAGGCCCAGCAGGAACGCGAGCAGGCCGCCGACCCACAGCGGGGTCTGGCGCACGATGTCGACGATAGCGTCGGGGTGTTCGGCGAGCAATTGAGTCAGCAGCATGAAGGTCTCCGGCAAGCGGTGGTGGCGATGGCGTCATGGTGGCCAGTGCGCGCCGGTCGCGCCAGCGCCGTGCGACGAAACGCCCTGGGGCGGCGCCAGATGCCCTGCGGGGCGACGAAATGCGGCGCGCCGGCGCCACCGGCGGCCGACCAGCCCGCCGGCGTGGCGCGCGCACATCGAAAATGGGGTGCAAAACGCGCCCCGGACGGCTTAGAATGCGCGCCGCAAGCTACGATTTCGGTAGCGTCCAGAAAGCCCGCCGTGCTCGATTCCCTGCTGATGTTCCAGGCCGCCGTGATGGGCGTGGTCGAGGGCCTGACCGAGTTTCTGCCGATCTCCAGCACCGGCCACCTGATCCTGGCCGGCAGCCTGCTGGGCTTCACCGGCGACAAGGCCAAGGTGTTCGAGATCGCCATCCAGACCGGCGCCATCCTGGCGGTGATCATCGTGTACTGGCAGAAGATCCGCGGCACCGTGGTGGCGCTGCCCGCCAGCCGGCAGGCGCGGCGCTTTGCGCTCAACGTGCTGATCGCCTTCCTGCCCGCCGTGGTGCTGGGCCTGGCGTTCGGCAAGGCGATCAAGGCGCACCTGTTCACGCCGCAGGTGGTGGCCAGCACCTTCATCCTGGGTGCCTTCGTCATCCTGTGGGCCGAGCGACGGCCGCAAAGCGCGGCGCGCGTGCATCGCGTGGACGACATGACGGCGCTGGACGCGCTCAAGGTCGGCCTGGTGCAGTGCTTCGCCATGATCCCGGGCACCAGCCGCTCGGGCGCCACCATCATCGGCGGCATGCTGCTGGGGCTGTCGCGCCAGACGGCGACGGATTTTTCGTTCTTCCTGGCCATCCCGACGCTGGTCGGCGCCGGCGCCTATTCGCTCTGGAAGGAGCGCGCGCTGCTGTCCTGGGCCGACCTGCCGCTGTTTGGCATCGGGCTGCTGTTTTCCTTCATCAGCGCCTGGCTGTGCGTGCGCTGGCTGCTGCGCTACATCGCCAGCCACAGCTTCGTGCCGTTCGCGTGGTACCGCATCGCCTTCGGCGCCGTGGTGCTGCTGACCTGGTGGACCGGCTGGGTGACGTGGGTGGACTGAGCCGCCTGGCGCGCCGGCTGACGGCGCTGGTGCTGCTGGCGCTGGCGCTGGCCGGCGTGGCGGCGCCGGCCGAGCCGCCGGCGGCCTTCACGCCCGACCCGGCCAGCGTGCAGCGCTGGCAGCAGGGCTGGCGCTACCCGCAGGCCGGCTGGACGGTGGTGCACATCGAGGGCCAGCCGCATGAGCGCGGCCTGCAGCACGGCCAGCTGCTGGCGGCCGAGATCGCCGCCTACATCCAGGCGCTGTCCGAATACTGGAGCCCGCGCCAGCCGCGCGCGGCGTGGGCACACAACCGCGAGGTGGCGCGCCAGCTCTTTCTGCCCGGCTACGACGCCGAGCTGCGGCAGGAGATGCAGGGCATCGCCGATGGCGCCAGCGCCGCCGGCGCGCGCGTGGCCGGCCGGCGGCTGGACCTGCTGGACATCGTCACCCTGAACGCCGCCAACGAGATCGACACCCTGCCCGACGCCATGGCCGTGCCGGGGCAGCGGCCACGCCTGCGCCCGATCACGCGCGCCACGCCGCAGCCGCCGCGCCGCCCGGTGCGCCAGCGGCCGGCGCGGCCGCAGCGCTGCGACGCCTTCATCGCCAACGGGCCGGCCACGGCGGACGGGCAGATCGTGTTCGGCCACATCACCATGTACGACCTGTACCCGGCCAACTTCTACAACGTGTGGCTGCACGTCAAGCCGGCCCAGGGCCTGGCCTTCGTCATGCAGACCACCCCCGGCGGCGTGCACAGCGGCATGGACTACGCCATCAACGAAGCCGGCCTGCTGCTGGCCGAAACCACGCTGGAGCAGGGCCCCTGGCGGCCCGGCGGGCGCGCGCTGGCGGCGCGCGTGCGCCAGGCGCAGCAGTATGCCGACAGCATCGACCGCGCCGCCGCCCTGCTGAGCGAGGGCGACAACGGCCTGGCGGCGGCCGAATGGCTGCTGGGCGATCTGCGGCGCAACGAAATCGCGCTGCTGACGCTGGCCGGCGCGCAAACCCGGCTGCACCGCGGCAGCCGTGGCGAATGGTTCGATGGCGCCGAGGGCTTTTACTGGAGCGTCAACAACAGCAAGGACGCCGGCGCGCGCCTGCAGGCGGCGGCGCGGCGCGACGGGCGCGCCTCGGACGCCGCCGCGTTCGCCCCCAACGCGCGCGACGCCGAGTGGCTGCGCGCCTACCGCGAGCACCGCGGCCGCATCGACCTGGACTTCGCGCGCCGGCTGCTGAGCCTGCCCAAGATCGTCTCGGCCTACGGGGTCGACGCCAAGTACACCGACGCGCGGCTGGCGGCATCGCTGCAAAGCTGGGCCACCTTCGGCCCGCCCACCGGCACGCTGTGGCCGCCCACCGCGCAGGAGGCGCGCGAGCACGCCGGCATCCGGCCGCTGGTGCCCAACCCCTGGACGCTGCTGACCACCCAGGCGCCGCCGGCCGGCGCGCCGCTGGCGGTGCGCGACCGCCCCGACCCGCGCCACCCGGGGCCCGAGGCGGAACCCGCGTCCACGCCCTCGCGGCCCGTCTGGTCGGGCGCGCTGCGGCCCGCCAGCGCGGCCGACCTGTGGCTGGTGGCCGGCTTTGCGCGGCTGGAGCGCATCCTGGCCGAGGCCAGCCCCGGCGCGCCCGACGCCGCCGACAGCCTGGGCGTGGAGCTGGCCTACTACCGCGCCTGGGCCATGCAGGCCGCGCGCGCCGGCCAGGACCATCCGCTGGCGCAGACCAGCGGGCGCATGGACGACGTCATCGGCTACCGGCTGGCCGCCGGCAAGGGCGTGCTGTTCCTGAGCGCGCTGCGCGACATCGTGGGCGCGGCGCGTTTCGACGCCGCCCTGCGCGCCTTCGGGCGCCAGCACGACGGCCAGGTGGTGGATTCGGCGCGGTTCCAGGCCTTCCTGCAGCGCCACACGCCGCGGCCGCTGGCGCCGCTGTTCGACTGGTGGCTGGGGCAGCCCGGGCTGCCGCGCCTGGGTCTGGTCCAAGCGCGCGCGCGCCGCGCCGGCGGCGGCTGGGAAACCGTGGTAACGCTGGACACCACCGGTCTGGGGCCGGCGCTGGCGGTGCCGGTGACGGTGGAGACGGCGGCCGGCGACGTCACCGTCAGCCGCGTGTTCGACGCCAGCCAGCCGCAACTGCGCATCGCCAGCGCCGCGCGCCCGCGGCGCGTGGTGCTGGACAAGCACGGCCTGACGCCGCGCGGCAACGGCTCGCCCTTCACCGTGCTGAGCCTCGACGACGAGCTGGAGCAAACCCTGATCGTGTACGGCACCCGCGACGAGCAGGCCGGCAACCTGGAGGCCGCGCGCCGCCTGCAGACGGCGCTGCGCCGGCGCGAGCACAACGTGCAGCCGGCCCTGCGCGCCGACCACGAGCTGACCGAGGACGAGGCGCGCACGCACCACCTGCTGCTGATCGGCCGGCCCGACACCAACGCCGTCAGCGCGCGCTTGGCTGGCCAGTTCGGGCTGCGCTTTGGCACGGGCTCGCTGCGGGTGCGCGAGCAGGTCTATGCCCACCCGGACAGCGCCGTGCTGGCCGCCGGCGACAACCCGCTGAACGGGCGCTATTCGCTGGTGCTGCTGGCCGGGCTGTCCAGCCTGGCCACCTACGAGGCGGCCGGGCGCTATGCCGACCCGGCGCTCGGCTACGCCCCCATCGTGCTGCTGCCCGCCGGGCGCCGGCCACTGGAGCTGGTGCCGCCGCTGGAGGAACTCAGCATCGAGCCTGAATTCGACCCCGAATAAGGGAACCTCCGCGCAACCTCTTGCGCAGCAGGCATCCGCGGTCGCGGGCGGTCCGCGGCCTTGCATCCCATCCCGATCCGCAGCGCCTGCTTACCGCGAGAGCTTATGCAGAGGTTGCTAAGCTGGGGGCTGCACGCCGCGCGCCACTGCTCTACAATCAATCACCGGGCCCAAGATTTCTTGGCCCGGTTTTTTGTGCCCGCCACAAAAGTCCGGTGCCAGGCCAAGCGCCCTTCACGTCACACTGCACAAGGAGCTTGGACACCATGGAAATCTTCGACTACGACCACATCCTGCTGCTGCCGCGCAAGTGCCGCGTGCAAAGCCGCAGCGAATGCGACGCCGGCATCGACTTTGGCGGGCGGCGCTTCAAGCTGCCGGTGGTGCCGGCCAACATGAAGACGGTGGTCGACGAGAAGCTGTGCATCTGGCTGGCCGAGCACGGCTATTTCTACGTCATGCACCGCTTCGACTTCGACAACCTGGCCTTCGTGCGCGACATGAAGGCGCGCGGCCTGTACGCGTCGATCTCGGTGGGCATCAAGCCGGCCGACTACGCCGACATCGACCGCCTGGCGGCCGAGGGGCTGACGCCGGAATACATCACCATCGACATCGCGCACGGCCATTCGGACCAGGTGCGCGACATGATCGGCCACATCAAGGCCAAGCTGCCGCAGTCCTTCGTCATCGCCGGCAACGTGGCCACGCCCGAGGCCGTGATCGACCTGGAAAACTGGGGCGCCGACGCCACCAAAGTGGGCGTGGGGCCGGGCAAGGTGTGCATCACGCGGCTGAAGACCGGTTTTGGCACCGGCGGCTGGCAGCTCAGCGCCGTCAAGTGGTGCGCGCGCGTGGCCACCAAGCCCATCGTGGCCGACGGCGGCATCCGCCACCACGGCGACATCGCCAAGTCGATCCGCTTTGGCGCCACCATGATCATGATCGGCTCGCTGTTCGCCGGCCACGAGGAATCGCCCGGCCGCACCGTCGAGGTCGACGGCGTGCAGTACAAGGAGTACTACGGCTCGGCCAGCGATTTCAACAAGGGTGAGTACAAGCACGTCGAGGGCAAGCGCATCCTGGAGCCCATCAAGGGCAGGCTGGCCGACACCCTGATCGAGATGGAGCAGGACGTGCAAAGCTCGATCAGCTACGCCGGCGGACGCAAGCTGATGGACGTGCGCAAGGTCAACTACGTGATCCTGGGCGGCGACAACGCGGGCGAGCATCTGCTGATGTGATTCCGCCCGCCCGGTTTGGGGTGTTTTAGGCTTCTGGCGCCCGTCCATCAAACGCCAGCAGCTATTTGTTTGATAGCAATTGGTCAACCGGAGCGAGCGGCTCATGCCGCGTCGCGTCGAAGGGCATGACCCACGGCGCGGCATGACGAATGGCCGCTGGGTCATCGAAGCGCAGCGAGGTCGTTCGTCATTCGTCATCGGCATCAGTCGCGCATGCGCTCGGCCGCGAAGCGTCGCAGCACCTGCATCACCGGCGCCTCGGTGCGGCCGGCCAGGCGCACGTAGGCGTAGCGCGCGCAGGAATCGAGCGGCGGCGTCATGCGCAGCTCGGTCAGTCGGCTGGCGCCGATCGCCGCGCGGGCGGTGGCCACGGCGCCCAGGAACACGGCGTCGCTTTGCGCCACGGCGTCCAGCAGGCTGCCGACGTCGTCGCACACCAGCGAAGCCATGCGCGCCGGCTCGGCCCCCGGCCCGTAGCGCGCCACCAGCACGCGCGCCACTTCGTCCGACAGCGGCGTGGTGGCCACGGGGTAGCGCATCAGGGCGTCGAAGCTGACGCCCACGCGCCTGGCCAGCGGATGCCCTCGGCGGCAGATGAAGCCGGCGCGCAGCTCGACCGCCGGCTCGATCACCAGATCGGGCGCCGGCGCCACGCGGCGCGCGTCGATCACCAGCGCGTCCAGCGCCCGCGCGCGCAGTTGCTGCAATTGCAGCTCGGTGGAGCCGCGCGCGATGCTCACGCGCACGCGCGGGTGCATCGTGGCCACGTGGGCGAGCAGGGGCGTCATCAGCAACCCGCCCGGCCCCGAACCCAGGCCGACGCGGATGGTGCCGGACTCGCCCTGGCGCAGCAGCTCGGCGCTGCGGCGGATCTCGCTCGCCTCCAGGCCGATGCGGCGCGCGCGCTCCAGCACCGCGCGCCCCAGCGGCGTCAGCTCGCTGCGCTTGCCGATGCGGTCGACCAGCGGCGCGCCCAGCTCGGCCTCCAGCGCCTGCACGCTGCGGCTGAGCGCCGACTGCGTCAGGTGCAGGCGCGCGGCGGCGCGCGTGAACGAGCCTGATTCGGCCAGCGCCACCAGATGATCGAGTTGCCGCAGGTTCATGCAATGAGTTTAGGGAATGATCATTGTGAAAACAATTCGTTTGACACATTCAACGGCGGGCGATTTACTCCCGCCTGGCATTGGGTGCCTGCACAAACGACCTTTCAGGAGACACTTTTCATGAGCTTTCCCCGCCGCCATCTGCTCGCCGCCATCGCCGGCGCTACCGCGCTGGGCGCGCTGAGCCCCGCCGCGCTGGCCGACACCTACCCGTCCAGGCCGGTGTCCATCATGGTGCCGTACCCGGCGGGCGGCATTTCCGACACCATCGCGCGGCGTGTCAACGTGCCGCTGGGCAAGGCGCTGGGCCAGTCGGTGATCGTGGAGAACCTGGGCGGCGCCAGCGGCTCGATCGCGGCGCAGAAGGTGCTGAACGCGCCGGCCGACGGCTACAACGTCTTTCAGGGCTCGCCCAACGAGGTGATCCTGGCGCCGCTGGCCATCCCCGGCATCAAGTACAAGCCGGAGGACTTCCGCCAGGTGCACCGTATCTCCGTCGGACCGATGGCGATCCTGGCGCGCGCCGACCTGCCGGTGGCCAGCGCCGACGAGCTGGCCGCCTACGCCGCCAAGGTGGCCAAGGAAGGCAAGCCCATGACCTATGCCAGCGTTGGCGTGGGCTCGTTCTATCACCTGCTGGGTGGCAAGATGAGCAAGGACCTGGGCGTGCAGATGACCCACGTGCCGTACAAGGGCGCCGCCGACGTGGCACGTGATCTGGCCGGCGGTCAGGTCGATATCTTCATCACGCCTTACGGCCCTTCGTTGGTGGAGCTGATCAAGCAGGGCAAGATCAAGGCGGTGGCCGCGCTCTCGCAGCAGCGCCAGCCGGCCATCCCCGACGTGCCCACCACGGCCGAAAGCAAGGCGCTGAAGAACTTCCAATACCAGATCGGCACCGGCTATTTCGTCAAGCGCAGCACGCCCGAGCCGGTGGTGCAGGTACTGCACAAGGGCTTGCAACAGGTGTTGACCAACCCCGAGGTCAAGGCCGCGCTGGAAGCGCAAGGCTCGCAAGTGTCGCCGCTGCAGACCCTGGCTGAGGCCGACGCCGCCTTCAAGCAGGAGACCGCCACTTACCAGGCGATCGCCAAGAGCATCGGGTTGGTGCAGCCATGACCGTCGCCACCGCCGAGGCGCCACACGCTGTGCTGGCACGCCTGCAGGACGGCGCCGCTGCCTTCGTCGCGCTGCGGCGCGACATCCACCAGCATCCCGAACTGGGTTACGAGGAAGTGCGCACCAGCGACCTGGTGGCCGAGCGCCTGGCAGCCTGGGGCTACCAGGTCACGCTCGGGCTGGGCGGTACCGGCGTGGTGGGGCAACTCGTGCGGGGCAGCGGCCGCAGGCGCCTGGGCCTGCGCGCCGACATGGACGCGCTGCCGATCCAGGAGGCCACCGGCCTGCCCTGGGCCAGCACACACGCCGGCCGCATGCACGCCTGCGGCCACGATGGCCACACCGCCATGCTGCTGGCGGCGGCGCGGCACATCGCCGAGCAGGGGTGCTTTTCGGGCACGCTGAACCTGATTTTCCAGCCGGCCGAAGAAGGCCTGGGCGGCGCCAAGGCGATGATGGACGACGGCCTGTTCGAGCGCTTCCCGTGCGACGCCATCTTCGCCATGCACAACATGCCCGGCTACCCGCAGGGCAAGCTGCTGCTGCGCGACGGCCCGCTGATGGCCTCGTCCGACGGCCTCACCATCACCCTCACCGGCAAGGGCAGCCACGCCGCCGTGCCGCAGCACGGCATCGACCCCGTGGTGGCGGGCAGCAGCATCGTGCTGGGGCTGCAATCCATCGTGGCGCGCAACATCGACCCGCAGGCGATGGCGGTGATCACCGTCGGCGCCTTCCAGGCCGGCCAGACCCACAACGTGATCCCGAACGAGGCGGTGCTCAAGCTCAGCGTGCGCGCGCTCGACCGCAAGGTGCGCGAGGTGCTGCTGCGGCGCATCGAGGAACTGGTGGACGCGCAAGCCAAGTCCTTCGGCGTCGCCTGGCGCATGGAGCGCGTGACCGGCTACCCGGTGCTGGTGAACACCGGCGCGGAAACCGACTTCGCACGCCGCGTGGCGACCGAACTGGTGGGCGCGGCGCGCGTCGAGCCGCAGACCATCGCCCTGACCGGCAGCGAGGACTTCGCCTTCATGCTGGAGCAGGTGCCCGGCAGCTACCTGCTGATCGGCAACGGCGACGGCTCGGATGACGGCGTCAACGGCGGCCACGGCGCCTGCATGGTGCACAACCCGGGCTACGACTTCAACGACGCCAACCTGCCCATCGGCGCGGCGTACTGGGCGCTGCTCGCCGAGCGCTTCTTGATCGATTCAACCTGATCTGGTCTAGATCAAACAGGCCGCTGACGCGCTCGGGACAAGCGCCAAAAGCTATTCAATTTATAGCCTTCAAGCCAGCAAGCCTGCCGCCAGTCGGTACAACCGGCTGCGCGGCGTGGCCAGCGTGTCGAGGATGCTGAAGTGGTTCAGCCCCGGCAGCACGGCCGCCACCGGCACGCGCTCGCGGCCCCAGGCCTGCTGGATCAGGCGGTTCAGGCGCAGGTACTCGCTGCTCTCCTCGCCACCCACCACGCTGATCAACCGGCCATGCGCCGGCGCGGGCAGGCGCGCCGGGCTGGCCGCCTGCACCTGGCGCGGCGTCAGGCGCAGCACTTCCTGCAGGCTGGGCGTGTGCAGCAACGGTTGCAGATCGTACAGACCCGAGATGCCCAGGGCGGCGCGCACCAGGCGCGGCGGCAGGGCAGGGTCGAAGCGGTTCCAGGCGCAAGCCAGCATCATGGCGGCCAGCTGGCCGCCGGCCGAATGGCCCATCACCACGATGCGGCGCGCGTCGCCGCCCAGCGTGCGCGCATGGCGCCAGCTCCAGGCCACGGCGCGCACCATCTGCAGCGTGATGTCGGGGATGCCGACTTTGGGCGCCAGGGCGTAGTTGGGCACCACCACTGCCGCCCCCAGATCGCGCAGCGCCGGCACGACGAAGCTGTGTTGCGACTTGTCCATCGCCTTCCAGTAGCCGCCGTGGATGAACACCACGATGGGCGAGCGCGGCCGCGCGGCGGCAAAGGCATCCAGCGTTTCGCCCACCCCGTCGCCATAGCGCACGTCGAGCTGGCACGGCAGGCTGCGCCGCACCAGCGCCGACTCGGCCGCCCAGCGGGCGAAGTAGTCGCCGTGGTCGGGCACCCGCTGCAGGTTGTTGTACAGGCGCTCCAGCCACTGGGTGTCGGGCAGGTCGCGGCGGCTGGAATCGTTGGGGCGGGCCATGGTGGAGCGCTATTGTCGCAAACCGGCCGGCTGGTTTGCCAGAAGCCGGGCCGCACTGTGTTCAGATGCCTACAATCGGCCTTGACGCCTGCGGGGTGAGCGTGGGCAGCTACAAAACAAGGAGCATGCATGATGAAACTGACCCTGCTGGGCACCGGTCGCATGGGCTTGCCGATGGCGCGCCGGCTGTGCCAGGCCGGCCATGAGGTGCACGTCTGGAACCGCAGCGCCGACAAGGCCCAGCCCCTGGTGGCCGACGGCGCCACGGTGCACGCTGGCCTGACCGCCGCGGTGGCGGCGGGTGAGGTCGTCATCAGCCTGCTGGAAAACGGCCCGGTGGTGGCCGCCGTGCTGTTCGAGCAAGGCGCGGCGGCGGCCATGCGGCCGGGCACGTTGTTCGTGGACATGGCCTCGATCAAGCCCGCCGAAGCGCGCGAGCATGCCGCGCGCCTGGCCGAGCGCGGCGTGCGCCACCTGGACGCCCCGGTGTCGGGCGGCACGGTGGGCGCCGAGGCGGGCACGCTGGCCATCATGGCGGGCGGCGAGGCGGCGGACTTCGCGCGTGCGCTGCCGGTGCTTCAGGTGCTGGGCCGGGCCACCCATGTGGGCCCGCACGGGGCCGGGCAACTGGCCAAACTGGCCAACCAGATGATCGTCGGCATCACCATCGGCGCCGTGGCCGAGGCACTGCTGCTGTGCGAAAAGGGGGGCGCCGACCCGGCCCAGGTGCGCGAAGCGATCGGCGGCGGCTTTGCGCAAAGCCGCATCCTGGAGCTGCACGGCGAGCGCATGGTGCGGCGCGACTTTGCCCCGCGCGCGCGCATGACGGTGCAGCTCAAGGACTTGCGCAACGCGCTGGACACGGCGCAGGCCATGGACTTCGAAGCCCCCATCACCGCCGCGCTGGAGCAGCTGTACGCCGACGGCGTCGCGCACGGCGACAGCGAACTGGACCACTCGGGCCTGTTCGTCGAACTGGCGCGGCGCAACGGCATGGGCTGAGCGCCGCCGGGGAGCCAAAGCTCAGTACACCACCACCCGGTCGCCCACCTTGACCTGCTCGTACAGCCACTTGGCGACCTGGTAGTCGCGCAGCTGGCTGCAGCCGTGCGAGCCGCCGCCGTAGCCCTTGTCGGCGAAGTCCTGCGAGAAGTGTATGGCGACGTTGCCCTGATAGAAGATGGCGTAGGGCATGGGCGTGCGCTCGCCGAAGATCTTGGACACCGTGTCGCTGTTCATGTACCAGATGCGGAACTCGCCCTCGGGGCTGTCCCAGCCCGGCATGGCAAAGCGCGCCTCGCGCGTGAAGCGCACCTGCCCGTCCACCACGTAGGACATCTTGCGCTCCCGCTTGGAGATGCACACCACCTTGCCGGTGCCGCAGCGCGCATCGAGCTGCTGCGTGGTGGTGCTGGCCGGCGGCTGCCCGAACAGATCGGCGTAGCGCGGGTTGCGCGTGCGGCGCAGTAGCGGCGTCCAGGTGCGCTCGTCCATCACCTCGCTGGCCGGCAGGCCGATGCGCGCGCGCCATGCCGCCACAGCCTGTCGCGTGGCGTCGTCGAACTCGCCGCTGATGGCGCCGCTGTACAGCCCGACCTGCCGCAAGCGGTGCTTCAGCTCCATCACGTAGCCCGGCTGCGTGGGCGCGACGAACCAAGGACCCACATCGGTGTTGTTCAGCTCGGCGGCGGTGGGCTCGTGCGAGCGCGTGCGCAAGTCGTTCCAGGTCTGCTGATCGACCACGCCGGTGGCGCGCAGGCCGCGGTCCTGTTGGAACTTGCGTACCGCCTCGCGCGTCAGCACGTTGAACTCGTCGTGCGCGTCGTGGGTGGCCAGGTACCTGGCGTGCCGCAGCCGGATCTGCAACTCGCGCACGTCCGGCGAGCGCATGCGGTAGCGCAACGACTGGCTGAGCGGCGCCGGGGCACTGAAGGGCCGCGCCGCCCCGGCGAGCACGCGAGCCGCGGGCGCCGCGTCGTCCGCGGGCGAGGCGGTTTGGGCCACCGATGCGGCGAGCGCCGGGGCGAGACCCAGCAAAGCAATGGCGAAGGCCGCGGCGCGAACCGGCAGGCCATGGGCAGGACGCGAAAAATGCATGGCGAAAATTATCCGGCACCGCAGGCGCCGTTTTCTTGATCCAGTCGGTAGCCGGCGCCGCTCGACACGGTGATACAACCTGCACTTTTGTACGCCGGACATGAACCCGTGAGCCTGCACCAGCAACTGCAACAGCGCGCCGCCGCCGGCCGCCCCATCCGCGTTGGCCTGATCGGGGCCGGCAAGTTCGGCTCCATGTACCTGGCGCAGGTGCCGCGCACGCCGGGCGTGCACCTGGCCGCCATCGCCGACCTGGCGCCCGCTGCCGCGCGCGCCAACCTCGCGCGCGTGGGCTGGCCGGCCGAGCGCTCGGCCGCCGCCAGCATCGACGATGCTCTCGCGCACGGCACCACCCATGTCGGCGACGACTGGGTCGCGCTGGTGCGCCACCCCGCCATCGACGTGGTGGTCGAATGCACCGGACACCCGATCGCGGCGGTCGACCACTGCCTGGCCGCCTTCGAGCACGGCAAGCACGTGGTCAACGTCACCGTCGAGGCCGACGCCTTCTGCGGCCCGCTGCTGGCGCGCCGCGCGCAGCAGGCCGGCGTGGTGTATTCGATGGCCTTTGGCGACCAACCGGCGCTGATCTGCGACCTGGTCGACTGGGCGCGCACCTGCGGCTTTCCCGTCGTCGCTGCAGGGCGCGGCCACAAGTGGCTGCCGCACTTCTGCGAATCGACGCCCGAGACCGTCTGGGGCTACTACGGATTGAGCCCCGAGCAGGCCGAGCGCGGCGGCCTGAACCCCAAGATGTTCAACAGCTTTCTGGACGGCAGCAAGCCCGCCATCGAAAGCACGGCGGTGGCCAACGCCACCGGCCTGGCTGTGCCGCCCGACGGCCTGCAATACCCGCCCGGCAGCGTTGCCGACATCCCCAAGCTGACGCGTCCGTGCAGCGAGGGCGGCGTGCTGGAGAAGGAGGGCATGGTCGAGGTGATCTCCAGCCTGCGCCCCGATGGCACGCCCATCGACTATGACATCCGCATGGGCGTGTGGGTCACGGTCGAGGCCGAGACCGACTACATCCGGCACTGCTTCGAGGAATACAACGCCCACACCGACGATTCGGGCCGTTACTTCACGCTGTACAAGCGCTGGCACCTGATCGGCCTGGAAGTGGGCCTCTCCGTGGCCAGCGTGGCCCTGCGCGGCGAGGCCACCGGCGTCGCCCAGGGCTGGCACGCCGACGTGGTGGCCACCGCCAAGCGCGACCTGCTGCCGGGCGACCGGCTGGATGGCGAAGGCGGCCACACGGTGTGGGGCAAGCTGCAACCGGCGACGACATCGGTGGCCGTCGGCGGCCTGCCGCTGGGCCTGGCGCACGATGTCAAGGTGCTGCGCCCGGTCGCCAAGGGCCGCTGCCTGAGCTGGGACGACGTGGCCCTGGATACCGGCACGCGGGCGTTTCGCATCCGCCAGGAAATGGAGTCGCTGTTCGTCCCCATGGGGTGAAAAGGCGCTAAAATTTCATTCTTGCGTGGGGGGGTAGCTCAGCTGGGAGAGCGCCGCGTTCGCAATGCGGAGGTCGGGAGTTCGATCCTCCTCCTCTCCACCACGCTTACAGGGCGTCTGATCGCAAGGTCAGACGCCCTTTCTCCTGGCGGGCTCGTCGCCTGCCTCGCGGGCCGGACGGACCGGCAGGCTGATCGGTAGCCGCTCGAATCGACGCCGCCCGCTTTGCGGGGATCCTGCGTTATTCACAGCTTTTGGCGCCTGGTGCAGAGCCAGTGCACCGCTTGTCCACAGCCTTGTCCCGTGACGGCGCGGGCTGCAGGCGCTAGCATCGCCAGGTCTTTCGTCAGCGGCTTCGCATGTCCTCACTGTTTCCTCCGAGTTACGCCGATCTGGGTGCCGACGCCCCCACCGATCGCCAGATCGCGCAGTTGCGCGTGCCGCCGCATTCCCACGAGGCCGAATCCAGCGTACTGGGCGGCCTGTTGCTGGATAACGGTGCGTGGGACCGCGTCGGCGATGTGCTGATCGACGCCGACTTCTACCGCTACGAGCACCGGCTGGTCTACGGCGCCATCGGCAAGCTGGTGGCCGAGAGCAAGCCCGCCGACGTCATCACGGTGCACGAGGAATTGCAGCGCCAGGGCAAGTCGGACGAGGTGGGCGGGCTGGCCTACCTGAACTCGCTGGCGCAGTACGTGCCCAGCGCCAGCAACATCCGCCGCTACGCCGAGATCGTGCGCGAGCGCTCGATCCTGCGCCAGCTGGTCAGCGCCAGCGACGAGATCGCCACCAGCGCCTTCAACCCCCAGGGCAAGCCGGTGGCCAGGATCCTGGACGACGCCGAGGGCAAGATCTTCAAGATCGGCGAGCAGAGCTCGCGCATGAAGCAGGGCTTTCAGGGCATGGACAGCCTGGTCGTGCAACTGCTCGACCGCGTGCAGGAGATGGCCGACAACCCCAACGACGTCACCGGGGTGCCCACCGGCTTCGTCGATCTGGACCGCATGACCGCCGGCCTGCAGGCGGGCGATCTGGTGGTGCTGGCGGCGCGCCCGTCGATGGGCAAGACGGCGTTTGCCATCAACATCGCCGAGCATGTGGCGCTGAACGAGGGCCTGCCGGTGGCGGTGTTTTCGATGGAGATGGGCGCGGCGCAGTTGGCGGTGCGTATCGTCGGCTCCATCGGCCGCATCGACCAGGGCCATCTGCGCACCGGCAAACTGACGGATGAGGAATGGCCACGCCTGACCGAAGCCATCGAACGGCTGCGCAACGTCAGCCTGCACATCGACGAAACCCCTGGCCTGACGCCGGCCGAACTGCGCGCCAACGCGCGCCGCCTGGCGCGCCAGTGCGGCAAGCTGGGCCTGATCGTGGTCGACTACCTGCAGCTGATGAGCGGCAGCAGCAGCGGCGACGAGAACCGCGCCACCGAGCTGGGCGAGATCTCGCGCGGCCTGAAGGCCCTGGCCAAGGAGCTGCAATGCCCGGTGATCGCGCTGTCGCAGCTCAACCGCAGCGTCGAGCAGCGCACCGACAAGCGTCCCATGATGAGCGATTTGCGCGAGTCCGGCGCGATTGAGCAGGACGCCGACATCATCATGTTCATCTACCGCGACGACTACTACAACAAGGACTCGCGCGAGCCCGGCGTGGCCGAGATCATCATCGGCAAGCAGCGCAACGGCCCCACCGGCACGGTCAAGCTGGCCTTCCTCAAGCCGCTCACGCGCTTCGAGAGCCTGGCGATGGGTGGCAGCGACGACTACTGATTTTTTTGGCTTTAGCGCTTTCTGGGTAAGCGCTGGCAGCTATCAAAAAGTGAGTTGAAGAACGGCTTGTTGCGGCGCGCGGCAGGCCCGGTTCACTCCAGCAGCACGGCCAGCTTGTTGGCGAGGTCGAGGCTGGTGGGGGTGACGACGTCCATCGCCTTGCGCTGGGGCGCGTAGTTGAGCGTCTGCGTCAGGCTCTCGCCGGTGGTGGTGGCGTTCAGGGGCAGCAGCATGAAGTTCGTGTGTTCGAGGCCTGGAGCCGACGACGTGACGTCCACCACCTGGCCGTCGCTCATGCGCCGCATCTTGCGGCCTGTGATGGGCAGCCGGAAGGCGTTATAGGTGGCGTCGCTTCTTTGGCGGTTGTCGTAGTCGTAGGTGCTGAAATCACGCACCGCCGCCGAGTGCGCGGCGGAACGAATGGTCTGTCCGTCGCTTTCCTGGTAATCGACAGGTGTTTCCAGCACGAGCGCGTTGAACTTGCGCAGGCGCATGGGGTCGTTGCCGGAATTCGGGAAGTACACCGAGTAATCCCAGTTCATCATCTTCCAAGAGGGATCCGTCCTTTCCAGAAAGGAGTTCTTGGCGTTCGTCATGACCATGCGCATGTCCGCGTTGCCGAGCGGTTGGTAGTCCTGCCACTTGGGCAGCAGGCTCGGCGTTACGGGCGTGTCGCCGTCGAAGGGCCGCGTCACCCAGCGGGGGCCGTAGATGGCCTGGTAGGCGCCGAAGTTCTGCACGAACACCAGCGCCGGCGCCTGGCCCTGGTTAAAGACGTAAACCGGGTACCAGGGCGTCTGGAGCGCCTTCATGCCGCTGCGGTAGAGCGCCAGCGGGTCGACGTTGGGGTTGCTGAAATCGATCGCCGCCACGCCTTCCTTGCTGGGCTTGCCGTGGTTCACATGCGCCAGCGCGGTCCAGGTGACCAGTTCCGTGCCGCCGCTGCCGTCGTTCTTCCAGCGCATCGGCAGGTAGCCGCCGGGCGCCACGGACCACGCCTTGCCCCTGCCGGGGTCGAGCAGGGTGCCCACCACGTAGTTGTAGTAGTCCATGTCCTGCAGGCTCTTGTACAGCTCGCTTTGCGCCTGGGTGGTTTCGGTGCCGAGCATGGCCTTCTTGTAGCCGGCCAGCACGGCGGGCGTCATGTCGGTGCCCTGGCTCAGGGCCAGGCCCACCAGGTCGTAGGCGCCGTTGGACGCCTTCAGGAAGAACTGGTGGTAGCGCGCGCTCATCTCGGGCGTGACGTTGCTGACCGAAATGTTGGCCAGAAAGCGTAGGTACGAGTCGAGCCGGCCGAGCTTTTCGCTCACCAGCATGACTTCCATGATGTTGGGGAAGCTGCCGATACCCTTGTCCAGGCCGGGGATGTCGAGGTTGGGGCGCAGCTGCGGGATGACGGCGTCGTAGGGCAGCGTTTCGAAGCTGCTGACGAACATCTTGTCGAAGCGCACCAGGTTGCCCTCGCCCGCGCCGGACTGCGGCGGCGCCTGGGGCGGCCTGACGCGCGCCTTCAGCGCGTCCAGCTCGGCAATGAGCTGAAGGTAGGCGTTGCCGCCGTCGCCCGCGCCGGCTTTCAATTGCACATTGCCGTCGTTGATGTTCAGCGGCTGGTTCTCGACCCGCTCTTGCACCTGCTCCAGCACCACGTCGTCCTTGACGCCCTTCTTGGCTTTTTTGTCCTCCTGGTACTGCTTCCACTGGTCGTAGGATTTGAATACCCTGTCCGGCGGCGCCTTGTGGTCGTGCTTGTTGACCGGGTCGGGCAGCTTCACGCCGGGGTCCTTGGGCAGGTTACCCATCGGCGGCACCAGGGAGCTGCCCTGGCTCTGCAGCATGGTCTGGATGCTGCCGACCCAGGCCGTGGTGTCGGCCACGCCGGCGGGATGGGCCTCGGCCGAGACCTGCACGTTGGTCAGCGCCGTGGCCCAGCCGTTCTGCTTGTAGTACTGCACGGAGCTGCTGCCGCCCACGCCGACGCCCGCCGACTGGTACTTCACCGACAGCGAGCCGCCGTACTGCGACTCGGCGTTGCCGTCGGAGCTGCTGAATTTGAGCGTGCCCGTGCCGATGGCCTGGTTCATCGAAATGGTCTTGGAGACAAAGGCATCGCCGTTGAAGGCGTAGAAGTCGGCGATGGCGGTTTCGATCTTGCCGCGCAGCTCGGTCATCTGGCGCACCAGCACGGTCTGGATGGAGACGTCGGCGCACAGCTCGTACTGCTCCTGCAGGTCGGCGAACACGCTTTCCATGCGCGAGAGAATCAAGATGTTGGCGCGCGGGTCGGTGTCGGCCAGCTTGTAGCGGTTGACCTTGACGCTGGTGATGTAGGGCTTGCCGCCGCAGATGCCGGTGGGCGTGCTTTCGGTGGTGGCGACGTACTCGCTCAGCAGCGCGTCGCTGAGATCGGTGCCGGTGAGGAAGCCGGTGAAGTTCTCGGTGCCCGCAAAGCCGCTGCCCATGATTGAGACGATGTTGTTGGTGTTGGCCGACATCATCTGCACGCTGACGGTGCTGTCGGACTCGGTGCTGCGCAAGGCGTTGGCGTGGTGGAAGGCGGCGGCGCCCTTGAAGCCGCCCCAGGAGCCGGAGGCCGAGACATTGAGGGTGAACTGGCTGGCGTCCGTGCTGGCCTTCTTGTTGCTGGTGATGCGCAGCTCGGTCACCTGCTGCGAGCGGGTGGTGTCCACGTCCAGCCGGCCGTCCTTCTGCAGCGCCCCCAGGCTGAAGATGGGGCGCAGGTTGTAGGTGGACTGGGCCGAGTTGATGCCGGAGCCGACCGAGAGCGACTTGATGGTCTCGGGCGTGATCTCGGTACCCTTGCTGGCGGTCAGCAGGTAGCGCTCGAAGTCTTCCTCGTCCATCGCCGCGTGCGCGGCGAGGGCGGGGTACATCGAGGTGTAGGTGGGTTCTGGCTCGTCCGAGCCGCCGCCGCAACTGGCAAGGAAGGCCAGGCAGGCCAGCGCGCAGGGCAGCAGGCGGGCGGGAATGGGGCGCGCGATGGTGCGTCGGTAGGAGGGTGTCATGGGGAATGTCCTTCGGTGATCGGTGAGGGGCTGGTGCTCAGCGCTTCGTGCCCGCGCGGCGGCGCGGCGCCAGCGCGCCCAGCAGGGCCGACAGCGCCAGCGCGCCCCACTGGCCCAGCGCGGGCACGGGCTGGGGTGTCAGGCCCCAGGTCAGGTTGACGGCGCCGTCGCCGCCGTCCTCGGCGTCTTCGACGATGTCGTCGTCTTCGCGCAGGGAGGCCTGGCCGCCGTTGCCGCCGGGCACGCAGGTGCCGCCGGTGCTGCTGCCGCCGCCGCCACCGCCGTCGGTGAAGTCGCTCGACCCGCCGCCGCCGCCGCCGCCCCAGCCGCCTCCGCCGCCCGCGCCGCCGCTGAGGAAGCTGTCGTACAGGCCACCCGCGCCGCCCGTGCCGCTGCCCGCGCCGGTGCCGCCGTTGTTCAGCACGTCGGTGCCGCTGGCGGCGCCGCCACCGGCACCGCCGTTGCCGGCCTGGCCCGCCGAGCCGGCATGGCCGCCGCCACCCGCGCTGCCACCCGCGCCGCCGCTGCCGCCCGCGCCGCCTGCGCCCCCGCCGCCGTCCTGCGCGGTGTCGCCGCCGGGGCGGCCGCTGCCGCCACAGCCGTGGCCGCCCTGGCCCCAGCCGCCGGTGTCTGACACGCTGTTGTCGTTGTAGAAGGAACCGCCGCCGCCGCCGCCGGCCACGACCCAGGTGCTGCCCACGTTGACGCTGCTGGCGCCGCCGCCGCCGCCGGAGTGGCCCATGCCTTCCATCTCGCCGCTGGCGCCGCCGCCGCCGCCCACGACGATGGTCAGCACCTGGCCGGGCGTGACGGCGAGGTTGGCCGTGACCAGGCCGCCGGGGCCGCCCGAGGCGGAAGCGCCATCGGAGGCCACGCCGTCACCGCCGCCCCCGCCGCCGCCCAGCGCCTGCACGCTGACCTGCGTGATGCCGGGCGGCACCGTCCACTGGTGGCTGCCGGGCGTGGTGAAGTTTTGCGTGGCCGCCTGGGCGACCAGGGGCAGGGCCAAGGCTGCCGCGGCGGCCAGGCCGATGCTTGTTCTTTTCATCTTTTATTCCTGATTCGATAGCTGCCAGCGCTTGTCCACCAAGAGCTGGAGGCGTTTTTGTCTCTACTCCCTCTCCCTCTGGGAGAGGGTTGGGGTGAGGGCATGCCACGGTGGTGGATGCACCGTCTCGTTCAGCGCTGCTTGCCCTTCACCCGGCCTCTCCCCAGAAGGGAGAGGAGCAAGTGGGCGTCTTTCCCGGTCGAGGAGAGGGGCAAGACCCGCGTCACTGCAACCACTTCACCGGCTTCGGATAGCTCAGGTGGTTCTTGACCACTGCCTGGTCGTTCTCGCGCGCCTGATTGGGATCGGCGTTGTCGCACCAGTTGCGGGACTGCGGGTGCGGCGTGCCCTGCGGGGTGACGACGCTGCACGCGGCCTTGTCCACGATCTGCGCGCGGTTGCTGGGGCAGGCCGACAGCGGGCCGGTGCACTTGGCGAACTTCTCGCGCACGAACAAGGTGTAGACGTTGTCGTCCATGTCGGTGAAGCGCACTTTCAGCGGATACGAGGCCACGGTGCCGACGCGAAAGCCCCCGACCTGCCGGCCCACGGGCATGACGATGTCCTGCTTGTCCTTGTCGCAGTTGGGGTCGGCCGCATCGGTGCCCAGCGAGCACACGCCGTACTTCTTGATCATCTGCATGTTGAGCTTGCCCACGATCTCCAGCGGCACGCCCAAGCCCACCGAGAAGCCGTCGGCGTAGTTGAATGCCTTGTCGTTTTCCAGCCCCTGCGTGCCGCCGACGGTGAACACCAGGCCGTCGCCCTGCTCGCTCATGAAGCCCACGGCGTCATCGACCGAGAAGCCGTAGGCGCTCATGCCCAGGTCGTCGTGGATCAGCTTGACGTAGGGGTTGAAGGCCAGCTTGGGATTGGCCTGCACGGCGGCCTGCCTGTAGTTGTATTGCAGGTCTTCGATGTAGAGTGTCTGCACGTAGGCGTGGTCGCGGCCGTTGACGCTGGTCTTGGCCAGCATGTTGGCGGCCGCGCCGCAGCCTTCGTTGAAGGGCACCCAGCCGTAGATGTGCTTGATGGCCTCCCAGTACTTGAACTCGGCCACGTGCGCCGGAATCTTGCGCGAGCCCTCGGGGTCGCCCACGCACTGCTGCTGGTCGTACAGCGCCAGGTACTGCTTGTGGTTCTGGGCGAAGAAGTCCTTGATGAGCGCCATGTCATCGCGCATGGCCTGCGGCGCGGGGCAGTCGGCGGGGTACTTCTTGCTGGTGTACTGCGAAATGTCCTCGCTGCCCCAATCGACGCACGAACCCCACAGGTCCTGGATGTTCTGCACCGCCTGGCCCCATTGCATGTTGCGCTGGGCTTCGGGCGTGGCGCAACCGGCATCTTTTTCCAGGCATTTCAGTACCGTCAGCACGGGCGGGTTCTTGCCGTCGGCGGGCTTGACGGGCACCTCGGGGTCTTCGATCAAGTAGCCGCCGCGCTGGGCGAAGATGTTGTAGCCGCCGGGCAGGCGCAGCTCGCTCATGTTGTAGAGCGGCCAGCCTTCGCCCAGGCTGCCGGGCTGGACGAAGCTGCGCAGCGTGGCGCGGAAGTCGGACAGCTTCCTGGCCGAGCCGCTGTAGCCGATGTAGGGGTTGCCGCGCACGCCGATGGCCACGGGCATGTAGACGTGATCGACGTAGGAGATGTTGTAGCCCACGTTCTCGGGCTTGAGCATCCGCGTGCTCTGCCCCGGCGGGATGATGGCGTCGCCGAAGGTGTATTCGGAAAGCTGCGCGAACACATCCTCCTGGAACTGCACAGGGCTGGTGTAGGTGCTCAGGCGGCAGGTGGTGCCCGTGCCCTTGCAGTCCACGCTGGGGGGCGTGTCGGCGGGCTTGTCCACGCTGCCGCGCAGGCGCTTGTTGCGGTCGGCCAGCAGCACGCGCCCGCCGTTCCACCAGGTGACGTACTTGCCGCCCGGCAGTTCGCTGTAGAGCGGCAGCGTCAGCGTGACTTCGGAGCCCGGCGGAATGCCCTGGCCGTCGTTGACGTAGAGCTTGTAGACCGCGTCGGTGGAGATGAGGTCGTTGGTGCGCAGGCAGGCCATGACCCACTCGTTCTTGAGGTTCATGCTGGTGGCCAGCACGGGGTAGATGGGGCCTTCGGAGTTGTTGCGGATGGTGATGGTCTTGGGCTTGACCAGCGTGTCCTGGTTGTCATAGTCCTTGCAGACGATCGGCTTGTTGGCTGCGAGGCCACCACTGCCGGGCGCGCCGCTGACTGGATCGGAGCCGCCCCCGCAGGCGGCAAGGGTGAGCGCGAGTGCCACTGCGGCGGCGGTGGGCACGGGGTGCGCAAGCCCGCGGTGGGGATGGGTTGCGTGCATTTCAGGAGCTCCTTCTAGTGGATGTCGGATGTGGTTTGTTGGGAAAGTGGGGGTTCGTCATGGGCCATCGGCCATGCGCTCGAAGCGCCCGTGTGCCAGGTCTTCGGCGTAGCGCTCGATCTGCAACTGCCTGGGCGCGAAGCGCACGGCCGAGACCGAGCCGGGTGGGGCGTTTTCGCCCGCCAGGTTGAACACGAACTGATCGCCACTCCAGTGGCTCAGCCGATGGCGAACCAAGGCGGGGCCGAGGGTGAGATCGAGCGCCTGGCCGTCTGGGGTGATAGTCACCACGGCGTCGCCGAAATAGGCGTTGGCGTAGCGCCCGGCATAGACGGTCAGCGGTTGGGCCGGTGTGGGCGCGGCCGGTGGCGGCTGACCTGCGAACTGACCGAAGGGGTGGTACAGATCGTGCATCTTGCCTTGCATCACCGCCAGCCAATCGGTGGTGGATTGACCGTCGGGGGCGTCGCCCAGGGCCATTTCGCCAAAGGTGAGGGCGATGGCTTCGGCCAGGCCGCGCGGCTGCGCGTTGGTGAGCACGGTGATGCCCAGGTCACTTTGCGGCCACAGGATGAAGGCGGTGTGCGCGCCCAGCAGGAAGGCGCCCGAATGCGACACGCTGGGGTGGCCGTGCGGGTCGGGTCCGACGTTGAAGCCGTAGCCGTATGCGCCGCCGGGGCGCGCCGTCATGGCTGCCCGCAGGGCGGTGCGGTCGATCAGCTGCCGGCCCTGCCAGCGCCCTTGCCCCAGGACCAGCGCCATCCAGCGCGCCATGTCGGCTGCGCTGGCGCTGGCGCCACCAGCCGGCGACTGGGCGTCGGGCTGGCGCTGCGGCTGCTGCACGGTGTAGCGCGCGGGCTCGGCGCCGTAGCTGTCATAGCTCAGATCCACCTGCACGTGGCCCCAGGCGCGGTTGTCGCGCGCCACCAGGTCGGCGTGGCGCGAACTGGTGTGGCTCATGCCCAGTGGCTGATAGAGCGACTGCGCCGACAGCGAGGCCCAGTCTGTGCCCTGCTCCTGCGTCAGGGCCTCGGCGGCGGCCGTGAGGCCGAAGTTGGTGTAGGCGTAGCTGCCATAGGGCTGGAGGGCGACATGGCGCAGGCGTTGCAACACCTCGGCGCGCCCGTATCCCAGGTCTTCGAGCAGGTCGCCGGCGTGGTCGGGCAGGCCGCTGCGGTGGGCGAACAGCTCGCCCAGGCTCAACCTGGCGTTGTCCTGCACCTGCGGGTAGGCCAGCGTGAAGCCCGGCAGCAGGTGCTCTATGGGCATGTCCCAATGGACGCTGGCCGGCATGTGGGCGGCCATGACGGTGGCGGCGAGCGATTTGGAGACCGAGGCCAGCGGGAATGCCGTGTCGGTATCCACCGGCGCGGCGCTGCCCACCTGGCGCACGCCAAAGCCCCGCGCGTACACCGTCTGGCCGCCATGGACCACCGAGACGGCGACGCCCGGCACGCCGGTGCGCGCCATCCATTCGGGCACCAGTGTGTCGAGCCGCGCGGCGGCCTGGCGCACGGTGGTGTCATCGACCGCCGCCCCGTCGCCGCCACAGGCGCTTGCGGCGAGGGCCACCACAGCCGCGCCCAACAGGGGCCGCAGACGGCGCAGCAAGGGGCCAGCGGTGGGTGTGTTGCTCATGCTTGGGCGAACTGCTCGTCCAGCCAGTCCATGGACACTGCGGCGGAATAGGCCAGGTTGCCGGTCTGGCAGTGGCCGTCGGCGCCTTCCTCGGCGCTGAAGACGTGGCGCATGACGGGGCCGCCGACGGCGTGCATGAAGCGCTCGGCCTGCGCCAGCGGCTCGGCGCCTTCGCCGGTGCCGACCAGGGCCAGCGCGGGGCAGCGGATGCGGCGCAGGTCGCCGTCATCGACGCGGAAATCGCGCAGGCGCTGGTAGGTGTGCTTGAAGCTGTCTTGCCCCATGCGCAGCATCAGGTTGCGCATCATTTCGCGTGTCTGCGGCGGGATGGCGCTGTCGGGAATGTGGTCGATGTCGGCCAGGCGCACGTCCTGGTCGTCGGGCATGCCGGCCGGGTCGAAGCCGGCAAACGAGGCCAGGTAGGCGTGCAGATCGACGATGGGCGAGTTGGCGATGAGCGCACGCACGCGCCGATCGTGCGCCGCGATGCGGGTGGCGAAATAGCCACCAAAGCTGATGCCCATCAGCGCCACGCGCCGCGGGTCGGTTTCCCGGCGTGCCAGCACGTGGTCCAGCGCCAGGCGGCCGACGCGCTCGTACTCGGGGACGAAGGCCAGACCGGGGTGAAAGCGCAGCGTGTCCATCTGCCCCGGGCCGGTGAACAGCAGCAGGTGGTAGCCGCGCTCCAGCGCGGCGCGGCCATAGGACAGCCAGGTTTCCTCCAGCGTGCCGTCGTAGCCGCTGATGATCAGCAGGGTCTTGCCGTGGCCGGCGCGTGCCCGGCGCGCCGTGTCAGCGCGCAGGTAGTACGCCGGCAGTGGCGTGGCGCCCCAGGGCAGCGACACTTCTTCCACACCCGCGCCCTGCCCGCGCACCGCAGCGAGAAAGCACTCGCGGCTCTTGCGCCCCAGGCGTGCATGCTCCGGGTTCTGGACGCTGGCGTAGTACTCGGCGGCGCGGTAACTGTTGCAGGCCACCAGGTACTGCGCCCGCGCGCTGACGGCGTGCCCGCGCAGCAGGCGGGCTCGCGCGTCGGCCTCCTGACGTGCGGCGGCGGCGCTGAACTCGGTCACCCAGCTGGCCGGCACGCCGCTGCGGATGCGCTGCGCCAGCGCCAAGCATTCGCCCACCGAGGCGCCGCCGTAGCGCGCCGTGCCGAGCTGGCGCATCAACTGAAAGTCCATCTCGGCATCGGCAAATCCGGCCACGCGGGTGCTGCCGCGCTCCAGCTTGCTGGCCGGTTGGGGCTGCTGGGCCTGCGCCACCACGGGCAGGGCCAAACTGGTGGCGGCGACCATGAATTGGCGGCGGCGCGGTGCGTGCAGGGCGGGTTCGTGCATGATCGGTTTCTGGGTTGCTCTAATGTTGATAGCTGTTTGCGCTTGTCTGGTAAGCGCTATAGGTCAATATCGTTGGGATTCGTGCGGTGTGCAGCAGCCAGACCCAGCAGCGCTGCAAGCAGCAACGCCCCCCAGGGCGACAGCCCGGGCACTGCGGCAGGCGCGGGTGGGATGGGGGGCGTGGGCGGCAGGGCGCTGGCGTCGCAGGCGCCGCTGAAGGGCAGCGGCGCGCTCCAGCGGCCGGCGGCCATTTGCACGCCGCCAGCAGGGCCAGAGCCGTCGTCGAAGCTGCCGCCGCCCCCGCCGGCCATCACGCCGAAGACGGGGGGGTTGCCGTCGGCGTACCAGCCGATGGCCGAGCCCCCGGGCAGGCCGCTCACCCCATAGTCGGCCCAGGCCAGTGGGCCGCCGGTGTGGACCGCGGAGAACACCGCCGTCAACGCGCCTGCCGCGTCGGTGCTGGCGCTGCCCGCGCCTTGGGCCAAGCCGCCGCCCATGTCCAACGCCACGGCCACGCTGCGCGTGTCGTCCACGCGCCAGCGCCAGAAGCCGCAGCTCAACTGGCCGATGTCCCAGCGCTGGCGGGCGGCGCTGGCGCCGCCGTTGTCCAACACCAGGGTCAAGGTGAAGGCCGCGCCATCGGGCGCGTCGGCCGGGAGCTGGGAATGGGCAATGACGCCGGTGTAGGTGATGGCGTAGGGTGCTGCCATGGCAGACGTGCCAGCCAGCAGCGCGGCCGTAGCGGCCAGGGTGCGCAGAAGTCGCCAAATGGACATGAAAGGCTTTTCGTCAAAGCCGCCGTTTCCCGCCGGCGGCCTGCGCTGGTCTGGGCAGCGCCGCAGGCCCCAAGTCCCAGTTCAGTGACGCCGGTTTCGGTGCTGAAAAAGCGGTGTTGAAAAGCTTAGTTACGCGCCGTCACACCGCCGCTGCAAACTTGGGTGCCGGCGTCCCAGGTTCAGGAAATGCGTCCCGAATCCCTACAATCGGTCCCATGTCCATGCCTGCGCCGCCGGCCCTGCTGGCCCATTTCAGCACCCGGGACGTGGAGCCCGCACTGCGTCGTGACGCCTGGCAGGAGCTTGCACATCGGTGGGTCGATTTCCGGCCCGCGCCGGACGTGCCGCTGGATGCCGAACTGACCGTCCTGTCGAACGACGTCTGTACCCTGGGCGCCACGCGATCGTCGGCCTACGAGATGCACACCGGCTCGCGGCGCGCCCAGCCCGATGACATGGTGGTGCTGACCCTGATGCAGGCCGGCGAGTTGGTGCCCGACATCTATGCGCGCAAGAGCGCGGGCGCTCTGAGTTTGTGCGCGCCGCGCGAGATGGGCGCCTTTCGCTGGGGGCAGGACGCGCGTCAGGTCTTTCTGACGCTGCCGCGCAGCACCGCCGCTGTGGCACTCGGGCATGAACCGCGCACCGCGCTGCTGAACTCGCGCTGTGCGCTGGCGCCAGCGCTGGCCAGCCAGATGAACCACGTCGCCCTGCTGCTGGGCCAAGGCGAGCGGGTGGACGCCACGGTTTACGCCGGCCTGCTGGACGCCACGCGTGCGCTGGCGCTGCTGGCGCTGCGCAACCTGGGCCACCAGGGCGCGGACGTCGATCTGCCCGACCTGACCGAAAGCCTGCATGCCGGCCGCCGGGCGGCGGCGCTGCGCTTCATGGAGCAGCACGCCCACCGCCATGAGTTGGACGCCGCGGCCATTGCGCGCGGCGCGGGCTGCTCGCGCACGCGGCTGTACGAGGCGTTCGCCGCTCAGGATCAGTCGGTGATGGGTGTGCTGCGCGAGCTGCGCCTGCAGCGCGCTCGGGCGCTGGTGGAGCAGGGGCTGCGGCTGCATGTGGGTGCGCTGTCCTGGCGCTGCGGCTTCGCCGACGCGTCGGCCTTCAGCAAGCTGTTTCGCGCCCGCTTCGGCCTCACGCCCACCGAATGGCGTGCGCGCTCGGCCGGGATGGGCCCGGCGCCATGATGTCCACCCCGCCGCCCTGCGTGCTGGAGCACTGGTCTTCCATCGAGGTCGATCCCGCGATCCGGCTCGACTATTGGCACGACGTGGCGCACAACTGGGTGGACGTGCAGCCGCTGTCGCCCGGCGACCAACTGGAGGCATCGTGGTCGCTGCTGCGCAGCGAGACCAGTTTTTTCGGCACCAAGCAATCCACCGCCTACGAGATGCGCACCAGCCCCCGCCACGTACCGCCGGGCGAGGACATGGTGGTGCTGTCGCTGCTGGAGGCTGGCGAGATGCAGCTGAACGCGGCGCCGGGCGAGCACCAGCGCGTGACGGCGGGCGCGCTGGGCATGCACGCGCCGCGCCAGGATGCCTGCTACCGCTGGGGCGACGGCGCGCGCCAGACCTATGTGGCGCTGCCGCGCAGCGTGGTGGTGGGCGTGCTGGGTCGTGAGCCGGGCAATGTGCTGCTGGCGCCTCAGCGTTGCGCGCTGGCCCCGGTGCTGGCCAGCCAGCTCTCGCACCTGGGGCTGCTGGCGCGCCAGCCCGGCCGCGTCCGCGCAGAAGAATATGCCGGTCTGCTGGACGCCACGTGCGCGCTGGCGCTGCTGACGCTGCGCAACCTGGGGCGCCAGGGCGAAGAGGTCGACCTGCCAGATGCGACGCAAAGTCTGCACGCCGGCCGCCGCGCGGCGGCGCTGCGCTTCATGGAAAGCCAGGCGCACCGACACGATCTGGATGCCAGCGCCATCGCACGCGGCGCGGGCTGTTCTCGCACGCGTCTGTACGAAGCTTTTGCCGAGCAGGACCAATCGGTGATGGACACGCTGCGCGAGATCCGCTTGCAGCGCGCCCGCGCCGCGATCGAGCGCAGCGTGCGCCTGCACGTGGGGCTGGTGGCCTGGCGCTGCGGGTTCGCCGACCCGTCGGGGTTCAGCAAGCTGTTCAGGGCGCGCTTCGGATTCACGCCGTCGGAGTGGCACCGCGGGGCGTGGACCCCTGACGGCGCTGCGCCCGCCCGGTCCCCGCACGGCAAGTGATTCGGGCGCCGCACCCGACGGATGGCCCGGATGGATGCAACCCACCCCTGGCACGCACGGTGTTCATGTTGCTCGCGTGCTCTCGAGCATGGCGCCGTAGCAGCGATGAGCCGCGTCAGCCGCTCAGGGTGAGTCACATCACTTTTGCGATCGACTCGCACACGTAGTCGATGTTCTTCTCGTTCAGCGCCGCCACGCACATGCGGCCGGTGTCAGTGCCGTAGACGCCGAATTCATTGCGCAGCCGCACCATCTGCTCCTTGCTCAGGCCCGAGTAGCTGAACATGCCGACCTGGGTGGTGATGAAGCTCATGTCCTTCTTCACGCCGGCGGCCGCGAGGCCCGCGACCAGCTTGTGGCGCATGGCCTTGATGCGGGTGCGCATGCCGGCCAGCTCCTGCTCCCACTGGGCGCGCAGCTTGGGATCCTGAAGCACCATGGCCACCACGGCGCCGCCGTGCGTGGGCGGGTTGCTGTAGTTGGTACGGATCATGATCTTGAGCTGGCTCAGTACCCGGGCAGCCTCGTCCTTGTTCGCGCACAGCACCGACAGCGCGCCGACGCGCTCGCCGTAGAGGCTGAAGCTCTTGGAAAACGAGGTCGAGACGAAGAACGTCAGGCCGGCGGCGACGAACTTGCCGATCACGGCGCCGTCCTCGGCAATGCCCTCGGCAAAACCCTGGTAGGCCATGTCCAGGAAGGGCGTGAGGCCCCGCGCCTTGACGGCGGCGATCACCTGGTCCCACTGCGCCGGCGTCAGGTCGTAGCCGGTGGGGTTGTGGCAGCAGGCGTGGAGCACCACGATGGTGCCGGCCGCGGCGGCCAGCAGGTCGGCCAGCATGCCGTCGAAGTCGAGTTGGCGCGTGCTGGCGCTGTAGTAGCGGTAGGTGCCGACGTCGAAACCGGCCTGGGTGAACAGGGCGCGGTGGTTTTCCCAGCTGGGGTCGCTGATCAGCACCTTGGCCGTGGGGTTGAGGTGCTTGAGGAAGTCGGCGCCGATCTTCAGCGCCCCAGTGCCACCCAGGCCCTGCACGGTGGCGATGCGGCCCGACTGGTAGGGCTCGGAATCGGCGCCGAACACCAGTTTCTTGACGCCGTCGTCGTAGGCGGCGATGCCGTCGATCGGCAGGTAGCCGCGCGGCTTGGGTGCGGCCATCATGGCCTTCTCGGCCGCCTGCACGCAGTCCAACAATGGCAGCTTGCCGTTTTCGTCGAAGTACACGCCCACGCCCAGGTTGACCTTGTTCGGGTTGGGGTCGGCGGCAAATTGTTCGTTCAGCCCCAGGATGGGGTCGCGCGGGGCCAGTTCGACGGAGGAAAACAGCGACATGGAAACAGTCCTTGGGAAGAAGTGCCACCGGGTGGCAAAGATGCACCGGCTGGGTTAGGCTTGCCGGTTCGCCCGAAATTTTAAGGGCCACAGGGTTTTCGATGAGTGCCAGTATCCAAGCCGAGCATGCGCCCAGCCAGGAGGGGCGGTTCGTCAGCTTTCCTGACTCGCCGTTCCAGCTGTACCAACCCTACCCGCCGGCGGGCGACCAGCCGACGGCCATCGAGCAGCTGGTCGAGGGCGTGCGCGACGGCGAGGCCTTCCAGACCCTGCTGGGCGTGACCGGCTCGGGCAAGACCTTCACCATGGCCAACGTGATTGCCCGGCTGGGGCGTCCGGCCATCGTGTTCGCGCCCAACAAGACGCTGGCGGCGCAGCTGTACAGCGAGTTCCGCGAGTTCTTCCCCAAGAACGCGGTCGAGTACTTCGTCAGCTACTACGACTACTACCAGCCCGAGGCCTACGTGCCCCAGCGCGACCTGTTCATCGAGAAGGACAGCGCCATCAACGAGCACATCGAGCAGATGCGCCTGTCGGCCACCAAGAGCGTGCTGGAGCGCCGCGACACCGTGATCGTGGCCACCGTCAGCGCCATCTACGGCATCGGCGCGCCCGAGGACTACCTGCAGATGCGCATGATCCTGAAGGTGGGCGGCAAGCAGGGCCAGCGCGAAGCCATCCAGCAGCTGGTGCGCATGCAGTACCAGCGCAACGACATGGACTTCGCGCGCGGCACCTTTCGCGTGCGCGGCGACACCATCGACGTGTTCCCGGCCGAGCATTCGGAACTCGCGGTGCGCATCGAGCTGTTTGACGACGAGGTCGAGGCGCTGTCGCTGTTCGACCCGCTGACGGGCCGCATCCAGCAGAAGGTGCCGCGCTTCGTGGTCTACCCGTCCAGCCACTATGTCACGCCGCGCGAGAAGACGCTGGCGGCCGTCGAGACCATCAAGCTGGAGCTGGCCGAGCGGCTGAAGCAGTTTGTTGCCGAAGGCAAGCTGGTCGAGGCCCAGCGGCTGGAGCAGCGCACGCGCTTCGATCTGGAGATGCTGGCCGAGCTGGGTCACTGCAAGGGCATCGAGAACTACACGCGCCACCTGTCGGGCGCGGCGCCGGGCGAGCCGCCGGCCACGCTGACCGACTACCTGCCGCGCGACGCGCTCATGTTCCTGGACGAGAGCCACCAGATGATCGGCCAGCTCAACGCCATGTACAACGGCGATCGCTCGCGCAAGACCACGCTGGTCGAATATGGCTTTCGTCTGCCCAGCGCGCTGGACAACCGGCCGCTGAAGTTCGAGGAATTCGAGCGGCGCATGCACCAGGTCATCTTCGTCAGCGCCACCCCAGCCGATTACGAGAAGCAGCATGCGGGCCAGGTGGTCGAGCAGGTGGTGCGCCCCACCGGCCTGGTCGACCCCGAGGTCGAGGTGCGCCCGGCCACGCATCAGGTCGACGACGTGCTGCAGGAAATCCGCGAGCGTGTGCAGAAGAACGAACGTGTACTGATCACCACGCTCACCAAGCGCATGGCCGAGCAGCTGACGGAATATTTGTCCGACAACGGCGTCAAGGTGCGCTACCTGCACAGCGACGTCGACACGGTGGAGCGCGTCGAGATCATCCGCGATTTGCGCCTGGGCGCGTTCGACGTGCTGGTCGGCATCAACCTGCTGCGCGAGGGCCTGGACATCCCCGAGGTGTCGCTGGTGGCCATCCTGGACGCCGACAAGGAAGGGTTTCTGCGCGCCGAGCGCAGCCTGATCCAGACCATCGGGCGCGCCGCGCGCAACGTCAGCGGCAAGGCCATCCTGTATGCCGACCGCATCACCGACTCGATGCAGCGCGCCATGGGCGAGACCGAGCGCCGCCGCGCCAAGCAGATCGCGCACAACGCGGCGCACGGCATCACGCCGCGCGGCATCGTCAAGCAGGTGCGTGACCTGATCGACGGCGTTTACGGCGAGCGCGGCGGGCAGGGGGCCGAGCGCTCCGTGGTGCTGGCGGGCCGGCCGGCGGTGGCGGAAATCGCCCTGTCTGAAAAGGACCTGGCGCGCGAGATCAAACGGCTGGAAAAGCAGATGCTCGAACACGCCCGCAACCTGGAGTTCGAGCAGGCCGCGCGCGTGCGCGACCAGTTGCACGCGCTCAAACAGGGGGCCTTCGGTGCCCCGGGGACGGACCGGCTGAACGCTTGATGCGTGTGCGGCCCCCGCCGCAGGCCCGCGCCTAAACCCCCACGCGGCATCGGGATATGGTGTATACTTGATTAAATCACTCGGAATTGAACGCCCCAGGCCGGCATCGCCGTCAGCCGGCCGGCCCCGAGCACCAGATACCCATCCACCGAAGGAGCCCGCGATGCGCCTCACCACCAAAGGACGGTTCGCCGTCACCGCCATGATCGACTTGGCGCTGCGTCAGGACACCGGTCCGGTCACGCTGGCGGCCATCAGCCAGCGCCAGCGGATCTCGCTGTCGTACCTGGAGCAGCTGTTCGGCAAGCTGCGCCGCCACGAACTGGTCGAATCCACGCGCGGGCCCGGCGGCGGTTATTCGCTGGGGCGCAAGGCGGGCGACATCACCGTGGCCGACATCATCGTCTCGGTCGACGAGCCGCTGGACGCCACCCACTGCGGCGGCAAGCAGAACTGCCAGGGCGGCGATGGCCCGTGCATGACGCACGATCTGTGGACCGCGCTGAATGACCGCATGCTGGACTTCCTGCAGTCCGTCACCCTGCAGAAGCTGGTGGACGAGCAGCATGCCAAGGGCATCGAGATCGAAGGCAAGCCGGCCACCAAGCGTGCCATCTCCAGCGCGCCGGTGGTCAAGCCGATTCGCGTCAACGCCCCCAACTCGGTGTTCGCGCTGGGCGGATTGACTAACAAATAGATAGCTGCCGGCGCACGCCAGTAAAGCGTTGCAGGGCGTTTTGATCTGAATCTTGAATTTGTTCACGCTACCGACGACGATGAGTCAGACCCCGCATTTCCCGATCTACATGGACTATGGCGCCACCACGCCGGTCGATCCGCGCGTGGTCGACGCCATGATCCCCTGGCTGCGCGAGCACTTCGGCAACCCCGCCAGCCGCAGCCACGCCTGGGGCTGGGAAGCCGAGGAAGCGGTCGAGACCGCGCGCGGCCATGTGGCCGCGCTGATCGGCGCCGACCCGCGCGAGATCGTCTGGACCAGCGGCGCCACCGAATCCGACAACCTGGCCATCAAGGGCGCGGCGCACTTCTACAAGGGCAAGGGCCGGCACCTGGTCACCGTCAGGACCGAGCACAAGGCCGTGTTGGACGTGATGCGCGAGCTGGAACGTCAGGGCTTCGAGGTCACCTACCTCGACGTGCAGCCCGACGGCTTGCTGGACCTGGAGGCGTTTGGCGCCGCCCTGCGTCCCGACACCATCCTGGCCAGCGTGATGCTGGTGAACAACGAGATCGGCGTCATCCAGGACGTGCAGGCCATCGGTCGCCTGTGCCGCGAAAAGGGCGTGATCTTCCACGTCGACGCCGCCCAGGCCACCGGCAAGGTGGCGATCGACGTCGGCACGCTGCCGGTCGACCTGATGAGCCTGGCCAGCCACAAGACCTACGGCCCCAAGGGCATTGGCGCGCTCTACGTCCGTCGCAAGCCGCGCGTGCGGCTGGAGGCGCAGATGCACGGCGGCGGCCACGAGCGCGGCATGCGCTCGGGCACCCTGCCGACGCACCAGATCGTCGGCATGGGCGAGGCGTTTCGCATCGCGCTGCAGGAGCTCGCGCGCGACCTCGAGAAGGCGCATGCGCTGCACCAGCGGCTGGTGACCGGCCTGCAGGACATCGAGGAGGCCTACCTCAACGGCCACCCGACGCAGCGCGTGCCGCACAACATCAACATGAGCTTCAACTACGTCGAGGGCGAGTCGCTCATGATGGGCATCAAGGGCCTGGCGGTTTCCAGCGGCTCGGCCTGCACCTCGGCCAGCCTGGAGCCCAGCTACGTGCTGCGCGCCCTGGGGCGCAGCGACGAGCTGGCGCATTCCTCGCTGCGCATCACCATTGGCCGCTTCACCACCGAGCAAGACATCGACTACGCCGTGCGCACCATCCGCGAGAACGTGGCGCGGCTGCGCGAGCTGTCGCCGCTGTGGGAGATGCACCAGGAAGGCATCGACCTGAACACCATCCAGTGGGCGACGCATTGAGCGGGCACGGCAGGCGCGGCCGGGCCGTGCCCCGGGGCCGCTTTTTCAGACTTGAAACGGTTCTGACGCTTGCCGGGTGAGCGCCAGCAGCTATCGAATCAGGAGTAATCACATGGCATATTCGGACAAGGTCATCGACCACTACGAGCACCCGCGCAACGTCGGCAGCTTCGACAAGGGCGACGACAGCGTGGGCACCGGCATGGTGGGCGCGCCGGCCTGCGGCGACGTGATGCGGCTGCAGATCAAGGTCAATCCCGGCACCGGGGTGATCGAGGACGCCCGCTTCAAGACCTACGGCTGCGGCTCGGCCATCGCCTCCAGCTCGCTGGTGACCGAATGGGTCAAGGGCAAGACGCTGACGCAGGCCACCGAGCTGAAGAACAGCCAGATCGCCGACGAGCTGGCGCTGCCGCCCGTCAAGATCCACTGCTCCATCCTGGCCGAGGACGCCATCAAGGCGGCGGTCGAGGACTACCGCAAGAAGCACAGCGTGGCGGCCTGAGGCCGAGCGCAGGCGCGCGGCGTCGTGTCGCCCCCGTCAGCATCAGCCCGTCGCCCTCATCCTCACCCTTGCTCCACGTGGAGACTGAAGTTTCATCATGGCCATCACCCTGACCGAAGCCGCCGCCCGGCATGTCAGCAAATACCTCGCCAAGCGCGGCAAGGGCGTGGGCGTGCGCCTGGGCGTCAAGACCACCGGCTGCTCGGGCCTGGCCTACCAGCTCGAATACGTCGACGACGTCGCGCCCGAGGACGCCCTGTTCGAGCAGCACGGCGTCAAGCTGATGGTCGACCCCAAGAGCCTGGCCTATATCGACGGCACCGAGCTGGACTACGTGCGCGAGGGGTTGAACGAGGGCTTTCGCTTCAACAACCCGAAAGAGCGCGACCGCTGCGGCTGCGGGGAATCCTTCCGCATCTGAGAGGCTGAAAGCCTTTTGCCCATGCCCGCCTCGCACGCCAAAACACCGCTGCTCGTCGTTGCAAATGCTCGCCATGGCCCCAGCCATGGCTGCGCTTTGCGCCTGGATCAGCGGCGCTTTGACGCGCCTTTCGGGCATGAGCAAAAAACGCTCAGCCTCAGAGCGCCGGGGTGGCGCGCGCTGCGTGCCGGCCCCGCCGTTGCCGCCCGATGATCCAGCTGCAGTCCACCGATTTCGAGCTGTTCGATGTGCCGCCGCGCTTCGCGCAGGACGGCGCGGTGCTGGACGCGCGCTGGAAGGCGCTGCAGCGCGAGGTGCACCCGGACCGCTTTGCCGCGCAGGGCGCCGCCGCCCAGCGCGTGGCGGCGCAGTGGTCGGCGCGCATCAACGAGGCCCATCGCCGGCTGAAGGATCCGCTGCGCCGCGCCGCCTACCTGTGCGAGCTGCACGGCGCGCCCGTCGAGGCCGAGCGCAACACCGCCATGCCGCCGGCGTTCCTGATGCAGCAGATGGCGCTGCGCGAGCAGCTCGACGCCGCCGCGCGCGACGCCGCCGAACTGGATGCCATCGAGGCGCAGGCCGCGCGCATGCAGCGCGAGCTGCTGCAAGAAATAGAGCAGCAGCTGGATGACGACCGCGCCTGGGCCGCCGCCGCCCAGTCCGTGCGGGCGCTGATGTTCCTCGACAAGCTGGCCGCCGACATCGAGCGCCGGCGTGACACACTCGCCTGATTTCCGCCGCCCGACCGGGCGCCTTCCGACACCCGCTGCATGGCGCTGCTTCAAATCTCCGAACCCGGCCAGTCGCCCGACCCGCATCAGCGGCGCCTCGCCGTCGGCATCGACCTGGGCACCACCCATTCGCTGGTGGCCGCCGTGCGTCATGGCGTGGCCGAGTGCCTGCCCGACGCCCAGGGCCGGGTGCTGCTGCCCTCGGCGGTGCGCTACGCGGCCGACGGCCAGCGCCAGCTCGGCCACGCCGCGCTGGCCGGCGCGCCGGCCGATGCCGAGCACACCATCACCTCGTTCAAGCGCCTGATGGGGCGCGGCCTGGCCGACATCGCCGGCCACCAGCGCCTGCCCTATCGTCTGCTGGACCGCCCCGGCATGGTGGCCGTGGCCACGCCCCAGGGCGAGACTTCGCCGGTGGCGCTCAGCGCCGACATCCTCGCCACGCTGCGCCAGCGCGCCGAAGACAGCCTGGGCGACGAGCTGTACGGCGCCGTCATCACCGTGCCCGCCTACTTCGACGACGCGCAGCGCCAGGCCACCAAGGACGCGGCGCAGCTGGCCGGCCTGCACGTGCTGCGGCTGATCAACGAGCCCACGGCCGCGGCCATTGCCTACGGCCTGGACCAGGCGGCCGAGGGCGTGTACGCCGTGTTCGACCTGGGCGGCGGCACCTTCGACGTGTCCATCCTGCGCCTGACGCAAGGCGTGTTCGAGGTCGTCGCCACCGGTGGCGACACGGCCCTGGGTGGCGACGACTACGACCAGGCGCTGATCGACTGGGTCCTGGCGCGCAGCGGCGCGCAGGCCGGCGGCGCGGCCGACAAGGCCGCCCTGGCGCGCGCGGCGCGCGCCGCCAAGGAAACCCTGAGCGCTATCGATTCGATAGTTTTTCGCGCAGAACTGTCGGGCGGCAAGGTCGTTCTTGACCTGAACGCCAGCGACTTCGCCCAGGCCACCGACGGGCTCACGCGCCGCTGCATCGACACCGTGCGCCGCGTGCTGCGCGACGCACGGCTGGCGCCGCCGCAGATCCAGGGCGTGGTGCTGGTCGGCGGCTCCACCCGCATGCCCGTGATCCGCAACGCGGTGGCCGACTTTTTCGGACGCGCGCCGCTGACCGACCTGGACCCGGACCAGGTGGTGGCGCTGGGCGCCGCCATTCAGGCCCAGCAGCTGGCCGGCAACCGCCCGCCCGGCGATCTGCTGCTGCTGGACGTGATCCCGCTGTCGCTGGGCCTGGAGACCATGGGCGGGCTGGTCGAGCGCATCGTGCCGCGCAACCAGAGCATCCCCACCGCCATGGCGCAGGACTTCACCACCTACCAGGACGGCCAGACCGCGCTGGCGCTGCACGTGGTGCAGGGCGAGCGCGACCTGGTACAGGACTGCCGCAGCCTGGCGCGCTTTGAGCTGCGCGGCATCCCGCCGATGGCGGCGGGCGCGGCGCGCATCCGGGTCACCTTCACCGTCGACGCCGACGGCCTGCTGTCGGTCAGCGCCCGCGAGCAGACCAGCGGCGTGCAGGCACGGATCGACGTCAAGCCCAGCTACGGCCTGTCGGACGAGCGGATCGCCCAGATGCTGCAAGACAGCTTCAGCACCGCCGAAGCGGACATGCGGGCGCGCGCCCTGGTCGAGGCGCGGGTCGAGGCCGAGCGCATGCGGCTGGCCACGCAAGGCGCGCTGGACGCCGACGGCGCGCTGCTGAGCGCGCCCGAGCGCGCGGCGATCGACGCGCTGATGCTGTCGCTGCGTGGCATCGCCGCGAACAGCGCGGACGCCGCCGCCATCGAGGCCGCCACCCAGGCCCTGGCCGAGGGCACCGAGGCCTTCGCCGCCCTGCGCATGAACGCCGGCATCCGCAAGGCGCTGGCCGGCAAGAACGTCCAATCCCTCTAGACCATGCCCACCATCCAGATTCTTCCCCATCCCGAGTACTGTCCCGACGGCGCGCTTGTCCAGGCCCAGGCCGGCGACTCGATCTGCGAGTCGCTGCTGGAGCACGGCATCGAGATCGAGCATGCCTGCGAGATGGCGCGAGCCTGCACCACCTGCCACGTCATCGTGCGCCAGGGTTACGATTCGCTCGATGAGCCCGAGGAAGAAGAGGAAGATCTGCTGGACCGCGCCTGGGGCCTGGAGCCACAGTCGCGCCTGTCGTGCCAGGCCATCGTCGGCCGCGCCGACCTGACGGTGGAGATTCCCCGCTACTCGATCAACCACGCCAGGGAAAAGCGCTGAGAGGCTGAGAGTCTTTTGTCCATGCCCGCCTTGCACGCCAAAACACCGCTGCTCGTCGTTGCAAATGCTCGCCATGGCCCGAGCCATGGCTGTGCTTTGCGCCTAGATCAGCGGTGTTTTGACGCGCCTTTCGGGCAAGCACAAAAAACTCTCAGCCTCTGACTTGCGCCGCACCCGCCCGTCGCTGCCCGCCCGATGACCCGCCAGATTGTTCTTGACACCGAAACCACCGGCCTGTCGGCCGAAAACGGCGACCGCATCATCGAGATCGGCTGCGTCGAGCTGCTCAGCCGCAAGCTGACTGGCAACAACCTGCACTTCTACCTGAACCCCGAGCGCGACAGCCACGAGGACGCGCTCAAGGTCCACGGCATCAGCAACGAATTCCTGCGCGACAAGCCCAAGTTCGCCGAAGTGGTCGACGAGCTCCTGCGCTACGTCGAGGGCGCCGAACTCATCATCCACAACGCCGCGTTCGACCTGGGTTTTCTCGACAAGGAGCTGGAGCGCCTGGGCCGCCCGCCGCTGCGCCAGGTCGTCGCCGAGGTCACCGACACCCTGGGCATGGCCAAGCAGCTGTACCCGGGCAAGCGCAACAGCCTGGACGCGCTGTGCGAGCGCCTGGGCGTGGACAACTCTGGCCGCACGCTGCACGGCGCGCTGCTGGACGCCGAGCTGCTGGCCGATGTCTACATCAGCCTCACGCGCGGCCAGGAGGCGCTGCTGATCGACCTGGGCGAGGTGGGCGCCGCCGACGGCGCGGCGCAGCGCATCGACCTCAGCGCCTTCGAGCTGCCGGTGCTGACGGCCAACGCGCAGGAGCTGGCCGGTCACGACGACGTGCTGGCGCAGATCGACAAGGCCAGCGGCGGCAAGACCGTGTGGCGGCGGGTCGAAATCGGGCTATAATGCGCGCTTCGCCAAAAGCGCGATACGGGTGATTAGCTCAGCGGTAGAGCACTGCCTTCACACGGCAGGGGTCGCAGGTTCAAACCCTGCATCACCCACCAGTTTTTCAACGCTCCGCAGTCCACGGCTTCGGAGCGTTTTGTTTTCGGGCGCCACTGTGGGCGCCGCAGCCTGACAAGGAGCCTGTCCATGCTGCTCGACGCCGACGACAGCCAGCTGGTGCTGATCGACTACCAGACCCGCCTGATGCCCGCCATCCACGACGCCGCGGCCGTGCTGGCCAACGCGCGCCGGCTGGCGCAGATGGCGCGCTGGATGGGCGTGCCCGTGTGGGCCACCGAACAGAACCCGGACAAGCTGGGCGGCACCGACGCGGCACTGGCGCCGCTGTGCGACCGCATCGTGCCCAAGATGGCCTTCAGCGGCGCCGACGAGCTGCTGCCCCTGCTGGCGCCGCCGGCCGCCGCGCCGCGCGGCAATGCGCGCAGCCTGCCGCGCCACCTGCAGAAGCCGGCCGCGCCGCAGCCCGAGCGCGGCACCGTCGTCATCGCCGGTTGCGAAACCCATGTCTGCCTCTTGCAGACCGCGCTGCTGCTGCTGGAGGCCGAATGGGACGTCTGGGTGGTGCAGGACGCGTGCGGCTCGCGCACCGAACGCAACCGCGACGCCGCCTACGACCGCCTGGCCGGCGCCGGCTGCGAGCTGGTGACCACCGAGATGGTCGGCTTCGAGTGGCTGCGCGACTGCCAGCACCCGCGGTTCAAGCCCTGGCAGGGCCTGATCAAGTGATCGGGCAAGGCCGGATTGCGCACCGGCCCGGTTTGCAGTAAGTTGAGTGCCCAGCGCTTGACTGGCGGGCGCCGTCAGCTATCATTTAAATAGTAAACACCATGTCCTCCTCATCCAAGCAACTGCGTCTTTCGCGCCGCTCCAGCGAGCTGGCGCAGGCCGTGCCCCAGGTCGTGGCCCGGCGTGTCGGCCGCATGATGCAGGCCGGCCCCCTGCCCAGCGTCGAGGATCAGCAGGAGTTCTACCGCATGGGCATGGAAAAAATGGAGGCCTTTGGCGAGGCTTGGTGGGCCATGGTGCTGCAAGGCTCGCAGGTGCAGCAGCAGTTCGCGCTGTGGTGGATGCAGACCTGGTGGAGGGTCGCCCTGGGCGGCTGGACCAACCCGCCGACGCTGAGCAGCCTGTCCAACGGCGCGGGCCGCAACCTGATGAACGGCTGGCTGGACGTCACCCTGTGCGGCGTGGCGCCGGTGCACCGGCGCGCCGTGGCCAATGCACGGCGCCTGAACGGCGCGGGCAGGTGACGCGCGTCCGTCAGCCTGCAGCAAGTCCGCTTTCACCATAATCGTCGATCGCCGAGACGCCTCGGTGACGGGTTGGCGGCGGCATGGCGCGCTGGGCGCGCGGCAAGGGTCGCCAGCGCTTTTGCGACAAGGGCCGAGGAGACCAGCGCCATGACCAGCTATGCCGACTTTCATCGCCGTTCCATCGAGGACCGCGATGCCTTCTGGGCCGAGCAGGCCCGCCTGATCGACTGGCAGACGCTGCCGCAGACGGTTTGCGACTACAGCAACCCGCCGTTTGCCCGCTGGTTCGTCGGTGGCACCACCAACCTGTGCCACAACGCCGTCGACCGCCACCTGAAGCAGCGCGCCGACCAGCCGGCGCTGATCTGGGTCTCGACCGAGACCGACCAGGAGCGTGTCTACAGCTTCCGCGAGCTGCACGCCGAGGTGCAGCGCATGGCCGCCTGCCTGCGCGAGCTCGGCGTGAAAAAGGGCGACCGCGTGCTGATCTACATGCCCATGATCGCCGAGGCCGCCTTCGCCATGCTGGCCTGCACGCGCATTGGCGCGCTGCATTCGGTGGTGTTCGGCGGCTTCGCCTCGGGTTCGCTGGCCAGCCGCATCGAGGACGCCGAACCCACCGTCATCGTCAGTGCCGACGCCGGCTCGCGCGGCGGCAAGGCCGTGGCCTACAAGCCGCTGCTGGACGAGGCCATCCAGCTGTCGCGCCACAAACCGGCGTCGGTGCTGCTGGTCGACCGCGGCCTGGTGCCCATGAACCTGGTGGCTGGCCGCGACCACCTGTGGGCCCAGCTGCGCGAGCGGCACATGGACGCCCAGGTGCCCTGCGAGTGGGTCGAATCCACCCACCCCAGCTACACGCTCTACACCAGCGGCACCACCGGCAAGCCCAAGGGCGTGCAGCGCGACACCGGCGGCTACGCCGTGGCGCTGGCCGCGTCGATGAAGCACATCTTCTGCGGCAAGCCCGGCGAAACCTATTTCTCCACCAGCGACATCGGCTGGGTGGTGGGCCACAGCTACATCATCTATGGCCCGCTGATCCACGGCATGGCCACCCTGATGTACGAGGGCCTGCCCACGCGGCCCGATGGCGGCATTTGGTGGCAGCTGGTCGAGAAGTACAAGGTCACGGTGATGTTCAGCGCGCCCACCGCCATCCGGGTGCTCAAGAAGCAGGACCCGGCCTACCTCACGCGCCACGACCTGTCCAGCCTGCGCACGCTGTTCCTGGCCGGCGAGCCGCTGGACGAGCCCACGGCGCAGTGGATCAGCGATGCGCTCAAGGACAAGCCGATCATCGACAACTACTGGCAGACCGAGACCGGCTGGCCCATCCTCACCCTCTGCAACGGCGTCGAGCAGGCGCCCAGCAAGTTCGGCTCGCCCGGCAAGGCGGTGTACGGCTACAACATCAAGCTGCTGGACGACCAGACCGGCGAAGAGTTGACCGGCGCCAACCAGAAGGGCGTGATCGCCATCGACGGACCGCTGCCCCCCGGCTGCATGCAGACCGTCTGGCGCGACGACGCGCGCTTTGTCAGCACCTACTGGTCCAGCGTGCCCAACCGCATGGTGTATTCCACCTTCGACTGGGGCATCCGCGACGCGGACGGCTACTTCTTCATCCTGGGCCGCACCGACGACGTCATCAACGTCGCCGGCCACCGCCTGGGCACGCGCGAGATCGAGGAGGCCATCGCCAGCCATCCGAACGTCGCCGAAGTGGCCGTGGTCGGCGTGGCCGACCAGCTCAAGGGCCAGGTGGCCATGGCTTTCGCGGTGCTCAAGGACGCCAGCATCCTGGGCGACGAGCCCGCGCTGCTCAAGCTGGAAGGCGAGGTGATGAAGCTCGTCGACGGCAACCTGGGCGCCGTGGCGCGGCCGGCGCGCGTGCGCTTCGTCCACGTGCTGCCCAAGACCCGCTCCGGCAAGGTGTTGCGCCGTGCCGTGCAGGCGGTGTGCGAGGGGCGCGATCCGGGCGATCTGACCACCATGGAAGACCCCGCCGCGCTGCAGCAGATCCGCGATCTGGTGACGCCTGTGTGAGTCGTGGCGCGGCGCGCCCCGGCGCCCGGCGTCACGCGCGCGTCAGCGTTCGATGGCACAATTCGCGCCTTGCGAAGTCCCCGGCCCTTCCCAGCCTGTCGCGTCCGCCAACCGGTTCAGCCGTGACGCGGAAGGTTTCTCAACCAACTCCAGCTCCCTGAAGGGGAGCGAAAGGTCAGCGAAGCAATGAGCGAGACGAAATCCGTCTATCAAACGTACCAGGGCAATACCTACCTCTTCGGCGGCAATGCGCCGTATGTCGAGGAGATGTACGAAAACTACCTGGCCAACCCGGGCAGCGTGCCCGATTCATGGCGAGAGTATTTCGATGCCCTGCAGCATGTGCCGGCGGCGGACGGCAGCGAGGACCGGGACGTGCCCCACCTGCCCGTCATCAACGCCTTTGCCGAGCGCGCCAAGGCCGGCGGCACCCGTGTGGTGGTGGCCAGCTCCGACGCTGAAATGGGCCGCAAGCGCACGGCCGTGCAGCAGCTCATCGCTGCCTACCGCAACGTCGGCGCGCGCTGGGCCGACCTCGACCCCTTGAAGCGCGCCGAGCGCCCCCAGATCCCCGAGCTCGAGCCCTCGTTCTACGGCTTCAGCGATGCCGATCAGGAAACGGTGTTCGACACCAGCAACACCTTCTTCGGCAAGGACAAGATGCCGCTGCGCGAGCTGCTCAATGCGCTGCGCGAAACCTATAGCGGCACCGTGGGCGCCGAATACATGTACGCCACCGACCAGGTGCAAAAGCGCTGGTGGCAGCAGAAACTGGAAAGCACCCGCACCAAGCCACAGTTCGACGCTGCGAAGAAAAAGCGCATCCTCGACCGCCTGACGGCTGCCGAAGGCCTGGAGCGCTACCTGCACACCAAGTACGTGGGTCAGAAGCGCTTCTCGCTCGAAGGTGGCGAGAGCTTCATCGCCGCCATGGACGAGCTGATCCAGGCCGCGGGCGCCAAGGGCGTGCAGGAAATCGTCATCGGCATGGCCCACCGTGGCCGCCTGAACGTGCTGGTCAACACCCTGGGCAAGATGCCCAAGGAGCTGTTCGCCGAGTTTGACCACACCGCTCCCGAAGACCTGCCCGCCGGTGACGTGAAGTACCACCAGGGCTTCTCGTCGGACGTTTCCACCCCTGGCGGCCCGGTGCACCTGAGCCTGGCGTTCAACCCCTCGCACCTGGAGATCGTCAACCCGGTGGTCGAAGGCTCGGTGCGCTCGCGCATGGATCGCCGCGCCGACCCCAAGGGCAAGCAGGTGCTGCCGGTGCTGGTGCATGGCGACTCGGCCTTTGGCGGCCAGGGTGTGAACCAGGAGACGCTGGCGCTGTCGCAGACGCGCGGCTACACCACCGGCGGCACGGTGCACATCATCATCAACAACCAGATCGGCTTCACCACGTCCGATCCACGCGACCTGCGCTCCACGCTGTACTGCACCGACATCGTCAAGATGATCGAGGCGCCGGTGCTGCACGTGAACGGCGACGATCCCGAAGCCGTGGCCCTGTGCATGCAGCTGGCGCTGGAATACCGCATGGAGTTCTCCAACGACATCGTGGTGGACATCATCTGCTACCGCAAGCTGGGCCACAACGAGCAGGACACCCCCATGCTCACCCAGCCGCTGATGTACAAGAAGATCGCTGCCCACCCCGGCACGCGCAAGCTGTATGCCGACAAGCTGGCCGCGCAGGGCATGGGCGAGACCATCGGCGACGACATGGCCAAGGCGTATCGCGCTGCCATGGACGAGGGCAAGCACACCATCGACCCGGTGCTGACCAACTTCAAGAGCAAGTACGCCGTCGACTGGAGCCCCTTCCTGGGCAAGACCTGGACCGACGCTGCCGACACCGCCATCCCGCTGACCGAATGGAAGCGCCTGGCCGAGAAGATCACCACCATCCCCGAGGGCGTCACGCCGCACATGCTGGTCAAGAAGGTGCTGGACGACCGCGCCGCCATGGGCCGGGGCGAGCACAACGTGGACTGGGGCATGGGCGAGCACATGGCCTTCGCTTCGCTGGTGGCCTCGGGCTACCCCATCCGCCTGTCGGGCGAGGACAGTGGGCGCGGCACCTTCACGCACCGCCATGCCGTGATCCACGACCAGAAGCGCGAGAAGTGGGACGAGGGCACTTACATCCCCCTGCAGAACGTGGCCGAGAACCAGGCGCCGTTCGTCGTCATCGACTCCATCCTGTCCGAAGAGGCGGTGCTGGCCTATGAATACGGCTACGCTTCCAACGACCCCAACACCCTGGTGATCTGGGAAGCGCAGTTTGGCGATTTCGCCAACGGCGCGCAGGTGGTGATCGACCAGTTCATCGCCTCGGGCGAGGTCAAGTGGGGCCGCGTCAACGGCATCACGCTGATGCTGCCGCATGGCTACGAGGGCCAGGGCCCCGAGCACAGCTCGGCGCGCCTGGAGCGCTTCATGCAGCTGGCGGCCGATGCCAACATGCAGATCGTGCAGCCCACCACGGCCAGCCAGATCTTCCACGTACTGCGCCGCCAGATGGTGCGCCCGCTGCGCAAGCCCCTGGTCATCATGACGCCCAAGAGCCTGCTGCGAAACAAGGACGCGACCTCGCCACTGTCCGAGTTCACCAAGGGGGGGTTCCAGACCGTGCTGGGCGAGCAGGATGCCGCCATTGCCAAGAACGCGGCCAAGGTCAAGCGCGTCATCGCCTGCTCGGGCAAGGTGTACTACGACCTGGTGAAGAAGCGCACCGAGGCCGAGCGCAGCGACGTGGCCATCATCCGCGTCGAACAGCTCTATCCCTTCCCGCACAAGGCCTTTGCCGCCGAGCTCAAGAAGTACTCCAACGCGACCGACATCGTGTGGTGCCAGGACGAGCCGCAGAACCAGGGCGCCTGGTTCTTCATCCAGCACAACATCCACGAGAACATGCATGAGGGCCAGAAGCTCGGCTACGCCGGCCGCGCCGCCTCGGCATCGCCGGCGGTGGGCTATGCCCACCTGCATCAGGAGCAGCAAAAGGCCTTGATCGATGCCGCCTTTGGCCGCCTCAAGGGCTTCGTGCTGCAAAAGTAAGGATGGTGGTCGCCGGGTCTGGGTCACGGGATGGCAGCATCGCTCCCGCGGCACACCCGGCGCCAGACGCAAACGCATTCAAGATCACTGGAAGAATTCGAAATGGCTATCGTCGAAGTCAAAGTTCCCCAACTGTCCGAGTCCGTGGCCGAGGCCACGCTGCTGCAATGGAAGAAGCAGCCCGGCGAGGCCGTCAAGGCCGATGAAATCCTGATCGAGGTCGAGACCGACAAGGTGGTGCTGGAAGTGCCCGCGCCGGCCAGCGGCGTGCTGACCGAGATCGTCCAGGCCGACGGCGCCACCGTGGTGGCCGACCAGCTGCTGGCGCGCATCGACACCGCCGCCGTGGCCGGCGCCGCGGCGCCCGCGCCGGCCGCCGCGCCGGCGGCCGCCGCCCCTGCGGTGGCCACTTCCGTGGCCGACAAATCGGGCGTGGCCATGCCGGCCGCCGCCAAGCTGATGGCCGACCACCAGCTGCCCGCCGGCAGCGTGGCCGGCACCGGCAAGGATGGCCGCGTGACCAAGGGCGATGTCCTGGGCGCTATTCAATCAGGAGCTGCCGGTGCAGGTGGAGCAAGCGCTGGAGCCCAGAAAGCCGCTCAAATTCCGACCGGCGTGCCCGCCAGTTCGTTGCCGCAAGTGGCCGCGCCGGTGGCGCCCCCCAACCTGGGCGACAGGCCCGAGCAGCGCGTGCCCATGACGCGCCTGCGCGCCCGCGTGGCCGAGCGCCTGCTGCAATCGCAGGCCAGCAACGCCATCCTCACCACGTTCAACGAAGTGAACATGCAGCCGGTGATGGACATGCGCAAGCGCTTCCAGGACAAGTTCGAGAAGGAGCACGGCGTCAAGATCGGCTTCATGAGCTTCTTCGTCAAGGCGGCGGTGCACGCGCTCAAGAAGTACCCGGTGCTCAACGCCAGCGTCGACGGCAATGACATCGTCTACCACGGCTACTTCGACGTCGGCATCGCCGTCGGCAGCCCGCGCGGCCTGGTGGTGCCCATCCTGCGCAACGCCGACCAGATGAGCTTTGCCGACATCGAGAAGAAGATCGCCGAATTCGGCGCCAAGGCGCGCGACGGCAAGCTGGGTATCGAGGAGATGACCGGCGGCACCTTCTCCATCAGCAACGGCGGCGTGTTCGGCTCCATGATGTCCACCCCCATCATCAACCCGCCGCAGTCGGCCATTCTGGGCGTGCACGCCACCAAGGACCGCGCCGTGGTCGAGAACGGCCAGGTCGTGGTGCGCCCGATGAACTACCTGGCCATGTCGTATGACCACCGCATCATCGACGGCCGCGAAGCCGTGCTGGGCCTGGTGGCCATGAAGGAGGCGCTGGAGGATCCGGCGCGCCTGCTGTTCGACATCTGACCGGATGAAAGCACGGCCCCTTCGCGGGCCGTGTCCTTGTGGCGGGCTGCGCCCGGAACGAAAGCATTCTCATGACAAGCAAACAATTCGACGTCATCGTCATCGGCGCCGGCCCGGGTGGCTACATCGCCGCCATTCGCGCGGCCCAGCTGGGCTTCAACGTGGCCTGCATCGACGAGTGGAAGAACGGCAAGGGCGGCCCGGCACCCGGCGGCACCTGCACCAACGTGGGCTGCATCCCGTCCAAGGCGCTGCTGCAAAGCTCCGAGCACTTCGAGCACGCCAGCAAGCACTTCGGCGAGCACGGCATTTCCGCCAGCGGCCTGAAGATCGACGTGGGCCAGATGGTCGGCCGCAAGGACACCATCGTGAAGCAGACCAACGACGGCATCCTTTACCTGTTCAAGAAGAACAAGGTCAGCTTCTTCCATGGCCGCGGCTCGTTCGTCAAGGCGGTGGATGGTGGCTACGAGATCGCCGTCACTGGCGCGACCAATGAGACCCTGGTCGGCAAGCAGGTCATCGTCGCCACCGGCTCCAGCGCGCGCGCGCTGCCCGGCGTGCCCTTTGACGAGGACAAGGTGCTCAGCAACGACGGCGCGCTGGCCATCCAGGCCGTGCCGAAAAAGCTGGGCCTGATCGGCTCGGGCGTGATCGGCCTGGAGATGGGCAGCGTGTGGCGCCGCGTCGGCGCCGAAGTCACCGTGCTCGAAGCCCTGCCCACCTTCCTGGGCGCGGTGGACGAGCAGATCGCCAAGGAAGCCAAGAAGGCCTTCGACAAGCAGGGCCTGAAGATCGAGCTGGGCGTGAAGGTGGGCGAGGTCAAGGTTGGCAAGAAGGGCGTGACCGTGGCCTGGACCGACGCCAAGGGCGCGGCGCAGACGCTGGAGGTGGACAAGCTGATCGTTTCCATCGGTCGCGTGCCCAACACCGCGGGCTTGAACGCCGAGGCCGTGGGCCTGAAGCTGGGCGAGCGCGGTGACGTCATCGTCGATGGCGACTGCCGCACCAACCTGCCCGGCGTGTGGGCGGTGGGCGACGTGGTGCGTGGCCCCATGCTGGCGCACAAGGCCGAGGAGGAGGGCGTGGCGGTGGCCGAGCGCATCGCCGGCCAGCACGGGCACGTCGACTTCAACCTGATTCCGTGGGTGATCTACACCAGCCCCGAGATCGCCTGGGTCGGCCGCACCGAGCAGCAGCTGAAGGAGCAGGGCATCAAGTACAAGGCCGGCACCTTCCCCTTCATGGCCAACGGCCGCGCGCGCGCGCTGGGCGACACCACCGGTTTGGTCAAGTTCCTGGCCGACGCCGCCACCGACGAGATCCTGGGCGTGCACATCGTGGGCCCCCTGGCCAGCGAGCTGGTGGCCGAGGCCTGCGTGGCCATGGCCTTCCGCGCCAGCAGCGAGGACATCGCGCGCATCTGCCACGCTCACCCCAGCCTGGGCGAGAGCGTGAAGGAAGCCGCCCTGGCGGTCGACAAGCGCACCCTGAATTTCTGATGAAATCGGCCGTTCGCGCTGGCGTGACTTGCGCAAGCAGCTATCATTTGTGTAGCTATCGGTGGCTGGTCGAATGAGCAGCGTGCGCCAGGCTTACGAGGCCGAGCTGAAGGCGCGCGGCTTTCAGAGCGACCCGGCGCAGCTGCGCGCGGTCGAAGCGCTGCAGCGCTGCGCCGACGACTGGGCGGCCTACAAGGCCAGGCGTTCCAGTCGCCTGAAAAAGCTGTTCAACCGCCCCGACATTCCCCGTGGCGTCTACATGTACGGCGGGGTGGGGCGCGGCAAGAGCTTCCTGATGGACTGCTTCTTCAACGCCGTGCCGATCCGGCGCAAGACGCGGCTGCACTTTCACGAGTTCATGCGCGAAGTGCACCGCGAACTCGCGGGCCTGCAGGGCACGGTGAACCCGCTGGACGAGCTGGGTCGGCGCATGGCGCTGCGCTTCAAGCTGATTTGTTTCGACGAATTCCACGTCGCCGACATCACCGACGCCATGATCCTGCACCGGCTGCTGGCGGCGCTGTTCGACAACGGCGTGGGCTTTGTCACCACCAGCAACTTCAAGCCCGACGACCTGTACCCCGGCGGCCTGCACCGTGACCGCATCCTGCCGGCGATCGAGCTGCTCAACCAGCGCATGGAGGTGGTCAACGTCGACAACGGCACCGACTACCGTCACCGCACGCTGCAGCAGGTGCGGCTCTACCACACGCCGCTGGGGGCGGCGGCCGACAGCGCCATGCAGGACACGTTCGAGCAACTGGCCAGCCGGGCGGACGAAGACCCGGTGCTGCACATCGAGGCGCGCGAAATCAAGGCCCGCCGGCGGGCCGGCGGCGTGGTGTGGTTCGATTTCCGCACCCTGTGCGGTGGCCCGCGCTCGCAGAACGACTACCTGGAGATCGCCAGCCAGTTCCACACCGTGCTGCTGTCCGACGTGCCGCACATGCCGGTGCGCATGGCCTCCGAGGCCCGGCGCTTCACCTGGCTGGTCGACGTGCTGTACGACCGCCGCGTGAAGTTCATCCTGTCGGCCGAGGTGCAGCCTGAACAGCTCTACACCGAAGGCCCGCTGGCGCACGAGTTTCCGCGCACCGTCAGCCGCCTGAACGAGATGCAGTCGGCCGAATACCTGGCGCTGGAGCACCGCACCGTGGACACCCACCTGACATGAACCGCCTGCCCGCCAGTCTGCTGCTGTGTGCCCTGCTGAGCGCTTGCGCGTCCGGCTCGCTGCACGACGACTCCGCCGCCGCGCGCGCCGCCGACGCGGCCCAGGCGGAGGCCCTGATCGCCACGGCACCGCCCGAGGGCCAGCCGCTGGCGCCCTGGCTGGACGCCCAGCGTGCCCGCATCGCCGCCGAGCGGGGCGAGGCCACGCAGCGCTACGAAGCGACTGAAAAGGCCTGCTGGCGGCGTTTTGCCGTCAACGATTGCCTGCGCCAGGCGCGCACCGAGCGTCGCGCCGTGCTCGATCGCCTGCGGCAGCAGGAGTTGGCCGTGAACGATCTCGATCGTCGGCGCCGCACCGACGAGCGCCTGCGCCAGCTCGAGCGCAAGCCGTCCGGCAGCGACGGCTGACCGCGCGCCGCCGCCGGGCGGTGCGTCAGCGCAGCGGCGAGAAGGCCGAGCCCACCACCGGCTGATCGGTCTGCAGCGGCTCCATCTTGACGATGGCCAGGGCCAGGTTGTCGCCCCCGCCCATGGCGCGCGTGCGCGCCTTGTCGACCAGGAACTCGCTGGCTTCGCGCGGCGGCAGCGAGTGCAACACCGAGCCCAGCTCCTCCGGGGTGAAGTAATGCCACAGACCGTCGGTGCAGGCCAGCAGCGAATCGCCGATCTGCAAGCGCGGGATGTAGTGCGACTCGAGCTTGGGCGCCTCCTCGGTGCCCAGGCAGCCCAGCAGCACGTTGGACTTGGGGTGCACGGCCGCGTCGTCCTCGGTCAGCTCGCCCTGGTCGACCAGCGCCTGCACGAAGGACTGGTCCTTGGTGCGCCGCACCATCCGGGCGCCGCGAAAGTGGTACAGGCGCGAGTCGCCGGTGTGCACCCAGTGGCATTCGCCGCCCACGTTGATGATGAAGGCCGCCATGGTGCTGTGCGGCTCCTGCTCGGCGGCGATGGCGGTGAGCTTGATGATCAGGTGCGCCTCCTCGCCGATCTGGCGCAGCACGGCGGTGGCGTCCTCGCTGTCGGGGGCGTGGCGCTCGTAGAGCTGGCGCGCCGTCAGCATCACCTGGTCGGCGGCCTTGCGCCCGCCGGTGCGCCCGCCCATGCCGTCGGCCACCACGCCCATGACGCAGCCGGTCACGCGCGGATGCGCGAACAGGGCCACCTGGTCCTGCTGGTAGTCCCGGTCACCCTTGTGCAAGCCGGTGGCGGCGCTGAGTCGATAGCCTTTTTCCATGAGGGACCCTTGCAGTGTCGGCCGGCGCGCGGCACGCCGTATTATTGGTGTTCGCCGCTCGGATCGCTGCCCATGGCGGGCGCCGCCGCCGGCCTCCTTGCGCGTTTTCATGCAATCTTACACATGACGGCCAACCTGCATTCCCCGGATCGGCGGCTGATCGAGCTGCGCATGGAGCACGCCGACCTCGACGCCACGATCGACCAGCTGGCCAGCCAGGCGCCACTGGACGAGCTGATGCTGCAACGGCTCAAGAAGCGCCGCCTGGCGCTGCGCGACGCCATCGCACGGCTGCAAGCAAGGCTGTCGCCCGATGAGCCGGCCTGAGCCCGCGGCGCCGCCCGGCGCCGCCCCCGCGCGTGACGCGGCGGTGGGCGCGGCGCTGACCCAGGCGGTCGCGGCCGCGTTCGACGATCAAGGCGCGCTGACGCAGGCGGCCGAGGGCTTTCGCCTGCGCGACGGCCAGACCCGCCTGGCACTGGCTCTGGCACGGGTGATCGAGCAGGGCGGCGTGCTGGTGGCCGAGGCCGCCACCGGCGTCGGCAAGACCTTTGCCTACCTGGTGCCGGCGCTGCTGTCGGGCGAACGGGTGCTGCTGTCCACCGCCACCAAGACGCTGCAGGACCAGCTGTTCGGCCGCGATCTGCCGCGGCTGGCGCGCGCCCTGGGCCTGCCGGTGAGCATGGCGCTGCTCAAGGGGCGCGCCAGCTACCTGTGTCTGCACCGTCTTGAAATGGCCAGTCAAACCGATGCTACGTCGGCTACTGGAGTGCGTCAGCAGCTATCAAAAATAGAGCGATGGTCAAAAACCACGCGCAGCGGCGATCTGACCGAGCTGCCCGGCCTGGACGAGCGCTCGCCGGTGATCCCGCTGGTCACCAGCACGCGCGAGAACTGCCTGGGCGCCGACTGCCCGCAGTTTCGCGCCTGCCATGTGCAACTGGCGCGACGCCAGGCCATGGCGGCCGACGTGGTGGTGATCAACCACCACCTGTTCTTTGCCGACCTGGCGATCCGCGAATCGGGCATGGCCGAGCTGCTGCCCAGCGTGCGCGTGGTCGTGTTCGACGAGGCGCACCAGCTCAACGAGACCGGCATACAGTTCCTGGGCCAGCAACTGGCCAGCGGGCAATTGCTGGACTTCGCTCGCGATCTGCTGGCCGCTGGCCTGCGGCAGGCGCGCGGCCTGTGCGACTGGCAGGCGCTGGCCGGCGGCGTCGAAGCGGCGACGCGCCAGCTGCGTCTGGCGGCCGGCGTGCAGCGCGGCGCCAGCCGCTTGCGCTGGCTGGAGGCCGTGCCCGAAGGCCTGGATGCGGCCGACTGGCAGCCGGCGCTGCAGCGGCTGCACCGGGCGCTGGCAGACGCTGCCGCCGCGCTGGCCACCGTCAGCGAGCTGGCGCCCGACTTCGTGCGCCTGCACCAGCGCGCCAGCCTGCTGGCCGACCGCGCCGAGCGCTTTGGCGCGCCGGCCGAACCCGGCCTGGTGCGTTGGGTCGACGTCGGCCCCTCGCTGCTGCGGCTGATCGAATCGCCGCTGGACATCGCCGACACCGTGCGCACGCGCCTGCTGGCCGAGCCCGACGCCGACGGCCGCGCACGCGCCTGGGCCTTCGTCTCGGCCACGCTGGGCGACGACGAACGCCTATCCTGGTTCACCGAACCCTGCGGCCTGCAGGACGCCGAGGTGCTGCGCATCGGCAGTCCGTTCGACTACGCGCGCCAGGCCGCGCTGTACGTGCCGGCGCACATCGCCCGCCCGGCCGATGCGGCCCACAGTGCCGACGTGGCGCGCCTGGCCGGCGACGCGGCGGCGCGCCTGGGGGGACGCACCATGGTGCTGACCACCACGCTGCGCGCGCTGCGCCACATCGGCGAGGCGTTGGGCGAGCGTTTTGGTCCCGGCACGGGCATCGAGGTGCTGGTGCAGGGCAGCCTGCCCAAGCGCGTGCTGATGGAGCGCTTTCGCGCCGGCGACGCCGACGGCCGGCCGGGCTGCGTGCTGGTGGCCTCGGCCTCGTTCTGGGAAGGCGTGGACATGCCGGGCGAGGCGCTGCAGCTGGTGGTGATCGACAAGCTGCCGTTCCCGCCGCCCGGCGACCCGTTGGTGGAGGCGCGCTGCCGCCGCCTGGAAGCGCAGGGGCGCAGCGCCTTTGCCGGCTATTCGGTACCCGAGGCGGCGGTGGCGCTCAAGCAGGGGGCGGGGCGACTGATCCGGCGCGAGAGCGACCGCGGCGTGCTGGTGATCTGCGACACGCGCCTGGCGCAGATGGGCTACGGCCGCCGCCTGCTGGCGGCGCTGCCGCCGATGCGGCGGCTCGTCACGGCGGCGGAATTCGACGCCGCGCTGGACCAGTTGCGCACCGTAAGCGCTTCAAAAACAGAAGCTGCCGGCGCTTGATACGCAAGGGCTACCGGTCAATCAGAGCAGGAACTTGGGAGGCTGGGCGGCGGCGCCGCCGGCTCACCACAGCTGCCACCAGGGCTTGTCGGCACCCCGCAGGCCATGCGTCAGGTAGGCGCTGTTGGGGTAGTTCTTGTCCAGCACGCGCCGGGCGTCGTCGCGCAGCTCGGTCATGCCCAGCCGGTCGTAGGACTGGGTCAGGAGGTACAGCGCTTCTTCCAGCGATGGCGCGTCGCGGTAATCGGCCAGCGCCTGCTGCGCGCGGTTGATGGCCGCCACGTAGGCGCCGCGCGTGAAGTAGTAGCGCGCCACGTGCACTTCGTACTGCGCCAGCGCATTGACCGTGAAGCGCATGCGCGCGCGGGCGTCGGGCGCATAGCGTGAATCGGGAAAGCGCGTCACCAGTTCGTTGAAGGACTCGTAGGCTTCCTTGGCCGCCTTCTGGTCGCGCTCGGACAGGTCTTGGCGCGACAGGAAGGAGAACATGCCCAGCTCGTCGTTGAAGTTGATCACGCCCTTGAGGAACAGCGCGTAATCGATGGCTGGGCTGGCCGGGTGCAGGCGCATGAAGCGGTCCAGCGTGGCGATCGCCTCGGCCTTCTGGCCGTCCTTGAACAGGGCGTAGGCCTTGTCCAGCTGCGCCTGCTGCGCCAGCGTGGTGCCGGCGGCACGGCCTTCCAGGGTTTCGTAGAGCGGGATCGCCTTGTCGTAGGCGCCGGAGTTGAGCTCGTCCTTGGCTTCCGCGTGGATGCGATTGGGGCTCCAGCCGGCGGTCTTGTCGACCGGCTTGGACGAACAGGCCGTCAGCAGCGCCGCGAGCGCGACCACGACGGCGGCAGCGGCCGATAATCGAGCACCTTGCATCAGTGGCAACCTTCTTGAATCAAGCAGCGGCAATTATATCGGCCACCCCCCCGTCGCCGGTGTCACCGGACGGGGACTGGGACGTCGACGGCGAGCCGCATGACGACGCCGGCGCCGAGGCCGAGCTGCGCCAGCTGGTGCTGCCGGCCGAGCTGCACGGCCAGCGGCTGGATCGCGCGCTGGCCGCGCTGGTGCCCGAGTTCTCGCGCAACTACCTGCGCCAGCTGATCGAGGCGGGCGCCGCCCGCATCCAGGGCGCGCCAGCCGCCAAGCCGGCGCAGAAGGTGCGCGCCGGCGATCGCCTGGCCATCGAGCTGCGCCCCACCCCCATGAGCCAGGCCTTCGTGCCGCAGCCGATGGCGCTGGCCGTGGTGTACGAGGACGAGCACCTGGCCGTCATCGACAAGCCGGCCGGCCTGGTGGTGCACCCGGCGCCCGGGAACTGGAGCGGCACCCTGCTCAACGGCCTGCTGGCGCGCGACGCGGCCGCCGCCAGCCTGCCGCGCGCCGGCATCGTGCACCGGCTGGACAAGGACACCAGCGGCCTGCTGGTGGTGGCGCGCACGCGCGCCGCCATGGACGCGCTGGTGGCGCTGATCGCCGCGCGCCAGGTGCGGCGCGAGTACCTGGCGCTGGCGCAGCGGCCATGGACCGGCGCGCCCGCGCGCGAGATCGACGCCCCCATCGGCCGCGACCCGCGCCAGCGCCTGCGCATGGCGGTGGTCGACGTGGCGCGCCAGCCCGGCAAGCCGGCGCAGACCCGCTGCGAGCTGCTGCAGAACGCGGCGCAGGGCTGCCTGCTGCGCTGCCTGCTGCGCACCGGCCGCACGCACCAGATTCGCGTGCACCTGGCGCACCTGGGCCATCCCCTGGTGGCCGATGCGCTGTACGGCGGCGCCCCGGCCGCCGGGCTGACGCGCCAGGCGCTGCATGCGCGCCGGCTGGCCTTCACGCACCCGATCACCGGCCAGGCGGTGGATGTGCTGGCGCCACTGCCGGCCGACCTGGCGGCCGCGCTGGCCGCCTGGGGCCTTACAATGCCCCCTGACGACATGGACCCGGCGGCCGACGCCGCGCGTTGAGTCCACGAGAGGCCGCAGCCCGCGGCCATTGGCCATCTCGCCCGTGCGGCCGGCCCGCATTTCCGGGTCCCCTCGCACCGGCCTCCAGACCGACACGGAACGCCCCCGCTGTGAATGCCACGGACGCCAAGCGCATCCTCGAAACCGCCCTGATCTGCGCGCAGCAACCCATGCCGCTGCGCGAGCTGCGCGTGCTGTTCAACGACGAGCTGGGCGCCGACACCCTGAAGAACCTGCTGCTGGAGCTGCGCGACGACTGGACGCAGCGCGGCGTCGAGCTGGTGCAGGTGGCCAGCGGCTGGCGCTTTCAGAGCCGGCCCGAGCTGCGCGAGTACCTTGACCGCCTGCACCCCGAAAAGCCGCCCAGGTACACCCGCGCCACGCTGGAAACCCTGGCCATCATTGCCTACCGGCAGCCGGTCACGCGCGGCGACATCGAGGACATTCGCGGCGTCACCGTCAACTCCCAGCTCATCAAGCAGCTCGAGGACCGCGGCTGGGTCGAGGTCATCGGTCACCGCGAAACCGTCGGGCGCCCCGGCCTGTACGCCACCACGCGCCAGTTTCTCGACGACCTGGGGCTGGAGTCGCTGGACCAGCTGCCGGTGCTGGAGTCGCCTTCCGAGCAGATGACCAGCATGTTCGACGCACTCGGCCCGGGCACCGACGATGCACCCGCCGCCCCGGCCGACGGCGCGGACGCCGACCCCGGCGCTGACGCGCCCCCGGCGGCGGCTGCCGAGCCGGCCCAGGACGCTCCTGTGATGACCGACGAATCCGTCGCAGCCGAGGCATCCGCTGCGTCACCCGAGCCCGCCGGCACCGCCGCCGCGCCCACCCCACCCGACACGCCCGAGGACGAGGCACCCCATGCACCCTGACGAGCCGATCCCGCCGCTGGCCGCCGCCGACGCCTCCGCCACACCGATGCCCGCCCGGCGTTCCAGAAAAAAACCAGTCACAGCGCCCGACCAGAGCGCGCCATCAGCTATCGAAACAGAAGCAACTTCGTTGCCTCCGGCGGCGGAGCAGCAGGTTGAATCGTCACCGCTGCCGCCCGCCGAGGGCGAGGCGGTGGCCATCGACGACGTGCTGTCCGGGCGCTTCGACGCCGAAGCCGATGGCGCCGACGCCGACACCTCGCCCAAGCGCGTGCTGCTGCCGCAACCCGAGCAGCCCAAGCTGCACAAGGTGCTGGCCCAGGCCGGGCTGGGCTCGCGCCTGGAGATGGAGCAGCTGATCCTGCAGGGGCGAATCTCGGTCAACAACCAGCCGGCGCACATCGGCCAGCGCATCCAGTTCGGCGATTCGGTCAAGATCAACGGCCGGCCCATCCAGCTGCGCATCGCGCCGCCGCCGGCGCGCGTGCTGGCCTACCACAAGCCGGTGGGCGAGGTGGTGACGCACGACGATCCGCAGAACCGTCCCACCGTGTTCCGCAAGCTGCCGCGACTGCCGCAGGGCAAATGGCAGTCGGTGGGCCGGCTGGACCTGAACACCGAAGGCCTGCTGCTGTTCACCAATTCGGGTGAACTGGCCAACCGCCTGATGCACCCGCGCTTCGGGCTGGAGCGCGAATACGCCGTCCGCGTGCTGGGCGCGCTGAGCGAAGACGAGAAACAGCAGCTGCTGGACGGCGTGCCGTTGGACGACGGCATGGCGCAGTTCAGCTCGGTCAAGGCGGAAGGGCAGGGCGAGGGCGCCAACCAGTGGTACCGCGTCACCATCTCCGAGGGCCGCAACCGCGAGGTGCGGCGCATGATCGAATCGGTCGGCCACGCCGTCAGCCGGCTGATCCGCATCCGCTACGGCGCCATGATGCTGCCGCGCGGCCTGCGGCGCGGCATGTGGATGGAGCTGGGCGAGCGCGACATCCGCGCGCTGGGCGAAGCCTCCGGCACGCCCGAACGCGCGATCCGCGGCGCGCCGCCGCCGCGCACGCAGCCGCAGGACCAGCCGCGCCGCGCCCGCAGCGACCGCGGCAAGGGCAGCGGCCCGCGCCCCAACATGGCCGGCGGCGCGCGCCCGCAGGGCGACAAGGGCAGCAGCCCGCGCCCCAATATGGCCACTGGCGCACGCCCGCAGGGCGATGCGCCACGCCCCTTCGCCGGCGCGCCGCGTCGCCGTGGCGGTGCGGGCGGGCAGGACGGCGGCGACCCGCAGCCGGACCCGTTGAAGACCTCGTTCGGCTATATCGGCGCCGACAGTTTCCAGCGCCAGCGCGCCCGTCGCCAGGGTGCGGGTGGCGGTGCGGGCGGGCAGGGCGGCGCAGGCAAGCGGCGTGGCCCCGGCGGCGGCGGTCGGCGCGGCTGACACACCAATCCACGCTGGCGCGCGCGACCAGGGCGCGAAGGTTAAAATCAAGAGCTTTGCCCGCTGAGGCAGCAGTCGTTTTAAATAAATCTCAGGATCAACACTCATGGCTATCGAACGCACCCTGTCCATCATCAAGCCCGACGCCGTCGCCAAGAACGTCATCGGTCAGATCTACGCCCGTTTCGAGGCCGCCGGCCTGAAAGTCGTTGCCGCCCGCATGCAGCACCTGTCGCGCCGCGAGGCCGAGCAGTTCTACGCCGTGCACAAGGAGCGCCCCTTCTTCAAGGACCTGGTGGACTTCATGATCTCCGGCCCGGTGATGATCCAGGCGCTGGAGGGCGAGGGCGCCATCGCCAAGAACCGCGACCTGATGGGCGCCACCGACCCGAAGAAGGCCGACAAGGGCACCATCCGCGCCGACTTCGCCGACTCGATCGACGCCAACGCCGTGCACGGCTCCGACGCCCCCGAGACGGCCGCCGTCGAAGTGGCGTTCTTCTTCCCCGGCCTGGCGATCTACAGCCGCTGAGCCGGCGCAAGGCGGCCCGCGCAGCGCATGACCACGCCCGTCAACCTGCTCGACTTCGATCTCGAAGGCCTGGCCGCCTGGTGCGACACGCTGGGCGAAAAGCGTTTTCGCGCCACCCAGCTGTTTCGCTGGATCCATCAGCGCGGCGTGGCCGACTTCGGCCAGATGAGCGATCTGGCCAAGTCGCTGCAGGGCAAGCTGCGGGGCCGAGCCCTGGTGGCGGCACCGGCCGTCATCAGCCAGCACGAGTCGAAGGACGGCACCATCAAGTGGCTGTTCGACGTCGGCGGCGGCAATGCGGTCGAGGCGGTCTACATTCCCGAGGACGATCGCGGCACGCTGTGCGTGTCGTCGCAGGCCGGCTGCGCCGTGGCCTGCCGCTTCTGCTCCACCGGCCATCAGGGTTTTTCGCGCAATCTGAGCACGGCCGAGATCGTCGGCCAGCTGTGGTTTGCCGAGCATTTCCTGCGTCGCCACCTGAAGACCGACCAGCGCGTCATCTCCAACGTGGTGATGATGGGCATGGGCGAGCCGCTGCAGAACTACGACCGCCTGCTGCCCGCGCTGCGCACCATGCTGGATGACCACGGCTACGGCCTGTCGCGCCGCCGCGTGACGGTGTCCACCTCGGGCGTGGTGCCCATGATCGAGCGGTTGGCGCGCGACTGCCCGGTGGCGCTGGCGGTGTCGCTGCACGCGCCCACCGACGCGCTGCGCGAGCACCTGGTGCCGCTCAACCGAAAGTACCCGATCGATGAGCTGCTGCGCACCTGCACCGCCTACCTGGCGCACGCGCCGCGCGACTTCATCACCTTCGAATACTGCATGCTCGACGGCGTCAACGACTCCGCCGAGCACGCCCAGGCCCTGATCGAACTGATGCGCCGGCACGGCGCCGACGGCCTGCGCGCCAAGTTCAACCTGATTCCCTTCAATCCGTTTCCGCAATCGGGGCTGACGCGCTCGCCGATGGCGCGCGTGCAGGCCTTTGGCAAGCTGCTGAACGATGCCGGCATCGTCACCACCATCCGCAAGACGCGCGGCGACGACATCGACGCCGCCTGCGGCCAGCTGGCCGGCGACGTGCAGGACCGCACCCGGGTGGGTACGCGCATTGCCCGCCAGCGCGCGGTGGTGCTGCACCAGGTGCCCGCCCCGGGCGCCGCCAAGGCAGCCAGAAAGGTGGTTCCATGACGTTCCCCTCCCCACATTCGGCCGGACCGTCGCGCAGGCGGCTGCTGGCATTCGGCGGCCTCGGCTTGACGGCGTGGCTGGCCGGTTGCGCCGCCCAGTCCGGGCTGGGCGACAGCCCGCAGGAATTGCTGACGGCCTCCGACGAGACCGACGCCCGCCGCCGCGCCCGCACCCGGCTGGCGCTGGCCACCGGCTACTACGAGAACGGCCAGCACACCGTGGCGCTGGACGAGCAGAAGAAGGCCCTGCAGATCGACCCGGGCTTCGGCGAGGCCTACAACCTGGGCGGCTTGATCTACATGGCGCTGGGCGACGCGACGCTGGCGCAGTCGCACTTCCAGCGCGCCATCACCCTTAACCCGCGCGATGGCGACGCGCTGCACAACCTCGGCTGGCTGCAATGCCAGCAGGGCCAGTTGGCTGCGGCCAACCAGTCGTTCGAGCGCGCGCTGGCCGTGCCGACCTACCCGGGACGCGCACGTACACTGATGGCGCAGGGCGTGTGCGAGGCGCGTGCCGGCAACCTGGCGCGGGCCGAGGCGGCGCTGATGCGCTCTTACGAGCTCGACGCCGGCAACCCGGTGACCGCCTTCAACCTGTCGCAGCTGCTGTACCAGCGCGGCGATTACCCGCGCGCTCAGTTCTATGTCCGCCGCCTGAACAACAGCGAGCTGGCCAATGCCGAATCGCTGTGGCTGGGCATCCGGGTGGAGCGCCGCCTGAACAACCGCCAGGCCATGGAGCAGCTGGCGGCGCAGCTGCGTCGGCGCTTCCCGCAGTCGCGCGAGCTGCTGGCCTACGAACGTGGAGCGTTTGATGACTGAACCCCACACCGCGCCCGCCAGCCTGCACGAGACCCCGGTCACCGGCGCCGGGCAGCGCTCGGCCGGGCAGATGTTGCGCGCGCTGCGCGAATCGGCCGGCGTCGACCCGGCGCTGCTGGCCAGCGCCATGAAGGTGTCGCCACAGAAACTGGAGGCGCTGGAAAACGACCGCCTCGACCAGCTGCCGGACGTGACCTTCGCGCGCGCGCTGGCCTCGGCCATCTGCCGCGCCTTCGGCACCGATCCGGCGCCGGTGCTGGAGCGCATGCCGGTGTCGGCGCCGGGGTGGCGCCAGCCCGCGCCGCCCATCAATGAACCGTTTCGCCGCAGCAGCGACCGTCCGGTGGCCGTGCTGGCCGGCAGCCTGTCCCGACCGCTGGTGGTCGGCGTCGTCGCCCTGTTGCTGGGGGCCGTGGCGCTGTGGTTGTTGCCGACGTTGCCGATTCAGCTGGGCGCGCCCGCGCCCGCCAGCGAAGAGTCCGTGACCGTCGCCGCGGTGCGCGAGAGCGTGTCGCCCGCCGCGCCGGCCACCGCCGAGCCGGCCGCGCCGGTCGAGCTGTCCGCCAGCGCGGCCGTGGCTGAACAGGCCCCTGCGGCGGTGCCCGCCGCGTCGGCGCCGGTGATGGCGGTCAGCACCGACCTGCTGCACTTCAACGCCAAGGCCGAAACCTGGGTCACGGTGCGCGACGCCACCGGCAAGGGTTTGATCAACCGCGCGCTGCAGGCGGGCGACAGCGTGGGCGTGAGCGGCGAGCTGCCGCTGTCGGTCACCATCGGCCGCAAGGACGCGGTGGAGGTGCGCGTGCGCGGCGAGCCGTTCGACCACCGTTCCATCAGCAAGACCCCGGTGTCGCGCTTCGAGGTCCGATGAGCATGGATGACCGAGTTCTCACGCCAATCGAGGTGGCGCAACCCGCGCCGCGCCGCGCGCGCCAGGCGCGCGTGACCTGGGGCCAGCGCGTGGTCACCGTGGGCGGCGACGCGCCGGTGCGCGTGCAGTCGATGACCAACACCGATACGCAGGACGCGATTGCCACCGCCATTCAGGTCAAGGAATTGGCCATCGCCGGCAGCGAGCTGGTGCGCATCACCGTCAACACGCCCGAGGCGGCGGCGCAGGTGCCCTACATCCGCGAGCAGCTCGACCGCATGGGCATCGACGTGCCGCTGATCGGCGACTTTCACTACAACGGCCACCGCCTGCTGACCGATTTCCCCGATTGCGCGCAGGCGCTGTCCAAGTACCGCATCAACCCTGGCAACGTCGGCAAGGGCGCCAAGCGCGACACCCAGTTCGGCCAGATGATCGAGGCGGCGCTGAAGTGGGACAAGCCGGTGCGCATCGGCGTCAACTGGGGCAGCCTGGACCAGGAGCTGCTGGCCGGCCTGATGGACGAAAACAGCCGCCGCGCCCAGCCCTGGGACGCGCGCCAGGTGATGTACGAGGCGCTGATCAGCTCGGCACTGGGATCGGCCAGCCAGGCGGTCGAGCTCGGCATGAGCCCGGCGCAGGTGATCCTGTCGTGCAAGGTCAGCGGGGTGCAGGACCTGATCGCCGTGTATCGCGAGCTGGCGCGCCGCGGCGACTACCCGCTGCACCTGGGCCTGACCGAGGCCGGCATGGGCACCAAGGGCACGGTGGCTTCCAGCGTGGCGCTGGCCATCCTGCTGCAGGAGGGCATCGGCGACACCATCCGTGTCAGCCTGACGCCGCAGCCGGGCGAGGCGCGCACGCAGGAAGTGGTGGTGGCCAGCGAAATCCTGCAGGCCCTGGGCCTGCGCGCCTTCGTGCCGAGCGTGACGGCGTGCCCGGGCTGCGGGCGCACCACCAGCACCGTGTTCCAGGAATTGGCCAAGCAGATCGACGATCACCTGCGCGCCCAGATGCCGGTGTGGCGCAGCCAGTACCCCGGCGTCGAGAAGCTGAAGGTGGCGGTGATGGGCTGCATCGTCAACGGACCGGGCGAGAGCAAGCACGCCGACATCGGCATCAGCCTGCCGGGCACCGGCGAGGCGCCGGCGGCGCCGGTGTACATCGACGGCCAGAAGGCCATGACGCTGCGCGGCGAGCACATCGCGGCCGAATTCCACCAGATCGTCGAGCGTTACATCGAGCAGCGTTTCGGACGCCGCGACGCCTGATATTTCAAGTCAAATGAGCTGTTGGCGCTGTGTACAGAGCGCAAGCAGCTATCAAAAACATAGTAATTCAGCAATGTCCGGCAGCAAGCAGATCACCGCCATCAAGGGCATGAACGACATCCTGCCGCCCGAGTCGGCGCGCTGGGAATGGCTGGAGGACGTGGTGCGCCGCGTGATGGCGCAGCACGCCTACCGCAACGTGCGCACCCCCATCATGGAGCTGACGCAGCTGTACACGCGCGGCCTGGGCGAGGTGACCGACATCGTCGAGAAGGAGATGTACGCCTTCGAGGATCGCGCCGACCAGCACGGTCGCGCCGACCACCTGGCGCTGCGCCCCGAAGGCACGGCCGGCCTGGTGCGCGCCGTGGCCGAGCACAATCTGCTGTACGACGGCGGCAAGCGCCTGTTCTACCTGGGCCCGATGTTCCGGCGTGAGCGGCCGCAGCGCGGGCGCTACCGGCAGTTCCACCAGATCGGGGCCGAGGCGCTGGGCTTTGGCGGGCCCGAGGTCGACGCCGAACTGATCCTGCTGGCCGTGGCCCTGTGGCGCGAGCTGGGCATCACCCGCTGGCGGCTGGAGCTCAACAGCCTGGGCCAGCCGGACGAGCGGCGCGAGCACCGCGCCGCGCTGGTGGCGTATTTCGAGGCGCACCACGAGCAGCTGGACGAGGACGCGCGCCGGCGCCTGCACAGCAACCCGCTGCGCATCCTGGACACCAAGAACCCGGCCATGCAGGCGCTGGTCGAGGGCGCGCCGAAGATGCTCGACTACCTGGGCGAGGCCTCGCGCCGACACTTTGCCGCGGTGCAGGCCATCCTGGCGGCGGCGGGGGTCGAATGGCGCCTCAACCCGCGGCTGGTGCGCGGGCTGGACTACTACAACCTGACGGTGTTCGAGTTCGTCACCGACAGCCTGGGCGCGCAGGGCACCATCTGCGGCGGCGGGCGCTACGACTACCTGATCGAGCAGATCGGCGGCAAACCCGCGCCGGCCGTGGGCTGGGCGCTGGGCGTCGAGCGCGTGCTGGAGCTGCTCAAGGAAGAGGGCGTGCACACGTTGGAGCCCGCGCCCGACGCCTATGCCGTCATCCCCGACGCCGCCGCGCTGCCGCGGGCCATGCGCTGCCTGCAGCAGTTGCGCGCGCTGGGCGTGACGGTGCAGATGCATGCCGGCACGGGCGAGGGCATGGGCAGCATGAAGAGCCAGTTCAAGCGCGCCGACGCCTCGGGCGCGCGCCACGCGCTGATCTTCGGCGCCGACGAACTGGCCGCCGGCGAGGTGACCGTCAAGGCGCTGCGCGACGGTGGCGGGGCGCAGCTGCGCCAGCCGCTGTCCGCGCCCGACGCCTGGGCCGACATCCTAAAATCGACCGCTTAAACCTAGAACCCACACGCATGGCCACGCATCTCGACCTTGAAGAGCAGGAACAGCTCGACGCCCTCAAGCATTTCTGGAACCGCTGGGGCAATCTCATCACCTGGGTGCTGATCGCCGTGCTGGGCGCCTACGCCGCCTGGAACGGCTGGCAGTACTGGGAGCGCCGCCAGGCGGGCCTGGCCGCCGCCCTGTACGACGAGGTGGACCGCGCGGCACAGGCGGGCGATGCCGCGCGCGTCGAGCGCGCGCTGGCCGACATCAAGGACAAGTACGGCAGCACCACCTACGCCGCCCATGCCGGCCTGCGCGGCGCCAAGTACCTGGACGAGCAAGGCAAGCTCGCCGAGGCCAAGGCCGCCCTGGCCTGGGTCGCCGACAAGGCGCCCAACGACGGCTTGCGCGCCGTGGCGCGCCTGCGCCTGGCGTCGGTCCAGCTGGGTGAAAAGGCCTACGACGAGGCGCTGAAGACGCTGAACGCGAGTTTTCCGCCGCAGTTCGTCGCGCTGGCGGCCGACCGCCGCGGCGACGTGCTGCTGCAGCAGGGCAAGCGTGAGCTGGCGGCAGCCGAATTCGGCAAGGCCTATCAGGGCATGTCGGCCGATACCGCGGGCGACTATCGGCGCCTGGTGGGGATCAAGCTCAACGCGCTGGGTATCGACCCTGACGCGGCCGGCGCGAAGGCGGGGGCAACGTCATGATGGCGCGGCGTGCGATGCACCGCCCGGTCGCCTGGGGCGTCGGCCTCTTGGCAGCGGCCCTGCTGACCGGCTGCGCGGGTGGCTCCGCCCGGCCGCAGCCGGCCGAACTGCCGCCCCACATCGGGTTGATCGGCGTGCGTCAGGCCTGGACGGCCCGGTTGCCGGCCATCGACTTCCCCTTGCAGGTCGGCGTGCAGGGCCAGCAGGTGATGGTGGCGGGCTCGGACGGCACGGTCGTCACGCTGAACGCCGCCAGCGGCCGTGAACTGGGCCGTGCCAGCGCCGGCGCCCCGCTGACGGCGGGCGTGGGCGGCGATGGCCGCGTCAGCGCCGTCGTCACGCGCGACAACCGCGTGATCGCCCTGGAGGGCGGTCGCGAACTGTGGCGCCAGAAGCTCACCACGCAAAGCTACACCGCGCCGCTGGTGGCTGGCGGGCGGGTGTTCGTGCTTGGCGCCGACCGCTCGCTCAGCGCCTTCGACGGCCGCAACGGCGCCCGCCTGTGGCACCTGGAGCGCCCGGCCGAGCCGCTGGTGTTGCGTCAGGCCGGCGTGCTGCAGGCCGTCGGCAACCTGCTGGTGGCGGGACTGGCGGGGCGCCTGGTGGGTGTCGATCCGGACAGCGGCAGCGTGCGCTGGGAGGCGCCGATCGCCTCGGCGCGCGGCACCAACGACGTCGAGCGCCTGGTCGACCTGGTGGGCGGCGTCAGCCGCCACGAAGGCGTGGTCTGCGCGCGCGCCTTCCAGGCCGCGGTCGGCTGCGTCGATACCGCCAGCGGCCGCGTGCGCTGGACCAAACCCGCCAGCGGCGCCACCGGCGTCGCGGGGGATGGCCAGCGCCTGTTCGGTGCCGAATCCGATGGCCGGGTGCTGGCCTGGCGCGCCGACACCGGCGACCGTGCCTGGGCCAACGAATCCCTGCAGTGGCGCCAGCTGACCGGCCCGCTGGTGCTGGGCCGCTCGGTGGTGGTGGGCGACAGCGGCGGGCTGCTGCACTTCCTGTCGCGCGAGGACGGCACGCCGATGGACCGCATGAGCACCGACGGCACCGGCATTGCCGCCACGCCGGTGGCGGCGGGCAACACGCTGGTGGTGGTCACGCGCGGCGGCGGGGTGTATGGCTTCGTGCCCGAGTGACATGGCACACCCCCGTGAGCCGCTGACGCGCCTTCCCCCCTCTGCTGCGCGAGGGGGGATAACGCCAGCGGGCGGGCCAAGCCCTTGCGCGGTGTTCACCTGCGTGGCCTGCTCCGCGGCCTTTTGATCCGGGCTCGTTTTGCGGCGCTCGGACCTGGAATCGTTCAGATGAAACCCGTTATCGCCCTGGTGGGGCGCCCCAACGTGGGCAAATCGACGCTGTTCAACCGGTTGACCCGCAGCCGCGACGCCATCGTCGCCGACTTCGCGGGGCTGACGCGCGACCGGCATTACGGCCAGGGGCATCTGGGCCAGCGCGAATACATCGTCATCGACACCGGCGGCTTCGAGCCGCGGGCCGAAAGCGGCATCTACAAGGAGATGGCCAAGCAGACCCGTCAGGCGGTGGCCGAGGCCGACGTGGTGGTGTTCATCGTCGACGCGCGCGCCGGCCTGTCGGCGCAAGACCACGACATCGCCGACTACCTGCGGCGCCTGGGCAAGCCCTGCCTGCTGGTGGCCAACAAGGCCGAGGGCATGCGCGAGGGCGCGCAGCTGTCCGAGTTCTACGAGCTGGGCCTGGGCGAAGTCATCCCCGTGTCGGCCGCGCACGGCCAGGGCGTGCGCAGCCTGCTGGAGGGGGCGCTGGACGCGCTGGATCTGCCCGACATCGACGAGGCGCCGCAAGACACCGACGACGGCGTGATTCGCCTGGCCGTGGCCGGCCGCCCCAACGTGGGCAAGTCCACCCTCATCAACACCTGGCTGGGCGAGGAGCGCCTGGTGGCGTTCGATCTGCCCGGCACCACGCGGGACGCCATCTCGGTGCCGTTCGAGCGCCATGGCCAGAAGTTCTCGCTCATCGACACGGCGGGCCTGCGGCGCAAGGGCAAGGTGTTCGAGGCGATCGAGAAGTTCTCCGTCGTCAAGACCCTGCAGGCCATCGAATCGGCCAACGTCGTGCTGCTGCTGCTGGACGCCACCCAGGGCGTGACCGACCAGGACGCTCACATCGCCGGCTTCATCCTGGAGGCCGGGCGCGCGGTGGTGCTGGCGGTCAACAAGTGGGATGCGGTGGACGCCTATCAGCGCGAGCTGGTGCAGCGCTCGATCGAGTCGCGCCTGGCGTTCCTGAAGTTCGCCGAGCTGCATTTCATCTCGGCGCGCAAGCGCCAGGGCCTGGGGCCGCTGTGGGGTTCGATCGCCAAGGCGCATCAGGCGGCCATGCGCAAGCTGCCGACGCCGCAGCTCACCCGCGCGCTGCTGGAGGCGGTGCAGTTTCAGGCGCCCAAGCGCGCCGGCATGTTCCGCCCCAAGCTGCGTTACGCCCACCAGGGCGGCATGAATCCGCCGGTGATCGTGGTGCACGGCAATTCGCTGGAGGGCGTGACCGACGCCTACAAGCGCTTTCTGGAAGGGCGCTTTCGCCAGGTGTTCGACCTCGTCGGCACGCCGCTGCGCATCGAGCTGAAGACCACGCACAACCCGTACGCCGACAAGGCCTGACGCGCCGCCCGCCGGCGACCGAAATTCTGTTGCGCATGGCCCTTGTGTGCCGGCGCGCCACCCCCATGTGGTAAGTTCTGCCTTCTTTTTTACATTTTCCTGAACACGGAGGATATCGTGAGCAACAAAGGGCAACTCCTGCAAGACCCGTTTCTGAACACCCTGCGTCGTGAGCACATCCCGGTCTCCATCTATCTGGTGAACGGCATCAAGCTCCAGGGTCAGATCGAATCCTTTGACCAGTATGTCGTGCTGTTGCGCAACAACGTGACGCAGATGGTCTACAAGCACGCGATCTCCACCATCGTGCCGGGTCGTCCGGTCAACTTCGCCACCGGCGCGGAAGCCCCGGATTCGGATTGATTTTCGCCCGCAGCTCCCGCCTGGCGCGCGCAAACAGCTATCGTTTTCATAGTTGTTGCGCGCCACTCCTGACGCACTTTTCCGCCATTGCCCCGCGCCGCCGCCCCTGAACGCACCGCCGCCATCCTGGTCGGGGTGGATCTGGGGGCGCCCCATTTCGACCGCGAGCTGCTGGAGTTGGGCCTGCTGGCCGAAACCGCCGGTCTGCGGCCGGTGGCGCGCCTGACCTGCAAGCGCCCGGCGCCCGACGCGGCGCTGTTCGTCGGCCGCGGCAAGGTCGAGGAAATCCGCCTGCTGGCCGAGGCCGAGGGCGCCCACGAGGTGCTGTTCGACCAGGCGCTGTCGCCGGTGCAGCAGCGCAACCTGGAGCGCGCCATCGGCCTGCCGGTCAACGACCGCACCCTGGTGATCCTCGAAATCTTCGCACAACGCGCGCGCAGCCACGAGGGCAAGCTGCAGGTCGAGCTGGCGCGGCTGCAATACCTGAGCACCCGCCTGGTGCGCCGCTGGTCGCACCTGGAGCGCCAGCAGGGCGGCATCGGCGGGCGCGGCGGCCCGGGGGAAACCCAGATCGAGCTGGACCGCCGCATGATCGGCGAGGCCATCAAGCGCACCAAGGACCGGCTGCTCAAGGTCAAGCGCCGGCGCCAGACGCAGCGGCGCCAGCGCGAGCGGCGCGAGACTTTCAACATCTCCCTGGTCGGCTACACCAACGCCGGCAAGTCGACGCTGTTCAACGCCCTGGTCAAGGCGCGTGCCTACGCGGCCGATCAGCTGTTCGCCACGCTCGACACCACCACGCGCCAGCTTTACCTGGCAGAGGCCGGCCGCTCGGTGTCACTGTCCGACACGGTAGGCTTCATCCGCGATCTGCCGCACGGCCTGATCGAGGCCTTCGAGGCCACGCTGCAGGAGGCGGCCGATGCCGATCTGCTGCTGCATGTGGTCGACGCCGCCAACCCCGGCTACCTGGAGCAGATCGACGAAGTGCAGCGCGTGCTGCACGAAATCGGTGCCGCCGAGGTGCCGCAGGTGCTGGTGTTCAACAAGCTCGACGGGCTCGACGCGACGCGCCGTCCGCTCAACCTGAGCGACCGCATGGCACTGGACGGCCGCGAGCTGACGCGCATTTTCGTCAGTGCCCGCACCGGCGAAGGCCTGCCGCTGCTGCGCGCCGAACTGGCGCTGCGCGCGCGGGACGCTGCACGGCTGGCGGTGCCATTGGCCGGCGACGACGGGCAGGCGTTGCCGATTGGGCACAATGGCGGGTTGCACAGCCGGGAAGTCAACGAATGAAAGACCGTATCAGCGCCCCGCGACCGGCCTTCTGGCCGGGCCGGATCCGGGGCATGTTCAACCTCAATGACCCGCGCTGGGGGCGCGGCGACGAGCCGTCGGGGCAAGACTCGGGTCAGCGCCCGGACGAGCCGCAGCGGCCGCCGCCGCGTGGCCAGGGGCCCAACCAGGGGCCGCCCGATCTCGACGAGCTGTGGCGCGACTTCAACCGCAAGCTGGGTGGGCTGTTCGGCGGCGGGCGCGGGCGTGGCCCGCGCGGTCCGTACCCCGGCGGCGGTGGCGGCGTGCCGCCGGAGATGCGGGGCCGCGGCGCCGGCATCGGCATCGGCGTGGTGCTGGCGGCGGCCGTGGCCATCTGGCTGGCCTCGGGCATCTTCATCGTGCGCGAGGGCGAGCAGGCTGTGGTCACCACCTTCGGCCGCTTCGACGGCATCCGTAAGGCCGGCCTGAACTGGCGCATGCCCTACCCCATCCAGCGCCACGAGACGGTGCGGGTGACGCAGATCCGCTCCGTCGACGTCGGGCGCGACAGCATCATCCGCAGCACCGGTCTGCGCGAATCGGCCATGCTGACGCAGGACGAAAACATCGTCGAGATCAAGTTTGCCGTGCAGTACCGCTTGAACGACGCGCGCGCCTACCTGTTCGAGAGCAAGAGTCCCGACGACGCCGTGGTGCAGGCCGCCGAGAGCGCGGTGCGCGAAGTGGTCGGCAAGATGAGCATGGACAACGCCATGGCCGACGAGCGCGACCAGATCGCCCCGCGCGTGCGCGACCTGATGCAGATCATCCTCGACCGCTACAAGGTCGGCGTCGAGGTGGTGGCCGTCAACATGCAGCAGGGCGGCGTGCGCCCGCCCGAGCAGGTGCAGGCCGCGTTCGACGACGTGCTCAAGGCCGGTCAGGAGCGCGAGCGCGTCAAGAACGAGGCCCAGGCCTACGCCAACGACGTGGTGCCGCGCGCGGTCGGTACCGCCGCCCGCCTGAAACAGGAAGCCGAAGGCTACAAGGCGCGCATCGTGGCGCAGGCGCAGGGCGACACGCAGCGCTTCAGCTCGGTGCTGGCCGAATACCAGAAGGCGCCGCAGGTGACGCGCGAGCGCATGTACCTGGACGCCATGCAGCAGATCTATGGCGGCGTCAACAAGCTCATCATCGACAGCCGCGCCGGAGGCAACCTGATGTACCTGCCGCTGGACAAGCTGGTGCAGGCCAGCGGCAGCGCGGCCAGCGGGGCCACCGTGCCGCCGGCCACCGGGCAGGCGTCCACCCCCGCGCAGCCGCCGGCCGCGCAGATCCCCGCCACCGACGCGCGTTCGCGCGACAACGCCCGCACGCGCGAGCGTGACACCCGATAAGCCAGGCCGCGCCATGAACAGAGTCGGATTCATCGGAACCACCGTCCTCATCGTGCTGGCCCTGCTGGCCTCGACCCTGTTCGTGGTCGACCAGCGGCAGTTCGGCGTCGTCTACCAGCTGGGCCAGATCCAGCGCGTCATCACCGAACCGGGCTTGAACTTCAAGCTGCCGCCGCCGCTGCAGAACGTCAGCTACATCGACAAGCGCCTGCTCACGCTCGACAGCATGGACACCGAACCGGTGCTGACCGCCGAGAAACAGCGTGTGGTGATCGACTGGTACGTGCGCTGGCGCATCACCGATCCGCAGGCCTACATCCGCAACGTCGGCCTTGACGAAAGCGCCGGCGCCACGCAGCTCAACCGCGTGGTGCGCAACGCCTTCCAGGAAGAAATCAACCGCCGCACCGTGCGCGAGCTGATCTCCACCAAGCGCGAGACGCTGATGGCCGACGTCAAGCGCGAGGTGAGCGAAGCCGTCAAGGGCGCCAAGCCCTGGGGCATCGACATCATCGACGTGCGCATCACGCGCGCCGACTACGTGGAGTCGATCACCGAATCGGTGTACCGCCGCATGCAGGCCGAGCGCCAGCGCGTGGCCAACGAGCTGCGCTCCACCGGCGCCGCCGAAGGTGAGCGCATCCGCGCCGACGCCGACCGCCAGCGCGAGGTGACCGTGGCCGACGCCTACCGCGAGGCCGAGAAAGTGCGCGGCGAGGGCGACGCCCAGGCCAACCGCATCTACGGCGAGGCCTTCGGGCGCGATCCGCAGTTCGCCGAGTTCTACCGCAGCCTGGACGCCTACAAGGCCAGCATCGGCAAGAAGGGCGACGTGCTGGTGATCGACCCTGCCTCGTCGGACTTCTTCCGCAACCTGCGCGGCGCGCCGGTGCGGCGCTGACCGCGGCTGAGGCACGGGCGTGGACGGCGCCACCTGGCTGGCCGCGCTTGGCCTGGCCCTGATCCTGGAAGGGCTGCTGCCCTTCGTCGCGCCGCGCGCCTGGCGCCAGGCGTTCAGCCAGCTCATGCAGATGCGTGACGGCCAGATCCGCTTCTTCGGCCTGCTGGCGTTGCTGGGCGGGCTGGCGCTGCTGTGGTCCACGGGCTGAACGGCAGGACACCACGCCTGCGCCGCTAGAATCCCCCTTTCAACAGCCGACGCGAAAGCTGCCCCAGCCATGTCCGCCTGGCTTCTGCCGGATCACATCGCCGATGTTCTGCCCTCCGAGGCCCGGCATATCGAGGAACTCCGCCGTGAACTGCTCGACACCGCCCGTGGCTACGGCTACGAGCTGGTGATGCCGCCGCTGATCGAGCACCTGGAATCGCTGCTCACCGGCACCGGCGAGGCGCTGGGCCTGCAAACCTTCAAGCTGGTCGACCAGCTGTCGGGCCGCTCGCTGGGCGTGCGCGCCGACACCACGCCGCAGGTGGCGCGCATCGACGCCCACCTGCTCGGCCGCCAGGCCATCACCCGCCTGTGCTACTGCGGCCCCGTGCTGCACACCCAGCCCGAGCGGCCGCACGCCACGCGCGAGCCGCTGCAGCTGGGCGCCGAAATCTACGGCCACGCTGGCCGCGAGGCCGACCTGGAAATCCTTTCGCTGGCACTGGACTGCCTGCGCGCCGCGCCGGTGCATGGCCTGTCGGTCGACCTGGCCGACGCGCGCATCGTGCGCGCCCTGCTGGCCGGCGTGCTGGTCGACCCCGATCGCCTGACCGAGGTGCACCTGGCGCTGGCGGCCAAGGACGCCAGCGAGCTGGCGCGGCTGACCGCCGATTTCCCGGCCGCCGCGCGCGAGGGCCTGTGCGCCCTGGTCGGCCTGTATGGCGATGCCGGCGTGCTGGATGAGGCTGAAAAAGCGCTGTCACGCACGACTGACGTGCGCGAAGTGCTCTTGAATTTGAAGTGGCTGGCGGAGCGCCTGGACGGTGTGCGCGTCAGCTTCGACCTGGCCGACGCGCGCGGCTGGGGCTACTACACCGGGGCGCGCTTTGCCGTCTATGCCGACGGCGCCGGCGACGCGCTGCTGCGCGGCGGCCGCTACGACGGCGTGGGCGCCGTGTTCGGCCACAAGCTGGACCGCGAGCGGCCGGCGGTGGGCTTCAGCCTCGACCTCAAGCAGCTGGTGCGCGTGGCCGCGCCGCGCCCGCTGCGTGCCGCCATCCGCGCGCCCTGGGGCGACGCGCCCGGCCTGCGCGCGGCGGTGGCCACGCTGCGCCAGCGCGGCGAAACCGTGGTGTGCGTCCTGCCGGGCCACGCCGACCAGATCGACGAATTCCACTGCGACCGCGAGCTGATCGAAGCCGGCGGGCAGTGGGCGATTCAAGCGATCGGATGAGCGCGCTCGCCCGATCCGCCGCGCGCCGGCCTGGCGCGCGACAGTCCACGCGGGTGTCGGCCACCGGCCGTCCCGACCAACGAATCCACAGCAAACAAGGCAAGGCATGAAACCCACCACCGGACGCAACGTCGTCGTCGTCGGCACCCAGTGGGGTGACGAAGGCAAGGGCAAGCTGGTCGACTGGCTGACCGAGAGCGCGCAGGGCGTGGTCCGCTTCCAGGGCGGCCACAACGCCGGCCACACGCTGGTCATCAATGGCGTCAAGACGGCGCTGCACCTGATCCCCAGCGGCATCATGCGCCCGGGCGTCACCTGCTACATCGGCAACGGCGTGGTGCTGTCCATCGCCAAGCTGCTGGAGGAGATCGCCGGCCTGGAGCGCGCCGGCGTGCAGGTGCGCGAGCGCCTGCGCATCAGCGAAGGCTGCCCGCTGATCCTGCCGCTGCACGCCGCCATGGACGTGGCGCGCGAGGCCGCGCGCGAGCAGGGCGGCAGCGAGAGGATCGGCACCACCGGCCGCGGCATCGGCCCGGCCTACGAGGACAAGATCGCCCGCCGCGCCCTGCGCGCGCAGGACCTCAAGCACCCCGACCGCTTCGCCGCCAAGCTGCGCGAGCTGCTGGCGCTGTACAACCACGAGCTGCTGGGCTTTCTGGGCTCCGGCAAGATCGCCTTCAGCGAGGCGCTGACGCCCTACCTGAAGGACGGCGCGTTGCAGTTCGACCCCATCTACGACGAGGCCATGCGCCAGGCCGAGCAGGTGCGCCCCATGCTGGCCGACGTCTCGCGCGAGCTGAACGAGGCGCACCAGCAGGGCGCCAACCTGCTGTTCGAGGGCGCGCAGGGCACGCTGCTGGACGTCGACCACGGCACCTACCCCTTCGTCACCAGCAGCAACACCGTGGCCGGCAACGCCGCGGCCGGCGCCGGCGTCGGCCCGGGCCTGCTGCATTACGTGCTGGGCATCACCAAGGCCTACTGCACGCGCGTGGGCGGTGGGCCGTTCCCGACCGAGCTGGACTGGGAAACCCCCGGCACCCCCGGCTGGCACATGAGCACCGTCGGCGCCGAAAAAGGCGTCACCACCGGCCGCAGCCGGCGCTGCGGCTGGTTCGACGCCGCGCTGCTCAAGCGCTCGGCTCAGGTCAACGGCCTGTCGGGCCTGTGCATCACCAAGCTGGACGTGCTGGACGGCCTGCCCGAGCTGCAACTGTGCACCGGCTACGAGCTGGACGGCGAGCTGATCGACATCCTGCCGCTGGGCGCCGACGACATCGCGCGCTGCAAGCCGGTCTACGAAACCATGCCCGGCTGGAGCGACAGCACCGTCGGCGCCACGCGCTACGAGCAGCTGCCGATCAACGCGCGGCTGTACCTGCAGCGCATCGAGCATGTCACCGGCGTGCCGATCCACGTCGTCTCCACCAGCCCCGACCGCGACCACACGATCATGCTGCGGCACCCCTTCCTGCCCGACTGATCAGGATCAATTGCCGCCCGACGCCCGCCAAACCCGCGCCACCAGCCATCAAACCAGGAGAACCCGCATGTTGACCGAAGACGGCAAGCACCTGTACGTGAGCTACGACGAGTACCACGGCCTGATCGAGAAGCTGGCGCTCAAGGTGCACCAGTCGGGCTGGCGCTTCGACACCATCCTGTGCCTGGCGCGCGGCGGCATGCGGCCGGGCGACATCCTCAGCCGCATCTTCGACGTGCCGCTGGCCATCATGTCCACCAGCAGCTACCGCGCCGAGGCCGGCAAGGTGCAGGGCCACCTGGACATCGCGCACTACATCACCACGCCGCAGGGCCAGATCGCCGGCAAGGTGCTGCTGGTCGACGATCTGGCCGACACCGGTGTGACGCTGCAGGCGGTGGTCGAACGCCTGCGCAACGACTACCCGCCCATCACCGAGCTGCGCACCGCCGTGCTGTGGACCAAGGGCAGTTCCAGCTTCGCGGCCGACTACTCGGTCGAGCATCTGCCCACCAACCCCTGGATCCACCAGCCCTTCGAGAGCTACGACGGCCTGACGCCCGACAAGCTGCTGGCCAAGTGGAAGCTGTGAGGGGCGGCTGGCCGTTGCCTACCATCGCGCCATGACCGACGCCATCACCCAACTGATCCATCATCCCTACCAGCCACCCGAGGGCTTCGCGGCGCCGCAGCCCGCGGTGCACAAGGCCTCGACGGTGTTCTTTCCCAACGTCGCCGCCATGCGCGAGCGCGACTGGAAGTGCAAGAGCGGCTACACCTACGGCCTGCACGGCACGCCCACCACCTTCCTGCTCGAAGAGCGCATCGCCACGCTGGAAGACGGCCTGCAATGCGTGCTGGTGCCCAGCGGCCTGGCGGCGCTGGCCAACGTGGCGCTGGCGCTGCTGAAGACGGGCGACGAAGTCCTGCTGCCCGACAACAGCTACGGTCCCAACAAGGCGCTGGCCGAGGGCGAGCTGGCCGCCTGGGGCATCACCCACCAGTACTACGACCCGATGAGCGTGGCCGACCTGGCGGCGCGCATCAACGACCGCACCCGTTTGGTCTGGCTGGAGGCCGCCGGCTCGCTGACGCTGGAGTTTCCCGACCTGATCGAGCAGGTGCGTTTGTGCCGGGCGCGCGGCGTGGTCTGCGCGCTGGACAACACCTGGGGCGCCGGCCTGGCCTTCAACCCGTTCGACCTCGACGGCCAGGGCCTGGCGGTCGACGTGTCGGCGCACGCGCTCACCAAGTACCCCAGCGGCGGCGGTGACGTGCTGATGGGCAGTGTGACCACGCGCGACGAGGCGCTGCACCTGAAGCTCAAGCTCAGCCACATGCGCCTGGGCCTGGGCGTGGGCGCCAACGACGCCGAAGCCGTGCTGCGCGCCCTGCCCAGCGTGGCCCTGCGCTACCGCGCGCAGGACCAGGCGGCGCGCGCGCTGGCCCAGTGGTGCAGCCAGCAGCCGCAGTTCGCCCAGGTATTGCACCCGGCGCTGCCCGGCGCGCCGGGCCATGCCTACTGGCAGCAGCTGTGCGGCGCCGCCGACGCGCGCGGGCAGGGCGCGGCGGCGGGGCTGTTCAGCGTCATCGTCGATCCTCGCTACAGCCAGGCGCAGGTCGACGCCTTCTGCGATGCGCTGGCGCTGTTCAGGCTGGGCTACAGCTGGGGCGGGCCCATCAGCCTGGTCGTGCCCTACGAGCTGGCCAGCCTGCGCGCCAACGGCTGGCCGGCGCACATCGCGCGCGGCACGCTGGTGCGCTTTTCGACCGGGCTGGAGGCCGTGGCCGACCTGCAGGCCGACCTGGCGCAGGCGCTGGTCCGTGCGCTGCCGCTCTGATGCTACGTAAAGAGTAGCTGCTGGCGCTGACTGGACAAGCGCTAGAGATCGATTTGCCTCTTGAAAGACGGCGCGCGGCGGGTGTCGGGTCAGTACCCATTGTCCGGTCAGGGCTTTTTGGCTATCTTGCCGCTCCAGCCCCGCCCTTCGGCGGTGACACTGTTCGCCATGAGCCAGACCGACCCTGATCCTTCCGCCGCCGCGCCCGCGGCGCCGCCGGCCTATCAACCCTACGTGCCGCCGCCGGTGACCACGCCGCAGGCCATCATGGTGCCGCTGGGCCTGGCCGACCCGCTGCGCTGGCTGGGCCACGGCTGGCGCGACTTCATGGCCGCGCCGGGCATCGGCCTGTTCTACGGCGTCTGCTTCTGGCTGATGGCGGCGCTGCTGGCGCTGGTGTTTCGCAGCAAGCCCGAATACGTGATGTCGATCGCCTCCGGCTGCCTGCTGGTGGGGCCGTTCCTGGCCATGGGGCTGTACGAGGTCAGCCGCCGGCGCGAGCAGGGCGTGCCGCCCGAGCTGGCCGCCTCGCTCACCTGCTGGGACCGGCACGTGCGCAGCATGGGCATGCTGGTGCTGGTGCTGATCGTGCTGGAGCTGCTGTGGGGTCGCGCCTCGCTGGTGGTGTTCGCGGTGTTCTTCAACACCGGCATGCCGTCGACCACTGGCGTGCTGCAGGCCATCTTCAACCCCGACAACCTTGAATTCGTGCTGGTCTACCTGACCGTGGGCGGCTTCTTCGCGCTGCTGGTGTTTTCCACCACGGTGGTGTCGATCCCCATGATCCTCGACCGCGACACCGACGCCATCAGCGCCGCCATCACCAGCATCCGCGTGGTGTTCGCCAACCCGCTGACGCTGCTGTGGTGGGGCGTGCTGATCACCTTGCTGATCGCGTTGTCGCTGGCCAGCCTGGGCCTGGGGCTGCTGCTGGTGGGGCCGCTGCTGGGGCACGCCAGCTGGCACGCCTACCGCGGCGCCGTGCAGTGGCGGGAGCCGCCGCCGCGCCCCGCCGGCGCCGCCGCGCCCGCACCCGTGGTGGCGCGGCCGGCCCCCGTGCCCGCGCCGGCGCCGTTGCCTGGCTGAGCGCGGGCGGGCGAGCTCAGCCGCGCGCCTGCGGGCCGGCATCCTCGGCCAGGATGGCCGCGCTGGCGGCGCGCAGGCTGGCGGGCGAGCGGTCGGCCAGCGGCACTGGGCGTGCCTGGTCAAAGCGGGCGAAGTTGCGCCGGGTGGAGCTGGCGTAGCCCGGGTCGTAGTGCAGGGCCAGCAGCTCGCGCACCACCTGCTCGGTGCGGCCAGCGGCCACGCGCGCCTTCCAGTCGTCGATGACGGCGCGTCCGCGCAGCGCCACCAGGGTGTCCAGGCGCTGGCAGAAGAAGTCCGGGTCGCTGACGAAGAACGGATAGTCCTCCAGCAGCAGCGCCACGCGCTCGTCGTCGGGCAGGTCGATGCGCAGGCAGGCGCTGGTGCGCATGGCGGCCATCAGCGTCTCGGGTACCGTGACGTTGCCGACTTTCTTGCTCTCGGCTTCCACGTACACCGGGCGCGCCGGGTCCAGGGCGCGCAGCGTGTCCCACACCCGCATCTCGAAGTGCTTCTGCGACGGCTGCGGCACGCCCGGGATCAACCCCAGCACCGAGGCGCGGTGGTGGGCCAGGCCTTCCAGGTCCAGCACCTGCGCGCCGGCCGCTGCCAGGGCGTGCAGCAGCCGCGTCTTGCCCGAGCCGGTGGGGCCGCACACCACGCGAAAGCGCAGGCGCTGCACCTGCACCGGAATGTCGGCCAGCAGGGCAACCCGAAACGCCTTGTAGCCGCCTTCGATCAGCGTCACCCGAAAGCCGATCTGCCCCAGCACCAGCGCCAGCGCGCCGCTGCGCTGGCCGCCGCGCCAGCAGTACAGCAGCGGGCGCCAGCCGCGGGGCGCATCGCCCAGCTCGCGCTCGATGTGGTCGGCGATGTTGCGCGCCACCAGGGCGGCGCCCAGCTTGCGTGCCTCGAACGGGCTTGCCTGCTTGTACAGCGTGCCCACGCGGGCGCGCTGCGTGTCGTTCAGGCTCGGCCAGTTGACGGCGCCGGGCAGGTGGTCGTGCGCGAATTCGCTTTCGCTGCGCGCGTCGATGATGGCGCTGAACTCGGCCAGTCGCGCCAGGGCGTCGGCGGCGGCGATGGTCTGGACGCTCACGGTTTCAGCAGTCGGCGCAGTTCGGGCCAGACGTTGTCGAGGATGATGGGGTGCGCTTCGGCCGTGGGGTGGATGCGGTCGGGCTGGAACAGTGCCCGGGCGTTGTCGCCGTCGGCCACGCCCTTGAGCAAGAACGGCACCAGCGCCGCCTGCTGCGCCTTGGCCACCTTGGGGTAGAGCGCAAAAAAGCGCCGCCCGAAGTCGGCGCCGTAATTGGGCGGCATCTGCATGCCGGCCAGCAGCACGCGGGCGCCGGCGGCCTGGGCGGCCTGGGTCATGGCGCTCAGGTTGGCCTCGGTCATGTCGAGGGACAGGCCGCGCAGCGCGTCGTTGCCGCCGAGCTCGATCACCACGATGGCGGGGCGGTGGGTCTTGAGCAGGGCCGGCAGGCGCGCGCGCCCGCCGGCGGTGGTGTCGCCCGAGACGCTGGCGTTCAGAACGCGGGCGGCGATGTGCTCGCGCGCCAGGCGCTTTTCCAGCAGCGCCACCCAGCCGCTGCCGCGGGCGATGCCGTATTCGGCGCTCATGGAGTCGCCCAGCACCAGGATCAGGGGCGGCGCGGCCGTCTGCGCGGCCAGGCCCGCCGGCGTGGCGGCCAGCAGGAAGCGGATACAGTCTCGACGATTCAAATCGGATGCCTTTTCATGACGGATGTTTCGCACGGGGCGCCAGCGGGCGCCCGCGGCGCTCCCATCATCGCGGTGGAGCACGTGTTCAAGTCGGTCACCGACTCCACCGGCACGCTGGATATTCTGCGCGATATCCACTTCAGCCTGGCCGAGCGCGAGACGGTGGCCATCGTCGGCGCGTCGGGTTCGGGCAAGAGCACGCTGCTGTCGATCATCGCCGGGCTGGACACGCCCACGCGCGGCACGGTGCGCATCGCCGGCGATGACCTGTTCGCGGTGTCCGAGGACGAGCGCGCGGCGCTGCGCGCGCGCCGCATCGGCTTCGTGTTCCAGAGCTTCCAGCTGCTGGGCAACCTGACGGCGCTGGAAAACGTGATGCTGCCGCTGGAGCTGGCCGGCCGGCGCGACGCCCGCGCCGTGGCCAGCGAGATGCTGGCCCGCGTGGGCCTGGCCGAGCGCCTGCGCCACTACCCCAAGGTGCTGTCGGGCGGCGAGCAGCAGCGCGTGGCGCTGGCGCGCGCCTTCGTGGTGCACCCGGCGGTGCTGCTGGCCGACGAACCCACCGGCAGCCTGGATCACGCCACCGGCGAGAAGGTGATGGAGCTGATGTTCGCGCTCAACCGCGAACAGGGCACGACCCTGGTGCTGGTCACGCACGACCGCGCCATCGCGGCGCGCTGCCAGCGCCGGCTGACCATCGACGCCGGTGGCATCGCCGCCGACGAACGCGCTTAATCGCTATCGATGCAGTAGCTGCTGGCGCTCGCCAGTCGGTCGCTGGCGCCTGATTTGTCTTAGAGCTGGAAGGCGATGGCGCCGACCACGCCCTCCAGCACGTCGCGCGCCAGGCTGGGCGGCCGGGCCGAGGCCGGCTCGCCGTCGGCCGCGGTGCGGGTGATCCAGCCGGCCAGCCAGTCGATCTCGGCGCGGCTGTAGAAGGCGGCCATGGCCTCGTAGTTGATGAACAGGCTGCGGCTGTCCAGGTTGGCCGAGCCGCACAGCGCCAGCACATCGTCGACCACCACCGCCTTGGCGTGCAGCATGACCGGCAGCAGGCGCACGTCGACGCCGTTGTCCACCAGCTCGCGCACCGCGCGTCCGCGCGCCCAGTCGGCCAGCCGGTGGTTGGAGTGGCGCGGCAGCAGCAGCGTCACTTGCACGCCGCGCTTGGCCGCCAGCAGCAGCGACTCGATCAGACCCTCGTCGGGCACGAAGTAGGGCGTGGCCAGCAGCAGGCGCCGCTGCGCATGGAAGGCGGCCGAGATCAGCAGCGCGTGCAGCACGTCCTCGTGAAAGTCCGGCCCGCTGGGCACCCACTGCGCCAGCGCGGCATCGGTGGGCGGCGCCGTGCCGCTGGCGGGTGCGGGGGGCGTGGCGGCCAGCGCGGCGGCGCTGGCGTGGGCTGGCTGATAGGCGTGCAGCACCGCCTCGTGGCGCATGGCGCGCTCGGCGTAGGGGATGCGTGAGGCATGCCGCAGGCCCAGCGCGATGCGCCAGTCGCCCTCGAACAGGGCCATGGCCTGCGTGGCCAGCGCGCCTTCGGCGCTGAAGCTCAGGTCGATCCAGGGCGCCTCGCCCACGCGGCCAATGAAGTATTCGTTGGCCAGGTTGCGCCCGCCGCCCCACAGGCGCAGGCCGTCGGCCACCACCAGCTTGCGGTGGTTGCGCAGGTTGGTGCGACCGCGCCGCGGGTTGCGCAGCGCCGGCATGAAGCGGCGCACCCGCACCCCGGCGGCGCGCAGCAGCGCGTCGTGGCTGCGCCGGCTCCTGAGGCTGCCGATGCTGTCCACCAGCAGGCGCACGCGCACGCCGGCGCGGGCGCGCGCGGCCAGCTCGCCCGCCACGGCGGCGCCCACCTCGTCGTCGCCCAGCACATAGGTGCACACGTCCAGCGTGCGCTGGGCCGAGGCGATCAGCGCGCGCAGCTCGGCCAGCGCCTGCGCGCCATCGGCGTGAAAGCGCAGCGCCGCCTGCGGCCGCGCCTCGGGCACGCCCAGCGCCGCCAGCAGGCGCGTGGCCCAGGCCGGCGCCAGCGCCGCCCAGGGCCCGGCCGGCACCGGCTGGCGCGGCGTGCTGGGGCGTACCGTCTTGCGCGTGCCGAACAGCAGGAAGATCGGCACGCCCAGGTAGGGAAAGGCCGCGATGCCCAGCACCCAGGCCAGTGCCGCGTAGGGGTGGCGCCGCTGCTGGCGTGCTCGCGTGGTGATGACGTAGACCAGCAGGCCGGCGGCCACGAAGGCGGCGTGCTCCAGCGGGCTGAGGGCGGGCAGGCGGATCATGCGGAGCGCGTCACGGGTATCGGTGTGCTCTAAAAAAGATAGCTTGTGGCGCACGGCGGGTGCGGCCGGCGGTCACAAATGAGCCGGATTATGCGGTGTGGCGGGGTGTGCGCGGGGCGCGGGTTGTCCCCGTGGTGCCGCCTGTTGGCTATCAAATCAGGAGCTGCTGACGCAATCCTGGTGAGCGCTGGCGCTGCAAAACATTCTGATCCCGGCGGCGTGGCCAGGCACCGATAATCACCCCATGTCCAGCCCCAAAGTGTTGTTCGGCTTTCATGCCGTCGGCGTGCGCCTGAAGACCGCGCCCGCGTCCGTCATCGAGCTCTACGTCGATCCCACGCGGCGCGATGCCCGCATGAAGCAGTTCCTGGCCCGCGCCGCCGAAGCCGGCGTGCGTGTGATCGAGGCCGACGGCCCGCGCCTGCTGCGGCTGTGCGGCGGCGCCGGCCACCAGGGCGTGGTGGCGCGCGTGCAGGCCATCGAGCAGACGCATTCGCTCGACGACCTGCTGGACGGCCTGAGCGAGCCGCCGCTGCTGCTGGTGCTCGACGGCGTGACCGACCCGCACAACCTGGGCGCCTGCCTGCGCGTGGCCGACGGCGCCGGCGCGCAGGCGGTGATCGCCCCCAAGGACCACGCCGCCGGCATCAACGCCACCGTGGCGAAGGTGGCCAGCGGCGCGGCCGAAACGGTGCCCTACTTCATGGTCACCAACCTGGCGCGCACGCTGGGCGAGCTGAAGGAGCGCGGCATCTGGGTCATCGGCACCTCGGACGACGCGCCGCGGACGCTGTACCAGGCCGACCTGAAGAGCCCCTGCGCCCTGGTGCTGGGCGCCGAGGGCCCCGGCATGCGCCAGCTCACGCGCAAGAGCTGCGACCTGCTGGTGCGCATCCCCATGCGCGGCGCGGTGGAGAGCCTGAACGTTTCGGTCGCCAGCGCCGTCTGCCTGTACGAGGCGCGCCGCCAGCGCGGCTGAGCCGGCCGCGACGCGGCGGGTCTCGGGTCGGGATCAACCCCGCACAAACCCGATGCGGGAAGCTGCCGATGCGCGCAGTGCAGGCGCTCGGCTACCTTCGGGCGGTCATGCGTTCCAGCGTTTCTTCGGCCCCGTCGGCTCCCGCCGCGCTCTCGCGCCGCCGCATCCTGCACCTGGGCGCGGCCGGCCTGCTGGTGGCCGCTGGCCGGGCGTCGGCCCAGCCGGCGGCGGTGGAGCGGCGCGGCCTGACGCTGGCGGTCGGCGGCAAGACCTCGCTGCCCTGTCTGCCGCTGACCATTGCCGAGCAACTGGGCTACTTCCGCGACGAGGGCGTGCAGGTCGAGCTGCAGGACCACCCCGGTGGCGGCCTGGCGCAGCAGGCGCTGCTGCAGGGCCGCGCCGACGTGGCGGTCGGCGGGCTGGAGCACCCCATCATGCTGCGCCAGCGCGGCAGCAACTGCCGCGCCTTCGTGCAGCTGGGGCGCGCGCCGCAGCTGGTGTTCGGGGTCAGCACGCGGGCCCTGCCCGAGTTTCGCGCGCTGGCGCAGCTGCGGGGGCGGCGCGTGGGCATCACCTCGACCGACTCGTCCTCGCACTGGTTCGCCCAGCGGCTGCTGGCGCGCGCCGGGCTGACGCCGACCGAGGTCGAATTCGTCGGCGTCGGCACCGCCAGCACGCCGGTGGCGGCCCTGCGCGAGGGCCGCATCGACGCCCTGGCCGACATCGACCCCGCCATCAGCCTGCTCGAATACCGGGGCGACATCCGCGTGGTGGCCGACACCCGTTCGCTGCGCGGCACGCAGGAGGTGTACGGCGGGCCCATGCCCGGCGCCTGCCTGTACGCGCCCGACGCCTTCGTGCTGCGTCATCCGCAGACGGTGCAGGCGCTGGCCAACGCCGTGGTGCGGGCGCTCAAGTGGCTACAGACCGCCGGCCCCAGCGACATCGTGCGCGTGGTGCCCGAAAGCCACATGCACGGTGACCGCTCGGTCTACCTGTCGGCGTTCGACAAGGCGCGCGAGGCGATGTCGCCCGACGGCGTGGCCAGCGAGGAGGGCGTGGCCATCGCGCACCGCATGGTGACGCAGCACCCGCAGGCCGGCGCCAACCCGCGCGCCACGGCCAGCGGGGCCAGCTACACCAACGATTTCGCGCGGCGCGCGCGGCAGAAATACCTGGCGCCCTGATGCGCCTGGTGGCGCCCGCGGCCCGTCAGCGGCGCGGCTTCTTGCTTGCGCCCTTGCGCGGGGCAGCCGCCTGTCGGGTGGCTGCCGCCGCCGGCTTGCTTTTGCCGGCCCGCTCGGCGCGCGCCGGCGCCTTGCGCTCAGCGGCAGCGCGCCCGGCGCGGCCGTGCGGCGCGGCGGGCCGGGCGTGCTCGGCGCCCTCGCGCGCGGCCGCCGTGCTGGCGCGCACCGGCAGGAACAGCACCACCGCCTGGCCGGGCTTGAGCCGCGCGCCGGCGCTGGCGTGGTTCCAGCCGGCCACGGTGGCCGCCGGCAGGTCGTAGCGCGCGGCCACGCTGGCGATGGAGTCGCCCTTGCGCGCGCGCACCGACGTGCGGCGCAGCACGATTTCGGGCGAATACGCCAGTTGCGCGTTGTTCACCACGTGGCTGGCCACCGTGGTGGTGGCGCCGTTGCCGCGCCGCACCAGCACGGTGGAGCCGCTCTTAATCACCATGCCGCGCGGGATGTTGTTCAGCTCGCGCAGGTCCTCCTCGTCCATGCCGAAGCGGCTGGCCACCTCGCGCGAGGGCAGATTCTGCGGCGCCACCCAGGCCGTCCAGGACGACAGCGAGGCCGGTTCGGCCTTGGCCAGCGCTTTCTGGAAGATGGCGGCGTTGTTCCACGGCAGCAGCACCTGCGGCGTGCCGGCGGCAAAGATCACCGGCTTGCGCTGCGAGGGGTTGAGCGCCTTGAAGTCCTCCAGCCGCACCTGGGCCAGGCGCGCGGCCATGTCGACGTCAATGTCGTGCTTGATCTCCACCGTGTCGAAGAAGGGGTGGTTCTCGATCAGCGGCAGCACGGCGCCGTGGCGTTGCGGCTGGGCGATGATGTTCTTGACCGCCTGCAGCTTGGGCACGTAGTTGCGCGTCTCGGCCGGCATCTTCAGGTCGAGGTAGCCGGTGCCCAGGCCGGCGGCCTGGTTGCGCTCGATGGCGCGCTTGACGTTGCCCTGGCCCCAGTTGTAGGCCGCCAGCGCCAGGTGCCAGTCGCCGAACATGTCGTGCAGCTTCTGCAGGTAGTCCAGCGCCGCGCGGGTCGAGTCCAGCACGTCGCGCCGGTCGTCGCGCAGGATGTTCTGCGTCAGCTGGAAGTCGCGCCCGGTGCCGGGCATGAACTGCCACATGCCGGCCGCCTTGGCGCTGGACACCGCCTGCGGGTTGAACGCCGATTCGATGTAGGGCAGCAGCGCCAGCTCGGTCGGCATGCCGCGCAGCTCCAGCTCCTCGACCACGTGGAACAGGTACAGGCGCGAGCGCTCGACCATGCGCTCGATGTAGTCCGGGCGCGTGCCATACCACTGCTCGTGGCGCTGCACCAGCTCATCGTGCAGCTCGGGCATGGCGTAACCGCGGCGGATGCGCTCCCACAGGTCGGCCGGGGTTTCCAGCGCCGCCACCTGGTGGCCACGCAGCTCGGTCACGCGCACCGGAGGCAGCGCGTCCGGCAGGCGCGGGGTGCCGGGGGTGTCGGCGCGGGTTGCCGCGGGGGCGCGGCTGGTGTCGGGGCTCGCGGGGCCGGGGGCGGCGCAACCGGCCAGCCACAGGCTGGCGAGCAGCGCCAGGGAGAGGGTCCACTTCATTGGTATTCGTTCTTCCATTGACGCAGGGCGGCGAACACCGCGACCTCGTCGTTTGCTGAGGGGTGGTGCGCTCGCACCGCCCGGTTTACCGCAGGCTCGCGGCTGCGCAGAAACGGGTTGATCGCGCGCTCCAGCCCGATGGTGGAGGGCAGGGTCGGGCGGCCGTCGGCGCGCTGTTGCAGGCACTGGCGCTGGTAGTCGGCCAGGGCGGCGTTGTCGGGCTCCACGGCGCGGGCAAAGCGCAGGTTGCCCAGGGTGTATTCGTGGGCCGCGCACACCCGGGTGGCCGGCGGCAACGCCGCCAGCGCGTCGAGCGAGGCCAGCATCTGCGCCGGCGTGCCTTCGAAAATCCGGCCGCAGCCGCCCGAAAACAGCGTGTCGCCACAAAACAGCAGCGGCGCGCCGCCCGCGTCGGCGGCGAAGAAGGCGATGTGCCCCGCCGTGTGGCCGGGCACGTCGATGACGCGGAAATCCACGCCCAGCACGCGCAGCGTGTCGCCACCGGCCAGCGGGGTGAAGGGCTCGGGAATGCGCTCGCGCGCCGGGCCGTGCACCGGGGCGCCGGTGGCGTCGCGCAGCGCCGCCACGCCGCCGGTGTGATCGCCGTGGTGGTGCGTGACTAGAATGCTGGCCAGCCGCAGGCCGAGCCGCTCCAGCGCCGCGCGCACCGGCGCCGCGTCGCCGGGGTCCACCACCAGGGCTTGCTGGCCGTCGTGCAACAACCAGAGGTAGTTGTCGTCGAAGGCGGGTAGGGCGATCAGATTCATGTGGGGGCGGATTATAAAAAGCGATGTCACGGCCTGGGTTCGCCAGTGCGAACCGGACGGTTTTCGGCGGAGCACCCGATGACCGTCCTGCACGACTGGTTCCAGACCCCGCCCGGCCAGTACCTGCTGGACTGGGAGCGCGCGCAGTTCGACGCCGCGCTGGCCGACGTGTTCGGCTACCACGCGCTGCAACTCGGTCTGGCCGACATCGACGCCCTGGCCGCCAACCGGATGCCGCATCGCTGGCTGGCGCTGAGTGCGCCGCCGCCCGCCGTCGAGCCGCAGGCGGCCGACGCGCCCGCCGCCGTCCGCTGGGCCCTGGTCACCGACAGCACGGCGCTGCCCTTTGCCGACGCCAGCCTGGATCTGGTGGTGCTGCCCCACACGCTGGAGCTCAGCGCCGACCCGCACGCCACGCTGCGCGAGGTGCAGCGCGTGCTGGTGCACGAGGGCAAGGTGGCCATCGCCGGGCTCAACCCGCTCAGCCTGTGGGGCCTGCGCCAGTGGCGCAGCCACCTGTACCGCGGCCTGGGCGGCGGACAGCCGTTCCTGCCCGAGGCGGGCGACTTCATTGCCCACTGGCGGCTGCGCGACTGGCTGCGGCTGCTGCAATTCGAGCTGGAATCGGTCAGCTTCGGCTGCTGGCGCCCGGCGGTGCGCAGCAGCCGCCGGCTGGCGCGCTTTGCCTGGATGGACCGCCTGGGCGCGCGCTGGTGGCCGATCTTCGGCGCCGGCTACGTGATGCTGGCGGTCAAGCGCACACACGGCGCGCGGCTGATCGGCGCCAGCTGGAAGGCGGCGCCGGTGACGGCCGCGGCCCCCGCGTCGGTGGCCAACCGCGCCGCCGCCCCCCACACCCTGACGGAATCCGAACTTGAACCGCGTTGAGATCTACACCGACGGCGCCTGCAAGGGCAACCCCGGCCCCGGCGGCTGGGGCGTGCTGCTGCGCTCGCCCGGCCACGAAAAAGAACTGTGCGGCGGCGAGCCGCTGACCACCAACAACCGCATGGAGCTGACCGCCGTGATCGAGGGCCTGCGGGCGCTCAAGCGCCCCTGCGAGGTCGAGCTGTACCTGGACAGCCAGTACGTGCGCCAGGGCATCACCGAATGGATCCACGGCTGGAAGGCCAAGGGCTGGCGCACCGCCAGCAAGCAGCCGGTCAAGAACGTCGACCTGTGGCAGCAGCTCGATGCGCTGGTCAGCGGCGCCGGCCACCGCATCCAGTGGCACTGGGTGCGCGGCCACACCGGCCACGAAGGCAACGAGCGCGCCGACGCGCTGGCCAACCGTGGCGTGCCGCGCGCATGAGCCGCGCCGCACCCTGCCGGTCGGTCCGGCCGCTGTGGCCGCTGTGGCCGGGCGGCCACGCTTTGTCAACGCCAGGTGAAGTTGCCGCTCGCGCGGCTCCCCTGGTCGGCGCAGAGTGCCCGCAACCGGTAAATTACGCGCTTCGCTCACACCGGCTTACAGATTCCATGCCTGCGCGTTTCCACCGTTTCATCTCCTGCGCTGCCGGAGTCTCCCGTGGCTAGGCGCCCCCTGGTATCGATCATCGCCATCGGCGCCCTGCTGGCGCTGTCTGCCGGCGCCTGGTGGTGGCAGCGCGGCGGCGGCGCCACCGGCGCGGGCCCGCAACCGGCGGCCAGCGCGCCACGTGGCGCCGGCGGGCCGGGCGCAGGCAAAGGCCCTGGCGCCGGCGGCGGCGCGCCGCCGCCGGTGGTCGAGCTGGCGCCGGCGCGCGCCATGACGCTGCGCGACGCGGCCAGCGCCGTCGGCAGCCTGCGTTCGCGCCAGAGCGTGGTGCTGCGGCCCGAAGTGGCCGGGCGCGTGACGCTACTGAACTTCCGCGATGGCGAGCGCGTGCGCCGCGGCCAACTGCTGGTGCAGCTGGACGACCGGCTGGCGCTGGCGCAGGTGCAGCAGGCGCGCGCCGAGCTGGGCATTGCCGAATCCAACCACCGGCGCAACGCCGACCTGGCGGGGCAGGGCTTCATCAGCGCCCGCGCGGTGGACGAAAGCCAGGCCGCCGTGGCCGTGGCGCGCGCCAAGCTGGAGCTGGCCCAGGCGACCGCCGCGCGGCTGAAGATCCTGGCGCCCTTCGGCGGCCTGGCCGGCATCGGCAACGTGCACGTGGGCGACGTGCTGCAGGCTGGCGCCGAGATCGTTCACCTGGACGATCTGGACGCCATGCTGCTGGACTTTCGCCTGCCCGAGCGCTGGCAGACCCGCGTGCGGCGCGGTCAGGTCAGCCACGTGACGCTGGACGCGCTGCCCGGCCACGCCTTCGAGGCCGTGATCCAGGCCATCGACCCGCAGATCGACGCCCAGGGCCGCAGCGTGGCCGTGCGCGCCTGCATCGACAACCGCGAGGGTCTGCTGCGCCCCGGCATGTTCGCCCGCGTGGATACGCGCTTTGGCGAGCGCCCCGGCGCCGTCATGCTGCCCGAGGAAGCCGTGCTGTCGCAGGGCGGCAACCTGTACGTGTACCGGCTGGCCGCTGCGCCGGCCCAGGGCGGCCCGGGCCCCGAGGGCACGGCCGAGGTCAGCCGCGTCGAAGTCACCCTGGGCGCGCGCCTGGGCGGCCGGGTCGAGGCGGTCAGTGGCGTGGCCGCGGGCGACCGCGTGGTGGTGGCCGGCCAGCAGCGGCTGAACACACCGACGGCGCGCGTGCGCCTGGCCGCCGCCCCCGCCGCCGGGGCCGCCGCCGCTGCCAGCGCGCCCGCCGCCACGGCCAGTGCGCCGGCCGGCGCCGCCAGCGCCAGCGCGCCCGCCGCGGCCCTGCGCTGGCACCGCGCCAGCACGGGCGGCAACGCCTGCGCCGTGGCCTCGCGCGGGTAGGGGGCCAGGCGATGTCCGCGCTGCCGCGATTCACTTCAAAAATCATAGCTGCTGGCGCGGACTGCGCAAGCGCCAGCGGTTGTTTTCTTCCTGAATTCCCCACCGTGGACGCGGCCCATGCAGATCGCTGAAATCTCGATCCGCCGCCCGGTGCTGGCCACCGTGCTGTCGCTGCTGATCGTGCTGGTCGGCCTGGTCAGCTACTCGCGGCTGGCGGTGCGCGAATATCCCAAGATCGACGAGCCGGTGGTCACCGTCAGCGTGCGCTACGTCGGCGCCTCGGCCGAGGTGATCGAGACCCAGGTCACCAAGCCGCTGGAAGACTCCATCGCCGGTATCGACGCGGTGGACGTGCTGACCTCCATCAGCCGGCCCGAGCAGGCGCAGATCAGCGTGCGCTTCCGGCTGGAGAAGGACGCCGACACGGCCGCCGCCGAGGTGCGCGACCGCGTCTCTCGCGTGCGCAACCGCCTGCCGCAGACCATCGACGAGCCGGTCATCGCCAAGGTCGAGGCCGACGCCTTCCCCGTCATCTGGCTGGCCTTTTCGAGCGACACGCGCTCGCGCCTGGAGATCAACGACCTGGTCAACCGCATCGTCAAGGCGCGCCTGCAGACGGTGACCGGCGTGGCCGACGTGCGCATTTTTGGCGAGCGCAAGTACGCCATGCGCGTGTGGCTGGACCCGGAGCGCCTGGCCGCCTACCGCCTGACCACCCAGGACGTCGAAGACGCCATCCGCCGCAACAACCTGGAGCTGCCCGCCGGCCGCATCGAATCTTCCCAGCGCGAATTTTCCGTCACCTCGCAGACCGACCTGGCGCGGCCGGCGCAGTTCGCCGACATCGTGCTGCGCACCGTCAGCGGCTTTCCGGTGCGCCTGCGCGATGTCGCCCGGGTCGAGGAGGGCGCCGCCGACGAGCGCAGCGCCGTGCGCCTGAACGGCCGCTCGGCCATCTCGGCCGGCGTCATCCGCCAGACCACCGCCAACCCGCTGCTGCTGTCGCGCGGCGTGCGCGACATGCTGCCGCGCCTGCAGGAAGACCTGCCGTCCGATGTGAAGATCGACATCGCCAACGACAACTCGGTGTTCATCGACCGCGCCGTCAGCAGCGTCTACACCACCATCACCGAGGCCATCGTGCTGGTGGCGCTGGTGATCTTCGTGTTTCTGCGCACGGTGCGCGCCTCCATCATCCCCATCGTCACCATCCCGGTCAGCCTGATCGGCGCCTTCGCCCTGATGTCGCTGGCGGGCTTTTCCATCAACACGCTCACGCTGCTGGCGCTGGTGCTGGCCATCGGCCTGGTGGTGGACGACGCCATCGTCATGCTGGAGAACATCCACCGCCACATCGAAGAGGGCATGCAGCCCTTTGCCGCCGCCATCCACGGCGCGCGCGAGATCGGCTTTGCCATCGTCGCCATGACGCTCACCCTGGCGGCGGTGTACGCGCCGCTGGCCTTCACGCCCGGGCGCACCGGGCGGCTGTTCGTCGAATTCGCGCTGGCGCTGGCCGGCGCCGTGGTGGTGTCGGGCTTCGTGGCGCTGACGCTGTCGCCCATGATGTGCTCCAAGCTGCTGCGCCACAACCCCAAGCCCGGCGCGTTCGACCGCGGCATGGAACGCGCCCTCACCGCCCTGGCGCGCGGCTACGGCCGGCTGCTGCGCCGCGCGCTCACGCGCGGGCGCTGGGCCGTGCTGCTGGTCATGGCCGGCTGCGCCGCCGCCATCGCCTGGGTCTACCCCGGCATGCGGCAGGAGCTGTCGCCGCTGGAAGACCGCGGCGTCATCCTGGCCAACATCAACGCCCCCGACGGCGCCACGCTCGACTACACCGACCGCTACGCGCGCCGGCTGGAGTCCATCGGCCAGCAATACCCCGAGTTCGACCGCATCTTCGCCAACATCGGCAACCCCAGCGTGTCGCAGGGCAGCGTGGTCTACCGCGCCGTCGACTGGAGCGAGCGCCAGCGCTCCACGCTGGACATCGCGCGCCAGATGCAGCCGCAGTTCAACCAGCTGGCCGGCATCAACGCCTTTCCCATCACGCCGCCCTCGCTGGGGCAGGGCTTTCGCGAGCGGCCGGTCAACTTCGTGGTGCAGACCTCGGACAGCTACGACAAGCTCAACCGCGCGATGCGCGCGCTGATGGACGAAGTGGCCAAAAACCCGGGCTTCATTGCCCCCGACGTCGACCTGCGCCTGTCCAAGCCCGAGTTGCGCATCGAAGTCGACCGCGAGCGCGCGGCCGACCTGGGCGTCAGCGTCGACGCCGTGGCGCGCGCCATCGAAACCATGCTGGGCGGCCGCCAGGTCACCCGCTACAAGCGCGACGCCGAGCAGTACGACGTCATCGTGCAGACCACCGCCAGCGGCCGCGGCACCCCGGCCGACATCGACCGCATCCAGCTGCGCAGCACCAAGGGCGGGGTCGACACCATGATCCCGCTGTCCAGCCTGGTCAAGGTGCACGAAGGCGTGTCGCCGCGCGAGCTCAACCACTTTGGCCAGCGCCGCTCGGCCACGCTGACGGCCAACCTGGCGCCCGACTACTCGCTCGGCCAGGCGCTGACGTTCCTCGACGAAGCCTCCACCCGCGTGCTGGGCAGCGGCTACACCACCGACCTGAACGGCATCTCGCGCGAATTCCGCTCCAGCCAGGGCGCGCTGGTGGTGGTCTTCGTGCTGGCGCTGCTGTTCATCTTCCTGGTGCTGGCGGCGCAGTTCGAAAGCTTCGTCGACCCGCTGATCATCATGTTCTCGGTGCCGCTGTCCATGATCGGCGCGCTGCTGGCGCTCAAGTGGAGCGGCGGCTCGCTCAACGTCTATTCGCAGATCGGCCTGATCACCCTGGTCGGGCTGGTCACCAAGCACGGCATCCTGATCGTCGAATTCACCAACCAGCTGCGCCAGCGCGGCTGGGACATGCTGGACGCGCTGGTGCACGCCAGCAGTCAGCGCCTGCGCCCCATCCTGATGACCACCGGCGCCATGGTGCTGGGCGCCGTGCCGCTGGCGCTGGCCACCGGCGCCGGCTCCGAAAGCCGGCGCCAGATCGGCTGGGTCATCGTCGGCGGCATGAGCCTGGGCACCTTGCTGACCATCTTCGTCGTGCCCACCGTCTACGCCCTGCTGGCGCGCAAGGCCGTGCCGGGGGCCAACACCACGCCGGTCGACGCGCCGCCCGCCGCGCAGCCGGCGCACGAAGGCTGAGTCACCGCCTGGGCAGGTCGGCGCATACTGGCCCGGAAACGCAACCCTTTCACCCCTCACCGAGGCGCCCCATGACCTGCTTGACGACCCCCCGCCGCGCCCTGCTGGCCGCGCTGGCCCTGTGCGGCGGCGCCGCCCTGGCCGCCGGCAGCCACGACGGCCACCATGGCGCGCACCCGGCGGGCGACAGCGCCATCGGCCAGCCCGGCGTGGCCGCGCAGGCCGGGCGCAGCGTGCGCATCGACATGAGCGACGCCATGCGCTTTTCACCCGCAAGGATCGACGCGCGGCAGGGCGAGACGGTGCGCTTCGTCGTGCGCAACACCGGCCAGGTGCCGCACGAGCTCAGCCTGGGCACCCTGCAAGACCTGCTGGCCCACCGCGAGCAGATGGCGCGCCAGCCCGGCATGACGCACGCTGAACCCAATCAGATCACCCTGGCGCCCGGCCAGCAGGGCGAAATCGTCTGGCGCTTCACCCGCGCCGGCACCGTGCACTTCGCCTGCCTGATTCCCGGTCACTACGAGGCCGGCATGAAAGGCGAAGTCCGCGTGGCCGCCGGCAAGCACCACTGACACCGCCGCTCGGCGCCAGGGTTTTGCAATACAAATCGGGCTCCAGCGCCCGTCCAGCAAGCGCCAGCAGCTCCTGATTCAATAGTCAACCGCACGTGATCACCGCCGCCGAATTCATCGCCAAATGGGGCCCCGGCGGCAGCGCCTCTATTTCCACGAGGAGCAAGGTCCGTGGCATGCCGTGAGAGGACAATGGAAGCTTCGATTCATGGATGGCGCAATGCAACAACTTGAGGTGGCAGACCGCGTTCGCCGTGAGGTGGGGCCCCGAACCGCACCGCAGCACAAGGCAGCGCTGGGACAGTTCATGACGCCTTCCAGCGTGGCGCGCTTCATGGCCGACATGTTTCCGCCGAGCACACAGAAGACTTGTCGCCTGCTTGACGCGGGCGCGGGCGTGGGCGCGCTGTCGTGCGCGTTTCTTGACCGTTGGGTCCATGGGGGGTTTGGGTTTCAGCGCGTGTCGGTGACGGCCTACGAAATCGATGCAACGTTGCGCGGCCATCTCGAACAGCATCTTGCGGGTTATGAGAACGTCCATGCCGAGGTGATTGCTGGCGATTTCATCGAGCTGGCCGCCGCATCCAGCGGTCTGCTGGCTGATCGCCCGGGGCGCGCTGGATACACCCACGCCATCCTCAATCCGCCCTACAAGAAGATCAACAGCAACTCAGCGCACAGGCTGGCGCTGCGCTCGCTTGGGATCGAAGCCGTCAATCTCTATGCCGGCTTTGTCGCATTGGCAGTGGCGCAGGCGGATCCGGGTGCCCAGATCGTTGCAATCATTCCGCGCAGCTTCTGCAATGGACCCTACTACCGCCCGTTCCGCGACTTCATTCTTGCCCGAACGGCGATTCATCACATGCATCTTTTTGAGTCGCGCAGCAAGGCGTTCAAGGACGATGAGGTGCTGCAGGAGAACATCATCATTCGTCTGGAGTGCGGGGCACGACAGGGGCCGGTGACGATCAGCACGTCGACCGACGATGGCTTCACCGACCTCGCCATGCACGTGCATCCGTTCGAACGGATCGTGTTCCCGGACGACCCGGAGCGCTTCATTCACGTGCCAACGTCGCTGAAGCGATCTTCGATCGAGTTGTCGTCCGCCGTGCGGTCCACGCTGGCTGATCTGGGGATCAAGGTGTCGACCGGCCCGGTGGTCGACTTCCGGCTGAAGGAGCACCTGCGCGACATGCCCGAGGAGGGCGCAGTGCCGCTGGTTTATCCGGGCCATTTGGGTGTCCAGGGAACGGTGTGGCCATTGCCCAACCTGAAGAAACCGAACGCCATCAAGCGCAATGAAGCCACCGAGAAGTGGTTGTATCCGACCGGCTTTTATTGCGCGGTGCGGCGGTTTTCGTCCAAAGAGGAAAAACGTCGCGTGATTGCTGGCGTGGTCGAACCGACCGCCTTTGGTGACCACGTTGTGCTGGGCTTCGAGAACCACATCAATTTGTTCCATGAAAACAGGCGCGGCCTGGATGAATTGCTGGCGAGGGGTCTGGCCGTGTTTCTGAACACCACGGCAGTCGATGACTCTCTGCGGCGTTTCAGCGGACACACGCAGGTCAATGCAACGGATCTGCGGCTGATGAAATACCCCAGCCGCGAGGCGTTGATCAAGATGGGCGAGTGGGCGAAGCAGCAGACTGAATTCACGCAGGAAATGCTCGACGAACAACTGGCGAAGCTGATTGAATGAGCCGCAAAACGACCGATCACATTACAAGCGCTCAGCAGATCATTGGCGAACTGGGCCTGCCGGATGCGCAGCGCAACGAGCGATCCGCCCTGTCGTTGCTGGCGCTGTTGAACCTCACATCGGACAAGCGTTGGCCGGCTGCGCAGGCTCCGCTGATTGGTATCACGCCGATCATGAAGTGGGCGCTGGAGCGCTACGGCAAGGACTACGCCCCGAATACGCGCGAGACGTTTCGGCGACAGACCATGCACCAGTTTTGCGAGGCGGGTCTGGCGCTTTGCAACCCGGACAAGCTCGATCGCCCGGTCAATAGCCCGAAGACGGTCTATCAGATTGAGCCGGCTGCGCTTGAGTTGCTTCGCACGTTCGGTACTCCCCAGTGGCGCGACAACCTCGCCGCCTATCTGGCCAAGCGGCCGACACTTGTTGCACGGTACGCCAGCGAGCGTGAGCAGCGCCGCATCCCGGTCGAGCTTGCTCCCGGCCAGGAGATCACGCTCAGCCCGGGCGAGCACAGCGAATTGATCCGGGCCATCATCAAGGACTTCGCGCCTCGATTCGCGCCGGGCAGCGTGTTGGTTTATGCGGGTGACACGGGCGACAAGTGGGGATACTTCGATGCCCCGCTGTTGGCCAAGCTGGGCGTGACCGTGGAAGCCCACGGCAAGATGCCCGATGTGGTGCTGCACTTCACTGAGAAAAACTGGCTGCTGCTGGTGGAGTCCGTCACCAGTCACGGGCCTGTCGATGGCAAGCGCCACGCCGAGCTTGCCAGGCTGTTTGCGGGTTCACGTGCCGGGCTTGTTTATGTGACGGCGTTCCCGAATCGCGTCGTCATGGGGCGTTACCTTGATCAGATCGCATGGGAGACCGAGGTCTGGGTGGCCGATGCGCCATCGCATTTGATTCACTTCAATGGCGAGCGCTTTCTGGGCCCCCATGTGCCGGCATCATGATCCGGGGGCTGGCCGAGTCCACGGGCTTCGTGCGTGCAACGACCCGCGCTACACCCCCCACCACCTGCTTCGAAACCTTCCCCTTCCCCGCAGGTCTCACCCCGCCGAACACCGCCCACCAGCGCACCGAGCCGCTCGCCAGCGGCGCGCTGATCCCCGCCGCGCCGGCCGTGGCAGGTCAGGGCGATACATGGGGAAATCAGCCTGCAGCGCCCGTCCAGCAAGCGCCAGAAGCTACAAAAATAAAAGCAAAATCCACTCCCGGCGCACCCCCGCCGCACCGCACCAGCATGCCTGCACCATCGCCGGGGCGCGCACCGGCGGGACGGCCTGCGCCGCAACAGGCTGTGCCCGCCCGAATGGACGCAGCGCGTGCCCGAGGTGGTGCCGCTGGGCATGGACGCGTCGCCCTACCCCGACCGCATCGAGCCGCGCCCCGGCCTGAGCGAGGCCGACGCCAGGGCGCTGCAAAAGCGCACGCTGACCAACCTCTACAACCAGCGCCCGGCCTGGCTGGCGCAGGCACACGAGGCCCTGGACGCCTTGGTCGCCGCCGCCTACGGCTGGGCCGACTACACGCCCGCCATGACGGACGACGAGATCCTGCGCCGCCTGCTGGCGCTCAACCTGCAACGCACGGAGTCCGCGCCATGACCCGCCCCATCCCCGCCACGACAGCGCAAATCGGCTCTGGCGAAGACCGCCTGGTCGACGTTCACAGTCCCGAGGTGCCGGCGGGGATACGCGACCGCGTACTGCAACAAATGCAGCCCGGCGACCACCTGTGGTGCTGTCCACGCCGAGGGCCGCGACGCGGCCTGCTGGGCCTGGGCGAACGCACGGTGATGATCGAGTGGTGGCTGCTGGACGCACAGGGCGAGTTGATCGATGCGTTCTGGGAAGAAGCCTGAGAAAAGATCGGCGCCGGCTGGCGCTCAAGCCGCGGCTGCGCCATGACCTACAGCGCCATGCCGCCGTCCATCCGTCCAGGGCGCCCCGGCGACTTCTGACGATCGGCCGTGTTCAATGGCCTGATTCAGGGTGTGAAATCACTCTGAAAGCCTTGCGTATCCTGCGCAAGCAGCTATCAAATCTGAATCAATTGACTGGTGCCCCCAGAGGCTTGGCACTGGCGGGTGATACCGATGTCTGGCGTTGATTGGTTCCAAACAAGAAACAATGTAATCACTTAAAAGGTCTTTTTCCAACCGTCGATATGACCCAAACTACGTTCCATCGCAGGCCAGCAAAACATTCAGTCGGCCTTCGACAGAAACCCGGGCTGACCCGCCCATTCATTGACCAGATCGCTCACAAGGAGAAAGACCATGACCAAGTTCAACGCTTCCATCGCCGCTGCTGCCGCTGCCCTGCTGCTGTCGGGCAACGCCTTTGCCGCCTCGCTGCAGCCTGCCGCGGGCGAAGGCCCGTTCTTCAACGAGCAGCCGGTGAGCACCAGCAGCCTGCAGCGCGCCGAAGTGCGTGCCGACGCCGCCCGTCACCTGCCGGCCACTGGCGAGTTCGCCAACCAGGCCGAAGTGCAGCGCACCGACTCAGCCGTCACCCGCGCCGAAGTGCGCCAGCAAACGCGTGAGGCCATCGCCCACGGCTTCCGCCTGGCCACCGGCGAAAGCGCCTGATACCTGAACCCCGTTCACCCACGCTCATCTTTCAGACAAGGAAACCCATCATGACCAAGTTCAACGCCTCCATCGCCGCTGCTGCCGCCGCCCTGCTGCTGTCGGGCAACGCCTTTGCCGCCTCGCTGCAGCCCGCCACGGGCGAAGGCCCCTTCTTCAACGAGCAGCCGGCGGTGGCCAGCAGCCTGCAGCGCGCCGACGTGCGTGCCGACGCCTCGGGCCACATGCCGGCGGCCGGCGAGCTGAACGCGCAGGCCGACGCGGTCCAGGGCAGCGCCGTCACCCGCGCCGAAGTGCGCCAGCAAACGCGTGAGGCCATCGCCCACGGCTTTCGCCCCGCCGCTGGCGACGCCTAAGCCCTGACGCACCGGCAGGCCTGCGGGCCTGCCCACCGCGGTCACGCCACGAACACCCCGGTCGGGCTTGCCCGCCGGGGTGTTTGGCTGCTACCGGTGCCAGTACGATAGGCGGCGCGCCCCGGCCGGGGCCGATACCCACTGGAGGAGCCGCCATGTCAGACGTGCTGTACGCCACCGAGGGGCCGCTGTGCCGGATCACGCTCAACCGCCCCGACCGGCGCAATGCCGTGCACCGGCCGATGGCGACGGCGCTGCGCCTGGCTTTCGAGCGCTTCGAGGCCGACGCCGCGCTGCGCGTGGCGGTGTTGCATGGGGCGGGCGGGCATTTTTGCGCCGGCGCCGACCTGGCGGCGGTGGCCGACCCGGCACTGCGCAACGAGCTGGACCCGCAGGGCGGCGCCCACGCGCCCATGGGGCCCACGCGCATGGCGCTGTCCAAGCCGCTGATCGCCGCCATCGAAGGCTACGCCGTGGCCGGTGGGCTGGAGCTGGCCCTGCTGGCCGACCTGCGGGTGGCCGATGCCGACGCCACGCTGGGCGTGTTCTGCCGCCGCTGGGGTGTGCCGCTGATCGACGGCGGCACGGTGCGGCTGCCGCGCATCGTCGGCATGGGGCGGGCGCTGGACTTGATCCTGACCGGCCGCCCGGTGGGCGCCGACGAGGCGCTGGCCATGGGCCTGGTCAACCGAGTGGTGCCGCGCGGTGGCGCGCTGCAGGCGGCGCTGCAGCTGGCGCACGAGCTGGCGGCGTTTCCGCAGCAGTGCCTGCTGGCCGACCGGGCTTCGGCCTATGCACAGTGGGACCTGCCGCTGGCCGAGGCGCTGCGCCATGAAGGCGTGCAAGGCGTGCCCATGGTGGCGGCGGAAGGCGCCGCCGGCGCGGCGCGCTTTGCCGGCGGCGCCGGCCGGCACGGCCAGTTCGACCGGCCAGCGGGCTGAGCGGGGCAGGGGTCAGCCGGCGGCGGGCGGCTCGCCAAACCGGTTGCCGCCGGGCGTGCCCGACAGCAGGTACAGCACCAGCATCACCAGCCCGCCCACCAGGGGGACCAAGGACACCAGCTGCCACCAGCCGCTGCGGTTGGTGTCGCCCGGTCGCGAGCCGGGCGGGAGGGGGTGGTCACCCTCGGCCCGGTGGCGCGTCAGTGTAGTGGACGCTGACGGTGGCACGGCGCCGGCCCAGGTGCTTCGGTACGGCTTGATTGATTCCAAATAAGAAACAATGCAATCACATAAAAGGTCTTTTTCCAATCGTCGATCTGACCCAAACTACGTTCCATCGCAGGCCACCCAAGCATTCAGGTGGCCTTCGACAGAAACCCGGGTTGACCCGCCCATTGATTGACCAGATCGCTCACAAGGAGAAAGACCATGACCAAGTTCAACGCTTCCATCGCCGCCGCTGCCGCCGCCCTGCTGCTGTCGGGCAACGCCTTCGCCGCCTCGCTGCAGCCCGCCGCGGGCGAAGGCCCGTTCTTCAACGAGCAGCCGGCGGTGGCCAGCAGCCTGCAGCGCGCCGAAGTGCGTGCCGACGCCGCCCGTCACCTGCCGGCCACTGGCGAGTTCGCCAACCAGGCCGAAGTGCAGCGCACCGACTCAGCCGTCACCCGCGCCGAAGTGCGCCAGCAAACGCGTGAGGCCATCGCCCACGGCTTTCGCCCCGCCGCTGGCGACGCCTAAGCCCTGACGCACCGGCAGGCCTGCGGGCCTGCCCGCTGCGGTCACGCCACGAACACCCCGGTCGGGCTTGCCCCACCGGGGTGTTTCGTCGTCTTGCCAGGGCGGTTGGCGCCGGTGGCGCGTGCGCCGCCCACCGTGGGCTGCGGAACAATCATTGAACTGGCCCGGAACGTTCCACGGCTTGCGCAAGCAGCTATTGAAGTGATAGTTATTGGTGAGTTTCTGCGGCGTGACCGGGCGGCGTATCGTGGCGGGCGCGGTCGAAGCGGTACAGCAGGTTGGGTTCGGACACGACGTAGATCGCGTCGTCGGGGCCGACGCTGATGCCCTCGGCCTGCGGCACCTTGCGGCGCAGGCCGTGCTGGCCCGGCCACAGCGGCAGCACACCCAGCAGCTGGCCGGTGCGCGAGTACTCGGTGAGCGTGGCCGACTCGTCGCTCAGCAGCAGCAGGTTGCCGCTGCGCGGATGGACGGTGAGCGATGACAGGTCACTGCCGAGCGGGGCCAGCCGGCCCGCTGGCCAGACATCGCGCACCACGGGCGGCGCGGCGGCCGCATGGCCGGGCGGCGCCAGGCCTTGCACCGCCAGTACGCGGCGCGGCCATTTCTCGTTGGCCAGCAGCAGTTCGCCGCGCGCGTCGTCCCACGACGCGCCTTCGAGACCGAGGTTGTGCAGCGCGCTGAAGTCCAGCGCCAGCGGCTCGATCGGGTCGACCTGCGCCGCCTGCGCGCCGGGCCGGATGCGCACCCAATGCAGCCGGTTGTCGGCTTCGTCGCTGACGATGAACAAATCACCCTCGACGTGGCTGATGCCTTCGGGGTCCATGGCGCGCGGCAGCGACAGCCGGCGCAGCAGGCGGCCGTCGGTGGTGATTTCGGCCACGGCGGCGGGCCGGTTGATGACGACGAACAGCGTACCGGTGGCGTGGCTGTAGCTCAGCCCCGAGACGTTGGCGCTCAGACCCTGGATGGGGCGGGCCTCGATCGTGGCGGTGTAGGCGGCCAGGCTCAAGGCATGGCCGTGGGCGCTCGGGCGCGGGCCTGCGGGCGGGGCGGTCAGGGCGTGGGCGTCGATGCGCACGCCGTCGAGGTAACCGACGGCCAGCAGCAAGGCGCCAACCGCGGCCAGCGTCAGGCGCTTGATCCAGGGCGACTTGGGTTTCATGGCTTGGAGGTGACACCTCGGCCGGCGGCAGGCCGGACGGGACGGTGAGCGCGTTGCGATTGCTCACTCATTAAATGTGTAAAATGCACATTTTAAAGTATACTGCCTGGCATCGACAGATTTCATCCGCCCACGCCACGCCACGTCACGCCCGGATTACCACCATGTCCCAAGCCCCCGATCAGGAAGCCTTGCTGAACGCTCTGCGCCAGCTGCTGGAGCCGCTGGCACAGCTGGCGCTGGCGCGCGGGCTGCCCTATGGCGCGCTGGACGAGCTGCTGCGCGGGGTGCTGGTGGCGCAGGCGCGACGCCTGCATGCCGATCTGCCGGGCCATGGCCTGGTCAGCCGGATTAGCACCGCCACCGGCCTGACCCGGCGCGAGGTCGGCCGACTGCTGATCGAGCAGCTGCCTGCGCCGGTGGCGCCGCGCGGCCTGGCGGGCGAGGTGTTCGCGCGCTGGCTGGCCGATCCGCGGTACCGCCAGCGCGGGCGCCCGCGGGTGCTGCCGCGCAGCGGCGAGGCGCCCAGCTTCGAGGCGCTGGCGCAGGCGGTGACGCGCGACGTGCACCCGCGTTCGCTGCTGGACGAGCTGTGCCGGCTGGAGCTGGCGGTGTGGGATCGCGACGCCGACACCGTGGCGCTGCGGCGCGAGGCTTTCGTGCCGCGCGCCGACCGGGCGCGCATGCTGGGCCTGCTGGGCGACAACGTGGGCGATCACCTGCACGCCGCGGTCGTGAACGTGCTGGGTGCGGGGGACGCGCATTTCGAGCAGTCGGTGCATGCCGACGGGCTGTCGGCCGAATCGGTGCAGGCGCTGCGCCCGCGGATCGCCGCCGCCTGGGACGAGCTGTTCCAGCGCATGGCGCCGCTGTTGCAGCAGTACATCGACGATGACCACGCCCAGGGGCGCGCGCAGGACCAGCGCGTGCGCATCGGCTTTTATTCCTTTGCCGCGCCGATGGAGGGCGCGCAAGCGCCGTCCGGGCCTGCCCTGCCGGACGATGCGGTGCCGTCCCGGCCCGCCGCAGGTCGGGACGCGGGTTGAGCCTGCCGCTGGCCTGGCGCCCCGGCATCGACTCGCATCCGTTGGTCTTTCTATTCACATTGGAGGTTGCTCATGATTGCTTCGACTTCTCGCCCGTCCTCGCTCTCGCGGCGTCATCTGCTGGCCGGTGGCATTTCCACCGCCGTGCTGTCCTTGCTGGGCTGCGGCGGCGGTGGCGGTGGCGTGGCCGGCGTGGGCACCGGTGGCACGGGTTCGTTTGCCAGCGGCCCGATTCGCGGCTTCGGCTCAATCGTGGTCGGTGGCGTGCACTACGACGACGCCGGCGCACAGATCGTCGGTGATGCCGGCGCGGCGCTGGCCCGGGGCGATCTGCGGCTGGGCATGGTGGTCGAGGTCAACGGCGCCGACATCCGCATCGGCGGCGACGGCAAGCGCCGCGCCACGGCGGCGTCGATCGGCCTGCGCAGCGAGATCGAGGGCCCGATCAGCGCCATCGACCCGGCGCAGGGCAGCTTCGTGGTGCTGGGCCAGCGCGTGCGGGTCACGCCGGCCACGGTGTTCGACGACGATCTGCGCGGCGGGCTGGCCAGCCTGCGCGTGGGCCAGGTGGTCGAGGTGTACGGCCTGCTGCAAAGCGACGGCCACTACACCGCCACCCGCATCGACGACGAGGACGACGCGCGCCACTACAAGTTGCGCGGCCGGGTGAGCGCGCTGGATGCCGCAGCGCGCAGCTTGCGCATCGGCGACAGCCTGGTGTCCTATGCCGACATCGCCGGCGCCGTGGCCGGGCTGGCCGATGGCGCCTACGTGCGCGTCGAGCTGCTGACCACGCCCACGGCCAGCGGCGCCTGGCGGGCCAGCCGCATCCAGGTGTTCAGCGCCGGCGTCACGCCGCCGGCGGGCGCTGGCGGCGTGAAGGTCGAGATCGAGGGCTACATCACCGCCTTCTCCAGCCCGACCCGGTTCTCGGTCAGCGGCATCGCGGTTGATGCCAGCGGCGCCGCCTGGCTGCCCGCCGGCCTGGCGGCCGGGGTGCGGGTCGAGGTCGAGGGGATGCTGACCGGTGGCGTGCTGCAGGCCAGCGAGGTGGAAATCGAGGACGACGACGATCAGGATGCGTTCGAGCTCGAGGGCGCCGTCGCCAGCCTCGATCGCGCCGCGCAGACGCTCGTCGTCTCCGGCGTCATGGTGGCGTTTGGCCAGGCCCGCTTCAAGGGCGGCACGGCGGCCGATCTGGCGCCCGGCGCGCGCATCGAAGTCGAAGGCCATCTGGCGGCCGATGGCACGACCCTGGTGGCCAGCGAGATCGAGTTCGAAGACAGTCCGGACCAGCGCGACAGCTACGAGGTCGAAGGCCGCATCGCCAGCGTGTCGCCAGCGGCGGGGACCTTCGTCGTCGCGGGCGTGACGGTCGACTACACGGGGGCGCGCTTCGTCGGTGGCACGGTGGCGCAGCTGGCGCCCGGCGTGAAGGTCGAGGTCGAGGGCCGGCGGCTGGCCAACGGCACGCTGCAAGCGCGCGAGATCGAGTTCGACGACTGAGCCTGAGTTCGGCAGTCGGTCGCTGGTGAGCGTGTCCAGGCACGCAACGCTGCTCCCGCTGCGTTGACGCTCGCGTGGCGGGTGCATTCGATGGCCGGATTCAGGCCGATCTCGTATGCTCCTCTAATGATAGCTTCCGCCGCCCGTCCAACGGGCGCCGGAAGCTTTTTTTGCTCTGATTTCGGGCGCCGACCGGCGGGCCTGGTTTGCACCTTGTCTCGATTGAGATTAAAGTTGGTCTCGATTGGATAAACCATGCCTGCGCGTACTGCCACCCCCGAGTCAGCGTTTCCGATCGCGCGCGAGCGCAGCGCGGCCTATGCGCTGCGCCCGCTGGCGCCGGGGCAGGGCGGGGCATTTGCCTTGTCGGCCATTGAGCGGGCCGAGCTGGTCAAGCGCGGACTGCCGGCGCGCGCGGTGCAGGAGATGAGCGCCGCCATGGGTTTGCCGCGCGAGCAGTTGATGCGCGCCGTGGGGCTGGCGCGCTCGACGGTGGAGCGCAAGCTGGCGGCGCGCGGCCGGCTGTCCGAGGCCGAGAGCGAAAAGCTGGTCGGCCTGTCGCGCCTGATCGGGCAGGTGGACGCCATGGTGCGCGAATCGGGCGAGGCGCCCGCGGATTTTGATGCCGCGCGCTGGTTCGCCGCCTGGATGAGCGAGCCGGTGGCGGCGCTGGGCGGCCTGCGCCCGCAGCAGTTGCTGGACACCGCCGACGGGCGCGAGGCGCTGGCCACGCTGCTGCTGCAAATGCGATCGGGCGTGTATGCCTGAGGCCAGTGCCAACGGCGGGCCTGCGGCGGCGTCGGTGCTGGCCTTCTGGCGCATCGCCACCGACACGCCCGACTACACCGCCGACGAGCTGGGCGGCCAGGGGGCCGAGCGGGCCGGCGGCCGCTGGAACGCGCGCGGCACGCCGCTGGTGTATGCCAGCAGCTCGCGCGCGCTGGCCTGTCTGGAAACCGTGGTGCACTTGGGCGGCGGCCTGGCGTTGCCGCTGAACCGCTATCTGGTGTGCATCGAGCTGCCGCACGATGTGTGGGCGGCGCGCACGGTGTTCGACGTCGCCGTGCAGGTGGGCTGGGACGCGCTGCCGGCGGGCCGCGTCAGCATCGCCTGGGGCACGGCGTGGGCGCAGGGCGGGGCCAGCTGCGTGGCCGAAGTGCCCTCGGTCATCGTGCCGGAAGAAGCCAATCTGCTGATCAACCCGCGCCACCCCGACGCTCGGCGCATCCGCGCGCGCAAGCTGCGCCGCTGGCTGTACGACCCGCGCACCCTGCGCTGAGGCGCGCTGCCTGGCACAAAAAAGCCGGCCCGCGGGCCGGCGATGGGATGCGCCGAGAAGGCGCATCGCGAGGGGCCGCGCGCTCAGCGCACCTGATTGAACAGCCCGCGTGCCGCGGCCAGGCAGAAGGGTGGCTCGTAGCTGCCGTGGTAGGCGCCGTAGTAGGCCGCGAACTCGGGCGAGGCCGGGTCGATGGGGGCCTTGCCGCCGGGGCCGAAGGTGGCCTGGATCAGCGCGTCCACATCCACCGACTGGACGGTGACGCCGTTGCCGGCGAAGTTGGCCACCATCGGCGCCTGGTGCACGGTCGGCGGCACCGTGGGGTCGCCCGCGCCGCCGCACAGCAGCACAGGGGCCTTGGGCTTCCAGCCGAACAGGGTGTTGGTTTGCGCCGCGGCGTTGATGGGCGCCTTGTCGTCGGTCAGCATGGTTTGCAGGAAGGTCGGCTGGATCAGCGCGTCGCGTGCCTGGTCGGGCGTGCCGCCGGGCAGCTTGCCGTCGGTGACCAGCTTGGTGTAGCTGCCGTTGACGGCCGGCAGCAGGTCGTTGATGCCGGTCGCGTAGGGCGGCTTGAACACGTCTTCGGGCTTGCTGTAGATGTTGCCGTAGACCTTCTGCCAGGCGGTGATGATGAAGGGCACGAAGAACTGGTAGCCGGCGATGGCCTGCGGCACCTTCATGGCGCCGGCCATGTTGTACGGGCCGGCCAGGTGGGCGCCGCCGGCGACGGAGATTTCCTGTGCATGGTCGCGCTCGGCGGCGCGCTGCGCCGCCATGGCCGAATGGCCCCCTTGCGAGTAGCCGCTGAACATCACCTTGCCCGACAGCTTGCCGCCCAGCGCCGTGGCCGCATGGCGCGCCGCGCGCACCGAGTCGATGACCGCCGTGGCCTCGGAGTCAGCGTGCAGGTAGGGATGGAAGCCGTAGGCCGACTTGTTGTAGCCCAGGTAGTCGGTGGCCACCACGGCATAGCCCTGGGCGGCGAAGAAGGCCGCCAGCATCAGGGTTTCCGGGTCCTGCGGGTTGGCCAGGGCGCGCGACTTGTTGACGTCGGTGCCGCGGGCGTAGGCCAGCAGCGGCGCCGCGCCGGTGGCGCAGGCCGAGCCGGCGGCGCCGGTGGGCAGCAGCATGACGCCCGAGGCGTTGGTGTTTTCGCCGGCCTTGACGCCGACGGTGGCGTAGTTGAGCGCCACCACCTTGACATCGCACAGCGCGGCGCCTGTCAGCGTCTGCAGGCCGTTGGCGGCGGTGGCGCCGTCGATCTGGGCGGTCGTGAGCGTGACCAGTGTGGCGGCCGGGTCGATCAGATCGCCGCGCTTGGGGCCCGAGTCGCCGGAGCCACCGCAGGCCACCACCAGGGCGGCGCTGGCCGCGATGCAGGACAGTCGAAACACGGTCATGGCATGCCTTTCTTGCAAGAGGACGAGCGGGATGAAGCCCCGCATCGTCGGCGCTGCGGCGCACGACAGCCATAGGGAATTACGCGGGCATGCCCGCGCGTTGCCGCGAAACCCGGGTTGAGCGCGCCGCCTATTCGGCGTAGCGCTGCATCACGTAGTGGCCCGGGGCGGGGCAGAGCGCGCGGCCGGCGGGAATGGGACGGGCCTTGACCGGGGCGCTGGAATGCGCCGCCAGCCAGGCCTGCCAGGCCGGCCACCAGGAGCCGGCGGACGATTCGGCGTGCTCCAGCCATTCGTCGGCGCTCAGCCATGGCGCGCGCGCGGCCTGCGTGGCCAGGCGGTAGCTGCGGCGCGGATGGCCGGGCGGCGAGATGATGCCGGCGTTGTGGCCGCCGCTGGTCAGCAGGAAGCTGATTTCGGTGCCGGTGAGCTGGTGCAGCTTGTACACCGAGCGCCAGGGCGAGACGTGGTCGCGCTCGGTGCCGACCAGGAACACCGGCATGTGCAGATCGCCCAGCGAGACGCGTCGCCCGCCCGCCACGTAGCGGCCGTTGGCCAGGGCGTTCTTCAGGTACAGCGCCACCAAGTATTCGTGGTGCATGCGCGCTGGCAGGCGGGTGGTGTCGGCGTTCCAGGCCATCAGGTCGTTGCCCTGGTCGCGCTCGCCCATCAGGTATTCGCGCATCTGGCGCGTCCACACCAGGTCGCGCGAGTGCAGGAACTGGAACGAGCCGCCCATCTGCTTGCCCGACAGGAAGCCCTGGCCCTTGGTGATGTGGCCCAGCAGGTTGATCTGGCCCTCGTCGATGAACAGGCCCAGCTCGCCCGGGGCGTGGAAGTCGACCTGCGCGGCCAGCAGCGTCAGCGTCAGCGGCGCCGGCAGGTCGGTGTAGCCGGCCATGCCGCCGTCGCGCGCCAGCGCGCAGACGGCGATCGCCATCAGCGTGCCGCCCAGGCAGTAACCCATGGCGTGCAGCGGCGCGTCGTCGGCATCGGCCCTCGCGGCGCGCATGGGATCAAGCACGCCCAGCTTCAGGTAGTCGTCCATCGTCAGGTTGCGGTCCGACTCGTCGGGGTTGCGCCACGACACCATGTACACGGTGTGGCCCTGGCTGACCAGGTAGCGCACCATCGAGTTGTGCGGCGACAAATCGAGGATGTAGTACTTCATGATCCACGACGGCAGGATGAACACCGGCTCCGGGTGCACCTTGTCGGTCTGCGGGGCGTAGCGGATCAGCTCCACCAGGTGGTTGCGGAACACCACCTGACCGGGCGTGACGGCGACGTTGCCGCCGACCACGAAGCGGCCGCGGCTGGCCTCGTCCTCCGGCGTCGGCACGCCGCTGACGTCGGCGGCCAGGTTCTGCATGCCCTTGAGCAGGTTGGCACCGCCGGTCTCCAGGGTGTGCTTGAGCAGCACCGGATTGGTCAGCAGGCGATTGGCCGGCGTCAGCATGTCCAGCCACTGGCGCGCGAAGAAGTCCACCAGCTGGCCGTGGTGCGTGCTCACGCCCGGCACCATGGATGCTTCGTGCCAGAACACCTCGGCGTTGCGGAACGCGGTGCGCCAGCGGTTGAACGGCCACTGGGCCCATTCGTCGGCGCGAAAGCGCGGATCGTCGTCCTGCAGGCCGACGCCGTTGGTGCTGCCGTCTTCCAGCCGCGCGGTGTCGATGGCCAGCCGCGCCGCCAGCGTGGCCAGCTCCAGCTGTCGGCCGGGCGAGGCCGCCAGGTGCCAGGCCCAGTCGGCCATGGCCAAGCCTAGCGTGACCGGCGACAGGTTGTTGTACAGCGAGGCCGCCGCGCTCTGCGCCAGACGGTCGAGCTTCTGGGTCGGCGTTTCGGCGGGATCGCCGGGGTTGACCGGGTCGCTGATGTACCCCGGGTGGCCCGGGCGGGGCGGCTCGGGCAGGGCGTCGGGAGGCGGTGTGCCCCGGCGTGCGGGGCGGGCGGCGGAGGCGGTTTTTCTGGCCATGACGGTTCTCGTGCGAAGTTCAGATCGGACGGCGGGCAACGGGGACAAGAATACCGGAGCGGCCGACTTCACCATTGATGCGCGTCAAGACGGAACTCGCGTGGTGGGGCAAGATCAGTACATAAATTCCCGCAGTGCGACAATGACATCGTGTCAGGGGAGCTCACCGCCGAGATGGCGTGCCAGGCATCTGGCGGCCCCGGTTCTTGAAGATCAAAGGAAACAGCCATGGTTCACCGCACCGCATGCGCCACGCAGCGGATGTGCGCCAGCGTGACCCGGGACAACCCATGACGGTTGCCCACGCGGTGTTCGACCCGATGGGCCTGCAGGCCGCCACGCTGGACGTGGTGGCCGCCACGCATGCCACCCCGCGCCTGATTGCGCAGCGCCAGCAGCAGCGCGTGCTGCGCCTGCTGGAGGCGGCCCGCACGTCGCCCCTGTACCGCGAGCGCCTGGGCGTCGAGCGCGCGCGCACCTCCGATCTGTCGCGGCTGCCGCCGGTGACGCGGCACGAGTTGATGGCGCGCTTCGACGACTGGGTGACCGACCCGGCACTGCGCCTGGACGAGTTGCAGGATTTCGTCAGCGACCCGTCGCGCGCCGGCGAGCCCTGGCTGGGGCGCTACGTGGTGTGGGAAAGCTCGGGCACCAGCGGCAAACCTGGCATCTTCGTGCAGGACGCGCAGGCCATGGCGGTGTACGACGCCATCGAGGCGGTGCGCCACCGGCCGCCGTGCAGCAGCGGGCGCGGCCTGTTCGGCGCCTTTGCCGCCTTTGACGTGCTGGGCGTGACCGACCAGCACGCCGTGGTGACGGCCACCGGCGGGCACTTCGCCAGCATCGTCAGCTTCGAGCGGCTGCGCCGCATCAACCCCTGGCTGGCGTCGTCGGGGCGCAGCTTCAGCCTGTTGCAGCCGGTCGACGAGCTGGTGCAGGCGCTCAACGCCTTTCAACCCACGGTGCTGGCCACCTACCCGACGGCGGCGGCGCTGCTGGCCGGCGAGGCCGAGGCCGGCCGCCTGCGCATCGCGCCGCGCTGCATCATGACCGGTGGCGAAACCCTGGGCAAGGCGGTGCGCGAGCGACTGACCCGCGTGTTCGGCGCCCAGGTGCGCAACAGCTACGGCGCCTCCGAATTCCTGCCCATCGCCTGGGAATGCGCGCACGGCCATCTGCACGTCAACGAGGACTGGGTGTTGCTGGAGCCGGTGGATGAGCACTACCGCCCCATGCCGCGCGGCGAGCGCTCGCACAGCGTGCTGCTGACCAACCTGGCCAACCTGGTGCAGCCGCTGATCCGCTACGACCTGGGCGACCAGGTCACCTGGAGCGGGCAGCGCTGCGGCTGCGGCTCGGCGCTGCCGGTGATTGAGGTGCGCGGGCGCAGCGACGACGTCATGCAGGTGCCCAGCCAGCGCAAGGGCGAAACCGTCAGCCTGCTGCCAATGGCGCTGTGCACCGTCATCGAGGAGGAGTGCGGCGTGTTCGACTTCCAGTTGCGCCAGCACGGCCCCAGCACCCTGGTGCTGCGCCTGCCGTTGCGTGGCCAGGAGGCCGACGCCGCCATCGCGCGCTGCGCCGACGCCCTGCAGCGCTTTGCCGCCATGCAGGGCGCGCGTCCCATCCGCGTGCTGGGCGAGCCCGGTTGCGACGTGCCGCGCGGGCGCAGCGGCAAGGCCTGCCGGGTGGCGATGGGCGCCTGAGCCACTTCAAAAAAGAGAGCTGCTGGCGCTGGCCTAGCCTGCGTCACGGGGCGAAAACATCCCGAATACGGCTGGCTGCCGCGACGGTTTGGGTCGTCCTGCCGCCAGCCGCTCAGCCGGCTTGCGCGGCACGCGGCGGCGTGATGCGCGCTTCGCGGATCGGCAGGTTCAGCACCGCCGCCAGCGCGGCCAGGGCGATGTCGGCCCACCACATCCACGTGTAGTCGCCCAGGCGGGTGATGGCCAGCCCGCCCAGCCAGGCGCCCAGAAAGCCGCCGATCTGGTGGCTCAGCAGCGTCAGGCCGAACAGCGTGCCCAGGTAGCGCACGCCGAACAGCTTGCCCACCAGCCCGGCGGTGGGCGGCACGGTGGCCAGCCAGGTCAGGCCCAGGCCGATGGCGAACAGGTAGAACACCCAGGGCTCGCGCGGCATCGCCAGGTAGGCCAGCACCAGCAGCGCGCGGCTGCCGTACATGACGGCCAGGATCATCTTGCTGCGGTGGCGGCCCACCAGATGCCCCACCCACAGGCTGCCGACGATGTTGGACAGCCCGATCAGCGCCAGCGACCAGCTGGCCACCGAGGCCGGCAGGCCGCACAGGTCGACCTCGGTCGGCAGGTGCGTGACCAGGAAGGCGATGTGAAAGCCGCAGGTGAAAAAGCCCGCGTGCAGCAACAGGTAGCTGCGGTCGCGCAGGGCCTGGCGCAGCGTGGCGCGCAGGCCGGCGTCCGGTGCGCTGCTGGTGGTGGCGTGGGCGGCGGGCGCGCCGCCCGTGAGCTTGCCCACCAGCGGCAGTGCCAGCAGGGTGATGGCGGCCAGCGAATACATCGCCCCCATCCAGCCCTGCACCTGGATCAGCTGCTGCGCCAGCGGCGCGAACACGAACTGCCCCAGCGAGCCGCCGGCGTTGATCACGCCCGAGGCGGCGCCGCGCGCGTCGGTGGGCAGCCGCTGCGCGGCGGCGCCGATCAGCACCGAGAAGCTGCCCGCGCCCGAGCCGAAGGCGGCCAGCAGGCCCAGGCTGAAGATCAGGCCCCAGGACGACCCCATCAGCGGCGTCAGCGCGTTGCCCAGGGCCAGGAGCACGATGCCGGCGATCAGCACCGGGCGCGGCCCCCAGCGGTCGGCCGCCGCGCCCGCCAGCGGCTGGATGGCGCCCCAGGTGAACTGCGCCACCGCCATCGCAAAGCTGATGCTGGCCATGCCCAGCCCGGTGCTGGTGTTGATGGGGCTCAGGAACAGGCCCAGCGACTGGCGCGTGCCCATGGTCACCATCAGGATGCCGGCCGCCGCCAGCGTCACGGCCATCGCGTCGGGTTGTCGAAGTCGGTTGAACAAGGGGGGTGGCCGCTGTGAAAGGGGACTGAATCAGGTCCCGGATAATATAAAAATGATAGCTGCTGGCGCTTGCCAGTAAAGCGCTGGAGCCGGTTTTTATTCAGAACCCGCGTCGGGCCCGTAATCCACCGGCGTGGCAAGGCGCGGGTCGCGGTGCCAGGCCCAGTAGGTGTCGACCAGCTGGCGCGTGACGGGGCCCACGGCGCCGTCGCCCACCGGCGCGCCGTCCACCCGCGTGACCGGCAGCACGCCGCCGCCCGAGCTGGACAGGAACACCTCGCGCGCGCCGCGCAGCTCGGCCGCAGGCAGCGCGCGCACCTGCAGCGGCAGCCCCAGCGCCGCCGCCATCTCGATCACCGTGCGGCGCGTGATGCCTTCCAGCACGCCCTCGGCCGGCGTCACGAGGGTGCCCTGCGCGTTGACGCAGAACAGGTTGAAGCCCGGCCCTTCGACCACGTGGCCGGCGCCGTCGCTGAGCACCACGGTGTCGGCGCCGCCGTCCAGCGCGCCCAGCAGGCCCATGGTGAGGTCGTTCCAGTGGTAGTTCTTGGCCCGCGCATCGACGCTGGTGGACGGAATGCGCTGCACGCTGCTGACCGCCAGGTGCAGTCCCCGCGCGCGCTGCGCCTCGTTGGCGATCCACACGTAGGGCACGGCAAAGGCATGGAACTGGTTGACCGCCTGGCGTGGGTCGCGCGAACCCCAGGGCGGCTGGCCGCGGGTGACGATCATCTCGACATACGCCGCGCGCAGGCCCGACAGGCGCACGCACCGTGCCAGGACGTCGGCGATGCCCGCCGGCGGCAGCCCGGGGTCGAGCCGGAAGCGCGCGCAGCTGGCCATGAAGCGCTCCAGGTGCGCGTCCAGCCGGAAGAAGGCGCCGTCCCACACGGTCACCACGTCGTAGGTGGCGTCCGAGCGCAGGAAACCCCAGTCGGTGATGGGGATGCGGGCCTCGGCGATCGGCACGTACTGGCCGCCCACGTAGGCGGCGCCTTGCGAATAGTCGGGGGTGGTGGCCGGCGTGGACATGGCGTGGCGCACCTCAGGCTGCGATCTGGCCCAGCGCCTGGGCCACGGCGTCGGCTTCGTGCGGGCGCACCAGGCGAGCCACTTCCTGGCCGTCCTTCAGGAACACCAGCGTCGGCCACAGCTTGACGCCAAAGCTGCGGCCCAGCGGCCGTCCCCGGCCGTCCTCCACCTTGAGGTGCGGCGTGTCCTGGCCGGCGCGCTCGAATGCCGCCTCGATCAGCGGCTGCGCGCCCTGGCAATGGCCGCACCAGTCGGTGCCGAACTCCAGCACCAGCGGGCCGGGCTGGCCGTCCACCTGGGCGCGGCTCAGGGTCTCGGGGGTGAAGCGGGCGACGTAGGACATGGCGGGAACGGGTGGAGCCGGGTTGCGGCGATCATAGCCAGCGCGCCGGTTTCCCGCAGCGGCGATCCCACCGCGGCCGCGCAACGTGGTAGCTTTGCATTCCCAAGCTTGAAGCGAAGCCACCACCATGAGCGAGACAAGCCCTGCCGCCGCCGGTTGCCCGGTGGACCATGCCGCACGGCGCGACCCCCACGGCTGCCCGGTCAGCGCCGGCGCCGCCGCCTTCGACCCCTTCGGCGACGGCTACCAGCAGAACCCGCCCGAGTACCTGCGCTGGGCGCGCGCGCAGGAGCCGGTGTTCTGGGCGCCGCGGATCGGCTACTGGGTGGTCACGCGCTACGACGACATCAAGGCGGTGTTCCGCGACCACGAGAGCTTCGACGCCTCGGTGGCGCTGGAGCGCATGACGCCGGTGGAGCCGCGGGTGCTGGACATCCTGGCCGACTACGACTACGGCATGCAGCGCACCATGGTCAACGAGGTGGAGCCGGTGCACATGGCGCGCCGACGGGCGCTGATCGAGCCCTTCACGCCCCAGGCGCTGATGGCGCTGGAGCCCATGGTGCGGCGCGTGGCGCGCCAGTACGTCGACCGCTTCGTCGACGACGGCCGCGCAGACCTGGTCGAGAAGATGTTCTGGGAAGCGCCGCTCACCGTCGGCCTGCACTTCCTGGGGGTGGAAGAAGACGACATGGCGCTGCTGCGCCAGTATTCGGTGGCGCACACGGTGAACATCTGGGGCCGGCCGACGCCCGAGGAGCAGATCGCCGTGGCGCACGCAGTGGGCAACTTCTGGCAGCTGTCGGGCCGCATCGTCGAAAAAATGCGCGCCACGCCCGACGGGCCGGGCTGGATGCGCTACACCATCCGCAAGCAGCACGAGCACCCGGACGTCGTCACCGACTCCTACATCCATTCCATGATGATGGCCATCATCGTGGCGGCGCACGAGACCACCTCGCTGGGCATCACCAACGCTGTGCGGTTGCTGCTGGAAAACCGCGCCATCTGGGATGAACTGTGCGCCGACCCCAGCCTGATCCCCGGCGCGGTGGAGGAATGCCTGCGCCACAACGGCTCGGTGGCGGCCTGGCGCCGCTACGCCACGCGCGACGCCGAGATCGGCGGCGTGCGCATTCCCCAGGGTTCGCGCGTGCTGGTGGTGCTGGCCTCGGGCAACCACGACGAGCGCCATTTCAGCGACCCCGACGCCATCGACGTGCGGCGCGACAACGCCAGCGAACACCTGACCTTCGGCTACGGCTCGCACCAGTGCATGGGCAAGAACCTGGCGCGGCTGGAGTTGCAGATTTACCTGGAAGAGCTGACCCGCCGCCTGCCGCACCTGCGCCTGCTGCCACAGCGCTTCGACTACGTGCCCAACACCTCGTTTCGCGGGCCCAAGCAGCTGTGGGTCGAGTGGGACCCGGCGCTCAACCCCGAGCGTGCCCAGCCCGCGCTGCTGGCGCAGGCGCAGCCGGTGCGGCTGGGCGAGTCGAGCCGGCAGACCGTCACGCGCCCGGTGGTCGTCGAGCGCATCACGCGCCTGACCGACGACACCGTGCTGCTGCGCCTGGTGACCGCCAACGGCCAGCCGCTGCCCGGCTGGGCGCCCGGCGCGCACGTCGATGTGGAATGCGGCGGCGCGGCGCTGTCGCGCCAGTACTCGCTGTGCGGCGACCCGGCCGACAGCCAGGCCTACGAGATCGCCGTGCTGCGCGACCCCGACAGCCGCGGCGGCTCGGCCTGGATCCACGAACAGCTCAAGGTTGGCGAGCGGCTGCGCCTGCGCGGCCCGCGCAACCACTTCCGCTTCGACGAAACGGGCGGCCGCGCCATCTTCATTGCCGGCGGCATCGGCATCACGCCGATCGCCGCCATGGCGCGGCGCGCGCGCCAGCGCGGCATGGACTACCAGATCCACTACAGCGGCCGCGGCCGCGCCCGCATGGCGCTGCTGGCCGAGCTGCAGGCCGAGCACGGCGAGCGCCTGGTGGTGCACGCCAGCGACGAGGGGCGGCGCGTCGACCTGCCGGCGCTGCTGGCCGCGCCGCGCGCCGACACGCGCATCTACGCCTGCGGGCCGCAGCGCATGCTGGACGCGCTGCAACAGTGCACCGCCCACTGGCCCGAGGGCGCGCTGTGCGTCGAGCATTTCCAGACCGAACCGCCCACGCTCGACCCGACCCGCGAACACGCCTTCGAGGTGGAACTGAAGGACTCGGGCATCACCCTGCGGGTGCGCGCCGACCAGACCATCCTGTCGGCGCTGCAGGGCGCCAACATCGACGTGCAGTGCGACTGCACCGAAGGCCTGTGCGGCTCCTGCGAGACGCGCGTGCTGGGCGGCGCCATCGACCACCGCGACGTGGTGCTGACGCGCGCCGAGCGCGAGCGCCAGGACCGCATGATGGTCTGCTGCTCGCGCGCCCAGGGCGAGCGGCTGGTGCTGGAGCTGTAACCCCGAATCCGGCGGCACCCTGTCCGCCGCGCGGCCCGTGACCGCCGGGCCCTGGCCTACACTCAAGCGCTTGTGCAGTGTCAAGGACGGAGGTGTGCCCATGTATGACCGGATCCTGGTTCCCCTGGACGGCTCGCGTTTTTCCGAAGAGATGATTCCCCACGCCGTCGGGCTGGCGGCGCGTGGCACGCCGCTGGTGCTGCTGCGCGTGGTCGACAAGGGCGCCGACGAGGCCGAGGCCCGCGCCTACGTCGAGCAGCTGGCGGCCCGGCATGGGGCGCAGGGCCTCTGCGTGGTGGCGCACGGCGACGTGGCCGACACGGTGCTGGACGAGGCCGCGGGCGTGCCGCGCACGCTGGTGGCCATGACCTCGCGCGGGCGCTCGGGCCTGCTGGAGGCGGTGCTGGGCAGCGTGGCGCAGCGCGTGGCGCGCGGCACCGACGGGCCGGTGCTGGTGTACCGGCCGACCGGCGGCAGCGCGTCCGATGGCGGCGCGGTGCAGGTCCGGCGCATCGTGCTGCCGCTGGATGGCAGCGCGCTGTCCGAGGCCATGGCCGGGCAGGCCGCCGAGTTCGCCCGCTGGGCCGGGGCCGAGCTGGAGGTGGTGCGCGTGGTCGACACCGAGGGCGCCGCGGGCCTGCCGCCGGGCGGCGAGCTGGCGGCGCTGGAGTCGGGCTACGTGCGCGCCAAGGCGACCGAGCTGGGCCGCAGCCACGGCGTGCCGATCAACTGGGACGTGCTGCACGGCGAGCCGGCCAGGGCGATTGCCAGCTACGTGGCCGGCCGCGGCGACACCATCCTGGCCATGGTCACGCGCCGCCAGGGTGCCATGGAAACCGCGTTTCTCGGCAGCGTCACCGCCGGCTGCCTGCGCCAGGCCGGCGTGCCGGTGCTGATGCGCGCCCCCTGAGGCGCGGCGGGGGCCGGCCTACAGCACGCCCTCGAACATCATCACGCTGACTTCGTCGCCCACGGCCACGTCGCCCTGCGCGTGGTCGAGCACGATCAGGCCGTTGGCCTGCACCATCGACGACAGCACGCCCGAGCCCTGGTTGCCCGTGGTGCACACGCGCAGGCGGCCATCGGGCAGCGTGCTGACGATGCCGCGCTGGTATTCGGTGCGGCCGGGCTTCTTGGCGATGGCCTGGCTGCTTTGCGCGCGCAGCAGCACCGGCGGCTCGGGCCGCGCGCCCATCAGGCGCAGCAGGGCCGGCCGCACGAAGGCCAGGAAGGTCACCATCACCGCCACCGGGTTGCCGGGCAGGCCAAACAGGATGGCTGAATCACTATTGTTTTGAGAGCTGCTGGCGCTTGTTGGGCAAGCGCCGGAGCCCGATTTGTCTTGAAAACCAGTCACCCCGGCGGCGATGCGTCCCACCGCCATCGGCCGCCCCGGCCGCATGGCGATGCGCCAGAACACCACGTCGCCCAGCTGCCGCATCATGGCCCGCGTGTGGTCGGCCTCGCCCACGCTCACGCCGCCGCTGGTGATGACGGCGTCGGCCCGCGCCGCCGCCTGGCCGAAGGCGGCCCGCAGCGCGTCGGGCCGGTCGGGCACCACGCCCAGGTCGATCACCTCCACCCCCAGCCGCGCCAGCAGCGCCGACACCGTGTAGCGGTTGCTGTCATACACCGCGCCTTCGCGCGGCGCCTGGCCCAGCGACAGGATCTCGTCGCCGGTGGAAAAGTACGCCACCCGCAGCCGCCGCCACACCGTCACCTCGCCCAGGCCCAGGCTGGCCAGCAGGCCCAGCGCGGCCGGCGACAGGCGCGTGCCGCGGGGCAGGGCCACGCGCCCGGCCATCAGGTCTTCGCCCAGCGGGCGGCGGTTGTCGCCGCGCCGCACCACGTCGGCCGGCAGATCTACGTGCGCGCCCTCCACGCGGGTGAATTCCTGCGGCACCACGGTATCCAGCCCGGCCGGCATGACGGCGCCGGTCATGATCTTCACGCAGTCGCCCGGCCCCACCACGCCGTGCCAGGCGGCGCCGGCCAGCGCCGTGCCCACGCAGCGCAGCCGCAGCGGCTGGCCGGGCCGCAGCTGCGCGCCGTCGAAGGCATGGCCGTCCATGGCCGAGTTGTCGTGCGGCGGCACACTGATGGGCGAGACCACGTCCTCGGCCAGCACGCGCCCCAGCGCCGCCGGCAGCGGCACGCGCTGCACCTCGGTGACGGGCTCGACCAGCTGCTGCAGAAAGGCGCTCACCGCGTCGGCGCGCAGCGCCTGCGGGTCGTAGCCCTGCAGCGTGGCGGCGATGTCGGCGGTGCGCGTCATAGCACTTTGACCATCAGCGCCTTGTCGTGGTAGCGGCCATCGATCTTGATGGCGCGCGGCAGCAGGCCGTAGCGCACGAAGCCGGCGTGTTCGTACAGCGCCAGCGCCTGGGCGTTGCTGGCCGTCACCGACAGCACCACCTGCTCCAACCCGGGCAGCTGGCGCGCCAGCTTGACGAACTCGGCCAGCAGCGCCTTGCCGATGCCGCGGCTGCGCACTTCCGGAGCAATGATCATGCCCACCAGCGCCGCTTCGTGGCGCTTTTTCAGGCGCGACTCGCGCTCGCACACCACGGCGCCCAGCATGGCGCCGGCGGCGTCGAAGGCGCCCAGGATGAAGTGGTCTTCCGGCGGCTGTCCCAGCCGCGTGGCGTAGCTGGCCGCCGGCAGCGCCGAGCCGGCGTTGAAATCGGTGGTGAAGGCCTCGGGGTCGTTGCGCAGGCCGACGTCGCGCAGCGCCTTGTAGGCCGGCAGGTCGGCCGGGCCGAGCAGGCGGATGGTCAGGGGTGGCGTGGCGGGCATGGGCGTCTCCTTTCAGGGGTGCTGTTCCAGCCGGCGCAGCTCGGCCAGGGTGTTGGCGTTGGCAAAGGCGCGCGGGTCGTCGTTGGGGCTGTCGAAGGGCACGATCACCTGCCGGTGCTGCGCCGTCCAGGCGTCGATCTTGCGCCCGCCGGCGGCCATGAAGCGCGCCAGGCTGTCGCGCAGTTCGCGCCGCAGCAGGCAGAACACCGGCTGGGTGCGCGGCGGGCCATCGTCCTCGGGCGCGGCGACCATGGCAATTTCGGCCTCTTGCGCAAGCAGGGCGTGCGCCAGGCGCTCGCAAAGCGATAGCGAAAAGCGGGGCACGTCGCACGGCAGGGTGAGCAGCAGCGGGGTCTCGCAGTGCTGCAAACCCGCCAAGAAACCAGCCAGCGGACCGGCGAAGTCGGGCAGGGCGTCGGGCCACACCGGCGTGCCCAGGGCGCCATAGGCGTCCAGGTTGCGGTTGGCGTTGATGGCGATCTGGCTGGGCACCAGCGTCTGCTCGCGCAGGCGCGCCAACGCGTGCGCGGCCAGCGGCACGCCGCCAAAGGCCTGCAGGCCCTTGTCCACCCCGCCCATGCGACTGCCGCGCCCGCCGGCCAGCAGCAGGGCGGTGATGGGGGGCGGGGCGGCGGTCGGGGGGGCGCCGGGGGTCGCGGTCATGAGGCGAGTATCGGCCATGCGCGTGCGGCGGCGGACGGCGGGCGCGGTGCCGACGCTCAACCGCCGATGTAGCTCATCTCGATGCGTCGCTCGCCGGTGTGCGGATCAACGCGCCCGCTGGCGCGCAGCTCGCTGTAGCGGTCGGCGCGCTGGCCCCAGACGGCGCCGATGGCGCTGCCCATGGCGGCGTCGCTGGCGCCGCCGCGCAGCAGCTGGCGCAGGTCGTAGCCGTTGGCGGCGAACAGGCACAGGTACAGGCGGCCTTCGGTGGACAGGCGCGCGCGGTTGCAGTCGCCGCAGAACGGCTTGGTCACGCTGCTGATGACGCCGATCTCGCCCAGTGCCGCATCGTGGCGGCCGTCGGGGCCGGCGTAGCCCCAGCGCTCGGCGGTTTCGCCGGGGGCGCTGTGATCCAGTGGCACCAGGGCAAACTCGTCCCGCAGGCGGCGGATGACGTCGGCCGAGGGCAGCACCTCGTCCATGCGCCAGCCGTTGGTGGCGCCCACGTCCATGAACTCGATGAAGCGCAGCGCGATGCCGCTGCCGCGAAAGTGCCGCGCCATCGGCACGATCTCGTGCGCGTTGGTGCCGCGCTTGACCACCATGTTGACCTTGATCGGCGCCAGCCCCGCGGCCTGCGCGGCCTCGATGCCGGCCAGCACCTCGCGCACCGGAAAGCCGACGTCGTTCATCTTCTGGAACACCGCGTCATCCAGGCTGTCCAGGCTCACGGTGACGCGCTTCAGGCCCGCCGCCGCCAGCGCCCTGGCCTTGCGCGCCAGCAGCGAGCCGTTGGTGGTCAGCGTGATGTCCAGCGGCTGGCCGTCGGGCGTGCGCAGCGTGGCCAGTTGCTCGATCAGGCCCTCGATGTTCTTGCGCAGCAGCGGCTCGCCGCCGGTCAGGCGGATCTTGCGCACCCCGTGGCCGACGAACAGGCGCGCCAGGCGGGTGATTTCCTCGAAGCTCAGCAGGGCGGCGTGCGGCAGGTAGGCGTACTGGTTGTCGAACACCTCCTTGGGCATGCAGTAGGTGCAGCGGAAGTTGCAGCGGTCGGTGACGCTGATCCGCAAGTCGCGCAGCGGCCGCCCGCGGGTGTCGGACAGGTCGCTGCCCGGCGCCGGGGTCGCCGTGGCGCCGGGTATCGGCAGGCCCGCCGTGCGCTGGTCGATGAGGGGAATGATGGTGCGCTCTCCCATGGCGGCGATTATCCCCAGGTGCCGATGACCTTGACGTCCGCGGGCCGCTGCATCGCGCTACCATTGACCGACATCATGAAGCCGCTCGCCCCCATGCCCGCACCCGACCGCGCCCGCCGCCGCTGGCTGGGCTGGCTGCCCGCCGCCGCCGCGGCCAGCATGGCGGCGCCCTGGGCACGCGCCAAGGACGCGCCACCCGTGCCCCTGCCTGCGGTGGGCAGCGCGCTGCCGCTGGTGGCCGCGCCGCTGCTGGACGGCGGGCGCTTCGAGCCCGCGCAGGCCGAAGGCCGCGTGCTGGTGCTGTACTGGTGGGCCAGCTGGTGCCCGTTCTGCGCCCAGCAAAGTCCCGAGATGCAAAAGTTGTGGGACGCCCAGCGCACCCGCGGCCTGCAGCTGCTCGCGCTGTCGATCGACAAGAAGCCCGGCGACGCCACCGCCTACCTGCAAAAAAAGGGCTACACCTTCCCCGCCGTCTGGCTCACGCCCGAGCTGGCGCGCGCCTGGCCCAAGCCCGACGGCCTGCCCGTCACCGTGGTGCGCGGCAAGGACGGGCGCGTGGTGCAGGCCGAAAAGGGCCAGCTGTTCCCCGAAGACGTGGCGCAGCTGGCGCGCTGGCTGTGATGGCGGCCACCGTGGACACCCAGGCGATGGCGGCGCTCGTGGCCCGCCACCCCGTGGTGCGCGAGCTGGCCGCCCTGACGGAAACCGCCTGGTTCAACCCCGCCCTGCGCCCGGCCGCGCAGGCCTTGCCCGATGTGGGCTTGAGCGCCGCCGACGTGGCCGACGCGGCCGACCGGCTGCGGCGCTTCGCACCCTATCTGGCACAGGTGTTCGCGGACACGCGCGCCAGCGCCGGCATCATCGAATCGCCGCTGGTGGCGGTGCCCGCGCTGCAGGCGGCGCTGGGCGCGCGCTGGGGCCGCGATCTGCCCGGCCAGCTGTGGCTCAAGCTGGACTCGGCGTTGCCGGTGTCGGGCTCGATCAAGGCGCGCGGCGGCATCCACGAGGTGCTGCGCCATGCCGAGCAGCTCGCGCAGGGTGCCGGGTTACTCCGGGTTGAGGACGATTACCGCAGGCTCGCCACACCCGAGCTGCGCGCGTTCTTCGGCCGCCACCGCATCGCCGTCGGCTCCACCGGCAACCTCGGGCTGTCGATCGGCATCATGAGTGCGCAGCTGGGCTTCCAGGTCACGGTGCACATGTCGGCCGATGCGCGGCAGTGGAAGAAAGATCGCCTGCGCGCGCACGGCGTCACGGTGGTCGAGCACGCGGCCGACTACTCGGTCGCCGTGGCCGAGGGGCGCGCACAGGCGGCCGGCGATCCGGGCACCTACTTCATCGACGACGAGAACTCGGTCCACCTGTTCCTGGGCTACGCCGTGGCCGCGCGGCGCCTGGCCGGGCAGTTGCAGGCGCTGGACGTGCGCGTCGGCCCCGGGTGTCCCCTGTTCGTGTACCTGCCCTGCGGCGTGGGCGGCGGGCCGGGCGGGGTGGCGTTCGGCCTCAAGCTGGCGTTTGGCGACCACGTGCACTGCCTGTTCGCCGAGCCCACGCACGCGCCCTGCATGCTGCTGGGCCTGGCCACCGGCCTGCACGAGGCGATCGGCGTGCAGGACATCGGCCTCGACGGCGTCACCGCCGCCGACGGCCTGGCCGTGGCGCGGCCCTCGGGCTTCGTCGGCCGCCGCCTGCAACACCTGATCGACGGCTGCTTCACCGTGAGCGATGAGGCCTTGTTTCGGCTGATCGCGCTGCTGCACCAGCACGAGGGCATCGCCATCGAACCCTCGGCCGCCGCCGGCCTGCCCGGGCCGTGGCGCGTGCTCGCCGCGCCCGATGGCCTGCGGCGCATGGGCGTCGACGGCGCCGATCTGGCCCACGCCACCCACATCGCCTGGGCCACCGGCGGCAGCATGGTGCCGCCCGAGGAGATGGCGGCCTATATTGCGCGCGGTGCGACTGCCCCGGACTGAGTCGGACGCCAGAGGCGGCCCGGGCCATGCGCGGCCACCCGTGGCCCGAGCTTCCCTGGCCACCGGGTGCGTCCCCCTGGCCGGAGGGCGCAGCGACACGAGGGCGGCCCAGGAGGATGGTGGCCAGCAAACTCACGCATGGCGCCTCGTACACCGGCCCACCGGCGATGATGGATTGGCTTTTTCCCCGCAATCGGGCGGCGCCTTGTGATGCAGTTGGCAGTTCGGGGCGGTGGCTGCACCGCTGGCGCCCTGAGGTGGCTACGATGTGCCCTCTTTCCGGACTCTCAACCAAGGACCAAGACCATGAACGGCACGCTCATTGACGACCTGATGGGTCAATTGCAGGGCGCCTCGCTGGGCCCGATCGCGCAGCAGATCGGTACCGACGCCGATACCGCCGGCAACGCCATTTCCGCCGCGCTGCCGATGCTGGTCGGGGCGCTGGGGCACAACGCCCAGCAACCCGACGGCGCCGCGGCGCTGTTCAACGCCCTGCAACGCGATCACGCCGGCGGCGCGGCGATGGACCTGGGCGGTTTGCTGGGCGGCCTGCTGGGCGCTGGCGGGCCGGCGGCCGGGCCGGCCGGGCTTGGTGGGCTGGGGGGCTTGCTGGGCAGCCTGCTGGGCGGCGGCGCGCCGGCCAGCCGGCAGATGGATGCGGGCGGCATCCTGGGCCACATTCTTGGCGACGCCCAGCCACGCGCCGAGGCCGGGCTGAGCCAGGCCACGGGCCTGAACACCAGCCAGGCCGGCAAGCTGCTGATGATGCTGGCCCCCATCGTCATGGCGGCGCTGGCCAAGCGGGTGCAGGCCGGCAACCTGGACGCCGGTGGCCTGGGCAGCGCGCTGGGGCAGGAGCGCGCCCGCGTGCAGCAGCAGGGCGGTCTGGGCGGCGGCCTGCTGGGCGCGGTGCTGGACCAGAACGGCGATGGCCAGGTCGACCTGAGCGATCTGCTGAAGATCGGCGGTGGTCTGCTGGGCGGACGGCGCTGATCGGGCGCTGCTCGACTGGCCGATCACCTGGGCGGCCGCGGATGGCGCCCCTTGGCGTGGCGTCAAGGCCGCGCCGGCCGTCGTGAAGGAAATCGGGCGCCAGCGCCCGTCCATCGAGCGCGACCAGCTATCAAATATGTAGTATTCAGTCGTGGCGCACGGCCACGGTCTTGAGCACGGTGAAGCCGTACAGGGCCTCGAAGCCCTTTTCGCGCCCGTAGCCGGACGACTTGTAGCCGCCAAAGGGCAGCTCCACGCCGCCGCCGGCGCCGTAGTTGTTGACGAACACCTGGCCACTCTTGACGCGCCGGGCCATGCGGAACTGACGCGCACCGTCGCGCGTCCACACGCCGGCCACCAGGCCGAAGCGGGTGGCGTTGGCCAGCTCCACCGCGTGGTCCTCGTCGCGAAACGGCATGGCCGACAGCACCGGGCCGAACACCTCTTCCTGCGCCACGCGGTGCGCCACCGGCACGTCGGCCAGCAGCACGGGGGCCTGGTAGAAGCCGGTTTCGGGCGCCTCGTCGACGATCTGGCCCTGGGCCACCGTCGGGATGCCGTCGGTCTGCGCGTCCGACAGGAAGTCCCACACGCGCTGCTGCTGGCTCTGGCGGATCAGCGGGCCGACGTCCAGGTTCATGCTGGCCGGGCCGACGCGCAGGGCCTCGAAGGCGGCGCCCAGGCGCTCCAGCATCTGGTCGTAGATGCTCTGCTGGATCAGCACGCGCGAGCCGGCCGAGCAGGTCTGGCCGCCGTTCTGCACGATGGCGTTGATGACCACCGGCAGGGCGGCGTCCAGGTCGGCGTCGGCAAAGAGGATCTGCGGGCTCTTGCCGCCCAGCTCCAGCGTCACCGGGCAGTGGCGCTCGGCGGCCACCTGCTGGATGAGGGTGCCGACCCTGGGACTGCCGGTGAAGCTGATGTGGTCGATGCCGGGGTGGCGCGCCAGGGCGTCGCCCACCTCGTGGCCGTAGCCGGTGACGATGTTGATGGCGCCGGGCGGAAAGCCGGCCTCGGCCGCCAGCTGCGCCACCCGCAGCAGCGACAGGCAGGCGTCCTCAGCCGGCTTGACGACGCAGCAGTTGCCGGCCGCCAGCGCGCCGCCGACGCTGCGGCCGAAGATCTGCATCGGGTAGTTCCAGGGGATCACGTGGCCGGTCACGCCGTGGGGCTCGCGCCAGGTGAAGACGCTGTAGCCGCTCTGGTAGGGCAGGGTCTCGCCGTGCAGCTTGTCGCAGGCGCCGGCGTAGAACTCGAAGTAGCGCGCCAGCGCGGCGGCGTCGGCCCGGGCCTGCTGGGTGGGTTTGCCGCAGTCGCGTTGCTCCAGGGCGGCCAGTTCGTGGGCGTGCTCGGCGACCTTGCGCGACAGGGCCATCAGCAGGCGCCCGCGCTCGGCGGCCGTCAGCCGGCTCCAGCGCTCGTCAAAGCAGGCGCGGGCCGAGCGCACGGCGCGGTCGATGTCGCGCGCGTCGCTGCGTTGCAGCTCGTCGAAGGGCTGGCCGTCGGACGGGTCGATCACCGGCAGGGTGTGGCCCGACAGGGACGGAACGGAAGCGTTGTCGATGAAATTCAGTGCCATGTGGGCAATTGTGCGCCCAAACCGCGCGGCCACCTGGCGTGAGTCGGCATGGAGAGCCTGAAAGGCCTTTGCACCCGACGCAGACAGCGCCAGCAGCTATCAAATTCATAGTTTCTGACGGTGCCCGATGTGCCACTGGACGGGCCGGGGGCACAATGCCTGCCGTCCGCCTGCCGATTGCCCGCCGTGACGCCCCCGCCCAGCACGCCCGTCGCCCGCCTGCCCGCCGGCATCTGGATGCTGGGTGTCGTCAGCCTGCTGATGGACATCTCCAGCGAGATGATCCACGCGCTGCTGCCCCTGTTCATGGTTGGCTCGCTGGGCATGAGCGTGGCGCTGGTGGGGCTGCTGGAGGGCCTGGCCGAGGCGACGGCGCTGGTGCTGAAGGTGTTCTCGGGCGTGTTCAGCGACTGGTTTGGCAGGCGCAAGCCGCTGGCGGTGCTGGGTTACGGGCTGGGCGCGGCCACCAAGCCGCTGTTCGCGCTGGCCACCGGGGCGGGCATGGTGGTCGCCGCGCGCCTGCTGGACCGCGTGGGCAAGGGCATCCGCGGCGCGCCGCGCGACGCGCTGGTGGCCGACATCGCGCCGCCCGCGCAGCGCGGCGCTGCCTTCGGGCTGCGGCAGTCGCTCGACACCGCGGGCGCCTTCATCGGCCCGCTGCTGGCGGTGGGGCTGATGCTGCTGTGGGCCAACGACTTTCGCGCCGTGTTCGCCGTCGCCGTCATCCCGGCGGTGCTGTGCGTGCTGCTGCTGGTGCTGGGGGTGCGCGAGCCGGAGCGCGCGGCCGGCGTGGCGCGCGTCAACCCGATCGGCCGGGCCAGCCTGAAGCGCCTGCCGCGCGCCTACTGGTGGGTGGTGGCGGTGGGCATGGTGTTCACCCTGGCGCGCTTTTCCGAGGCCTTCCTGGTGCTGCGCGCCGAGCAGACCGGCATCGCCCTGGCGCTGGTGCCGCTGGTGATGGTGGCCATGAACGCCGTCTATGCGCTCACCGCCTATCCGTTCGGCAAGCTCGGCGACCGCGTCGCGCACCGCCGCCTGCTGTGGTGGGGCCTGGCGGTGCTGGTGGCGGCCGACGTGGTGCTGGCGCTCAGCACGCACTGGGGCGGCCTGCTGCTGGGCGTGGCGCTGTGGGGCGTGCACATGGGCATGACGCAGGGCCTGCTGGCCGCCATGGTGGCCGACACCGCGCCGGACGATCTGCGCGGCACCGCCTATGGGTTCTTCAACCTGACGAGCGGCCTGGCCATGCTGGTGGCCAGCGTGGTGGCCGGCCTGCTGTGGCAGTACCTGGGCGCGGCCTGGACGTTCGGCGTCGGCGCGCTGTTCTGCGGGCTGGCCATGCTGGGCCTGAGCATGCCGGCTCGGGCCTGGGCGGGCCGCGCCTGAGCGCGGAGGGCCGGGCCACGCCGTGTCGCTGTGGCGTCCGCTGCGGCGTGTCGTGCGCGGCCCGGCGCCGAGTCCTGCGTTGTGCGGTCGGGCCACGAAAAAGCCCGCCGAATGGCGGGCTTGGGGTGACGGCTTGCCAGCGAGCCGGGCTTACTGCAGCGTCACCTCGACGCGGCGCGCCTGCGGGCCGCTGCCGGCCTGGATGTCCTCGGGCTTCTGCAGCTGCATCTGCTCCTCGGTCACGCCCAGGCTCTTGAGCAGCGCGGCCACGGCCACGGCGCGCTGCTTGGCGACCTCGGCGTTGGCGGCGGCGCTGCCGGTGCTGTCGACGTAGCCGCTGATGGCGGCCTTCTTGCCCGCCTTCACGCCGCTGACGATGGTGGCCAGCGCCTGCGCGCCGTCGGGGTGCGGCTCGGCCTTGCCGGTGGCGAAGTAGAACAGCACCTTCTCGCCTTCGACCACCACCGAGGCGGCGTCATCGGCCGCCGCGGCCGGTGCCGGCGTCGTGGCAGGCGCCGTGGCGCTGACCTGGGCCGTCGGCGCGGTGGCGGCGGCGCTGGCGCCGGCCTTGCCGCCGTGCATGCTCACCACCAGGGGCACGATCAGCAGGGCCACGATGTTGATGATCTTGATCAGCGGGTTGACGGCGGGGCCGGCGGTGTCCTTGTAGGGGTCGCCCACGGTGTCGCCGGTGACGGCGGCCTTGTGCGCCTCGCTGCCCTTGCCGCCGTGGTGGCCGTCCTCGATGTACTTCTTGGCGTTGTCCCAGGCGCCGCCGCCGGTGCACATGGAGATGGCGACGAACAGGCCGGTGACGATGGTGCCCATCAGCAGACCGCCCAGCGCCTTGGGGCCCAGCACCAGGCCGACCACGATCGGCACCGCCACGGGCAGCAGGCTGGGGATCATCATTTCCTTGATCGCGGCGCCGGTGAGCATGTCCACGGCCTTGCCGTATTCGGGCTTGCCGGTGCCTTCCATGATGCCCTTGATCTCGCGGAACTGGCGCCGCACCTCCTCGACCACGCTGCCAGCGGCGCGACCGACGGCCTCCATCGCCATGGCGCCGAACAGGTAGGGGATCAGGCCGCCGATGAACAGGCCGACGATCACCATCGGGTCGGACAGGTCAAAGCTGATGGCCTGGCCGAAGCTCTCCAGCTTGTGCGTGTAGTCGGCGAACAGCACCAGCGCGGCCAGGCCGGCCGAGCCGATGGCGTAGCCCTTGGTGACCGCCTTGGTGGTGTTGCCCACGGCGTCCAGCGGGTCGGTGATGTCGCGCACGGCGGGCGGCATCTCGCTCATCTCGGCGATGCCGCCGGCGTTGTCGGTGATGGGGCCGTAGGCGTCCAGGGCGACCACGATGCCGGCCATGCTGAGCATCGACATGGCGGCCACCGCCACGCCGTACAGGCCGGCCAGCGAGTAGGCCGCGACGATGGCGATGCAGACGAAGATCACCGGCCAGGCGGTGGACTTCATGGACACGCCGATGCCGGCGATGATGTTGGTGGCGTGGCCGGTGGTGGAAGCCTGGGCCACGTGCTTGACCGGGGCGTACTGCGTGCCGGTGTAGTACTCGGTGATCCACACCAGCGCCGCCGTCAGCACCAGGCCGACCACGCAGGCGCCGAACAGCTTCATGACGGCGCCGCTGCCGCCCAGAGCGTTGTCGGGGATGATCCAGCTGGTGACGAACCAGAACGCGATGAGCGACAGCACGCCGGCGATCGCCAGGCCCTTGTACAACGCCGGCATGACGTTTTTCATGCCCGGGCTGGCCTTGACGAAGAAGGTGCCGATGATGGAGGCGATGATGGACACGCCGCCCAGCGCCAGCGGGTACAGCACGGCCTGCGTCGGCGCGGCGGTGACCATCAGGGCGCCCAGCACCATGGTGGCGATCAGCGTCACGGCGTAGGTCTCGAACAAATCGGCCGCCATGCCGGCGCAGTCGCCCACGTTGTCGCCCACGTTGTCGGCGATCACGGCGGGGTTGCGCGGGTCATCTTCGGGAATACCGGCTTCGACCTTGCCCACCAGGTCAGCGCCGACGTCGGCGCCCTTGGTGAAGATGCCGCCGCCCAGACGCGCGAAGATGGAAATCAGCGAGGAGCCGAAGGCAAAGCCGATCAACGGGTTGAGCGCGTTGGCGTCGGCCGCCGTGCCGCCCAGGAACCAGTAGAACCCGGCCACGCCCAGCAGGCCCAGGCCCACCACCAGCATGCCGGTGATGGCGCCGCCGCGGAAGGCCACGTCCAGCGCCGGACCGATCCCCTTGGTGGCCGCCTGCGCGGTGCGCACGTTGGCGCGCACCGACACGTTCATGCCGATGAAGCCGCAGGCGCCCGAGAGCAGCGCGCCGACCACGAAGCCGATGGCCGTCTTGACGTCCAGTGCCAGGGCGATCAGGATCGCCAGCACCACGCCGACGATGGCGATGGTCTTGTACTGCCGGGCCAGGTAGGCCGCCGCGCCGGCCTGGATGGCCGCCGCGATCTCCTGCATGCGGGCGTTGCCCGCGTCCTGGGAAAGTATCCAGCCGCGTGCCCAGAAGCCGTAGACCACGGCCACCAGCCCGCAGACGAGCGCCAGAATCAGCGCCGAATTGCCTGTCATTTGAAATCACTCCTCGCTTAAGCGTTGCGCTTCGAGAGGAGCCAGGCGCATTGACCCGCAAGCGGCAACGCAGCCGGCCCCCTCACTGCGTTGCTTCCTCGCGTCCTCGATCGTGCCGCGATTGGCCAACCGTGCAATTTTACGCGGATCGCGCCGGTGTTCCGGGCCTGTGAGCCCCAAACAGTAATGTCCCGGTGTTCCGGGCCGCAAGGGGGGCGAAAGTAAAATCCGGCCCAATCGCGAGTTTCCTCAACCTTCAACCCGAAAAGAACATACCGTCATGCCACTGGACCGCATCTCTCCCGGCAGCAAGCTGCCCGAAGAATTCAACGTCATCATCGAAATCCCGATGGATGCCGACCCGATCAAGTACGAGGTCGATGACGAAACCGGCGCGCTGTTCGTCGACCGCTTCATGACGGTGGCCATGTACTACCCCACCAACTACGGCTACATCCCGCAGACGCTGGCGGGCGACGGCGACCCGGTGGACGTGCTGGTGGTCACGCCCTATCCGCTGCAGGCCGGCGTGGTCATCACCTGCCGCGCCGTCGGCATCCTGAAGATGGAAGACGAGGCCGGCATCGACGGCAAGGTGCTGGCGGTGCCGATCGACAAGGTGTCCTCCATGTACAGCCGCTGGAAGAAGATCGAGGACGTCAACGCCATGCGGCTGGAGGCCATCACCCACTTCTTCCAGCACTACAAGGACCTGGAGCGCGGCAAGTGGGTCAAGGTGCTGGGCTGGGAAGGCCCCGAGATGGCGCAGAAGGAAGTGAGCGACGGCGTCGCCAACTACCGCAAGGCGCACGCCGGGCGCTGAACCGCACGCGCACCTTGGCCGGGTTCATGCATGAATTCGGCCATCAAGGCAGGCGGGGCGAGCGCCAACAGCTATTGTTTTGATAGTTTCTGGCGAGTCGAATGCGGCGGCGCCGCTGGGTATCATCGCGCCCAAGCCGATGCCTGCCATGTCCCCGACCGCACCCCGCCGTTCCCGCTCGCCGCTGGCGGCAGCCATCGTGGCCGAGGCGGTGCGGCGCATCGAAGCCGACGGCCCGCTGGATGACGCGGCCGCGCTGGCGCAGGCCTTTCGCACCCGACCCACCCGCGGCGAGCAGCTGCTGGAGCGCGCCTGGCTGCTCGGCCAGCGCCTGGGTCTGCCGGCCCAGCTGGCGCGCGGGCGCCAGGCGGGGTGGGGCGTGCTGCTGGCGCTGGCGCTGCTGGTGGCGCTCACCGGCCTGGGGCTGGCGCGCGCCGTGCTGGGCGAGGGCCGCCACATCAATGCCGTGGCGGCCTTCGTCAGCCTGCTGGGCCTGCACGGACTGACCCTGACCCTGTGGCTGCTGGGCCTGTTGCTGCCGGCGGCGCGACGCGCCGGGGCGCCGCTGGGCCGGCTGGCCCTGTGGCTGACGGCGCACCTGCCGCTGGCGCGCGGCCCGCACGCGCTGACCCTGCTGCGGTCGCTGGGCACGGTGCTGCGGCGCCACGGACTGCTGATCTGGCTGACGGGCGCCATCAGCCACGGCATCTGGACGCTGGCCTTCGTCATCACGCTGGCGGTGCTGCTGTTCGGCTTTGCCTTCCACGCCTACACGCTGAGCTGGGAAAGCACCATCCTGAGCGCCGGCTTCTTTCAGCGCTTCGTGCAGCTGAGCGGCGCGCTGCCGGCGCTGCTGGGCTTTCCGGTGCCCGATGCGGCCGCCGTGCAGCAGGTCGGCAATCTGGCGGCGGGCGGGGCGGCGGGCATCAGCCAGCGCGACTGGGCCTGGTGGCTGATCGGCTGCGTGGCGGTGTACGGCCTGCTGCCGCGCGCGCTGCTGGCGGCGTTGAGCGCGTGGCGCTGGCGTGCCGGGCAGGCGCGGCTGGCGCGGCTCGACATGACCGATCCCTACGTGCGCGCGCTGATGGTCCGGCTCGACGCGCTGGAGCCGCCGCCCGAGGTGATCGACGCCGAGCAGCGCGCGCCGGCCGGGCCCCCGCCGGCGTTGCCGACGGCGGCGCCCGGCGCGCCCGGCACGCTGGCGGTGATCGGCTTCGAGCTGCCGCCCGAGCAGGCCTGGCCGCTGCCCGGCCTGCCGGCAGGCAGCACGGCGCCGCTGCGCATCGCCGGCGGCGCGGCCGAGCGCGAGGCGGCGCTGGCGCAACTGGCCGCGCACCGGCCCGATGCGCTGCTGCTGGCGGTGCATGCGCCGTCCAGCCCCGACCGCGGCACGGCGCGCTTTCTGCGCGAAGCCTTGCCGACCAGCCGCCGTGCCGCCGTGCTGGCGCTCGGCCCCCGCGGGGCAGGGCGCTGGCGCGACTGGCTGGATTCAGAGGGTTTTCAGGCTGTCGCGATTGTGCAATCTGCGCCAGCAGCTATGGATTGGATAGCATCCGGGGAGGTGTCCGGGCATGAATGAGGCGCTGCGCATCGCCGTCGTTGGCCACACCAATGCCGGCAAGACCTCGCTGCTGCGCACGCTCACGCGGCGCGTCGACTTCGGGCAGGTGTCCGATAGGCCCGGCACCACGCGCCACGCCGAGGCCGTCGAGCTGCGGCTGGACGGCCGGCGGGCGGTGCGCTTTGTCGACACGCCGGGGCTCGAGGATTCGGTGGCCTTGCTCGATTTCCTGTCGCGCCAGCCGGGCGATTCGCGCCCCGAGCGCGTGCGTGCCTTCCTGGCCGGGCCCGAGGCGCGGGCCAGCTTCGAGCAGGAATCCAAGGTGCTGCGCGCGCTGCTGGAGCAGGCCGACTGCGCCATGCTGGTGATCGACACGCGCGAGCCGGTGCTGCCCAAGCACCGCGCCGAAATCGAGATCCTGGCCAGCTGCGCGCGGCCCATCCTGCCGGTGCTCAATTTCGTGCGCGACGGCGCCAGCCGGCGCGACGACTGGCACCGGGCACTGGAAGAAAGCAACCTGCACGCGCGCGCCGAGTTCGACGTGGTGGCGCCCTTCATCGGCGCCGAGCAGCAGCTCTACACCGACCTGGGCAGCCTGCTGCCGGCGCGCCGGGCCCAGCTGCAAGCCATCACCGCGGCGCTGGCCCAGGCCGAGCGCGAGCGCCGCCAAGCGGCCTGCCGCCTGATCGCCAGCACGCTGATCGACGTCGCCGCCCAGCGCCGCAGCCTGCCGGCCGACGAGTTTGCCGATCCGCAGCGCCAGCAGACCTTCGTGCGCGACTTCCAGGGTCAGGTGGGCCGCCACGCCCGCCGCGCGGTGGACGAGCTGCTGGCGCTGTACGCCTTTCGCACCGACGACGCCGAGCTGTCCGAGCTGCCGTTGCCGGACGGCCGCTGGGAAGACGACCTGTTCAACCCCGAGCTGCTGCTGCAGGCCGGCAAGCGCCTGGGCCTGGGCGCGATGATCGGCGCCGGCGTGGGCGTTGTGGCCGACGTGGCGCTGGCCGGCCTGTCGCTGGGCGCCGCCACCACCCTGGGCGCCACCGTGGGCGGCGCCGTGTCGGGCGGCTGGCGGCCGCTGTGGCGCAAGCTGCGAAACCGCATCGACGGCGTGCAGGAGCTGACGGTGGAAGACCCGGTGCTGCTGCTGCTGGCCGACCATTTGCTGGCCCTGACGCGCGCGCTGGCGCGGCGCGGCCACGCAGCGCAGCAGCGCCTGCAGGTGCGCGGTACGCAGGCGGACAAGGGCTGGCTGGATGAAGGCTTGCGCGATCTGGTGCGTGAGCTGGGGCCCGCGCGAGGGCGCCCGCAATGGGAGCGCGGCACCGGCAGCGCCGTGGCCGACGCCGACCGGCAGGCGCTGGAATCGGCCCTGGCGCGGCGGTTGGACGGACGACTGGGTCAAGAGAGTGAAGTCCTGGAACCCGTACCGCAGCGACGGCGGCTGATGTCGGATGGCTAAAATGGCCATGCATTCGACCGGAGCCAGCATGCAAGTCACCGCCACTGAAGCCAAGAACCGGTTCGGCCAGGTCTGTGCGCAGGCCAAGACCGCGCCCGTCATCGTCGAGAAGGACGGTCGACCGGACACCGTGATCGTTTCCTACGCTGACTATCAGGCGCTGACCGCGGATGCCCGCGCCAAGACGCTGGCGCAACGCCGCCGTGCGTTCAGTGCCACCTACAGAGACTGGCTGGCCGAACAGAACCGCGACTTTGAGCGGAACGGCCAGTGGAGTGACGGGTTGGTGGCCTGGCGGGATCAGGGCTGATGGCGCAGTTCGACGTTTACCTCAACCCCAACCCTGCTTCGCGCGCCGCGGTGCCGTTCGTGGTGGACGTGCAAAGCGGTCTCATCGATGCCTTGCCCACCCGTCTTGCGGCACCCCTGTCGCGCGTGGGCGCCACCCAGGTCCGCTTGCCTCTGACCCTGTGTCCGGTTTTTGAAGTGGATGGCGAACCGCTGACCTTCATGCCGCAGCTGATCGCGGCGATCGACAAACGCCTGCTGCGCAAGCCGGTCGCGTCCGTGGCCCAGCGCGCTTCGGATATCGTTGCGGCGTTGGATGCCGTGGTTTCGGGTTTCTGACGCTCTCGGATTGGATCCATGTTGAAGAAAATCGTGCTCGCCCTTCTCGCCGTGCTGCTCATGCTGGCGGCGGCGGTGGCCGTCAATACCTGGCGCCACGGCTCGCGCCAGCTGCAGGTGGCGCCGCTGGCACCGATGAAGGTCGACGAGGCGGCGGTGGCCGAACGGCTGGCGCAGGCGGTGCGGCTGCCGACCGTGTCCTCGGCCACCGATGCCCAGCTCAACGCCGAGCAGTTTCGCGCCCTGCACGCGCTGCTGCAAAAGCAGTTTCCGCGCGTGCACGCCAGCCTCAAGCGCGAGCTGGTGAACGATCTCAGCCTGCTCTACACCTGGGAAGGCGCTGATCCCAAGGCCAACGCCATCGTGCTGCTGGCGCACCAGGACGTGGTGCCGATTGCGCCCGGCACCGAGGGCGACTGGCAGCAGCCGCCGTTTGCCGGCCTGGTCAAGGACGGCTACATCTGGGGCCGCGGCTCCTGGGACGACAAGGGCAACCTGCTGGCGCAGCTGGAGGCGGTCGAGCAACTGCTGGCCGAGGGCTACCGGCCGCCGCGCACCGTCTATCTCGCCTACGGCGCCGACGAGGAGGTGGGCGGCCACCGCGGTGCCGCCCGGATCGCCGCGCTGCTCAAGTCGCGCGGCGTGCAGGCCGACTTCGTGCTGGACGAGGGCCTGCTGGTGCTGGACGGCGTGATGCCCGGCCTCAAACAGCCGGCGGCGCTGATCGGCGTGGCCGAGAAGGGCTACCTGTCGGTGCGGCTGTCGGTGTCGACCGCGCCCGGGCATTCGTCCATGCCGCCCAGGCCGGGCAGCAGCGCCATCGCCCTGCTCAGCGCCGGGCTGGACCGCCTGGAGCATGCCCAGATGCCGGCCGGCATACGCGGCGTGGCCGGCGAGATGTTCGATGTGCTGGCGCCCGAGATGGGCGGCTTCTCGCGCGTGGCGCTGTCCAACCTGTGGCTGTTCGGCCCGCTGGTGCAGCGCCAGCTGGAAGGCGGCGCCAGCACCAACGCCATGCTGCGCACCACCACGGCGCTGACCATGCTGCAGGCCGGCAACAAGGACAACGTGCTGCCCGGCCGCGCCGAGGCCACGGTCAACTTCCGCATGCTGCCGGGCGACACGCGCGAGGACGTGCTGCGCCACGTGCGCGCGCAGGTCGGGCGCGTGGTGCCCGACCAGCAACTCGAAGTCACCGGCCTGCCCGGCGGCAAGGAGGCCTCGCAGGTCGCGCCCACCGACGCGGCGCCCTACCAGACGCTGGCGCGCACCATCCGCGAGCTGTTCCCCGACGCGCTGGTGGCGCCGGGGCTGATGGTGGCGGGCACCGACTCGGTGCACTACGAGGCCATCAGCCGGCACGTGTTCAAGTTCTCGCCCATCCGCGCCGTCAGCGACGACCTGCCGCGCTTTCACGGCACCAACGAGCGCCTGGGTGTGGCGCATTACGCCAACGCGATCCGCTTCTATCACCGCCTGATCCCGCAACTGGGGGGGCCGGGCGGCAGCGCCGGGCGCTGAGCGGCTTACACTCGCCGCGGGCAGGGCCGGTGCGCGCGCCGGCCGTTCAAAACCGGAGGAACCACCATGAGGTTTTTCATCGCCAGTCTGTCGATTGCCGCCGTGCTGGGCGCCGCCACCGGCGCGCAGGCCGCCTGCTACACCGTGCTGGGGCCCAAGGGCCAGATCCTGTCCGAGAGCCCCAACCCGCCGGTGGACATGTCGCTGCCCTTGCACCAGAGCGTGCCCGAGCGCTTTGGCAGCGGCGCGGTGATGGTGTTCGGCCTGACCGACGGCGCCTGCGGCCAGACCGTCGATCTGGACGACGCGCTGCTGCCGACCGTGGCGGCGCTGCGCCAGGACGGGCGAGCGCGCGCGCGGGCCCCGCGCCGCGACCGCGAATGAGCGTGGCCCGCCCCGGGCTGGCTCAAGCGCCCGGCCGGCGAAAGGGCGAGCGCCCGTCCAGCAACTGCAGATAGCCGTCGACGCCCGCCGATTCGCGCGCCAGAAAGCGCGCCACCGCGTCGGCGAAGGCCGGATGCGCCAGCCAGTGCGCGCTGTGCGTGGCCACCGGCAGCAGGGCGCGGGCCATCTTGTGCTCGCCCTGCGCGCCGCCCTCGAAGCGCGCCACGCCGTGGCGGATGCACCAGTCGAGCGGCTGGTGGTAGCAGGCCTCGAAGTGCAGGCCGTCCACGCGCTCCAGCGCACCCCAGTAGCGGCCGTATGCAACGGTTTCGGGGTTTGAAGTGTTTTGGCCTCCGGCGCTTGACTGGCGAGCGCCAACAGCTATCAAACTGGTAGCAATCGGGTGGCCGTCGCGCTCGGCCACGAACAGCACCCAGGCGTCGGCCAGCTCGCGCGCCATGCGGGCAAAGAAATCGGGCGTCAGGTAGGGCGCGTTGCCGTGCTCCAGGTAGGTGCGCCGGTAGCAGCGGTAGAACAAGGCCCAGTCGGCCGGCGAGATGTCGGCGCCGGCCGCCCAGCGAAAGCGCACGCCGGCCTCGGCCACCTTGCGGCGCTCCTGGCGAATCTTCTTGCGCTTATCCTGCGTCAGCGCGGCCAGCAGCGCGTCGAAGTCGGCGAAGGGTCGGCCGCTGGCCGGATCCCGGTTGGTCCAGTGAAACTGCACCTGCCCGCGGCGCATCAGGCCGGCGGCGTCGCAGGCGGCCAGGTCGGCGGCGTCGCCGTACAGCAGGTGCAGCGACGACAGCCGGTGCCCGGCGCACCAGTCGCGCACGGCGGTGATCAGGGCGCGGCGCGCCGCCTCGTCGCGCGCCAGCAGGCGCGTGCCGGGCACGGGCGTGAAGGGCACGGCCACCAGCGCCTTGGGGTAGTAGGCCAGGCCGTGCTCGGCGTAGGCGTTGGCCCAGGCCCAGTCGAACACGTATTCGCCATAGGAATGCGTCTTCAGGTAGAGCGGGCAGGCCGCGGCGAGCTGGTCGCCGTCCCACAGCAGCATGAAGCGCGGCGTCCAGCCGGTGGGCGGCACGGCGCTGCCGCTGTCGTGCAGCGCGGCCAGGTATTCGGCGCGCATGAAGGGCGTGGGGGTGGGCTGGCGCGCCAACAGGGCGTTCCAGCGCGCCACCGGCAGCTGCGCGGGCGTGTCGACGATCTGCGGCGCCAGCCGCCCGCCGGCCACCCCGTCCGCCGCGTTACGATACGCGCCCGCTCCGTCACCTGCCTGCATTCATGTCCTTCCAGATTTGCGTTGCCCAGCTCAACCTGGTGGTGGGCGACCTGCCGGGCAACGCCAGGCAGATCATCGATGCCGCCCACGCCGCGCACGCGCGGGGCGCGCGCCTGCTGCTGACGCCGGAGCTGTCGCTCGGCGGCTATATCGCCGAAGACCTGTTCCTGCGCCCGGCGTTCGTCGCCGCCTGCGATGATGCCCTGAACCAGGTGGCCCGCGAGACGGCGGGGTTGAGCGGCCTGGCCATCGTGGTGGGCCACCCGGTGAACGCCGCGCCCGCGGGGGCCGGCGCCGACGCGCCGCAGCGCACCAACGCCGCCAGCGTGCTGCGCGACGGGCAGGTGATCGCGCACTACGCCAAGCGCCTGCTGCCGAACTACGAGGTGTTCGACGAGCGCCGCTATTTCTCCCCCGGACAGGGCAGCTGCGTGTTCGCCATCGACGACGTGCGGGTGGGCCTGCTGATCTGCGAGGACGCCTGGTTCGACGAGCCGGCCGCCGCCGCGCGTGCCGCGGGCGCCGAGCTGCTGGCGGTGATCAACGCCTCGCCATTTCATCTGGGCAAGGGCGCCGAGCGTGAGGCCGCCATGGCGCGGCGCGCCCGCGCCTGCGGCCTGCCGCTGGTGTACGCCAACCTGGTGGGCGGGCAGGACGAAGTGGTGTTCGACGGTCGCTCGCTGGCCGTCGCCGCCGACGGGCGACTGGTGGGTCGCGCCCCGACATTCAAGGAAAACCTGTTCTTCGTGCAGGTCAGTCGCGCGCCGGCAGCTATCGAATTGAAAGCAGACGTGGCCGCCGAACAGACGCCCGAGGCTGAGCTGTGGGATGCGCTGGTGCTGGGCCTGCGCGACTACGTGGAGAAAAACGGCTTCCAGCGCGTGGCGCTGGGCCTGTCCGGCGGGCTGGATTCGGCGCTGGTGCTGGCGCTGGCCGTCGACGCCCTGGGCGCCGCCCGCGTTCGCACCGTGATGATGCCCAGCCCCTACACCGCCGGCATGAGCCTGGAGGACGCGCGCGAGATGGCGCGGCGCCTGGGCGTGGAGCACGACGAGCTGTCCATCCTGCCCGCCTTCGAGGCCCTGCGGGCCACGCTGGCGCCGCTGTTCGCCGGCCGCGGCGAGGACCTGACGGAGGAAAACATCCAGGCGCGCATCCGCGGCGTGCTGCTGATGGGGCTGTCCAACAAGCTGGGGCACCTGATCCTGACCACCGGCAACAAGAGCGAATACGCGGTCGGCTACTGCACGCTGTATGGCGACATGTGCGGGGGTTTCGCGCCGATCAAGGACGTGGTCAAGACCACCGCCTACCGGCTGGCGCGCTGGCGCAACGCGCACGACCCCCATGGCACCGGTGCCGGGCCGATACCCGAGCGCATCATCACCCGCCCGCCCAGCGCCGAGCTGCGCCCGGGCCAGACCGACCAGGACAGCCTGCCGCCCTACGAGGTGCTGGACGCCATCATCGCCCGCTACGTCGAGGAAAATGCCAGCATCGCCGAGCTGCTGGCCGAGGGTTTTGCGCCGGCCGACGTCGACCGCGTGACCCGGCTGATCAAGTCCAGCGAATACAAGCGCCAGCAATCGGCGGTCGGCACCCGCGTCACCCGCCGGGCGTTTGGCAACGACTGGCGTTATCCTATGACCCACAGATTCAGAGTCTGACCGCTTCAGGAGCATTCATGAAACAAATCACCGCCATCATCAAACCGTTCAAGCTGGAGGAAGTGCGCGAGGCGCTGGCCGAAGTGGGCGTCACTGGCTTGACGGTGACCGAAGTCAAGGGTTTTGGTCGCCAGAAGGGCCACACCGAGCTGTACCGTGGCGCCGAGTACGTGGTCGACTTCCTGCCCAAGGTGATGATCGAGGTGGTGGTGACCGACGCCGACGTCGATCGCTGCGTCGAGGCCATCGTCAAGTCGGCGCGCACCGGCAAGATCGGCGACGGCAAGATCTTCGTCACCGCCGTCGAGCGCGTGGTGCGCATCCGCACCGGCGAAGAGGACGACGCCGCCGTCTGAGAGGCTGAGAGTCTTTTGCCCATGCCCGCCTTGCACGCCAAAACACCGCTGCTCGTCGTTGCAAATGCTCGCCATGGCTCGGGCCATGGCTGTGCTTTGCGCCTAGATCAGCGGCGTTTTGACGCGCTTTTCGGGCAAGCACAAAAAACTCTCAGCCTCTGAGCGCGGCGCGCGCCGCCCCGGCGTACCAGGCCCGCGGCCGCGTGTGTGCCGCGGGCTTTTTTGTGTCCGTGCACCGCCTCGGGCGGCATCAGCCACGCCCGCCCGGCGGCGTGACCCGGGCCAGGGGCGGCCCGCGAGGTCGCGTGCGTGACATGGGCCTTTGCCAGCCACGCGGGCGTCGCTAGGATGCGAATCGAAGGACGACCCAAGGAGACCCCGCCCATGCGCCCCCATCACGCGTTCTGGCCCAAGCGCCTGCCCCACCGCATCACTCCGCCGGCCACCTCGCTGTGGCAGAACCTGGCCATCAGCGCGCTGCGCTACCCGGACAAGCCGGCCACCGTGTTCTTCGGCACGGTGCTGACCTGGGCGCAGATGAAGCATGCCGCCGAGCGCCTGGCCGCGCGCCTGCAGGCGCTGGGCGTGGCCAAGGGCGACCGCGTGCTGCTGGACATGCAGAACACGCCGCAGCTCATCATCGCCCACTTCGCCATCCTGCGCGCCGACGCCGTGGTGGTACCGGTCAACCCGATGAACCGGGCCGAGGAGCTCAAGCACTACATCACCGACCCGGATGCCCGCGTGGCCATCACCACCGCCGATCTGGCCGGCGAGATCGCCGCCGCCTCCAATGCGCTGCCGCCCGGCCAGCGCCTGACGCACCTGATCGTGTCGCACTACACCGACGCCTTCGACGCCGACGTGCAGGGCGACGACGCGCCACCGGCGCCCTGGCGCGACTGGCTGCTGACGCGCCATGCGCTGCCCACGCTGGACGGTGGCCAGGTCCACGCCTGGCCCGACGCGCTGGCCTGGGACGGGCCGCTGGCCGACAGCACGGTGGGCCCGCGGGATTTGTCGGTGCTGCCCTACACCAGCGGCACCACCGGCCTGCCCAAGGGCTGCATGCACACGCACGGCTCGATCATGCACAACGCGGTGGCCTCCAGCCTGTGGGGCGCCGGCTCGGCCGAGACGGTGGCGCTGGTGGTGGTGCCGATGTTCCACATCACCGGCATGGTGTCGGTCATGCACACGGCGGTGTATCTGGGCGCCACCATGATCCTGATGCCGCGCTGGGACCGCGAGCTGGCCGGGCGCCTGATCTCGCGCTGGCAGGTGACCAACTGGACCAACATCCCCACCATGGTCATCGACCTGCTGGCCAGCCCCAACTTCGCCAGCTTCGATCTGTCCAGTCTGCGCATCATCGGCGGCGGCGGCGCGGCCATGCCGGCGGCGGTGGCGCAGCGGCTGGAAGACCAGTACGGCCTGAAGTACGCCGAGGGCTATGGCCTGACCGAAACCGCGGCGCCCTCGCACCAGAACCCCATGGACCGGCCCAAGCAGCAGTGCCTGGGCATCCCGTTCCTGAGCACCGACGCCCGCGTGGTCGACCCCGAGACGCTGCAAGAGGTGCCGCGGGGCGAGCAGGGCGAGATCGTGGTCTGTGGCCCGGAAGTGTTCCAGGGCTACTGGAAGCGCCCCGACGCCACGGCGGCGGCCTTCTTCGAGCTGGAAGGCCAGCGTTTTTTCCGCACCGGTGATCTGGGCCGGGTGGATGAGGAGGGCTACTTCTTCATCACCGACCGTCTGAAGCGCATGATCAACGCCAGCGGCTTCAAGGTCTGGCCGGCCGAGGTCGAGGCGCTGATGTTCAGGCACCCGGCCATCCAGGAAGCCTGCGTGATCGGCTTCAAGGACGCCTACCGCGGCGAGTCGGTCAAGGCGGTGGTGGTGCTGCGCGCCAGCCACCAGGGACAGGTGAGCGAGCAGGACATCGTCGACTGGTGCCGCGAGCACATGGCGGCCTACAAGGTGCCGCGCGTGGTGCAATTCGTCGCCAGCCTGCCCAAGAGCGGTACCGGCAAGGTGATGTGGCGCGCCCTGCAGGAAGCCGAGGCCAAGGCATCGGTGGATTGATAGGCCACCGGCGCCCGACCAAAGAGCGCCGGCAGCTATAAAAATAATAGTTTGTGCTCACGGCGCCCGGTCAACGCACCGACAGCGGGGCGTTGGGCGTCAGGCCGTGCATTTCGGGCGCGTACAGCGCCTCCACGCGGCTGGGCGGCAGCTGGAACCGGCCGGGGTTGTTCAGCCGCACGGTGTAGCTCAGGCTGATCTTGCCCTTGGGCAGGTATTCGTAATAGGCCCGGAAGGCCTCGAAGCCGCGCTCCTCGAAGGCCAGCCAGCCCTGGCCGCTGCGCCGCTCGCCCTGGGTGGCGATGTCGGAGTCGCGCCCCAGCCCGCTGCCCAGGATGGTGGCGCCGGCGGGCACCGGGTCGGTGATGGCGACCCAGGTCATGTCGGCGCGGGTGGCGATGTCCAGCGTCACCCGCAGCACGTCGCCGCGCGAATACTGGCCGGCCGGCAGCTTGGGGTCGGCCTGCTCGACGGGGGTGACGCTGCGCGTGATCTGGTAGCCGTCGGCCACCGGCGCGGTCAGCGGCACGGCCGCCAGCGACTGCACGGTCAGCCACGGCTTGCCGCTGCCCTGGTGGGTGACCGTGAGCGGCGCGGGCGCGCCAGGCGGCGCCGGCCAAGGCAGCAGCAGGCTGTTGCCGCTCCACTGGCCCGGGGTGGCGGGGGCGCCGAACAGGCTGCGCGCATGCGCCGCGCCGCCGGGGTCGTCGGCCTTGACGCGCGCCACCTTCGACCAGTCCACCTTGCCCCGCGCGTCGCCCAGCGCGGCCTGGGTGGTGCCGGCCACGGGTTCGGATTCGCGCGCGCGCGCCAGTTGTTCCAGCGCCAGCCCGCCCCACAGGTTGGCGGTGGTGGTGGTCCAGGCGCCGCCGCGCTGGCGCGCGATGAAGCCGCTGGCCAGGCGGCCCAGGTCGGCCTGCCAGGCCGGGTCGTCCAGCACGGTGAGCAGCAGGCGCGCGCTGTTGACGTCGCCGCCGGCCATCAGCCACCACCAGTGGTCGTCCTGCTCGGTGCTGAACACCAGGCGCGTGCCCTGGTAGGACAGGCGCGCGCGCAGGATCTGCTCGGCCTCCCGCAGGCGCGCGCGCTGCTCGGGGATGCCGGGCACGCGCCGCAGCACGTTGATCCAGTCGATCACGGCGCTGGTGGGCCACTGGTTGGGCGCGATGCTCAGGCTGCTGGCCATGGCCGGGCGGGCGGCGCCGTGGCGCGACAGCGCTTCCAGGGCGGCCAGCTTGCGCACGTCCAGATCGCCGCGCGGCGACCAGTGCTTGCGCTCGACGCGGCCTTCGACGAACTGCGTCAGACCGGCGATCATCCGCGCGCGCGATTCGGCCGGCAGGGCAAAGGCCGCGTCCAGGCGCGACGCCTCGTGGGTGGCGGCCAGCAGCCAGGCCGTGAGGGTGTCGCTGCCACGGTGCTCGTCGCCCGCGCGCGGCGGGAAGTAGTAGGCCAGGCCGTCGGCGTCCAGGTACACCGGCAGCTGGGCGGCGGTCTTGTGCCACAGCGCCTTGTCGCGCAGGCCGATGGCGACGCTGGCCTGCTGCTCCAGGCACGAATAGGGATAGCGCGCGAACCAGTCGCGCACGCCGGGCAGGCCGTCGGCCAGCGTGGGTTGCAGCGCCAGCCCGATGCCGCCGCGCCCGGGCAGGGCGCCGGCGGGGGCGGCCACATCCAGCGTCAGCGGGCCGTCCAGCTGGGTCAGCGTGGCCTGCTGCACGGTGACGGGCACGGCGGGCAGCACGCGCTGGCTGAGCTTGAGCGCGTCGCGCGCGCCGCTGGCGCGGTCGCGTGCCTCGACTTCCCACAGGATCTCGCCGCTGCGCAGCGCGGCCAGCTCGGGCGGGGCGGTGACGTCCCAGCCGACTTCGCGCGCCTCGCCGGCGGGGATGTCGACGCTCCGCGGCTGCAGCTCGATCAGCGTGGCGCGCGGGCTGAGCTGCACCTGCATCGGCTTGTCGGTGGTGTTGCGCAGCGTCAGCAGCGCGCGGTACTGGTCGCCCGCGCGCACCAGCGGCGGCAGGCCGCCGATGATTTGCAGGTCCTGCGTCACGCGCAGGCTGGTGTGCCCGCTGCCGAACAGGGCGGTGCCACTGTCGGCCACGGCCACCACGCGGAAGCTGGTCAGGGCGTCGTTCAGCGGCACCTCGATGTCGGCGCGGCCCTGGGCGTCGAGCGCCACGCGCGGCTGCCACAGCAGCAGCGTGTCCAGCAGCTCGCGCGTGGGCGCGCCGCCGCCGCCGTCGCCGCCGGCCGGCACCGCCTTGCGGCCGTAGTGGCGCCGACCGACGATTTCCATCTGCGCGGTGGCGGTCTGCACGCCCCAGGCGCGGCGTTGCAACATGGCGGCCAGCAGGTCCCAGCTGCGGTTGGGCAGCAGCTCCAGCAGCGCCTCGTCAACCGCGGCCACGGCGACTTCGGCGTGGGCGGCCGGCTGGCCGCCCGGCAGGCGGGCCTCGATGCGCACGCGCGCCTTGCCGCGCACCGGGTAGCTGGCCTGGTCGGCCTTGACGTCGACGGCGATGCGGTGCGCCTGGCTGCCGACCCGGATCTCGGCCATGCCCAGGCGGAACGCGGGTTTGCTCAGATCCACCAGCGCCGTGGGCGGGGCGTAGTCGCCGCGCTCGTGCCAGAACGCCTGCCACCAGTCGCGCGGGCGCTGGTAGCCCCAGGTGAAGAAGCTGTACCAGGGCACGTCGATCAGCCGCCCGCGCAGCGCCAGCACGCTGACGTAGACGTTGGGCGACCAGTTCGGGCCGACCTTCAGGCTGATGGTCGGGTCATCGCCGCGCAGCTCGACCACCTGGGTCTCGATCACGCCTTCGCGCTCGACCGCCACCAGCGCCGTGGCGCGCCGAAACGGCATGCGCACCTGAAAGCGCGCGGTGTCGCCGGCGGCGTATTCGCGCTTTTCGGGCAGCACGTCCATGCGGTCGTGGTTCTCGCCACCGAACCACAGCTCGCCCTGGCGCGTCACCCACACGCTGGCGGCGGCCTGGCTGCCGCGGCCCTGGGCGTCGCGCGCGCTCACCACCAGCTCGACCTCGCCGGCCTGCGTCAGCTTGATGTCGCAGGTCAGCAGCCCGCGCGCGTCACTGCTGCCGGTGCAAACGGTGCCCAGCTCGCGCGTTTCGGTGCGGTTGTCGTAGGTGTAGAAGCCGCCCACCATGCGCTTGCGGCTGCTGGTGGTGGTGCGGGCGACGGCCTTCACGTCCAGCGGCACGCCGGCGCGCGGCTTGCCGTCCAGGTCGAGCGCCAGCGCCTGCAGCTTGAGCGCCTGCTGCACCGAGGCCCAGCTTTCGGTGCGGATGCCGGCGATCACGCCGGCTGGCCACAGGGTGGCGCTGCCGCGCAGGGTCTGGATTTCGCCATTGGGGTCGGCGTAGCTGGCCTCCAGCACCAGCTCCTGCGGCCGCGGCGCGGCGGGGATGGGGGCGATGGTGGCCTGGCCGCTGCCCTGGCGGTCCAGCGTGACGGCCAGCTTGTCGGCCACCACGCGCTGGTCCTGGCGCGCCGTGTGTTCTTCCTCGCCGTCGCTGCCGGTCTGCGGGCCGGCGGTGCGCGGACGCGGCGGCTCGAAGCTGAAATCGTCGTAATCGGCAAACGACAGCGTCTTGCCGCGGGTGAGCGCCGACACGCGCACCGGCAGGTTGCCCGCCGGGCCGCCCGACACATAGCCCACCTGCAGCCGCACCGGCACGCTGGTGGCGGCCACCAGGGGCTCGCGCGACTGCGGGGCAATGCTGCCCTTGAGCACGGGCAGGCGGAATTCCTCGACGCGGAACTGGCCGGTCTCGATCTCCTGGCCGTCCTCGCCATCGGCCGCGTCCTGCCCGCTGGCGCGGCGCAGCGTCACCTGGTAGATGCCCAGCTTGGCCGCCTGCGGGATGGCGAAGCTGCTTTCGGCGCTGCTGCCGCCGGTGGCGGTGCGGCGCCACTGCAGCGGCTGGGTGAATTCCTGGCCGCTGCCCAGGTGGGTGATGACCAGCGTGCCGGGTGCGCGCTGGGGCAGGCCGAAGCCGGTGGCGGTCTCGGTGCGCAGCAGGTGTTTCATCGACACGGTTTCGCCGGCGCGCAGCAGGGTACGGTCGAACACCGTGTGGGCGCGCAGGTCGGGCTGCGGTTCGCTGCTGGTGGGCACGTTGAAGCGCCAGGGCTCGATGCCGCGCTGCCAGGACGACCAGGTGAAGGCCAGCTCCTCCACGCCACGCTGCGGCGCCCGCGCGCTGACGAACCAGGCCTGCTGGAAGTCGGCATGAAACTCGTCGTCGCCCGAGCAGCTGGGGGGCTGGGACGGCAGCTTGTCGAAACGGGCGATGCCCTGGGCGTCGGTGCGGGTCTCGGTCACCGGCTTGCCACGGCAGTCGGACACGCGCACCAGCGCATCGGCCACCGGCTTGCCGCTGTCCAGCGCGGTGACCCAGGCCAGCGAGCCGGCGCGCCCCAGCTTGAAGTGCACCGCCAGGTTGGTCACCAGGGCCGAGGTGCGCACGAACATCGGGCGCTGCGCGCCGTACTTGGCGTCCAGCAGCGACTCGCCCAGGCGCTGCGAGGCCAGCTCCAGCACGTGAAAGCCGGGCGCCAGCGGCACGCCGACGACCTCGAACGGGCGCTCGCCGTCCTTGGGCGTGGCGGGCAGCTCCAGCGTCTTCAGGCCGCTGCGCCCCTGCAGCAGCGACAGCGTGCGCGACTCGATCTGCTCGCGCGTCTGCTCGCTGATCGGCGCCGGCAGCTTGCCGCCGAGATCACGCCTGGCCAGCGCACGTGGCACGTAGTGCTCGTCGTAGCGCTGCACGCGCGTGAACCAGGCGATGATGTCGGCGTCGCCTTGCGGCTGCAGCGTGCTGATGTTCAGCGCCTGCGCCTTCAGCGCCGGCTCCACGCGGCGCAGCGTCAGCGGCAGCAGCGCCGGGCCGTCGGGACCTTCGGCAAAGCGCTCGATGACGCCAAACGGCGCGGCGGCGAACTTGGCCAGCGGTGGCAGGGGGCCGGTGGCCACGCGCAGCGGAAAGCTGGCGGCATTGGCCAGCGCGCGGCCGCTGGCGTCCTTCAGCTCGGCCGGCAGGTGCAGGGCGAAGGCGGTGCGCTCGGGCAGCGGGGCGGCAAAGCGCAGCCGCTCGACCAGCGCGTCGCTGTCCTGCTCTTCGTCGAACACCGGCTGGAGTTCGGTGTTGCCGGCGCGCAGCCGCGCCTGGGCGGCCTGGGCACGCGCCACCGGGGCGCTGAACTTCAGCTCGATCGGGCGGATCGGCATGCAGGCGGCCTGGGCGTTTTCGCGCTCGCAGCCGATGCTGGCGGTGAACGGCTCGCGCACGGTGAAGGCAAAGCGCCGCTCGACGCGGTTGAGTACCCCGCTCGGCGTGGCCACGCCGGCGCCGTACACCAGTTGCACGCGGGTGGCCGGGCTCAGGCGCCGGTTGCATTGCAGGGCGACGTGGCGGCCCGGCGCCTGTTGCGCGGCCTTGTCCCAGCCCAGGTGCTTGAGCAGTTCGGTGCGCGGCTGGCCTTCGAGCAGGCGCACCGGCACGCGCTCGCCCAGGCCGTCGACGGCGCACCACAGGCTGGCGGCCAGGCTTTGCGCGGTGGCGTCGCCGTTGAGCCGCAGGGCGAACACCTGCTCCTCCTCGATGGTCGAGCCGGGGTGCGGCACGAGCTGCTGGACAAACGGTCCTCCGCTATTGAATTGATAGCTTTTGGCGCCCGTCAGATCGGCGCCAGTGGGCGATTTGAACCCCGATACCGGGATGACGCGGCAACGCACGCCGGGTGGCAGATCGGCCTCGAACTGGTAGACCCACTCGCGCGCGCTGCGCCAGCGCCCCTGGCCGCGCGCGGCGGCGGCGTTGTCGCAGTCCACGCGCAGCGGGGCGGGCGCGCCGGCATCGCCAAAGCGCACGGCGTCCTCGTTGAATTTGGCCACCACCTGGCTGACGCGCGACACCTCGCCCTGCGGGCTGAGCGCGCTGATGGTCAGGGCCTGGGCGCTGGTGGCGACGACCAGGCTGCCGAGGGCGATCCAGGCGCGCCGCAGGGCGGTCGAGGGGGGCGAGGAGGCGGTCATGGCGGCAGGGCAGGGCGGGGGTGCGGGGAAGGCCTGAGCGTAACAAACCGTCCGAGCCACCACAGGCGTGGCGTGGACGCCGCGCCAACTCCCAAAGCGATAGCTGCCCGCGCGCTTCGGACAAGCGCTGGAGTACGATTTGCCCCTACGACGCCGTGATCGCCCCGCCATGGACAACCCCGCCAGCCTGCTGTCCCAACCCGCGCTGCAAGCGGCGCTGCTGGCCGCCGCCGGCGCGCTGGCCTATTGGCTCAAGGACGTGCCGGGGCTGCTGATTCAGTGGGGCAAGCGCTTTTTCATCAGCACGTTGACGGTGGATTCGCGCGACGAGTTCCTGTTTCCGGCGCTGGTCGAGCACATGGACCACCACCCCGGCCTGGCGGGCGTCAACCAGTTCACGGCGCGCAGCGTGCGCCGCGGCACCGAATACCAGAGCCTGGCCGAGGACCTGCGGGCCGGCCAGCCGCCGCGCGCCTTCCTCAGCCCGGGCGAGGGCGTGCACATCCTGCGCGTCGATGGCCGCTGGCTGTGGCTGCGGCGCGAGCTGCAGGTGGGGCAAAGCGTGTTCGAGCGCATCAGCCTGTCGACGCTGGGGCGCTCGCCGCGCTTTCTGGAGGGCTTTCTGCAGGCGGCGATCGACGCCCGCGCGGCGCGCGAGACCGACACGCTGTCGGTCTACATCCCCAACCCGTTCCATGGTGGCGACTGGATGCGCGCGCGCCTGGGCTCGCGCCGGTCGCTGGCCTCGGTGGTGCTCAAGGCCGGGCAGGCCGAGGCGCTGCTGGCCGATCTGCGGCGCTTTCTGGCCAGCCGGGCGCGCTACGCCGAACTGGGCATTCCCTGGCGGCGCGGCTACCTGCTGCACGGCCCGCCCGGCACCGGCAAGACCTCGCTGGTCACCGCGCTGGCCAGCGAGCTGCACCTGAACGTGTGCACGCTCAGCCTGGCCTCGCCCATCGTCACCGACGAGAAGATCCACACCCTGCTGGCGGCCGTGCCGCAGCGCGCGCTGCTGCTGATCGAGGACGTGGACGCGTTCTTCCGCGCCCGCGACGCCGCGCATGGCGAGGTGCGGCTGTCCTTCAGCGGCTTTCTGAACGCGCTGGACGGCGTGGCCACGCAGGAAGGCACGCTGCTGTTCATGACCACCAACCACCTGGAACGGCTGGATGCGGCGCTGATCCGCGCTGGCCGCATCGACGAGCAGGTGGAACTCGGCTGGGCCGACGAAGAGCAGCTGCGCCGCCTGTACCTGAAGTTCCACGACGACCCGGCGGCGGCGGCCGCGTTCGCCCGCGAACGCGCCGGGCAGCCGCTTGCGCCGGCGGCGGTGCAGGGCGAGCTGATGAAGCGCTTTGGCGCCGGTCAGGGCTGACAGGGCGTGCGCCAGCAGCTATGGTTGTTGTAGCGAATCGGCGCTCAATTCGCGCAGTTCCTCGTCGCTGAAGCCGGCCTGCTGCCGCGCGGCGGTGTTGAACGGCCCGCGCAGGCGTGGCGCGCCATGCTGGCGCGCGAGCAGCCGGTAGTGCGCCACCGGCTCCAGTCCCTGCCGCTGGCACAGCCAGCGGTACCAGCGGTTGCCGATGGCCACGTGGCCGATCTCCTCGCGCAGGATGAGGTCCAGGATGCCGCAGGCGGCCAGCGCGTCGGGCGTGGCCACGGCGCGCAGCTTGCGCTGGATCAGCGGCGTGGCGTCCAGCCCGCGCGCCTCCAGCGTGCGCGGCACCAGGGCCATGCGGGCGGTGATGTCGCCGGTGGTCTTTTCGCACATCGCCCACAGCCCGTCGTGCGCGGCAAAGTCGCCGTAGCGCTGGCCCAGCTGCGTTTGCAGGTGCTGGTGCAGCAGGCTGAAGTGCCGCGCCTCCTCGACCGCCACGCGCAGCCAGTCGCGGTAATACGCCTCGGGCAGGCCGGCAAAGCGCCAGATGGCGTCCAGCGCCAGGTTGATGGCGTTGAACTCGATGTGGCAGATGGCGTGGATCAGCGCCGCGCGCCCTTCGGGCGTGTGCACGCTGCGCCGCGGCACGCGGGCCGGATCGATCAGCGCGGGGCGCGCGGGGCGGCCGGGCAGGCCGGCGGGCTCCTCCAGCACCGCTTGGGGTTCTATCAAAAGTGTAGCTGCTGGCGCTTGCAGGGCGTCCACGAGAGCCAGTTTTCGCTCAAGATCGGGTTCACGCAGGGCCGCCAGGGCCAGGGGGCGCAGGTCCATTCGTAGAATTCTATGTTTCGCGCTGCAGCGACCCAAGGAGACGAGCAATGGCGGTGTATGAACTGGACGGCGTGGCGCCGCGGGTGGATCCGACGGCCTGGATCGCCGATTCGGCCGAGGTGATGGGCCATGTGCACCTGGGGCCCGACGCCAGCGTGTGGTTCGGCTGCGTGCTGCGCGGCGACACCGAAAGCATGCACATCGGCGAGGGCAGCAACATCCAGGACCTGAGCGTGCTGCACGCCGATTTCGGCCAGCCGCTGCACATCGGCCGCCACGTGACCGTCGGCCACAAGGTGATGCTGCACGGCTGCACCATTGGCGACGAGTCGCTGATCGGCATCGGCGCCGTGGTGCTGAACGGCGCCAAGATCGGCAAGAACTGCCTGGTCGGCGCCGGCGCGCTGGTGACCGAGGGCAAGGAATTTGCCGACGGCAGCATGATCGTCGGCGCACCGGCGCGCGTGGTGCGTCAGCTCACGCCCGAGCAGATCGAGGGCCTGCGCCTGAGCGCGCGCCACTACATCGACAACGCGCGGCGTTTCCGGGCCGGCTTGAAGCGGCTGGCCTGAGGCCCCATCTGCCCACGATGTCCGAACTGCACAAATTCATCTTCGACGGCCTGCCGGTGCGCGGCCAGCTGGTGCGCCTGACCGAGGCCTGGCAGGAAGTGCTGCGCCGGCGCGCCGCCAACACCCAGACCGGCGCCTGGCCGCCGCCGGTGGCCGAGATGCTGGGCGAGATGACCGCCGCCACGGTGTTGATGCAGAGCAGCATCAAGTTCGACGGTGCGCTGATCATGCAGATCTTCGGCGACGGCCCGGTCAAGCTGGCGGTGGCCGAGGTGCATCCCGATCTGCGCCTGCGCGCCACCGCCTCGGTGATGCAGGCCGTGGCGCCGGGCATGCGCCTGTCCGAGATGGTCAACCGCCAGGGCCAGGGCCGCTGCGCCATCACGCTCGACCCGCGCCAGCGCCACGAGGGCCAGCAGCCCTACCAGGGCGTGGTGCCGCTGGTCGACGAAGGCGGCGCGCCACTGCAATCGCTGGCCGGCGTGCTGGAGCACTACATGCGCCAGTCCGAGCAACTCGACACCACCCTGGTGCTGGCCGCCGACGAGCAGGTGGCCGCCGGCCTGCTGATCCAGCGCCTGCCGGTGCAGGGCCAGGACAACCTGTCGCAAAGCAGTGTGGCGCGCGACGACGACGGCGCGCCGGCCGAGGACGACTACCAGCGCATCAGCCTGCTGGCGCGCAGCCTCAAGCGCGAGGAACTGCTGGGGCTGGACGCCGACACCATCTTGCATCGCCTGTTCTGGCAGGAGCCGCTGCTGCGCTTCGCGCCCCAGGTCGGCGACGCCGGGCCGCGCTTTGCCTGCTCGTGCAGCCGCGAGCGCGTGGCCAGCATGCTTCAGGGCCTGGGGCAGCCCGAGGCGCAATCCATCCTGGACGAGCGCGGCGAGATCGAGGTGGGCTGCGACTTCTGCGGCCAGCAGCAGCGTTTCGACGCGGTCGACGTGGCGCGCCTGTTCACGCCGGCGGCGCAGCAATCGCCGCAACCGGGGTCGGTGCAGTGAGCCGTGGCGCGGACGGCGCGCTGCGCTTTGACGTCATCACCCTGTTTCCCGAGTTGTTTGCTCCTTTTTTGGAAGCTGGTGTCGCCCGCCGGGCCTACGCCAACGGCCAGATCGAGCTGAAACTGTGGAACCCGCGCGACTATGCCGACGGCAACTATCGCCGGGTTGACGATCGCCCCTTTGGCGGCGGCCCCGGCATGGTCATGCTGGCTGAGCCGCTGGCGCGCTGCCTGGCTGCCGCGCAGGCCGATCGGGCCGATGGCGCGGCGGCGCCGGTGGTGCTGTTCTCGCCCATCGGCCAGGTGCTCACGCACGCCGCCGTCGAGCGCTGGGCCGCAGGCGCTGGCGCCGTGCTGATCTGCGGCCGCTATGAAGGCATCGACCAGCGCTTCATCGACCGCCACGTCACGCACCAGATCAGCCTGGGCGACTTCGTGCTGTCGGGCGGCGAAATCGCCGCGCTGGCCCTGCTGGACGCCGTGGCGCGCCTGCAGCCCGGCGTGCTGGGCGACGAAGGCAGCCACCATCAGGACAGCTTCAACCCGGCGGTCGACGGCCTGCTGGACTGCCCGCACTACACGCGCCCCGAGCACTGGGCTGGCCTGTCCGTGCCGGCCGAGCTGCTGTCGGGTCACCATGCGCGCATTGAGGAATGGCGGCGCGCGCAGCGCCTGCGCCTGACGGCGCGCCAGCGGCCAGAGCTGATCGCGGCGGCGCGCGCCGCCGGCCGCCTGAGCGCAGCCGACGAGGCCCTGCTGGCCGACCAGGAGCGCGATACCTCCGGCTGATCGCCTTGCACGGCACGTCGCGCTATAATCAAAAGCTTTTCGATCCTCTGCCGGCCGCAGGTCAAAGGGTTGGCCTGCCATCTGAGTAGCGCGCGCACGATCGAGACGTGAGGAAACCATGAACCTGATTCAGCAGCTCGAAAAAGAAGAAATCGAGCGTCTCGGCAAGACCATCCCTGAATTTGCCCCTGGCGACACCGTGATCGTCAGCGTCAACGTCGTCGAAGGCAACCGCAAGCGCGTGCAGGCCTACGAAGGCGTGGTGATCGCCAAGCGCAACCGTGGCCTGAACAGCGGCTTCACGGTGCGCAAGATCTCCAGCGGCGAGGGCGTGGAGCGCACCTTCCAGACCTACAGCCCGCTGATCGCCAAGATCGAGGTCAAGCGCCGCGGCGACGTGCGCCGCGCCAAGCTGTACTACCTGCGCGGCCTGAGCGGCAAGAAGGCCCGCATCAAGGAAAAGCTGCCCGGCCGCGTGGCCAAGCAGGACGCCGCCGCCTGATCGGCGCGTTTGCGCTCACAATCACCACCGCCCGCGGCCTTCGGCCCAGGCGGTTTTTTCATGCCCGGCCACCGACCCGCGGGCGGACCGGGCTGTGTGCCATGAGCAATCCAACGCCCTTGTCGAAACTGCCGAATTTCGATCCGCGCCAGGTGCCGGTGACCGGCGTTGACGCGCACCTGCCGGCCGTTCCAGTGGACGCGCTGACGCCGCGCGCGCTGCGCCAGCGCTTCCAGACGCCGCCGCCGTGGCAGCCCGAGCTGCGCCAGGAGCCGCGCTTCACCGACCGCGCCCCGGCCGCGGCGGCCGTGCTGGTGCCGCTGGTCGACCGCCCGCAAGGCCTGTCGGTGCTGCTGACCGAGCGGGCGGACCATTTGTCCACCCATTCGGGCCAGGTGGCCTTTCCCGGCGGCAAGGTCGATCCGGACGACGCCGACGCGGTCGATGCGGCGCTGCGCGAGGCGGAGGAAGAGGTCGATCTATCGCGCCGCTTCGTCGACGTGCTGGGCCAGTTGCCGGTCTACGTCACCGGCACGCAGTTCATCGTCACCCCGGTGGTGGCGGTGGTGCAGCCGGGCTTCGTGCTGCGGCCCAACCCGCGGGAGGTGGCCCACGCCTTCGAGGTGCCGCTGTCCTGGTTGATGAACCCGGCGCACCACCGGCGCCATCGCCTGCGCTGGGAAGGCCAGGAGCGCGAGTGGTATTCGATGCCCTATGTCGAGCGCGTGCGGGTGGAGGCGGGTGCCGGCGAGTCGCTGTCGGGCGGCGAGGTCGAGCGCTTCATCTGGGGCGCCACCGCCGGCATGTTGCGCAACTTCTACAGATTCCTGTCCGCCTGAGTCGGCCCGGCGGGCCGGCGCGAGCGCATCACTATCATGCGCGCATGGCTTTTTTTGCGATTGCCCTGGCGCTGCTGCTGGAGCAGGTGCGCCCGCTGACGTCGGATCACCCTGCGGCCATCGGCCTGCACCGCTGGGTGCGCCTGGTGGGCCACAACGTGGACGCCGGCGGCGCGCAGCACGGCTGGCTGGCCTGGGGGCTGGCCGTGGGCCTGCCGGCACTGGCGGTGGGCGGCGTGCACGTGCTGCTGTCCTGGCTGGGTGGCTGGCCGCTGGCGCTGGTGTGGAGCGTGGCCATGCTCTACCTGACCCTGGGGTTTCGGCAGTTCAGCCACCACTTCACCGGCATCCGCGACGCCCTGGAAATGGGCGACGAGGAGCGCGCCCGCGGCCTGCTGGCCCAGTGGCAGCATGTCGACGCCAGCGTCGTGCCACGCAGCGAGATCGTGCGCCACGTGATCGAGTACTCGGTGCTGGCGGCGCACCGCCACGTGTTCGGCGTGTTGGCCTGGTTCTGCATCGGCGCCCTGCTGGGCCTGGGGCCGGCCGGCGCGGTGTTCTTTCGCAACGCAGAATACGCCACGCGCTACTGGCGCCGCAAGGAACAGGCGGCCGACCAGCCCAGCAGCCCGGCGCTGTGCCGTGCCGCTGAACAAGCCTGGCTGCTCATCAACTGGCTGCCGGCGCGCACCACGGCGCTGGGCTTCGCCATCGTCGGCAGCTTCGAGGACGCGATCGACGTCTGGCGCAACCATGCGGCGCGCTTTGCCGAGCGCAACGACGGCGTCATCCTGGCGGCCACGGCGGGTGCCCTCGGGGTGCGCCTGGGCGGCACGTCGCTGCGGCCGCTGGCCCCGGACGGCGCCAGTCCCGTGCCCGCCACGGTGGCCGGCGTGGCCGGCGATGGCCTGCCGGGCGAGGTGCCGCGCACGGCGCACTTCACCCAGGTGGTGGGCCTGGTGTGGCGCACGGTGGCGCTGTGGCTGCTGCTGCTGGTGCTGTTGACGCTGGCCCATGTGTTGGGGTGATGGTTCGCGTGGCCAGGGAACCTCTGCACAGCCTCCTGCGTCGCAGGCAACTGCGGTCTCGGGCGGTCTGCGGCGTTGCAAATCCTCGCGATGGCCGCGGCTATCGCTGCGGTTTGCGCCTTGCATCCCATCCCGATCCGCAGCGCCTGCTTACCGCGAGAGGTTGCGCAGAGGTTCCCTAGGGAAAGCACCGACCCCCGCATGGCTTTGATCTGCGTCAGACGACCGTAGAATCATTCGCCGACCGATCGGTCTGTTTATCTGTTTCAGGCCCGACCGGCGTCCGCGTTTCAACCTTCCCGCTGGAGACAACCCACATGCTCGCAAACAAGAAGGCGCTGCTTGCCGCCGCCATCACGCTCGGCTGCACGGCCGCCTGGGCCGACATCAACGTCGGCGTCACGCTGTCGGCCACCGGGCCGGCCGCCTCGCTGGGCATTCCCGAGAAGAACACCATCGCGCTGCTGCCGCAGACCATCGGTGGGCAAAAGATCAACTACATCCTGCTGGACGACGCCTCGGATACCACGCAGACGGTGACCAACACGCGCAAGCTGATCACCGAGCGCAACGTCGACGTCATCATCGGCTCCTCCACCACGCCCACCTCGCTGGCCATGATCGACGTCGTGGCCGAGGCGCAGACGCCCATGATCTCGCTGGGCGCGTCGGCCGCCATCATCGAGCCGCAGGACGCCAAGAAGCGATGGGCCTTCAAGACGCCGCAAAACGACATCATGATGGCGCTGGCGATTGCCGAGCACATGGCGGCCAACGGCGTCAAGACGGTGGGCTTCATCGGCTTTTCCGACGCCTACGGCGAGGGCTGGTACCGGGAAACCGTCAAGGCGCTGGAACTGAAGAAGATCAAGCTGGTGGCCAACGAGCGCTTCTCGCGCACCGACACCGCGGTGACCGGCCAGGTGCTCAAGCTGATCGGCGCCAAGCCGGACGCCGTCCTGGTGGCGGGCTCGGGCACGCCGGCCGCGCTGCCGCAAAAGACGCTCAAGGAGCGGGGCTACGCCGGCAAGTACTACCAGACGCATGGCGTGGCCAACAACGACTTCCTGCGCGTGGGCGGCAAGGACGTGGAAGGCACCTTCCTGCCCGCCGGCCCGGTGCTGGTGGCCGATCAGCTGCCGGCCGCCAACCCGGTGCGCAAGTCGGCGCTGGAATACATCAGCGCCTACGAGGGCGCCAACGGAAAGGGCAGCGTGTCCACTTTCGGCGGCCACGCCTGGGACGCCGGCCAGGTACTGAAGGCCGCGATCCCGGTGGCGCTCAAGGGCGGCCAGCCCGGCACGCCGCAGTTCCGCAACGCGCTGCGCGACGCCCTGGAAGGCGTCAAGGAAGTGCCCGGCGCGCACGGCATCTTCAACATGTCGGCTTCCGATCACCTGGGGCTGGACCAGCGTGCGCGCGTGATGGTGAAGATCGAAAACGGTCGCTGGAAGTACCAGGAAGTCAAGTAACCTCCCCGCGTTGAGGTCACGGCGCGGCGACCACGGGGTCGCCGCGCCCGTTTTCCAACCGATGGCGCCGATCGCCCGGCGCGGCAGGCATGGATTTTCAAATCGCACTGATGCTGGTGCAGGACGGCGTCGTCAACGGCGCCATCTATGCGCTGATGGCCCTGGCCCTGGTGCTGGTGTTCTCGGTCACGCGGGTGATCTTCATTCCGCAGGGCGAGTTCGTCGCCTACGCCGCGCTGGCCATGGCCGCGCTGCAGGCCGGCCAGACGCCGCCGCTGCTGTGGATGTTGCTGGGCCTGGCGGCTCTGGTGCTGCTGGTGGAGGGCGTGCGCCAGGCGCGTGGCGCCGAGGTGGATTGGCGCAGCACCTTGTTCTGGGCCGCGCTGATGCCGGCGCTGGCGGTGCTGGTGCTGCTGGTGCTCAAGCCGCAGGCCATGCTGCTGCGCGTGCTGGGCGTGCTGCTGCTGGTGACGCCGATGGGGCCGCTGCTGTACCGGCTGGTCTACCGGCCGCTGGCCGACGCCACGGTGCTGATCCTGCTGATCGTGTCGGTGGCGCTGCACCTGGCGCTGGTGGGGCTGGGCCTGTACTTCTTCGGGGCCGAGGGTTCGCGCACCGATGCGTTCTCCGACGCGCGCTGGGACCTGCTGGGCCTGACGGTGTCCGGCCAGTCGCTGGTGATCCTGGGCGTGACGGCGGCGCTGGTGGTGGGCATGTTCCTGTTCTTCGAGCGCACCATCGTCGGCAAGGCGCTGCGCGCCACCGCCATCAACCGGGTCGGCGCGCGGCTGATGGGCATCCCGACGGCGCTGTCGGGTGACCTGAGCTTCGCGCTGGCGGCGCTGATCGGCGCCATCTCCGGCCTGCTGATCGCGCCGGTGACCACCGTCTACTACGACACCGGCTTCCTGATTGGCCTGAAGGGCTTCGTGGCCGCCATCGTCGGCGGCCTGGCCAGCTACCCGCTGGCGCTGGCCGGGGCGCTGCTGGTGGGCCAGCTGGAGTCGTTTGCCTCGTTCTGGGCCAGCGCCTTCAAGGAGGTGCTGGTGTTCACGCTGATCATTCCGGTGCTCTGGTGGCGCTCGCTGCACACGCATCACGTGGAGGACGAGGAATGAAGCCGATGCATCTGGTCGTGGCCTTCATCGTCCTGCTGGGCGCGGTGTGGGGCTTTCTGCCACCGTTCACGGTGACGCTGCTGTCCTATATCGGCTTGTACGCGCTGGTGGCCGTGGGGCTGGTCATGCTGACCGGCGTGGGCGGCATGACTTCGTTCGGCCAGGCGGCCTTCGTCGGTCTGGGCGCCTACGCCACGGCCTGGATCACCCTGTCGCCGGAGGCGGCGCAGTGGCTGGCGGCGCTGCCCAAGGGCGTCTACCCCTGGATCGGGCTGCTGCTGGGGCTGGCGGTCACCGCGCTGGTGGCCTGGGTGCTGGGCGCGGTCACGCTGCGGCTGTCGGGCCACTATCTGCCGCTGGGCACCATCGCCTGGGGCCTGAGCCTGTATTACGTGTTCGGCAACCTGGAGGTGCTGGGCGGCTTCACCGGGCTGTCGGGCATTCCACCGCTGGAGGTGTTCGGGGTCTCGCTGGCGTCGCCGCGGCTGCTGGGCGTGGTCATCTGGGCGGTGCTGCTGGTGGCCATCTGGGGCCTGCACAACCTGCTGGATTCGCGCGAGGGGCGGGCCATCCGGGCGCTCAAGAGCGGGCGGCTGATGGCCGAGTCGATGGGGGTGGACACGGCGCGCCAGCGCATCAAGGTGTTCGTGCTGGCGGCGCTGCTGGCGGCGCTGTCGGGCTGGCTGTACGTGCTGCTGCAGCGCTTTGTCAACCCGACGCCGTTCGCCTTGAACATCGGCATCGAGTATCTGTTCATGGCGGTGGTTGGCGGTTCTGGTCATCTGTGGGGCGCGGTGCTGGGCGCCACGCTGATCACGCTGCTGAAGGAGCAGCTGCAGGACTGGCTGCCGCGCTTGCTGGGCAGCAGCGGCAATTTCGAGATCGTGGTGTTCGGCCTGCTGATGCTGCTGGTGTTGCAGCGCGCCCCCAACGGGCTGTGGCCCATGCTGGCGGATGCCTCGCGGCGCCTGCTGCCGCTGCAGGCCGCGCCGCGGCAGCGGGTTGCCGGCGGTGGCGTCGCCATGCTCGACCAGCGCCAGCTGCCGCCGCCGGGACAGCAGATCCTGCAGGCCCAGCAGGTGACCAAGCGTTTTGCCGGCCTGGTGGCCAACAACGCGGTCGATCTGGACGTGCGTGCCGGCGAGGTGCATGCGCTGATCGGCCCCAACGGCGCCGGCAAGAGCACCTTCTTCAACATGATCTCGGGCGTGGACGATCCCACCGAAGGTCAGGTGCGTCTGATGGGCCAGGTCATGCAGGGCAAGCCCTCGCGCGCGTTCGCGGCGCTGGGTCTGGGCCGCACCTTCCAGCACGTGCGCCTGCTGGGCGAGCGCAGCGTGCTGGAGAACGTCGCCCTGGGTGCGCACCGGCGCGGCCATCGAGGCTGGATCGCCAGCATGCTGCGGCTGGACCGCGCCGAAGAGGCCGCGGTGCTGGCCGAGGCCATGCGCCAGATCGAGCGCTGCGGCCTGGCCGACGTGGCGCACACGCCGGCGGCCTCGCTGCCGCTGGGGCAGCAGCGCATCGTCGAGATCGCCCGAGCGCTGGCCGGCCAGCCGGCGGTGCTGCTGCTGGACGAGCCGGCGGCAGGCCTGCGGCACCTGGAAAAGCAGAGCTTGGCGACGCTGCTGACCCAGCTGCGCGGCGAAGGGCTGGCGATCCTGGTGGTGGAGCACGACATGGAATTCGTCATGAATCTGGCCGACCGCATCACCGTGCTGGAGTTCGGCACCGTGATCGCCCACGGCACGCCGGCCGAGGTGCAGGCCAACCCGCGCGTGATCGCGGCCTATCTGGGAGGGGACGTGCTGTGAGCGCGCCGCTGCTGAGCCTGCCGAAGTTCTCGGTGTTTTACGGCCCGGTGCAGGCCATTCACGGCATCGCGCTGCACGTGGGCGAGGGTGAGATCGTCACCGTGATCGGCCCCAACGGCGCCGGCAAGACCACGCTGCTCAACGCCATCATGGGCCTGCTGCCCTCGCAGGGCGGTCTGAGCCTGGGCGGGCATGCGGTGGCACGCCCGTCGGTGGAGATCATGGTGCGCCACGGCGTCGCCCTGGTGCCGGAAAAGCGCGAGTTGTTCGGCGAGATGTCGGTCGAGGACAACCTGCTGCTGGGCGGCTTTGCCCTGTGGCGGCGCGGCCAGCGCGATCAGGCGGCGCGCATGAAGGAGATCTTCGGCATCTTTCCGCGGCTGGAGGAGCGGCGCGCGCAGATGGCCTCCACCCTGTCGGGCGGAGAGCGCCAGATGCTGGCCATCGGCCGCGCGCTGATGAGCCGCCCGCGCCTGCTGATGCTCGACGAGCCCTCGCTGGGCCTGGCGCCGCTGATCGTGCGCGAGGTGCTGAACACCGTGTCGGCGCTGCGCCGCACCGGCGTCTCGGTGCTGCTGGTGGAGCAGAACGCCCGCGCCGCGCTGAACGTGGCCGATCGCGGCTACGTGCTGGAGATGGGCGAGGTGGCGGTGCAGGGCGAAGCCAGCGAACTGCTGCACGACCAGCGCGTGATCGACACTTACCTGGGCGTCGGTGGCGCGCGTGCGGCGGCCACCTGAGTTTGCAATAGTACTATCAAAATGGTAGCTGCTGGCGCTTGCCAGGAAAGCGCCAGAGACTGATTTAACCAATAGTTTTTGGGTGCGCAGACGCGCCGTGGGCAGACCGCCGCGGCCGCCGGCCCCCTCGTTTCACACGGAGAACTTGCCATGAACACCTTGCAGAGTTTCATCGCCGGCCGCTGGATCGGCCAGCAACCCGCGCAGGCGCTCGGCAGCGCCATCGACGGCACCACCGTGGCCCACACCCATGCCGAGCCGCTGGACTTCGGCGAGGCGCTGCACCACGCGCGCGGCGTCGGCCTGGCGGCCCTGCGCCAGACCGACTTCCAGCAGCGCGCCGCCATGCTGAAGGCGCTGGCCAAGTACCTGGGCGAGCGCAAGGAAGCGCTGTACGCGCTGTCCTCGCACACCGGCGCCACGCGCGCCGACGGCTGGGTCGACATCGAAGGCGGCAGCGGCACCCTGTTCGCCTATGCCAGCATGGCGCGCGAGCTGCCCGCGTCCGGCAACCTGTGGCACGAAGGCCCGCAACTGCCGCTGGGCAAGACCGGCGCCTACGCCGGCACGCACGTGCTGGTGCCGCGCGGCGGCGTGGCGGTGCACATCAACGCCTTCAACTTCCCGGTCTGGGGGTTGCTGGAGAAATTCGCGCCCACCTTCCTGGCCGGGCTGCCCTGCATCGGCAAGCCGGCCACGGCCACCAGCTTCCTGACCGAGAAGCTGGTGCGCCTGATCGACGAATCGGGCATCCTGCCGGCGGGGGCGCTGCAACTGGTGATCGGCGGCACGGGCGACTTGCTCGATCGCCTGCAGGTGCAGGACGTGGTCACCTTCACCGGCTCGGCGGACACGGCGGCGCGGCTGCGCGTCACGCCCAACCTGGTGCAGCGCAGCATCCCGTTCAACGCCGAGGCCGATTCGCTCAACTGCGCCATCCTGGCGCCGGACGTGACGCCGGACGACGAGGAGTTCGAACTGTTCGTCAAGGAAATCGCGCGCGAGATGACGCAAAAGGCCGGCCAGAAGTGCACCGCCATCCGCCGCGCCCTGGTGCCGACGGCGCACGTCGACGCCGTGGCGGCGCGCCTGAGCGAGCGCCTGGCCAAGACCACGGTCGGTGATCCGCGCCTGGAGGGCGTGCGCATGGGCGCGCTGGCCAGCCGCTCGCAGCAGCGCGACGTGGCCGAGCGCGTGGCCGTGCTGCGCCAGGGCGCCGAACTGGTGTTCGGCGGCGACGCCGGCTTTGCGCCGCTGGGCGAGGGCACGCAGGGCGGGGCGTTCTTCCAGCCGACCCTGCTGCTGGCGCGCCAGCCCGAAGGCCACGCCGCGCACGATGTCGAGGCCTTCGGCCCGGTGAGCACGCTCATGCCCTACGACGGCATCGAGCAGGCCGTGGCCCTGGCGGCCCGCGGCCAGGGCAGCCTGGCGGCCACCCTGGTCACGCGCCGTGCCGACGTGGCGGCGCAGGTGATCCCGCGCATGGCCGAGCTGCACGGCCGCCTGCAGATCCTGGACCGCGCCGCCGCGCCCGAAGCCACCGGCCATGGCTCGGCTTTGCCCTACCTGAAGCACGGCGGCCCCGGCCGCGCCGGCGGCGGCGAGGAGCTGGGCGGGCTGCGCGCCGTCAAGCACCTGATGCAGCGTGCCGCCGTGCAGGGCTCGCCCGCCATGCTGGCGGCCGTCACCGGCCAGCCGCAGGTCTGAGCGCCCGGATATTCAGGGTTAACCCGGTAAAACCCGCCGCCGGAGCGGCCAGCGGGCGGTCGGCTGGCGGCGGTGCCCGTACGGTGCCGTGATCGACTGCTGACGCTTCGATTTTCATGGCTTTTTCTGAGTTGTCGCCTTATGCAGAGCGCGCAATCAGCTATGAAAATTGAACTTCTATTGACTTGATTTCAGTCATGAAAATCTGCGTTCGGCGGGTCCGGGCTTGATTTAAGTTAAGGACGGGGTTCGGCTTGGGTTCTACCCTATCAGGGTTATTACCTAAGTGAGCGAGGAAACGCACATGAGTACCCCGGCGTCAGGCGGCTTCACCAAGGAGATGGCACGCAACATCTTCTATGGCGGGTCGCTGTTTTTCATCCTGGTCTTTCTGGGACTGGTGTTTCATACCGAGCAGCGCCTGCCCGAGCGCACCAACCAGGCGGCGCTGACCGAAGCCGTGGTGCGCGGCAAGGCGGTGTGGGAGCAGAACAACTGCATCGGCTGCCACACGCTGTTGGGCGAAGGCGCCTACTTCGCGCCCGAGCTGGCCAACGTGTACCAGCGCCGCGGCGGCGACGCCTCGGGCGGCGCGTTCATCAAGGCCTGGATGCAGGCGCAGCCCACCGGCACGCCGGGGCGGCGCCAGATGCCGCAATTCAACCTGAGTGAGCAGCAGCTCGACGACCTGGTCGAGTTCCTCAAGTGGAGCGGCGGCATCAATGCCGAAAAGTGGCCGCCCAACATCGAAGGCTGAGCGCCGAGGAGCATTCGAATGAACAAAATCCCTACCCTCAAGTACCAGTCGCAGGCGGTCGCCAAGCCGTACTTCATCACGGCCATCGCGCTGTTCATCGGCCAGATCCTGTTCGGTCTGGTGATGGGCATCCAGTACATCCACGGCGACTTCCTGTTCCCGTTCATCCCGTTCAACGTGGCCCGCATGGTCCACACCAACCTGCTGATCGTGTGGCTGCTGTTCGGCTTCATGGGCGCGGCCTACTACATGGTGCCCGAGGAGGCCGAGACCGAGCTGTACAGCCCCGGGCTGGCGCGGCTCATGTTCTGGATCTTCCTGGTCGCCGGTGCGCTGACGGTGATCGGCTACCTGCTGGTGCCCTACGCGCGCCTGGCCGAGCTGACCGGCAACAACCTGCTGGCCACCATGGGCCGCGAGTTCCTGGAGCAGCCGCTGCCGACCAAGGTGGGCATCGTCATCGTGGCGCTGGCCATGCTGTTCAACATCAGCATGACCTACCTGAAGGGCCGCAAGACCACCATCACCACCGTGCTGCTGCTCGGTCTGTGGGGCCTGGCGCTGCTGTTCCTGTTCGCTTTCGTCAACCCGCACAACCTGACGCGCGACAAGATGTACTGGTGGTTCGTGGTGCACCTGTGGGTGGAAGGCGTGTGGGAGCTGATCCTGGCGGCCCTGCTGGCCTACGTGCTGATCAAGACCACCGGCGTCGACCGCGAAGTGGTGGACAAGTGGGTCTACGTGATCGTCGCCTTCGCGCTGTTCACCGGCATCCTGGGCACGGCGCACCACTACTACTTCATCGGTCTGCCGGGTTACTGGCACCTGGTGGGCAACATCTTCTCGTCGCTGGAGCCGATCCCCTTCTTCCTGATGACGATGTTCGCCTTCCGCATGGTGCAGCGCCGCCGCCGCGACCACCCCAACCAGGCCGCCGTGCTGTGGGCCGTGGGCTGCGCGGTGCTGGGCTTCCTGGGCGCCGGCGTGTGGGGCTTCCTGCACACGCTCAGCTTCGTCAACTATTACACGCACGGCACGCAGATCACCGCCTCGCACGGCCATCTGGCCTTCTATGGCGCCTATGTGCTGGTGGTGATTGCCCTGATCAGCTACGCCATGCCCACGCTGCGCGGGCGCATCGCCAACAGCTACAAGGCGCAGTCGCTGGAGATGTGGTCGTTCTGGGTCATGAGCATCGGCATGGGCGTGATGGTGCTGGCCCTGACCGGCGCCGGCATCCTGCAGGTCTGGCTGCAGCGCCTGCCCGAAAGCGGCGCCATGCCCTTCATGGCGGCGCAGGACCAGGTGGTGTTTTTCTACTGGATGCGCCTGTGGTCCGGCGTGCTGTTCCTGATCGGCCTGGTGATGTACGTGTGGAGCTTCTTCGTCGGCGGCGCGCCGGCCGAGGAATACCTGATGGAACGTCGCGGCGGCCTGATGCCCAGCCCCGCCCAGCGCCGGCTGAAGCACGACTGATCGCCAGTCGCCCCTGACCTCGCCGCCGGCGCGGTGTCGATGACGACACGCCATCCGCAGGATGCGCCGTCATCGACCCCGCACGGCGGCGAAGTCGTTTGTTGGACTGCCTGAGACATGAGCATGGACCGCACCGATTCCCTTCCCGCGTCCGCCATCCCCTTCTATGCCGAGCAGGCTGGCGAGTGCCGCCTGTTCGAGCACGCCTTCCGGCAGCGGCTGCCGGTGCTGCTCAAGGGCCCGACCGGCTGCGGCAAGACGCGCTTCGTCGAGCACATGGCGGCGCGCCTGGGTCGGCCGCTGATCACGGTGAGCTGTCACGACGACCTGACGGCCGCCGACCTGGTGGGCCGCTACCTGATCGGCGACGGCAACACGGTCTGGAACGACGGCCCGCTGGCGCGCGCCGTGCGCAGCGGCGCCATCTGCTACCTGGACGAGGTGGTCGAGGCGCGCAAGGACACCACCGTGGTGCTGCACCCGCTGGCCGACGACCGCCGCGTGCTGCCGATCGAGCGCACCGGCGAGCTGCTGCAGGCGACGCCCGAGTTCATGCTGGTGGTGTCCTACAACCCCGGCTACCAGAACCTGCTGAAGAACCTCAAGCCCAGCACCCGCCAGCGCTTCGTGGCGCTGGTGTTCGACTATCCCCAGGCCGACATCGAGCAGCGCATCATCGAAGCCGAGGCCGGCGCCGACGCCACGCTGAGCGCCCGCCTGGTCAAGCTGGCCACGGCGCTGCGGCGCCTGGGCGACCAGGATCTGGAGGAAACCGTCAGCACCCGCCTGCTGGTGGTGGCCGCGCGGCTGATCGTCGCCGGCCTGCCCGAGCGCACCGCCTGCCGCGCCGCCATCGTCGACGCCCTGACCGACGACTTCGACACCGCGGCGGCGCTGGATGAAGTGGTGCAGGCCGTGCTGGCGCCCGATGCCTGAGGCCTCCATGTCGTTGCGCAGGCGCCCCGGAGGTCGGTGATGGAGGAATGGGTCGGCCAACGCTGGCACCGCTTCATCTGGCGCGCCGCCGACACCAGCTTCGCGCAGGCCGCCGTGCGGCTGGAGCAGGTCCAGCGCGCGGTGCAGCTGCTGTTTCGCGCCGGTGGCGGCGACCCGCTGGTGCGGGTGGCGCCGGCCAGCGCCGAAAAGGTGGGCGGCCCGCGCGGCTGGCTGCAAAAGCTGGCCGGCCAGGGCGAGCGCGCCAGCATCGGCACGCTGGACGGGCAGACGCTGGCCCTGCCGCCCGTGATCGCGGTGTTTCCCGACGCGGCCCTCAACCGCGACCTGTACCTCTGGCTGGCGGCCCAGGGCGCCTGCCACGTCGCCACCCCGGCTGGCTGGCTGGCCGACAACCTGGCGGCCACGCAGCGCGCGCTGGCACGCTTTCCCGGCCTGCGGACGCGTTATGCCCGGTTGGCGCGTGCGCATCTGGCGCAGCGCCCGGACCCCGCGCGCCTGCAGGGCACGCCCCGCCAGACCGAGCAGGCGATCCAGCACGCGCTGCGCGCGTCCCTGGGGGCCACCGATGAGCCCGTCACCTCGCCTGCCGGGGCCGTCACCAGGGCGACCGCCGCGTCGGGCCCGGTCGCGCCGGGCGCGGGTGGGGCACGGCAACCCGCCGACGTGGCGCCCGTCTGGGTCTGGCTGCAGGCCCTGCAGGCCCTGCAGGCGCCGGCGGGGCAGATGGCGCCGCCGGACGGCGCCGACGCCGCCGATGGCGCAGCGCGCCGCCCGCAGGACAAGCAGGCCCAGCAGGACCGCAAGCGCCGCCGCGCCCAGCGCACCGAGGACACCAGCAGCAAGCACGGCCTGGTGATGTTCTTCCGCGCCGAATCGATCCTGAGCTGGAGCGAATTCGTGCGCGTCAACCGCACCACCGACGACGAGGACAACCAGGACTACAGCCAGGTGGCCGACGACATGGAGGAGCTGGCGCTGGCGCGGCGCAAGCCGGGCGAGACCCTGGCGGCGCGCGTCAAGTTCGACCTCGACCTGCCCAGCGCCGCCGCCGACGACCTGCCGGTGGGCGAGGGCGAGGCGCTGCCCGAATGGGACTACCAGCGCGGCCAGCTGCTGCCCGACCATTGCCGGGCGCAACGCCTGAGGCATCGCCCAGCGCCGTCGGATGCTATCGAAATAGAAGCTGATGGCGCTGTCCCCGCCTTGGAAAAACGCCTCAGATCCACTTCACGCCAGGTGCGCCGGCGCTTCGAGGCGCTGCGCGCCGCGCCGCGCTGGCAGCATGGCCTGACGCAGGGCGACGAGCTGGACCTGGACGCCTGGGTGCGCCACCAGGTTGACCGGTGCGACGCGCGCCAGCCGCATGGCGAGGCGCCGGCCATCTACGCGCGCCGCGTGCGCGCCGAGCGCAGCCTGTCGACCGTGATGCTGGCCGACCTGTCGCTGTCCACCGACGCCTACGCCACGCCGGGCGCGCGCGTCATCGACCTGGTGCGCGACAGCCTGTTCGTGTTCGGCAATGCGCTGGACGCGGTGGGCGACCCGTTCGAGATGCTGGGCTTTTCCAGCGTGCGGCGCGCCGTGCGCATCCACGAACTCAAGCGCTTTGGCGAGCGCTGGAACGACGCCGCGCGCGAGCGCGTGGCCGCCATCAAGCCGGGCTTCTACACCCGCATGGGCGCGGCCATCCGCTACGGCACGCGGCGCCTGGCCGAGCGCCCCGAGCGCCAGCGCCTGCTGCTGCTGTTGTCCGACGGCAAGCCCAACGACCTGGATCACTACGAGGGCCGCCACGGCCTGGAGGACACGCGCCACGCGGTCCACGCGGCGCGCCAGGCCGGCCTGGTGCCGTTTTGCGTCACCATCGACGAGCAGGCCAACGCCTACCTGCCGCGCCTGTTCGGCGCCCAGGGTTTCGCCCTGGTGCACCGACCCGAGCAGCTGGCGCGGGCGCTGACGCAGGTCTACATCCGGCTGACCGCCTCGGTGCGCTAGACTCGATCGTTTGCTGAGGGGCGAGGCGCCGGCTGCGCCACCCGCCGATGTCTGCCGTGGATCTCAAGAAATTCAATCTCCCGCGCTATCTGTCGACGCTGCCGCTGTTTTCCAACATGCGCGACGAGGAGCTGGAGCGCCTGGCCAAGGGCTGCCAGCTGCGCCGCGTGGAGCGTGGCAAGCTGATCTTTCGCACCGGTGAGCCGTGCAACGAGTTCCATGTGACGGTGGTTGGTCAGGTCAAGCTGTTCGCCATTTCGCCGACCGGCACCGAGAAGGTGATCGAGCTGTGCGGGCCCGGTCACAGCTTTGCCGAGGCGGTCATGTTCATGGACATGCCCTACATGATCTCGGCGCAGACGCTGACCGATTCGCTCATTCTGACCGTCGGCAAGGTCGCCGTGCTGGACGAGATCGCCGCCAACCCCAGCTTTTCGCTGCGCATGCTGGCCGGCCTGGCGCGCCGGCTGCACGGCCTGGTCAAGGACGTGGAGGCCTACACGCTGCACAGCGGCGTGCAGCGGGTCATCGGCTACCTGCTGGGCGACCGGTTGAGCGAGAGCGAGGTGGCATCCGAGTCCATCACCGTGACGCTGCCGGTCAGCAAGGCGGCCATCGCGTCGCGGCTGTCGCTGACGCCGGAGTACTTCTCGCGCGTGCTCAACGAGCTGGAGGGCGCTGGCCTGATCGAGGTGGACAAGCGCGACATCCGCATCCCGGACACTGCCCGGCTGGCGAACCACCAGGCCGCCTGAGCGTGGGCGGCCCGGCCGCCGGCGTCAGTGCGAGGTGCCCTCGGAGCGCGTGATCTTGTTGAACACGTTGTACTTGCCCACCGGCTTGCGCATGGGCAGGCGCTTGACTTCCTTGAAGCTGGCGGCGTCGTAGACGATCAGGGCGCCCTCGTCTTCCCACAGGCTGGCCAGGGCGTACTTGCCGTCCTTGGTGAACTCGATGTGCGCCAGCGTCTTGCCCGGCGTGCCCTGGATGCTGGCGACCGGCGCCAGCGTGCGCTTGTCGATGATGGTCAGGATGTGCTTGGCCTTGGGACTCATCATCGAGTCGGTCCAGGCGTAGGGCGTCTTTTCGTGGCTGCGCATGAAAAAGCCCGGCCCCGGCGTGACGATGTCCTTGACCAACTGCCAGCTCTTCATGTCGATCACGCTGATCACCCCGTCCTGCAGGTTGGGGCTGGCCAGCACGCGCGTGTCGCCGCGGTCGAAGGTGATGCCCGAGCCCAGGTGCGGCATGCCGGCGATCGGCAGCGTGGCGATCTTGCGCCGCACGTCCAGGTTGACCACCTGGCCGCTGGGCGTGCCGTCGGCGTGCGGGCGCGAGGCGCCCAGCGCATAGGCATAGTTCTGGCTGAAGAAGAAGTCGTCCAGCGGCTCGTCCAGCACCGTGCGGCGCACGCCCAGAAAGCCGTCCTTGGGCAGGCCTTCCTTCATCTTGTAGTCGTGCACGAAACCGTCGTAGATCGGCTCGGCCTTGGGGTCGTAGCTGATCTCCCACAGCTCGGGGATGTCCTTGAGCGCGACCACGAAGCTGCGCCGCGGCTCGGCGTCGTACACGGCCGACACGCGCGAGCTCTGACCGCCGTCGAGTGAGCGCGCCGCATAGGTGCGCCGGTGCTTCAGTTCGGCGTCGAACAGCACCACGGTGTGCGGCAGGTAGTTGGCCGCCATCACCCACTGGCCGTCGCCCGAGACGGCGATGTTGCGCATGTTGATGCCGGCGCGCACCTCGGCCACCACCTTCAGGTTCCACAGGTCGTACTTGGTGATCCAGCCGTCGCGCGAGCCGAAATACACGTAGCGCCCGTCCGGCGTGAACTTGGGGCCACCGTGCAGGGCAAAGCGGCTGGCGAAGCGGTGGATGACCTCGAAGCGGTCGCCGTCGAGCAGCGAGACGTGGTGGTCGCCGCCTTCGACCACGACGAACAGGTTCATCGGGTCGGCCCGCCACCGCGGGCGGGCGGGCCAGTCGCGCCAGCCGGCGGTTTCTTCGCGGCTGGCGGTGATGTCGGCGTCGCTCCAGCGCGGCGCGGGGTTGACCGGCGTGTAGATCCAGTCGGCCAGGGCGGCGATCTCGTCGGCCTTCAGTTCGGCGGCGAACGGCAGCATCTGGGTGGCCGGGCGGCCGTCACGGATGACCTTGAGCGCCTCGGGCTTGCGCAGGCGCGCCAGGCTTTCGGGCAGCAGCGCCGGGCCCATGCCGCCCAGGCGCTGCTCGCCGTGGCAGCTGGCGCAGTGCTGCTGGTAGAGCGCCGCCGTGTCGATGGCGCGCGCGGCGGTCGGGGCCGGCGCCTGGGCCGCCACCGGGCCGGCCAGCAGGGCCAGAACGAGCAGGCCAGTACCCTTGATGACTTCAAAAATCATAGCTGTTTGCGCACGCCAGTCGGGCGCTGGAATGCTTTTTTATTCTGATGTTCAGTGGACGACGTTGATGACCCGCTTCTTGCTCTGGAAGGCGGTGGTTTCGACCCGCGTGGCGCTGGGCTCGACGCCGATTTCCTGGTCCGTCAGGTAGCAGCCCGGGTCTTCGGCCCAGGGGTCGCCCGTGACCTGCTGGGCGCGCACGCGGGTGTTGCCACCGCAGATCTCCAGGTGCTGGCAGGCGCCGCAGCGCCCGTGCACCGGGCGCGGGCGCGTCTTCAGGCCGGCCATCAACGGGTCGCCCAGGTCCATCCAGATGTCGGAGAACGGCCGGGACTTGACGTTGCCCAGCGTGTGGTGCCACCACATGGTGTCGGGGTGCACGTCGCCCAGGTTGTCGATGTTGGCCACGTTGACGCCCGAGCTGTTGCCGCCCCAGGCGACAAGACGCTGGCGCACGTCCTCGGTCCAGCGCGGCAGGTGCTGCCGCACCCACTGCAGCAGGTACACGCCGTCGGCGTCGTTGTTGCCGGTGACGTACTCGTGCTGGCCGCCGGCGCGCGCGTCCTGCCAGGCGGTGTCGTACAGCAGGTCCAGCGCCTGGCGCGTGGCCAGGTGGTGGGCGTCCTTGCCGCGGTGGATGTTGCCGCGGCCGGCGTAGTTCAGGTGGCTGAAGTAGAACTTGTCCACCCCCTCGTCGCGCATCAGGCGCAGCAGCTTGGGCAGGTCGAACGCGTTCAGCTCGGTCATGGTGAAGCGCAGCCCCACCTTGGTGCCCAGCTTCTGCAGATGGCGCACGGCGCCCAGCGAGCGGTCGAAGGCGCCATCGAGCCGGCGGAACTTGTCGTGCGTGGCGCCGATGCCGTCCAGGCTGATGCCCACGTAGTCAAAGCCGGTGGCGTGGATGTGCTCGGCCAGCGGCTGGTCGATCAGCGTGCCGTTGGTCGACAGGCCGACGTAGAACTTCATGGCCTTGGCGCGCTCGGCCACCTCGAAGATGTCGGGGCGCAGCAGCGGCTCGCCGCCCGACAGGATGAGCGCCGGCACCTTGAAGGCCTTCAGATCGTCCATCACCTCGAACACCTGCTGGGTGCTCAGCTCGCCGGGGTAGTCGTGGTCGGCGCTGAAGGCGTAGCAGTGCTTGCAGGTCAGGTTGCAGCGGCGGATCAGGTTCCAGATCACCACCGGGCCGGGCGGGCCACCGCGCCGCGCCGGCTGGGGGTAGACGCCCGTGGCCTCGGCGCGGGCCAGATCGTGCATGAATTGGGAGATGCGGAACATGAGCGCCTTCCTGTGGACGTAGGCGCCATGATAGGCAGATGGCCTGCCGGGGCCATGATGTGAGTCAATTCCCGTGGCCTGCCCACGCTCCCGGGGGGGCAGGCTCAGTGGATCGCCTGGCGCAGCCGCAGGCCGGTCTTCTTGAGGATGGCGCTGGAAAACAGCACGTCGTGCGCGCGGCAGGCCGGGCCCAGCAGGGCGGCCACCTGCCCGGCCTGGGCCAGCACCTGCTCGCGCGTGTGGCCGTGCAGCATGGCAAACAGGTTGTAACGCCACACGCCGGGCTTGCGCGGGCGGCGGTAGCAGTGGCTGACGCCGGGCTGGCTGCCGATCAGCTCGCCCAGGCGGTCGACCTGCGCGTCGTCGACGTCCCACACGCTCATGCCGTTGGCGGTGTAGCCCAGGCGGTAGTGATTGGGCACGGCGGCGATGCGGCGCACCACGCCGGCGGCCAGCAACTCGGCCAGGCGCGTGCGCACCGCCTGGCCGCTGCTGCCCAGCATGGCCGCCACCGCGTCATAGGGGCGTGGCACCAGGGGCAGACCGGACTGCGTGGCGGCGATCAGCTCGCGGTCGGCTTCGGTCAGCGCCAGCGCGCCGGCCGCGGCGGGCGGGGGGGGCGCCGGGGCTGTCGCGGTGGAGGGGCCCAGCAGCGGCAGGTACAGACCGACGAAATACTCGCGCTCCTTGGGAAAGGCATGCACCGGCAGGCCGGTGACGGCCTCGATCTGGTCGCAGGCCGCCCAGGCGACGGCCGGGGTCTCGGCGGCGATCACGAACCACATGTTGAGCGCGTGCTGGCGCCGGTAGTTGTGCGCCACCTCGGGCAGGGCGTTGACCTGCGCCGTGACTTCGGCATAGCGGTCTTCCGGCGCCTGCAGCGCGGCCAGGATGAACTGGCCGCCGGCGCGCTCGATCTGGTAGAGCGGGCCCAGGCGGGTCAGCACGCCGGCGCCCAGCAGGTGGCTGAGGCGCTCGATCACCACCGCCTCGGTCAGGCCCAGTTCGGCGGCCAGGTCGGCAAACGGGCGCTCGGTGGTGGGGATGCTGCGCTGCAGCCGGTCGATCAGGCGCGCATCCTGCAGGTCAATGCCGGCCGGCAGGCGCGGCAGGGTGCCGGCGGAATCAGCAGCGGTCATGGGATTCGTCCAGCGGGCGGAAATAGCGCGCCCCGGTCTGCTTGAAGCGGCGCCGGCTGAACAGCACCTGGCGCGGCAACTCGCCCAGCCCGGCGCCGGCGATGGCCGCCTGCAGCAAGGCCAGGGTTTCGTCGCGGCTGCGGCCATGCACCATGCAGTACAGGTTGTAGGGCCAGCCGGCGGCACGCTCGCGCCGGTAGCACAGGGTCACGCCCGCCTGCGTGGCCAGGCGCTCGCCCAGGGCGTCGATCCGCGCGTCGTCGACGTCGAACACGGTCATGGCGTTGGCCGCGAAGCCGACCTCGTGGTGACGCACCACCAGACCAAAGCGGCGCAGCGTGCCGGCATCCAGCCAGGCCTGGATGCGCGCCTGCACCTCGGCGGGCGTGCAGCGCAGCCGATCGGCCCAGGCGGCGAACGGCCGCGGCACCAGCGGCAGCCCATCCTCGACACAGGCCGCCAGGGCGAAATCGGGCACCGCCACGCGCGGCGGGCGCTCGCCAATGGCGCAGCCGGGGCGCGCCGGGCGGTGCAGGTCGAAGCCCAGGTCGATGCGGTAGGGGCGCACCATGCGCAACCGCAGCACCGGCAGGTTTGCTTCTGATTCGATAGCTGCCAGCGCTTGCTCCGTCTGCGCTGCATGATTGCCGGTCATCACAAACCAGAGGTTCAGCGTGTGTTCGCGCTCGTAGTTGTGATTGACCCCGGGGTGCGCCGATACCTGGGCCGCCACCTGCTCCAGGCGCTCGGGCGGCACGGCCATGGCGCACAGCAGCGCGCTGCCGCCGACGCCGGGCGCCCAGACGCCGCCGATGCGGCTGATGACGCCGCGGCGGGACAGCTCGGCGCAGGCCTGGATCACTTCATTTTCGGTAGCACTCAGCGCTTGACTGATCTGCGCAAACGGCCGATCAGACAGTGGGAAGCCGCGCTGCCATTCGTTCAGCAGGCGGGCATGCATGGCATGGTCGGCGCCGGCCATCGACGTCGGCGGCTGCCCCGCAAAGCTGGCCGTCGCGGCCGGATCGGCGCGTTCGGCGGTGCGGGGCAGGGCGGTCGGCACGGCGTCAGAACCCCATGCGCGCCGCGCGCGAGGTGAAGAAGATGCCGCTGGGCGACCTGGCCGGCAGCCGGGCCAGCGTCTTGAAGCTGGCGGTGTCGATGACGGCGATGTGGTGGTCGTCGCGCGCGCTGATCCACACGGCGTCGCCGCGCGGCGTGAATTCCATGTGCAGCACGGCCTTGCCGGGCTTCAGGCTGTGCACCACCTGACGGGTCTGGGTGTCGATGACCTGCACCGTGTCGTAGTCGGGCACGGCGAAGTTGACCCACACCTGGCGCCCGTCGGGCCGCGCCATCACGAACACCGGCTGGCCGGCCACCGGGATGCGACCGACTTCCTTCCAGGTGTCGGTGTCGACCACCAGCACCTCGCGCCGGCCGATGGCCGGCAGATAGGCGTGGCGCCCGGCAATCGACCAGCCGCGCAGGTGCGGCATCTTGAACACCGGCAGCGGCTGCTCGCCCTTGCCGTAGCCCGGCAGGATGCGCTCGACGCGCGGCTGGGGGGCCCACAGGTCGATCTTGGCCAGGCCGTCCTCGCCGAACAGGCCGGCGATGTAGTAGCGGCCATCGGGCGAGATCAGGGCGTCGTAGGGCTGCTTGCCGATGTTCTCGAACTTGGTGAGCAGCGGCCGGGCGGGGTCGGCCAGGTCGACGATCCAGGTCTGGCCGGCGTCGAACAGCGAGTAGATGAAGCGCCGCCCCGGCAGGTCGGCCAGGCCGACCACGCGCGAGGCCTTGCCGTCCACCACAGCCGGGACGTCGGCCAGCGGTGCCAGCGTGCGCGCGTCGAACACCTTGATGCCGCCGGGCTGGTAGTTCTGCGCCACCACCAGCGTGCCGTCCTGCGAGATGGCGCCGCCGATGGAGTTGCCGGCCTGCATCACGCGGCCTTCGATGCGGCCGCTGCGCAGATTGACCTTGGTGAGCGCGCCATCGCGCCCGAACACATAGGCGCTCGCGCCGTCGCGGGCAAACACCACCGAGGCGTGCGACAGATCGCCCAGCCCCTCGATGGTGCCCAGGCGGGTGCGCGCAGAGGTGTCGAGCACGCCGATGGAGCCGCTTTCGCGCTCGATCACCAGGCCCATGTCGCCGCTGCCGCGCTCGGGCGGTACCAGCAGCGCGGGCGCGCAGCCAGCCAGCAGGGAAGTCGAGAGGGCGAGCCCGAGCAGGGCCCGGCGCAGGGGTGACGTCATCGTGTCTTGCCGGATTCGAGGGGAAAGCCGGCCTGCAGCTGGCGCGCGATCCAGGTGGCGTCGGCCTCCGAGATCATGCTTTTCCAGCCCGGCATGGGGGTGCCGGGGCGGCCGTTGTAAATGGTGGCGAGCAGGCTGTCGAACCGGATGTCGAGCATGCGCGCCTGGGTCAGCTCCGGGCCCAGACCGCCGGTGAGCTGGATGCCGTGGCACGAGCCGCAGTCCTGGCGCACCATGCGGATCAACTGCGCCTGGCGTTCGGGGCCGGGCTCGTCGGCCTGGGCCCAGGCGGGCAGCAGGGCGAGGGTCAGGATCAGCAGCGGGCGTCGTCGGGGCATCGGGGGAAGATAACAAAAACGGGCGCGCCACAAACACGAAGGGCCGCCGGGCGGCGGCCCTTCATGCTGGGCTAGACCATCAGTACACGTCGTGCTGGGTATTCCAGACGTTGAACTTGCCGGTCGGCGTGATCAGACGCTTGTCGTTGAGCACGGTCTTGCAGGTGCGCGTCTTGTCGTCGACGACCACGATGGCCGACTGCTTGTTCTTCGCGCTCCACACCGAGAACCAGACCTCGTCGCCCTTCTGGTTGTACTCGGGCTGCACCACGCGCTTGGCACCGTCGTCGGCGATCTTGGCGCAGGCCGCGATGTCGATGATCTGCGGTGGCTTGCTCAGGTCGCGGACGTCGAACACGGCCACGCTCTGGCTGATCTTCGGATCGGGGTTGAGCGCAGTGTCGACCCACAGGTTGGTGGACTTCGGATGCGTCTTGATGAACAGCGAACCACCGCTCTGGCCCTTGAGCGTCTGCACCACCTTCCAGGCGTGCTGCTTGTTCTTGACCGGGTCGGTGCCGATGATGTCGATGCGCTCGTCACCCAGGCCCGAGGTCGCCCACACCGGGCCGAACTTGGGGTGCTTGAAGTTGGCGCCGCGGCCGGGGTGCGGGGTCTTGCCCACGTCCACGATGGCTTCCAGCTTGCTGGTCTTGGTGTCCACCACCACGATCTTGTCGGACGCGTTGGCGGCCGTCAGGAAGTAGCGCTTGGTGGCATCGAAGCCGCCGTCGTGCAGGAACTTGGCGGTGTCGATCTGCGTGGTCTTCAGGTTCTTCAGATCGGTGTAGTCGACCATCCAGATCTTGCCGGTTTCCTTGGCGTTGACCAGGAACTCGGGCTTCTGGTGGCTGGCCACGATGGCGGCCACGCGCGGCTCGGGGTGGTATTCGTTGTTGATGTCCATGCCACGCGTGCCGACGACCTTGCGGGGCTTGAGCGTGTCACCGTCCATCAGCACGAACTGCGGCGGCCAGTAGGTGCCGGCAATGGCGATCTTGTCTTCCCAGCCCTTGAACTTGCTGGTCTCGACCGAGCGCGCCTCCAGGCCGACCTTGATCTCGGCCACGTTGTCGGGCTTTTCCATCCACAGGTCGATCAGGTTCAGGCGGGCGTCGCGGCCGATCACGTACAGGTAGCGGCCCGAAGCCGACAGGCGCGAGATGTGCACCGCGTAGCCGGTCTTGACGATGTTGATGATTTCCTTGGTATCACCGTCGATCAACGCGATCGTGCCGTCATCCCGCAGGGTGACCGACATGATGTTGTTGATGTTGTAGTTGTTCATCTTCTTCTTGGGACGCTGGGCGACGGGCACGTATTCCTTGCGCGTCTTCTCCATGTCGGCCAGCGAGAACTCGGGCGGCGTCGGCGCGTCGTGCTGGATGTAGCGCGCCATCAGATCGACCGTCTTCTCGTCCATCTCGCCGCTGGTCAGCCAGTTGGGCATGCCGGCGGGCGAACCATAGGCGATGAACACCTTCAGGTATTCGGTGCCCTTGCCGACCGTGATGTCGGGTGTCAGCGCCTTGCCGGTGGCGCCCTTGCGCAGCACGCCGTGGCAGCCGGCGCAGCGCTCGAAGTAGATTTGGCGCGCACGGTCAAATTCGGCCTGCGTCATCGGCGGCGCCTTCGGGTTGCTGGACTGGTGCATCTCGGCGGTGGCCAGCGGCGAGGCAGCGCCCTGATAGGTGGCCTCGGCGGAACCCGTGCTGGTGGTGGGCGCGCCGGGCTTGGCGGGCTCGCCGCTGGCCTGGGCATACGCTGCACTGGCGCCGATCAGCAGAGCGGTGCTCAGCACGGCGGTCAGCGGCGAGAGCTTGGACTTCCTCTTGAAGGTGTTCATCATGTTGTTCCGTGTCACCGCAGCAGCCAGATTCTGGGGCCGGGTGATGGCTGCTGGATATCGCTCCCGGTCGGCGCTATCTTGCAGGCACTGTCGGCTGCCGACCTTGACTTGGTTCAAATTGCGTGCATTGACCGCACTTGCGGCAGGGCCGCCGGCCCGCCACCGGGCCACCGAGGCTCACTTGTGGCAAGCCGGCCACGGTAAGCCCTCGGTCCCGCGCCTGGCTGGGCCGGCTGGCCACGTGTGGCGTCGATCCGACAGGGCCGGCGCGCTGGCGGCAAGGGCAGGCGTGTGACAGCGCTGGCGTCAGCCGCCGATCTGCGGCCAATGCCGGCGCAGCCACAGCCACGCCACCAGGCCGACCAGCATGAAGGCGGCCGACATCACCGCCAACCCGAGCGCCGAGTGCATGACCAGCGGCGCCACCGCGCCGGCCACGATGCCGTTGGCGGTTGAGCCCACCACGGCCTGCAGCGACGAGGCCATGCCGCGGCGGTCGGGGTGCAGGTCCAGCACCAGCAGGGTGACCACCGGCACCATCAGTGCCCAGCCGAAGGCGAACACCGTCATTGGCCACATCGACCACAGCGGGTGCGGGGCGAACAAGGCGCTGGCGGCAACGTTGACGAGCGACACCGCCAGCATGATGCGAAAGCCCTGCAGGATCTGGTTCTTGGGGCTCACCTTGCCGGCCTTGCGTCCGGACAGCCAGGAGCCGGCCATGATGCCGCTGATGTTGAGCACGAAGAACCAGAAAAACTGGGTGGGCGCCAGCTGCAGGATGTCGCCCAGGAAGGCCGGCGCCGACAGCACGTACAGGAACAGGCCATTGAACGGTACGCCCGAGGCCAGGGCCAGCAGCATGAAGCGCGGATCGCTCAGCAACTGGCCGTAGCCGCGCATCAGGTGGCCCACCTGGAACGGCTGGCGGTGGCTGGTGTGCAGGGTCTCGGGCAGCAGGCGCCAGTTGGCCAGCCACAGCAGCACGCCGACGGCGACCAGGAACCAGAAGATTGCGTGCCAGTTCACGTATTCGGCGATGACGCCGCCGATGATGGGCGCCACCGCCGGTGCCACGCCGAAGAAGATGGTGACCTGGCTCATCACGCGCTGGGCTTGGTCCGGCGGGAACATGTCGCGGATGACGGCGCGTGACACCACGATGCCGGCGCCGGTGGAAAAGCCCTGCAGTGCGCGAAAGAAGATCAGCTGCCCGATGGTTTGCGACAGCGCGCAGCCCACCGAGGCCAGCGCGAACAGCGCCACGCCCCACAGAATGACCGGCCGGCGCCCGAAGCTGTCCGACAGCGCGCCATGAAACAGGTTCATGAAGGCGAAACCCAGCAGGTAGGCGCTCAGCGTTTGCTGCATCTGCACCGGGGTGGCCTGCAGCGAGGCGCTGATGGCCGAGAACGCCGGGATGTAGGTGTCGATCGAGAACGGCCCCAGCATGCCCAGCACCGCCAGCAGGATGGCCAGCGCCCAGCGCGGGGCGGTCCACAGTTGGGTGGCGTTCGGATTCATGGAGGCGGAATGCTACAAAAAAAGAAGCTGGCCGCGCAGTATGGGCGCCGGCCAGCCATGGTTTTGACGATGGAAATGTTTACAGCGAATCGATGAAGCTGCGCAGCTTGTCGCTGCGGCTGGGGTGCTTCAACTTGCGCAGCGCCTTGGCCTCGATCTGGCGGATGCGCTCGCGGGTCACGTCGAACTGCTTGCCCACTTCTTCCAGGGTGTGGTCGCTGGTCATCTCGATGCCGAAGCGCATGCGCAGCACCTTGGCCTCGCGCGGCGTCAGGCTGTCGAGGATGTCCTTGACCACGTCGCGCAGGCCGGCCTGCATGGCGGCCTCGATGGGGGCGGTGTTGTTGCTGTCCTCGATGAAGTCGCCCAGGTGGCTGTCGTCGTCGTCGCCGATGGGGGTTTCCATCGAGATCGGCTCCTTGGCGATCTTCATGATCTTGCGGATCTTGTCCTCGGGGATCTCCATTTTTTCGGCCAGCAGCGCGGCGTCGGGCTCGAAGCCGAACTCCTGCAGATGCTGGCGCGAGATGCGGTTCATCTTGTTGATGGTCTCGATCATGTGCACCGGGATGCGGATGGTGCGCGCCTGGTCGGCGATCGAGCGCGTGATGGCCTGGCGGATCCACCAGGTGGCGTAGGTCGAGAACTTGTAGCCGCGGCGGTATTCGAATTTATCGACCGCCTTCATGAGACCGATGTTGCCCTCCTGGATCAGGTCCAGGAACTGCAGGCCGCGGTTGGTGTACTTCTTGGCGATGCTGATGACCAGGCGCAGGTTGGCCTCGATCATCTCCTTCTTGGCGTCGCGCGAGGACGCCTCGCCCTCGTTCATGCGCTTGTTGATGTCCTTGAGCTCGTCCAGCGGCACCACCACCTGCGCCTGCAGGTCGATCAGCTTTTGCTGCAGGTCCTGGATGGGCGGGATGTTGCGCCCCATGACCGCGCTCCAGGGCTTGCCGGCGCCGGCCTGCTTCTCGGACCACTTGAGATTGAGCAGTTGCGAGGGCGCCTTGTGGCCGGCCCTGTCGCGCCCCGAGAAGTCGGTGATGAACTGCGCCTGCGGGTAGCCGCAGCGGTCGACGATGATGCGGCGCAGCTCGCGCTCGTAGCGGCGCACGTCGTCCACCTGGCCGCGCAGCAGGTCGCACAGCTTCTCGATGGTCTTGGCGGTGAAGCGGATCGTCATCAGCTTAGCCGACAGCGCCTGCTGCGCCTTGGCATAGGCGGGCGAACCCCAGCCTTCCTTGTCGTAGGCGCGACGCACCTTGTCGAACAGGGCGGCGATTTCGTCGAAACGCTCCAGCGCCTCGTTCTTGAGCTTTTCCAGCAGGCGCGTCATGGCCTTGGAGCCGCCCTTGCCGTCGTCGTCGTCCTCTTCGTCGTATTCGTCGAAGTCCTCCTCGGCCACGTAGTCGTCGTTCTCGTCGGCGTCGGCAAAACCGTCGACGATGGTGTTGATGACGGCCTTGCCCTCGCGGATCTGCTCGGCCATCGACAGGATTTCGGCGATCGTGGTCGGGCTGGCGCTGATGGCCTGCATCATGTCCATCAACCCGCCCTCGATGCGCTTGGCGATCTCGATCTCGCCCTCGCGCGTGAGCAGTTCCACCGTGCCCATCTCGCGCATGTACATGCGCACCGGGTCGGTGGTGCGGCCGAACTCGCTGTCAACCGTCGACAGGGCGGCCTCGGCTTCTTCCTCGGCCTCTTCCTCGGTGGCGGTGCTGGTGCCGGTGTTGGTCAGCAGCAGGGTCTCGGCGTCGGGCGTCTGCTCGTAGACGGCCACGCCCAGGTCGTTGAGCATGGAAACCACCGCCTCCAGCGTCTCGGTGTCGACCAGCTTGTCGGGCAGGTGGTCGTTGATCTCGCCGTGCGTCAGGTAGCCGCGCGTCTTGCCCAGTTTCAGCAGCGTCTTCAGGTTGGCGCGGCGGGTGCTCATTTCCTCCTCGGAGAGCACGCCTTCATCCAGGCCGAATTCCTTCATCAAGGCCCGTTCCTTGGCCTTGCTGATCTTCATGCGCAGCGGCTTGGGCTTTTCGACCGCGCCCTGATCGACCGCCGTGTCGAGCTCGGGTTCGCCCTCCAGGTCGGCCTCGATGTCGGACAGATCCTCCTCCTCGACCTCACGGGCCGCGGCCTTGCCGGGGCGCCCGCGCTTGGCCGGTGCGGACTTTTCGGCCGCCGCCGCGCCCTTGGCCGGACGGCCGGGCTTCTTGGCGGGCGTCGATTTTTCAGCCGCCGCCGTGGTCTTCTTGGCGGCAGCGGTCGCTTTCGGGCTCTTCTTGTCGAGTTCCTCGACTTGCGCGGCGGTCGTCTTCTTGACGGCCACCTTGGCGGTCTTCTTTGCTGCGGGTTGGCTGGCAGCGGTCTTCTGGCGGCTGGACATCAATACACCTCGGGGCTGGGAGCCGTCATGCGCGCACGGGTGGGGCGACGCGCGCGGCGACTCGGAAAAACAAAACGCAAACGAAACGTCTCGGCAACGGGGCCCGGTCTGACCAAGGCGGACCGGCACACCGTCAGGGGCAAGATGGGTGGGCGAACATTTGGAATGCAGTCCTTGCGGTGAAGTGGCCGTCCCCGCTGCTGGGGGTGTCGCGCTTGACGCGGGCGCGTGGCCGGTCCGGAGGTGCTGCTGTCGCTCTTGCCAGTGACAAGCCTGTAATTATAGCGCGAAACGCCGGTTTCAAGGCCTCTTTCTGGGCCCTGGGTCATGACAGGCGGGGAGCGCGGTCAGCGCGGGCGCGTCACCGGCATGTCGCGCAGCCGGGCGTAGGCGGCGGCGTCGCCGGTGGCGGCGGCGTCGGCGATGCGCTGGCGCTCGGCGGCGTAGCGGGCGTCGTGCTCCAGCGCCAGGATGCGCGACAGCTCGTCGGCGTCGCTCTCGATGTCGGGCGGCAGGCGGTCCAGCAGCTCGACGGCGAAGGCCTCTTGCGGGTGTCCGCGCAGGGCTTCGCGCAGCGCGCTCCACGGCTGGGGGCCGTGTTCCAGGTGCTGGCCGGCCAGCCAGGTGAACAGCGTGCCCAGGGGCGCGGGCAGGTCGCACAGCAGGTGCTGGTCGCTTTGTGTCAGGCGGTCCCAGGCGCTCGGCTCGGTCAGCACGATCTGCAGGGCACGGCTGGCGCGCGGCGAGGGCGCGCGCCGCGGGGCGTGCCGGACGGGCACGGGTCTTGCGGGTACTTTTGGCTCTCGTGCTTTATGGGGTGCGCGCGAATAGCTATTGTCTTCAGAGCGTCCTGGGGGCATCCGACGCAAGCCCCACAGTTGCTCCAGCTCGTGCGTGCCGATCTGCACTTGCGCGGCGATGTCGCCCAGCAGCTGTGCCGCCAGCGCCCCCGCGGGCAGCAACTGCCACAGTGGCCGGGCCCGGGCCGCGAAGCGCGAGCGGCCTTCGGCGGTCTGCAGGTCGCAGTCCTCGGCGGCCGCGTCCAGCAGGAAGCGCGACAGCGGCACGGCGTGGCGCACCGCCTGGGCGAAGGCCTCGGCCCCCTCGGCGCGGACGAAGCTGTCCGGGTCGTGCTCGGGCGGCAGGAACAGGAACTTCACGCTGCGGGTGTCGGTGGCCAGGGGCAGGGCGGCTTCCAGCGCCTTGTGCGCGGCGCGCCGGCCGGCCGCGTCGCCGTCGAAGCTGAACACGATCTGGTCGGTGAAGCGAAACAGCTTGTGCACGTGCTCGGGCGTGCAGGCGGTGCCCAGCGTGGCCACCGCGTTGCCAAAACCCTGCTGGGCCAGGGCGACGACGTCCATGTAGCCCTCGACCACCAGCGCATGACCGTGCTCGCGCAGCGCGGCGCGGGCCTCGAACAGGCCGTACAGCTCGCGGCCCTTGTGGAACACCGGGGTTTCGGGCGAATTGAGGTATTTGGGCTTTTCGTCGCCCAGCACGCGACCGCCAAAACCGATCACCTCGCCTTTGACGTCGCGGATCGGGAACATGATGCGATCGCGAAAGCGGTCGTAGCGCTTGCCCTCGTCGTCTTCCGAGACGATGACCAGGCCGCTGTCGACCAGCAGCGCATCGCCGTAGTCGGGAAACACGCTGGCCAGCGTGCGCCAGCCCTCGGGGGCGTAGCCCAGGCCGAACTGGCGCGCCACCTCGCCCGACAGGCCGCGACGCTTGAGGTAGTCGATGGCGCGCGGCGAGGCCTTGAGCTGTTTGCGCCAGGCCTCGGCGGCGCGCGCCAGCACGTCGGTCAGGGTGGCGCGGCGCTCGGTTTCCTGCGCGGCGCGGGCGCGCTCGGCCGGACTGCGTTCGTCCTCGGGCACCGGCATGCCGTACTGCTGGGCCAGCTCGTGCACCGTCTCGACGAAGCCGGCGCCCGTGTGGTCCATCAGAAAGCCGATGGCGTTGCCGTTCTTGCCGCAGCCGAAGCAGTGGTAGAACTGCTTGGACGGGCTGACGGTGAACGAGGGCGTCTTCTCGCCGTGAAACGGGCACAGGCCGGAGAAGTTGGCGCCCGTCTTCTTCAGCTGCACGTAGCGGCCGACGATCTCGACGATGTCGGCGCGCGCCAGGAGCTCCTGGATGAAATGCTGGGGGATGGCCACCCGGCTATTTTGCCCGGGGCGGTCCCGGCCGCGCCCTCAGGCCGGCGTCGGGCGCACGCGCAGCATGAGCTGCACGTCCTGCAGCTGCCAGCCGGCGGGCAGGCTCTCCAGACCCTCGACGCGCAGCGCCGCACCGGGCGGCAGGTCATGCACCTGGCCGGAGTCCACGTCCAGCCAGTGCGGGTGCAGCGTGGGGTGGCTGTCGTAGACCACCGCGCCGTCGGTGTGCAGCGCGCGCAGCAGGCCCGCCTGGGTGAACTGCGCCAGCGTGGCATACACGGTGGCGCGGGAAATCCGGGTGGCTTCGGATGCTTCAATATCGATAGCTGCTGGCGCTGATTGCGCATGGATCTGAAGCGCTTTGAGTACCTGATCTGCCGTCAGGTGCACGGGCCGGGACAGGATCACCGCCGCCACCGCCAGGCGCTGGCGCGTCGGTTGCAGGCCGGCGGCCCGCAAGCGTTGCACCAGCGCCAGGTCGGGCGATGGACGGCGGGCCATGGCGCTTACTTCCTGACCGGCGCGACGATGGGCGCGAACGGATCCGGTCGCGGTGTCTTGTCGCTGGACACCGGCAGGATCGGCATCGTGAGTTGCGGCTGATCGCCGGTCAGCGTCTTCAGGAAGGCCACGATCTGCGCGTTTTCTTCCTGCGTGTAGACGCGGCCCAGCTGCAGCCGGCCCATGATGTCCACCGCTTCGGTCAAGGTCTTGGCGGCGCCGTCGTGGAAGTAGGGGTAGGTCAGCTCCACGTTGCGCAGCGTCGGCACCTTGAAGTTGAAGCGATCGATCTCGTTGCCGGTGACGGCCGATCGGCCCTCGGCCGGGTGGTTGGTCTTGTATTCGGCCACCACGCCCATTTTCTGGAACATGTTGCCGCCCACCGCCGGCCCGTTGTGGCAGGCGACGCAGCCGGAGGACTTGAACAGCTGGTAGCCCTTCAGCTCGACATCGGTGATCGCGCTCTTGTCGCCCTTGAGCCATTTGTCGAAGCGCGCATTGGGCGTGACCAAGGTGGCTTCGAAGGCGGCCAGGGCGTCGGTCACCTGCTTGATGTCGATGGCGTCGACCTTGTACACGCTCTTGAAGTCCTTGACGTAGCCCGGGATCGAGCGCAGCGTGGCCACGGCGATGTCGTGGGTGGAGTTCATCTCGATCGGGTTCTCGATCGGGCCGCCGGCCTGCTCGGCCAGATCCTTGGCGCGGCCATCCCAGAACTGGGCGATGTTGAGCACCGAGTTCAGCACCGTGGGCGAGTTGATGCCGCCCTTCTGCCAGCGGTCACCGACCGATGCCGCCACGTTGTCGCTACCGCCCATGCTGAGGTTGTGGCAGGAGTTGCAGGAGATGAAACCCGAGCGTGACAGGCGCGGGTCGAACCACAGCTTCTTGCCCAGTTCCACCTTGGCCGCATCCGTCACCTTGGCCGGCACCAGCGGCTGGATCGGCTCGGCGTCGGCGCCTTGCGTGGGCAGCGCCATGCTCATGGCGAGCGCAGCGGCGCCGAGGGCCAGGGCGGTGGGGAGCGATTTGATTTTCCTCATGCGACTTCTCCTTTGCTGATGGAAATCCAGCTTGGACAGTGTCCAGACTGCGTAACCATTCTGGTGGCAGGGTTTCGGTCCGGGCTTGAGGCAAGTCAATCATCAGGGGTTCTCACCAATTTACGTATGAACAACGTGGAGTTAAGCAAGTTCGGATCGGCCTGACCGTGGCCACGGCAGCGCAGGGCATGAGCCAGCCGCGCGTCAGCCCGCTGGCTATGATCAGGCGCCGAGTCACACCGACACCCAGGAGGCGCGCATGCCCAGCATCTTCGACACCGATCTGCCCCGCAACGAGGCCAACTTCGCGCCGCTCACGCCGCTGGCCTTCATCCAGCGCACCGCCGAGCTGTACCCGGACCGGCTGGCCATCGTGCACGGCGAGTTGCGCCAGGGCTGGGGCCAGACCTATGCGCGCTGCCGCCAGCTGGCCAGCAGCCTGCGCCAAAGCGGCATCGGCAAGAACGACACCGTGGCCGTGATGCTGCCCAACACACCGCCGATGGTGGAGGCGCATTTCGGCGTGCCGATGGCCGGCGCGGTGCTCAACGCCCTGAACACGCGGCTCGACCCCGAGGCGGTGGCCTTCATGCTGGACCACGGCGAGGCCAAGGCGGTCATCGTCGACCCCGAGTTCGCGGGCATCATGAAGAAGGCGCTGGCGCTGCGCCAGTCGAAGGCGCCGCTGCTGGTGATCGACGTCGCGGACGCGCTGTACGGCCCGGCCGAGCCCATCGGCAGCATCGGCTACGAGGCCTTCGTGGCGCGTGGGGACGCGGGCTTCGATTGGCAGTATCCGGGCGACGAATGGGACGCCATTGCCCTGAACTACACCAGCGGCACCACCGGCAACCCCAAGGGCGTGGTCTACCACCACCGCGGCGCGGCCATCAACGCCATCAGCAACATCCTGGAATGGGACATGCCCAAGCACGCGGTCTACCTGTGGACGCTGCCCATGTTCCACTGCAACGGCTGGTGTTTTCCCTGGACGGTGGCGGCGCGCGCCGGCGTCAACGTGTGCCTGCGCCGGGTCGAGGCGCGGGCGATCTTCGACGCCATCCGCCAGCATGGCGTGACGCACTACTGCGGTGCGCCCATCGTGCACGGCCTGCTGGTCAACGCCCCCGACGAGCAGAAGGCCGGCGTGCCCAGTGGCGTGAAATGCATGGTGGCGGGCGCGGCGCCGCCGGCCTCGATGATCGAGGGCATGGAGCGGATGGGGTTCGACCTGACCCATGTCTATGGCCTGACCGAGGTCTACGGCCCGGCCACGGTGTGCGCCAAGCACGACGCCTGGCAGCAGCTGGACATCGGCGAGCGCGCGGCGCTCAACGCGCGCCAGGGCGTGCGCTACCACCTGCAGCGCGACGCCCGCGTGCTGGATCCCGAAACCATGCAGCCGGTGCCCATGGACGGCGACACCATGGGCGAGATCATGTTCCGCGGCAACATCGCCATGAAGGGCTACCTGAAGAACCCGCAGGCCACGGCCGAGGCCTTTGCCGGCGGTTGGTTTCACAGCGGCGATCTGGCGGTGCAATACCCCGACGGCTACATCAAGATCAAGGACCGCAGCAAGGACATCATCATCTCGGGCGGCGAGAACATCTCCTCCATCGAGGTCGAGGACGTGCTGTACCGCCACCCCGCCGTGCTGGCCGCCGCCGTGGTGGCCAGGCCCGATCCGAAGTGGGGCGAGACCCCCTGCGCCTTCCTGGAGCTCAAGCCCGGCGCCGAGGTGACCGAGGCCGACATCGTGGCGCACTGCAAGCAGCACCTGGCCGGCTTCAAGGTGCCGCGCGCCATCGTGTTCGGCGAGCTGCCCAAGACCAGCACCGGCAAGATCCAGAAGTTCGAGCTGCGCAAGCAGGCCGGCTCGGCCGCGGCGATTGACGTGTGATCAATCCGGCTGCGGCCAGCTTCCGTCAAGCGCCAGCAGCTCTCCAATTCATAGCAAACCCGGAGTTGGCGGAAGCTCGCGCACGCGCGGGGCAGAACCTCGGGCGGCGGCAAGGGGCAGCGGCTGCTCAGCCGTCCCGCCCTGGCGGCGCCTGGGGTTGCAACGGCGGCGGCACGCCGGGGCGCCCGGCGACGCGGTGGCGAAACAGCGCCGCGCGGCTGAGCAGCACGGTCGTGATCGGCACCGTGATCGACAGCAGGATGATGATCAGCCACACATGCAGCTGCGGCCCCTGGTGCCGAGCTGAAAAGAACAGAATTGACGCCAGGGTGACGCACCAGGTCGACCACACATACACCAGCGCCGGTGGGTGCATGCGCTGGTAGAAGCTGGACAGGCGCACCAAGCCCCAGGCGGCGGCCAGCGTGAACACGCCGCTGGTCAGCAGCAGCGCGGCGATCAGCCATTGCAGCCACAGCGGCAGGGCGTCGACAGTCATTCGATCACCTCGCCGCGCAGCAGGAATTTGGCCATCGCCGCCGAGCCGACAAAGCCGAACAGGGCGATCAGCAGCGCGGCCTCGAAATACAGGTCGCTGGCGTGGCGGATGCCCAGCACCAGCATGATCAGCATGCCGATGACGTAGATCATGTCCAGCGCCAGGACGCGGTCCTGCGCCGCCGGGCCGCGCAGCACGCGCCACAGGGCGATCAGCATGGCCACGGCATAGGCGCACAGCGTGAGGGTGATGGCGCCGGCGAGCAGGGGGCTCATGATTCGAAGATTTCCTTCAGCGGTTGTTCATAGCGTCGCTTGAAGAAAGCGACGAACTCGGCCTCGTCGGGCGCGTTCCACACGTGCAGCAGCATGGCACTGCTGTCGCGCGCCAGCTCGCACCAGACGGTGCCCGGCACCACGGTGGTGATCATGGTCAGCGAGGCCAGCGCGCTGGGGTCGCGCAGCTCCAGCGGTATGACGACGAAGCGGCTGTTGACCGGGCTGCGGTGGTTGCGCAGCAGCGTCCAGAAGACGTCCAGGCTGGAGGCGATCACGTCATGTCCGACGGTCAGGATCAGCCGCAGCACCGTCCACGGGCGCCGTATCCGCGGCCGCGCCGGGCGCAGCGGCGCCAGCAGCGCCGGCGCGCCCACGCCGAACAGCAGCGCCAGCAGCAACTGCCCGAGGCCGAACGGCCGGTTCAGCACCAGCCACATCACGATCAGCGCGGCCGACAGCAGCGGCGCGGGCAGCCAGCGCCTCATCGCCGAAGCCCCCCTTCGCCGGTGGTGTGGGGCGAGGGCAGCGGCCGCGCCGCCATCACGCTGCCGATGTAGTCGCGAGGGTCATGCAGGCCGCGCGCGGTGGCGTTGGCGTAGCGCAGCACGGCATCGGCCTGCCATACCAGCAGGCCGATGAGCAGCAGCAGCAGGCCGATCGGCAGCGTCTCGATGACGCGCAGGCGCGGCACCGGGCGGCCCTGCGGCGCCCAGAAGCAGCGCACGCCGGCGCGCGACATGGCGATGGTGGTCAGCAGCCCGCCCGTCACCAGCAGGGCCAGCAGCAGCCAGGCGGCCAGCGATATCGACGCCTGCGCCCCGAAGCCGGCCGGGTTCAGCAGAGCCGAGAGCATCACCACCTTGCCGATGAAACCGGCCATGGGCGGCAGCCCGGCGAGGGTGAGCGCGCAGACGATGAAGGCCAGCCCGAGGAAGGCCATGGCCGCCGGAATGGCGCGGCCGATCAGCGCCTGCTGATCGTCATCCAGGTTGACGTCGCGCGTGGGCGCCAGATCGACCGGGAAGGCGAACGCCGCGTCATCCAGCCCGGCCTGGCCGACGTAGACCGGCAGTTCCTCCACGTCACGCGCGCGGTCGATCAGCTCGACCAGCAGGAAGAACGCCCCCACCGCCAGCGTGGAGCCCATCGCGTAGTACAGCGCGCCGCCGGTCACCGCCGGCTGGCCAAAGCCGATCGCCGCCAGCAACGTGCCCGACGACACGATGGCGCAGAACGCCGCCATGCGCCCGAGGTGTTGCACGGCGATGACGCCGACCACGCCAAAGCCCAGCGTCAGCATGCCCAGCCCCATCAGCACCGGCCCGCCGAACAGCGCGGAGATGCCGGCGTCCTGCGGGAACAGCAGCGTCCACAGCCGCAGGATGGCGTACACGCCCAGCTTGGTCATGACGGCAAACAGGGCCGCCACCGGCGCCACCGCGCTGGCATAGGCCGCCGGCAACCAGGCGTTGAATGGCCACGCCGCGGCCTTGACCAGGAAGGCGATGGCCAGGATGGCCGCGCCCGCGTGCAACAGGCCGCGATCGTCGTCCGCAATGCGGGGCACCATGAGGGCCATGTCGGCCATGTTCAGCGTGCCCGTGACACCGTAGAGGGTGGCCACGCCGATCAGCAACAGGCTGGAGGCCATCAGGTTGATGGCGATGTAGTGCAGACCGGCGCGCACGCGCGGCCAACCCGAGCCATGCAGCAGCAGGCCGTAGGAGGCCGTCAGCATGATCTCGAAGAACACGAACAGGTTGAACACGTCGGCCGTCAGGAAGGCGCCGGCCAGCCCCATCAGCTGCAACTGGTACAACGGGTGAAAGTGCACGCCCGCCTTGTGCCAGCGCGCGCTGGCGTACAGCACGCCCGCCAGCCCCAGCAGGCTGGTCAGCAGCAGCATCATGGCCGACAGGCGGTCGGCCACCAGCACGATGCCGTAGGGCACGGGCCAGTTGCCCGGCAGGTACACACCGACCGATTGCGCCGCGCCGCTGCGCTGCACCTGCACCACCAGCGCGATGGCGATCAGCACGCCCGCGGCGCTGGCCAGCACGTTGAGCACGGCCTTCAGCGGCCGGCGCGTGTCGCCCAGCAGCAGCATGGCGGCCGCCGCCAGCATGGGCAGCAGGACGGGTGCCATCACCAGGTGCGGCATCAGCCCGTCGATCGCGTGGATGACGTTCATGGCCGGCGCGCTCCCGGTTCCCCGCGCTCGAGCGGCCGCGCCGTGTTGTCGTCGATCGCCTCGCCGTCCACGTGGTCGTTGTCGGCCAGACCGCGCGCCGCCATCAGCACCACCAGGAACAGCGCCGAGGTGGCAAAGCCGATGACGATGGCCGTCAGCACCAGCGCCTGCGGCAGCGGGTCGGTGTAGTGCGTCAGGCTGGCCGGCAGGCCCGCCTGCACGATGGGCGGCCTGTCCTCGAACAGGCTGCCCATGGCGAAGATGAACAGGTTGACCGCGTACGACAGCAGCGACAGGCCCATCAGCACCTGGAAGGTGCGCGGCCGCAGCACCAGCCACACGCCGCAGCCGCCCAGCACACCGATGGCGATGGCGATGATCACCTCCATCTCAGCCGGCCTCCGGCAGGGCGGTGGCGTCGCTGCCCGCGGTGTCGCCCGACTGGCGGTGGCCGCGCACCGACTGGTGGGCCAGCGCGGTCAGGATCAGCAGCGTGGCGCCCACCACCACGGCGAACACGCCCAGGTCGAAGAACACGGCGCTCGGCACGTGCACCTGGCCCAGCAGCGGCAGCCTCAGGTGGGCGGTGTGCGTGGTCAGCAGCGGATAGCCCAGCAGCAGCGAACCCAGGCCGGTCAGCGCGGCCAGCAGCAGGCCGGCGGCGATCCAGCGGATCACCTTCAGCTGCAGGTGCGCCTCGACCCACAGCGTGCCGGCCACCACGTATTGCGCGATGAAGGCGATCGCCACCACCAGCCCGGCGACGAAGCCGCCGCCCGGCAGGTTGTGCCCGCGCATCAGCAGGTGCATGGCGATCACCGCCGCCACCGGCAGCAGCAGGCGCACCAGCACGGCCGGCACCAGCATGTAGCCCAGCGCCGTGTCGGGCGCGGTGCGCGGGTTGATCAGGTCGGTGTCCAGGTCGGAGACGATGGCGCGCTGCTGCGGCGGCAGCGTGGCCATTTCGCGCGGCGGGCGAAAGCGCCGCAGCAGCGCGTACACGGTGAGCGCGACGATGCCCAGCACGGTGATTTCGCCCAGGGTGTCGAAGGCGCGGAAGTCCACCAGCATCACGTTCACCACGTTGGTGCCGCCGCCCTCGGGCAGGGCGCGGTCGATGAAGAACGGCGCGATGCTTTGCGGGGCTGGCCGCGTCATCATGGCGTAGGCCAGCGCCGCCATGCCGCTGCCGGCCGCGACGGCCACCAGCAGGTCGCGCAGGCGGCGCGCACGCACCCGCGGGTGCAGGCGCTGCCCCGGCTGCGGCATGCGCTTGGGCAGCCAGCGCAGGCCCAGCAGGAACAGGATGGTGGTCACCGCCTCCACCGTCAGCTGCGTCAGCGCCAGGTCGGGCGCCGAAAGCCACAGGAAGCTCAGGCTCACCACCAGGCCCACCGTGCCCAGCATGACCAGCGCTGCCAGCCGGTGGAACTTGGCCTGGTGCGCCGTGCCCAGGGCGGCCAGCCCGCCCAGCACCCACAGCAGGGCGAAGGCCGCGTTGCCTGGCACGCGCGCGCGCTCGCCCCAGCTGATGCCGGTGGGCCACAGCGCCGCGGCGCCCAGCACGATGGCCGCCAGCACGATCACCAGGATCTGCGGTTGCAGGCGCGTCGTGCTCAGGCGCCTGAGCGCGCCGCGGCTGACCCGGTCCAGGCCCAGCAGCAGACGCTGAAACAACAGCTGCCCATCCAGCCAGGCTGGCAGCGCCATCACCCCTGCGCGGCCGGCGGTCAGGCGGCGACGGCCCCACAGGAACAGCGCCACGCCGCCGGCCAGCGCGACCAGGCTCATCAGCAGCGGCTTGTTGACGCCATGCCAGATCGCCAGGCTGTAGACCGGCATCGCCCCCCCGACCACCGGGCGCGCCGCCAGCTCCAGCGCGGCGCCGATGGCCCACTGCGGCAGCACGCCCACCAGCAGGCACACCAGCACCAGCACCTCGATCGGCGCGCGCATCCAGCGCGGCGGCTCGTGCGGCCGCAGCGGCAGGTCGCGGGCCGGTGGGCCGAGGAACACGCCGACCGCCAGGCGCAGCGAATACACCACCGCGAAGATGCCGGCCAGGGTGGCGACGATGGGCAGGCCGACATCCAGCACCGGGTTGCGGCCCAGGTGCACGGTTTCGGCGAAGAACATCTCCTTGGACAGAAAGCCGTTCATTAGCGGCACGCCCGCCATGGCGGCGCTGGCCACGAAAGCCAGCGTGCCGGTGATCGGCATGGCCTGCCACAGGCCGGACAGGCGGCGCAGATCGCGCGTGCCGGTTTCGTGGTCGATGATGCCGGCGGCCATGAACAGCGAGGCCTTGAAGGTCGCGTGGTTCATGATGTGGAACACCGCCGCCACCGCCGCCAGCTCGCCGCCCAGGCCCAGCAGCAGGGTGATCAGCCCCAGATGGCTGATGGTGGAATAGGCCAGCAGGCCCTTCAGGTCGGTCTGGAACATCGCCAGGAAGGCGCCCAGCAGCAGGGTGAGCAGCCCGGTGCCGCCGACGATCCAGAACCAGGCTTCGCTGCCCGCCAGTGCCGGCCACAGTCGCGCCAGCAGGAACACGCCGGCCTTGACCATGGTGGCCGAATGCAGGTAGGCCGACACCGGCGTGGGCGCCGCCATGGCGCGCGGCAACCAGAAGTGGAACGGGAACTGCGCGCTCTTGGTGAGGGCGCCCAGCAGCACCAGCAGCAGCATCGGCGTGTACAGCCGGTGCGCCCGGATGCGCTCGCCTGCGTCCAGGATGGCGTCGAGCTGGTAGCTGCCGGCGATGTGACCCAGCAGCAGCACGCCGGCCAGCAACGCCAGGCCGCCGGCACCGGTGACGGTGAGCGCCATGCGCGCGCCGCGCCGGGCGTCCTTGCGGTGGTGCCAGTAGCCGATCAGCAGGAAGGAAAACAGACTGGTCAGCTCCCAGAAGAACACCAGCTGCACCACGTTGCCCGACAGCACCACGCCCAGCATGGCGCCCATGAAGGCGAGGAAGAACGAGAAGAAGCGCGGCACCGGGTCGTCGCGGCTCATGTAGTAGCGCGCGTACAGGGCCACCAGGGTGCCGATGCCGGTCACCAGCAGGGCGAACATCCAGGCAAAGCCGTCCATGCGCACCGAGAAGTCGATGCCGGCCGAGGGCAGCCAGTGCAGCTCCTGACGCAGCACGGCGCCGCCCTGCAGCAGCGGGTAGCGCGTGGCCACCCAGGCCAGCGCCGCCGCGCCCACCAGCGCCGCCCAGGCCGCCGCCGCGTTGCGCGCGTGCGTGGGCAGCAGCGCCGCCACCAGGCTGCCCGCGAACGGGAGCAAGAGCAGGTAGACGAGGTCCATCGGGTGGGCGGGTGGTCGGCTTGGCAGTGGATGCGTGGAGCGTATCTTGAATATACCAGTGTGATTCATGACCGCAGCGCTTGCCGGACGTGCGCGAGCAGCTATCAAAACAGTAGTGTTCGCGTGCTGTCCGGTGCCGCGTCACAATGCGCGCATGCGCATGCTGCTGGTCGAAGATGACGCCATGATCGGCGAGGTGGTGCTGGACGCGCTGCGCGGCGAGCACCATGCGGTCGACTGGGTGCGCGACGGCGAGATGGCGCTGACGGCGCTGGCCACCGCGCCCTACGACCTGCTGCTGCTCGACCTGGGCCTGCCGCGCAAGGACGGCCTGGCGGTGCTGCGCAGCCTGCGCGCGCGCGGGCAGCGCCTGCCGGTGCTGATCGCCACCGCGCGCGACGCCGTGGCCGACCGCGTGGCCGGGCTGGACGCCGGGGCCGACGACTACATCGTCAAGCCCTACGACCTGGACGAGCTGCTGGCGCGCATCCGGGCGCTGCGCCGGCGCGCTGACGGCCGCGCCGAGCCGGCGTATGAATGGGGCGATGTGCGCATCGTGCCGGCCACGCGCGAAGTGACGCTGCGCGGCCAGCCGGTGGCGCTGTCGGCGCGCGAATGGGCCGTGCTGGAGCCGCTGCTGGCCCGGCCAGGGCGCGTGCTGTCGCGCCAGCAGCTGGAGGACAAGCTGTACTCCTGGCGCGACGACATCAGCAGCAACGCGGTGGAGGTCTACATCCACGGCGTGCGCAAGAAGCTGGGCGCCGGCCTGATCGAGAACGTGCGCGGCCTGGGCTACCTGGTGCCCGCGGCGCCGCCGCGCGGGGAGGGCGTGTGATCAGTCCTGAATTGATAGCTGCTTGCGCAGACCCGGCAAGCGTTGGAGGCCGAAATACCTTGAAAAACCCGAAAGGCCGAACCGCCGGACGCGAAGGACGCGAAACGGACGCGAAAGACGCGAAAGGAAAACCAGGTTCATTGCTCCGGGTTTTGAAGTTTTCGCGTTCTTCGCGAGACCTTCGCGTCCTTCGCTTGCGGCTCCTCAGCGCTCGTCAACCCTCGTCCGACATGTCCGTCTGATGGCGTGGACCGATCCAGCCACCCCCTCGCTGCGCGCCCGCCTGACCGCGCTGCTGCTGCTGGCCGTGCTGGCCACGGCGCTGGTGCAGGCGGCGATCACCTGGCGCAGCGCGCTGGCCGAGACCGAGGCGGTGTTCGACGCCCAGATGGAGCGCATCGCCCTGTCGCTCACCGGCGGGCTGGCCGCCAGCGTGCTGGGCGACGACGCGCTGGCGGCCACGCGCGGCGCCGAGGAGCTGATCATCCAGATCTGGCGCGCCGACGGCAGCATGCTGTACCGCTCGCCCTCGGCGCGGCTGCTGCCGCCGCAGGCGGTGATCGGCTTTTCCAGCGTGCACGCCGGCGGCGAGGACTGGCGCGTCTACGCGCTGCAAACGCCCAGCCAGGTGATCCAGATCGCCCAGGCCGAGCGCGCGCGCCGGCGCATGGCCGGCCAGTTGGCGCTGCGCGCGGTGCTGCCGGTGGCGCTGCTGGCGCCGGTGCTGATGCTCATCGTGTGGTGGGTGGTGGGCCACGCGCTGGCGCCCGTGCAGCGGCTGCGCCGCCAGCTGGCCGCGCGTGGTGCCGCCGACCTGGCGCCGCTGCCCACCGAGGACCTGCCGGCCGAGGTGCAGCCGCTGGTGGCCGAGATGAACGCGCTTCTGGCGCGCCTGTCGGCGGCCTGGCAGCAACTGGCCGACTTCACCGCCGACGCCGCGCACGAGCTGCGCTCGCCACTGGCCGCGCTGCGCCTGCAGGTGCAAAGCCTGCAGCGCGCGGGCACCGACGAGGCGCGCGCCGTCGCCAGCGGCCGCTTGCTGGCCGGCGTGGACCGCGCCACGCGCCTGGTCGAGCAGCTGCTGGCGCTGGCGCGTCACGACGCTGATACCCGCGTCGCCGCCGTGGCGGTCGACCTGGCGGCGCTGGCGCGCCAGGCGGTGCTGGGCGGTGCGGCCGAGGCGCAGGCGCGCGGCATCCGGCTTGAGGAAGCAGGCGATGCCCCGGTGCTGGTGCACGGCCAGCCCGACGCCCTGGCCGTGCTGCTGCGCAACCTGCTGGACAACGCGCTGCGCCACACCCCCGAAGGCGGCACGGTGCGCGTGCAGGCCGGGCAGGGAGCCGACGGCGGCGCCGAGCTGGCGGTGGAAGACAGCGGCCCCGGCATCCCGCCGGCCGAGCGCCAGCGCGTGCTGGACCGCTTCTACCGCGTGCCGGGGGCGCCCGGCCACGGCAGCGGCCTGGGCCTGGCCATCGCGCAGGCGGTGGCGCGCCGCCATGGCGCGCAGCTGCGGGTGCAGGACTCGCCCGGGCTGGGCGGGGCGCGCCTGGTGGTGGCGTGGCCGGCAGCCTCGCACCCTCCGGTTTGATGGATGAATCGGCCGACAGCGCTTGGCTGGCAAGCGCGAGCAGCTATCAAATTGATATCTTGTCGGTTTAAGCCCGGTCTAATTGTCGGCCTGCACAGTTCAGCCCATGGCTCCGCGGACGGAGCATGACCTGAAAGGAACTGTGATGAACCGCTTGCACTTCAAATCCACCCACCTGGTGGCGGCGCTGCTGACGGCTGGCCTGATCGGCGGCGTGGGCGTGAGCGCCGTGCGCGACATGGCCGTGGCCCACGCGCAACCCACCGTGGCGGCCCAGGCGGTGGCGCCGGCCACCGTGACCACCCCCGACTTCGCCAGCATTGCCGCGCGCCAGGGCGCGGCCGTTGTCAACATCAGCACCAGCGGCGTGCAGCAGACCGCCGACGAGGGCGACGATGCCGGCGCCGGCGCGCCGATGGACCCGTCGATGCAGGACTTCCTGCGCCGCTTCGGCCTGCCGCCGGGCGCCTTCCAGTTCGCGCCGCGCGGCGGCCCGGGAGCCGGCGCGCCGGTGCGCGGCGAGGGCTCGGGCTTCATCGTCAGCCCCGACGGGCTGATCCTGACCAACGCCCACGTGGTGCGCGGCGCCAAGGCCGTCACCGTCAAGCTGACCGATCGGCGCGAGTTCAAGGCCAAGGTGCTGGGGCGCGACGACAAGACCGACGTGGCGGTGCTCAAGATCGACGCCACCGGCCTGCCGACGCTGGCGCTGGGCAGCAGCCAGGCCCTGCGCCCGGGCGAATGGGTGATGGCGATCGGCTCGCCGTTCGGCTTCGAGAACACCGTCACCGCCGGCGTGGTCAGCGCCAAGGGCCGCTCGCTGCCGGACGACAGCGCCGTGCCCTTCATCCAGACCGACGTCGCCGTCAACCCCGGCAACTCGGGCGGGCCGCTGATCAACGCGCGCGGCGAGGTGGTGGGCATCAACTCGCAGATCTACAGCCGCTCGGGTGGCTACCAGGGCGTGTCCTTCGCCATCCCGATCGAGCTGGCCTCGCACATCAAGGACCAGATCGTGGCGCACGGCAAGGTGGAGCACGCGCGCCTGGGCGTCACCGTGCAGCCGGTGAACCAGGCGTTCGCCGATTCCTTCAAGCTGCCCAGGCCCGAGGGCGCGCTGGTGGCTCAGGTGGAAAAGGGCAGCGCCGCCGATCAGGCCGGCCTGAAGGCGGGCGACGTGATCCTGCGCGCCGACGGCCAGGCCATCGTCGATTCGGGCGATCTGCCGGCCCGCATCGCGCTGGCGCGCCCGGGCGACAAGCTGCCGCTGGAGGTCTGGCGCAATGGCCGGGCCGAGCAGCTCACGGCCACGCTGCAGGGGGCCAAGGGCAAGGCCGAGACGGTGGCCCGCGCCGATGGCGCGGCGCATGGCAAGCTGGGCCTGGCCCTGCGCCCGCTACAGCCCGATGAAAAGCGCCAGGCCCAGGTGGACGGCGGGCTGCGGGTCGAGCAGGCCGGCGGCGCCGCTGCCGCCGCCGGCGTGCAGGCCGGTGACGTGCTGCTGTCCATCAACGGCCAGCCGGCCACCAGCGTGGAGCAGGTGCGCGGCGTGGTGGCCAAGGCGGACAAGTCGGTGGCGCTGCTGATCGAGCGCGGTGGCCAGCAGCTGTTCGTGCCGGTACCGCTGGCCTGACGCGGTTCGGGTCTGAATGCCGCCGCAGCGCTTGCCAGTCGAGCGCCAGCAGCTATGCTTTCAGGAGCATACGGCAAGAGCCTGTCAGCGCGTGTAGCCCAGGCAGGCGCCGGCGTTGGGCCGGCCGCGGCACTCGCGCCGCAGGCGCGCGTCCTCGTTGCGCTGGCGCTCGGCGGGCGATTCGCCGCTGGCATAGGTCGCGGTGGGCGAGGGCTTCAGGCGCACGCCGCGCGAGCCGGCACCGCTGCGCGGGGTCGACCCGGCGCGTTCCTTCTTGGCGTGGGCCAGCGGCGGCGTGCCGGACAGCAGGGTCAGCAGGGCGATGGCCGCCAGGCGGCGGGTGACAACAGGCATGGTGGGTCTTTCTGCGTAAGGGTCAAGGGGCCGGCGCCCGATGTGCGATGCTCGCGCCCTGCCGAATTAAATGAGTCCGCCGCCCATGCGTCAAGCCGTCCTCGAGCTCGAAGAATCCAAGATCCGTGAAGTAGCCAACGCGGGCATGGGGCGCGCCGACGTGCTGCCGTTCTGGTTTGGCGAAAGCGACGAAGTCACGCCCGAGGCGGTGCGCGCCGCCGGCATCGCCTCGCTGCAGGCCGGCGAGACCTTTTATTCGCACAACCTGGGCCTGCCGGAGCTGCGCGCCGCCGTCGCCGCCTACGCCAGCCGGCTGCACGGCGAGGTCGCGCCCGAGCGGCTGGCCATCACCTCGGGCGGCGTCAACGCGCTGATCGTCGCCATGCAGGCGCTGATCGACGCCGGCGACGAGGTGGTGGCCGTCACGCCCGTCTGGCCCAACCTGACGGCGCAGCCGCGCATCCTGGGCGCGCGCCTGCGCTGCGTGGCGCTGCGGCCGGACGCCGACGGCGCCTGGCGGCTCGACCTGCCGGCGCTGCTGGCCGCCATCACGCCGCGCACGCGGCTGCTGGTGCTGAACTCGCCCAACAACCCGACCGGCTGGACGCTCACGTCCGCCGAGCAGCAGGCCATCCTGGCGCACTGCCGGCACACCGGCACCTGGATCCTGTCCGACGAGGTGTACGAGCGCCTGTACTACCGCGGCGACACCGCCAACGGCGCGGCGCCGAGCTTTCTCGACATCGCCGCCCCGGACGACCGGCTGGTGGTGGTGCAGAGCTTTTCCAAGTCCTTCCTGATGACCGGCTGGCGCCTGGGCTGGCTGGTGATGCCGCCGGCCATGACGCCGCAGGTCGGCAAGCTGCTGGAGTTCAACACCTCCTGCGCGCCGGTGTTCGTGCAGCGCGCCGCCCTGGTGGCACTGGCGCAGACCGAGGCCATCACGCCGCGCATCGTTGCCCACCTGAAGGACTGCCGCGACACCCTGGTGCCGCTGCTGCAGGCCGTGCCCGGGGTGCAAGCCAGCCACGCGCCAGGCGGCATGTACGCCTTCCTGCGCATCGCCGGGCAGGCCGATTCGCTGCACCTGGCCAAGCGCCTGGTCGCCGAGGCCGGACTGGGACTGGCGCCCGGCGTGGCGTTTGCGCCCGAGGCCGAGGGTTGGTTGCGTTGGTGCTTTGCGTCCAAGGACAAGGCGCGCCTGGTGCAAGGCGTGCAGCGGCTGACGCGCTGGCTGGGCGACTCGGCCTGACGCCCCCGGACAGGGCGGCGCCGCAGCCCGGCTGTTCCGACACGCGTGCGCGCCCTGCAATCAGCGTGCGCTTGTTTCGCGTGGATACATGCGCTATACTTGTGGGTTACCCGGACGGTTGCCGTTCGGGCCATCTTCCGCCCAGTGCTGCAACCCGCTTCGGTGTGAGCGCAGTCGTGTTGGGCGGACTTTCGTTTCCGCGCAGGCGTCGTGTCTTCGGATGGGTGTCTGGTCAGCGGTTTCCGTGGTCGCTGCCTTCGGGCGGCAGCCCTGTTTGCCACCTCGCTCGTGGAGATGTGTCATGCGTGTCCTGCCTCACACCGATTCCCCCACCCCCGTGGTCGCTTCCGGCGCATCGCTGCGCAGTGAGCACGCCGTGGCGCGCATGGCGCCCGGCCTGCACCTGATCGGCGATCTGTACGGTTGCCGCGGCGACGCCCGCCTGATGACCGATGCCCCCACGCTGGAGGCGTTCTGCAAGCAGGCCGTGGCCGATGCCGGCCTGACCACCGTGGGCAGCCTGTTTCACAGCTTCGGTGACGGCGAGGGCGTGACCGGCGCCGTGGTGCTGGCCGAGTCGCACCTGGCCCTGCACACCTGGCCCGAGGACAACTACGTCACGCTCGACGTCTACGTGTGCAGCTACACCAGCGACAACTCGGTCAAGGCCGAGCGCCTGTTCGACGCGCTGATGCAGGCCTTCCAGCCGGCCGATCCGCACCTGCATCGCGTCGTGCGCGCATGAGCGCGCCCGCCCAGCCGCCCTCGGCATCCGCCGGGGGCTCGGCCTTTGCCGTCGAGCAGCTGTCGCCCGATTTCGGCTTTTATCTGCGCACCACCGAACTGCTGGCCGAGCGCCGCTCGCCCATGCAGCACATCGAGATCGTGCACACGCCGCTGTTTGGCCGCGCCATGCGCATCGACGGCTGCTTCATGACCTCGGAGCGCGACGAATTCTTCTACCACGAGCCGATGGTGCACCTGCCCGCCATCGCCCACGGTGACCCGCGCCAGGCGCTGGTGATCGGCGGCGGCGACGGCGGCGCGGCGCACCAGCTGTTGCGCTACCCGAACATGGCGCGCGTGGTGCTGGCCGAGCTGGACCGCGACGTCATCGACATGGCGCGCGCCTGGCTGCCCGCCGTGCACCGCGGCGCCTTCGACGACCCGCGGCTGACGCTGCACCTGGGCGACGGGCGCGCCTTCATCGAGTCGTGCGAGAGCCAGTTCGACCAGGTCGTGCTCGACCTGACCGACCCGTTCGGCCCCGCCGTGGCGCTGTACACCTGCGAGTTCTACCGCGCCTGCCGGCGTGCCCTGCGGCCCGGTGGCGTGCTGTCGCTGCACGTGCAGTCCCCGATTCATCGTGGCCCCACCATGGCGCGCCTGATGGCGTCGCTGCAAAGCGTGTTCCCGGTGGTGCGGCCCTACCTGCAGTACGTGCCGCTGTACGGCACGCTGTGGGCCATGGCGATGGCGTCCGACCGCGTCGACCCGCTGACCCTGACGGCGGCCCAGGTCGACGCGCGGCTGGCCGGGCATGGCCTGACCGACTTGCAGCTCTACGGCGGCGACACCCACCACGCGCTGCTCAGCCTGCCGCCGTTCGTCAAGCGCCTGCTGGCCGAGCCGGCGCGCCCCGTGGTCGACGGCGACAGCCTGGACGACCCGAGCCTGGACCCCTGCGCCGACCGGCCGCTGCGACTGGTACGCGACTGAGTTGCTTCAGGCTGACCTGGTTGCGGGTTTGATTCTCAGATTCGCGCAATCACGCAAATCAACTTAGCATAAGGCCCTCATTCAACTTGTGGAGTCGATGCGATGAAGAAGCTGCTGATCGCGCTGATGCTGGGCTTGTCGGGCTGGACGACGGCCTGGGCGGTGGAGCTGGGAATTTCGGCCCGGGAAACCCATGAAAAGGTGCAAAGCAACGACCCCGGCGTGTTGTTCGTGGATGTGCGTGACCCGGTGGAAATCATGTTCATCGGTTTTACCGACGTGGTGCACGCCAACGTGCCGTACCTGATGGTCGATCGGACACAGTGGGACGACAGCCGCGGCGTCTTTCGCCTCTACCAGAACCCGGATTTCGTCGCGCAGATCAAGGCCGAACTGGCGCGCCGTGGCATGAGGGCGGACGCCGAGATCATCACCATGTGCCGCTCGGGCAGCGAACGGGGTGAGCCGAGCGCGCGTTTCCTGCGTGACAACGGTTTTCCGAACGCGCGCTACGTCATCAACGGCTTCCAGGGGGCAGCCGTCAAGGACGGGCCGCAGGCGGGCCTGCGCATCCAGAACGGCTGGCAGAGCAGTGGCCTGCCGTGGAGCGCCAAGATGAGCCCGAGCAAGATCTACCGCGTCGATCGCAAGCCAGGCGGCTGAGAAAAGGGCCGCTACGCTATAATTGACCGGTTTTGCATTTCGCAGAACGCACGTGGCATGCAGTTCCGGCGCGCCACGCAAGTCAAACCATTTGGAACAAGGAAATTCAGATGATCTCCAAGGAGAACAAGGCCGCCGTGGTCACCGACAACGCGCGCGCCGCGGGCGATACCGGCAGCCCCGAGGTTCAGGTGGCCCTGCTGACGGCCCGCATCAACGAGCTGACGCCCCACTTCAAGGAGCACGCCAAGGACCACCACGGTCGCCGCGGCCTGCTGCGCATGGTCAGCCGCCGTCGCAAGCTGCTGGACTACCTGAAGGTCAAGGACGCCGACCGCTACCTGGCCCTGATCGCCAAGCTGGGCCTGCGCAAGTAAGCCCGTGATGAGCGCAAACGCCTGACGCCTTGCAGGGCTCAGGCGTTTTTGTCTTTTTTCAACCCGGAGCGCGGGGTATTCAGAAGCTGAAGCTGTGTCATTCCACAAGCCACCGGGCGGTTGCGGTGGGTTCTGGAATGGCATCGTGTTCTGAATCAAATCCGGCTCCAGCGCTTGCAGAGCAAGTGCAAAACGCTATCCAACAAGGAGCAAACATGAGCATGTTCAACAAGGTGACGAAGTCGTTCCAGTGGGGCGACAAGACCGTGGTGATGGAGACCGGCGAGATCGCTCGCCAGGCCGCCGGCGCCGTGCTGGTCGACATCGACGGCACCGTGATTCTGGCCACCGTGGCGGCCAGCAAGAGCGCCAAGCCGGGGCAGGACTTCTTTCCGCTGACCGTCGACTACATCGAGAAGACCTACGCCGCCGGCAAGATTCCGGGCAGCTTCTTCAAGCGCGAGGCCAAGCCCAGCGAGCTGGAGACGCTGACCAGCCGCCTGATCGACCGCCCGATCCGCCCGCTGTTCCCCGAGGGCTTCTTCAATGAAGTGCACGTGGTCATCCACACCGTGTCGCTCAACCCCGAGGTGGACGCCGACATCGCCGCCATGATCGGCGTCAGCGCCGCGCTGTCGATCAGCGGCATCCCGTTCAACGGCCCGATCGGCGCCGCGCGCGTGGGCTACGTCAACGGTGAATACGTGCTCAACCCGGGGCCGAGCGCCCGCAAGAACAGCCAGCTCGACTTGGTGGTGGCCGGCACCGAGGCCGCCGTGCTGATGGTCGAGTCCGAGGCCGACCAGCTGAGCGAGGACGTGATGCTGGGCGCCGTGGTGTTCGGCCACGAGCAAGGCAAGATCGCCATCAACGCCATCCATGAACTGGTGCGCGAGGCCGGCAAGCCGCTGTGGGCCGACAACGGCACCTGGGCACCGGAAGCCAAGGACGAGGCCTTCATCGCCCAGGTCAACGCCGCCGCCGAAGGCCCGCTGCGCGCCGCCTACCAGATCCGCAGCAAGCAGGCGCGCACCCAGGCCTGCCGCGAGGCCTACGCCGCCGTCAAGGCGCAGCTGGCCGAGCAGGGCGTGGCGTTCGACCCGGTCAAGCTGGACAACCTGTTGTTCGACATCGAGGCGCGCATCGTGCGCGGCCAGATCCTGGCCGGCGAGCCGCGCATCGACGGCCGCGACACGCGCACCGTGCGCCCGATCGAGATCCGCAACAGCGTGCTGCCGCGCACCCACGGCTCGGCGCTGTTCACGCGTGGCGAGACGCAGGCGCTGGTCATCACCACGCTGGGCACCGAGCGCGACGCGCAGCGCATCGACGCGCTGGCCGGCGAGTTCGAGGACCGCTTCCTGTTCCACTACAACATGCCGCCCTTCGCCACCGGCGAAGTCGGCCGCATGGGCTCGACCAAGCGCCGCGAGGTCGGCCACGGTCGCCTGGCCAAGCGCGCGCTGATCCCGCTGCTGCCGGCCAAGGACGAGTTCCCCTACACCATCCGCGTGGTGTCGGAGATCACCGAATCCAACGGCTCGAGCTCGATGGCCTCGGTCTGCGGCGGCTGCCTGTCGCTGATGGACGCCGGCGTGCCCATGAAGGCGCACGTGGCCGGCATCGCCATGGGCCTGATCAAGGAAGACAACCGCTTCGCGGTGCTGACCGACATCCTGGGCGACGAGGACCACCTGGGCGACATGGACTTCAAGGTGGCCGGCACCACCGGCGGCATCACCGCGCTGCAGATGGACATCAAGATCCAGGGCATCACCAAGGAGATCATGCAGGTCGCGCTGGCGCAGGCCAAGGAGGCGCGCATGCACATCCTGGGCAAGATGCAGCAAGCCATGGGCGAGGCCAAGGCCGAGATCTCCAGCTTCGCGCCCAAGCTCTACACCATGAAGATCAACCCCGAGAAGATCCGTGACGTGATCGGCAAGGGCGGCGCCACCATCCGCGCGCTGACCGAGGAGACCGGCACCACCATCGACATCGGCGAAGACGGCACCATCACCATCGCCAGCACCGACGCCGCCAAGGCCGACCATGCCCGCCGCCGCATTGAGGAGATCACCGCCGAGGCCGAGGTGGGCAAGGTCTACGAAGGCCCGATCACCAAGATCCTGGAATTCGGCGCGCTGGTCAACATCCTGCCCGGCAAGGACGGCCTGCTGCACATCAGCCAGATCGCGCACGAGCGCGTGGAGCGGGTGGGCGACTACCTGCAGGAAGGCCAGGTGGTCAAGGTCAAGGTGCTGGAGACCGACGAGAAGGGCCGCATCAAGTTGTCGATGAAGGCGCTGCTGGAGCGTCCGGCGCACCTGGAAGGCGACGATCAGCGCCCGCCGCGTGGCGAGCGTCCGCACCGCGGTGATCGCGGTGACCGTGGCGACCGTGGTCCGCGCGAAGACCGTGGCGAGCGCGCCCCGCGTGGCGAGCGCTTTGAGCGCGACGAGCGCGCGGCGCCGGTCGCCGCCGCCGATGCGCCGACCGCGCAAGAGTGATCGCTATATAAAAGAGAGCTGTTTGCGCAATCCAGGCGGGCGCCAGAGGCCAGTTTGACCATGAAATGCATCACCATCCGCGAGCCCGGCGCCCCCGCCGTGCTGGTGCCGGCCGAGCGCGCTGCGCCGCAGGCCGGCGCGGGTGAGCTGCTGATCCGGGTCAGCGCCTCGGGTGTCAACCGTCCGGATGTGCTGCAGCGCGCCGGTCACTACCCGGCGCCGCCCGGTGCCTCCGATCTGCCGGGGCTGGAAGTGGCCGGCGTCATCGAGTCCGGTGACGCCGCCGCACTGGCCGCGGCCGACCTGCGCGTGGGCGACCGGGTGTGCGCGCTGGTCGCCGGTGGTGGCTACGCCGAGTACTGCGTGGCCCCGGTCGCGCAGTGCCTGCCGGTGCCGCAGGGGCTGTCGGATGTCGAGGCCGCCTCGCTGCCCGAGACCTTCTTCACCGTCTGGAGCAACGTGTTCGACCGCGGGCGTCTGCAGGCCGGCGAGACCCTGCTGGTGCAGGGCGGCACCAGCGGCATCGGTGTCACCGCCATCCAGCTGGCCAAGGCGGCCGGCGCGACGGTCATCGTCACCGCCGGCGCGGACGACAAGTGCGCCGCCGCGCTGCGCCTGGGCGCCGACCACGCCATCAACTACCGCACGCAGGACTTCGTCGACGTGGCGCGCCAGCTCACCGGCGGGCGTGGCGTCGACGTCATCCTCGACATGGTGGCGGGCGACTACGTGGCGCGCGAGGTCGAGTGCCTGGCCGAGGACGGGCGCCTGGTCATCATCGCGGTGCAAGGCGGCACGAGCAGCCAGTTCAATGCCGGCCTGGTGCTGCGCCGGCGCCTGACGATCACCGGCTCGACCCTGCGGCCGCGCCCGGTGGCGTTCAAGGCCGCCATCGCGCGGGCCTTGCGCCAGCAGGTCTGGCCCTGGCTGGCGCAGGGGCGAGTCAAGCCGGTGATTCACAGTGTGTTCCCGGCGCTGGAGGCAGGCGATGGCCTGCCCAGCGGCGCCGCGCGGGCCCATGCCCTGATGGAAAGCGGTCAGCTGATCGGCAAGCTCGTGCTGACCTGGAGCAAGCCATGAGCGAAAGAAGAAAACTCGTTGCCGGCAACTGGAAGATGAACGGCGGCCTGGCGGCCAACCAGGCGCTGGTGCAGGCCCTGCGGGCCGGCGTCGGTCAGCCCGCGTGCGACGTCGCCGTGTGTCCGCCGCCGGTGTATCTGGCGCAGCTGCAGCAGCTGCTGGCCGGCCAGGCGGCCATTGCGCTGGGTGCGCAGGATGTGTCCGAGCACGAAGGCGGCGCCTTCACCGGCGACGTGTCGGCCGCCATGCTGAGGGACTTTGGCGTGCGCTACGCCATCGTCGGCCACAGCGAACGGCGCCAGTACCAGGGCGAAACCGATCTGCAGGTGGCGACCAAGGCCAGGCGCGCGCTGGCGGCCGGGATCACACCGATCGTCTGTGTCGGCGAGACGCTGCGCGAGCGTGAGGAAGGCCTGACCGAATTCATCGTGCAGCGCCAGCTGTCGGCGGTGATCCATCTGAACGGCCACTGCATCAGCGAGATCGTGGTGGCCTACGAGCCGGTGTGGGCCATCGGCACCGGCAAGACCGCCACGCCGACCGAGGCGCAGGCCGTGCACGCGGTGCTGCGCACGCAGCTGGGGGCCGCCACCGAGCAGGCCGATCGCGTGCGCATCCTCTACGGCGGCAGCATGAACGCCGCCAACGCCGCCGAGCTGCTGGCGCAGCCCGACATTGACGGCGGACTGATCGGCGGCGCCGCCCTCAAGGCCCCGGATTTTCTAACCATTGTGGGCGCCGCCGCTTGATGGGCGCGCGCCGAACGCTATTGATTTTGGAGTAACTGGAATGAATGTCGTCTTGAACCTGGTGCTGGTGGTGCAGATCCTGTCGGCGCTGGCGATGATCGGTCTGATCCTGGTGCAGCATGGCAAGGGCGCCGACATGGGCACGGCCTTTGGCAGTGGTGCCTCGGGCAGCCTGTTCGGCGCCTCGGGTGGAGCCAACTTCCTGTCGCGCACGACGGCGGTGCTGGCCACGGTGTTCTTTGTCAGCACGCTGGCGCTGGCGTACTTCGGCTTCAGCGTGCGCGCCGCGCCTGCCGACAGCGGCAGCGTGCTGGACCGCGCGGCCGTTTCGGCGCCGGCCGCCGGTGCGTCGGCAGCATCCCCGGCCGCGGCCGGAGCGATCCCGTCCAACGGCACGCCGGCGCCAGCGGCCGATGCGTCCAAGGCCGCCGCGCCCGCCACGCCGGCGGCCAGCGGAGCAGGGCAGATCCCGGGGCAGTAAGAACCTCGTCAGCCCTTGAAAAATCGGCCGTTTTCTCTCTGTGACGGGCGGTTTTCAGGGTAAACTCTTAGCTGCTCCTGCGGGTGCGAAAAGCGTTCACGCTGACGTCGCGCAAGAGCCCATAAATGCCGTCGTGGTGAAATTGGTAGACACGCTATCTTGAGGGGGTAGTGGCGAAAGCTGTGCGAGTTCGAGTCTCGCCGACGGCACCAGAAGATCAACGAACCGCGGGCGAACCACGCCCGACGGTTGAACCCGACGAAGACGCCCGATGAATCTCGCACAGTATCTTCCCGTCCTGCTGTTCATCCTGGTGGGTCTGGCGGTCGGAGGTCTCCTGCTGGGCATGGGCAATTTTCTCAAGCCCCACAAGGCCGATCCGGCCAAGAACTCCCCCTACGAATGCGGCTTCGAGGCCTTCGAGGACGCGCGCATGAAGTTCGACGTGCGCTACTACCTCGTCGCCATCCTGTTCATCCTGTTCGATCTCGAAATCGCCTTCCTTTTTCCGTGGGCGGTGTCGCTGCGGGAAGTCGGGTTGGCCGGTTTCGTGGCCGTGCTCATCTTCCTGGCCATCCTGGTGGTGGGCTTCGTGTACGAGTGGAAGAAGGGCGCGCTTGACTGGGAGTGAGCCGCGCGCATGCGCGCAGTGACGGGACATCTGCACATGAACTCAGAGTTTCAGCAAAAGGGCTTCTTGCTCACCGGCGTTGATGCGGCGGTGAACTGGGCCAAGACCGGTTCGATCTGGCCGGTCACCTTCGGTCTGGCGTGCTGCGCCGTCGAGATGATGCACGCCGCCGCGCCGCGCTACGACATCGCGCGTTTCGGTGCCGAGGTGTTTCGCGCCAGCCCGCGCCAGTCCGACCTGATGATCGTCGCCGGCACGCTGTGTAACAAGATGGCGCCCGCGCTGCGCAAGGTGTATGACCAGATGGCCGAGCCGCGCTGGGTCATCAGCATGGGCTCGTGCGCCAATGGTGGCGGCTACTACCACTACAGTTACTCGGTGGTGCGCGGCTGCGATCGCGTGGTGCCGGTCGACGTGTACGTGCCGGGCTGCCCGCCGACCGCCGAAGCGCTGATCTACGGCATCATCCAGTTGCAACAGAAGATGCGGCGTACCCACACCATCGCGCGGACCTGAGCATGACCAAGCACGCCATTGCTCCCGAAGTCCTCAGGGACAACATCTCCAACGCGCTGGGTGAGCTGGCGCGGCATGTCGCTCTGGCCCGCGGCGAGGTCACCCTCACCGTGTCGCCTGCGCAGTACCACGATGCCATGCGGCGCTTGCGCGACGCGGCGGATTGCCGGTTCGAGCAGCTGATCGACCTGTGTGGCGTGGACTATTCCACCTATGGCGATGGCCGCTGGGACGGCCCGCGCTACGCGGTGGTCGCGCACCTGCTGTCCGTCAGCCTGAACCAGCGCCTGCGCGTGCGGGTGTTCTGCGCCGACGACGATTTTCCGGTGATCCGCTCGGTCACCGACCTGTGGAGCGGTGCCGACTGGTTCGAGCGCGAGGCCTTCGACCTGTACGGGGTCGTGTTCGAGGGCCATGCCGATCTGCGTCGCATCCTGACCGACTACGGCTTCATCGGCCACCCGTTCCGCAAGGACTTCCCGCTGTCCGGTCACGTCGAGATGCGCTACGACGCCGATCGCCAGCGCGTGATCTACGAACCGGTGACCATCGAGCCGCGCGAAATCACGCCGCGCGTGATCCGCGAAGACAACTACGGCGGCCTGCACTGACCATCATGGCAGACATCAAGAACTACACCCTCAACTTCGGGCCGCAACACCCGGCGGCGCACGGTGTGCTGCGTCTGGTGCTGGAGATGGACGGCGAGGTGATCCATCGCGCCGACCCGCACATCGGCCTGCTGCACCGCGCCACCGAGAAGCTGGCCGAGCACAAGACCTTCATCCAGTCGCTGCCCTACATGGACCGCCTGGATTACGTGTCCATGATGTGCAACGAGCACGCCTACTGCCTGGCCATCGAGAAGCTGCTGGGCATCGAGGTGCCGCTGCGCGGGCAGTACATCCGGGTGATGTTCTCCGAGATCACGCGCCTGCTGAACCACCTGATGTGGCTCGGTTCGCACGGGCACGACTGCGGTGCCTCGACCATGCTGCTCTACACTTTCCGCGAGCGCGAAGACCTGTTCGACATGTACGAAGCGGTCTCTGGCGCGCGCATGCACGCGGCGTATTTCAGGCCGGGTGGCGTGTACCGCGATCTGCCTGACAGCATGGCGCTGTACAAGCCCAACAAGATCCGCAGCGCCAAGTCGCTGGACGTGATCAACGCCAACCGTCAGGGTTCCCTGCTGGATTTCATCGACGACTTCACGCGCCGGTTTCCGGGCTTGATGGACGAGTACGAGACGCTGCTCACCGACAACCGCATCTGGAAGCAACGCACCGTGGGCATCGGCGTCGTCACGCCTGAGCGTGCGCTCAATCTGGGTCTCACCGGCCCCATGCTGCGCGGCTCCGGCATCGCCTGGGATCTGCGCAAGACGCAGCCCTACGATGTCTACGCCCAGATGGATTTCGACATCCCGGTCGGCAAGACGGGCGACAGCTACGACCGCTACCTGGTGCGCGTGCAGGAGATGCGCGAATCCAACCGCATCATCAAGCAGTGCGTCGACTGGCTGCGCGTCAACCCGGGCCCGGTGATCGTCGACAACCACAAGGTGGCGCCGCCGCCGCGCGAGCGCATGAAGTCGGGCATGGAAGACTTGATCCACCACTTCAAGCTGTTTTCCGAGGGCATGCACGTGCCCGAAGGCGAGGCCTACGCGGCGGTGGAACACCCGAAGGGCGAGTTCGGTATTTACCTGATCAGCGATGGCGCCAACAAGCCGTACCGGATGAAGATCCGCGCCCCGGGGTTTGCCCATCTGTCGGCGTTCGATGAATTGACCAAGGGCCACATGCTGGCAGACGCCGTGGCGATCATCGGAACGATGGACGTCGTGTTTGGAGAGATCGATCGATGAGCGCTACCGCCGCCCCTTCCACTGCGGCGCCGTTTTCGGACGCCATGCTGGCGCGCTTTGCGCGCGAGGTCGCCAAGTACCCGCCTGATCAGAAGCAATCGGCCGTGATGGCCTGCCTGGCCATCGTGCAGCAGGAGCGCGGCTGGGTCAGCCCCGACAGCGAACGGGCCGTTGCCGCCTACCTGGGCATGCCGGCGATGGCGGTGCACGAGGTCACGACCTTCTACAACATGTACAACCAGCAGCCGGTGGGCCGCTTCAAGCTGAACGTGTGCACCAACGCGCCGTGCATGTTCGCCGGCGGGCCGCAGGCGCTGGAGCACCTGTGCGAGACGCTGGGCGTGCAGCCCGGGGAGACGACGGCCGACGGCCTGTTCACCGTGCAGGGTTGCGAGTGCCTGGGGGCCTGCGGCGACGCGCCGGTGATGCTGGTCAACGACCGCAACATGTGCAGCTTCATGTCCAACGACAAGCTGGACCAGCTGATCAGCGGTCTGCGCGGCGCGGAGGATTGAGCGATGGCACGCGTGCAAGACATTCTCGCGCAGTTCCAGGCCAAGGGTGTGGAGTCCTGTTTCCATGGTCGCCACATCAACCCCCAAATCTACGCCGGACTCAACGGTGCCAACTGGGGCTTGAAGGACTACGAGGCGCGCGGCGGCTACCAGGCGCTGCGCAAGGTGCTGGGCCAGGACGGCGGGCCCGGCATGACGCAGGACGAGGTCATCGCCGAGTTGAAGGCCTCCAGCCTGCGCGGCCGTGGCGGCGCGGGTTTCCCGACCGGGCTGAAGTGGAGCTTCATGCCGCGCAATTTCCCGGGTCAGAAGTATCTGGTGTGCAACTCCGACGAGGGCGAGCCGGGCACGTTCAAGGACCGCGACATCCTGATGCACAACCCGCACGCGGTCATCGAGGGCATGGCGATTGCCGCCTACGCCATGGGCGCCAGCGTCGGCTACAACTACATCCACGGCGAGATCTTCCGGGTCTACGAGCGCTTCGAAGTCGCCATCGAGCAGGCCCGAGAGTCTGGCTATCTGGGGCAGGGCATCATGGGCAGCGCGTTCAATTTCCAGCTGCACGCGCACCACGGCTTCGGCGCCTATATCTGCGGCGAGGAAACCGCGCTGCTTGAGTCGCTGGAAGGCAAGAAGGGCCAGCCACGCTTCAAGCCGCCGTTCCCGGCCAGCTTTGGCCTGTATGGCAAGCCGACCACCATCAACAACACGGAAACCTTCGCGGCCACCCCCTGGATCATCCGCAACGGCGGCCCGGCGTACCTGGAATGCGGCAAGCCCAACAACGGTGGCACGAAGATTTTCTCCATTCAAGGTGACGTGGCGCGCCCGGGCAACTACGAGATTCCGCTCGGCACGCCGTTCGCCAAGCTGCTGGAGCTGGCTGGCGGCATCCGTGGCGGCAAGACGCTGAAGGCCGTCATTCCGGGTGGCTCGTCATCGCCCGTCCTGCCCGCCGAGATCATCATGCAGTGCACGATGGACTACGACTCCATCGCCAAGGCCGGCTCCATGCTGGGCTCGGGTGCCGTGATCGTGATGGACGAGTCACGCGACATGGTCGAGACCCTGCGCCGCCTGTCGTACTTCTACATGCATGAGTCCTGCGGCCAGTGCACGCCCTGCCGCGAAGGCACCGGCTGGCTGTGGCGCATGGTCGATCGGATCCAGGAAGGCCAGGGACGCCCCGAAGACCTGGACAAGCTCGACAACGTGGCCGAAAACATCATGGGTCGCACCATCTGCGCCCTGGGCGATGCCGCGGCAATGCCGGTGCGCGCCATGATCAAGCACTTCCGGCCCGAATTCGCGGCCAAGATCGACGCCGCACAGAAGCTGACGAGCTGAAGCGAACGGAATCGGACAAGCCCATGGTTGAACTCGAAATAGACGGCAAGAAGGTTGAGGTGCCCGAAGGCAGCATGGTGATGCATGCGGCCGAGAAGGCCGACATCTACATCCCGCACTTCTGCTATCACAAGAAATTGTCCATCGCCGCCAACTGCCGCATGTGCCTGGTGGACGTGGAAAAGGCGCCCAAGCCGATGCCGGCGTGCGCCACTCCGGTGACGCAGGGCATGGTGGTGCGCACCAAGAGCGACAAGGCCATCAAGGCCCAGAAATCGGTGATGGAGTTCCTGCTCATCAATCACCCGCTCGATTGTCCGATCTGCGACCAGGGTGGCGAGTGCCAGTTGCAGGACCTGGCGGTGGGCTACGGCGCCTCGGCTTCGCGTTACGGCGACGAGAAGCGGGTAGTCGTGCCCAAGGAAGTCGGGCCGCTCATTTCCATGAAGGAGATGACGCGCTGCATTCATTGCACGCGCTGCGTTCGCTTCGGCCAGGAAATCGCCGGCGCGATGGAATTCGGCATGTCCAACCGCGGCGAGCACGCCGAGATCGAGACCTTCGTCGGGCAGACCGTCGATTCGGAACTGTCGGGCAACATGATCGACATCTGCCCGGTCGGCGCGCTCACCAGCAAGCCGTTCCGCTTCAGCGCCCGCACCTGGGAGCTGTCGCGGCGCAAGAGCATCAGCCCGCATGACTCCACCGGCGCCAACCTGATCGTGCAGGTCAAGAACAACCAGGTGATGCGTGTCGTGCCGTTCGAGAACGAGGCCGTCAACGAGTGCTGGATCGCCGACCGCGACCGCTTTTCCTACGAGGCCCTGAACGGCGACGAGCGCCTGACCAAGCCCATGCTCAAGCAGGATGGCGTCTGGCGCGAGGTGGACTGGCAAACCGCGCTGGAACACGTGGCCAACGGCCTGAACGACATCAGCGCCAGCCATGGCGCCGCCAGCATCGGCGCACTCGTCAGCCCCCACAGCACGGTCGAGGAATTGTTCCTGGCGGCGTCGCTGATGCGTGGCCTGGGCAGCGAGAACATCGACTACCGCCTGCGTCACGCAGAGTTCACCGCACCCGAGGGCGTGCGCTGGCTGGGTAGCTCGATTGCGTCGCTGTCGCAGTTGCAGTCGGTGCTGGTGGTGGGCTCCAACCTGCGCAAGGACCATCCGCTGTTTGCACAACGAATTCGCCAGGCAACGCGCCTTGGTTGTGCGGTGGCAGCTATCACTTCAAGAGCATTTCTGAAGACTGATGACGCATGGGCCATGCCGCTGAAGGCCGCGCTGCTGGCTGAAGCCGGCGACTGGGCCCAGGCGTTGGCTGACCTGGCGGCTGCGGTGGCGGCCGAGAAGGGCGTTGCCGCGCCCGCGACGGGCCAGGTGACGGACGTGGCCAAGGCGCTGGCCAGCAGCCTGCTGGCGGGCGAGCGCAAGGCGATCTTGCTTGGCAATGCGGCCGCGCACCATGGGCAGGCGTCGGTGCTGCTCGCGTTGTGTCAGTGGCTCGGCGAGCAGACCGGCGCGAGCGTCGGCTTCCTGACCGAAGCGGCCAACACGGTTGGTGCGCAAGCGGTCAAGGTCATGCCGGGCAGCGGCGGTCTGAACGCCGCCCAGATGCTGGCCGGCGGCGTCGGCGCGCTGCTGCTGCTGGCCTGCGAGCCGGGTGCGGATTCTGCGCCGTTCGAGCGGCAAGGCTGCGGCATGGTCGTCACGCTCAGCCCGTTCAAGGCCAACATGGACATCAGCGACGTGCTGCTGCCAATCGCCCCGTTCACCGAGACTTCCGGCACGTTCATCAACGCCGAGGGTCGGGTGCAGAGTTTTCACGCCGTGGTGCGGCCGCTGGGCGACACGCGCCCGGGTTGGAAGGTGCTGCGCGTGCTGGCCGATCTGCTGCAGGTGGCGCAACCGCCGTACGAGACATCGCAAGACGTGCTGGCGCAAGCGTTGGGCGGCCCGGTGCCGGAGCAATTGCCGCCAGCACAACTGAGCAATCGCACGGCGGCGGCAATCCAGATCCGCGCTGGCGCCGTCGCGGCGCCGACCGTCGGGATCTACCAGCTCGACGGCATCGTGCGCCGCGCGCCGTCGCTGCAGCAGACCGCTGACGCCCTCGAAGGAGTCTCCGCATGATCGACGCCATCTACAACGTCGGCCTGCATCTGTTTGCCGGCAGCTGGTGGAGCGGCATCGCCTGGCCAGTGGTCTGGAACCTGATCAAGATCGTCGTCCTGCTGGCGCCGCTGATGGGTGCGGTGGCCTACCTGACGCTTTGGGAGCGCCGCTTGCTGGGCTTCATGCAGGCGCGCCTGGGCCCCAACCGCGTCGGGCCGGCGGGTCTGCTGCAGCCGATCGCCGACGCCGTCAAGCTGCTGACCAAGGAGATCATCCGCCCGACCGCCGCCGCCAAGGGCCTGTTCTTCATCGGCCCGGTCATGGCGATCATGCCGGCCCTGGCGGCCTGGGTGGTGATCCCGTTTGGCCCCGAAGCCGCGTTGGCCAACATCAATGCCGGGCTGCTGCTGGTGCTGGCCATCACTTCGATCGAGGTTTATGGCGTCATCATCGCCGGCTGGGCGTCCAACTCGAAGTACCCGATGCTGGGCGCCTTGCGCGCGTCGGCGCAGATGGTCAGCTACGAAATCGCGCTCGGCTTCTGCTTCCTGGTGGTGCTGATGGTTTCGGGCAGCATGAACCTGACCGACATCGTCGTGGGCCAGGCCAAGGGCATGGCGGCCGACAAGGGCCTGGGTTTCCTGTCCTGGAACTGGCTGCCGTTGCTGCCGATCTTCATGGTCTACCTGATCTCGGTGGTGGCCGAAGTCAACCGCCACCCGTTCGACATGGCCGAGGGCGAGGCTGAGATCGTGGCCGGCCACATGGTCGAGTATTCCGGCATGGGCTTTGCCACCTTCTTCCTGGCCGAATACGCCAGCATGTGGCTGGTGTCCATCCTGGCCGTGATCATGTTCCTGGGTGGCTGGCTGTCGCCCATCGGGGGGCTGGACTTCATTCCGGGCTGGATCTGGCTGGGCATCAAGACGTTCATCGTGGTGTCGATGTTCATCTGGATCCGCGCCACCTTCCCGCGCTACCGCTACGACCAGATCATGCGCCTGGGCTGGAAGATTTTCATTCCGGTGACGCTCATCTGGCTGATCGTCGTGGGTCTGTGGATGCACAGCCCGTGGAACATCTGGCACTGAACGCAGGGTTCGTCATGGCTTCCGTCACTGATTCATCTTTTTCGCTGCGCGACTTCCTCAAGAGCTTCGTGCTGGTGGAGCTCTTCAAGGGCATGGCCCTGACCGGCCGTTACACGTTCCGCCGCAAGGTCACGATCCAGTACCCCGAGGAAAAGACGCCCGTGTCGCCGCGCTTTCGCGGCCTGCATGCGTTGCGCCGCTACGAGAACGGCGAAGAGCGCTGCATCGCCTGCAAGCTGTGCGAGGCCGTGTGTCCGGCGATGGCCATCACCATCGAAGCCAGTGAACGGGCGGACGGCACGCGCCGCACCACGCGCTACGACATCGACCTGACCAAGTGCATCTTCTGCGGCTTCTGCGAGGAAAGCTGTCCGGTCGATTCGATCGTCGAGACCCACATCCTCGAGTACCACGGCGAAAAGCGCGGTGACCTGTACTTCACCAAGGACATGTTGCTGGCCGTGGGCGATCGCTACGAATCCGAAATCGCCGCAGCCAAGGCCGCGGACGCCGCATACCGCTGACCCGCGCCCACTGGCACACCACTGCTCAACACCCATGGACGTCAAGACCGGCTTCTTCTACGTGTTCGCCCTGATCATGCTGTTTTCGGCATTCAGGGTGATTACCGCGCGCAACCCGGTGCACGCGGTCCTGTTCCTGATGCTCACCTTCTCGCAGGCGGCTGGCATCTGGCTGTTGCTGAAGGCCGAGTTCCTGGGCATCGCCCTGGTGCTGGTTTACCTCGGGGCGGTGATGGTGCTGTTCCTGTTCGTGGTGATGATGCTGGACATCCACATCGACAGCGTGCGCCAGGGCTTCTGGCGTCACGTGCCGTTGGCGCTGGCGATCGGCGCCGTGATCACGCTCGAAATGGCGGTGGTCCTGTTCGGTGGTTTTCGCCTGAGCGAAGCGCCCGCGGTGCCTGAGACAGTGACCAACGCGGCCGGTCAGGTGGTGCAGTACTCGAACACCAAGGTGCTGGGCACGCTGCTGTACACCAAATATCTGTACCCGGTCGAGATCGCGGCGGTGCTGCTGCTGATCGCGATGATCGCGGCCATCGCGCTCACCCTGCGGGAGCGCAAGGACAGCAAGAAAGTCGACCCGGCCTTGCAGGTCAGGGTCAAGGCGAGCGACCGCCTGAAGGTGGTCAAGCTCGCACCGACGCAGGCGCCGCTGCCTGTCGAGCCGCCTCAGGCGGCGCTCGTGGAGGAGGTCAAGGCATGACACTGACGCTGGCCCATTACCTGACGCTGGGCGCGATCCTGTTCGCGCTGTCGGTGGTCGGTATTTTTCTGAACCGCAAGAACATCATCGTGCTGCTGATGGCGATTGAGCTGATGCTGCTGGCCATCAACACCAACTTCGTGGCCTTTGCGCATTATCTGGGCGACATGCACGGGCAGGTGTTCGTGTTCTTCATCCTGACGGTGGCGGCGGCCGAGGCCGCCATCGGCTTGGCCATCCTGATGCTGCTGTTCCGTGCCAAGTCGAGCATCAATGTGGACGATCTCAATTCGCTGAAGGGCTAACAGAGTCATGAGTCAGACCCTTTCCGCCGCCACCTTGCTGGCGGTGCCGCTGGCGCCGCTGGCGGGTTCGCTCATCGCGGGCGTCCTGGGCACCGCCTTTGGCGGCAACCGCATTGGCCGCGCCGCGTCACATTCCGTCACCATCCTTGGGGTCTTCGTGGCCTTCGTGCTGTCCGCGCTGACGCTGCAAAGCGTGATGGCCGGGGCCCATTTCGACCGCACTCTCTACGAGTGGATGGTCGTCGGCGGGTTGAAGATGGAGGTCGGCTTTCTCATCGACAGCCTCACCGCCACCATGATGTGCGTGGTGACCTTCGTGTCACTGATGGTGCACATCTACACCATCGGCTACATGGCCGATGACGATGGCTACAACCGCTTCTTCTCCTACATCTCGCTGTTCACCTTCTCGATGCTCATGCTGGTCATGAGCAACAACTTCCTGCAGCTGTTCTTTGGCTGGGAGGCGGTGGGCCTGGTGTCCTACCTGCTGATCGGCTTCTGGTTCAATCGCCCGACCGCCATCTTCGCCAACCTGAAGGCGTTCATGGTCAACCGGGTGGGGGATTTCGGTTTCATCCTGGGCATCGGTCTGATCGCGGCTTACGCCGGTAGCCTGAACTACGGCGAAGTGTTCGCCAAGGCCAGCCAGCTGGCCGGCCTGGGCTTTCCGGGCACGCAGTGGATGCTGATCACCGTGATCTGCATCTGTCTGTTCATCGGCGCCATGGGCAAGTCGGCGCAGTTTCCGCTGCACGTGTGGCTGCCCGATTCGATGGAAGGCCCGACGCCGATTTCCGCCCTGATTCACGCGGCCACCATGGTGACCGCGGGCATCTTCATGGTGGCCCGCATGTCGCCGCTGTTCGAACTGTCCGACACGGCGCTCAATTTCGTGCTGGTCATCGGTGCGATCACCGCGCTGTTCATGGGTTTCCTGGGCATCATCCAGAACGACATCAAGCGCGTGGTGGCTTATTCCACCCTGTCGCAGCTGGGCTACATGACGGTGGCGCTGGGCGCATCCGCCTATTCGGTGGCGGTGTTCCACCTGATGACGCATGCGTTCTTCAAGGCCCTGCTATTCCTGGCGGCCGGTTCGGTCATCATCGGCATGCACCACAACCAGGATATCCGCTGGATGGGCGGTGTGCGCAAGTACATGCCCATCACCTGGATCACCTTCCTGCTGGGCTCGCTGGCACTGATCGGCACGCCGTTTTTCTCCGGCTTCTATTCGAAGGACGCCATCATCGAGGCGGTGCACGCCAGCAAGCTGCCCGGCGCTGGTTTTGCCTACTACGCCGTGCTCGCTGGCGTGTTCGTGACGGCGTTCTATTCGTTCCGGCTGTATTTCCTGGTGTTTCACGGCAAGGAGCGCTACGACCAGAATCCGGACGCGCACCATGACGAACATGGCCAACATGGTCACGGTCACGACGAGAAGCCGCATGAAACGCCCTGGGTGGTCTGGCTGCCGCTGGTGCTGCTGGCCATCCCCTCGGTGGTGATTGGCGCCATCACGCTGATGCCGATGCTGTTCGGTGACTTCTTCCGCCTCAACGACGTGATTCACGTCGATGCGGCGCGGCATCCGGCGATGGCGGTGCTGGCCGAGAAGATTCACGGTTGGATGCCGATGGCGCTGCACGGCTTCACGGCCCCTCCCTTCTGGCTGGCATTGACTGGCGTGGCCGCGTCCTACTACATGTACATGGTCAATCCGGCCCTGCCGGCCGCCATCCAGCGCAGCTTCCGGCCGATCTACAGCCTGCTGGAAAACAAGTACTACCTTGACTGGTTCAATGAGAACGTCATCGCTCGCGGAGCCCGCCTGCTTGGCTCCGGTTTGTGGAAGGCGGGCGATCGCGCGCTGATCGACGGCCTGGCGGTCAACGGTTCGTGGCGCCTGGTGGGCTGGGTGGCCGGCATGGTGCGCTGGATCCAGTCGGGTTACCTGTATCACTACGCCCTGGTGATGATCCTGGGCATCTTCGTGCTGATGACGTACTTCGTCTGGCTCAACAAGTAAGGAAGACGGGATAAGAACATGGGTTGGTTGAGCCTTGCCATCTGGACGCCGATCATCGTCGGCGCCGTGCTGCTGGCGCTGGGACGGGAGAGTCAGGCGCAACTGGTGCGCTGGATCGCGCTTCTCGGTTCCCTGGTCAGCCTGCTGGTCACGCTGCCGCTGTACACGGGGTTTCGCCTGGGTACGGCCGAGATGCAGTTCGTCGAGAAGACGCCCTGGATCTCCCGCTTCAACGTGAACTACTACCTGGGCGTCGACGGTATTTCGCTCTGGTTCGTGCTGTTGACCGCGTTCATCACCGTCATCGTGGTGATTGCAGGCTGGCAGGTGATCCAGCGCAAGGTCAACCAGTACATGGCGGCCTTCCTGATCCTGTCGGGCCTGATGATCGGCGTCTTCGCGGCGCTGGACGGCATCTTGTTCTACGTGTTCTTTGAAGCCACGCTGATCCCGATGTACCTGATCATCGGCATCTGGGGTGGGCCGCGCAAGATCTACGCCGCGTTCAAGTTCTTCCTCTACACGCTGCTGGGATCGATGCTGATGCTGGTGGCGTTCATCTACCTCTACGCCGTATCGGGCGGCAGTTTCGACGTGCTGACCTGGCACAAGCTGCCCTTGTCGGCCACGGCGCAGACCTTGTTGTTCTTTGCCATGTTCGCGGCGTTCGCGGTCAAGGTGCCCATGTGGCCGGTGCACACCTGGTTGCCGGATGCGCACGTGGAAGCCCCCACCGGTGGCTCGGTCGTACTGGCGGCGATCATGCTGAAGCTGGGTGCCTATGGCTTCGTGCGCTTTTCGATGCCGATCCTGCCGGACGCCTCGCGCGAATGGGCCTGGCTGATGATCGCGCTGTCGCTGATCGCCGTCATCTACATCGGCCTGGTGGCGCTGGTGCAGCAGGACATGAAGAAGCTGGTGGCCTATTCGTCGGTGGCCCACATGGGCTTCGTGACCATGGGTTTCTTCGTCTTCAACGACCTGGGTGTCACCGGCGGCCTGGTGCAGATGATCGCGCACGGCTTCGTATCAGGCGCCATGTTCCTGTGCATCGGCGTGCTGTACGACCGCGTCCATTCCCGCGAGATCTCCAGCTACGGTGGGGTGGTCAATTCGATGCCGCGCTTTGGTGCGTTTGCGCTGCTGTTTTTCATGGCCAACTGCGGCTTGCCCGGAACCGCGGGCTTCATCGGTGAGTGGATGGTGATCCTGGCTGCGGTGCGCGCCAACTTCTGGCTGGGTCTGCTGCTGGCCACGGCGTTGATCACCGGTGCGGGCTACAGCCTGTGGATGTTCAAGCGGGTGTACTTTGGCGCGGTGGCCAACGACGAGGTCCGCGCCATGCGGGACATCAACGCGCGCGAATTCCTGGTGCTGGCGCTGCTGGCCGTCGCCGTGCTGTGGATGGGCCTGTATCCGAAGCCGTTCACCGATGTCATGGACACCTCGGTGACCAACTTGCTCCAGCACGTGGCGAATTCCAAGCTGAACTGAGGACGAGGACATGATTGACAGATTCAGTTGGATGGCGATCTATCCGGAGATCGTGCTGCTGGTGATGGCCTGCGTGATCACGCTGGTGGACCTGCTGGACCGCAACCCGCGTCGCATGGCCGCTTACGTGCTGTCGGTGCTGACCTTGCTGGTGCTGGCGGTCCTGACAGGGACCTATGCGCTGGGCGGGCAGACCTGGTACGGCTTCGAGGGCATGGTGGTCAGCGACCCGATGGCCAACTGGCTGAAGTGCTTCGCGGCGCTGTCGGTTGCCGTCACCCTGGTCTACGCCCGCACCTACGTGACGGGCCGCGGCATGCTGCGCGGGGCCGAATGGTATGTGCTCAGCCTGCTGTCGCTGCTTGGCATGTATGTGCTGATCTCGGCCAACAATTTCCTGCTGGTCTATCTGGGGCTGGAGTGCATGACGCTGTCCAGCTACGCCCTGGTGGCCTTGCGGCGCGACCACGTCACCTCGATCGAGGCGGCCATGAAGTACTTCGTGCTGGGCGCGATGGCTTCCGGCTTCCTGCTGTACGGCCTGTCGATGCTGTATGGCGCCACCGGCACGCTGGACATCGGTGGCGTGTTCAAGGCGGTGGCTTCGGGCCAGATCAAGCATCAGGTGCTGGTGTTTGGCGTGGTGTTCGTGGTGGCCGGGCTGGCCTTCAAGTTCGGCGCCGTGCCCTTCCATATGTGGCTGCCCGACGTCTACCAGGGCGCGCCGACGGCGGTCACGCTGATGATCGGTGGCGCGCCCAAGCTGGCCGCCTTTGCCATGACGGTTCGTCTGCTGGTCGAAGGTATGCTGCCGCTGGCCATCGACTGGCAGCAGATGCTGGCCGTGCTGGCCGTGGCCTCGCTGCTGATTGGCAACCTGGCCGCCATTGCGCAGACCAATCTCAAGCGCATGCTGGCCTATTCGACCATCGCGCAGATGGGCTTCGTGCTGCTGGGCCTGATGGCTGGCGTGGTCAACAACAGCGCGCTGGCGGCAGCCAACGCCTACAGCTCGGCCATGTTCTACGTCGTCGCCTACGTGCTGACCACCCTGGTGAGCTTCGGCATCATCCTGCTGCTGTCGCGCGAAGGCTTCGAGAGCGAGGAGATCGCCGATTTCGCGGGCCTGAACCAGCGCAGCCCGCTGTATGCCGGCCTGATGGCCATCTGCCTGTTCTCGCTGGCCGGCATTCCGCCCATGGTCGGGTTCCAGGCCAAGCTGTCGGTGCTGCAGGCACTGATCAGCACGGGCTTGCCGTCCTACATCGGCCTGGCGGTGTTCGCCGTGATGATGTCGCTGGTGGGCGCGTTCTACTACCTTCGCGTGATCAAGGTCATGTATTTCGACGAGCCGCTGTCGACAGTGCCGATCCAGGCCCCGTTCGACATGCGCGCCGTGCTGTCGGTCAACGGTGCACTGCTGCTGATCCTGGGGATCGTGCCCGGCTCGCTGATGGCCTTGTGCGCCAAGGCCATCGTGCAGATGTTGGCGACCTGAGGATGTCGGCCAACCTGTCGATCTGGCTGCTGATCCTGCTGGCGCTGATCGCGGCCAACCTGCCGTTCGTCAACCAACGGTTGATGGTGGTGTTGCCCCTGCGCACGGCGGTCAAGGGATTGGCCTGGCGCCTGCTGGAGCTGGTGCTGTGGTATGCCTTCGTCATCGGCGTGGGCATGGCGTTGGAGCGCGCGCAAGGGCAGACCCAGCCCCAGCGTTGGGAGTTCTACGCGGTGACCGCGGCAATGTTCCTGACCCTGGCGTTTCCCGGCTTCGTCTACCGCTACCTGGTGCGGCGGGGCCGTTGATGGCCAGCGATCTGCGGGAGGCCCGGATCGGCGGAAGGGAGCTGTTCAAGGGCGACTTCCTGCATGCTTTTCGCGACGACGTGCGGCTGCCCGACGGCCAGGTCACGCAGCGCGAATACGTCGTCCACCCGGGGGCGGTGATGGTCGTGCCGCTGCTGCAGGCCGCCAATGGCGAACCGCAGCTGGTGATGGAGCGCCAGTACCGTTACCCTGTGCGGCAGACCATCATCGAATTTCCTGCCGGCAAGCTCGATGTGGGCGAGTCGCCGCTGGCCTGCGCGCAGCGCGAGCTGCGTGAAGAAACCGGCTACACCGCCCGCGAGTGGGCCCGCGCGGGCGTGCTGCACCCGGTGGTTTCGTATTCCACCGAGTTCATCGAGATCTGGTTCGCGCGCGAGCTGCGGGCGGGCGAGCGCCGGCTGGACGCGGGCGAATTTCTGGATGTGTTCACCGCCTCGCCCGAGCAACTGCATGCTTGGTGCCGCAGCGGGGCCATCACCGATGCCAAGACCCTGATCGGCGCGCTCTGGCTGCAAAATGTGCAAAGCGGCGCCTGGCCGCTGAACTGGCAGCCGGCCGAGCCGGCGTGATGGACGCGCGATGAAAGTCCTGGATCTGCAGTGCACCCATGGCCACGTGTTCGAAGGCTGGTTTGCGTCCGAGGACGACTTTCAGGACCAGCGGATGCGGCGCCTGGTCGAATGCCCGCTGTGCGGCGATGCCGAAGTCGCCAAGTTGCCGAGCGCGCCTCGTCTGAACCTGGGCGGCCCTGGCGCAGCGCGGGAGGCTGCGCCGGCGCCGCCGTCCATGCCAGCGCCGGACCCCGGCGCCGGCGCCGTCTCGGCGGCCGTGCTGCCACCGGCGGCGCTGCAGGCCGCCTGGATGCACGTGGTACGCCGGGTGATGGCGCAGACCGAGGATGTGGGCCAACGCTTTGCCGAGGAGGCGCGACGCATGCACTACGGCGAAGCCGAGGAGCGCGCTATCCGTGGCCAGGCCACGACAGCGCAGACCGAAGAACTGCTGGAGGAGGGCATTGCCGTCATGCCGCTGCCCCTGCCACCGGGGTTCAAGGGTACGTTGCAATGAATTTGATAGCTGCCGGCGCTCGCCAGACCGGCGCTGAGGGCTGAAATCGCTGCGAATTTCAGACGCGCGGGGCTGGCCCGGTGCTGCCGCCATCCGATGCGGCCCTGACGCGCAATCAGCCGCAGCTGGGCGCGTTCACGATGGCCCGCAACGCCTCGGTGTCCACGATGCGCACATGGCGCTGCTTGACTTCGACGATGCCTTCCTCGGCGAACTTCGAGAAGGTGCGGCTGACGGTCTCCAGCTTCAGGCCCAGGTAGCTGCCGATCTCCTCGCGCGTCATGCGCAGCACCAGCTCCGACTGCGAAAAGCCCCGTGCGTGCAGCCGCTGCACCAGGTTCAGCAGAAAGGCCGCCAGGCGCTCCTCGGCCCGCATGCTGCCCAGCAGCAGCATCACGCCATGCTCGCGCACGATCTCGCGGCTCATGATCTTGTGCACGTGCGACTGCAGGGCCTGCACCTCGCGCGACAGCTCCTCGATGCGGTCGTAGGGCATGACGCAGACCTCGGCGTCTTCCAGCGCCACGGCATCACAGGTGTGGCGGTCGCCCACGATGCCATCCAGACCGATGACTTCGCCGGCCATCTGGAAGCCCGTCACCTGGTCGCGCCCATCGGCGGTGGCAATGCAGGTCTTGAAGAAGCCCGTGCGAATGGCATAGAGCGCGGTGAAGCGGTCGCCATTGGCGAACAGCGAGGTGCCGCGCTTGATCTTGCGCCGGGTGGCCACCAGATCGTCGAGCCGGCCCATTTCATCGTCCGACAGCCCCATCGGCATGCACAACTCGCGCAGGTTGCAGTTGGAGCAGGCGACTTTGATGGCTTGCGGGGTCATGCGGGCATCAGGGTGAATGTCCTTGGCACGAGGCGTGCCAACCGAGGCCGCATTCTAGGCCATCGGGACGCGCAGGGCCTTTCTCCTTGATCCAGCGCAAATTGACTCGGTGCCAACCCGGGAGCTTGATCGCCGTCAAGGCGCGTTGACGTCAGCGCGGCGAAAGTTCAGCCTGACGTCAAAGGATTTTCTGGATGCAAGCCATTACCACCGAACTGCTGACCAAGTTCGACGTGCCCGGGCCGCGCTACACCTCGTACCCCACGGCAGACCGCTTTGTCGAGGCGTTCGGCGAACCCGACTACCTGCGGGCCCTGGATCAACGGCGTACCGGCCCCGCGGCCAGTGCGCGACCGCTGTCGCTGTACGTGCACATTCCGTTTTGCGAATCACTGTGCTACTACTGCGCCTGCAACAAGATCATCACCAAGCACCATGACCGCAGCGCCCCCTACCTGCGCTACCTGAGCAAGGAAGTCGACCTGCACGTGCAGCACATCGGCGCCGGCCAGTCGGTCAGCCAGCTGCACCTGGGTGGCGGCACGCCGACCTTCTTCAGCGACGACGAGCTGGGCGAGCTGATGAGCATGCTGCGCCGCAACTTCAACCTGGTGGCGGGCGGTGAGTACTCCATCGAGGTCGATCCGCGCACCGTGGACGAAACGCGCCTGCAGACGCTGGCGCGGCTGGGCTTCAACCGCCTGTCGTTCGGTGTACAGGACTTCGATCCGCTGGTGCAGAAGGCGGTGCACCGCGTGCAGCCGGCCGAACAGGTGTTCGCCCTGGTCGAGGCGGCGCGGCGCATCGGCTTCGAGTCGATCAACGTCGATCTGATCTACGGCCTGCCCAAGCAGACGCCCGAATCCTTCGACCGCACGCTGGCGCAGGTGGCCCAGTTGCGGCCCGATCGCATCGCGCTGTATGGCTACGCGCACCTGCCCGAGCGCTTCAAGCCGCAGCGGCGCATCGTGGTGGTCGATCTGCCGGGCGCCGCCAACAAGGTGGCGATGCTGGCGCGCGCGCTGGCGGCTTTCGACGCCGCCGGCTACGACTACATCGGCATGGACCACTTCGCGCTGCCGGACGACGCGCTGGCCGTGGCCAAGCGCCAGGGCCGGTTGCACCGCAACTTCCAGGGCTACAGCACGCAGCCCGACTGCGACCTGATCGGCCTGGGCGTGTCGGCCATCGGCAAGATCGGCGCCACCTACAGCCAGAACGCGAAATCGCTGGAGGACTACCAGGACCTGCTCGATCAGGGGCACCTGCCAGTGGTGCGCGGTCTGGCCGTGTCGCGCGACGACCTGCTGCGCCGCGCGGTCATCATGGCCCTGATGTGCCAGGGCGAGGTGCTGTACGAATCGATCGAGCTGTCGCACCTGATCAACTTCCGCGAGTATTTCGCCAGCGAGCTGCAAGCCCTGCGCGGCATGCAGGAGCAGGGCCTCGTCAGGCTCACCGACACCGGCATCGAGGTCACCTCCATGGGCTGGTTCTTCGTGCGCGGCGTGGCCATGGTGTTCGACAAGTACCTGCAGGCCGACCGGACCCGGGCGCGGTTCTCTAAAATCATCTGATGCAATCTTCCCTGGCCGTCACCGCCCTGGTCATGGGGCTGGCGGGCGGCCCGCACTGCATCGCCATGTGTGGCGCGGCCTGCGCCGGCATCGGCCAGGCGGCGGCGCCGCGCAGCACGCAGGCCATTTCGCTGTTCCAGTTCGGCCGCCTGGCGGGCTATTCGGCGCTGGGCGCGCTGGCCGCGGCGACCATGCAGGGGCTGGGCTGGCTTAGCGTGCAGTTGGCCGCCTTGCGCCCGGCCTGGACCATGGTGCACGTGGCGGCCGTGCTGCTGGGGCTGTCGCTGCTGGTGTTCGCGCGCCAGCCGGTCTGGCTGGAAGCCGGCGCGCGGCGCGTCTGGGCGCGCGTGCGGGCCGCCACGCAGTCGCTGGGCCTGGTGGCGCCGCTGGGCCTGGGCGCGGCCTGGGCGCTGCTGCCCTGCGGCTTGCTGTATTCGGCGCTGATGGTGGCGGCGCTGGCCGGTGACGCGGTCGGCGGCGCGGCTGTCATGGCCTTGTTCGCCCTCGGCTCGGGCCTGTGGCTGTGGCTGGGGCCGTGGCTGTTGCTGCGGCTGGGCCAGTCCGCGCGGGGCGCCTGGGGCATGCGCGTGGCCGGCCTGGCGCTGGCCGCCACCTCGGCCTGGGGATTGTGGATGGGGCTGGTGCACGACCAGGCGCCCTGGTGCGTGGTGCCGGCGCCCTGAAAAAGCTATAACTTTGATAGCTGTTTGCGCTTGATACAAAAGCGCTGGAGGCGGAAAACGTTCTGCATTCACCGGGGGGCGGCCAGCCTCAACCGGCCAGGGCCCCGATGCCCTTGTTCAGCATGTACAGCGCCAGCACGAACAGTACACCGGCAAAGGCGCGCTTGAGCTTTTTCACCGGCAGCGCGTGGGCCGCCTTGGCGCCTACCGGCGCCATCAGCACGCTGCACGAGGCGATCACCACCAGCGCCGGCAGCCACAGGTAGCCGAAAGAGTAGGGCGGCAGACCCAGCAGGCCCTGGCCGGCGACGATGTAGCCCGCCACGTTGGACAGCGCGATCGGAAAGCCCAGCGCCGCGCTGGTGGCCACCGCGTTATGGATGGCCACGTTGCACCAGGTCATGAACGGCACGCTGACGAAGCCCCCACCGGCGCCCACCAGACCCGACAGGAAGCCGATCACGCCGCCCGCGGCCAGCTGGCCGGCGGTGCCTGGCAGCTGACGGCTGGCGGCCGGCTTCTTGTCCAGGAACATCTGCACGGCCGAGAACGCCACGAAGCCGGCGAACACGAAGTACAGCGCCGCCCCCTTGAGCAGCGCGAACACGCCCAGGCTGGCCACCAGGGCGCCCAGCACGATGCCCGGCGCCAGGCGCTTGACGATGTCCCAGCGCACCGCCCCCTTCTTGTGGTGGGCGCGCACGCTGCTCATCGAGGTGAAGATGATGGTGGCCATCGAGGTGGCGATGGCCATCTTCACCGCCAGGCCGGGCGCCACGTCGCGGGCCGCCAGCATGGTCGAAATGAAGGGCACCATGATCATGCCGCCGCCGATGCCCAGCAGGCCGGCCAGAAAGCCGGTGGCCAGGCCCAGGGCGGCCAGCTCGACGACGAGAAGGGGTTCGATGGGCATCGGCAATGGCCTCGGGCTGGAGATCGTGGGCTGGCCGGGGCCAAGCAAAAGGCCGGACACGCGCCGGCCTGTGGAAGAAGGTGTCTGCGAATGCCACCGGACCGGCATCCTGAACGCGGGGGTTCAGGTGGGCGAGGTCAGACTGGTCTTGGGTTCATCTGACGCGAGACGATCACGCCGACCAGACGATGTTCCAGGCCCGGGCTCATATGAGCATTGGTTCAAGGAAATATAAAGCCCGGCATGCACCGCAGACGCTGGCATTTTAGCGCTGTCGTCGCATTCGAGTGGGGCTGGATCAAAGCAGCTGGCCATCCGGGCCCAGGGCCTGGTCCAGGCGGGTCAGCAGGGCGCCCAGGGCGGCCTGCTCGCCCTCGTCGCCGGCGCGCGGCGCGCTCGGCGTGCCGCTGGCGCTGGTGGCGGGGGCAGGGCGCGCCGCCTCGCTCAGCTCGAAGGCCAGGTTCAGCGCCGCCAGCACGGCGATGCGGTCGCGCGCCTTGATGCGGCCGGCGTCGCGGATCTTGCACATCGCCGCGTCCACGCGCTGCACCGCCTGCTGCAGGCGCTGCTCGCCGCCCTCGGGCGCGGCCAGCAGATAGGCCTGCCCCATGATCTTGACCTCGATCTGCTTCATGGCGTCGGCTCCTTGCGCGCTGGCGTGGCCACCGACGGCTCCTGCGCCAGCACGCCGGCGGCGGCCGGCAGTCGATCGATCAGCGAATCGATGCGCGCGCGAGCGGCCATCAGGCGCGAGCGCAGGTTGTCGCGCTCGTGCGTGAGCGCCTGCACCTGCTGCGCCAGCAGCTCGTTGGTGCGCTGCAACTCCTCGTGGCGCACGAGCAGGCGCTCGACGCGCTCGGTTATCTGTTCGATCAGGGGCGGGGTCGTCATCGGGCATACCGGGTCGCTGAAGGCTGTCCGATTGTAGGCGGCGCGCGACGGGGGCACCGCTACAATCGGTCGCTGTTGGTGCTCGCGGTCCGTGGTTCGCACGGCCGCAGTTCAACGGGAAGCAGGAGGGTGCGCGGACCGACCCGGTCTCCACCTAACCTGCGCTGCCCCCGCAACGGTAAGCGGATGGCGCCCCGAGCTATCGGGGTGCCGGCTACGGCCTCACACCGCCACTGGCGACGCATGCCTGCATGCGCTGCCGGGAAGGCGAGGCGATCACGGAGCGACCTCCGCCAGCCCGGATACCGGCCAACGAGGCGACGTCGCCCGGCCAGTGCCTACCCCAGGCCTGCCGAGCGCCGTCATGTCGCCCCATTTGCCGGCGGGGAAGCCGGGCGGGGCTGCTTCCTGTGTGTTTTCCGTCATGACTTTCCGTTTGCAATCCTTCCGGCCGGCCGCGCTGCCGCTGGCGCTCGCCTGTGCCTTCTGCGCCCACGCGGCGCAGGACACCACCGTGGCCCAGCTGGCCGCGCCCAGCCTGCCCGACACCGTGGTCACCGCCACCCGCGTGGCCCAGCCGCTGACCGACGTGCTGGCCGACGTCACCGTGCTGGGCGACGAGCAGATTCGTGCCAGCGGCGCCGTCACCGTCAGCGACCTGCTGGCGCGCCAACCGGGCTTGGAGCTGTCGCGCAACGGCGGCCCCGGCACCGCCACCAGCCTGTACCTGCGCGGCGCCGAAACGCGCTTCACCGCCGTCTACATCGACGGCATTCGGGTCGATTCGCAGTCCACCGGCGGCGCGCCGTGGGAGTCGATCGCGCTCGGCCAGGTCGAGCGCATCGAGATCGTGCGCGGCCCGGCCGCCGCCGTCTACGGTTCGGACGCCATCGCCGGCGTGGTGCAGATCTTCACCCGCAAGGGCGAAGGCCCCTTCACGCCCTACGTCGGCGTGGGTGTGGGCAGCCACCGCGGCGGCAGGCTGGAAGCCGGTTTATCGGGCAGCAGCGGCGCGCTGGACTACGCCCTGGGCGCCGCGCGCGAGCTGAGCCGTGGCTACAACAGCATGCCCGCCGGCAACCCCGATCGCGACGGCTACCGCCAGAGCTCGGCCAGCGGCCGGCTGGGCTGGAAGATCAACGACGCGCACCGTGTGGACCTGAGCGGCACCCACACGCGCATGGACGCGCAGTACGACGGCTTCCTGCCCGGCCTGGACGACCATGGTCTGAACCGCCTGAGCACCCTGGGCGCCGCCTGGTCGGCCCAGTGGAGCAAGCGCTACAGCACCCGCCTGTCGGTGAGCGAATCCGACCAGCGCTACGAAACCGTGCCGTCGCCCTACCTCAGCAAGACGCGGCTGCGCAACGTTCTGCTGCAAAACGAATGGCGCGAGGGCAGCCACCTGTTCACCGCCGCGCTGGAGCGGCGCGAGGACCATCTGGTCAACGCCCCGATCGACCAGGGCCGGCACCAGAACGCCATCGCCCTGGGCTACGGCTTCAGCGGCGGGCCGCACACGCTGCAAATCAACCTGCGCCACGACCGCGACAGCGAGTTCGGCGGCCAGACCAACGGCGGCGCCGCTTACGGCTACGGCTTCGCGCCCGGCTGGCGCGCCACGGTGGCGGCGGGCACGTCGTTCCGCGTGCCCACGCTGTACCAGCGCTTTTCCGAGTACGGCCAGCCCGCGCTGCAACCCGAAAAAGGGCGCAACATTGAGCTCGGCCTGCACTGGGCACAGGGCGACAGCCGCTTCGGCGTCACCGCCTACCGCAACCGCGTCACCAACCTGATCATCTTCGGCGCGCCCGGCCCCTGCGCCGGCGCCTTTGGCTGCTACGAAAACGCCGGCCGCGCGCGCCTGCAGGGCCTCACCGTCAGCGGTGCGCACCGACTGGGCGCGGTCAACCTGGCCGGCTCGCTCGACCTGCAAAACCCGCGCAACGCGCTCACCGACAAGCTGCTGCCGCGGCGCGCGCAGCGCCTGCTCAAGCTGAGTGCCGACACCCGCGTGGCCGGCTGGACGCTGGGCGCCGAGTGGCAGGCCGCCAGCCACCGCTGGGACAACACCGCCAACACCCGGCGCCTGGGCGGCTATGGCCTGGTCAACCTGTACGCCAGCACCACCATCGCGCGCGACTGGCAGCTGCTGGCGCGGCTGGACAACCTGGGCGACAAGAGCTACCAGCTGGCGCGCGGCTACGCCACGCCGGGCCGCTCCTTGTTCGTCGGCCTGCGCTGGACGCCGCGCTGAGGGCTGTGCGCAGAGCGGCGGACATGCAGGTGGCGCGCAGCGAGCTGATCCTGGGTGGCCAGAAGAGCGGCAAGTCACGGCGCGCCGAAAGCCTGGCCGCCGCCTGGCTGGCCGCCGCGCCCGGGCACCGCGCGGTGCTGATCGCCACGGCACAGGCGCATGACGACGAGATGCACGCGCGCATCGCCCGCCACCAGCGCGAGCGCGCTGCCCGCGTGCCCGGCCTGGCCACGCGCGAGGCGCCGCACGACCTGCCCGCCGCCATCGCCCAGGCTGGCGGCGCCGAGACGCTGCGCGTCGTCGACTGCCTGACCCTGTGGCTCACGCAGCGTCTGATGCCCTTGTCAAGGTCAGGATCAAATCGGCCTCCAGCGCTTGATGAACGAGCGCCGGCAGCTATCATTATTGAAGCGATCCGGGCCTGCCCCGGCCCCATCGTGCTGGTCGGCAACGAGATCGGCCTGGGCGTCATCCCGCTCGGGCCCGAGGTGCGCGCCTTCGTCGATGCGCTGGGCGCGCTCAACCAGGCGGTGGCCGCGACCTGCGACCGCGTCACGCTGATGGTGGCGGGGCTGCCCGGCGGCCTGAAGGGTTGGCCATGAGCCGGGTGGCCTGGATTTCACCCGCCCGCTGGCGCCGGCGGCTGGGGCAGGGGGCCGGCACGGCCCTGGTGTCGATGCTGTTGCTGCTGGGTGCCGGCGCCCGGGCCGGCGACGAGATCGTCGACGACGCGGGCCAGCTGACGCGCCTGGACGCCGCGCCGGCGCGCGTCGTCAGCCTGCTGCCTTCGCTCACCGAAACCGTGTGTGCGCTTGGCGCCTGCGAGCGCCTGGTCGGCGTCGACCGCTATTCCAACTGGCCGGCCAGCGTGCAGAAGCTGCCGCCACTGGGCGGCGGGCTGGATCCGAACATCGAGGCCGTGGTGGCGGCTCGGCCCGACGTGGTGCTGATCGGCACCTCCTCGCGCGCGGCGGTGCGGCTGCGTGCGCTGGGCCTGAAGGTGGTGGCGCTGGAGCCGCGCACCCGCGCTGACCAGCGCCGCGTCACGCGCCTGCTGGGCCGGTTGCTGCGGGTGGACGGCGCCGATGCGCTGGTGCAGCGCATCGACGACGGCGTGGCCGCCGCCGCGGCCGCCATGCCGGGCGCGGTGCGCGGCCGGCGCGTGTACTACGAGGTCGACGCCGCGCCCCACGCCGCCGGGCGCGGCACCTTCATCGACGAGCTGCTGCAGGCGCTGGGCCTGGTCAACATCATCGACGCCGGGCTGGGGCCGTATCCCAGGATCAACCCCGAGCTGGTGGTGCGCGCCGATCCCGACCTCGTCATGGTCAGCCAGCAGGGCGCCGCCGAGCTGGCGCGCCGCCCCGGATGGGCGCGGCTGCGCGCGCTGCGGGGCGGCCATGTGTGCGCGTTCGACGCCGCCCAGCGCGACATCCTGGTGCGCCCCGGCCCGCGCATGCCCGAAGCCGCGCGCCTGATGGCCGACTGCGCGGCGCGTCAACTGAAATGAAACAACAGCCGGACGCGAAGGGCGCGAAGAAGGCGCGAAGGACGCGAAAGAAAATCCATTTCTTTCAGTGTGTATTTCGCGTCCTTTGGGTACCTTTCACGTCCTTTGCGTCCGGCTGTTAGTGGCTGACCGCATGAGCACGGCAGCCCCCATTTCCCCCACCGGTCCCGCGCGCGTGCTGTGGCTGGGGTTGGGCCTGCTGGCGCTGTCGCTGCTGGCCCTGGCCTGGGGCGCTGGCGTCGGCAGCACCGGCTTCGACAGCCTGCTGCGTGCGCGCCACGATCCGGTGGCCTGGCAGATCGTGTGGGACATCCGGCTGCCGCGCACCCTGGGTGCCTGGCTGGCCGGCGCGCTGCTGGGGCTGGCGGGGGCGGTGGCGCAGGGGCTGTTTCGCAACCCGCTGGCCGACCCGTTCCTGCTGGGCAGCGCCTCGGGCGCGGCGCTGGCGGTGGCGCTGGCCTTTGCCGCGCTGGGTGCGGGCGGCATGGTGGCGGGCGGCGGCAACAGCGCGGCGCTGCTGCAGGCGGCCTCGCCGGTGCTGGCGCGCATCGGCTTCACTGGCGCGGCCTTCGTCGGCGCGCTGGGTGGCGTGCTGCTGGCCCTGGTGCTGGCGCAGGGCGTGCAGCAGACGCTGCGCCTGCTGCTGGCCGGCGTGGTGGTGGGCTATGTGCTGGGCGCCGTGCGCGATCTGGTGCAACTGGCCAACCCCGACGTGCTCCAGGCCATGCAGGGCTTCACCCTGGGCATCACCGGCTTTGTTGGCTGGAGCGGCTGCGCCGTCATGGCGGTGGTGCTGGCGCCGCTGCTGCCCGCGGCCTGGGCCATGGCGCGCGGGCTGGACGCGCTCAGCCTGGGCGAGGCCACGGCGCAAAGCCTGGGCCTGCCGCTGGGCCCCTTGCGCGCGCTGCTGATCGGCGTGCTGGCGCTGGCCACCGGCACCGCCGTGGCACAGACCGGGCTGATCGGCTTCGTCGGCCTGGTGGCGCCGCACCTGGCGCGGTCGCTGGCGCGCTGCACGCACGGGCCGCTGCTGCTGCTGTCCACCCTGGTCGGCGGCCTGCTGCTGATGGCGGCCGACATCGCCGCGCGCGTGCTCATCGCGCCGCAGGAGCTGCCGGTGGGCGTGCTCACCGCCGTGCTGGGCGGGCTGTATCTGCTGTGGCTGATGTATCGGCACGCGCACACCGGGGGTGGGTCATGAACGATGACGAAATGACGGCGCCGCCGCACGGCAGCCATGACCCGGCCGCCGTGCGGCCGGATGACCCGGGCGCGGTGGGTCCGTCATGGCGCGCCGCGCCGTCATCGATGCGCAGCGGGGTCATGGCGCGCAGCGCCGTCATTGCGCTTGCCGCGCGTCTGGCGGGAGCGGGCTTCGGCAAGCGCCTCATCCTGCACGACATCGCGCTGGACCTGCCCGTCGGCCGTTGGAGCGCCATCGTCGGCCCCAACGGCGCCGGCAAGTCCACCCTGCTGCGCGTGCTGGCCGGCCTGCTGCCGTGCGACGGCCAGGTGACGCTGCTGGGCCGCCCGCTGCACGACTGGCCGGCGCGCGAGCGCGCGCGGCGCCTGGCATGGCTGGGCCAGCAGGAGGGCGGTGGCGAAGACCTGCTGGCCTGGGACATCGCCATGCTCGGCCGCCTGCCGCACCGCGCCTGGCTGGCGGCGCCCACGGCGCAGGACCAGGCCATCGTGGCCGACGCACTGCGACAGACGCAGGCCTGGGCGCTGCGCCAGCGCCGCCTGGGCGAGCTGTCCGGCGGCGAGCGCCAGCGCGTGCTGCTGGCGCGGCTGCTGGCGGTGCAGGCGCATGTACTGCTGATGGACGAGCCGCTGGCGCACCTCGATCCGCCGCACCAGGCCGACTGGCTGGCCATGGTGCGCGCGCTGGTGGCGGGCGGGCGCGCCGTCGTCAGCGTGCTGCACGAACTGAACATGGCGCTGGCCGCCGACGACATCGTCATCGTGCGTGACGGCCGCGTGGCCCACCAGGGCCGCGCCGCCGGCGCCGACACCCACCGCGCGCTCGAGGCCGCCTTCGACCACCGCATCACCGTCCGCCAGGTGGGTGGCGACTGGGTGGCGCTGCCGCGGCCAGCAAAACAGGAGACTGCCCATGCAGATTGAAACCCCACCCACCGAGAAGCGCTACGACCGGCCCGAGGGCGAGCGCCGCGGCCTGCTCATCGTCCACACCGGCGACGGCAAGGGCAAGAGCACGGCGGCCTTTGGCCTGGCGCTGCGCGCCTTTGGGCGCCAGCACGTGCACGGCAAGCGGGTCGCGATCTTCCAGTTCATGAAGGTGCCCAGCGCGCGCTTTGGCGAGCACCGCGCCTTCGAGCAACTCGGTCTGCCCATCGAAGGCCTGGGCGACGGCTTTTCGTGGAAGAGCCAGGACCTGGAACGTTCGGCGCAACTGGCCCGCGACGGCTGGCAGAAGGCGAGGGCGGCCATCCTGGATGGCCAGCACTTTCTGGTGGTGCTGGACGAGATCACCTACCCGCTGATCTACGGCTGGCTGCCGCTGGGCGACGTGTTGCAGACGCTGCGCCAGCGCCCGAAGGACGTGCATGTGTGCCTGACGGGCCGTCGCTGCCCGCCCGAGCTGATCGAGCTGGCCGACACGGTGACCGAGATGACGCTGGTCAAGCACGCCTTCAAGGCCGGCGTGCCGGCCCAGCGCGGCATCGAGGATTGAGCAAAGAACACGACGAACAACGCCGCGCGCGCCCGCCGCATGCCCTCGGTGAGGGTGGCGGTCACGGCCGTGCCGGGGTTGTTCATGGCCGTGCCTTCGCTCAGGCCCGTGCGCGGCGGCGCAGTTCCTGCTTGTCCACCTTGCCCACCGGCAGCAGCGGCAGCTCGTCGACGATCACGAAGTCCTTGGGCACCTTGTAGTTGGCCAGCTGGTCGCGGCAGAAGGCGTTCAGCGCCTGCGGGTCGGGCCGGGTGCCGGGTCGCGGCACCACGTAGGCCACCGCCACCTCGCCGAACTTCTCGTCCGGCCGGCCGATGACCGCCGCCAGTGCCACGTCGTCGCGCGATTCCAGGCACAGCTCGATCTCGCGCGGGTAGACGTTGTAGCCGCCCGACTTGATCATGTCCGAGCGCCGGCCCACCAGCCGCAGGTTGCCGTCCGGCCGCAGCACGCCCACGTCGCCGGTCTTGAACCAGCCGTCGGCGCTGTAGGCCGCCGCCGTGGCGTCGGGCCGCCCGAAATACTCCAGGAACAGGCCCTCGTGGCGCACCTGCACCTCGCCCTGCTCGCCGACGGCCACCGCGCGGTCCTGCTCGTCGGCCAGCCGCACCTGCATGCCGAGGTCGAAGTGGCCCACCGTCTCGGCCAGCACCTCGTCGCTGGCGTCCTTGGCGGTGAAGGTGATGGAGGCGATGGTCTCGGTCATGCCGTACACCGTCATCAGCTGCACGCCCAGCCGGCGGTAGACGCGGATCACCTCGATCGGCAGCGGCGCGCCACCCCAGGCCACCAGGCGCAGGCTCGACAGGTCGCGCCAGTCGAAGTCCGGCTGCATGACGATCAGCTGCAACACCGTCGGCACGCTCATCAGGTTGGTCAGTTTCAGCCGCTCGATCAGCTCCAGGATCTCCGCCGGGTCGAACGAGTCCAGCAGCGCCAGCATGCCGCCGGCCGCCAGCGTGGTGCCGGTCAGGTCGGCGATGCAGGCCACATGGTTGATCGGCAGGTTGCAGGGCACGCGCGGGTGCGGCACCTCGTTCATCTCGGCCTCGACCACCGAGGCATACACCAGCCCGCGGTGGCTCAGCACCGCCCCCTTGGGCGTGCCACTGGAGCCCGAGGTGTAGACGATGGTGGCGGCGTCGCCCGGCGCCACCGGGTGGCGGGCGAAGGGCACGGGCGCTGGCAGCCGGTGCAGCGCTGGCGTGGGGCCATCGTCGCCGATCACATGACAGCCTTCCACGGCAAATTCGCTGGCCAGCCGCGCGATGTCGGCGTCGAACTCGCGCCCTTCGGTGTGCGCGATCGACAGGATCAGCCGCGGCCGCGAATCGGCCACCACGTGCGCCAGTTCGCGATAGGTGTACTTGGGGTTCAGCCCCACCCAGACCGCGCCCAGGCGAAACGCCGCCAGCAGCGTCACCAGGTATTCCGGCCGTGGCGTGCTGAGCACGGCCACGCGGTCACCGGCGCGCAGGCCGGCCGCCGCCAGCGACCCGGCCATCGCGTCCACCTGCTCGGCCAGCGCGCGATACGACAGCAGCGTGCCCGCGTGCCACACGGCGTCGGCGTCGGGCCGCGTGCGGGCGTACAGGTCCAGGTAATCGGTGAAGCTGGTCAGCCGGGGCAGGGCGCTCGTCATGTCGGCACCCGCCTAGGCCTTGGCCGGGGCACCGGGGTCGCGCGTGGCAAACAGCGAGAGCCAGCGCGCCACCATGGCGGGCTTGTCCTTGCCCTCGATCTCGATGGTGTTGTCGGTCTTGACCAGGTAGGTGCCGTCGGCGCGCGCCTCCACCTCGGCCAGCGTGGCGACGCAGCGGATTTTTTCGCCCACGAACACCGGATGCGTGAAGCGCACCCGGTCCATGCCGTAGTTGAAGCCGTACAACCCCTCGCCCGCCACCGGGCTGTTGTTGAAGTGGAAGGCGGTCAGCATGCTCATCAGCAGGAAGCCGTCCACCAGGGTGGCGCCCAGCGGGTTGTTCTTGCTCGCCGTCAGATCGGTGAAGGCCGGATCGAGGTAGGTGGCATGCGCGAACTGCGCCAGGTGCGGCTCGTCGATGCTCATCCAGGGCGATTCGAAATAGGTCTCGCCAATGTGATGGGCCAGGTCGGACAGGGGAACGGTACGTCGTTGCATCAGGGATCTCCGAAAGCTGAGGGCTCGGCGGCCAGTGTCCGAGCGCCGCCCGGCGCCGTCAAGCACCGGGGTGACAGCCGCAACCACGGTTTGTGGCGGGGCTTCGTCGCGCCACCGGCCCGGCGTGCCGCCTGATCGCGTATCGTGCGAGCCAAGCCGAGTGCATGCCATGACCCTGATCTCCCACACCCACGCCACGCCCCTGGGCGACATGCTGGCCCTGCTGTCCGAGCGCGGCCTGTGCCTGCTGGAATTCAGCCAGCGCACCAAGGGCCTGGAGCGCGAGATCGCCCAGGTCGAGGCCGCGCGCGGCGGCCCCGCCAGGCCCGGCCGCAACGCGCTGACCGAGCAGCTCGGCCGCGAGCTGGCCGAATACTTCGCCGGCCAGCGCCAGCGTTTCGACATCCCGCTCGATCTGGTGGGCACGCCGTTCCAGCGCGACGTCTGGCAGGCGCTGCTGGCCATCCCCTACGGCCACACGCGCAGCTACGCCGAGCAGGCCCGCGGCATCGGCAAGCCGACGGCCACGCGCGCCGTCGCCGCCGCCAATGGCGCCAACAAGATCAGCCTGATCGTGCCCTGCCACCGCGTCATCGGCAGCGACGGCAGCCTGACCGGCTATGGCGGCGGCATGCCGCGCAAGCAGTGGCTGCTGGCGCTGGAGCGCGGTGAGCGCGAGCTGGCCCTGCCCGATCCTCGCGCCTGACAGGGGCGATCACCCGTCCGAGACCGCAGATGCCTGCGGTGCAGGGGGTTGTGCAGAGACTTCCTAGTATTGCCAAAATTTGGCAAATTCATCAAACTGCCGCCATGACCACCATGAACATCTCCCTGCCGGATTCGCTCAAGGCCTTCGTGGATCAGCAGGTCAGCGAGCGCGGCTTTGGCACCAGCAGCGAATATGTGCGCGAGCTGATCCGCCGCGAGCAGGACCGCCAGCACCTGCGCGGCCTGTTGCTGGCGGGCGCGGCCTCCGACGCTGCAGCGCCGGCGGACGAGGCCTATTTCGCTGCCCTGCGCCAGCGCGTGCATCGCGCGACAGGCGCCACGGCCCATCCGCGCCGCCGTTCGTGACGGCCAAGCCGATCGTCCCGCGGCAGCAGGCGCTGCGCGATGTGGACGATGCCATCGCGCACTACCTGCAGGAGGATGCGCCAGACGCCGCGCTGGGGTTCATCGCCGCGCTGGAGCGCGCCTATGCGCACCTTGGCCGCCAGCCCGCGATGGGCTCGCCCCGGTGGGCACACGAGCTGGGCCTGCCCGGCCTGCGCGCCTGGCCGCTCACGCGCTTTGCCTATCTGCTGCTCTATGTCGAGCGGGCCGACCACGTGGATGTCTGGCGCGTGCTGCACACCCACCGCGACATTGCGGCCTGGATGCAGGCGCCGGACGAGCCTGCCTGATCACCCCTTGTAAGCTCCCCCCCCATGCCCCTGTCCTGGAACGAAATCAAGTCCCGCGCCATGGCCTTCAGCCGGCGCTGGGAAGACGCCGCCGAGGAAAAGCAGCAGTCCATCGCCTTCTGGATCGACTTCTTCGACATCTTTGGCCTCACCAACCGGCGCGTCGCCAGCTTCGAACACGCCGTCAAGAAGCACGGCGGCGGCCAGGGCTGGATCGACCTGTTCTGGCCCGGCCAGCTGCTGGTCGAGCAAAAGTCGCGCGGCAAGCCGCTGGAGCCGGCGCACGACCAGGCGCTGGGCTACTTTCCCGGCATTGCCGAGCGCGACTTGCCGCACACCCTGGTGCTGTGCGACTTCGCGCGCTTTCGCGTCATCGACCTCGACAGCCGGCGCGAGATCGAATTCGCCCTGCAGGATTTGCACAAGCACGTGCGCTGGTTCGGCTTCATCGCCGGCTACCGGGCGCAGGCCGTGCAGCCGCAAAACCCCGTCAACATCCAGGCCGCCGAGCGCATGGGCCGCCTGCACGATGCGCTCAAAGCCAGCGGCTACACCGGCCACGCGCTCGAAGTGCTGCTGGTGCGGCTGCTGTTTTGCCTGTTCGCCGACGACACCGGCATCTTCCAGCCCGCGCAGTCCTTCCGCGCCCTGGTCGAGGAGCGCAGCGGCGCCGACGGCAGCGACCTCGGGCCGCTGCTGGCGCGCCTGTTTCAGCTGCTCGACACGCCCGAAGGCGCGCGCGGCAAGAACCTGGACGAGCAGCTTGCCGCCTTCCCCTACGTCAACGGCCAGCTGTTTGCCGAGCGCCTGCCCATTGCCGACTTCGACGCCGCCACGCGCGAGGCGCTGCTCGACGCCTGCGCGCTCGACTGGTCGGCCATCAGCCCCGCCATCTTCGGCAGCCTGTTCCAGTCCATCATGGACGGCACGGCGCGCCGCAACCTGGGGGCGCACTACACCAGCGAAGAGAACATCCTCAAGCTCATCGGCCCGCTGTTCCTGAATGAGCTGCGCGCCGAGTTCGAGCGCGTCAAGGGCAACCGGGGCCGCCTGTTCGACTTTCACAAGAAGCTGCGCACGCTGACGTATTTCGACCCCGCCTGCGGCTGCGGCAACTTCCTGGTCATCAGCTACCGCGAACTGCGCTTGCTGGAGCTCGACGTGCTGCGCGCCGCCGCGCAACTGCAGGGCGCCAGCGGCCAGCGCAGCCTGGACGTGCACCAGCTCATCGGCCTCAACGTCGATCAGTTTCACGGCATCGAGATCGAGGAGTTTCCGGCCCAGATCGCCCAGGTCGCGCTGTGGCTGGTCGACCACCAGATGAACCTGCGCGTGAGCGAGGAGTTCGGCCAGTACTTCGCCCGCATCCCGCTCGTCACCAGTCCGCGCATCGTGCACGGCAACGCCCTCACGCTGGACTGGAACGAGGTGCTGCCCGCCAGCCAGTGCAGCTACGTGCTGGGCAATCCGCCGTTCGTGGGAAAGAGCTTCCAAACGAGTGATCAGAAAAGCGATTTGTTGAACGTGTGCGCACTGCTTCCGGGAGCCGGTGTCCTCGACTTTGTCGCCGCCTGGTACGTCAAGGCCGCGCGCTACCTGCGTGGCGATGTGGATTCACTATCAAATCAAGAGCTACTCGCGCTGGATGGGAAAGCGCCAGAGGCCGATTTGATGCTGAAGGCCGAACCACCCCGCGCCGCCTTCGTCTCCACCAACAGCATCACCCAGGGTGAGCAGGTCGGCGTGCTGTGGGGCTGGCTGCTGGGGCAGGGCGTGCACATCCACTTCGCCCACCGCACCTTTGCCTGGAGCAACGAGGCGCGCGGCAAGGCGGCCGTGCACTGCGTCATCGTCGGCTTCGGCCTGCACGACCGGCCCGGGAAGGTCATTTACGAATATGCCGACATCCGGGGTGAGCCGCACGGTGTCCCAGCGGCCAATATCAATCCGTACTTGGTTAACGCTCCTGATGTCGCGCTTCCTTCATCGCGAACTGCAATCTGCCCTGTTCCACCGATTCTGTTTGGAAGCAAACCTACCGATGGCGGGCACTTGATTCTGACTTCGGCGGAGAAAGAAGCGCTGATTCAGATTGAGCCGAACGCGACTCAATTTATCCGAGAGTACCTGAGCGCCGAGGATTTCATCAATAGTGTCCCGCGGTATTGCCTTTGGCTAAAGGACTGCGCGCCCGCCGAACTGCGACGCATGCCAGAAGTATTGCGTCGGATGGAATTGGTCGCTGCATTTCGGAGACGAAGCTCGAAAGCCGCGACACGCACAAATGCTGCAACGCCATCACTTTTTGCAGAGGATCGCCAGCCAACAAAGCGGTACTTGGCAATTCCAAAGACTTCTTCGGAGCGACGACATTTCATTCCTGTTGGCTTTCTCGATCCGTCGACCATCGTTGCAAGTGAACTGTTCACCATCGCGGACGCAGGACTTTTTGCGTTTGGCATCCTCTCCAGCACCATGCACAACGCCTGGGTGCGCGCTGTCTGCGGCCGGCTGAAAAGCGACTTCCGCTACTCCGCCGCCATCGTCTACAACAACTTCCCCTGGCCCTTCAGCACCCCGGATTCACAGCAAAATCCGGTTCCAGCGCCCGACCAGCAAGCGCGAGCAGCTATCGAAAAAGAAGCGCAAGGCGTATTCGACGCCCGCGCCCAGTTCCCCGGCAGCAGCCTGGCCGACCTGTACGACCCACTCACCATGCCGCCCGCCTTGCTCAAGGCGCACCAGCGGCTGGACGCGGCGGTGGACAAGGCCTACCAGCTCGCCGGCGGCCCCAGGAGCTACGCCGGCGACGCCGAGCGCGTGGCCTTTTTGTTCACGCTCTACCAGCGCATCACCAGCCTGCTGCCCGCCACCCCCGCGCGGCCATCCCGGCGCGCACGCTGAACGCCCACCGCTCAACGCTCAACGCCCAACGCCCACCGCCCACCGCCCACCGCCCACCGCCCACCGCCCACCGCCCACCGCCCAC
>Ga0209794_1000062_pt1 | contig 273351 bp, 247 predicted proteins | sample EBPBio232013_DNA_FD_185869 | JGI IMG/M metagenome (GOLD analysis project Ga0209794, IMG submission 185869) | Wastewater treatment Type I Accumulibacter community from EBPR Bioreactor in Madison, WI, USA - Reactor 1_5/23/2013_ DNA (SPAdes)... | ecosystem: Engineered > Bioreactor > EBPR >...
CACGCGCTTGCGGGTCTTCTTGGTCGTCAGCTCAAGGCCCAGGCTGGTTTGCTTCATGGCACCATCTTGCCCTCTCACGCCTGCGCGCGGTACCAGGGGTTGCTCGGGTTTGTGCAGAGTGTCCCTAACAGCGCCCGGAAGATGATGGCAGGAAAAGGACCATGAAGAAATACATTTTTAGTTTTATTGCTGCTCTCGCTTGTGCAGCGACTCTTGCCATCGGTTTCGTATTTGGAGTGAATCGGGCGACTGAATCAAATCTGGTTCGTAGCAACTATTTGAGCACCATCAATGCTGCGGCCTCATATTCTGCACACGCCGATGTCGTTGAGTTGATACATGCCCAAAAAACCGCTAAGGCGCTTTGTCATTTAAATTTGCTAGCAAGTGCTGAAGTAAACCAGGTTCGAACCTGTTTGGCGGCTGCTGACTGTCGAAAACTGGTCGAGGAAAAAGTGAGGGAGATCGCGCCGGAACTTTCGATAAATGGCTCATTAAGGACTATCTATTATCGCGAGGGCGAATTGTGCAAGCCATAGTTTTATCAGCAGGCGTCGAATTGTATCCATATGAGGAAAATAGAATTTTGAATTGACCCAGGCAACAGACTGGTCTTCGTCTTGCGGCGAGAATAATGCGGGGATGGCTATTAATGCTCCATACTTAAAATTACCTGGGGCTTGCGCAAACCACATGAATAAATAATTATAGCGGTTCCAAAATTTACCCTGTCAATATCAATCTTCCCAATCGTCGGGGTGCTTTGGCGCCTGACGGAAGGTGGGCTATGAATTCAGTTTCTCTATCACGCGCATGCCAACCATTTGCCCCAAATGCGACCACGTGCGCCCACCCGATACCCAGGCGCCAGATTGGCAATGCCCGGCATGCGGTGTTGTCTATGCCAAGGCCAATCAAGCCCCATATCAGCCAGCCGCGCCCCGGCGCGAGATTCATGGCATCAGGACCGAGTCAGATGGGTCCTGGGGCAAATGGCTGGTCATGGCCGTGCTGGTCGCCGGGGCCTGGTTTGGCCTGCGGCAGGTGATGGATCACGGCGCCGAGGTCAGCAGCCACCGGGCAAGCCGGGGTGCGGCCATGACGGAGCAGGCGCTGCGTGAGCTGGCGGTGGGTGTCTCGGCCAGTGACGTGGTGATCTATACGACCACGCATTGCCCGTATTGCGCCCAGGCCAAGGAGTGGATGAGCCGCTATGGCTTTGCGTTCACCGAGTGCAATGCCGAGACGGATGGCGGCTGCGTCAAGGCCCCAGCATTTGACAAGCCCCCCCTACAGACCTCCAGGCCGGCGCCAGAAGCCACGCGACCTGACAGCGTTGGCCAAGGCCAGCCGAGATCAGCGGCCATTTGACGGCGGCGCAGGTTGATCCGGTGCGTTCTCGGCCACGCGCTGCCGGGTGCGCTCATCCAGGACGCTGCGCATCAGCGCGAACAGTGGATCTGCACTGGTGTGCTTCTGGCCGTAGCTCAGGTTGAATCCGTAGTCGAAGTCTGGCGGGTTGAGCCCCTGGTTGTGCTGAAGGATCGTCTCCAGCTTGTCCAGCGCCTTGACTGCCTTGGCTTCGGGCGAGGCGGCGTCCTCGTATTCCTGCCAAAGCGCCATGATGGCGGCTCTACGCGGCGCATCCAGGGAGCGCGTGAGGTGCAGCAGGTCGGCCTTCTCCTGGTCGCTCTTGTCGGGGTGCAGGCTTTTTTCCACGGCGGGGATGTCGCCGTGGATGGCTTCGCCCAGGTCGTGGATGACGCACATCTTCAGGATCTTGAGCATGTCCAGGCCGGCCAGTTCCTGCTCAAAGGTCATGGCCATCAGGCACAGGCGCCAGGTGTGCTCGGCCGTACTTTCCGGTCGGCCGGTTGAGGTGTGCGCGCTCCGGAGCACGCTCTTGAGTCGCTCTGCTTCCTGAAGGAAGACCAGTTGGCCTTTGATGTGGTCGATATGCATCGTCAGCAGCTACTGGGTTGGATCAATGGTGCCCGAGGCCGGAATCGAACCGGCACGCCTTGCGGCGAGGGATTTTCTTGCCACTTCGGCTTTCGCCGCCAGCGCGGGCGCTGTTCGTGGTCTGGAGCACGCCTTCACCATAGCCTTGCGGCCACAGGTGCCCGCCGTCTGCTCTCTACACCTTCCCGGGCGTGGGCCTGGGCTTGGCTCGGCGTTGGCTCGGATGCCGGGGGCATCCAGGGCGTTCGCCGACTTTGACGGGCTTCACCTCGAGGGTTTCCCCCCGAGGGCTCAAATTGTTCAAGTCCCTTGTGTCTACCGATTTCACCACTCGGGCATGCGCAGCAACGCGGTGGGCGCGGATTCTAGCGACGCCAGAACGAGGGCAACAGCAGCGCAACGAAGCTGAGGAACTCCAGCCGGCCCATGACCATGCCCAGGCTGCACAGCCACAGCTGGATGTCGGTCAGGCCGGCGAAGTTGCGCGCTGGCCCCACTTCGCCCAGGCCCGGGCCCACGCAGTTGACGCTGGCCCAGGCGGCGGTGGCGGCCGACAGCGGGTCCATGCCGGTCAGCAGCAGCAGCAGTGCCAGCGTCAGCGTGGTGACGCCGTAGACCACGACGAAGGCCAGCACGGCCAGCACGGTCTGGCCCGAGATGGGCATGTGGCCGATGCGCACGGGCCGCACGGCATGCGGGTGGGTCATGCGGTTGAGCTCATGCGCCGTCTGCTTGAGCAGCACCAGCAGGCGGATCATCTTGATGCCGCCGCCGGCCGAGCCGGCGCTGGTGGCAAACGTGGACAGCAGCAGGATGAGCACCGGCCCGAACAGCGGCCAGACCTCGTAGTCGGTGGTGGAGTAGCCGGTGGTGGTGGCAATCGAGATGGTGTGAAAGAACCCATGGCGCATCAGGGTCAGCGTATCGCCACCTTCCGGGCTGCTGGCTGCCACCCACACGGCCATGAACGCGCCGCAGCCCGCCAGCGTCAGCATGGTGGCGCGCCATTCGGGGTTGGCCAGCGGCGCCAGCCAGCGCCGCCGCTGTACGGCGGTGAAATAGAGCGCAAAGTTGCCCGCCGAGATGAACATGAAGGCGACGGCCACCCATTCCACGGCGGCTGAGTTGAAGTAGCCGATGCTGGCGTCGTGGCTGGACAGGCCGCCCAGGCTGACGGTGGTGAACATGTGCAGCAGCGCGTCCAGTGGCGACATGCCGGCGGCCCAGTAGGCCAGCGCGCAGGCGGTGGACAAGGTGGCGTAGACGGCCCACAGCCCGGTGGCCGTTTGCGCCACGCGCGGCGTGAGCTTGCCTTCCTTGAGCGGGCCAGCGATTTCAGCGCGGTAGAGCTGGCTGCCGCCCACGCCCAACATGGGCAGCACGGCCACCACCAGAATCAGGATGCCCAGGCCGCCCAGCCACTGCAAATAGCAGCGCCAGACGTTGATGGAGGTGGGCAGTCCGTCCAGCCCCGACAGCACGGTGCCACCGGCGGTGGAGAGGCCCGAGGAGGCTTCGTAATAGGCCTGTGCCATGGTCAGATGGCGACCCACCTCGGCCAAACCCTGCATCAGGGGGATGGAGGCAGCCAGCGGCAGCAGCGTCCAGGTGCTGACGACCAGCAGCAGCGCGTGCCGGGGCTGCAGCTCGCGCTTGTAGCGCGACAAGCCCAGCCCCAGCAGCAGACCGCAACCCAGCGTCAGTGCCATGCCCAGCATGAAGGCCGGCGCCATGCCGTCGTCGTAATACAGCGCCGCAGCCAGCGGCAAGGTCATGGTCAGCGCAAAGCAGGCCATCAGCCAGCCCAGCAACCGCAGCACGGGCAGCAAATGGTGTGTCATAGGAACGTGGCACTGACGCGAAAGAGCTTCTCGACTTGCGCCATGTGGCGGCGCTGTGGCACGAACAGCAGCACGTGGTCACCGGCGTGCACCTCGGTGTCGCCGTGGGCGATCAGCACCTCGGGCGGGGTGGCGGCATCGTCGGCCAGCCCGCGCACGATCAGGCCCACGGCCACGCCGGGCGGGAGCGCCAGGTCGCGCACGCGGCGGCCCACCACGCGCGAGCATTTGGCGTCGCCACGCACCACCATGTCCAGCGCCTCGGCCCGGCCACGGCGCAGGCTGTGCACGGCGTCCACGTCGCCGCGCCGCACGTGGGCCAGCAACTCGCCCAGCATGGCCTGGGCGGGCGAGAGGGCGATGTCGATCTGGGTGCCGTGCATCAGGTCGGCATAGCTGCGCTGGTGGATGAGCGCCAGCACGCGCCGGGCCCCCAACTGCTTGGCCAGCATGCCGGCCATGATGTTGTCTTCGTCGTCGCTGCCGGTGGCGCAGAACAGGTCCACCTCGTCGATGTTCTCGGCCTCCAGCAGCTCTTCGTCGGTGGCCTCGCCGTTGAGCACCAGCAGTTCGTCGGGCAGGGTGGCGGCCAGGTGCTCGCAGCGGGCGCGGTTGCTGTCCACCAGCTTGACGCTGTGCAGGCCGGGCATGGCCAGCAGCTGCGCGGCCAGCTGGCGCCCGGTGCGGCCACCGCCGGCAATCATCACGCGGCGCACGGGCGCGCTGGCGGCGTCGAACAGCGCCAGCGCTTCGGCGATGTGGTCTTTGGCGACGAAGAAGAACACCTCGTCGCCGGCCTCGATGCCGGTGTCGCCGGCGCAGTGCAGGAAGCGGTCGGGCCCCGTGGGGTAGCGGCGGTAGAGCGCCATCACGCGCAGCGGCACGGCGGGCAGCAGCTCGCCAATCTCGTCGATGCGCCGGCCCGCCAGCGGCGAGCCGGCCATGGCCCGCACCGAGGCCAGTGCCACCAGCCCGCGCGCAAACCAGCGCACCTGCATGGCCTGCGGAAACGCCACCAGCTTGGCGATGTAGTCGGCCACCGAGGTTTCGGGGCGGATGACCCGGTCCACCGCAAAGCCCTCGGCACTGAGCAGGTCGTCGCTGTCGGCCAGGTCGCCGGTATGCAGCCGGGCAATGCGCCGTGGAATGCCAAAGCGCAGTTGGGCGATCTTGCAGGCCACCAGGTTGATGGCGTCCTGGTCGGTGCAGGCGATCAGCAGCTCCGTATCGGCCGCGCCGGCTTCTTCCAGCACGGCAGGATTGAGTGCGTCGCCCGTGACGCCGCGCAAATCGACCCGCTCTTCCAGCTTGGCCAGCCGCACGGGGTCGACGTCGATGACGGTGACGTCGTTGCCCCGCTCGGCCGCCAGATGTTCGGCCACGCTGGTGCCCATGCGACCGGCACCCAGGATGATGATTTTCATGATGGGATTGTCTTCGCAAGAAAACGAAGGGCCGCTCCCGAGTTTTCTTGACCCCCTTGGGGGGCCTGACGCGCAGCGGCAGGTTTGGGGGCGCTCAAATGACGACTTGTTCCACGGTGGGCGTTTCGTCCAGCGCCCGCGCGGCCATGCGCGCGAGGGTGTCGGTGGCGCCGGTGGATTGCAGGCGCAGCGGCGCCGGGGCTGGCGCCGCCGTGGCCTGCCCGATCAGGGTTTGCGCCTGGCGTGCCACGGCGTCGGCGGTGTCGATGAGGCGCACGCCGGGCAGCCGCGCGGCGATGCGCTCGGCCACGAACACGTAGTGCGTGCAGCCCAGCGCCACCACATCGACACCGGCGGCGCGCAGCGGTGCGCAAAAGCCATCGAGCAGCCGCTCGACCTCGGCGGCACCGGCTTCACCCTGCTCGATGGCGGCTGCCAGGCCGGGGCAGGGCATGGGCAGCACGTCGCAGCCCTGGGCGTGGCGCTCGACCAGCGCCGCAAACCGCGCGCTGGCCAGCGTGCCGGGCGTGGCCAGCACGCCCACGCGCCGCACCAGGCTGGCGGCCACGGCGGGCTTGACCCCGGGCTCCACGCCCACCACGGGCAACCCGGGGTGGCGCTCGCGCACCAGCGCAATGGCTTGCGCGGTGGCGGTGTTGCAGGCCACGACGATGAGGCCGGCGCCGCTGGCAAGCAGGTGCTCGCTGATGCGCGCGGTGCGGTCCATCACATAGGCGTCGCCGCGTTCGCCGTAGGGGGCGTGGTCCAGATCGGCCACGTAGTGCAGCGGATGGCCGGGCAGGCGCCTGCGCAGCGCAGCCAGCACCGAGAGGCCACCGACGCCGGAATCGAACACGCCGATCGGGGCGTCCTGCAGGGTGGGCATGATGCGGTGCGGTAAAGTTGCAATAGCGGCTGAAGCCAGCCAGTTTAGGTCAACCTCAAACACAATCGCAGCAGGAGGCAGTCGGATGAAAGTACTGGTACCCGTCAAGCGCGTGGTGGACTACAACGTCAAGGTGCGCGTCAAGTCCGACGGCACCGGCGTGGACATCGCCAACGTCAAGATGAGCATGAACCCCTTCGACGAAATCGCCGTCGAAGAGGCCGTTCGGCTCAAAGAGAAGGGCGCTGTCACCGAGGTGGTGGCCGTCTCTGCCGGCCCCACGCAGGCACAGGAAACGCTGCGCACCGCCATGGCCATCGGCGCCGACCGGGGCATTCTGGTGGACCACGCCGACGAGTTGCAGCCGCTGGCCGTGGCCAAGCTGCTCAAGGCCCTGGTCGACAAAGAGCAGCCGCAGCTGGTGATTCTGGGCAAGCAGGCCATCGACGACGATGCCAACCAGACCGGCCAGATGCTGGCCGCGTTGCTGGACTGGCCGCAGGCCACGTTTGCCTCCAAGATCGAGCTGGCCGATGGCAGCGCCACCGTCACGCGCGAAGTCGATGGTGGCCTGGAAACCCTCAAGCTCACGCTGCCGGCCATCATCACCACCGACTTGCGCCTCAACGAGCCGCGCTACGTGACGCTGCCCAACATCATGAAGGCCAAGAAAAAGCCGCTGGACGTCACCAAGCCGTCCGATCTGGGCGTGGACGTGGCGCCGCGCCTGAAGACGCTCAAGGTGGCCGAGCCACCCAAGCGCGGCGCCGGCATCAAGGTGCCCGACGTGGCCACGCTGGTGGACAAACTGAAGAACGAAGCCAAGGTGATCTGAACATGAGCGTCCTCGTCTTTGCTGAACACGACCATGGCGCCCTGAAGGGCGCCACCCTGAACACCGTGACCGCCGCCGCGCAGTGCGGTGGCGACGTGCATGTGCTGGTGGTGGGCCACAACGCCGCCGGCGCCGCCCAGGCCGCCGCGCAGATTGCCGGCGTGGCCAAGGTGCTGCACGCCGACGATGCCCGCTTTGCCGAGCAACTGGCCGAAGACATGGCGGCCCAGGTGCTGGCGCTGGCGCAGGCCGGCGGGGCGTACAGCCACATCCTCTTTCCGGCCACCGCCCATGGCAAGAACGTGGCGCCGCGCGTGGCCGCCAAGCTGGACGTGGCCCAGATCAGCGATGCCACCAAGGTGGTCGCCGCCGACACGTTCGAGCGCCCTATCTACGCCGGCAACGCCATCGCCACCGTGCAAAGCGCCGATGCCATCAAGGTCATCACCGTGCGCACCACCGGCTTCGACGCGGCCGGGCAGGGCGGCAGTGCGGCCGTCGAGACCGTGGCCCCCGCGTTTGGCAACGGCAAGGCCGCGTTCGTCAGCCGCGAAGTGACCAAGAACGACCGCCCCGAGTTGACCGCAGCCAAGATCATCGTCTCGGGTGGCCGCGCACTGGGCTCGGACGAGAAGTTCACCGAGGTGCTGACGCCGCTGGCCGACAAGCTGGGCGCCGCCATTGGCGCCAGCCGCGCGGCCGTGGACGCGGGCTATGCGCCCAACGACTTGCAGGTGGGCCAGACGGGCAAGATCGTGGCCCCGCAGCTCTACATCGCCTGCGGCATCTCGGGCGCCATCCAGCATCTGGCCGGCATGAAGGACTCCAAAGTCATCGTCGCCATCAACAAAGACCCCGAGGCACCCATCTTCGCCGTGGCCGACTACGGCCTGGAGGCCGACCTGTTCGTGGCCGTGCCCGAGCTGGTCAAGGCACTGTGAGCACCCAAGCCATCTTTTGACCCCCATCAAGGCCGGGCGCTGCCCGGCTTTTCTTCGTCTGGAGACCTTCCCATGAGCTATCGCGCCCCCATCCAGGACATGCTGTTTGACATGCAGGCGCTGGCCGACATCGCTGGCGTGGCCCAACTGCCCGGCTTTGAAGACGCTGGCTACGACACCGCCCAGGCCGTGCTGGAAGAGTGCGCCAAGCTCAACGAGGGCGTGGTGGCGCCGCTGAACCGCGAGGGCGACCTCAACCCCTCGGCATGGAAAGACGGCGTGGTCACCGCCACGCCCGGCTTCAAGAGCGCCTTCCAGCAATTCACCCAGGGCGGCTGGCAAGGCCTGCACCACCCGGCCGACCTGGGCGGCCAGGGCCTGCCCAAGCTGATCCATGCGGCGTGTACCGAGATGGTCAACGCCGCCAACCTCAGCTTTGCGCTGTGCCCGCTGCTGACCGATGGCGCCATCGAGGCGCTGCTGACGGCCGGCTCCGACGCCATGAAGGCCGCCTACATCCCCAAGATGGTGGACGGCTCGTGGACCGGCACCATGAACCTGACCGAGCCCCAGGCCGGCTCCGATCTGGCCGCCGTGCGCAGCCGCGCCGAGCCCCGGGCCGATGGCAGCTATGGCGTCTTCGGCACCAAGATCTTCATCACCTGGGGTGAGCACGACATGGCCGAGAACATCGTCCATCTGGTGCTGGCGCGGGTGGCCGGTGCGCCCGAGGGTATCAAAGGCATTTCGCTCTTCGTGGTGCCCAAGTTCCTGACCAAGCCCGATGGCTCACTGGGTGCGCGCAACGACGTGCACTGCGTCAGCATCGAGCACAAGCTGGGCATCAAGGCCAGCCCCACGGCGGTGCTGCAGTTTGGCGACGCCGGGGAGGGCGCCACCGGCTACCTGGTGGGCGAGGAAAACCGCGGCCTCGAATACATGTTCGTGATGATGAACGCCGCCCGCTTCGGCGTGGGCGTGCAAGGCATTGCCGTGGCCGACCGCGCCTACCAGCACGCCGTGGCCTATGCGCGCGAGCGCGTGCAGTCGCGCCCCGTGGACGGCTCGCTGCCTGGCGCTGCCACCATCATCCACCACCCCGACGTGCGCCGCATGCTGATGACCATGCGCGCCTACACCGAGGGCTGCCGCGCGCTGGCGTTGGCGGCGGCCGGCGCCTACGACGTGGCCCACCACCACCCCGATGCGGCGGTGCGCAAGGACAACCAGGCCTTCTACGAATTCATGGTGCCGCTGGTCAAGGGCTATTCCACCGAAATGAGCCTGGAGGTGACCAGCCTGGGCGTGCAAGTGCATGGCGGCATGGGCTTCATTGAAGAAACCGGCGCCGCCCAATACCTGCGCGACGCCAAGATCCTGACCATTTACGAGGGCACCACCGCCATCCAGTCCAACGACCTGGTGGGCCGCAAGACGGCGCGCGACGGCGGCGCGCTGGCCAAGGCCATTGCGGCGCAGATTGCCGCCACCGAAGCCCAACTGGCGGCGCATGCCGACCCCCGCGCCCTGGCCTACGCGCAGCGCCTGGAGTCCGCCCGCGAGGCCTTTGTGGCCGTGGTGGACTACATGGTGGCCCACGCCAAGCGCAACCCCAACGCCGCCTACGGCGGCAGCGTCAACTACCTGATGCTGGCCGGCAACCTGATGGCCGGCTGGCAGATGGGCCGCGCCATGCTGGTGGCGCTGGACGGCGAGACCGCCACCCATGGCGCCGCCTTCATGGCCGCCAAGGTGGCCACCGCGCAGTTCTACGGCGACCACATCCTGACCCAGGCCCCCGGCCTGGCACTGCGCGTGCTGCTGGGCGGCGACGCCGTGATGGCGCTGGCGCAGGAGGCCTTCTGATGCGCCGCGCCAACCGACTGGGCGCACTGGCCCGCGCGCGGCTGCCGGTCATCGGCTCGCCCATGTTCATCATCTCCACGCCCAAGCTGGTCATTGCCCAGTGCTGTGCCGGCGTGGTGGGTGCCATGCCCTCGCTCAACGCCCGCCCGGCCGAGCAACTCGACGACTGGCTGGCCGAGATCACCGAGACCCTGGCCGCCTGGGACCAGGCCCACCCCGAGACGCCCGCCGCGCCGTTCGCCATCAACCAGATCGTGCACAAAAGCAATGCGCGGCTGGAGCACGACATGATGGTCTGCGCCAAATACAAGGTGCCGGTGGTCATCACCTCGCTGGGGGCGCGCGAGGACGTCAACCAGGCCGTGCAGGGCTGGGGCGGCATGGTGCTGCACGACGTCATCAACGACCGCTTTGCCCGCAAGGCCGTAGAGAAGGGCGCCGACGGCCTGGTGGCCGTGGCGGCCGGTGCCGGCGGCCATGCCGGCGTCAAAAGCCCGTTTGCGCTGGTGCAGGAAATCCGCGCCTGGTTCGACGGCCCGCTGGCGCTGTCGGGCGCCATCGCCACCGGCGGTGCCGTGCTGGCCGCGCAAGCCATGGGGGCCGATATGGCCTACATCGGCTCGGCCTTCATCGCCACCGACGAAGCCCGCGCCAGCGACGCCTACAAGCAGGCCATCGTCGAGGGCAGCAGCGACGACATCGTCTACAGCAACCTCTTCACCGGCGTGCACGGCAACTACCTCAAGTCCTCCATCGTGGCCGCCGGGCTGGACCCCGACCATCTGCCCGAAAGCGACCCCTCGAAGATGAACTTCGGCGGCGACGTGGCCGCCAAGGCCTGGAAAGACATCTGGGGCTGCGGCCAGGGCATCGCCGCCATCCAGGCTGTGCAGCCCACCGGTCGCTACGTGGCCCAGTTGGCGGCCGAGTACCAGGCGGCCAAGGCGCGCCTGATGGGGTGAGCTAGGTGGCGGGCCCGATGGTCAGCGCGATCTCGCCCAGGCCGGCCACGCGGCCGCTCAGCACGTCGCCCGCCACCACCGGCCCCACGCCCTCGGGCGTGCCGGTGAACAGCAGATCGCCCGCCGCCAGGTGATAAAAGCGCGACAGGTCGGCAATCAACTCGGGCACCGACCAGACCAGTTGGCTCAGATCGGCGCGCTGGCGCACCTGGCCATTGACCGCCAGCTCGATGGCGCCGCTGGCCAGCACCTGGCCCGGCATGGGCATCACCTCGGACACCACGGCCGCGTGCTCGGCATCCTTGCCCAGGTCCCAGGGCCGGCCCTTGTCGCGGGCGGCAAACTGCAGGTCGCGCCGCGTCATGTCCAGCCCGCAGGCGTAGCCGTAAATCAGCGCTGGCGCCTCCTCCACGCTGACCTGAAAACCCGGGCGGCCGATGACCACCACCAACTCCATTTCATGGTGGTAGTTGTGGGTGCCAGGCGGGTAGGGCACGTGCGCGCCCGACGGTGTCAAGGCCTGCGGTGACTTGGTGAAATAAAACGGCGTCTCGCCCGCCTTGTCCACCGCAAAGCCCATCTCGCGCGCGTGCGCCGCATAGTTGCGGCCCACAAAAAAGAGCCGGTTCACCGGCAGGCGCTGCACGACGCCGCGCACGGGCAGCGACGGCACGGGCGGCGGAGGCCAAAGGTAGGTGTCGGTCATCAAACACATCCGCTGTGGGGTATTGACCCGCATCTTCGCATCGTCTGACCCAGGCGGGCTGCGCTACGCTAGCCGGCCCTCGTCACCCATCCAGGCGCTGCCATGATTCTGGAATCCGCCGTAAGCGCACCGCTCGCACCCCCGTTGCAAATCAGCCGGTGGTTCAACACGCCCGCGCCGCTTGACCTGATGCAACTGCGCGGCAAGGTCGTGGTTGTGCATGCCTTTCAGATGCTGTGTCCGGGCTGCGTCCAGCATGGGCTGCCGCAGACGCAGCGCCTGTGGCAGCTCTTTCGGCGCGACGACCTGATGGTGATCGGCCTGCACAGCGTGTTTGAACACCACGCCGTGATGGGGCCGCCGGCGCTGCAGACCTTCATCCAGGAATACCGCTGGGATTTCCCCATCGGCATCGACCAGCCGGCCGCGCACAACCCCGTGCCACTGACCATGCAGGCCTACGGGTTGCAAGGCACCCCCAGCCTGGTGCTGCTGGACCGGCGCGGCCGCATCCGGCTGCAACACCTGGGCCGCATCGACGACATCATGCTGGGGCTGGCGGTCGGGCAGTTGCTGGCGGAGTGAGGTCGCCGCGGTCGATGATAGATGATGCATGACAATGTATATTATGTAAAATAAATGATGTCCATGACCCCGGCCTTGGGCTCCTTGTTCGACAACCTGCGCCAGGCGACGACAGCACGTCTCTTCACATCTCCTTATATACTCCTCTGCATGCGCCGATGGTTCATTGCCTTTCTTGCTTTGGTGATGGTGGCCCAGTTTTCCTGGGCCGCCACGGCGAGATGCTGCCTGAATGAAGTCGTCGGCACGGCCTCCAATGTCGAGGCGTCGTCGACGTGGACATTTTCGGCATATGGGGTCGTGGATATCGATGACTCCGGCGAGCCTGCGGCGGCTTGCGATGCCGGTCACGGTCACAGCCATTGCCACCACTCCTGCGTGGCGATGCACAGCGATGAGCATGCCGCTCCGGTTCCGGCGGATCACGCCACGCCCAGCGTGTTGCGACAAGAGCCCGGTACCTCGCACATTCCCGAGGGGCTGGATCGCCCCAATTGGTGACGCGCCTGATCTGGCGCGTCATCCACTCAGCATCGTCCTGATTCTGTAGCTCGCTCGTCGAGCTGACGGCGCGCCGAACTGCCCCCCGCTGTCTTAGCAACCCGGAGAGTTCGATGCGAAGCCCTGTTCGAGGCTACTGTGCGCCACTATTGCTGGCTGCGATTTGTTCCCCTGTTTTTCAAGCCTTTGCGCAACCTGCTGCCGGCGCAGCGCCGCAGGTTCTGGCCCCTACGCCAGTCGGCGCGCGAGTTTTGACACTCGATGAGGCACTGCGCCTGGCGCTTCTTCACAACCCCGGCCTGGCCGGTGCCCAGCTTGAGTTGCAGGCCATGGAGGCGGCCGAGATGCAGGCCGAGGCCCGGCCCAATCCTGAACTCGGCGTGCTCGTCGAAGACACGAACAGTGCGACGCGGACGACCACTGTCCAATGGGCTCAACCCATTGAGCTGGGTGGAAAGCGCGCTGCGAGACAGGCTGCAGCAGCCCGGGCGCGTGAGCAGGCGGCAGTTGCCCTGCAAGCCAAGCAGGCCGAGTTGCGCGCTACGGTGGCCAGCGCCTTTTTTGAGCTGCTGGGGGCACAAGAGCAGGTGCGACTCAGCACGGCATCCCTGGATCTGGCTCGAAATGCCACCGGCATTGCGGCCAAGCGCCTGCAGGCTGGCAAGGTCCCGCCCCTTGAGCAGGCCAAGGCCCAGGTGGCGGAGGCCGCTGTCCGGACAGAGTTGGCGCAGGCGCAGAGCGAGCAGATGCTGGCGCGTCAGCGCCTGGTGGCGCTCTGGGGCAAGGCCGCATCTGCTTTTGATGTGGCACAGGGCAATGCCGAGGTGTTGCCCGATCTGCCATCCGATCGGCTGGTGGGAGAGCTGATGGCCCAGGCTCCCGCGATTCGACTCGCGCAACTGGATGTCGCGCGGCGCCAGGCATTGACGGAGGGCGAGCGGGCCAAGCGAATTCCGGATGTCACGGTGACGATGGGCGCCAAACGGGCGGCCGAGACGGGGCGCACACAAGCGGTCATCGGGCTGGCCATCCCCCTGCCGATCATGGACAGCAACAAGGGCAATTTGCTGGAGGCCTTGCGGCGCGAGGAGCAGGCGCGCGAGACTTTGACCGGCGCCGAGTTGCAGTTGCAGGCCGAAGTGTCCCAGGCCCTGGAGCGCTTGCGGCTGACTCGCCAGCAGGTCCAGCTGCTGCGCGGCGAGGTGCTACCCATCGCACAGTCCGCCTATGACGCAGCGGTCAAGGGCTACGAGCTCGGCAAGTTCGCCTTCCTCGATGTTCTGGATGCACAGCGCACGCTGTTCCAACTTCGCCAGCAGGCCTTGCGCGGGGCCGCTGACGCCTATCGCGCCGCCGCGGACCTTGATCGCCTGCTGGGTCAAAACACCCGCCCGGCTGGCCAATCCCAGGAGTAACAAGCAATGACATTTCAGATCAGCAACAAAAAATCCGTCGTGGCCATCGCCGCCGTCCTCGTGCTCGGCGTGGTGCTGGGCATTGCCATCCTGCGCACCGAACGCCAGCAGCCGGCGGGCGATGAGCATGGCCACGGGCATGCGGAAAACGCGGCCCATGCCGATGAAGAGCACCATGGCGAGAAGGCCGGTGATGCGCATGAGCATGACAAGGGTCACGATGACAAGGAGCATCACGAGGCGGCGGAGATGTCGGCGCAGCCGAGCAAGGGGCCGCATGGCGGCAAGCTGTTTGCAAAGGACGGATTCGGCCTGGAGCTGAGCATCTTCGAGACCGGCGTCGAACCCGAATTCCGCGTCTACATCTACCGTGACGGCAAGGCCGTCCCTCCGAGCCAGGCCAAGGTCAGCGTGAGCCTTGAGCGTCTGGGGCGCCCGCCGGAAGTGTTCAGCTTCAGCGCCGAGAAGGACTACCTCAAGGGCTCGGCCACGGTGGAGGAGCCGCATTCGTTCAAGGCGACGATCAAGGCCCAATCGGGTTCGCAATCCTATGAGTTCGGCTTTGAACAGGTCGAAGGGCGGGTGCAGATGACGGACGAGCAGCTCAAGCGCAACGGCGTGGAGCTGGCGAGCGCGGGCCCCGCCCGCATCCGTGGCGGCCTGCAGTTGCTGGGCGAAGTGAAGTTGAACCAGGATCGCAGCGTGTTCGTCACGCCACGGCTGGCGGGCATGGTGGAGTCGGTGCGGGCGAATGCGGGTGACCGCGTGCACCGTGGCCAGGTGCTGGCCGTGATTGCCAGCCAGGCGCTGGCAGATCAGCGCGGCGAGCTGCTGGCCGCGCAAAAGCGCCTCGGCCTGGCCAGGACCACCTTCGAGCGGGAGAAGACGCTCTGGGAAGACAAGGTCTCCGCCGAGCAGGACTATCTGAACGCCCGTCAGGCCTTCCAGGAAGCGGAGATCGTCGTCGAAGGTGCGCGCCAGAAGCTGGCCAGCCTGGGGGTCGGTGCCGCCGAATCGACCCAGGGCCTGACCCGCTACGAAATCCGCGCCCCGATCGACGGTGTCATCACCGACAAAAAAATCAGCGTGGGCGAGGTGCTCAAGGAGGATTCCGCTGTGTTCCAGGTGGCGGACCTGTCAACGGTGTGGGTGGAGCTGATCGTGCCGGCCAAGGACGTGACGCGCATCCGGGTCGGCGACGCAGCCCAGGTCAAGAGCGCGGCATTGGATAGTGCGGCCAACGCCAAGGTCACCTATGTGGGGGCGTTGGTGGGCGAGCAAAGCCGCAATGCCACGGCGCGGCTGGTGCTCAACAACGTCAAGGAGCAATGGCGTCCGGGTCTGCCGGTCTCGGTGGATCTGACCTCGGAGGAGGTCGAGGTCAAGGTCGCCGTGGCCGTGGAGGCCGTCCAGTCGCTGCGGGACTGGTCGGTGGTGTTCGGCCGCTATGGCCAGCAGTTCGAGGCGCGCCCGCTTGAGCTGGGTCGCAGCGACGGTCGCTACGTCGAGGTGTTGAAGGGCTTGTCGGCCGGCGAGCGCTACGCCGTCAAAAACAGTTTCCTGATCAAGGCGGACATCGGCAAGGCTGGTGCGAGCCACGATCACTGAGGAGCATGCCATGAAGCAGATCACCGCCCTCTTGCAGCCCCATCGTCTGGAACATGTCGAGGAAGCCTTGCATCGCATGCCCCACCTGCCTGGCTTTACGGTCATGCAGGGCCACGGTCACCCGCGCGGCCATGGTCATGACCATGCCTATGTGGCCGATGAATGGGATCCTGACCACCATCCGCGTCTGATGCTTCTGATGTATTGCGCCGACGAGCAAGTTGACGCACTCGTGCAGGCCATCGAACAGGCTGCGCGCACCGGTTTGCCGGGTGACGGACTTGTTGCCGTGACCGAGGTGGTTGACCTCTTGCGCATCCGCACTGGCGAGCGCGGCAGCGATGCCGTCTGAAGCCGCCCCGAACAGGACCCCCCATGTTTGAAAAAATCATCCGCTTTGCCATCGAGCAGCGCTGGCTGGTGCTGCTGGCTGTGCTGGGCATGGCCGCGCTGGGCATCTTCAGCTACCAGCGGCTACCCATCGATGCCGTGCCCGACATCACCAATGTGCAGGTGCAGATCAACACGCCGGCACCGGGCTACTCGCCACTCGAATCCGAGCAACGGGTCACCTTCCCGATCGAGACGGCCATGGCCGGGCTGCCTCATCTGGAGCAGACCCGTTCGCTGTCGCGCTATGGCCTGTCCCAGGTGACCGTGGTCTTCAAGGACGGCACGGACATCTACTTTGCCCGTCAGTTGGTCAACGAGCGCATCCAGGAGGCCAAGGAGAAGTTGCCCGCCGGCTTGTCCCCCGCGCTCGGGCCGGTCGCCACCGGCCTGGGCGAGATCTACATGTGGACGGTCGAGACCAAGGAGGGGGCGCTCAAGCCGGACGGCACGCCCTACAACCCTACCGATCTGCGCGAAATCCAGGACTGGATCATCAAGCCGCAGCTGCGCAATGTGCCCGGCGTCACCGAAATCAACACCATCGGTGGCTACGCCAAGGAGTATCAGGTCGCGCCCTATCCCGACAGGCTGGTGGCGCATGGCCTGGGCCTTGCCGACCTGGTGCAGGCGCTCGAACGCAACAATGCCAACGTCGGCGCCGGCTATATCGAGCGACGCGGCGAGCAGTACCTGATCCGCGCGCCAGGCCAGGTGAGCAGCATCGAGGACATCGCCAACATCGTTGTCGCCAACGTGCAGGGGGCGCCCATCCGCGTGAGCGACCTGGCCGACGTCGTCATCGGCAAGGAGCTGCGCACCGGTGCCGCGACGCAGAACGGCCATGAGGTCGTGCTGGGCACCGTGTTCATGCTGCTGGGCGAGAACAGCCGGGTCGTGTCCCAGGCCGTGGACAAGCGGCTGCAGGAAATCAACAAAACCCTGCCGCCTGGCGTGGTGGCCCAGACGGTTTATGACCGGACCATCCTGATCGACAAGGCCATCGCCACCGTCAAGAAAAACCTGATCGAGGGCGCGCTGCTGGTCGTCGCGATCCTGTTCCTGTTCCTCGGCAACATCCGCGCGGCGATCATCACGGCTGCGGTGATTCCGCTGGCCATGCTCTTCACGTTCACCGGCATGGTGACGAACAAGGTCAGCGCCAACCTAATGAGCCTGGGTGCGCTGGACTTCGGCATCATCATCGACGGTGCGGTCGTGATCGTGGAGAACTGCGTGCGCCGCCTCGCCCATGCCCAGGCCGGCGCAGGGCGACCGCTGACGCGCAAGGAGCGCTTTCACGAGGTCTTCGCCGCCGCGCGTGAGTCGCGCCGCCCGCTGCTGTACGGCCAGTTGATCATCATGGTGGTCTACCTGCCCATCTTTGCCCTGACAGGGGTCGAGGGCAAGATGTTCCATCCGATGGCCTTCACCGTGGTTGCCGCCCTGGTGGGCGCAATGATCCTCTCCATCACCTTCATCCCTGCGGCCGTCGCCTTGCTGATCGGCGACAACGTCGGCGAGAAGGAAAACCGGCTGATGCTCTGGGCCAAGAAGGGCTACGCGCCCATGCTGGACTGGGCCTTGCTGAACCGTCACCTGGTGCTGACCATCGCGATGGCGTCGGTGGTGCTGAGCGGGCTGCTGGCCACCCGCATGGGCAGCGAGTTCATCCCCAGCCTCAGTGAGGGCGACGTGGCCTTGCATGCCTTGCGCATACCCGGCACAAGCCTGACGCAGGCGATTGAGATGCAGTTCGAACTGGAGCGCACCATCAAGCAGTTCCCCGAGATCGACAAGGTGTTCGCCAAGTTGGGCACGGCCGAGATCGCGACCGACCCGATGCCGCCCAATGTGGCCGACACCTTCCTGATGTTGAAACCCAGGTCCGAGTGGCCCGATCCCGAGCGCAGCACGGAGTCCCTGGTGGAAGCGCTCCAGGAGGCGGTGGGCCAGGTGCCAGGCAACAACTACGAGTTCACCCAGCCGATCCAGATGCGCTTCAACGAACTGATCTCGGGTGTCCGCAGCGATGTGGCCGTCAAGATCTTTGGTGATGACATGGCTGTGATGGAAGAGACGGCCGAGCAGATCTCCAAGGTGCTGGAAGCAGTACCGGGTGCGGCTGACGTCAAGGTCGAGCAGACCACGGGCCTGCCCATGCTGACCTTGCAGATCGACCGAGCCAAGCTCGCGCGCCTGGGGCTGAGCCTCGATGAGGTGCAGAGCACAGCGGCCACCGCCATGGGCGGCAAGGAAGCGGGCGCCTTGTTCCAGGGCGATCGCCGCTTCGACATCCTGGTGCGCCTGCCCGACGCACTGCGCAATGACCTCGAGGCACTCAAGCGCCTGCCCATACGGCTGCCCGGCTCGGGCCCGGCGGCCTATGCGCAGCTCGGCGATGTGGCGAATTTCGAGGTGGCGCCCGGGCCGAATCAGATCAGCCGCGAGGACGGCAAGCGTCGCGTGGTCGTGACGGCCAACGTGCGGGGCCGAGACATCGGCTCCTTCGTGGCCGAGGCCCAGACCCAACTGCAGCAGAAGGTGAAGATTCCTGCCGGCTACTGGACCAGTTGGGGAGGCACCTTCGAGCAGTTGCAATCCGCCAGCCAGCGGCTGCAAATCGTTGTGCCGATCGCTCTGTTGCTGGTGTTCATTTTGCTGTTCGCGATGTTCAACAACGTCCAGGACGGGCTGCTGGTCTTCACCGGCGTACCCTTTGCCCTGACCGGCGGCATCGTCGCGCTCTGGCTGCGAGACATCCCGCTGTCGATTTCGGCGGGTGTGGGTTTCATTGCGCTGTCCGGCGTGGCCGTCTTGAATGGCCTGGTCATGATCGCCTACATTCGCTCCCTCAGAGAGGACGGGCAATCGGTGGATGCCGCCGTCAGGGAGGGCGCACTGACCCGCTTGCGTCCGGTCCTGATGACGGCCCTGGTGGCGTCACTGGGTTTTGTGCCGATGGCGCTGGCAACGGGCACGGGGGCCGAGGTGCAACGTCCGCTGGCCACCGTGGTGATCGGCGGCATCCTGTCATCGACCGCGCTGACGTTGCTGGTCTTGCCGGTGCTCTATCGCTGGGTCCATGCGCGAGGCAGCAAGCCTGTGGCAGCGCAATGACGCGGTCGGTTGCGGCGATCAGGCGCACCCTGGCTTTTTCATCCGGGCTGGCACCCAGCGGCCTGAGTGTGCCGGATTCGGCAGCGCGCAGCAGGGTGCGTACACACTGAATCGAGCCAACCGGCCACACCTACACTACCCATCTCCATGTCCCCCCGCCGCTTCCACCGCCAGACCACCACGTTCCTCATGGTGCTGTCGCTGCTGTTCGCCCAGTTGGCGCTGGCGGCCTATGTCTGCCCGGTGGTGACCGAGGCGCTGGCCATGGCCGACATGCGGATGGCTGATCAGCCTTGCGACGGCATGGACCCGCTGCAGCCCGTGCTGTGCCATGACCACATGGCCGACGCGGGCCAGACGTTCGAGGCCGTCAAGGTGCCCACGGCGTCGCTGCCGGCCATCGTGCAGGTGCTGGCGTTGCCGCTGGTGCTGGATGCCGATGCGGCGCGGGCGGTGCCCATGGCGGCCACGCCTGAAGCGCGTCCGCCCCCGGACCCGCTGTTTCTCGCCACGCTCAGACTGCGCGTCTGATCCACTCCGTCGACTGACCGGCGCTGGCGCGGCTTTGCGGCCGCTCGCCAGCCACGCCCCATTCGTCTGCGGAGTTCCCATGTCCATTCCCTTGCTGCGTGCCGCCGCTCTGGCTGCCGCATTGACCGCCCCTCTCCTGCCGGCCCTGGCCGTTGCCGAGCCCCTTTCGTTCGATCAGGCCCTCAACCTGGCGGCCCAGCGCTCGGAGGCCGCGCAGGCGGCGCGCGCGGCTGCGGCGGGCGCCGGCGAGTCCGTTCATGCGGCGGGGCAACTGCCCGACCCCATGCTGCGCGCCGGCATCGACAACCTGCCCGTCACCGGTGCCGACCGCTTCAGCACCACGCGGGAGGGGATGACGATGAAGCGCATCGGCATCAGCCAGGAGTGGCTGTCGGCCGACAAGCGCGACGCCCGGGCCCGCGCTGCGCGGGCGGTGATGGATCGCGAGGCCGTCCAGGCTGCCGTGGCCGAGAGCGAGGCGCGGTTGCAGGCGGCGCTGGCCTACCTGGATGCCTGGTACGCCCATGAGGCGCTGCAACTCGCCGTCCAGACCGAGCACCACCTGCACGAGGAATGGGCCGCCGCGCGGGCCCGGCTGGCCGCCGCAGCCGGTGGCAGTGCCGAGGTGCTGCAGCTGGCGGCAGCCAAAGGCCTGGCCGAGGACGACAGCGACGAGGCGCGCCAGCAGCAGGCGGCCGCCCTGGTCGGGCTCCAGCGCTGGGTGGGTTTTGTGCCGGATGCGCTGACCAGGGCCGCCGCATTCACCGTGCCCACCGAAGCCGACTACCTGGCGCGCCACCCGCTGCTCGCCGCGCTGCACCGCGAGGCCGATGTCGCCCGCCAGGAGGCTGCCGTCGCAGCCCTGGCGCGCACGCCCAACTGGACCTGGGAGGTGGCCTACGGCCAGCGCACCGGCTACGCGGACATGGTCTCGGTGGGTGTCAGCATTCCGCTGCCCATCGCGCCAGCCCAGCGGCAGGACCGCGAGACTGCCGCCAGGCTAGCGCAGGTCGGCCGCGCCGAAGCCCAGCTGGCCGAGGCCACCCGCGCCGCCCTGGCCGACTACCGCGTGGCCACCAGCGACGCCGACCGGCTGCAGCAGCGCATTGCGCGCTACCAGGCTGGTGTGGCGGTGCCGGCCCAGCAGCGCACCGCCGCCGCGCTGGCCGCCTACCGCTCCAACGCGGGGCCGCTGGCGGCGCTGTTCGAGGCCCGCCATGCCGAGGTGGAGGTGCAGCGCAAGCTGCTGACGCTGCAACGCGACCTGGCCAAGGCCCAGGCCCAACTGGCCCTCAAGCCGCTGGCTCAAGGAGACACCCCATGAAGCGCACCCCGTTGATCGCCGCCCTCGCCCTGGCCGGCGTGCTGCTGGCCGCAGGCGGGTTCCTGGCCGGGCGGCAGGCCGCGCACAGCCCTGCCCCCGCCCAGGCTGCATCGGGCGCCGAGCGCAAGCCGCTGTACTGGCACGACCCCATGGTGCCGGGGCCGCGCTTTGACAAGCCCGGCAAGTCGCCGTTCATGGACATGCAGCTGGTGCCTGTCTATGCCGACGACGCCGTCGAGGCCAGTGGCGTCAAGGTCAGCCCCACCGTGCAGCAAAACCTGGGCCTGCGCACCGCCGTGGTCAAGCGGGTGGACCTGCCGGCGTCGTTCGACGCCGTGGGCACGGTGCAGTTCGACGAGCGCCTGAACGTGGCCGTGCAGACCCGGGTGGCCGGCTACGTGGAGCACCTGGCGGTGCGTGCGCCCATGGAGCGCGTGCGCCAGGGCCAGGCGCTGGCCACGGTGTTTGCGCCGGACTGGCTGGCGCCGCAAAACGAGTGGCTGGCGCTCCAGCGGGCCGGCGTGGCGCCCGACATCGTGGCCGCCGCGCGCGAGCGGCTGCGCGCCCTGTCCATCCCCGAGTCGCTGATCCGGCAATCCGAGGCGGCCGGCACGGCCCTGGCACGCTTCACCTTGAGCGCGCCGGTGGGCGGTGTGGTGGCGGAGCTGGGCGTGCGCGACGGCATGGCGGTATCCCCGGGCATGACGCTGTTTCGCATTGCCGGCCTGGAGACCGTCTGGGCCGTGGCCGAGGTGCCCGAGGCGCAGGCCACGCGCCTGGCGCGCGGCCAGCCGGTCACGGCGGCCTTGCAGGCTGACGCCAGCCAGACCTTCACCGGCACGCTGCAAGAGATCCTGCCGCAGGTGAATGCGGCCACGCGCACGCTGCAGGCGCGCTTTGCGGTGGCCAACCCTGGCGGCCGGCTGACCCCCGGCATGCTGCTGCGGCTGCAGGTGGTGGGCCCGTCGCGCAGCCGCCTGGTGGTGCCCGCCGAGGCGGTCATCCGCACGGGCACCCGGGCCGTCGCCATCGTCCGCAAGGGCAATGGCGCGTTCGAGCCCCGCGAGGTGCAACTGGGGGCCGACTTGGGCGACCACCTCGAGGTGCTGCACGGCCTGGCCGAGGGCGATCAGGTGGTGGCCAGCGGCCAGTTCCTCATCGACTCGGAGGCCCGGCTGAAGTCGGTGCTGGGGGCCATGGAAGCGGCCCCGTCGGCTTCGGCTGCGGCGGTTGCCCATGCCGCCACCGGTGTGGTCGAGAGCGTGGCAGCCGACAGCATCACCATCTCCCACGGCCCGGTGCCCGCGCTGCAGTGGCCGGCCATGACCATGGATTTCGGCAAGGCCGATCCCAAGGCGTTCATGGACCTCAAGCCAGGCGATGCGGTGCGCTTCGAGTTTCGCGAAGGCGGGCCGCTCGATTGGGAGCTGGTCTCCGTTCACAAGCAGACGGGGGGCCAGCCGTGATTGCCGCCCTCATTCGCTGGTCCATCGCCAACCGGTTGCTGGTCTTGATGGCCACCGCCCTGCTCGTCGCGGCGGGCTTGTGGTCGGTGGCGCGCACGCCGGTCGATGCGCTGCCCGACCTCTCCGACACCCAGGTCATCGTGCGCACCACCTACCCGGGCAAGCCGCCCCAGGTGGTGGAAGACCTGGTCACCTACCCGCTGACCACCACCCTGCTCAGCGTGCCCGGCGCCAAGACGGTGCGGGGCTATTCCTTCTTCGGCGACGCCTTCGTCTACGTGCTGTTTGACGACCAGACCGACCCCTACTGGGCCCGCTCGCGCGTGGTGGAGTACCTGAACCAGGTGCAGGGCCGCCTGCCCGCTGGCGCCACGGCAGCCCTGGGGCCCGACGCCACGGGGGTGGGCTGGGTCTACGAGTACGCGCTGGTGGACCGCACGGGCCGCACCGACATCGGCCAGTTGCGTGCGCTCAACGACTGGTTTCTGAAGTTCGAGCTGAAAACCGTGCCCGACGTGGCCGAGGTGGCCAGCATCGGCGGCATGGTGCGGCAATACCAGGTGGTGCTGGACCCCGACCGCATGCGCACGCTGGGCATCACCCAGCGCATGGTGGTGGAGGCGCTTCAGCAGGCCAACCAGTCCTCGGGCGGCTCGGTCGTCGAGCTGGCCGAGACCGAGTACATGGTCCGCTCGCAAGGCTTTTTGCAGTCGCTGGACGACTTTCGGGCCATTGCGCTGGCGGTCAGTGGCGCCACGCCGGTGCTGCTGCGCGACGTGGCCACGCTGCAGATCGGCCCGGAGATGCGCCGTGGCATTGCCGAGCTGGATGGCGAGGGCGAGGTCACCGGCGGCGTGGTGGTCATGCGCTCGGGCAAGAACGCGCGCACCACCATCGCGGCGGTCAAGGCCAGGCTGGAAGCCTTGAAGCCCAGCCTGCCAGCCGGCGTCGAGGTGGTGGAGACCTACGACCGCAGCAAGCTCATCGACCGCGCCATCGCCAACCTGCGCACCAAGCTGATCGAGGAGTTCATCGTCGTGGCGCTGGTCTGCGCCCTGTTCCTCTTTCACCTGCGTTCGGCCCTGGTGGCGGTGGTCACGCTGCCCATCGGGGTGCTGGCCGCCTTCATCGTGATGCACGCCCAGGGCGTCAGCGCCAACATCTTGTCGCTGGGCGGCGTGGCCATTGCGCTGGGGGCCATGGTGGATGCCGCGGTGGTGCTGGTCGAGGCGGCCCACAAACACCTGGAGCACTTTGAGGCGGCCCACCAGCGCCAGCCCACCGCAGGCGAGCGCTGGGCGCTGGTGTCGCAGGCGGCGGTGGAGGTGGGCCCTGCCCTCTTCTTCTCGCTGCTGGTCATCACGCTGTCGTTTCTGCCCGTGTTCACGCTGGAGGCGCAGGAGGGCCGGCTGTTCTCGCCGCTGGCCTTCACCAAGACCTACGCCATGGCGGCTGCCGCCGGGCTGTCGGTCACGCTGGTGCCGGTGCTGATGGGCTACCTCATTCGCGGCCGCATCCCCAAAGAGACGGCCAACCCGCTCAACCGCGCCCTCATGGCGCTGTACCGGCCCGCGCTGGAGGCGGTGCTGCGCCGCCCCAGACTGACGCTGCTGGTGGCGGCGGTGGTGCTGGCGGCGACCGCCGTTCCGGCCATGCGCCTGGGCGGCGAGTTCATGCCCCCGCTGGACGAGGGCGACCTGCTCTACATGCCGTCTGCCCTGCCCGGCCTCTCGGTGGCCAAGGCCAGCGAGCTGCTGCAGCAGACCGACCGTTTGATCAAGACGGTGCCCGAGGTCGAGCGCGTATTCGGCAAGGCCGGCCGCGCCGACACCGCCACCGACCCGGCGCCGCTGGAGATGTTCGAGACCACCATCCAGTTCAAACCGAAAGCGCAGTGGCGGCCGGGGATGACGCCGGACAAGCTGGTTGAAGAGCTGGACCGCGCCGTGCAGGTGCCGGGCCTGTCCAACGTGTGGGTGCCGCCCATCCGCAACCGCATCGACATGCTGGCCACCGGCATCAAGAGCCCGGTGGGCATCAAGGTCTCGGGGGCGGACCTGGCCACCATCGACCGGCTCACCACCCAGATCGAGGCGGCGGTCAAAGCCGTGCCCGGCGTCTCGTCGGCGCTGGCCGAGCGGCTGACCGGTGGCCGCTACATCGACGTGGACGTGGACCGCCAGGCGGCGGCGCGGTTTGGCCTGTCGGTGGCCGACGTCCAGGCCGTGGTGTCCACCGCCATCGGCGGCGACAACGTCGGCGAGGTGATTCAGGGCCGCGAGCGCTACCCCATCAACGTGCGCTATCCGCGCGAGATCCGGGACTCGCTGGCGCGGCTGCGTGAGCTGCCGTTCGTGACCGCCCAGGGGGCCACGGTGCTGCTGCAGGACGTGGCCCGCATCACCATTGCCGACGGGCCGCCCATGCTGCGCAGCGAGAACGCCCGCCTGTCGGGCTGGGTCTATGTGGACGTGCGCGGGCGCGACCTGCGCTCGGCCGTCACGGCCATGCAGGCGGCGGTGGCCGAGAAGGTGGCGCTGCCCGCCGGCTATGCGCTGGCGTGGTCGGGCCAGTTCGAGTACCTCGAGCGCGCCACCGAGCGGCTGAAGGTGGTGGTGCCCATCACGCTGGCCATCATCTTCGTGCTGCTGTACCTGCTCTTTCGCTCGGCCGGCGACGCGGCGCTGGTGATGGCGGCCGTGCCTCTCTCGCTGGTGGGCGGGTTCTGGCTGGTCTGGGCGCTGGGCCATGCCATGTCGGTGGCCACGGCGGTGGGCTTCATCGCGCTGGCCGGCGTGGCGGCCGAGTTCGGCGTGGTGATGCTGGTCTACCTGCAAAACGCCTGGCGGCAGCGGCGGGCCGCTGGCGCACCAGACGATGAGGCCACCTTGCTGGCCGCCATCCGCGAGGGGGCCGTGCTGCGGGTGCGCCCCAAGGCCATGACCGTGGCCGTCATCATGGCTGGGCTGCTGCCCATCCTCATCGGACACGGCACCGGCTCCGAGGTCATGACGCGGATTGCCGCTCCCATGGTGGGCGGCATGGTCACGGCGCCGCTGCTCAGCATGCTGGTCATACCGGCGGCCTGGTACCTGATGCATCGGCGGCGCCTGCGGGCGCTCAAGGTGGCGTGAGGCGCTACAGGCCCATGCCCACGGCCGCCATCACCTGGCGCAGCAGCAGCGCCACCAGCCCCAGCGCGGCGACGCCGCCAGCCCACAGCAGCACGAACCAGCCGGCGCGGCGCCACCAGGAGACGGGTTGAGGGTCAGTGGTAGCCATCACCCGCACGCACCTTGCCGCGGAAGACGTAGTACGACCAGGCCGTGTACATCAGGATGAAGGGCACGATGAACAGCGTGCCCACCAGCGCAAAGCCTTGCGCCTGGGGCGGCGCCGAGGCCTGCCAGATGGTGATGGACGGCGGCAGCGCCATGGGCCACAGGCTGATGCCCAGGCCGCTGTAGCCCAGAAAGACCAGGCCCAGCGTCAAGAGGAATGGCGCGCCGTGGGGCTGGCCGCGCAGCGAGCGCAGCAGCAGCCACGCGCACCACACCACCAGCAGCGGCACCGGCGCAAACCACAGCAGGTTGGGCCAGGCAAACCAGCGCGCGGCGATGGCCGGGTGGGCCAGCGGTGTCCACAGGCTGACGATGCCGATGATGGCAATCAGCCCCAGCGTCAGCGGCCGCGCCAGCGCCACCATGCGCCGCTGCAGTTCGCCCTCGGTTTTGAGGATGAGCCAGGTGCAGCCCAGCAGCGCATAGGCCACGATCAACGCCAGGCCGCAGAACAGCGGGAACGGCGCGAGCCATTCCCACGAGCCCCCCACGTAGGCGCCGTTGGCCACCGTGAAGCCGTTCAGGTAGGCGCCCAGCGTGACGCCCTGGCAGAAGGTGGCCACCACCGAGCCGCCGACGAAGGCCTTGTCCCAGAACGCGCGGTGGCCCTCGCTGGCCTTGAAGCGGAACTCGAACGCCACGCCGCGAAATACCAGGGCCAGCAGCATGAACACCAGCGGGATGTACAGCGCCGACAGCACCACCGCATAGACCAGCGGAAACGCCGCCATCAGTGCCGCGCCGCCCAGCACCAGCCAGGTTTCGTTGCCGTCCCAGACCGGAGCGACGGTGTTGACCATCACGTCGCGGTCTTGTTTGTCCGGGATGAGGGGCAGCAGGATCCCGATGCCCAGATCGAACCCGTCCATCACCACGTACATCATCACCCCGAAGAGGATGATGACGGCCCACAGCAAGGCCAGATCAACGCCCATGGCTCACCTCCCCTTGCGCGCGCAGCGGTTGTTCATCGCCCGTTGCGCCCTCTGATGGCGGCAGCACCACGGGCTGCGGACCCTGGGCGATCAAGCGCAGCAAATACCAGACCCCGACACCGAACACGGCCACGTAGCTGACGACGAACAAGCCCAGGGTGAAGCTCAACTCGCCCACGCTGCGCGGCGTGGCCGCGTCGGCCGTGCGCATCAGGCCGTAGACGATCCAGGGCTGGCGGCCCACCTCGGTGGTGAACCAGCCCAGCAGGATGGCGGCCAGGCCAGAAGGCCCCATGACCAGCGCAAAGCGCAGCAGTGCGCGCGAGTCGTAGAGCCGGCCCCGCCAGCGCGCCACCAGCGCCCAGCCGCTCAGCAGCATCATCAGCAGGCCCAGGCCCACCATCAGGCGGAAGGTCCAGAACACCACGTAGGACGGCGGCCGGTCTTCGGGCGCAAACTCCTTGAGGCCCGGAAACTGGCCGTTCAGGCTGTGGGTGAGGATGAGGCTGCCCAGATGGGGAATCTCCACCTTGAAGCGCGTCTCTTCCCGCGCCATGTCGGGCCAGCCAAAGAGGATCAGCGGCACGGCCTCACCCGGGCGGTTCTCCCAATGGCCTTCGATGGCGGCAATCTTGGCCGGCTGGTGCTTGAGCGTGTTGACGCCGTGCAGGTCGCCCACCACGGCCTGCAGCGGCGCCACCACCAGCACCATGCCCATGGCCATGGCGAACATCTTGCGCACCGCCGGCGTGCGGTTGCCGCGCAGCAGGTGCCAGGCGCCGCTGGCGCCCACCACCAGCGCCGTGGCCAGAAAGGCCGCCAGCCCCATGTGCGCGAGGCGGTAAGGGAACGAGGGGTTGAAGATGACGGCCAGCCAGTCCACCGGCACCACCCGGCCGTCGATGATCTCGATGCCGGCCGGCGTCTGCATCCAGCTGTTGGAGGCCAGGATCCAGGTGGCCGAGATCAGCGTGCCCAGCGCCACCATCAGCGTGGCCACGAAGTGCAGCGCCGGCCCCACGCGGCTCCAGCCGTAGAGCATCACGCCTAGAAAGCCGGCCTCAAGGAAGAAGGCCGTCAGCACCTCGTAGGTCAGCAGCGGCCCGGTGACGCTGCCGGCAAACGTGGAATAGAAGCTCCAGTTGGTGCCGAACTGGTAGGCCATCACCAGCCCCGACACCACGCCCATGCCGAAGTTGACGGCAAAGATGGGCAGCCAGAAGTGGTAGAGGTCGCGATAGACCGTCTTTTGCGTCTTGAGCCAGCAGCCTTCCAGCACCGCCAGGTAAGACGCCAGGCCGATGGTGATGGCCGGAAAGACGATGTGCACCGCAATGGTGAACGCGAACTGGGCCCGCGCGAGCCATAGCGCTTCTTCTGTCATGGATGGCGCCCCCCTCCGGCTGGTATGAAGGGCCAGCATACCGGCCCAGTCTGGTCGTGGCCGGATTGACCTTGATAGGCGCCAGGAATTTTCTGGGTGGGCCGTTCAGCGCTGCGCGCCAGCAAACCGCGCCCGGCGCTCGGCATCGGACGGATGGCTGGAGATGGCGATGAATCAGTTCACGATACTCTCCACGCCGGGCGCTTCACGCTGCCGCCCTGCACCTGGGGTTGAGCCATGAAATCCAAGGCTCAGCCGGGGGCGCCTCCGGCGGCCTGGCAGGTGCCTTTTGTTCAAAAAACATCAAGCAAAGTCGAACTCAGCAATCCACCCCGAACACACAAATTCAGACACTCCACCCATCTCCCTCGGCTCACGCATCGCGCCTGAGCCAGACTCGACGAATCGAAACTGAACTTTGACGATGACAAGCACCCAACAACGCGCCGAACTGCAACGCCGAATCTGGCAAATCGCCAACGATGTCCGCGGTGCCGTCGATGGCTGGGACTTCAAGCAGTACGTGCTAGGCGCCCTGTTCTATCGCTTCATCAGCGAAAACTTCATCGATTACATCAGCGGCGGCGACTCCAGCGTCAATTACGCCGGCATGGGGGACGGCGACAAAAACATCGCCGAAGCCAAAGAAGACGCGATCAAGACCAAGGGTTATTTCATCTACCCCAGCCAACTGTTCGTCAATGTGGCGGCCAGCGCCAACACCAACGAGAGCCTGAACACCGACCTGGCCACCATCTTTGCTGCCATCGAGGCTTCGGCCAACGGCTACCCCTCCGAGCACGACATCAAAGGCCTGTTTGCCGACTTCGACACCACCAGCAACCGCCTGGGCAACACCGTCAGAGACAAGAACGCCCGCCTCGCGGCCGTGCTCAAAGGCGTGGAGGACCTGGACTTCGGCGACTTCGACGCCAGCCACATCGACCTGTTTGGCGACGCCTACGAGTTCCTCATCTCCAACTACGCCGCCAACGCCGGCAAATCGGGCGGCGAGTTCTTCACCCCGCAGCATGTGTCCAAGCTGATCGCGCAGCTGGCCATGCACAAGCAAACCAGCGTCAACAAGATCTACGACCCGGCCTGCGGCTCCGGCTCGCTGCTGCTGCAGGCCAAGAAGCACTTCGACGCGCACATCATCGACGACGGCTTCTTTGGGCAGGAAATCAACCACACCACCTACAACCTGGCGCGGATGAATATGTTCTTGCACAACGTCAACTACGACAAATTCAACATCCAGCTCGGCAACACGCTGGAGGAGCCGCACTTTGCCGACGACCGGCCCTTTGATGCCATCGTCTCCAACCCGCCCTATTCGGTGAAATGGATAGGCAGCGACGACCCCACGCTGATCAACGACGAGCGCTTTGCCCCGGCCGGCGTGCTCGCGCCCAAGTCCAAGGCCGACTTTGCCTTTGTGCTGCACGCGCTCAACTACCTCTCGGCAAAAGGTCGCGCGGCCATCGTCTGCTTCCCTGGCATCTTTTACCGAGGCGGCGCCGAGCAGAAGATCCGCCAATATCTGGTGGACAACAACTATGTGGAGAGCGTGATTTCGCTCGCCCCCAACCTGTTCTTTGGCACCACCATCGCCGTGAATATTCTGGTGCTGTCCAAACACAAAACCGACACCAGCACCCAGTTCATCGACGCCAGCGGGCTGTTCAAGAAGGAAACCAATAACAACACGCTGCTGGACACGCATATCGATCAGATCATGGCGGTGTTCGATAGCAAGGCGAATGTCGATCACTTTGCCCAATCCATTCCGTTTGAGAAGGTGGCGGCCAATGGCTACAACCTGTCGGTCAGCAGCTATGTGGAGGCGAAGGACACTCGCGAGGTGGTGGATATTGCCCAACTCAATGCCGAGCTGAAAACCACCGTGGCGCGCATAGACCAATTGCGCCAGGACATTGACGCCATCGTGGCCGAGATTGAAGGAGCGCAGGATGAGTAAGCAACCCTCCGGCGAAATCATCCTGTACCAACGCGGCGACGCACCGGCCATTGATGTACGGCTGGACGGCGACACCGTCTGGCTCTCGCTGAACCAAATCGCCGATCTGCTGGGTCGCGACAAATCCACCATCTCCCGGCACATTGCCAACGTGTTCGCCGAGGGAGAGTTAGAGCGAGCGGCAGTTGTTGCAGAAATTGCAACAACTGCCGCCGACGGCAAAACCTACCGCGTCGAGCACTTCAACCTCGATGTGGTCATTTCCGTCGGCTACCGGGTCAAGTCCCGCCAAGGCACCCAGTTCCGCATCTGGGCCACCGAGCGCCTGCGCGAGTACCTCGTCAAAGGCTTCGCCATGGACGACGCGCGCCTGAAGAACCTGGGCGGCGGCATCTACTGGAAAGAGCTGCTGGATCGCATTCGCGACATCCGCTCCAGCGAAAAGGTGCTTTACCGCCAGGTGCTGGACCTCTACGCCACCAGCGTCGATTACGACCCCAAGGCCGAGGCCAGCCTGCTGTTCTTCAAGACCGTGCAAAACAAACTGCACTACGCTGCCCACGGCCAGACGGCGGCCGAGGTGATTGCCCAGCGCGCCGATGCGGGCAAGCCTTTCATGGGCTTGTTGTCCTTCTCAGGCACCCAGCCCACCATGGCAGAAGTAGGCAACGCCAAAAACTACCTGGATGCCAACGAGCTAAAGCGCCTGAACACCCTGGTGTCAGCCTACTTTGACGCCGCCGAATTCCGCGCCATGAACCACGAGCCAACCTATATGAAAGACTGGCTGGCGCACCTGACGCAACTGATCACCGCCATGGGCGGCCAAACCCTGCAAGGCGCAGGCAAGGTCAGCCACCACAACGCGCTGGCCCATGCCGAAGCCGAGTACGCCAAATTCCGTGCCAAACAGGCCGTTCAACCTTCTGATGTGGAGGCGGTGTTTCTGGAGACTGTGAAAAAGGTGCAGAAGAAAATTGAGGGGAAAAATACACCCGCCCCAAGCAGCAAGAAGGGGCAGCGCGATGCGTGAATTGGCGTTCTTGAAAAAGCTGCTGGATGGGGTGGAAGTGGAGTGGCGAGCTCTCGGGGAGCTTGGTGCGTTGATTCGGGGCAACGGACTGCAAAAGAAGGACTTCACGGAAACAGGCGTGCCCGCCATCCACTATGGTCAGATCTATACCTATTACGGTCTATCCACTACTGCAACAAAATCTTTCGTATCACCAGATTTGGCTAAGCAGCTGAAAAAAGTTGACCAAGGCGATGTTGTTATTACAAATACAAGTGAAAACATTCAGGATGTGGGCAAGGCTCTGGTATATCTTGGCGAGCGACAGGCCGTCACTGGAGGCCATGCGAGCATACTGAAGCCTGGCGAGTGTTTGTTGGGAAAGTACTTTGCGTATTTCACTCAGACAGATGCGTTTTCAAGCGAAAAAAGGAAGCATACCAAAGGTACAAAGGTGATTGATGTATCGGTCACTGATCTGGCTAAAATAAAAATACCCATCCCTTGTCCAGGCAATCCTCCAAAATCGCTTGAAATCCAAGCCAAAATCGTTCGAATTCTTGACAAATTTACCGAGCTTACAGCCGAGCTTACAGCCGAGCTTACAGCCGAGCTTACAGCACGCAAAAAACAATACAACTATTATCGTGATCAGTTGTTGAGTTTTGGAAATGGGGAGGTGGAGGTGGAGTGGAAGGCCTTGAGGGCTTTGGTCGACGTAAATACCGGATCAAAGCCACCTGAAATTCTTGAAAATGCGACAAGCTTTGATTACATCAATGCTGGAACATCCCGGTCGGGATACAGTGCAACAAGCAATTGTGCCGGCGATACCGTCACAACTCCGTCGCGAGGCCAGGGTGGCATTGGCTACGTGGGATACCAAAGGGAGGCATTCTGGTTGGGGCCTTTGTGCTACAAGCTGCAGTCAACAGACGACACTGTTCTAATCAACAAATTCCTTTATTACATTCTTCAATCACGAAGTGAACTGCTGTTAGGCTTAAAAAAAGAAGGCGGGGTTCCTGCCGTCAATAAGTCTGACCTTGTTCAACTGGAAATACCCGTTCCACCGCTCAAAGAACAGAAACGGATTGTTGCCATCCTTGACAAATTCGACGCCCTGACCCACTTCCTCACCGAAGGCTTGCCGCGTGAAATCGAATTGCGTCAGAAGCAATACGCGTATTACCGCGAATTGTTATTGAGCTTCCCCAGGCCGGTGGATGTAGAGACATAACATGGGCAAGGCACTCGCGGAAATTGCCCACCAGCTACAGGACGCCAACAAAAAGGTGCAGCTGATTTATGCCTTCAATGGCACAGGCAAGACACGCCTGTCGCGCGAGTTCAAGCAATTGATTGCCCCCAAGGCAGATGGTGATGATGCGCCGTCGTCGGAGTTGGCAGACAAGAAGATGCTGTACTACAGCGCCTTCACCGAAGACCTGTTTTACTGGGACAACGACCTGGGGCGGGATGCCGAGCCAAAACTGAAGATTCAACCCAATGCGTTCACCAAATGGGTGCTGGAAGAGCAAGGCCAGGACCAAAACATCGTCACCACCTTTCAGCGCTACACGAGCGAGAAACTGACGCCGCATTTCAGCGCCGACTTCTCGTCGGTCAGCTTTTCATTTGAGCGCGGCAACAATCAGCAAGAGCCCCACGTCAAAATCTCCAAAGGAGAAGAAAGTAATTTCATCTGGAGTGTGTTCAATGCATTGCTGGAACAGGTGATTTCCGAGCTGAACATCACCGAAGTCGCCGACCGCTCCACCGATGTCTTCAACAATCTGAGTTACGTCTTTGTTGATGACCCGGTGAGCTCGCTGGATGAGAACCACTTGATCGAGTTGGCGGTCAATGTGGCCGGGTTGATCAAATCCAGTCAATCCGACCTGAAGTTCATCGTCACCACGCACAGCCCGCTGTTCTATAACGTGCTGTTCAATGAGTTGAATAGCAAGGCTTGCTACATGCTGGAGCGCTTCGAGGATGGTAGCTTCGCGCTCACTGAGAAACCCGGCGACTCCAACAAGAGCTTTTCCTATCATCTGCATTTGAAGCAAACCATCGAGCATGCGATTGCCGAGAACCGGGTTGAGCGCTATCACTTCACCTTGCTGCGCAATCTCTACGAGAAGACGGCCAGTTTTCTGGGTTATCGGAGCTGGTCAGAGCTCTTGCCTGACGACCGGCAGCTCTACCTGAGCAGAGTCATCAATTTCACCAGCCACAGCACGCTGTCCAATGAAGCAGTGGCACAACCAACACCTGCGGAGAAGGCCACCGTCAAGTTGCTGCTTGATCACTTGCACAGCACCCATGGTTTTTGGCAGCAGCAACAGGGAGCCTAAAGGCATGAAGCAGGTGATGTTGGAGCAGAAGATGCTGGAATTTCAGGCTACCTACCCCGACATGAAGGACTTATCGCGCAGCGGCCGGATTGCTGCCATGCGACGCTTCTGTGCCTTTCTCCGCCTGCGGTTTGAAGTGGTCCCACAGCCTGCGGGACAAATGCCCTGACGACAGGACACGTAAGGAGAAGCATGTCCCTGCACAACATCAGCCTGCGCGATCAGACCACGGAGTTTTTGCCCTACACCGGCTGATTATTTCAATTTTTGAAATAACCATCGATCAGGGTATAGGTCGGACAGAAACGTAAGACGACTGACACAGCAGCAGAATAAGGGTTTATTCGAATGACCGACAGCTACAAGACCATTGCCGAATCCAAGAATTTTATCGTTCTGGATCAGTACACCAAGGGTTGCCAGACCAATGAAAGCTATCAAAGCGAAGGTGACCTGGAGCGTGAGTTCATTCGGGATTTAGAACATCAGGGCTATGAGTATATAGTCGGCCTGAACACGCCCGAAGCTATGCTCGCGAATGTGCGCGAACAGCTACAGGTGTTCAATAAAGTGCAGTTTGCAGATGGCGAGTGGTTGCGTTTTGTTGAGACCTGGCTGGACAAGCCCAGCGATGGCCCGAATGAGAAAACCCGCAAGATTCACGACGACTATGTTCATGACTTCGTCTTCGACGATGGCCGCATTCAGAACATCTACCTGCTGGACAAAAAGAACATCGCCCGCAACAAGGTGCAGGTGATCAAGCAGTTTGAGCAGACAGGCACGCATGCCAACCGCTATGACGTGACGATTTTGGTCAACGGCTTGCCGCTGGTGCAGGTGGAGCTCAAAAAACGTGGCGTGGCGATTCGAGAAGCCTTCAACCAGGTGCACCGCTACAGCAAGGAGAGCTTCAATAGCACGCAATCCTTGTTCAAGTATCTGCAGCTGTTCGTGATCTCCAACGGCACCGACAGCCGCTACTTCGCCAACACCACCCAGCGCGGCAAGAACAGCTTCGACTTCACCATGAACTGGGCGAAGGCGGACAACAGCCTGATCAAAGACCTGAAGGACTTCACCGCCACGTTCTTCCAGAAAGACACGCTGTTGAAGGTGCTGCTGCGCTACTCGGTGTTCGATACCAGCAACACGCTGCTGGTGATGCGCCCCTATCAGATTGCCGCCACGGAACGCATTCTGTGGAAGGTCAGGAGCAGCTTTCAGGCCAAGAACTGGAGCAAGACGGAAAGCGGCGGCCTCATCTGGCACACCACCGGCTCGGGCAAGACGCTGACGAGCTTCAAGGCGGCACGTCTGGCCACCGAGCTGGACTTCATTGACAAGGTGTTTTTCGTGGTGGATCGCAAGGATCTGGACTACCAGACCATGAAGGAATACCAGCGCTTTTCACCGGACAGCGTGAATGGATCGGACAGCACGGCTGGCCTGAAACGCAATCTGGAGAAGGACGACAACAAGATCGTTGTCACCACCATCCAGAAGCTCAACAACCTGATGAAGAGCGAGGCGGACTTGCCCATCTACGGCAAGCAAGTGGTCTTCATTTTTGACGAGTGCCATCGCAGCCAGTTTGGTGAGGCCCAAAAGAACTTGAAGAAGAAGTTCAAGAAGTTCTGCCAGTTTGGTTTCACCGGCACGCCCATCTTTCCGGAGAACGCTCTGGGCGCCGAGACCACGGCCAGTGTGTTTGGCCGTGAGCTGCATTCGTACGTGATCACCGATGCGATCCGCGACGAGAAGGTGTTGAAGTTCAAGGTGGACTACAACGATGTGCGCCCGCAGTTCAAGGCCATCGAGACCGAGCAGGATGAGAAGAAGCTCAGCGCGGCGGAGAACAAGCAAGGCCTGCTGCACCCCGACCGCATCCGCGAGATCACGCAATACATCCTGAACACCTTCCGCCAGAAGACCCATCGCCTGTATGCAGGCAACAAGGGCTTCAACGCCATGTTTGCCGTCAGCAGCGTGGATGCGGCCAAGCTGTACTACGAATGCTTCAGGGAGTTGCAGAAGACCAACGACAAGCGGCTGAAGGTGGCGACCATCTTCTCGTTCGCTGCGAACGAGGAGCAGGACGCGATTGGCGACATCCAGGACGAGAGCTTTGATGTGTCTGCCATGAACAGCAGTGCCAAGGAGTTCTTGAGTGCTGCCATCGCAGACTACAACGCGCTGTTCAAGACCAACTTCAGTGTGGACAGCAATGGCTTCCAGAACTATTACCGCGACCTGGCCAAGCAGGTCAAAGCCAAGGAGATCGACCTGCTCATCGTGGTGGGCATGTTCCTGACGGGCTTTGATGCGCCCACGCTCAACACGCTGTTCGTCGACAAGAACCTGCGCTACCACGGGCTGATGCAGGCTTACTCGCGCACCAATCGCATCTTTGACGCCACCAAGACCTTCGGCAATATCGTCACCTTCCGCGACCTGGAGCAGGCGACCATCAATGCCATCACCCTATTCGGTGACAAGAACACCAGGAACGTGGTGCTGGAGAAGAGCTACAAGGAGTACATGGAGGGCTTCACCGATGCGGCCACCGGTGAGGCCCGGCGGGGTTTCATGGATGTGGTGACGGAGTTGCAAGCCCGCTTCCCTGACCCCGCTGCCATTGAAAAGGAAGCCGACAAGAAGGCCTTCGTTAAGCTGTTTGGCGAGTATTTGCGCGTGGAAAACGTGCTGCAGAACTACGACGAATTTGCTAGCTTGAAGGAGTTGCAAAACGTTGATCTTGCTGACCCTGCCGCAGTAGAGGCGTTCAAGGCCAAGCACTACCTGAGTGATGATGATCTGACCGCGCTGCAAGCCATCACGCTCCCGGCCGAGCGGAAAGTGCAGGACTACCGCTCGACCTACAACGATGTCCGCGACTGGCTGCGCCGTGAGAAGGCGGGGGCCGAGAAAGAGAAGTCCACCGTTGACTGGGATGACGTGGTCTTTGAGGTGGATCTGCTCAAGTCGCAGGAGATCAACCTGGACTACATCCTGGAGCTGATCTTTGAGCACAACAAGAAGATCAAGAGCAAGTCGGAACTGGTGGATGAAGTGCGCCGGGTGATTCGTGCAAGCCTCGGCAACCGCGCCAAAGAAAGCTTGCTGGTGGACTTCATCAACCAGACCGACCTGGATCAGATAGGCGACAAGGCCAGCGTGATCGATGCATTTTTCAAGTTCGCACAGGCGGAGCAACAGCAGGAAGTGCAGGAGTTGATCACCACAGAGAACCTCAACGCAGAGGCCACCAGGCGATACATCGCCACCTCACTCAAGCGAGAGTTCGCCAGCGAGAACGGTACGGAGCTCAACGCGGTTCTGCCCAAGATGAGCCCATTGAACCCGCAATTCCTGATCAAGAAGCGGACCGTCTTGCAGAAGATCGCTGCCTTTGTTGAGAAGTTCAAGGGTGTGGGTGGGCAGCTATAAGCACCCGGTCATCAGGGGGAGAACATGTGGCATGACAACGAAACAACCACGGACTACTTGAACTTCGGCGTCGTTGCAGACGCCTGCGCGTTGCGGTACAGATCGAACTCAAACTGAAGCGTTGCAGTGAATCGACGCGGCTAGCCAACGCCTTGAGTGCACCCTTCTCAGTGCACCTGACCAAACCGCGCCCGGCGCTCCGCATCGGAGGGGTGGCTGGAGATGGCGATGGGCAACTCGGGCTCGTCCTCGCTGGCGCGCCGCGCGGCGATGCGGTCGAAGAACAGCGCCATCTGCGTGGCGTCCAGGCCGGCGCCGTGCAGCAGGGTCAGCGCGTAGGCATCGGCTTCGCGCTCGAAGTCGCGCGAGTAGTCGGCCTGCACCAGCAGCACCGGCGCGGCGCTGAGCAGCCAGGTGGCGTCGCCAAAGACCAGCCCGGCCACGGCCGCCGCCGCACTGGCGCGGGCCACCAGCCGCAGGCCATGGGCATGGTGGACATGGCCCAACTCGTGGGCCAGCACGCCTTGCAGCGCATCAGGCGCATCGGCCAGCAGCGCAACCAGCTCATCGGTCAGCACCAGCGTGCCGCCCGGCAGCGCGAACGCATTGGGGCCCACGCGCTTGCCGCCCTGGCGGAACACCAGATGCCACGGTGGCGCGCTGCCGTCTGGCCAGGCGCGTGCGACGCTGGCGGCAAACCGCGTGCGGATGGCCTCGGTCTGGGCCTCGGGCAATTGGCTGGGGGTCAGCCAGCGCGCGTCGAGCTCATCCAGCGTGGCCTCGCCCAGCGTCTGCTGGACGTCGGCCGGCACCCAGGTGGCCGCGTGGTCGGCCGCCCAGGGCAGCGCCCAGCGCCAGGTGCCAAACAGCAGACCGCACAGCAGCGCCAGCGCCACCAGCACGCCGCGCCAGCTTTGCTGGGCGCGCACCACGGTGCTGTCCTGGTGGCCGGCGGCCGCACGCCAGGCATCCCAGGCCTGGGCGTCGGTTGCCACCAGCACCGAGCCGTCGGGCAGCAAGGCCTGGCGTTGGCCATGGCGCTGGCGCTCGGGCCAGACCACGGCGGCCGTGGCGTAGCTGCGGCTGGCGCTCTCGCCTTGCAGGTGCAACTGGCCGTCTGCCAGCCAGGCCACCACCGGGTGGGCAGCGGCCGTCTGACCGTCAAACCACTGCAAGGCCAGGCGGTCGCTCACAGCCCCAGGTCGAAACCGAAGAAGTCGCCGGCGGCCTCGCCCGCCGCATCGGCGCCGGCTGTGCCCGCACCCACCTGCCAGGTGGCGGGGTCGGTTTGCGCCTGCACCGTCACGGCCTCCAGCCGCAGCCGCGCCATGGCCACGGCGGCAAACGGGCGGTACAGGCCCAGTGTCAACAGCGTCAACACGACGTTGACCGCATGCAGGCGCACCGTGGCACCCAGCGCCAGGCGGCTGTCAAAGCGCAGTTGGTCTGACGTGGTGGCGTTCCAGACCAGGTTCTGCAGCCGGGTGATGCCCCAGGGGTAGAGCAGCAGCCCCATCACACCGTAAAACACGAATATCAACACCACCGGCCCATAGATCAGCCACGGGCCTTTGGCGTCTTGCCCGCCGCCAAACACCACACCGGCCACCGCGCCACCCAAGGCCACCATCGCCAGCGTCGCCATGCCCAGCAGTTTGAGCGCCCACCCATAGAACGCGCCCGGGCCTGCAGCGAACCGGGTTTGCTCGCCCGCCCAGGCATAGTGGTCGTGCTGGTAGCGCTTGATCCGGGCCAGCACCCAGGGCAAGGTCAGCATCATGATGGCCATGCCGACGAACACCGCCACCACGCCCGACCCCACCTTCGTGGGCTCGAGTTCGTTGGGTGTACCCAGCCACACCGGCCCGGCCAGCATCAGTGCCAGGCCCAGCCCCATCGGCGCCAGTGCGGCATAGGCACCCGCCAGGTCACCGCGAAAGGCAAAGCGCAGCCCACGCCAGGATGTGTTGGCCAGCCGGAACGCCAGGCCCGCGCGCCACAGCGCCGGCCAGATGGCGGCCAGGATGACAAAGGCCACCAGCGCTGCCACCGGCGACACCTGCCCGGCCACGGCGTACAGCCCGAACAGCACCAACAGCAGCACATGGCCCCGGAACATGGCCCAGGGCTGGCCATGGAACGCCAGCGGCTGGTCGTCCACCACCGTGTTGCCATAGAAGTAGCGCAGCCGCCGCACCTTGGCAAACGGCAGGTAAAAGCCCAGCGTGACGACGATGAGCAGCAGGTTGACGATCCAGATGCGGAAGTACTCGCTGCCCGATCCGGTGAAGCGCACGGCCAGCGTGCGCGGGCTGTCGAAGGCCTCAGTCATGAACGGCCCTCAGACGTTGAACAGGAAGTGCAGCACGTCGCCGTCCTTGACCACGTAGTCCTTGCCCTCGGCCCGCATCTTGCCGGCGTCCTTGGCGCCCTGCTCGCCCTTGAACTGGATGAAGTCGGGGTAGGCGATGGTCTGGGCGCGGATGAAGCCGCGCTCGAAGTCGGTGTGGATGACGCCTGCCGCCTGCGGCGCGGTGGCGCCGATGGGGATGGTCCAGGCGCGCACCTCTTTGACGCCGGCCGTGAAATAGGTCTGCAGGCCCAGCAGCGTGAACGCGGCGCGAATCAGGCGCGCCAGCCCCGGCTCGGTCTGGCCCATCTCGGCCAGGAACAGCGCGCGGTCTTCGTCGCCCATGTCGGCCAGTTCGGCCTCAGTCTTGGCCGAGATGGCCACCACCGGCGCGTTCTGGCTGGCGGCGTAGTCGCGCAGGCGGTCCAGGTAGGGGTTGTTCTCGAAGCCGTCCTCGGCCACGTTGCCCACGAACATGGCCGGCTTGGCGGTGATCAGGCACAGCGGCCGCAGCACCGCCCACTCTTCCTTGGCAAAAGCGATGCCGCGCACCGGCTTGCCCTCGTTGAGCTGGGCCTCGCATTTCCTGAGCACCTCGACCAGCCGCAGCGCCTCTTTGTCGCCGCCGGCCTTGGCCACCTTGGTGTAGCGCTGCAAACTCTTCTCGACGGTCACCATGTCGGCCAGGCACAACTCGGTCTGGATGACCTCGATGTCGGCAATGGGGTCCACCTTGCCGGCCACATGGATGACGTTCTCGTCGTCGAAGCAGCGCACCACGTTGACGATGGCGTCCGTTTCGCGGATGTGGCTCAGGAACTGGTTGCCCAGGCCCTCGCCCTTGCTGGCGCCGGCCACCAGGCCGGCAATGTCCACGAACTCCACGATGGCCGGCAGCACGCGCTCGGGATGGACGATGGCGGCCAGCGCCGCCAGCCGCGCATCGGGCAGCTCGACCACGCCCACATTGGGCTCAATGGTGCAAAACGGGTAGTTCTCTGCCGCGATGCCCGCCTTGGTCAAGGCGTTGAACAGGGTGGACTTGCCCACGTTGGGCAGGCCGACGATGCCGCATTTGAGGCTCATGAGTAGGGGCTTTCGAGGCAGGAAAACCCATGATTCTAGGCGGCCACCCTGCCTACAATGACCGCCTATGTCCGTCAACAACTACCCCGTGCGCATTCTGGGCAGCGGCATCGTCAGCCGCTGCATGGCCTTGCTGCTGGCTGGCCAGGGCCTGCGCGTGGCCTTGCAAAGCCGCCTGGCCGCGCCGGGCGGCGACGATGTGCGCACCTATGCGCTCAACGCCGCCTCGGTGGATCTGCTGGAGCGTCTCAAGGTCTGGCCCGCCCTGCCTGCCAGCGCCCGTACTGCCGTGCGCGAAATGGCCATTGCCGGCGACGCCCAGCATGGCCAACTGGCCTTCAACGCCTGGCAGCAGCACGCGCGCGAGCTGGCCTGGATCGTCGATGCCGCCGCACTGGAGGCCGCGCTGGAGGCCGCCGTGGGCTTTGCACCCCACGTGCAGCTGATGCCCGACCCGCTGGCCGGCAACCCCATCTCATCGCAGACGCTGACCATCGTCGCCCAGGGCAAGCATGCCGCGCTGCGCGAGCAACTGGGTGTGCGCTGGGTCAGCCATGCCTACGGCCACCACGCGCTGGCCGCGCGCCTGGTGGGCGATCAGCCGCACCAGGGCGTGGCCCACCAGTGGTTTCGCGCGCCGGACGTGCTGGCGCTGCTGCCGTTCGACCGCTCCGAAGCGGGCACGAGCTGGGGTCTGGTGTGGTCGCAGCCCGCCGAGGCAGCCCGGCACTGGCGCGAGGCCCCGGTGGCCGAGTTCGAGGCGGCGCTGACCGCCGTGGCAGGCGCTGCCGTCGGGCCACTGCGGCTGGCCAGCGCGCGCAGCACCTGGCCGCTGGCCGTGGGCCACGCCGAGCGCACCCACGGCCCGGGCTGGGTGCTGGTGGGGGACGCCGCCCACCAGATGCACCCGCTGGCGGGTCAGGGTTTGAACGTGGGATTGGGCGATGTGCAGGGCCTGGCTGATACTCTGGCTGCACGCGAAGCCTGGCGTTCGCTGGGCGACGCGGCGCTGCTGGCCCGCCATGCGCGGGCCAGGCGGCTGCCCGTGGCCGCCATGACCCACGTCACCGACGGCCTGTGGCAGTTGTTTGCCCATCCGCACCCGCTGGTGCGCGAGGCCCGCAACCGGGGCATGGCCCTGGTTGACCGCATGGGGCCGCTCAAGCGTTGGTTGGCCAGCCAGGCTTTGCGGGCCTGACGCATTCCATTTCATTTTCCGGACCGATGACCATGATGACCCACTCCCCCACCCTGCGCCTGGCCCTGGCTGCTGCCTTGGCCCTGGCCACCACGGCCGCGCTGGCCGACGAGGCGGCCATCCGCAAGTCGCTGACCGAGCGCATGCCCAACCTGCCCAAGATCGACGAGATCACCAAGACGCCGGTCCCCGGCCTCTACGAGATCCGCATCGGCACCGACATCATCTACTCGGACGAGAACGGCAACCACCTGATCGAGGGCTCGCTGTTCGACACCCGCACCAAGATCGACCTGACCAAGGCGCGCATCGACAAGTTCACCGCCGTCAACTTTGCCGACCTGCCACTGAAAGACGCCATCGTCTTCAAGCAGGGCAACGGCAGCCGCAAGATGGCGCTGTTCACCGACCCCAACTGCGGCTATTGCAAGCGCATCGAGAAAGACCTGCAGAACGTCAAGGACGTGACCATCTACGCCTTCGTCATCCCCATCCTGGGTGCCGACTCGATGGCCAAGGCCAAGGACGCCTGGTGCGCCAAAGACACCACCAAGGCGTGGCGCGCCTGGATGATCGACGGCCAGGCGCTGCCGCGCAGCGCCGCCAGCAACTGCGACACCAGCGCCATCGACCGCAACCTGGCGTTTGCGCGCAAGTACCGCATCCAGTCGACCCCCGCCCTCATTTTTGAGGACGGCAGCCGCGTGCCTGGCGCCATCCCGCTGCAGCAGGTGGAAAAGCAGCTCGCCGACGCGGCCAAGAAGTCGTGACCTCGGCGCCAGCCGGTGCCCGCGCCTGGGCTTGGGCGGGCCTGGCACCGTTCGTCATCAGCGCGGTACTGGTCTGGCTGGTCTGGCCCGAGGTGCGCGACCACGCCGCCCTGGCCCTGGCCGCCTACGCCGGCTGCGTGGTGGCGTTTCTGGGCGGCATCCACTGGGGCCTGGCCTTTGGCGACGCCGCCAGCCACGCCCCGGGCACGCCGCGTGTGGCTGGGCTGGGCTGGGCCGGCGTGCCGCCGCTGGTGGCCAGCGTGGCGCTGTTGATGCCGCCCGGCGCCGGCCTGGTGATCCTGGGCGTCATGCTCATCGTCTGTTACCTGATGGACCGCCGCTACTACCTGGCGCGCGGCATGTCGGCCTGGCTGAACACCCGGCTGCGTCTCACCGTCATTGCTGCGCTGTGCTGTTTCATCGGCGCGGCAGGAGTTTGAACCATGATTGACTACCGCATCCGGCTGGCCGACACGGCCGCCCACCGCTACCACGTCACGCTGACCATCGCCGCGCCGACGGCCGAGATGACGCTGGCGCTGCCAGTCTGGATTCCGGGCAGCTACCTGGTGCGCGAGTTTGGCCGCCACCTCTCGGGCGTGACCGCCCGCCAGGGCAAGGCGGCCTGCACCCTGACCCAGGTGGACAAGACCACCTGGCGCGTGGCCTGTACGGGCCGCGCGGCGCTGGTGGTCGAGTACGAGGTCTACGCCTTCGACACCTCGGTGCGCACGGCCTTCCTCGACGACGCCCGTGGCTTCTTCAACGCCACCAGCCTGTGCCTGCGCGTGCTGGGCCGTGACGCCGAGCCGCACCGCGTGACGTTGGCCGGCCTGCCCAAGGGCTGGCAGGTGGCCACGGCCATGGCCGAGGTGGCGCCGCTGACCTACCAGGCCGCCGACTACGACGAACTGGCCGACCAGCCGTTCGAGCTGGGCACCTTCTGGCGCGGCACCTTCAAGGCCGGCGGCGTGCCGCATGAGTTCATCGTGGCGGGTGCCTGGCCCAGCTTCGATGGCCAGCGCCTGCTGGCCGACGCGCAGCGCATCTGCGCCACGCAGATCGCCTTCTGGCACGGCAAGAAAAAACCGCCGTTTGGCCGCTACGTCTTCATGCTCAACGCCATGGAGGAAGGCTACGGCGGCCTGGAGCACCGCGCCAGCACGGCGCTGGTGTCGCCGCGCAAAGACCTGCCGCGCCTGGGCGAGGCGGGCCTCACCGATGGCTACGTCTCGCTGTTGGGCCTGATCAGCCACGAGTACTTCCACACCTGGAACGTCAAGCGGCTCAAGCCGGCCGAGTTCCTGCCCTACGACCTCACGCAAGAGAACTACACCGAGCTGCTGTGGTTCTTCGAGGGCTTCACCTCGTATTACGACGACTTGATGCTGCTGCGCGCCGGCCTGATCGACGCGCCGCGCTACCTCAAGCTCGTCTCGCGCACCCTCAACCTCGTGCGCGCCACACCGGGCCAGCAGGTGCAAAGCCTGGCCGAGGCCAGCTTCGATGCCTGGGTCAAGTACTACCGCCCCGACGAGAACACCGCCAACGCCACCGTCAGCTACTACACCAAGGGCGCCTTGCTGGCCATGCTGCTGGACTGGCATTTGCGCGCGGCGGGCCAGTCGCTGGACGCCTTGATGCAGCAGCTGTGGGCCAGCGCGCCGGGCGGCGCCGTCACCGAAGCCCGTGTGGCCGACCTCGTGGAGCAACTGGCCGGGGCCGACCTGCGGCGCGCCTTCCTGCAATGGGTACACGCCCGCGCGCCGCTGCCGCTGGAGGCCATGTACGCCGCCATGGGCCTGGAGGCCCAGGCCGAACCGGCCGCCTCGCTGACCACGGCGCTGGGGCTCAAGGTGGGCGACAACCTGCGCGTCACCCATGTATTCAACGGCGGCGCGGCTGCGGCGGCGGGCGTGTCGGCTGGCGACGAGCTCATCGCCATCGACGGCTGGCGGCTGCGCAAGCTGGACGACGCGCGCCAGTGGCTGGCCGCCGACGCCGCGTTCGACCTGGTGGTGGCACGCGGCCAGCGGCTGCGCACGCTGCGCGTCAAGCCCCTGCCGGCGGCGGCGTTTGCGCGCACGCTGCAACTGGCGCCGCTGGCCAAGCCCGCTGCTGACGCGGCGGCACGGCGCCAGGCGTGGCTGGGCGTCTGAGCTTTCCGCACCACCGCAAGCTGTTGCTGGTGGTGGTGGTGAGCGTACTGGCCGCCCACCTGGGCCTGGGCCAATGGTTGGTGCGCAGCGTCATTGGCAGCGGCCATGCCGACGGCCCGCCGCCTGCCATTGAAGTGGCATTCGTGCACGAGCTGGCACCCGCCCTGCCCCCAGTGGCCCGGCCGTCAATCGCACCGTTGCCCACCAAAGCCGTGGCCGCGCCGGCGCTGGACGTACCCGGCCCCCTGCCCGTGGCATCGGCCCCCGAGGCGCCGCCGCCGCCCGAAGAGGTGGTGGCCGAGGACGACGGGTTGGCGCCGGCACCCGACCCCCAAGTGGTCTACGACGGCCCGCCGGACGATGACGCCGCCGTGGCCTTCGACTGGCCGCCCGCCACCCGGCTGCACTACGACCTGACCGGCCAGTACCGGGGCCCGCTGTACGGCAGCGGCCAGGTCGAATGGCTGCGCGACGGCAGCCACTACCAGGTGCGCGTCAACATCGACGTCGATCCGGCCTTCACGCGCCAGTTGGTCAGCGACGGCGTCATCACCCCCCAGGGCCTGTCACCACGCCGCTACGACGAAGAGACGCGGGTGCCACTGCTGGCGCCGCGCACGCACACGCTGCAGTTCGAGTCCGGGCAGGTGCGGCTGAGCAACGGCATGACCGAGCTCACGCCCGAGGGTGTGCAGGACAGCGCCAGCCAGTTCGTGCAGATGACCTGGCTCTTTCTGACCGACCCCGAGCGGCTGGCCGTGGGCCGCACGCTGGATCTGCCGCTGGCGCTGCCGCGCCGCGTCGGCGTCTGGACCTATGACGTGACCGAGGCCCAGCCGCTGGCGCTGCCCTTCGGCACCATCGACACCTTCCATCTGGTGCCCCGCCAGGGCAGTGCCCGCGCGGGCGAGTTCAGCGCCGAGTTGTGGCTGGCGCCCAGCCTGCAATACCTGCCGGTGCGCATCCTGGTGCGCCAGAGCGCCGAGGTCTGGCTGGACTTGCGGCTCAAGGACAAGCCGCTGCAGGCCGCGCCCGCCTCGGCGCCAGCCGAAACCGGCACGCTGCCGGAGCTGAAGGCACGCCGCCGCGACACCGGCGAGCAGTCGAAGTAAGGCGCCCGCTCAGGAGGCCATGGCCTCGCCCAGGCGCACGGTGGTGCCGGGTTCCCAGCGCGGGTGGAACGCCAGCGGCCCCGGGGGCATCAGCATCACCACCGTGGAGCCCAGCAAAAAGCGGCCCATCTCGGCGCCCCGCAGCAGCCGCACCTGGCCCGGCGCATAGGTCCAGGTGCGAATCCGCCCCGGACGAGGGGGATTGACCTTGCCATGCCAGACGGTGGCCATGCTGCCCACGATGGTGGCGCCCACCAGCGTCATGACGAACGGGCCATGGCGCCCCCTGAAGTGGCAGACCACGCGTTCATTGCGGGCGAACAGGCCCGGCACCCCGCGCGCCGTAGTCGGGTTGACCGAGAACAGCGCGCCGGGCACGTGCACCATGCGCCGCAACTCGCCATCGCAAGGCATGTGGATGCGGTGGTAGTCGCTGGGGCTGAGGTAGAGGGTGGCGAAGTGGCCGTCGGCATAGGCCGCAGCGCGCTTGGCATCGCCGCCCAGCAAGGCCTGAACGCTGTAGTGATGGCCCTTGGCCTGGATGAGGTCGCCCTGCACGATGCGGCCACATTGGCTGACGGCACCGTCCACCGGACACAGCCAGTGCGCATCGGCCAGCGGGCGCGCACCCACCTTGAGCGCCCGGGTGAAAAACGCATTGAAGGTGGGGTAATGCTCGGGCATGGCCGATTCGGCCTCCAGCATGTTGACCCGGTAGCGCACGGCAAAGCGGCGGATGGCCCAACTGGTCAACGCCCCCGCCTCGGCTTCGGCCAGCACGCCGGCCACGCGAGTCAGCAGTTGCTTGGGCAGCAGGTATTGCGGCCACACGGCCAGACGGTCAGCAAACGACATGGGGCGCGATGTTAGCCGGCCTGCCTCGCTCCTAGAATGCGCAACGCCTTTCCCTGCGCGGCCCTTGCGGTGCCGTCCTCCCACTCGCAAGCACCCCGCCGTGTCCGCCCTGATCGTCCTCGTCGCCCTGCCGTTTCTGGCCAGCCTGGCCAATACCGCACTGCCGGCCAAGGCGCGCAATGCAGCGTCGGTGCTGTCGTCTCTGGCCGCGCTGGCGGGACTGATCATCCTGATCTACCTGTGGCCTCAGGTCGAGGCGGGTACGGTGCTGCGCCACGAGTTGCCCTGGCTGCCGCAGCTGGGCATCAACCTGGTGCTGCGGCTTGACGGCCTGGCCTGGATGCTGGCCATGCTGGTGCTGGGCATAGGCTGGCTGGTGGTGGTCTATGCGCGCTACTACATGTCGCCGGGTGACCCGGTGGTGCGCTTTCACGCCTTTTTGCTGGCCTTCATGGGCGCCATGATGGGCGTGGCGCTGTCGGGCAATCTGGTGCAACTGGTGTTCTTCTGGGAGCTGACGGGCTTGTTCTCGTTCATGCTCATCGGCTATTGGCACCACCGCGCCGACGCCCGGCTGGGGGCGCGCACGGCACTGCTGGTCACGGGCAGCGGCGGCCTGGCGCTGCTGGTGGGCGTGCTGATGATCGGCACCATGGTGGGCAGCCTGGATCTGGACGTGGTGCTGGCCTCTGGCGATGCCTTGCGCAACCACCCCTGGTACCTGCCCATGCTGGTGCTGGTGCTGCTGGGGGCGTTCACCAAGAGTGCGCAATTCCCCTTCCACTGGTGGCTGCCGCGCGCGATGGCGGCGCCCACGCCGGTGTCGGCCTATCTGCACTCGGCCACCATGGTCAAGCTGGGGGTGTTCCTGCTGGCGCGGCTGTGGCCGGTGCTGGCGGGCACCGAGGAGTGGCTGTGGCTGGTGGGCGGCGCGGGCCTGGTCACGCTGCTGGTGGGCGCGCTGCTGGCCATCGTGCAGAACGACCTCAAGGGACTGCTGGCCTATTCCACCATCAGCAACCTGGGCCTGATCATGCTGCTGCTGGGCCTCAACAGCAAGACGGCGGCGGTGGCGGCGGTGTTCCACATGCTCAACCATGCGGCGTTCAAGGCCTCGCTGTTCATGGCCGCCGGCATCATCGACCACGAGACCGGCACGCGCGACCTGCGGCGGCTGTCGGGGCTGTTCAAGCCCATGCCGTACACCGGAACGCTGGCCATCGTCTCCAGCGCCGCCATGGCCGGCGTGCCGCTGCTCAACGGCTTTCTGAGCAAGGAGATGTTCTTTACCGAGACGCTGTACCTGGAGTCCAAGCCCTGGATCAACCTGGTGCTGTCCACGGCGGCGGTGTTTGCCGCCACCTGTGCGGTGGTCTATTCGCTGCGCGTGGCCCACGGGGTGTTCTTTGGCCCGCCGCCGGCGGCCGACCTGCCGCGCCAGCCGCATGAGCCGGTGCGCTGGATGCGCCTGCCCATCGACCTGCTGGTCATCATCTGCCTGGTGGTGGGCGTGGCGCCCAACTGGGCCATAGGCCCGGTGCTGGCGACGGCCGCGCGGCCGGTGGTGGGCGGCGTGCTGCCGCCGTACACCCTGGCCGTCTGGCATGGCTTCACCACGGCGCTGATGATGAGCTTCGTGGCCATGACGGCCGGGGTGGTGGTCTACGTCTGGCTGCGCCGGCGCATGCTGGCCCAGCGCCATCTGGCGCGGCCGCCGCTGCACGGCATGTCGCTGTTCCGGGCCTCGCTGGTCCACACCGTGCGCGCGGCGCGCTGGCTGATGCGCCGGCTGATGGCACCGCGCGTGCAGCGGCAACTGGCGGCCATCGTGGCGGTGGCGGCGCTGGCCGGCTGGCTGGCCTTTGGCGGCGAGGGCCTGGCCTGGGGCTCGCGCCCGCGCGTGGCCGCATCGCCCGAGTTTGCGCTGCTGTGGGTGGTGGGTTGCGGTTGCGCGCTGGGCGCAGCCTGGCAGGCCAAATACCACCGGCTGGCGGCGCTGACCATGCTGTCTGGCGCGGGCCTGATGGTGTGCCTGACCTTCGTCTGGTTCTCGGCGCCCGATCTGGCGCTGACGCAACTGGTGGTGGAGGTGGTGACGCTGGTGCTGTACCTGCTGGGCCTGCGCTGGCTGCCCAAGCGGCTGGAGACGGTGCGGCCGCTGCCCACGGTGCAGAGCATGAGCCGCCGCTCGCGCGACCTGCTGCTGGCCGCCGCCGTCGGCGTGGGGCTGGCCGTACTGTCCTATGCCATGTTGACGCGACCGGTGCCGGCGCACAGCGCGCCCTTCTTCCTGGCCCAGGCGGTGCCCGGCGGTGGCGGCGCCAACGTGGTCAACGTGATGCTGGTCGATTTCCGTGGCTTTGATACCTTTGGCGAGATCGTGGTGCTGGTCATCGTGGCGCTGACGGTGTTCGCGCTGCTGCGGCGCTTTCGCCCGCCGGTGGAGGCTCAGCAGGTGCCGCCGCAGCAGCGCTGCGATGCGCCGCCGCTGGCCCCGGCCACCGAGCAGACCACCGGTGCCCGGGTTGGCCGCATTCCCCAGGGCTATCTGATGGGCCCCACGGTGCTGGCGGGCGTGCTGTTCCCGGTGATGCTGGTGGCGGCCGCGCATTTCTTCCTGCGCGGCCACAACGAGCCGGGCGGCGGCTTTGTAGCCGGCCTGCTGGTGGCCATCGCCTTCATCACCCAGTACATGGTGGCGGGCGCCGAGGCGGTGGAGTCGCGCGTGGGCCTGCACCCCATGCGCTGGATGGGCGCGGGCCTGTTGATTGCCTGCGCCACCGGCCTGGGCTCGCTGCTGCTGGGCTATCCGTTCATGACCACGCACACGGCCCATCTGCATCTGCCGCTGCTGGGCGATGTGCACGTGCCCAGTGCCATGTTCTTCGACATGGGCGTGTTCGCCGCCGTGGTGGGCTCGACGCTGCTGATCCTGCTGGCGCTGGCGCACCAGTCGATCCGCGCCAGGAAGCAGGTGGATTGAGATGGAAATCGTACTTTCCGTGGCAATTGGGGTGTTGGCCGGCTCGGGCGTGTGGCTGCTGCTGCGGCCCCGGACCTTTCAGGTGCTGATGGGGCTGGTGCTGCTGTCGTACGCGGTCAACCTGTTCATCTTCTCGATGGGCAGCCTGTCCATCGGTGCCGAGCCCATCATCTCGCCCGGCCGCCCTAGCCACGACCTGGGCAGCTACGCCGACCCGGTGCCGCAGGCGCTGGTGCTGACGGCCATCGTCATCGGCTTTGCCACCACGGCGCTGTTTCTGACGCTGCTGCTGGCGCTGCGCGGCCTGGTGGGCAATGACCATGTCGATGGTCGCAAGGACGACGAGTGATCCTCTCCAGCCTGATCGACGCGACCGCCGCCCTGCTGCCCCACCTCGTGGCGGTGCCCATCCTGCTGCCGCTGGCGTCGGCGGCGCTGATGCTGTTCATCGGTGACAGCGACCGTGGGCGCAAGACCAAATCGGCCATAGGCCTTGCGTCGTGCGTGCTGGGGCTGCTGGTGGCGCTGGTGCTGCTGCTCCAGACCACGCAGGGGCCGGTGGTGCTCACCTACAGCCCGGGCAACTGGACGTATCCGTTCGGCATCTCGCTGGTGGCCGACGGGCTGGCCAGTCTGATGCTGGTGCTGTCGCAGACGCTGGCCATCGGCGCCGTGTGCTTTGCGCAGGCGCGGTGGCAGCGCGCCGGCGTGCATTTCAACGCCATGTTCCAGTTCCAGCTGATGGGGGTCAGCGGGGCCTTTCTGACCGGCGACATCTTCAACCTCTTCGTCTTCTTCGAGATCCTGCTGGCCGCCTCTTATGGCCTGCTGCTGCACGGCTCGGGTGGCATGCGGGTGCGCGCGGGGCTGCACTACGTGGCGGTCAATCTGGTGGCGTCCATGCTGCTGCTGGTGGGCATTGCGGTGGTGTATGGCGTGACGGGCTCGCTGTCGATGGCGGACATCGCCGCGCGGCTGCCGCAGGTGCCGCCCGGCGACCAGGGCCTGCTGCGCGCGGGCGCGGCCGTGCTGGGCGTGGGGCTGCTGATCAAGGCCGGCGTCTGGCCGCTGAATTTCTGGCTGGGCCCCACCTATGCGTCGGCGGGCGCGCCGGTGGCGGCCTATTTCGCGCTGATGACCAAGATCGGCCTGTATGCGCTGCTGCGGCTGTGGACGCTGGCCTACCCGGGGGGCAGCGACGTCCACCCGGCCTTTGGCGCCGAGGTGCTGGCCTGGGCCGGCCTGGTCACGCTGGCCATCGGCTCGCTGGGCATGCTGGCCACCTACCGGCTGGACCGGCTGGCGGCGGCGGCCATCATCGCCAGCGCCGGCACCGTGCTGGCGGCGCTGGCCCTGGGTCAGGCGCAGCTGACGGCGGCGGCCCTCTTTTACGTGGTGGCCTCCACCTGGGCGGCGGCGGCGCTCTTTCTGCTGGTGGAGCTGGTGGAGCGTTCGCGCCAGGGCCGGCTGCGCGAGGCCACCACCTTCGACGACCTGAGCGTGGGCCGCTCGCTGTTCGTGGCCGAGGAGTTTGGCGACACCCCGCCGCCCGAGGTCAACCTCGACGAGTTCGAGCGTGCACTGGTGGGCACGCCCATCAGCCGCGCCCTGGCCGCGCTGGGCCTGGGCCTGGTGTGCTGCACGCTGATGATTGCGGGCCTGCCGCCCATGGCCGGGTTCGTGGCCAAGGCCACCCTGATCCAGGCCACGCTGGAGGCGTTGAACCTGCACCGCCTGGCGGGCGCTGCCGGCTGGACGCTGATCGGCCTGCTGGTGGTCTCCAGCCTCGCGGCGCTGGTGGGCCTGACCCGCGCCGGCGTGCACATGCTGTGGGCACCGGTGGACCGTCCCGCGCCCCGGGTCAGCGTGGTGGAGTGGCTGCCCATTGCCTCGCTGTGCGGCATGGGCGTGCTGTTGGCGCTGTATGCCGGCCACGTGATGACCATCACCACCGGCATTGCGCAGTCGCTGTATGCGCCCAGCGGCTACATCCAGGCCTTGCAGCGCACGGTGCCCGTACCGTCGCCCACGCAGGAGCTGCCATGAAGCGCTGGCTGCCCCACCCCCTGCTGTCGCTGGCGCTGCTGGGTTTCTGGCTGCTGCTCAACAGCCCGGCGCATCTGTCCAACTGGCTGCTGGGCACCGTGCTGGCCCTGGTGGCGCCCTGGCTGGCCAGCACGCTGATTCCGCCCGGCCAGCGGCCTCGTCACCTGGGCGTGGCCGTCCGGCTGGTCTGGCACGTGTGCATGGACTCGGTGACCTCGGCGCTGGTGGTGGCGCGTCAGATCATGTGGCCGGCTGCGCAACGGCCGGCAGGGCAGTTCGTGCCCATCAAGCTGGCCCTCACCAATCCCTATGCCCTGACCTCGCTGCAAATCATCACCAGCGTCACCCCCGGCACGCTCTGGTGTGACTACGATGAGGCCACGGGCATCGCCGTCATCCACGTGCTGCACGTGGACGACGAGGCCGACTTCGTCGCCACCTTCCGCCGCCGCTACGAGCAACCGCTGCAAAGGATTTTTGAATGACCCACTGGTTCGACACCGCCGTGGCCATCACCATTGCCTGCTACGCCGTGGCCATCGCCATTGCCGGCTGGCGGCTGCTGCGCGGCCCCAGCGCCGAAGACCGCGTGCTGGCCGGCGATTTCATGTACGTGGTGGGCATGCTGCTCATCCTGGTCTACGGGCTGCGCTTTCACAGCACCATGTACTTCGAGGTCGCGCTGCTGGTGGGCCTGCTGGGCTGGGTTTCCACGGCGGCACTGGCCAAGTTCCTGCTGCGCGGCGAGGTCATCGAATGAACGGGCACGGCAACGGCCCGGGGAGCAGGCCGTGAACGTCTGGCTGCAAGGGCTGGTTTGTGCGCTGCTGCTGCTCAGCGGGGTGCTCACGCTGGTGGCGGCGCTGGGCCTGGTGCGGCTCAAGCAGGTGTTCACCCGCCTGCACGCGCATGCCGTGGTCAGCTCGCAGGCCGGTTGGTGCGTGGCCGCAGCGGGTTTCATCGTGTTCGCGGCCCACGAGCCCAGCCGGTCGCTGACCGGTTGGCTCACCATGCTGCTGTTGACCATCAGTTCACCCATCGCCGTGGTCATCCTGGCCCAGGCGGCATGGCGCCGCTCGCGGCATGGCCGGCAGGCGCTGGATCGTGAGGAGGCCTCATGAACACCCCCACTCGCGTTGACGTGGCCATCGTGGGTGCCGGCACGGCCGGCATGGCCGCCTACCGTGCCGCACGGGCCCACACCGAAAGCGTGCTGCTGATCGAGGCCGGCCCAGGCGGCACCACCTGCGCCCGCGAAGGCTGCATGCCCAGCAAGCTGCTGATCGCTGCCGGCGACGCCGCCCATGCCATCGTGCAGGCGCCGAACTTTGGCGTGCACGGCGGCCCGCCGCACGTGGATGGGGCCGCCGTCATGGCCCGCGTGCGCAGCGAGCGCGACCGCTTCGTGGGCTTTGTGCTGGACACCATCCAGAGTTGGCCCGATGCCCATCGCCTCACCGGCACGGCGCGCCTGCTGGCGCCGGGGCAGCTGGACGTGGACGGCCGGCGCATCGACGCCCGCGCCGTGGTCTGGGCCACCGGCTCGGCGTCGCACGTGGAGCCGGCCTGGCGCGCGGCGCTGGGCGAGCGCCTGATCACCAGCGAGGCCGTGTTCGAGTGGACCGACCTGCCCGCCTCGGTGGCGGTGCTGGGCACCGGCACCATCGCCATCGAACTGGCGCAGGCCCTGCACCGGTTGGGCGTGCGGGTGCGCGTCTTCGGCCGCAGCCCGCGCGTGGGTCCGTTGACCGACCCCGACTTGCAGGCGCAGGCCGTGGCGGTATTCAGCCAGGAGCTGCCCCTGACCCTGAGCCCCGAGCCGCTGCAACTGGGCCGCGATGGCCACCAGGCCGTGGTGCAGGGCGAGCGCTTCGACTGGGTGCTGGCCGCCACCGGCCGCAGCCCCAACCTGGCGGGCCTGGTCGCCCCCGATCTGCCACGCGACGCCCGGGGCCACCTGCCCTACGACGCCGCCACCGGCCAGGTGGCCGACCTGCCCCTCTTTCTGGCCGGCGACGTCAGCGAACACCGCCCGCTGCTGCACGAAGCGGCCGACGCGGGCCGCATTGCGGGCGACAACGCCGCGCGCTGGCCCGATGTGCAGGCGCAAACGCGCCGCACGCCGCTGGGCGTGGTGTTCAGCGAACCGCAGATGACGCTGGCCGGCCAGAGCCATCGCGCGCTGACGCAGGCCGGCAAGGCCTTCGCCACCGGCCGCGTCGGCTTTGCCAACCAGGGCCGCAGCCGCGTCATGCTGCAGAACGTGGGGGCCTTGCACGTGTATGGCGAGCCGGGCAGCGGCCGCCTGCTGGGCGCCGAGATGCTGGGGCCGGCGGCCGAGCACATCGGCCACCTGCTGGCCTGGTCGGTGCAGCGCGGCGACACGGTGGCGCAGATGCTGGCCTACCCTTACTACCACCCGGTGATTGAGGAAGGGTTGCGCACCGCACTACAAGATTTGCAAATGCAAATCAAGGCATAGTAGAATTCGCCTTTTACCGCGCCTTCAAGTTTCTTGAGGCAGTTGCATACCAGCGGCAACGCCATTCGTGGGCTATACGCACTACGCACGGGGCCAGTCGCAGAGGATTCACCACCACATGACCACCATCCGCGTCAAAGAAAACGAACCGTTCGACGTTGCCCTGCGCCGCTTCAAGCGCACCATCGAGAAACTGGGCCTGCTGACCGAGCTGCGCGCCCGCGAGTTCTACGAGAAGCCCACGGCCGAACGCAAGCGTAAGAAAGCCGCGGCCGTCAAGCGTCATTACAAGCGCGTGCGCAGCATGCAGCTGCCCAAAAAGCTGTACTGAGTTTCCCCTCTCAATCGCTTTGACGAGCCCGCGCGGTCAGCCGCAGCGGGCTTTTGTGCTTTGGAACACCCATGACCCTCAAAGACCAGATCACCGACGACATGAAGGCCGCGATGCGCGCCAAGGACAGCGAGCGGCTCGGCACCATCCGCCTGCTGCTGGCGGCCATCAAACAAAGAGAGGTGGATGAGCGCGTGACGCTGGACGACACCGCCGTGGTGGCCGTGGTGGACAAGCTGATCAAGCAGCGCAAGGATTCCATTACCGCCTATACCCAGGCCGCACGCCAGGATCTGGCCGACAAGGAAGCGGCCGAAATCGTGGTGCTGCAGGCCTATCTGCCGGCACGCCTCTCCGAGGCCGAGGTGGCCGCCGTGGTGGCCGAACTGGTGGTGGGCGCGAGCGGCCCGGCCGACATGGGCAAGGTCATGGGCGCGGCCAAGGCCCGCCTGGCCGGCAAGGCCGACATGGGTCAGGTCTCGGCGCTGATCAAGGCGGCGCTGGCCGCCAGGTGAAGATGGGTGCGCCTGCGCTTGTCCACTGCACGCCCGAGCGGCATGCCCAGGCCATCCTGGCCATCTTCAACGAGGCCATCCTCCACTCCACGGCGCTGTACGACTACAAGGCCCGCACGCCCGAGAACATGGCGGCCTGGTTCGACGACAAGCGGGCCGGCGGCTGGCCGGTGATCGGCGTCGAGGACGCGGGTGGCACCCTGATGGGGTTTGCCACCTACGGCCCATTCCGGGTGCGGCCGGCCTACAAGTACACGGTGGAGCACTCGGTCTACGTGCACAAAGACCATCGCGGCAAAGGGCTGGCCCGCGTGCTGATGGGCGAGCTGATGGCCGCTGCGCGGCAACAAGGCCTGCATGCGCTGGTGGGCGGCATCGACGCCACCAATGCGGCCAGCATCGCCTTGCATGTCCAACTGGGTTTCGTGCACGTGGGTACGCTGCCCCAGGTGGGCTTCAAGTTTGGCCGCTGGCTGGATCTGGCCTTCTATCAGCTGCTGCTGGAGACGCCCGCAAACCCGGTGGACGGCTGATCCAGCATGCGCGCCGCGCCCAGCAGTGCGGGCGACGCGGCCGCGGTGACCACCCAGACGGGCGCCGCGGCCACGTAGTCGCTGAAGCGGCCCTTGTTCTGCAAGCGCGCCAGAAAAGTCGATTGCTCCAGCTCGGCCAGCATGCGCGGCACGATGCCGCCGCCCACGTAGACGCCGCCCACGGCGCCCAGGGTCAGCATCAGGTCGCCCGCCACCTGCCCCAGCCAGGCACAGAACAGCGCACGGGCCTCACGGCAGCGGGCGGTGTCACCAGCCAGCACCTCGGCCGCACTCGGGGCCGGCGTGGCCGGCTCACCGTCCAGCTCGGCCAGCGCGCGGTGCAGGTTCTCCAGGCCCTGGCCCGACAGCACGCGCTCGGCACTGGCATGGCCAAAACGCGCCGTCAGCCACTGCGCCACCGCCCACTCGCGCGGCGTGGTGGCGGCCAGGGTGACGTGGCCACCCAGACCCGACAGTGCCCGCCAGCCCTGCGCGCCTTGCGGCACGAGGCCCGACACCCCCAGGCCCGTGCCCGGGCCGATGAGCGCACACACCGCATGCGCCGGATGCGGGCCGTTGCCGCTGCCCGCCAGCCGGTGCACCTCGTGCGCGGCCAGGCTGGGCAGGCCCAGCGCCAACGCGGTGAAGTCGTTGGTGGCCACCAGGCGCTCCAGCCCCAGATCGGCCCGCATGGCGGCGATGGAAAACGTCCACGGCGCATTGGTCATGGCCACCACGTCGCCCGTCACCGGGCAGGCAATGCCGATGGCGGCCTGTTGCAGCACCGGCTGACCGGCGCTGGTCAGGTAATCGTGCAGTGCCGTCTGGAACGATGGGTAGGCCGCCACGACCAGCGTGCGCACCTGCGTCAGCGGCGCACCGGCTGCGGCCTGCAGCGCAAAGCGGGCATGGGTGCCGCCGATGTCGGCCAGCAGGCGCATGGCTCAGCCTTGTTTGACGCAGTCCACCCCGTAGCGCATGCTGCCGTCCGGCTGCTCGTCGGCCACCAGGCCGTGCACGTCGGTGGCAAAACCGGGGAAGGCCGTGTTGAAGGTGCGCGTGAAGCGCAGGTAGTCGACGATGCGGCGGTTGAAGCGCTCGCCCGGAATCAGCAGCGGTATGCCCGGCGGGTACGGCGTCAGCAGCGTGGTGGTGATGCGGCCTTCCAGCGCGTCGATTTCCACCCGCTCGGTGGTGCGGTGCGCGATGTGGGCATAGGCCGCCGTGGGCGTCATGGCCGGCTCCAGCGCCGACAGGTACATGTCGGTGGTCAGGCGCGCCACGTCGTGCTGGGCGTACATGGCATGGATGGCCTGGCACAGGTCGCGCAGGCCCATGCGCTCGTAGCGCGGGTGACCGGCCACGAACTCGGGCAGCGCCCGCCACAGTGGCTGGTTGCGGTCGTAATCGTCCTTGAACTGCTGCAGCGCCGCCACCAGGGTGTTCCAGCGGCCTTTGGTGATGCCGATGGTGAACATGATGAAGAACGAGTAGAGGCCGGTCTTCTCGACGACGATGCCATGCTCGGCCAGGTATTTGGTGACGATGCTGGCCGGAATGCCCGTCTCGGCAAAATCGCCAGCCACGTTCAACCCGGGCGTGATCAAGGTGCACTTGATCGGGTCCAGCAGGTTGAACCCCGGGGCCAGGTCACCAAAGCCATGCCAGGCAGCGCCCGGCTCCAGCAGCCAGTCCTGCGGCGTGTCCAGCCCCTTGTCGGTCAGGCGGTCGGGGCCCCAGACCTTGAACCACCAATCGCCCTCGTAGTCTTGCTCGACCTTGCGCATGGCGCGGCGGAAGTCCAGCGCCTCGGCAATGCTCTCTTCCACCAGCACGGTGCCGCCGGGCGGCTCCATCATGGCGGCCGAGACGTCGCACGAGGCGATGATGGCGTATTGCGGGCTGGTGCTGGTGTGCATCAGGTACGCCTCGTTGAACAGGTGGCGGTCGAGCTTGACCGTCTGCGAGTCCTGCACCAGCACCTGCGAGGCCTGGCTGATGCCGGCCAGCAGCTTGTGGGTGGACTGCGTGGCGTAGACCACCGCCTCACGCGGCCGCGGCACGCCTTTGCCCATGGCGTGATAGCCGGTGTAGAACGGGTGAAAGGCGGCGTGCGGCAGCCAGGCTTCGTCAAAGTGCAGCGAACCCACCCAGCCATCGAGCTGGGCCTTGATGGCCTCGGCGTTGTAGAGCACGCCGTCGTAGGTGGACTGCGTCAGCGTCAGGATGCGCGGTTTGACCTTGGCCGCGTCCACGCCAGCCAGCAGCGGGTTGCGGGCGATCTTTTCGCGGATGGCCTCAGGGCTGAACTCGCTTTGCGGAATGGGGCCGATGATGCCGTAGTGGTTGCGCGTGGGCGTGAGGAAAACCGGGATGGCGCCGGTCATGATGATGGCGTGCAGGATGCTCTTGTGGCAGTTGCGGTCGACCACCACCACGTCGCCCGGCGCCACCGCGTGGTGCCAGACCATCTTGTTGGAGGTGGACGTGCCGTTGGTGACGAAGAAGCAGTGGTCGGCATTGAAGATGCGCGCCGCATTTTTCTCGCTGTCGGCCACTGGGCCGGTGTGATCCAGCAACTGGCCCAGTTCTTCCACGGCGTTGCAGACGTCAGCGCGCAGCATGTTCTCGCCAAAGAACTGGTGGAACATGCGGCCGATGGGGCTTTTGAGAAAGGCCACGCCGCCTGAGTGGCCGGGGCAGTGCCAGGAGTAGGAGCCGTCCTGCGCATACTCCATCAGCGCGCGGAAGAACGGCGGCGCCAGCGAGGCGACGTAGCTGCGGGCGTCGCGGATGATGTGGCGTGCGACGAACTCCGGCGTGTCCTCGAACATGTGGATGAAGCCGTGCAGCTCGCGCAGGATGTCGTTGGGGATGTGCTGGCTGGTGCGCGTCTCGCCGTACAGGTAGATGGGAATCTCGGGGTTGCGGCGGCGAATCTCGCGAATGAAGGCGCGCAGGTTGGCCACCGCCGCGTCTTCTTCAGGCCCCTCGGAAAACTCCTCGTCGTCGATCGACAGCACAAAGGCGCTGGCGCGGCTTTGCTGTTGGGCAAACAGCGACAGATCGCCATAACTGGTGGCCCCCAGCACCTCCAGCCCCTCGGCCTCCAGCGCCTGCGCCAGCGCGCGGATACCCAGTCCCGAGGTGTTCTCGGAGCGATAGTCCTCGTCGATGATGACGATGGGAAAGGTCAAGCGTTGCATGGCAAACCAAGGGGTCAAAAAAGGCAGCCGAAGAGTGTAGAACACCCTGCCCGACTTACACTGCCCTGATGCTGGACTCCCTCTCTCCTGCCACCCTCTGGTGGCTGCTCGCGGGCCTGCTGGTGCTGGCCGAGTTGCTGACGGGCGCGACCTTCTATCTGCTGATGCTGGCGCTGGGCGCCGCAGCCGGTGCCCTGGCCGCCCACCTGGGCCTGGCGGGCACCGCGCAGATGCTCACCGCCGCCTTGATTGGCGGCGCCGCCGTCGCGCTGTGGCACTGGCGCCGCGCGCAGCGCCCTGCCCCCACGCCCGTGGCAGCCAACCCCGACGTCAACCTCGACGTGGGCCAGACGGTGCACGTCACCCACTGGCAGGCCGATGGCAGCGCCGTCGTGCAATACCGCGGCTCGGCCTGGCAGGCGCAGTTGCAAAGCGGCGCGCCGGCACAGGCCGGCGTGCACACCATCGTCGCCGTGCAAAGCAACCATCTGGTGCTGGCGCCCCACACACACTGACCACTAGGAACCTCGTTTTGGATTACATCGCCCTCGTCCTGCTGCTGATTGCCGTCGTCTTCATCATCCAATCCGTCAAGGTCGTGCCCCAGCAGAACGCCTGGGTGGTCGAGCGCCTGGGCCGCTACCACGGCACCCTGGTGCCGGGCCTGAACTTTCTGGTGCCCTTCATCGACCGCCTGGCCTACAAGCACTCGCTCAAGGAAATTCCGCTGGACGTGCCCAGCCAGGTCTGCATCACCAAGGACAACACCCAACTGCAGGTGGACGGCATCCTGTATTTCCAGGTTACCGACCCCATGCGCGCCAGCTACGGCTCGTCCAACTACGTGATGGCCATCACCCAACTGGCCCAGACCACGCTGCGCAGCGTCATCGGCAAGATGGAGCTGGACCGCACCTTCGAGGAGCGCGAGACCATCAACGCTCAGGTGGTCAATGCGCTGGACGAGGCCGCCGCCAGCTGGGGCGTCAAGGTGCTGCGCTACGAGATCAAGGACTTGACGCCGCCGGCTGAAATCCTGCGCTCCATGCAGCAGCAGATCACCGCCGAGCGCGAGAAGCGCGCGCTGATTGCCGCCTCCGAGGGCCGCAAGCAGGAGCAGATCAACATCGCCACCGGTGAGCGCGAGTCCTTCATCGCCCGCTCCGAAGGTGAAAAGCAAGCCGAGATCAACAAGGCCCAGGGCGAGGCCGCCGCCATCACCGCCGTGGCCGAGGCCACCGCCACCGCCATCCGCCAGATTGCCGCCGCCATCCAGGCACCGGGCGGCCATGACGCTGTGCAGCTCAAGGTGGCCGAGAAAGCGGTCGACGCCTACGCCCAACTGGCCCAGAAGAGCAACACCATGATCGTGCCGGGCAACATGACCGAGGTGGGTGGCCTGATTGGCACCGCCATGGCGCTGATGAAAGCCAATAAGTCCAGCTAGAATGCGCGGTTGCCGGAGAGATGGATGAGTGGTTTAAGTCGCACGCCTGGAAAGCGTGTGTGGGTTAATAGCCCACCGCGGGTTCGAATCCCGCTCTCTCCGCCAAAGTGATCCAAGCCCTTGTTTATCAAGGGCTTTTTTTTTGGGTGCTGGCGTTTGAGGACGATGATGTCGAGCGCCCAACGCTGCCGGCACCAAGCTCCTTGCGGCTCAGGACGAACGTGTCGCTGTCCGTCAGGCGTTCAATGGCCATATCGATGAATGCCTTGACCCGAAGCGGCTGGTTGCGATTGCCGTAGTAGAGGTAGACGCTGTACTCACTGCTGACGTGCTTCCCGAGCACTGGCACCAATTGACCCGCCCGTATGTAGGGCGCCGCCGTCAGGTTGGTGAGTTGGCCGAGTACCTGCCCTCTCAGCGTCGCCTGGAGTTCGAACTCCGCATCGTTGGTCGACAGCGCGGGCGATAGGTGGCGGTACACCACGCTACCGCTGACATCGAAGCACCATGGCAGCATCTGCCCTGTGGCCGGATGGCGGAACACACTACATCGATGGGCGGCAAGATCCTCCAGGCTGTTCGGCCGGCCGTGGCGCTCGAGATACGCTGGCGCCGCACACACCACCAACTGCAAGGGCAGCAGACGCCGCGCGATCAACCCCGGATCGGGCGTCGTGTTGATGCGAAATCCGACGTCCACGCGGCTCTGAACCCAGTCCCCGATGTGATCGTCCAACTGCACGTCCGGCTCGACCAAGGGGTACTTGCGCGTGTACTCGTCTACCAGGGGCGCAAGCACCCGAATGAAAGCCGACTCGGGACCGACGATGCGCAACGGCCCCGCAATGTCGTCCCGGGACTGCTTTGCCGCCGCAAGGGCGCGCTCGACGGTCGCCAACGCCGGTTGGGTGGACTCAAGCAGGCGACGTCCTTCGTCCGTCAGCGCCAGACTGCGTGTGCTGCGATGAAGCAGTCGTGCGCCGAGGTGCTTCTCAAACTGCGCCAGCAGTTTGCTCGCCGACTGCGCTGAGACTCCCTGAGCCAGCGCCGCGCGCCTGATGCTGCCCAGTTCGACAGACTTCGCCAGTGTTGCGATCGCCCGCAGTTCGTTGATCCGCATCGGTCTTTCAGGTCATTTCGCCGGGCGCCTATTACAACCTATGGTTGCGATTGCTTCAATGGATTGATCGCTAGTTGAATGTCACTCGAATCTCTAAAGTTTCGATCACGCGTTCAGGTTGGCGCGCTATATCAAAACCGATTTTGGAGAAACCATGAAGCAGCCACTCATCACCGCCATCGCCACCACCATTGCCGCTTTCAGCATGACCATGACCACCGCCCAAGCCACCACGACCGTCCAGATGACACCTTCAGCCGTTGCCGCCCCTGTTGTGGTCATCAAGGCGCATGTCCGCTTCGTCAGCAACGGGATCACCATCGCGGCGACCCTCTTCCGCCCCGATTCGGGCCGTCGGCTGCCCGCCGTCGTCGTCGCGCACCCGGCGGGCGGGGTCAAGGAGCAGACTGCCTCCCTCTATGCCGAGCGACTCGCTGCCAAGGGCTATGCGGCGCTCGTGTATGACGCCGCCTACCAGGGCGAAAGCGGTGGCGAGCCCCGTGGCCTGGAAGACCCGTTCCAGCGTGCCGAGGACGTGCGGGCTGCCGTCACCTACCTTGCCACCCGCAGCGACATTGACCCGCAGCGTATTGCCGCCCTGGGCATCTGCGCGTCCGGCAGCTACGTGCCCTTCGCCGCGCAGACCGATCGCCGCATCAAGGCTGTGGCCACTGTGAGTGCGATCGACCTGACCAAGGAAATCTTCACCAGCCCCGAGGCGCGTGATGCCCTGCTCGACCAGGCCGGCACGTTGCGCAACCTCGAGGCTCGTGGCGAAGGCGCATTCATGATGAACCACACGCCCACGACAAAGATCGAGGCCGGGACGTTCCCCGAGCGCAGCTTGTTCCGCGAAGCGTACGACTACTACCGCACGCCCCGCGGCGCGCATCCGCGCTCTACGCAATGGGGTCCGATGCGGATGGACGTGGCGGCCCAGTTCGATGCCTTCGCCCACAACAACTGGATCGCGCCGCGTCCGCTGCTCATGATTGCCGGCACCGACGCGGACACGCGCCACTACAGCGAGGAAGGCATCGCCAAGGCAACCGGCCCGAAGGAGCTGTACTTGGTGAAGGGCGCTTCCCACGTCGACCTCTATGACAAGGACGAGTTCGTGCCCAAGGTCGTTGACAAGCTGGCCGACTTCTTCGACAAAGGCCTCTGAGCTCCCCCAGACCTGCCGCTGCGCGCCTTGCCCACTCCACGTCGGTCACCGCCAGCGCCGTCATGTTGATCACGCGCCGCACGGTGGCCGCCGGGGTCATCACGTGTGCGGGCTTGGCCGCGCCCAGCAAGCTCGTCCGAGACGCCGAAGTTGCTGTGCGACAGCAGCGCCACGCTGGGCGTGATGGCAACCCACTGCATGGCCGCGCAGGCGACCTACTCCGCGCTCAGGACATGGGATCAATGAAGACGTGGAGCGTGCGGATCCGTCCGCCATCGATGTGGGCGACGTCGGTCCCGGTGACCGGGCCAGATTGCCAGCGTAGGCGGCCAAGGCCATGGTGGCCCACGGCAGGGCCGGTGGCGGTGAAGACGGCTTCAGGCGGCAGGCTGGCGAGCAGTCCGCCCACCGCCGCGTCGATCGCGGCATGGCCGGCTGCTTGGGTGCCCGGCTCGAACAAGGTCGCATCGGCAGCATAGAGCTCGGCAATCGCGGCCTGGCGACGCACCGCATCGCGCTCATTGAACACGCGGGCGATGTTGGCCTGCATCAGCTTGTCATAGGCTTGGTCGTCCATATTCAGCTCCTCTTTTTTTTATTGCATTCAGAACACATTCGCTCTGCATGCGCGGTGGCTTCGCACCCCCTTGTGATGACAAAGAGGCCCCAATCGGGGCCTCTTTGCATGTCAGCTCTCGCCGCGCCGCGCCCACTCCACGTCCGTCACCGCCAACGCCGTCATGTTGACGATGCGGCGCACGGTAGCCGCCGGGGTCATCACGTGTGCGGGCTTGGCCGCGCCCAGCAAGATGGTGCCCACCGTGATGCCACCGCCTGCGGTGACGCGCAGCAGGTTGTAGGAGATGTTGGCGGCGTCCACGTTGGGCATGACCAGCACGTTGGCGTCGGCGGTCAGGGACGAGTCGGGAAAGACGCTGTCCCGCACCTCGCGCGAGAGCGCGGTGTCGCCCTGCATTTCGCCGTCGATGGCCAGTTCGGGGTCACGCGCCTGCACCAGTGGCAGCGCCGCGCGCATCTTGACGGCGCTGGGCTCGTCCGAGACGCCGAAGTTGCTGTGCGACAGCAGCGCCACGCTGGGCGTGATGCCAAAGCGCCGCACGGCCGCCGCAGCCAGCAAGGCGATGTCGGCCACCTGCTCGGCCGTGGGGTCGGTGTTGACGTGGGTGTCGCAGATGAACAGCTGCTGCCCCGGCAGGATCAGCATCTGCATGGCGGCCAGCGTGTGCTGGCCCGGGGCCAGGCCGACCACGTCGCGCACGTGGCGCAGGTGGTCACCGTAGCGGCCTTGCAGGCCGCAGAGCATGGCGTCGGCCGCGCCGGTCTGCACCAGCATGGCGCCCAGCAGGCTGCCTTTGCTGCGCATGTCTGCCTTGGCGGTGGCCTCGGTGATGCCGTGGCGGCGCTGCTTGCGGTAGTAGGCCTCGGCGTGGGGCGTGTAGACGGCCGGATCCTGCGGGTTGATGACGGTGCAGTTGCCACCCGGCACCAGCCGCAGGCCGAACTCTTCGATGCGCCGCTCGATGACCACCGGGCGGCCGATCAGCACGGGGTGCGCCAGACCTTCATCGATGACCACCTGGACGGCTCGCAGCACGCGCTCGTCCTCCCCTTCGGCGTAGACCACGCGGCGTGAGGGCGCGCGGCGCGCGGCAGCAAACAAGGGCTGCATGGCGCTGCGCGAGCGGTAGACGAACTCACCCAGCCGCTGGCGGTAGGCCTCCATGTCGGCCATGGGGTGGGTGGCCACGCCGCTGTCCATGGCCGCCTTGGCCACGGCCGGCGAGACCGTTTCGATCAGGCGGGGGTCGAACGGTTTGGGGATCAGGTACTGCGGCCCGAAGCGCAGCCCTTGCGCGCCGTAGGCCTGCGCCACGGTGTCGGGGATTTCGGCGTGCGCCAGCTCGGCAATGGCGTGCACGGCGGCCAGCTTCATGGCCTCGTTGATGGTGGTGGCGCCCACGTCCAGCGCACCGCGGAAGATGAACGGGAAGCACAGGACGTTGTTGACCTGGTTGGGGTAGTCCGAGCGGCCGGTGCCGATGATGGCGTCGGGCCGCACCAGCAGCGCCTCCTCGGGCCGGATCTCGGGGTCGGGGTTGGCCATGGCCAGGATGATGGGCTTGGCGGCCATGCTGGCCACCATCTCGGCCTTGAGCAGGCCGGCGGCCGAGAGGCCCATGAAGATGTCGGCGCCGGCCACCGCGTCAGCCAGGGTGCGGGCCTCGGTCTCCACCACGTAGCGGGCCTTGCTCTCGTCGAGCGCGCCCAGGCGGCCGGTGTGGATCACGCCCTTGCTGTCCACCACCAGCATGTTGCGCCGGGGCAGTCCCAGGCTCTCGATCAGGTCCAGGCAGGCCAGTGCGGCGGCACCCGCGCCAGAGCACACAAGTTTGACCTGGCCGATGTCTTTACCCACCACGCGCAAGGCGTTGAGCACCGCCGCAGCGGCGACGATGGCGGTGCCATGTTGGTCGTCATGGAAGACGGGGATGTTCATGCGCTCGCGCAGCTTCTTCTCGATGTAGAAGCACTCGGGCGCCTTGATGTCTTCGAGATTGATGCCGCCGAAGGTGGGCTCCATGCGGGCGATGGTGTCCACCAGCGCGTCGGGGTCGAGTTCGTTGAGCTCGATGTCGAACACGTCGATGCCGGCAAACTTCTTGAACAGGCAGCCCTTGCCCTCCATGACGGGCTTGCCCGCCAGTGCGCCGATGTGGCCCAGGCCCAGCACGGCGGTGCCGTTGGTGACCACCGCCACCAGGTTGCCGCGCGAGGTCAGGTGCTGCGCCTCGCCGGGGTCGCGCACGATCTCCAGGCAGGCTTCGGCCACGCCAGGCGAATACGCCAGCGCCAGATCGCGCGCGGTGGCCATGGCCTTGGTGGGTGTGACGGATATCTTGCCCGGCGTGGGGTAGCGGTGGTAGTCCAGCGCAGCGTCGCGCAAGGTGTCGGCCATGGAATGCTCCTGATGGTTTGGTTTGACTGGAGCGCCAACCATAGCCGCAAAAACAAAAGCAGACCATAAGGTCTGCTTCTGTATCACTGAAGATTGGAGCGGGAAACGAGGCTCGAACTCGCGACCTCAACCTTGGCAAGGTTGCGCTCTACCAACTGAGCTATTCCCGCAGTAACCTGGAGGCGCGACCCGGAGTCGAACCGGGCTAGACGGATTTGCAATCCGTTGCATAACCGCTTTGCTATCGCGCCCGGGCAGTTCTTGCTACCGGATGAAAAAAGGAAGCCAGCTGGCTTCCTTCTTCGGTGTGCCTGGAGCGGGAAACGAGGCTCGAACTCGCGACCTCAACCTTGGCAAGGTTGCGCTCTACCAACTGAGCTATTCCCGCATATCTGACGCATTTGGTGTTGGCTGCATCAGAAAGATCACATTCTATGCTGAAAAAACGAGAGGGCGCAAGCCCTCTCAAAATTTTCAGTGCCGCGCCGAGACGGTGCCCTCCCCGGCTGCGGCGGTCGAGCCGGCCACGGCGGCGGCAGGCGGTGGCGCAGCCACTTCTTCGTCGGGCAGCGGCGTGGTTGGCCCGGTCAGCGCAATCTCCAGCACCTTGTCGATCCAGCGCACGGGCACGATTTCAAGCTGGGTCTTGACGGTCTCGGGGATGTCGGCCAGGTCTTTGAGGTTCTCCTCAGGGATCATCACCGTCTTGATGCCACCGCGCGCAGCGGCCAGCAGCTTCTCCTTGAGGCCACCAATGGCCGTGACCTCGCCGCGCAGCGTGATCTCGCCCGTCATGGCCACATGGGCCTTGACCGGGATGCCGGTGAGCGCCGAGACCAGGGCCGTGGCCATGGCCGCGCCGGCGCTGGGACCGTCCTTGGGCGTGGCCCCGTCGGGCACGTGGATGTGCACGTCCTTCTTCTCGAAGGTCTCGTCCTTGATGCCCAGCCGCTTGGCGCGGCTGCGCACCACGGTGCGGGCCGCCTCGACGGACTCCTTCATCACGTCGCCCAGCGAGCCAGTGCGCAAGATGTTGCCCTTGCCCGGCACGGCGGTGGCTTCGATGGTCAGCAGATCGCCGCCCACTTCCGTCCACGCCAGGCCGACGACCTGGCCGATCTGGTCGGTCTTTTCGGCGCGGCCGTAGTCGAATTTGCGCACGCCCAAAAACTCGCTCAGGTTCTCGTCGTTGACGACCACCGGTGCCGTGTAGCTGCCCAGCTGCAAACCCTTGACCACCTTGCGGCAGATCTTGGAGATTTCACGCTCCAGCGAGCGCACGCCCGCCTCGCGGGTGTAGTAGCGCACGATGCCGCGCAGCGCGCTGTCCTGCACATCCATCTCCTCGGGCTTGATGCCGTTGTTGCCCATCTGCTTGGGCAACAGGTAGCGCTGGGCGATGTTGAGCTTCTCGTCCTCGGTATAGCCCGAGAGGCGAATCACCTCCATGCGGTCGAGCAGCGCGGGCGGGATGTTCATCGAGTTGCTGGTGGCCACGAACATCACGTCGGAGAGGTCGAAATCGACCTCCACGTAGTGGTCGCTGAACGTGTGGTTCTGCTCGGGGTCCAGCACCTCCAGCAGCGCCGACGACGGGTCGCCCCGGAAGTCCATGCCCAGCTTGTCGATTTCATCAAGCAGGAACAGCGGGTTGCGGGTGCCCACCTTGGTCAGGCTGCCCAGCACCTTGCCCGGCATGGAGCCGATGTAGGTGCGGCGGTGACCGCGGATCTCGGCCTCGTCACGCACACCGCCCAACGCCATGCGCACGAACTTGCGGCCGGTGGCCCGGGCAATGCTCTGCCCCAGCGAGGTTTTGCCCACGCCGGGCGGGCCCACCAGACACAGGATGGGCGCCTTGACCTTGTCGACGCGCTTTTGCACCGCGAGGTATTCGAGGATGCGGTCCTTGACCTTTTCCAGCCCGTGGTGGTCTTCGTTGAGCACCTCTTCGGCCAGCTTGAGGTCGTGCTTGATCTTGGTTTTTTTGGCCCAGGGCAGCGCCACCAGCGCGTCGAGGTAGTTGCGCGAGACGGTGGCCTCGGCCGACATGGGCGACATCAGCTTGAGCTTCTTGAGCTCGTTCTCGGCCTTTTTCTTGGCCTCTTTGGGCATGTGGGCGGCCGTGATCTTCTTCTCGAGCTCTTCGAGGTCGGCGCCCTCATCGCCATCGCCCAGCTCTTTCTGGATGGCCTTGACCTGTTCGTTCAGGTAGTACTCGCGCTGGCTTTTTTCCATCTGGCGCTTGACGCGGCCACGGATGCGCTTTTCGACCTGCAGGATGTCGACCTCGTGTTCGAGCTGCTCCAGCAGCTTTTCCAGCCGCTTGGCCACGTCGAACAAATCGAGCACCGCCTGCTTGGCCTCCAGTTTGAGCGGCAGGTGGGCAACGATGGTGTCGGCCAGCCGGCCGGCGTCGTCGATGCCGGCAATGGAGGTGAGGATTTCGGGCGGAATCTTCTTGTTGAGTTTGACGTACTGGTCGAACTGCTGGGTGGCGGTGCGGCGCAGCGCCTCGGCCTCGGGGTGGACCTGATCGGAGATCAGCACCGGCATCACGTCGGCGCTGAAAAACTCACCATCGCGCACCTGCTCGCAGGTGGCGCGCTGCACGCCTTCGACCAGCACCTTGACGGTGCCGTCGGGCAGCTTGAGCATCTGCAAGATGTTGGAGATGCAGCCCACGTCGAACAGATCGCCGACGGTGGGCTCGTCCTTGCTGGCGGTCTTCTGGGCCACCAGCATGATCTGGCGGCCCGCTTCCATCGCGGCCTCCAGGGCTTTGATGGATTTGGGTCTGCCCACAAACAGGGGAATGACCATATGGGGGAACACCACCACGTCGCGCAACGGCAGCAGCGGCAGCGTGATGGACTCGGCGGGAAGTATGGGGTGACCGGACATGGGCTAGCCTCGCTTTCTGAGACACAAATGAGGGTCGGCCGGAAGATTGCAAGCCCTTCGGTATGGAAGGTGCCGCAACCGCCGGCCGACGAAATGGAGTACCGAGGGAGGCGAAGAACTCAGGCGCTGGCCTTGGTGGCCTCAGGCTTGTACACCAGCAGTGGTTTGCCGCCTTCGTCGATGATGTGTTCGTCGATCACCACCTTGGCCACGCCATCCAGCGTGGGCAACTCGAACATGGTGTCGATAAGCGCGTGCTCTACGATGGACCGCAGGCCACGGGCGCCAGTCTTGCGGGCCTGCGCCTTGCGGGCAATGGCCGTCAGCGCCGACGGGCGGATTTCAAGCTCCACGCCGTCCATGGCGAACAGCTTCTGGTATTGCTTGACCAGCGCGTTCTTGGGCTCGACCAGAATCTGCACCAGCGCTTCTTCAGTCAATTCGCCCAAAGTGGCCACCACGGGCAGGCGCCCCACCAGTTCGGGAATGAGGCCGAAGCGCACGATGTCTTCGGGCTCCACCTGGCGGAAGACCTCGGCGGCGCGGCGCTCGCTCTTGCTGTGCACGGTGGCGCCAAAGCCGATGCCCGAGCGCTCGGTGCGGTTCTGGATGACTTTCTCCAGCCCATCGAACGCGCCGCCGCAGATGAACAAGATGTTGGTCGTGTCGATCTGCAGGAAGTCCTGGTTCGGGTGCTTGCGCCCGCCTTGCGGCGGCACGCTGGCCATGGTGCCTTCAACGAGCTTGAGCAGCGCCTGCTGCACGCCCTCGCCCGAGACGTCGCGCGTGATGCTGGGGTTGTCGGACTTGCGGCTGATCTTGTCGATCTCGTCGATGTAGACGATGCCGCGCTGCGCCCGCTCAACGTCGTAGTTGCAGTTCTGCAGCAGCTTCTGGATGATGTTCTCGACGTCCTCGCCCACGTAGCCGGCTTCGGTCAGCGTGGTGGCATCGGCAATCACGAACGGCACGTTCAGCAGGCGGGCCAGCGTCTGCGCCAGCAGCGTCTTGCCCGAGCCGGTGGGGCCAATGAGCAGGATGTTGCTCTTGGACAGCTCCACCTCACCCTTGCCGCCACCCATGTGCTTGAGGCGCTTGTAGTGGTTGTAGACCGCCACCGCCAGAATGCGCTTGGCCGCCTCCTGGCCGATCACGTACTGATCCAGGCTGCTCTTGATCTCGGCCGGCACCGGCAGGCGATCGCCGTCAGCGGCCTCGGCGTCGCCTGAGGCCGGTGCTTCCTCACGGATGATGTCGTTGCACAGCGCAATGCACTCGTCGCAGATGAACACCGACGGGCCGGCAATCAGCTTCTTGACCTCGTGTTGGCTCTTGTTGCAAAACGAGCAATACAGCGTCTTCTCACCGGAAGCGCTTTTGTTGTCAGCCATGTTGGAGAAGTCGTTTGGATGAATCGTCGATGATAGTTCTTCAGCCCCGCTTTTCGACCACCTGGTCGATCAGCCCATAGGTCAGTGCTTCGGGGGCGCTCATGTAGCGGTCGCGCTCCATGTCGGCGGCAATCTTCTCCAGCGGCTGGCCCGTGCGGTCCGCATAAATTTTGTTGAGCTGCTCGCGGGTCTTGATGATCTCGCGGGCGTGGATTTCGATGTCGGTGGCCTGGCCCTGTGCACCGCCCGAGGGCTGGTGAATCATGATCTTGGCGTTGGGCAGCGCCACGCGCTTGCCCTTGGCACCGGCCATCAGCAGGAACGAGCCCATGCTGGCCGCCATGCCCATGCACAGCGTGGAGACATCGGGTTTGATGAACTGCATGGTGTCGTAGATCGACAGCCCCGCGCTCACGCTGCCGCCCGGCGAATTGATGTAGAGGAAGATGTCCTTGTCGGGGTTCTCGCTCTCCAGGAACAGCATCTGCGCCACCACCAGGTTGGCGCTCTGATCGGTCACAGGGCCCACCATGAAGACGATGCGCTCACGCAGCAGGCGAGAGTAGATGTCGTAGGCGCGCTCGCCGCGACCCGAGGTTTCAATGACCATGGGCACCAGGCCCAGCGCGGTGGTATCGATTGCGCTCATGCGGGGAATCCTTTGGAATTCAGATAGACCGAGTTGAGGGCGATTGTGTCACCCGCAAGGGCCACGCTCGAAGCGAAAAGGCCCGCTTTCGCGGGCCGCTCCGGTCGATGGCAGAGGATGCCTGGTCAGTTGCGCATCAGGTCGTCGAACGGCATGGCCTTGTCGGTGACCTTGGCTTGCGCCAGCACGTGGTTGGTGACGTTGTTCTCCACCACCAGCGCTTCAACCTCGGCCATGCGGTCGCGGTCGGACAGGTACCAGCGCATCACTTCGGCGGGCTTTTCGTAGCTTTGCGAAATCTCTTCGATGTGGGCCTGCAGCTGTTCGGGCTTGGCTTGCAGGTTCTGCGCCCGCACGAGGTCGGCGACGATCAGGCCCAGGCGCACGCGGCGCTCGGCCTGGGCCTGAAAGAGTTGCGGTGGCAGCGCGCCCAGATCCACGTCCTTCATGCCGCGCGCCTTCATGTCGGCACGGGCAGACTCGGCCAGGCGCTCGATCTCGCCGCCCACCAGCGCGCGCGGCAGGTCCAGCTCGGCCGCACCGATCAGCGCTTCCATCACGGCCGACTTGTTGCGCGCCAGCACGCGGAACTTGACCTCGCGGTCGAGGTTTTTCTTGACGTCGGTGCGCAGTGCCTCCACCGAGCCCTGCTCGATGCCCAGCGACTTGACGAACTCGTCGGTCAGCTCGGGCAGGTTCTGCGATTCGACCTTTTTCATGGTGACCAGGAAGTCGGCCTCTTTGCCGGCCACTTCCTTGCCGTGGTAGTCCTCGGGAAACTGCAGCGGGAAGGTCTTGGACTCGCCAACCTTCATGCCGCGCACGGCCTGGTCGAACTGCTCCAGCATCTGGCCTTCGCCGATCAGGAACTGGAAGCCCTGGGCCTCGCCGCCGGCGAACTTCTCGCCGTCGATCTTGCCTTCGAAGTCGATGGTCACGCGATCGCCCTCGACGGCACCCTCGGTAGCGGGGCGCTGGGCAAACGTGCGACGCTGCTTGCGCAGGATGTCCACGGTGCGGTCGATGGCGGCCTCGTCCACCTCGGCGCTGACGCGCTCGATCTCCACCGCCGAGAGGTCGCCCAGCTTGACCTCGGGATAGACCTCAAACGTGGCGTCGAACAGCATCTGCCCTTCGGGCGAGGCGCCCTCTTTTTCGGAGATGCTGGGCATGCCGGCCACACGCAGGTCGGCCTCGGAGGCGGCCTGGGAAAAGGCCTGACCCAGGCGGTCGTTCATGACCTCGTACTGCACCGAGCCGCCGTAGCGCTGGGCCACCACGCGCATCGGCACCTTGCCCGGGCGAAAGCCGTCGGCCTTGACCGTGCGCGCCAGCTTTTGCAGGCGGGCCGCCACTTCTTTTTGCATCGCCGCCGCATCAAGCGACAGGGTGATGCGGCGTTCGAGTTTCTCAAGGGTTTCGACAGTGACTGCCATATGCGTGCTCTTTTGAATCGAAGTTCGTAGAAATTGAGGGACTGGTGCGCGGAGCCGGACTCGAACCGGCACGCCCGTGAAGGCGTCAGGACCTAAACCTGGTGCGTCTACCAATTTCGCCACCCGCGCGGCCCGACCAGACGCGCGCCTGGGATGAACCGGTGAACCGATTATTCTAACTTCACCGGTTTAACACGGAACCAGGCGGCATACATGGCCGGCAGTGCCAGCAAGGTCAGCGCCGTGGCGACAATGAGGCCGCCCATGATGGCCACCGCCATCGGCCCCCAGAACACGCTGCGCGACAGCGGGATCATGGCCAGCACCGCCGCCGCCGCCGTCAGCACGATGGGACGAAAGCGCCGCACCGCAGCCTCGACGATGGCCGTCCAGGTGGGCACGCCGCGCGCGCGGTCTTGCTCGATCTGGTCGATCAGGATGACCGAGTTGCGCATGATCATGCCCACCAGCGCGATGAAGCCCAGCATGGCCACAAAGCCGAACGGCCGGTTCAGCAGCAGCAGCGCTGCCGCCACGCCGGCAATGCCCAGCGGCGCCGTCAGCACCACCAGCACCGAGCGCGACACGCTGTTGAGCTGCAACATCAGCAGCGTGAACATGATGAAACCCATGACCGGCAGGCCCGCCATGATGGAGCCCTGGCCTTTGGCGCTCTCGGCCACGGCGCCGGCAATCTCGATGTGCGTGCCTTCGGGCAACGTGGCCTGCAGCTTCTGCATGGCCGGCCAGAGCACCTCGGTCAAGGTGGCGCCCTGCACGCCGTCCACCGTGTCGGCCTGCACCGTCACGGCAAACTGGTGCGACTCGCGCCACATGACGCCAGGCTCCCAGGTCAGGCGGATGTCGGCCACCTGCGTCAGGGGCACGGCACGGCCGCTGGCGGTGGCCACATAGGCCGATTGCACGTCCTGTACCGCATCGCGCTCGTTCAGCGGCTGGCGCAGCACGATGTCGATCAGCCGGTCTTCCTCGCGGTACTGGCCGATGGGCGTGCCCGTGAAGCGCACGCGCAGCGCCTGCGCGATGGACTGGCTGGAGACACCCAGTGCACGCGCCTTGTCCTGGTCCACCGTCACACGCAGCAACTTGACCGATTCGTTCCAGTTGTCGTTGACGCCCACCAGCCGGTTGTCGGCTCGCATCAGCGCCTTGGCCTTCTCGGCCGCCGCCTGCAGCACCTCGGGGTGGTGCCCCATGATGCGGAACTGCACCGGATACGGCACCGGCGGCCCATTGGGCAACAGCTTGACGCGGCCCCGCACCTCTGGGAACTCGGTGGCCAGCAACTCGGGCAGGCTGTGGCGCAGGCGTTCGCGGTCGGCCAGGCTGGTGCTGTGGACGATGAACTGGCTGACGTTGGTCTGCGGGAAGATCTGGTCCAGTGGCAGGTAAAAGCGCGGCACGCCGCTGCCGATCCAGACGCTGTGGCCGTCTATGCCCGGCTCCTTGGCCAGCCGGGCCTCGAAGCGCTTGGCCACTGCCTCGCTTTGCTGGATGGTGGACCCTTCAGGCAACCACAGATCGACCAGCAGCTCGGGCCGGCTGGAGTCGGGGAAGAACTGCTGCTGCACGCGGCCCATGCCGGCAATGCCCAGCGCAAAAATGGCCAGCGTCACGCCGATGGTCACCCAGCGGTGGCGCACGCAGGCATTCACCAAGGTGCGAAAGCGGTTGTAGAACGGGGTGTCGAACAGCTCGTGCGCCTCGCCCTCATGGGCTTTGCGCGTCTTGAGCAGCAGCGTGCCCAGATAGGGCACGAAAAACACCGACACCGCCCAGGACAGCATCAGGGCCGCGCTGGTTACCGCGAAAATGGCGAAGGTGTACTCACCCACGGCAGACTTGGCCATGCCGATGGGCAGAAAACCCGCCGCCGTGATCAAGGTGCCCGTCAGCATAGGCATGGCCGTCACCTCGTAGGCGTAGGTGGCGGCATAGGTGCGGTCGTACCCCTCTTCGAGCTTGCGCACCATCATCTCCACCGCAATGATGGCGTCGTCCACCAGCAGGCCCAGCGCGATGATGAGCGAGCCCAGCGAGATCTTGTGCAGGCCCACGCCCCAGTAATACATGACGACGAAGGTGATGGCCAGCACCAGCGGAATGGTGATGCCCACCACCATGCCCGGCCACACGTCGATGCGCAGCGGCCGCAGATGCAGCCCCAGGCTGATGAAGCTGACCGCCAGCACGATGACCACGGCCTCGATCAGCACCTTGACGAACTCGCCCACCGAGGCCTTGACCGCCTGCGGCTGGTCTTGAATCTGCGACAGGCTCAGACCGGCCGGCAGCGTGGTGCCAATGTCGGCCACCCGAGTGCGCAGCGCCTCACCCAGCCGGATGATGTCGCCGCCCTTGGCCATGGACACCCCCAGCGCCACCACGGCCTGGCCCTGGTGGCGCACCATCACGCTGGGTGGATCCACATAGCCGCGCCGGACCTCGGCGATATCGCCCAGGCGCTGCACGGTCACAGCCCCGGTGGTCGGGTTGACCACCCGGATGGGCAGCTCCTGCAGCGCCTGCACCGAACCCAGCCCGCCCGAGACGCGCACCTGCACATGCTCGCCGCCCAATTGGGCCACGCCGGCGCCTTCGACAGTGTTCTGCGCCGCCAACTGCGCCACCACCTCGCTGACCGGCAACCCCAGTTGGGCCAGCCGCGTCTGCGACAGCTCGACGAAGAGTTTTTCGGCCTGCACGCCGAACAGCGCCACCTTGCCCACGCCAGGCACCCGCAGCAACTGGCTGCGCACCTCCTCGGCATGGCGACGCATCTCCTCGGGCGAGAAACCCTCGCTGGTCAGCGCGTAAATGGTGCCGTACACATCGCCGAAATCGTCGTTGAAGAACGGCCCGATGACGCCGGCCGGCAAGGTGCTGCGCATGTCGCCCACTTTCTTGCGCACCTGGTACCAGACATCGGTCACCTCGCGCCCCGGGGCGTTGTCGCGCAGCTGCAAGATGGTCAGCGACTCGCCGGGCTTGGTGTAGCCGCGCAAGATGTCGGCATGCGGCACTTCTTGCAGCGTGCGCTCGATCTTGTCGGCCACCTGCTCGGCCATCTGCTCGGCCGTGGCACCGGGCCAGTAAGCCTGGACCACCATGGCGCGGAAGACGAACGGCGGGTCTTCATCCTGGCCCAACTGGAAGTAGGCCACGATGCCCAGCACCATCAGCACCACCATCAGGTAGCGCGTCAGCGGCGCGTGTTCAAGCGCCCAGCGCGAGAGGTTCAGGCGCCGGGCATTCGGCGCCGCTGCAACGTGGTCGTCGTTCATGGCGCCCCCGCGTAGCGGCGCACCGTCTCACCGGCCGTCAGCACGTGCACGCCGGCCGTCACCACCTCGTCGCCCGCGCCCAGCCCGCTGGCCACCAGGGCGTCCGTGCCCTCGCCGCCCGCAAGCTGGATGGGCCGGGGCCGCACCGTCATGGCCTTGGTGTCCAGCACCCAGACCACCGTGGCGTTGCCCGCGCGCGCCACCGCACTCAGGGGCACCCGCAGCCCATTGGCGGCGGCCATGGGCAGCAACACCGTGGCCGTCTGGCCCGGCCGCACCAGCAGCGGGCTCAAGTCGGCCTTGACCAAAAAGGTGCGCGTCAACGCATCGGCCGCGCCGGCCACCTCACGCACGGTCGCCGGGTGGGTAGCCGTCTCCCCCCACAGGCGCACCTGCACACCGCCCGCCTTGCCCCGCAGCGCGCGCACGGCGGCGGCGTCCTGCTCGGCCACGCTGAACACCGCGTCGCGCGGTCCGTCAAGGGCCACGCGCAGCACCGGTGTGCCGGCACTCAGCACCTGTCCAGGCTCAGCCAGCACGGCAGTGACGATGCCCGGGGCGTTGGCCGCCAGCGTGGTGTAGCTGGCCTGGCGGCCTTGCACGCTGGCCTGGGCACTGGCCTGATCGCGCTGGGCCTCGGCGGCCTTCAGCGCGGCGCTGCGCCGCTCCAGTTCAGCCGCGCTGATGAAACCTTTGGTTTGCAGCTCGGCATAGCGCCGGTAGTCGGCCTGCCCCTGCTCCAGCTGGGTCTGGGCGGAGCCCAGTGCGGCCTGAGCCGCACTGTGACCCAGCTCCAGGTCACGCGGGTCGAGCTGCGCCAGCACCTGGCTGCCTTTGACCACGTCGCCCAGTTGAGCCGGCCGCGCGATCAACCGCCCACCCACCTGAAACCCCAGCAGCGACTCGGTACGCGCCTGCACCTGGGCGGCGTACTCGCGCGCAGTGGCTTCGCCCGCCTGTCCGACCACCATCGTCTTGACGGCCCGCACGGGCTGGGCCGGCGGCGGCGCCTTGGAACACGCCGCCATCAAGAGTGCAGCCGCTACGGTGGCGCTACCAATCCAGTATGTATGCATGGGTACCTGTTTTGTCTTCGTCTGCGGCGCAGCGCCGCAGGCGCACGCCGGCCCTGTGGGCCAACGGCCGGCATGTTAGTGGAGAACCCGCATGGCGCCGACAATGGGCGCATGCACCGCACGCCACGCACCGAGAACTTCCCCGTGGCGTCGTGGTTGTCGCCGCCGCACTTGCGCGCCCCCATCCTGGCCATCTATCGCTTTGCCCGCACGGCCGACGACATGGCCGACGAGGGCGAGGCCTCCACCGACCAGCGCCTGCGCACGCTGGCCACCTACCGCGCCGCGCTGCATGGCGGACCCGGCTGGCCCGAGGTGTTCGGCCCGCTGCATCGCGCCATGGCGACCCACGATCTGCCCATGGCCGAGCTCGACGCGCTGCTCACCGCGTTTGAACAGGATTGCCGCGGCGGCGGTTTTGCCGACCGGGCCGAGTTGCTGGCCTACTGCCGCCATTCGGCCAATCCGGTGGGGCGGCTGCTGCTGCGCCTGTACGGCATCGACGACGCGCAAGCCCTGGCGGAGGCCGACGCCTTGTGCACCGCGCTGCAACTGATCAATTTCTGGCAAGACCTCAGCGAAGACCTGCCACGGGGCCGCCACAACGTACCCCGCAGCGACACCGATCTGGTGGCCTTGCTGGACTGGGCCGCCAGCGAACTGGCGCGCGCCCGTGCCCTGCCCCACCGCGTACCCGGCCGCGCCGGCTGGGAGCTGCGGCTGGTGTGGCAAGGCGGCGCGCGGGTGCTGGAGAAGTCTCGCCGGCTGGGCGCCAGGCTGTGGCAGGAGCGCCCGCGGCTGACGGCGAGTGACGCGCCGCTGCTGCTGGTGCGGGCGGCCATGATGAAATGCCCACCATGACCGCCGCCACAGCCGCCGCACCCTTGCCTGCCGACCTGGCTCAGGGCTCGTCGTTTTACTACGCCTTCATGTTTCTGCCGCCTGCGCGGCGGGCTGCCATCACGGCCTTCTATGCGTTTTGCCGCACGGTCGATGACGTGGCGGACGAGGTCAGCGATGCGGGCGTGGCCGCCGCCAAACTTGCTTGGTGGCGCACCGAAGTGGCACGGCTGTTTGCCGGCACGCCGCAGCACCCCATCACGCAGGCACTGGCGCCCCATCTGGCGCCGTTCGGCATCACCGCCGACCACCTGCTGGCCATCATCGAGGGCTGCGAAACCGATCTGAACCAGAACCGCTTCCTGGACTTCGCCGCGCTGACGCGCTATTGCCACCTGGTGGCCGGCGTGGTGGGCGAGGTCGCGGCCAAGATCTTTGGCCACACCCAGGCCGCCACGCTGGCCTACGCCCACAAACTGGGGCTGGCCATGCAGTTGACCAACATCATCCGCGACGTGGGCGACGACGCGCGGCGTGGCCGCATCTACCTGCCCATGGACGAGATGCAGCGCTTCGGCGTCACGGCGCAAGAGATTTTGAACCGCGGCTACAGCGACCGCTTCACCGCGCTGATGCGTTTTCAGGCCCAGCGGGCCCATGCCATCTATGACGAGGCCCTGGCGCTGCTGCCCCACGCCGATCGCCAGGCCCAGAAGCCGGGCCTGATGATGGCCCACATCTACCGCACGCTGCTGCGCGAAATCGAGCACGAGCAGTTCGCCGTGCTGCACCAGCGCATCAGCCTGACGCCGCTGCGCAAGCTGTGGATCGCGCTGCGCACCCACTGGCGCGGCCGTTGACCCCGCGACGCCGGTTGGCCGTGGTGGGCGCCGGCTGGGCCGGCCTGGCCGCCGCCGTGCGCGGCGTGCAACGCGGCGCCCAGGTCACGCTGCTGGAGATGGCCGCCACGGCAGGGGGCCGCGCGTGCAGCCTCAAGGGCCGCGACAACGGCGCCCACATCCTGATCGGTGCCTACACCCAGACCCTGGCCTTGATGCGCACCGTCGGGGTTGACGCCGACGCGCTGCTGGCCCGCCTGCCCCTGGATTTGCGCGATGACACTGGTGCCGGCCTGGCGCTGCCCGGCGGTCCGCCGGCGCTGGCGTTTGCGCGCGGCGTGATGGGCTGGCGCGAGCTGACGCTGCACCAGCGGCTGGCGCTGCTGGCCCAGGCCTTGCGCTGGCGGGTGACGGGTTTCACCTGCGCGCCCGATGTGACGGTGGCCGACTGGGCCGCCACCCTGCCCGCCCCGGCGCGCGACCACCTGATGGCGCCGCTGTGCCTGGCCGCGCTGAACACGCCGCCCACCCAGGCCTCGGCCCAGGTGTTGCTGCGGGTGTTGCACGATGCGCTGTTCGCCGGTCCCGGCAGCGCCGATCTGCTGCTGCCGCGCGCGCCCCTGTCGGCCCTGCTGCCCGAGCCGGCCCTGGGTTGGCTGGCGCGCCAAGGGGCCGAGTTGCGCCTGGGCCAGCGCAGCCAGCACCTGGAGCCCGCGGATGGTGGTTGGGCCGTGGATGGCCAGCGCTTTGATGCCGTGATCCTGGCCACGCCATGGGGTGAGGCGGCCCGACTGGCGGCACCGCATGCGCCAGCCTGGGCCCAGGCCGCACGAGCGCTGGCACCGGCCGCCATTGCCACCGTGTGGCTGCACGCACCCGCCGCCCGCTGGCCGCGTGCCATGCTGGCGCTGCGCGGGGGGCCGGCGCAGTTCGGGTTCGATCTGGGGGCACTGAACGGCCCGAGGGGCGACTATGCGTTGTCGGTCAGCGGCGCTGGCGCCGAACCGGTGGCCGACGCCGTGCGCCGGCAGTTCATGGCCGCCTTCAACGTGACCGCCACGGTGGTGGCCGCGCGGACCCAGCGACGCGCCACGTTTGCCTGCACCCCTGGATTGTCACGGCCCTGTGCGGCCGTGGCGCCCGGCCTCTGGGCCGCAGGCGACTACGTGCAAGGGCCGTATCCGGCCACGCTGGAAGGCGCGGTGCGCGCCGGGCTGGCCGCCGCAGAGGCCGCGGTCTAGTTAGCGCGGGCCCTTCATGGCCGAGGCCGCCAGCGGCCGGCCGCTGTGGGCCACAGCCACCGGCTCGTGCGGGGACTGCAGCCACTCACGCAGCCGCTCGGCATCGCCGATGCGGGAGTATTTGCCGGCCGAATCCAGCAGCACCATGATGAGCTTGCGCCCGGCCAGTTGGGCCTGCATGACCAGGCATTGGCCGGCCTCGCTGATGTAGCCGGTTTTTTGCAGCCCGATGTCCCATTCAGGATTCAGCACCAGCCGGTTGGTGGTGCGGTAGGCCAGTTGGCGTTTGCCCACATCCACCTGGGCGGCTGGCGAGGTGGACAGCTCGCGGATGATGGGATAGGCCGATGCGGCACCCACCAGCGTGGCCAGATCGCGAGCGCTGGACTGGTTGCGGTTGGACAGCCCCGTGGGCTCCACATAGCGCGTGTCGTGCATGCCCAGCAGCTGGGCCTTGGCGTTCATGGCGTTGACGAACGCAGGCAGACCGCCGGGGTAGTGACGCCCCAGCGCGTTGGCAGCGCGGTTCTCGGAGGACATCAAGGCCAGATGCAGCATGTCGCCTCGCGACAGCGTGGTGCCCACGCCCAGCCGCGAGGAAGTGCCTTTTTCGGTGTCCACGTCGTCCTGGCTGATGGTCAGCATGTCGTCCAGCGGCAGCTTGGCCTCGGTGACCACCACGGCCGTCATCAGCTTGGTGATGGAGGCAATGGGCAGCACGGCGTGTTCGTTCTTGGTGAACAGCACCTCGTTGGTGTCCTGGTCGATGACCAGTGCCACGCTGGACTTGAGCGCCAGCGGATCGGCGGTCTCGTGCAGACCGGCCATCTGGCCGAATGACTGGCGGACCTCGACGGGCTGGGCACGCGCGCGCACGGGCTTGGCGCTGCTGGCCGAGCGGGCGCGCGACGTGGCCTTGGTCGATCGGCTGGCCTTGGCGGATTTGACGGCCTTGCTGGATTTGCTGGATTTGCTGGCCGAGGAGGTCTGGCTGCCGCGCTTTTTGCTGGCCGCATCGGCCGACGGAGCCGCAAGGCCCAGCGCCAGCACCAGAGCCAACAGTCCCACCGAATGCTTGATCACGCCGCCCATGTCTTACCCACCGCAAACCCGAAAACCCACAAACTGGCCGCGAGTCTAGGTGAAACTAAAAACAAGCGCAAGATCATCAACTTGCATTTGTTTGCTCAAGTACCCAGAAACCTGCGACCCCGGGTGGCGTCATACCTGCGCGGGAATGCGATCCGCTCCTGCGCGCAGTTTGTTCAGGGCCGCCAGATACGCCTTGGCCGAGGCCACGACGATGTCCGGGTCGGCACCGACGCCGTTGACGATGCGATCCGTGCCTTGCAGCCGAATCGTCACCTCGCCCTGGGATTCTGTGCTGCCAGTGGAGATGGCATTGACCGAATAGAGCAGCAGTTGGGCGCCAGATCGGGCCTCGGCCTCGATGGCGCTGAGCACTGCATCCACCGCACCGTTGCCCTCGGCGCTGGGGTTGAGCTCGGCCTCACCGGCCACAAAGCGCACGGTGGCCTGGCTGCGCTGGCCGCTGTGCGATTGCTGCGCCAGACTCATGAAGCGGTAGTGCTCATGGGCATGGGCGTGGCTTTCATCGGACAACAGCGCCAACAGGTCTTCATCGAACACCTCGGCCTTGCGGTCGGCCAACTCCTTGAAGCGGGCAAACAGCGCATCGAACTCGGTGCCCTCGGGTGCGGTCAGGCCGATTTCGGTCAGGCGCTGGCGCAGCGCGTTGCGCCCCGAGAGTTTGCCCAGCACGATTTTGTTGGCGCTCCAGCCCACGTCTTCGGCGCGCATGATCTCGTAGGTGTCGCGCGCCTTGAGCACGCCGTCCTGGTGGATGCCCGAAGCGTGGGCAAAGGCATTGGCCCCCACCACCGCCTTGTTGGGCTGCACGGCGAAACCGGTGGTCTGGCTGACCATGCGCGAGGCGGGCACGATCTGGGTGGTGTCGATGTGCACATCGAGCTTGAAGTGGTCGCGCCGGGTGCGCACGGCCATCACCACCTCTTCGAGCGAGCAGTTGCCGGCGCGCTCACCCAGGCCGTTGATGGTGCACTCGATCTGGCGCGCCCCGCCCACGGTGACGCCGGCCAGCGAGTTGGCCACCGCCAGTCCCAGGTCGTTGTGGCAGTGCACCGACCAGATGGCTTTGTCGCTGTTGGGGATGCGCTCGCGCAAATCGCGGATGAAGGCGCCGAAGAGCTCGGGCACGGCGTAGCCCACGGTGTCGGGGATGTTGATGGTGGTGGCGCCCTCAGCGATCACGGCCTCGATGATGCGGCACAGGAAATCGGGCTCGGAGCGGTAGCCGTCCTCGGGCGAAAACTCCACGTCGGCGCAGTGCTGGCGGGCAAACCGCACGGCACGTCGGGCCTGGGCATAGACCTCATCGGGGCTCATGCGCAGCTTTTTTTCCATGTGCAGCGGGCTGGTGGCGATGAAGGTGTGGATGCGGCCTCGTGCGGCGCCGCGCAGCGCCTCGGCGCTGCGGCTGATGTCGGCCTCGTTGGCACGCGACAGCGAGCAGACCGTGGCGTCTTTGATGGCCTGGGCGATGGCGCGCACGGCCTCGAAATCGCCGGGCGAGGCGGCCGCAAAACCGGCCTCGATGACGTCCACGCGCAGCCGCTCCAGCTGGCGCGCGATCAGCAGTTTCTCGTCACGCGTCATCGAGGCGCCGGGCGACTGCTCGCCGTCACGCAACGTGGTGTCGAAGATGATGAGGGACTCGCGGCTCATGGGTGAACTCCTGGTTGGCAAGGTAAGGCTGAAAACGAAACGGCCCGCAAGCTGGGGGCTTGCGGGCCGTTGAAACGAGAGCTGTGTTTGGACGAACTCGATCAACCCGCTGGTGGCAGGCCTAGGCGCAGGGCGAAGCGGATCGGGCTCATGGGAGCAACCATATCACATCAGTGGAGACCGCGCTCGTCAGGTTCATCCGTTGAGGTGGCAATCACACTTACCGGCTGCCCCTTGAGTTTGCGGTAGATGTAGACGCCGTAGCCCGAGAGGCCATAGACCGAGAAGAACGCGAACAGCGTGCTGGGCGTGTGCAGCGTGATCACCGCTATGCCCAGCGCAATGGCCACCACCACCACAAAGGGCACGGTGCGCTTGAAGCTGACGTCTTTGAAGCTGTAGAACGGCACGTTGGTGACCATGGTCAGGCCGGCATACAGCGTGATGCCAAAGGCCACCCAGATCAGCAGCGGGTCGCGCCAGACCTCGCGAAAGCCCAGATCGTCCATCACCCAGATGAAACCGATGACCAGCGCCGCTGCGGCGGGGCTGGGCAGGCCCTGGAAGTAGCGCTTGTCCACCACGCCGATGTTGGTGTTGAAGCGCGCCAGCCGCAGCGCTGCGCAGGCGCAGTAGACAAAGGCCGCCAGCCAGCCCAGCTTGCCCAGGCTCTTGAGCGCCCAGACGTACATGATGAGCGCCGGCGCGGCACCAAAGCTGACCATGTCCGAGAGGCTGTCCATCTGCTCGCCGAAGGCGCTCTGGGTGTTGGTCAGCCGCGCCACGCGGCCGTCCAGGCTGTCCAGCACGGCCGCGCAGAAGATGCCGATGGCGGCCTGCTCAAAGCGCCCGTTCATGGCCATGACGATGGCATAGAAGCCGCCGAACAGCGCGGCCAGCGTGAACAGGTTGGGCAGGATGTAGATGCCGCGGCGCTTGGGGCGCGCTGCGGGCAACTCGAACTCGTCGTCTTGGTCGGCTTGCGTCATGCCGTCAGTTTAGTTGCCCCAGCCCGGCTCAGTTGCGCGAGCGGTCCACCAGTTTGTTGGCCTTGATCCACGGCATCATGGCGCGCAACTGCTCACCCACGACCTCGATGGGATGGGCGGCGGTGAGGCGGCGGCGTGACTGCAGCGTGGGCGCGCCGGCCTTGTTCTCCAGGATGAAGCTCTTGGCGTACTCACCGGTCTGGATGTCCTGCAGGCACTGGCGCATGGCCGCCTTGGTGGCGTCGGTCACCACGCGCGGGCCGGTGACGTACTCGCCGTACTCCGCGTTGTTGGAGATCGAGTAGTTCATGTTGGCGATGCCGCCCTCGTAGATCAGATCGACGATGAGCTTGAGCTCGTGCAGGCACTCGAAGTAGGCCATCTCGGGGGCGTAGCCCGCTTCCACCAGGGTCTCGAAACCGGCCTTGATGAGTTCCACCGTGCCGCCGCACAGCACGGCCTGCTCGCCGAAGAGATCGGTCTCGGTCTCCTCGCGAAAACTCGTCTCGATGATGCCGGCCTTGCCACCGCCATTGGCAGCGGCGTAGGACAGCGCCAGATCGCGCGCCTTGCCCGAGCGGTCGGCATGCACGGCAATCAGGTGCGGCACGCCGCCGCCCTGGGTGTAGGTGTTGCGCACCGTGTGGCCGGGCGCCTTGGGCGCCACCATCCACACGTCCAGATCGCCGCGCGGCTGCACCTGGCCGTAGTGCACATTGAAGCCGTGGGCAAAGGCCAGCGAGGCGCCCTCTTTCATGTGCGGGCCGATGTCGCGGGCATAGACCTCGGCAATCTGCTCGTCGGGCAGCAGCACCATGACGATGTCGGCCGCCTTGACGGCGTCGGCCACCTCGGCCACCTTGAGCCCAGCCTGCTCGGCCTTGTTCCAGGAGGCGCCGCCCCGGCGCAGGCCGACGGTCACGTTGACCCCGCTGTCGCGCAGGTTCTGCGCGTGGGCGTGGCCTTGCGAGCCGTAGCCCACGATGGTGACCTGCTTGCCTTTGACCAGCGAGAGATCGGCGTCTTTGTCGTAGTAAACCTTCATGGATATTCCTTTGCGATGAATGGGTTGAATGCGTGTCAAACGCGCACGATGCGCTCGCCGCGGCCAATGCCGCTGGCGCCAGTGCGCACGGTTTCCAGAATGGCGCTGCGGTCCAGGGCTTCGAGGAAGGCGTCGAGCTTGGCACCGTCGCCGGTCAGCTCCAGCGTGTAGGTCTTCTCGCTGACGTCGACGATGCGGCCGCGGAAGATGTCGGCCATGCGCGCCATTTCGTCGCGCTCCTTGCCCACCGCCCGCACCTTGACCAGCATGAGTTCGCGCTCGGTGTAGCGGCCGTCGGTCAGATCGACCACCTTGACCACATCGACCAGGCGGTTCAGGTGTTTGGTGATCTGCTCGATCACGTCGTCCGAACCGGTGGTCAGCACCGTCATGCGCGACAGCGAGGGGTCTTCGGTGGGGGCCACCGTCAGGCTCTCGATGTTGTAGCCCCGGGCCGAAAACAGGCCCACCACGCGCGACAGCGCGCCAGGTTCGTTCTCCAGCAGCACAGCGATCAAATGCCTCATGCCTGTGCTCCCTTGTTTTGCTCGTCAGTGCCAAAGCGCATCTCGGAAATGCCTTTGCCGGCCTGGACCATGGGCCAGACGTTTTCACCCGGATCGGTGCGCACATCGAGGAACACGGTGCGGTCCTTGAGCGCCAGCATCTCCTTGAGCGCCGGCTCCACCTCGCTGGGTTGGGTCACGCGGATGCCGATGTGGCCATAGGCCTCGGCCAGCTTGACGAAATCGGGCAGCGCGTCCATGTAGCTGTGCGAGTAGCGCGACTGGTAGTCGAGTTGCTGCCACTGCCGCACCATGCCCAGATAGCCGTTGTTCAATGCCACGATCTTCACCGGCGTGTCGTATTGCAGGCAGGTGGACAGCTCCTGAATGCACATCTGGATCGAGCCTTCGCCGGTGATGCAGACCACCTCCGAGTCCGGCCGCGCCAGCTTGATGCCCATGGCATAGGGCAGCCCCACCCCCATGGTGCCCAGGCCGCCGGAGTTGATCCAGCGGCGCGGCTCCTCGAACGGAAAGTACTGCGCCGCCCACATCTGGTGCTGCCCCACGTCCGACGTGATGTAGTGGTCCCGCCCTTTGAGCAGCCGGGCCAGCGTCTGCACCACGTACTGCGGCTTGATGCGGCCATCGTTGTTGGCAAAGTTCAGGCATTGGCGGGCGCGCCAGCCATTGACCTCTTCCCACCACGGCTTGAGATCCGGCCCCGGGCCGCCTTCGCGCCACTGCGCCAGCAACTCGGCCAGCACCTCGCGCGCGTCGCCCACGATGGGCACGTCCACCTTGACGCGCTTGGAGATGGACGAGGCGTCGATGTCGATGTGAATGATCTTGCGCTCGCGCGAGGCGAAGTGGCGCGGATTGCCGATGACCCGGTCGTCAAACCGCGCGCCCACGGCCAGCAACACGTCGCAGTGCTGCATGGCCATATTGGCCTCGTAAGTGCCATGCATGCCCAGCATGCCCAGGAACTTGGGGTCGGATGCCGGCGTGGCGCCCAGCCCGAGCAGCGTATTGGTCACCGGCGCACCCAGCGCCTCGCAGACGGCGCGCAGCTCGGGCGCCGCATTGCCCAGCACCACGCCGCCGCCCGCGTAGACGTAAGGCCGCTCGGCGCTGCGCAGCAGTTGCACCGCCTTGCGCACCTGGTTGGACGAGACGCGCTTGGGCGGCGCGTGGTGGCGCATGTCGGCGTGGTCGGGGTAGCTGAACACAGCCGTCTTCTGGGACACGTCCTTGGGCACGTCCACCACCACCGGGCCGGGCCGGCCCTCACGGGCAATGTAGAAAGCCTTCTTCAGCGTGGGGGCGAGGTCACGCACGTCCTTGACCAGGAAGTTGTGCTTGACGATGGGCCGGGTGATGCCCACGGCATCGCACTCCTGAAAAGCGTCCATGCCAATGGCGTGGGTGGGCACCTGGCCGGTGATGACCACCAGCGGAATGGAATCGGTGAACGCGGTGGCAATGCCGGTGATGGCATTGGTCACGCCCGGACCCGATGTGACCAGCGCCACGCCCACCTCGCCGGTGGCGCGGGCATAGCCGTCAGCCGCGTGCACGGCGCCTTGTTCATGGCGCACCAGCACATGCTGCACATCGGTCTGCTCGAAGAGCGCGTCGTAGATCTGCAACACCGCCCCACCCGGGTAGCCCCAGACATAGGGAATGCCCTCGCGTTGCAGCACGCGCACCAGAATCTGGGCGCCACTGAGTACCTCGCCGTCGGGGCGGGGTTTGGGTGGTGGTGGGAGCGGTGCCAGCGCAGGCGCCGACGCATCGGCATCACCATAGGCACCGGCAGGCGCGTCGATGTCCTGCGAAAAATCCGCAGGGGGGGATTCATGTGGGGGTTTCATCTCGAACCTCAGAGAATTTCTCTAACGAAAATCCATCGGTGCTCCTCCCCGCGCCCTCGTGAGGCCGGCTTGCAGCGCAACACGCGCGCCCCATGGCCCAGGTGCGGGCGAGGCGGGTGCACCGCGCCGTCAGGTGGGCGGCGCGCGGGAGCCATTATGGCCTGAGCATGATGCGCCGCAGCATCCGTCGTGCAGGCGCGACGCCGCGGGCATAATCGCGGGCGCCTTCACCGTCCCTGCAACCCTTGGCCACCGACAAAGAACTCACCGATTTCCTCAAAAGCGTCGAAAAACGTGCCTTCAAACGCGCGGTCTATGCGGTGCGCGATGAGGACGCGGCGCTGGACATCGTGCAGGATTCGATGATCCGCCTGGCCCAGAAATACGCCGATCGGCCACCTCAGGAGTTGCCGCTGGTGTTCCAGCGCATCCTCTCCAATGCCACGATGGACTGGTTTCGCCGCCAGAAGGTGCGCAACAACGTCATGCGCAACCTCTCCGACTTTGAAGGTGCGGACGACGACGGCGAGTTCGATCTGCTGGAAATGCTGGCCGGCGCCGACGGTGCGCTGGGCGGCGAAAGCGCCGAAGGCACCGTCAGCCGCGAGCAAACCCTCAAGTTGATCGACGAAGCGGTACAACTGTTACCAACCCGTCAACGTGAGGCTTTTTTGCTGCGTTACTGGGAAGAAATGGACGTGGCGGAAACCGCCAGTGTCATGGGATGCTCGGAAGGCAGTGTCAAAACCCACTGTTCCAGGGCTGTTCATGCGCTGGCCAAGACGCTTCGGTCCAAAGGATTATTCGGAGTCTCATCGTGAACCAGCCCGCCGTCGATCTCGAACATCTGGAAACACGTGTTGCCAAACACATGGCCACGCTGCTCAGCGAGGGCAGTCGCGACCCGGGCCACGCCATTGGTGAGCGTCTGCGGGTAGCCCGTGAGCGGGCGCTTGAGGTTGCGCGCGAAAACCGGACGCAAGCCGCCGCCACCGTGCACGCCAGCGGCGGCGCCGCCGTACTGAGTGGTTGGTTGGGTGGTCCACGCGCCTGGTTCCCCCGCCTGGCCTTTGCCTTGCCGGTGGTGGCGCTGGCTGCCGGGCTGGTGGTCATTGACCAGATGCATGACCAGGCCCAGATTGAGGCCACGGCCGACGTCGACCTGGCCCTGCTCTCGGATGACGTGCCGCCGGGGGCTTACAGCGACGACGGTTTTGCCGCCTACCTGCGCGCCAACGGCGCTGCTGCGGTGCGCTGACCACCATGCGCGCCACTTTGTCGTTCTGTGTCCTGCTGGTGCTGGCCGGCTCTGCGCTGGCCGCGCCCGACGAGGCGCCACCATTGCGCGTGGCCCAACTCGATACCCAGGCGGCCCCCCGGTGGGCCGCTCTGCCTTCGGGCGAGCGGGAATTGCTGGCGCCGCTGCAAGGCAGTTGGGACACCATGGAGCCCGAATCCAGGCTCAAGTGGCGTGAGATTGCCCGCAGGTTTCCTGACATGCCTGCCTCACGGCAACAGCGCGTGCGTGACCGCATGGAAGACTGGGCGCACATGAGCCCCCAACAGCGGGTGCAGGCGCGCCAGACCTTTCAGGGCAGCAAAGGCCTGAGCCGGGAAGAACGCCGGGCCCAGTGGGAGGCCTATCAAGCCCTGTCGCCCGAAGAGCGGGCCGCACTGACCCGTCCTGGCCTGGCGGCCTCGCGCGCAACGCTGCCCAGCGGTGCAGCCGTGCGGCCGCTGGGCAGCCCGGCCCAGCAGCCGCCGCATCAGCAAAGCGGCATGCCCAAAATCAACGTGATGCCCGGCATGGTGGATCGCACCACCTTGTTGCCGCTGCGTGGCCCGCAAGGGGCGGCCCAGGTCAAGCCAGCCGACACCGGTGGCGGTAGTGGCCAGTCCACCAAGAAAAAGTGAGTGGAGCGTCTTTACCCACCGCGCCTTTGAAGCGGCGCCTGGCGGCGTTTGTCTATGAAGGCGTGCTGCTGTTCGGCATCGTGATGATGGCCGGGCTGCTGTTTTCGGCCGCCACCAATCTGCGCGATCCCCAGAACGGCACGCTGGGTTTGCAACTGCTGCTGTTTGCCCTCATTGGCCTGTACTTCACCTGGACCTGGACCCATGGCGGGCAGACGGTGGCCATGCAGACCTGGCGTATCCGCCTGCTGCGCACCGACGGCAACCCGCTGCGCTGGCCGCAAGCGCTGGCCCGCTACCTGCTGGCCTGGTTGTGGTTTGTGCCGGCGCTGGTCACGCTCAAGGTGTTGGGCGTCCATGGCGGCGGCATGATGGCGGCAGTCGTGCTGGCTGGTGTGGCGGCCTATGCGGCCCTGACCCGCCTGCACCCTGATCGCCAGTTCTGGCATGACGCCGTTTGCGGCACCCGGCTGGTCAGCACCCGATAACACCATGAGCAACCCCCACAAAGGCCGCACCGGCCTGGACCGCATCCGCCGCGCCGCCGGCTACTCCTGGGCGGGGCTGCGCGGTGCCTACCAGGCGGAAAGCGCGTTTCGGCAGGAGTTCTGGCTGGCCGTCGTCCTGCTGCCGCTGGGCATCTGGCTGGGCCAGAGCTGGGTCGAGCGCGCACTGCTGCTGGGCTCGGTGATGTTGGTGCTGGTGGTGGAGTTGCTGAACTCGGCCATTGAAGCGGTGGTGGACCGCGTGGGCTTCGAGTTGCACCACCTGTCGGGGCGGGCCAAGGACATGGGCAGCGCCGCCGTGCTGCTGTCGCTGCTCACCTGCGGCGGCATCTGGGCCGCCGCACTGTGGCAACGCCTGCTGGCTTAGACGGCAGACTCGTCCAGCTCGCCGGTGCGGATGCGGATGACCTGCTCGACGGCGGTCACGAAGATCTTGCCGTCGCCGATCTTGCCGGTCTTGGCAGCCTTGACGATGGACTCGACGGCGCGCTCGACGTCGTCGTCCTTGACCACCACTTCAATCTTCACCTTGGGCAGGAAATCCACCACGTACTCGGCACCACGGTACAGCTCGGTGTGACCCTTCTGGCGGCCGAAGCCCTTGACTTCCGTCACCGTCAGGCCGGACACGCCCACGTCGGCCAGTGCTTCGCGCACTTCTTCGAGCTTGAACGGTTTGATGATGGCGATGATCTGCTTCATAGCGTCTCCAGACAAAGAGGGGTTGATTTAAGCACGGAACCGTGACGTGATCGGATAGCGCCAGTCCCGCCCGAAGGCGCGATGCGTGATGCGGATGCCCACTGGCGCCTGGCGGCGCTTGTATTCGTTGATGCCGATGAGGCGCACCACGCGCGCCACGTCGGCGTGCGCAAAGCCGGCGGCCACGATCTCTTCGACGCTCTGGTTGTTCTCCATGTAGCGCGCCAGGATGGCGTCCAGCACCTCATAGGGTGGCAGGCTGTCCTGGTCGGTCTGGTCGGGCCGCAACTCGGCCGACGGCGGGCGCGTCAGGATGCGCTCCGGGATGACGGGGCCGCCCACCTGGGCGTTGCGCCACCGGCACAGGCGGTAGACCAGGGTCTTGGCCACGTCCTTGATGACGGCAAAACCGCCGGCCATGTCGCCATACAGCGTGCAGTAACCAGTGGCCATCTCGCTCTTGTTGCCGGTGGTCAGCACGATGGCGCCGGTTTTGTTCGACAGCGCCATCAGCAGCGTGCCACGCACCCGCGCCTGGATGTTCTCCTCGGTGGCGTCCTCGGCCAGACCCTGGAACTGCGGCGCCAGCGCCGCCAGAAAGGCCTGGAACATCGGCTCGATGGCGATCTCGTCGTAGCGCACCGCCAGCCGCGCCACCATGTCGCGCGCATCCAGCCACGAGATGTCGGCCGTGTAGCGCGAAGGCATCATCACCGCGCGCACCTTGTCGGCACCCAGCGCATCAACGGCCACCGCCAGCACCAGCGCTGAGTCCACCCCGCCAGACAGGCCAATCAGAGCTCCCGGAAAGCCGTTCTTGCCCACGTAGTCGCGCACGCCCAGCACCAGGGCCGCCCAGACCTCGGCCTCGCTGGCCAGCGGCGCGGCCACGGTGCCAGCGACGCGCCAACTGCCCTGCTCCGGCGCCGCGTCCAGCATCAGCAGGGCCGGCTCGAACGCCGGCGCACGGGCGGTGATGGCACCGGCGGCATCCACGGCAAACGAGCCGCCGTCGAACACCATTTCGTCCTGGCCGCCCACCAGATGGGCGTAGACCAGCGGCAGGCCCACGGCCTGGGCGCGCGCGGCCATCCGGGCCTCACGGTCGGCCGCCTTGCCCATGTGATAAGGCGAAGCATTGAGCACGCACAGCAACTCCGCGCCGGCCGCACGGGCCGCCTCGGCCGGCTCGTCGAACCAGGCGTCCTCGCAGATCAACACCCCCACGCGCAACGCCCCCACCGGGAACACCAACGCGGGAGCCTGCGCATCGCGCCCCGAATGAAAGTAGCGCCGCTCGTCAAAAACCTGGTAATTGGGTAACTCGCGCTTGTGATAAAGCCCTTGCAGGCGCCCGTCCACCAGCAGCGCTGCGCTGTTGAAGGCCCAAGGCTGGCTGACGGAGCGCGAGGCTGCAGCGCCTGGCGCCACGCCGGCCGTGGGCAGGCCCAGCAGCAGGTGCAGGCCGGCGCAATCGGCCAGGTCGCTGGCCAGGCCCTCCAACGCCGCTTGCACCGCCTGCATGAAGGCTGGCCGCAGCAGCAGGTCTTCGGGCGGGTAGCCGGACAGCACCAACTCCGGCGCCACCACCAGTTGCGCACCCTGGGCGTAGGCCTCGCGCGCGGCCTGCTCGATCTGGCGGGCATTGCCCGCCAGATCGCCCACGGTAGGGTTGAGCTGCGCCACGGCCAGGCGCAGGCCGGCGACAGGGGCAGGCATGGCGGTCATTGGCCTTTGAAGTCGCCGCCCACGGCCAGCACCAGCCGCGCGCGGTCGATGTACTTGCGCCAGGCGGCGCTGGCCTGTTCGGGCGTGACGGCGGCGATGGCATCGTCCAGCGCCTGCTCGGCCTTGAACGTGCGGCCCACGTAGAGGTTGCGCGCCAGATCGCCGCTCAGCACGGGATCCTGGGCGCGGTTCAGCTTGCGCGTGTTCAGGATGCCGTTCCTGGACTCGGCCACCTCAGTGGCCGTGAAGCCGTCTTTCAAGGCGCGCTCCAGTTCTTCGTTGAACGCCGCCTCGACCTTGGCACGATTCTGCGGCGCGAAGATGGCCTGCACCAGCCAGGTCGAGTTGGACTCGAACTGGGCGAACCGCACACCGCTGTACACCCCGTAAGACAGGCCTTCCTTTTCGCGGATGCGCTTCCACAGCCGGCCGTTGCCGCCGCCGCCGAACACGTCGTTGGCCACCATCAGCGCCGCCTGGTCGGCGTCGCCGTATTTGATGGGCAGGGGCAGGCGCGCGCCCAGGTAGGCGTTCTGCTTGTCCGGGGTCTCGATGACGATGCGCTTGGCCGGCACGCTGATCAGCGGCAAGGGCACGCGGGCAAAGGCCACTGGCTGCGCCCAGCCCTGGAAGGCCTGGGTCAGCGCGGCCTTGACGGCGGCTTCGTCCATCGCGCCGACGGCCGCAAACTGGGCGTTGCCGGCCCCGATGAACCGGGCGTGAAAGGCCTGCACCTGGGCCAGCGTCACGGCCTGGGCGTCCGCGATGGCCTCATCCATGGCGCGCATGTGGCGCACGTCGCCACGCGGGTAGGGGTTGCCCTCGCGGCCCAGCGCCACCTCCACCAGCACGGTGGGCTCTTGCGCCTGCGCGGCCAGGCCGGCCAGCATCTGGCGGCGCACCTCCTCCAGTGCGTCGGCCGGCAACGCGGGCTCACGCACCTGCTGCGCCACCAGCGCGATGACGGCCGGCAGGTTGGCACGGGTGGTCTGCACCACAGCAGTGACGCCGGTGGGGCCACCGCCCCAGCGCACCTCGGCCTTCAGCGCCGTCAACTGGTCTTGCACCTGCTGACGGGTCAGCGTGCGCGTGCCCTTGTCGAGCAGCGCGACCAGCATGTCGGCCACGGCCTCCTGGCCTTGGAGTGCCGCCTCATTGCCGGCCTTGAGCTCGAGCTGGGCCACCACCACGTCGCCGCGCGTGCCCTTGGGCAGCAGCGCCACGCGCAACCCGGGCGCCACGTCTTGCAGACGGGTGCTGGCATCGATGTGGGCCGGCGTGGCGTCGAAGGCCTCAACCTTGGCCACCTCGGCCACCGGCGCGTAGCCTTTGAACTGTGCGGCCACATCCACATTGGCTGGTGCAGGCGCGCGCTGTGGCTTGTCGGTGGGCACATAAATACCCAACGTGCGGTTGGCCGCCAGCAGGTAGGCGGCGGCCACGCGATTCAGGTCGCCCAGTGTCAGCGCGTTGACGCGGTCGCGGGTGAGGAAGAACAGCCGCCAGTCGCCCTGAGCGATGAACTCGGACAGCGCGGTGCCCACCTCCTCAGGGTCGGCAAACTGCACCTCCCAGTCTTTGATCCAGCGGGCCTTGGCGCGCGCCAGCTCGGCTTCGGTCAGGGGCTGGGCAGCCAGCCCTTCCAGGGTGGCAACGAGCGCGTCGCGGGCCTTGTCCATGTCCTGCCCCGGCGCGAGCTGAGTCATGAACAGGGCAAAGCCCGGGTCGTGCAGCGCCATCGCCATCGAGCCCACGCTCGCGGCCAGGCCTGTTTCCACCAGTGCTTTGTGCAGGCGACCGGCTGGTGCATCGGTGAGTGCACGGGCCAGCACGTCAAAGGCCGCGTAGTCGGGGTCGGCACCGGGCGGCAAGTGGTAGCCGGCAAACAGCAGCGGCGTGCCGCCCACACGGCGCAGCGTCACGCCGCGCTCGCCGTCCTGTACGGCATCCAGCGTATAGAGGGTGGGCAAGGTGCGCCTGGGTTTGGGCAGTTTGCCAAACGACTGCTGCACCCACTGCATCACCTGCGCCGCGTCGAACTTGCCCGTGACGATCAGGGTGGCGTTGTCCGGCTGGTAGTAGGTGCGATAAAAGCCCTGCAGACGGGCGATGTCCACGTTCTCCACGTCGGCGCGGGCGCCGATGGTGCTCTTGCCGTAGTTGTGCCACTGGTACATGGTCGCCAGGGTCTTCTCGAACAAGGTGCTTTCGGGCGAGTTCTCGCCCATCTCCATCTCGTTGCGCACCACGGTCATCTCGCTGTCCAGGTCTTTCCTGGCAATGAAGCTGTTGACCATGGCATCGGCCTGCCAGTTCAGGTACCAGCGCAGGTTCTCGGGGTTGGCGGTGAAGCTGGCGAAGTAGTTGGTGCGGTCCAGCCAGGTGGTGCCGTTGGCGCGCAAGCCGCGCTTGCTGAACTCGTCCCACACCTTGGGGTAGGTGGGCGTGCCCTTGAAGATCAGATGCTCCAGCAAGTGGGCCATGCCCGTCTCGCCGTAGTTCTCGTGACGCGAGCCGACGTGGTAGGTGACGTTGACGGTGGTGGTGGGCTTGGCGTCATCGGGCACCAGCAGCACCTGAAGGCCGTTGGCGAGCCGGTACTCGGTGATGCCTTCGACCTTGCGCACGGGTGTCAACTGCGCGCTGGTGCCCGTCTTGGCACCGGCCGCTGCGACCGGCGTGGGGGTGGTGGCCAGCGTCAGCGCAGCCAGCGTCAAGGCCGCCGCGTAGGCGCCCTTCGCAACGTGGTTCATGGGAAACACTCCATGTCAAACGAGACGCGCCCCCAAAGGGGCGCGGCGGGCAAGTGTGGCGCAGGGATCAGGCCTTGTGTTTGGCGGCCCAGGCGTTCTGGCCGGCAAGAACTTCGGCCCGGGCGGCATCGGCATCGGTCCAGCCCAGCACCTTGACCCACTTGCCGGGCTCCAGGTCTTTGTAGTGCTCGAAGAAGTGCGAGATGGCGTTCAGGCGCGCCTTGTTGAGATCGTCCGGATGCTGCCAGCGGGCATACAGCGGCAGGATCTTGGGAATGGGCACCGCCAGCAGCTTGTTGTCCTCGCCGGCCTCGTCTTCCATGCGCAGCATGCCCACCGGGCGGCAGGTGACGACCACGCCGGGAATCAGCGGCACCGGGGTGATGACCAGCACGTCCACCGGATCGCCGTCGCCGGCCAGCGTCTGCGGGATGTAGCCGTAGTTGCACGGGTAGTGCATCGAGGTGCCCATGAACCGGTCGACAAACAGCGCCCCGGTGTCCTCATCGACCTCGTATTTGATCGGGTCGCCACTCATCGGAATTTCAATGATGACGTTGAACTCGTTGGGGGCGTTCTTGCCCGCGGTGACGTTGTGGAGGCTCATGTTGTCGGATGGGCGTAGTGGGGAATGCGTGATCCCACATTCTAGGCAAGTGCAGGCATTCGGACATCGGGGTGGGATATGCTGGCCGGTGTTGCTTACCGAAACAATCAGCTAGGAGAGAGAGTGATGTCCACGACGATGGCCCTCTATGCGGCCTTGGCTTGCGGCCTATTGGCCGTGATATACGGGTTTTTTCAGCGCGCCTGGATCCTGAGCCAGGATACCGGTAACGCGCGCATGCAGGAAATTGCCGCTGCCATTCAGCAAGGCGCGGCGGCCTATCTGTCCAGGCAGTACAAGACCATTGCCGTGGTCGGCGTGGTGCTTGCGGCGCTGATCTTCTTCTTTCTGGATCACGCCACGGCGCTGGGCTTCGTGCTGGGGGCTGTGCTCTCGGGCGCCTGCGGGTTCATTGGCATGAACGTGTCGGTGCGCGCCAACGTGCGCACGGCGCAGGCCGCCACGCGCGGCATCGGGCCGGCGCTGGACATCGCCTTCAAGGGCGGCGCCATCACCGGCATGCTGGTGGTGGGCCTGGGCCTGCTGGGCGTGGGCGGCTTCTTCTGGTGGGTCACCCAGGGGGGCACCCAGATCGACTCGGCCTCGCTCAAGCCCATGCTGGGCCTGGCGTTCGGCTCGTCGCTGATTTCCATCTTCGCGCGGCTGGGCGGCGGCATCTTCACCAAGGGAGCCGATGTGGGCGCCGACCTGGTGGGCAAGGTGGAAGCCGGCATCCCTGAGGACGACCCACGCAACCCGGCGGTGATTGCCGACAACGTGGGCGACAACGTGGGCGATTGCGCCGGCATGGCCGCCGACCTGTTCGAGACCTATGCCGTCACCCTGATCGCCACCATGGCACTGGGTGCGCTGATGGTGGCCGGCCCGCAGACGGCTGCCGCCGTCATCTACCCCATGCTGCTGGGCGGCGTGTCCATCATCGCCTCCATCATCGGCTGTGCCTTCGTCAAGGCCTCGCCCAATATGCGCAACGTCATGCCGGCGCTGTACAAAGGCCTGGTCGTGGCGGGGGTGCTGTCGCTGGTGGCGTTCTACTTCGTCACCCAGATGCTGTTCCCGCAAGGGCTGACGCTGGCCAGCGGGGCCCAGGTCGGTCACATGGCGCTGTTCGGCGCCTGCATCGTGGGCCTGGTCCTCACGGCAGCCCTGGTCTGGATCACCGAGTACTACACTGGCACCGACTACAAGCCCGTCAAGCACGTGGCCCAGGCCAGCACCACCGGCCATGCCACCAACATCATCGCCGGCATCGGCGTGTCGATGAAGTCCACCGCCTGGCCGGTGCTGTTCGTCTGCGTGGCCATTCTGGCTGCCTACGCCATGGCCGGCCTTTACGGCATCGCCATCGCCGCCACCTCCATGCTGAGCATGGCCGGCATCGTCGTCGCCCTGGACGCCTACGGCCCCATCACCGACAACGCCGGCGGCATTGCCGAGATGGCCGAGCTGCCCGACAGCGTGCGCGACATCACCGACCCGCTGGACGCCGTGGGCAACACCACCAAGGCCGTGACCAAGGGCTATGCCATCGGCTCGGCCGGCCTGGCCGCGTTGGTGCTGTTTGCCGACTACACCCACTCGCTGGAAGCGCGGGGCATCATGGCCTCGTTCGACCTGTCCAACCCCAAAGTCATCGTCGGCCTCTTCATCGGCGGCCTGATTCCCTACCTGTTCGGCGCCATGGCCATGGAGGCCGTGGGCCGCGCCGCCGGTTCGGTGGTGGAAGAGGTGCGGCGCCAGTTCCGCGAGATCAAAGGCATCATGGAAGGCACGGCCAAGCCCGAGTACGGCCGGGCCGTGGACATGCTGACCAGCGCGGCCATCAAAGAGATGATGATCCCCTCGCTGCTGCCCGTGGTGGTGCCAGTGCTGGTGGGTCTGCTGCTGGGCCCTGAAGCGCTGGGTGGCCTCTTGATGGGCACCATCGTCACCGGTCTCTTCGTGGCCATCAGCATGTGCACCGGCGGCGGCGCCTGGGACAACGCCAAGAAGTACATCGAGGACGGCCACTTTGGCGGCAAAGGCTCCGAGGCCCACAAGGCCGCCGTCACCGGTGACACCGTGGGCGACCCCTACAAGGACACCGCCGGCCCGGCCGTCAACCCGCTGATCAAAATCATCAACATCGTGGCCTTGCTGATCGTGCCGCTGCTGCCGGTGGCGGCTGCGGTGGCGCCCGCCCACGTCATCCCGGCACCCGCTGCGGTGACCGCACCGGCCGCCGTCGGTGCCCAAAGCGTGGCCATCTACTTCGACTCCGCCGTGGCCACCCTGCCTGCCGGCAGCGACGCCAAGCTGGCCGCGCTGGCCGAGGCCGCCAAGGCCAATCCGGCCAGCCGGGTGACGCTCAGCGGCTTTCACGATGCCAGCGGCAACCCCGAGGCCAATGCCGAGTTGGCCAAGCAGCGGGCCGAGGCCGTGCGCGACGCGCTGGTGGCACTGGGTGTGGCCGCCACGCAAGTCGAGCTGGTCAAGCCTGAGCAGGTCAACGGCGGCAGCGCCGAAGAGGCCCGCCGCGTGGAAGCGCGGTTGATGTAAGCCGCCTGCTGGCGATCGAGGCCGTCCGCTGGACGGCCTTTTTTACACTGGCCCCATGCAGCTGCCCTGGATCACCGGCCCCGACAGCCCGTTTCCGCCCACCCATCAGGCCTTGACCGAGCCGCCTGAACTGGCCGGCCTGCTGGCTGCGGGCGGCGACCTCAGCCCGGCGCGGCTGGCCACCGCCTACCGGCGCGGCATCTTCCCCTGGTTCGGTCCGGGCCAGCCCGTGCTGTGGTGGACGCCTGAGCCGCGCATGGTGCTGCGCGTGGCCGACTTCAAATGCCACCGCTCGCTGCGCCAGGCACAAGCCCACTTTGCGACCACCCCTGGCGCACGCATCGTCTGGGATGGCGACGTGCGCGCCGTCATCACCGCCTGCGCCCAGGCGCCCCGGGGCGGCCAGGCAGGCACCTGGATAGGCCCCGACATGATCGAGGCCTATGTGCGCTGGCATGCCGAGGGCGACGACGCCTGGGGCCGCGTGCACAGCGTCGAGACCTGGGTGGGCAGCGATCTCATGGGTGGCCTCTATGGCGTGCGCATCGGCCAGATGTTCTTTGGCGAATCCATGTTCACCCGCCACACCGATGCCTCCAAGCTGGCGCTGGCCGCACTGGTGCAGGGTTGCCGCACCGCCGGCATGCCGCTGATCGACTGCCAGCAACAGACCGCCCATCTGGCCTCGCTGGGTGCGGCGCCCGTGAGCCGCAGCGCGTTCGAGGCCGAACTGGCCCACCTCACGGCGCTGGCGCCGCAGCCTATGATCTGATGCCGTGACCCATCCCAACGAGCTGGCCTTCACGTCACTGCAGTTCTACGTGACGGCCGAATACCCCTGCAGCTACCTGCCCAACCTCCAGGCACGCTCCCAGGTGGCCACACCCAGCCACGTGGTCACCGAGCACGTCTACTCAGGCCTGGTGTCCATGGGCTTTCGCCGCTCAGGCCTCTTTACCTACCGGCCCCAGTGCGTCGGCTGCAAGGCCTGTGTGCCGCTGCGCGTGCCGGTGGCGGCGTTTGCGCCCTCGCGCACGCAGCGCCGCTGCCTGAAGGCCCACGCCCACCTGCGCACCCGGGTGCTGCGACTGGGTTTTTCGCGCGAGCACTACGACCTCTATCTGCGCTACCAGGCCGGCCGCCACAGCGGCGGTGGCATGGATCAGGACAGCACCGACCAGTACACCCAGTTCCTGTTGCAAAGCCACGTCAACTCACGGCTGGTGGAGTTTCGCGAACCCGACACACGCCGCCTCGTCATGGTCTCGGTGGTTGACGTGCTGGCCGACGGCCTCTCGGCCGTCTACACCTTCTACGACCCCGATGCGCCGGGCAGCCTGGGCACCTATGGCGTGCTGTGGCAAATCGAGCAGACGCAGCAGATGGGGCTGCCTTACCTCTACCTGGGCTATTGGATAGGTGGCAGCCGCAAAATGGCCTACAAGCTCCAGTTTCGCCCGTACGAGCTGCTGCAGGACGGGCGCTGGCAGGCACCGTCCGTCGGCTGAGCACGCCGTCCGTCGCATCGCAGTGGCCGCAGGCGGGGCTGCCCGCCTAGCATCCGCTCCATCTTGTTGCCACCTGGACTTTCGCCATGCTCCACCGCCTGCTTGCCCCCCGCCCCGCCCTGCTGCTCTCGGCCCTGCTGGTGGCCGGTGCCGCCGCCCTGCCCCAACCCGGCTGGGCCTTTCAGGTCACGCCGCAATGGAGCGCCGGCAGCGTGCAGGTCAACGGCAGCGGGCCGCGCGTGGACGGCAGTGGCCACGTCAGCGAAAGCCGCCGCAGCGTGGGGGCGTTCACCAAACTGCGCGTCGATGGACCACTGACCGTGCATGTGCGTGGTGCGAGCCAGGCCGCGCTGCGCGTGCGCGCCGACGACAACCTGCATGCGCTGGTGGTCACCGAGATCGACGGCAACACGCTGGTGGTCAAGCTCAGCCCGGACGCCAACTTCTACACAGCCAACCCGGTGGTCGTGAACGTGGACGCCGTCCAGCTCGATGCCGCCGCCCTGCGCGGCAGCGGCGACGTGATCATCGACGCCGTGCGCGGCAGCCGCTTCGAGGCCGCCGTGGCCGGCTCCGGCGACATCGTGCTCAACGCCGTGGACGTGCAGCAGCTCAGCGTCACGGTGGCCGGCTCGGGTGACCTCAAGGCCAAAGGCCGTGCCGATCAGCTCAAGGCCAGTGTGGCCGGCTCGGGCGACCTGTGGCTGGCCGACCTGAGCGCGCGCAGCGCCAGCGTCAGCGTGGCCGGCAGCGGCGATGCCCGCGTGCAGGTCACCGAAAGCCTCTCGGCCAGCGTGGCCGGCAGCGGTGACATCTACTACAGCGGCGAGGCCAAGGTCAGCAAAAGCGTGGTCGGCAGTGGCGACATAACGGCCGTCAAGAAATAACCGCCGCCAGCCACTGCGCCAGCAGCGGCGGCACGGCGTCCACGTCGACCTCGCTGGCGCAGGGTGGCACCAGCAGCATGTGGTGAAACGGGGTGATGAGCACGCCCCGGTTCAGCATGTACAGGTGCAGGCAGGCCGTCCAGTCGTCCTGCATGGCCGCCGCCGCCTCGCGGCCATCGCGCGGCGGCGCCGGCAGGTACTGCAGTTCCATGCGGGCGCCGATGCGCGTCACGCACCAGCGCACACCCGCCGTGGCCAGCACCGCCTCCAGCCCCGCCTGCAGGCGCGCCGCCAGCGCGTCCATCCGAGCGTGCGCAGCGGGCGTGGCCACCTCGGCCAACTGTGCCCGCAACGCCGCCAGTTGCAGCACGTTGGCCGCCAGCGTGGTGCCGATGCCCGAATGCCCGTCCGGCGCCGCCGCCTTGGCCGCCTCCATGCGCGCCGCCACCGCATCCGTGAAGCCGTAGACCGCCGTCGGCAACCCGCCGGCCACGGCCTTGCCCACCACCAGAAAGTCGGGCGCCAGGCCATGCACACGGCCCCAGCCGCCCAGGCCGCTGCTCACCGTGTGGGTTTCGTCCAGCACCAGCAAGGTGCCGGTTTCGCGGCAGGCCGCCTGCACCGCCTGCATGAAACCGGGCAGCGGCGGCACCAGGCCGCAATTGGTCAGCGCCGGCTCGGTCAGCACGCAGGCCACGTCGCCCCCGGCCAGCGCCGTGCGCAGCGCCGGCTCGTCGTTGAACGGCACCACCACGGTGGAGAGGGCCAGCTCGTGCACCTGCCCCAGCAGGCTGGCGCGGGTCAGCGTGCGGCCGTCGTCGGCGCGGTCCACCAGGGTGTCGTCCACCGTGCCGTGGTAGCAGCCCTCGAACACCAGCACCTTGGGCCGGCCGGTGAGGGCCCGCGCCCAGCGCAGCACAAAGCGGTTGGCGTCGGTGGCCGACAGCACGATCTGCCAGCGCGGCAGGCCAAAGCGCTGGGCCAGCAGCGCCCCCACCTCGGGCAGCAGCGTGCCCGGCAGCATGGCGGTCAGCCCCCGCGCCGCCTGCTCGGCCAGGGCGCGGGCCACTGGCGCCGGGCTGTGGCCATACATGGCGCCGGTGTCTCCCAGGCAAAGGTCGATGTAGCTCAGGCCGTCGGCGCAGACCAGGCGACTGCCCTGTGCCTCGCGCACGAACAGCGGCGACGGCAGCGGCCAGTCGCGCATCCAGTGCATGGGCACGCCAAACAGAAAGTGCGGCGCGCTGGCCGCGGCCAGGTGCTGGCTTTCCGGGTGGGTCTGGGTGAACCGCTGGCGCTCTGCGGCCAGCATCGCGGCGACGCGGGTGGGACTGGGCTGGGTCATGAAGGGCTTCAGTGGTAGTCGGCCTCGCGCTGGTGGCGGACCGCCAGCACGACGACCAAGGTTGGACTGGCGATTTCATACAACGCCACGAAACCTGTGGCGCCAAAGGGAATGATGAGTTCTCGCCGCGTGGCGCTGCGGCCAGCTTTTCGAAAGCTGTAAGGCGTGATCGCCAGGTGGTGTTGGGTGGCTGCGCGGATGGCCGCGAGCGCTTCCTCAGCCAAAGCCAGGTCCTCCTTGACTCGCGCCCGATTCAGCAAAAAGTCAAAGAGCCGCGCCAGGTCTTCCTCGGCCTCAGGGCTGAACCAAACCGCATAACTCAATCGCTGAGTTGCTCGCGCCGCGCATCCAGCCTGGCTTGCAGCTTGTCAATTACCTGCTCCGCCGTTGCCGCCTCGCCGCTGCGCTGGTGGTTCGCCCAGGCGGCGTCACCACGCGCGTGGAAACGAGCCTGCGCAGCTCGGTATTCCACCGCGCTGCGCACCGAGGCTGCAACGAATTCGGAGAGGGTCTCGCCCTGCCGCAATACGGCTTCAAGCTGGGCGCGCAGTTCCGGCTCCACCCTCACCTGGGGAATGGTTGCTGATTTCATGGTTTGGAATGTAGTGCATTTGCGTTGCGCCCACCAAGTCCATTGGTCGCAACCTGGCCCCATTCATCCTGAAGTACCACCACCCGTCACCCGGCTGGCGCGTAGGGTGCGCCCTGCCAGCACACTGGCGCCCGTTCACCAACCCGCCATCAGGAATCCACCATGCCCAAGCCCATGAAACCCATGTTCTGCCGCTCTGCAGGCTGGGGCGGCCTGTTTGCGGTGGCGGTGGCCGTTGCCGTCGCCCTGTGCAGCGGCCAGGCCAAGGCCGAGCCGGTGGCCGCACCCCAGGGCGTGCGCGTCGAGGTCATCGGCAGCGGCCGGCCTGTGCTGATGGTGCCGGGCCTGGCCAGTGGCGCCAGCGAGGTCTGGCGCGAGACCTGCACCGCGCTGCAACCCGGCGTGCAATGCCATCTGGTGCAGCTGCCGGGGTTTGCCGGGGCACCGCCCGTCCAGGCCAACCCCTGGCTGCCCGCCATGCGCGACGCCGTGCTGGCCTACGTGGTGGCGCAGCGGCTAGAGCACCCTGCCGTCATCGGCCACAGCCTGGGCGGCGCCCTGGCGCTGATGATGGCCGCCGAGCAGCCGGCGCGCACCGGGCCGCTGGTCATCGTCGATGCGCTGCCCTTCCTGGCCGGCATCCGTGCCCCCGACGCCACCGCCGCCGACGCCGAAAAAATGGCCGCTGCGATGCGCACCCAGATGCAGGCCGCCACGCCCGAGCAGCGGGCCGCCCAACGGCAGATGAGCACGCGCGGCATGAGCCGCACGCCCGAAGGCCAGGCGCGCATCTCCGCCATGGGCGAGCGCAGCGACCCGGCCACCGTGACCCAGGCCATGACCGAGCTGTGGGCCACCGACCTGCGCCCGCTGCTGCCGCGCATCACCCAGCGCGTGCGCGTGCTGGGCGCCTGGGCCGCCTACGCCCCTATGGGCAGCACGCTGGCCAGCACGCGCGCCATCTACGAGCGCCAGTACGCGGCGCTGCCGCAGGCCGAGATCCGCATGAGCGAGCAGGGCTACCATTTCCTGATGTGGGACGACAAGGACTGGCTGCTGGCGCAGGTGCGTGAGGTGCTGACGCGCGCCGCACCGCAGCCATGACCATCAACCGCCATGCCGTTCAGGCCCTGGTCTGGGGCAGCTGGTGGCTGCTCTCGCTGGCCCTGGTGCGCGCGTTCAACCAGGCCAACTCGGGCCTGCTCTTCATCATGACCGTGGTGGCTGCCGGCTGCTGGCTGGCCAGCGAGGGGCTGCGGGCCTGGGCGTTGCGCGGGCACTGGCTGGATCTGCCCCCGTTGCAACTGGTCATCCGCCTGCTGCTGGCGCCGCTGCTGCTGGCGGCCTTGATCCAGGTGGCGGTGGCCTTGCTGACGGCGGCTGCTGCCACCCTGGGCTGGATCGCCCCGCCACCCAATGCACGCCCCAGCTGGGGCGCGCGCACCGGCTACGTGATGAACACCACCTTCTTACTGTGGCTGTGGCTGGCAGCCTGGGGAGCGGGTCAGTTCTTCACCCGCTGGCGCCAGGGCGAGATCGCCCGCTGGCAGGCCGAGGCGGCCAAGCGGGCGCTGGAGCTCGACGTGCTGCGCGCCCAGATCAACCCGCACTTTCTGTTCAACGCGCTGAACAACCTGCGCGCGCTGATTGCCGAAGACCCGGCGCGTGCGCGCGAAATGGTCACCCGCCTCTCGGCCGTGCTGCGCCACACGCTGGCCCACAGCGCCAGCGAGCGCGTGCCGCTGGCCGACGAGATGGCCGTGGTGCGCGACCATCTGGCCATCGAGCAGATCCACCTCGAAGACCGGCTGCGGGTGGACTGGCAGCTCGGCGACGGTCTGGACGGCGCCCAGGTGCCGCCCATGGTGTTGCAACTGCTGGTGGAAAACGCCATCAAGCACGGCATTGCCCGCACGCCGGGTGGCGGCGAGATCGGCATCGCCATCGCCCGCGAAAGCGCTGACCCAGGTGGGCGCCTCATCATCGCCGTCAGCAACCCCGGCCATTGGGGCCAGGGCGAAGGCGGCACCGGCCTGGGCCTGGCCCACCTGCGCGAGCGGCTGGCGCGCGCCGGCGGCACCGGGGCCGATTGCCAGATCACCGAAAACGCCGGCCGCGTCACCGTGCGCCTGCGCCTCACGCCATGAACATTGCCATCGTCGAAGACTCCCGCCTGGCCCGTGCCGAGCTGCGCACACTGCTGGCCGCCCACCCCGACTGCGCCATCGTGGCCGAAGCCGCCGACGTCGCCAGCGCCGTGGGCGCCCTGGCCCACTGCCACCCCGACCTGCTGCTGCTGGACATCCACCTGCCCGGCGGCAGCGGCTTTGACGTGCTGGATGCGCTGGACGCACCGCCCGCCGTCGTCTTCACCACCGCCTACGACGAACACGCGCTGGCCGCCTTCGCACGCGGCGCAGTGGACTACCTGCTCAAACCCATAGACCCCATCCGGCTGGCCGAAGCCTTGACCCGCGTGCGCGAGCGCCAGCGCCCCAGCGCACCGCTGCCCGGCGCCCGCAAGACGCTGGACGACACCGTCTTCATCCGCGACGGCGAACGCTGCTGGTTCGTGCGCCTGGCCGACATCGCCGGCTTCGAGGCCTGCGGCAACTACGCCCAGGCCTGGTTCGACGGCAAGCAGCCGCTGATTGCGCGCACGCTGACCCAGCTCGAAGAGCGGCTGGACGACACCGTCTTCTTTCGCGCCAGCCGCAGCCACCTGGTCAACCTGCGCTGGGTCGAAGGCGTCGCGCCCACCGACGCCGACGGCTACCTGCTCACGCTGCGCGACGGCCGCCGCGTGCCCGTCTCGCGGCGCCAGGCCAAGCTGCTGCGCGAGCGGCTGGCGCTGTAGCATCGTCCGATGCACGAATTCGCCTTCCTCAGCGGCCACACCTTTCTCAAATGCCCACCCGCCGCCGGGCAACCGTTTGCCGTGGCCGGCATGGCCTGGGACGGCAGCGTCACCAACCGCCCCGGCGCCCGCTTTGGCCCCGATGCCATCCGCCGCGCCAGCCACCAGTTGTGCGACGCCATCCACCCGCTGTTCGACACCACGCCGCTGGGCCACCTGGGCGATGCGGGCGACCTGCCGCTGCCCAACACCAGTCTGGACGCCATGCGCGCCGCCCTGCCCGCACTGGCCGCGCCGCTGATCGCCCGCCACCACATGGCCTGGCTGGGCGGCGACCACTCCATCACCCTGCCGCTGCTGCGGCTGTACCGCCAGCACCTGGGCCGGCCGCTGGCCGTGCTGCACGTGGATGCCCATTGCGACACCTGGGAAGACCACTTCGGCGAGCCCAGCGGCCATGGCACCTGGGTCTATGAGGCGCTGCAAGAGGGGCTGGTCGAGCCCGCCTGCTTCATGCAGTTCGGCATCCGCTCGGCCGGCGAGCGCGCCGCACGCGAGTACGTGGCCGACCAGGGCGGCCTGATCTGGACCGCCCGCGCCCTGCGTGGGCTGGAAAGCCCCGCCCAACTGGCCCCCGTGCTGGCCGCCGTGCGCCAACGCCTGGCCCAGCACGGCCACCCGCCCGTCTACCTCTCGCTGGACATCGACGGCCTGGACCCCGCCTTCGCCCCTGGCACCGGCACCCCCGAGCCCGGCGGCCTCACCACCGCCGCCCTGCTGACCCTGATCGAAGAGCTGGCCGACCTGCCCTTCGTCGGTATGGACTGCGTGGAAGTGGCCCCGCCCTACGACCACGCCGAACTCACCAGCCTGGCAGCGGCCACGCTGGTGTGGACGTATCTGAGCGGGCGGGTGGCGGCGCGCGGCTGAGGGATTTGGCGCGCGCCACCGTCGGCTGGGCCGCTGGCCGGCGGCAGCGGCATGCCGGATACTTCGCCCGTTTCAAAATGTTTCAACACGCAGCAGGAGTCGCGTCATGGCATTCAAGAGTCGTTTTTGCAGCACGTTGGCCGTCGGCGGCCTACTGGCCCTGACCGGCCTGGCCGCGCAGGGCCAGACACAGAAGGTGGCGTACTACACCACCAAATGGGCCTACTCTGGCGGCCACATCGTCGAGTGGAATGACGCCACCGGGCGGGCGGTGAATCTCGATACCAGGGGTGCGACGTCAGGCAGTTTCACACTGGGGGTCGACGGCAGGCGGGTGCTGACCTACGACCACCCCTTTAGCAGCCTGTCGAGCGATACAGACAGTTGCGGACAGTTCGCCCAGACCCGCCGGGACATATTGCAAGCCATCTACCGCTCGCTGGACAGTCACCGGGGTATCGGCAAACCCAGATCAACTGGGTGATCACCAAGACCTGGCTGGATGGCTGCGATGCGGGCAAAACCGAACCTGTGCCAGATGATGGCACCGTGGTGCCCTTCCTGCGCCATCCGCTGCGTGTCAGAACGCCTATCGATGACGTGATGGCAGGCGGGGTAAGCCTAGCAGGCTTGGCTGAACAGCCCATTGCCGTGACTGATGGCGGGGCCGAGTTTTGGCGGACGCCTGTAGACACTGCTGCCTTGTCAGGCGTGCCGGGGTCGGTGACGTTCGAGCAGTCCGGCAACTCATACCCGGTCAGTCTGTCTGCCCAGGGCTGGCTGGTGATCAGTCTGTCCAGCGGCCCCCGAGCCTATCGGCGTATGGCCGTGGACCCCAAGACAGGACATGAAATCTGGCTGATGGGCGACATGCAGGGCGGCCAATTGAAATGGGTTACGCAGGTCGAAATGATCAAACCCCAGGCCGGCGCCAGCTTCGGTGCCACGCAAGACATCGCGCACCGCTGGATGAGCAGCATTCGCTTTCCTAGCTCCTGGTTCGGATTCACGTTGTATGCAGATGGCACTGGCGACACCTGCAGCAAGATGCCCCCCGCGCGGTGGACATGCAACCTCCCGCTCACCTGGCAACTCGACGGGACGACTTTGCAGTTCCACCAACCGCGCTACAACTATGAGCGCATTCGCCTATGGGAGCCCCTGGCGCGCACGGGCAACAAACAGTGGATGTACGAAACCCTGACCTACCACTATGCCGATGGCAGCACCCAGCCGGCGATCGTCCGCCGACTCAACTACTACACCGACGAAGGGCCGTCCCAGCCTCCGAGCCGGTAGGCCTCACCGCCTCGCCACCAACGCATGCGCAATGGTGGACAGGTCCACGTACTCCAGCTCGCTGCCCGCCGGCACGCCGCGGGCCAGGCGGGTGACCAGCAGGCCGCGGGCGGTCAGCGCCTGGGTCAGCACGTGGGCCGTGGCCTCGCCCTCGGCGGTGAAGTTGGTGGCCAGGATGACCTCGCGCACCACGCCGTCGCTGGCGCGCGCCAGCAGGCTCTCGACGCCGATCTGGCGCGGGCCTTGCCCGTCCAGCGGGCTGATGCGGCCCATCAGCACGTAGTAGCAGCCGCGGTAGCTGCCAGTGCGCTCCAGCGCGGCCTGATCGGCCGGGGTCTCGACCACGCACAGCTGCGCCGCGTCGCGCGTCTCGTCGGCGCACAGCGCGCACAGGGCGGCCTCGCTGAAGGTGTGGCAGCGCTGGCAATGGCCCACGCCGTCCGCCGCACGCTCCAGCGCGCGGGCCAGCTGGGCAGCACCGGCGCGGTCGTGTTGCAGCAGGTGGTAAGCCATGCGCTGCGCCGACTTGGCCCCCACGCCCGGCAGCACCCGCAACGCCTCGATCAGCCCCTGCAGCGCGCTATCAGTCATAGGCGTCTCGTGCAGGCATGCCTAAGCCCAACCCAGCCCCCGCCGCGGATCCGGCTCCGCCGGTCCGCCAGCGGAGCCAACCGGCTTGCAAGCCGGTTGGCCCTTGCTGGCGGCAAACAGTCCGCAGGGACTGTTTGACCGTCCCGCTCGGCCCCCTCGGGGGGTGGCGACCGGAAGGGAGCCTGGGGGCACCATCAGAACGGCATCTTGAAACCCGGCGGCAGCGGCATGCCGGCAGTGACCTTGCCCAGGCGGGCCTGGCTTTCGGCCTCGACCTTGCGCACGCCGTCGTTGAAGGCAGCGGCCAACAGGTCTTCGAGCATGTCTTTGTCGTCGGCCAGCAGGCTGGGGTCGATCTGCACGCGACGCACCTCGCTCTTGCAGGTCATGGTGATCTTGACCAGGCCGGCGCCGGACTGGCCTTCGACCTCGACCTTGCCCAGCTCTTCTTGCGCCTTCTTCAGGTTCTCCTGCATGGCTTGGGCCTGCTTCATCATGCCGGCGAGTTGGCCTTTCATCATGGCGATGGTTCCTTCAATTCAAATGGGTTTGATCGAGCCCGGCACGATGCGGGCGGTGTCGTATTGGGCCAGCACGGCCTGCACCAGGGCGTCGCCCTCGATGCGGGCCTCGGCCTGGGCCTGGCGGGCGGCCTGACGGCGCGCTTCGCGCAGGGCATGGGATTCGCTGACCTCGCCAGCACCAGCCGCCAACTGCACGGGCTCGCCCAGCAGCGCCGCCAGCGCGGTTTGCAGCGCGTCGATGGCCGCCGCCGTGCACAGCGCGGCGCGCGGCGCGGTGAGCTGCCACTGCGCGCCCTCCACCGCCGTCAATTGGGTCTGCACGGCCAGCTCGCGCGCCAGGCCGCGCAAGGCATCTTGCGCCAGCAGCGTCTCCACCGCCTGCGCCCAGCGGGCGTCCAGCGCGGTGGCTGTGGCGGGCGGTGCGGCGGGCGGCGGCGGCGCAGCGACCAGGGGTGGTGTGGGTGCAACCGGTGCGGCGGCAACGGGCCGCTGGGCCGACTGCGTCGGCGGCGCGGCCACGGCCGCAGGCAGCACGCGCGTGCTGCTGCCGTCGGCCGGCGGAAAGGCCAGGTAGCGCAGCAGCGTCATGACAAGGCCTGCGTGCTCGTCGGGCGCCAGCGCCAGCTCGGCGCGGCCTTGCAGGCACAGGCTGTAGAGCAACTGCGTTTCGTCGGGCGCCAGCAGTGGGGCCAGGCGCAGGGCGGCCTGGGCATCGTCGTCATCGGCCGGCAGTGCGCCGGGCACGGCCTGCTGCACGGCCATTTGCTGGGCCAGCCGGGCAATTTCATCCAGGGTGCCCATGGCCGACAGGCCTTGCGCGCGCAGCGCCTCGCAGTGCGCCAGCACGGCGCGGCCGTCGCGCGCGGCCAGCGCCTCGATCAGGTGTTCGGCATGGCGGCGGTCTACCGCGCCCAGCATGGTGCGCACCTCCGCCTCGCGCACGGCGCCGCCGCCATAGGCAATGGCCTGGTCGGTCAGTGACAGCGCATCGCGCATGGAGCCGCGCGCCGCGCGGCCAATCAGGCGCAGCGCGCCGGGTTCAAAGGCCAGGCCCTCGGCGGCCAGCACCTGCGCCACATGCTGCTCGATCACGTCGGGCTGCATGGGTCGCAGCGCAAAGTGCAGGCAGCGGCTCAGCACCGTGGGCAGCATCTTCTCGGGGTCGGTGGTGGCCAGCACGAACTTCAGGTATTCGGGCGGCTCTTCCAGCGTCTTGAGCAAGGCGTTGAAGGCGTCCTTGGTGAGCTGATGCGCCTCGTCAATCATGAAGACCTTGTAGCGGCCCACGCTGGGTTTGTAGGCGGCGCGCTCGATCAGGTCGCGGATTTCATCGATGCTGCGGTTGCTGGCCGCGTCCATCTCGATGTAGTCGATGTAGCGGTCGGCGTCGATCTCGCGGCAGGCCGTGCACTGGCCGCAGGGCTGGGTGGTGATGCCGCCCTGCCCGTCGGCGCCGGTGCAGTTCAGGCACTTGGCCAGGATGCGCGAGATGGTGGTCTTGCCGATGCCGCGCGTGCCGGTGAACAGGTAGGCGTGATGCAACCGGCCCTGCGCCAGCGCATGCGTCAGCGCCTGCACCACGTGCTGCTGGCCCACCATGTCGTCGAACCGTCGCGAGCGGTATTTGCGGGCCAGAACGAGGTCAGTCATGGGGCCAGATGATAATCCGCACCTGACCCTAAACCCGGCAGTTGACCGCTGGCCGCCGCAGGAAACGCCAATGCCTACAACGACTTGCGCGCACGACCCGGTTCACCGCTTGGGTGACCACGCTACACACCCGATCAAGCCGCCCTCGAGCGCGCTGGCGGTGTTGCTCCTCATGGCGGGCATCAGCCCGCTGCTTCGTCGCGCCTTGCCAGCACGCCCGATGCCGGCTTGCTCGGGCGCGTTCAACTACCGGATTTAGGATGAATCAACCGACTTCCACGCCCCTGAACTACGAGCAGGCCGGCGTCAATTACGACCTCATCGATCCGCTGAAAGTGGCCGCCCAGCGCGCCGCTGCGGCCACGGCCGGCAACCTCGCCGGCCATGGTGTTGCCGAGGTCGCGGCCTCGCGCGGCGAGTCGGCCTATGTGGTGGACGTGGGCCCCTTCCACCTGGCCAGCATCGTCGAATGCCTGGGCACCAAGACCATCGTGGCCGACGAGATGGCGCGCCTGACGGGTCGCAGCCACTACGACGCCATTGCGCAAGACACCATCGCCATGGCCGTCAACGACCTGATCACCGTGGGCGCCACGCCGCTGGTGGTGCAGGCCTACTGGGCGGCGGGCGGCAGCGACTGGTTCAAGGACGCCGACCGCGCCCAGGCCCTGACGCGCGGCTGGCAGGCCGCCTGCGACGCCTGCGGCGTGGCCTGGGGCGGCGGCGAGACGCCGGCGCTGGCCGGCATCGTCGAGGCCGGCCGGGTCGATCTGGCCGCCTCGTGCACCGGCATCGTCAACCCCAAGAGCCGGTTGTCGCTGGGCGACAAACTGGGTGCGGGCGACGCCATCGTGCTGCTGGCCGCCAGCGGCATCCACGCCAACGGCCTGTCGCTGGCGCGCAAGCTGACCGAGCGGCTGCCGCAAGGCTATCTGACCGAGATTGCGCCGGGCCTGAGCTATGGCGAGGCGCTGCTGGCGCCCACACCGCTGTACGCCAACGCCACCGAGGCGCTGGCCAAAGCCGGGGTGCCGGTGCACTACGCCGCCAACGTCACCGGCCACGGCTGGCGCAAGCTGATGCGCCACCCGGGCCGCTTCACCTACCGCATCCACACCCTGCCCACCGTGCCCACCGTGCTGGCCTTCATGGCGCGCGAGGCAGGCCTCGATGACAAAGAGGCCTACGGCACGCTGAACATGGGCGCCGGCTTTGCCCTATACGTGCCCGCCAGCGAGGCCCAGCGCTGCGCCGAGGTCTGCCGCGCCGCCGGCCACGCCGCCTGGGTGGCGGGCCAGGTGGAGGCTGGCGAGCGCTCGGTGGTCATCGAGCCGCTGGGCGTCCGCTGGGCCGAGGGCGACCTGCACCTTAGAGGCTGAGGGCCGTTCGGGTAAACTGCGCAGCGACGGGCCTTCCCGCATGGAAGCACGGCCAACCGGGTCAGATGGGGAACCAAGCAGCCCTAACTGTTGTGACCAGTGCCGGGGTCGAGGCTCGTCACCCCCCCCCTTTTTTAGCCGCGCCGGAATGAGCGCACGTGCGTCAGGTCGCCAATGCGGCGCATGGGCACGGTGAAGCTCTCGCGCCGCTCGCTCGGGGTGTTCTCGTCGAACACCAGCGTGATGCGCGCCGTGATGATGGGCTGCTCGCGCGCCGCGTCGTCGAAGTGGTAGCCACCCGAGCCGATGCGGCCCCAGAAGTTGACGTAGACGTGGTAGGCGCCGGGCAGCGGCGCCGTCATCGAGAACATCTCGGGCCCGGCCCCGTCCACGCTGTCCACGTCCAGCCCGCCGCCATTGGCCAAGATCGGCTGCGCCCAGAACGCATGCTGGCCGTCCGGCGTCAGCACGTGCAGATCCAGCTCCGCCTGCGGGTCGTCCCAGCCCAGGATGACGCGCACCCGCGCCGTGGTCTTGCCGGTGTTGGCCTCGTAGAACTGCACGCGCTGGCGGGTGCGGCCCTCGGCGTCGCGCAGCTCGATGCCGTTGGAGCCGGGGCCGAACGCATACGGCCGCGCAAACCGGCCCTGCTCGTCGCGCTGCAGCGGCAGCGGCTGGCCGTTGACGATGAGCAGCGGCTGGCGCGCCTCGCGGCCGGTGGCCTTCAGATGGCCCTCGATCAGCGTGCGCCCGCGCTGGCCGCCCCGGTCGATCAGGTTGGCCGGGTAGGCGTAGGTCACCTGAGCGGCCTCGTCCTTGAGGCCGCTGTGCGTCCAGCCGCCCACCGGGCTGTCGACGCCGTCGCCGGCCCGGGCCCACGTGGCTGCTGCCAGCAGCAGCCATGGCCATCGCCTGTTCGTCATCGGACGACGAACCGCCCCACCAGCGTCAGCTCACCCGGCTTGCGCAGCGGCACGCGAAACAGCTGCTGGCGCTCGCTGGGCGTGCCTTCGCGCCGCACCACGGCCACCTGGGCGGTGCTCAGATCATCCCGCTGCTCGCCCGCGCCAAAGTAGTTGACGAACACGTGGTAGACGCCCGGCTGCGGCGCCGGGGTGGCATAGATTTCGGGGCCGAAGCCGGTGGTCACGTCCACATCCAGCGCACTGCCGCTGCGGCCGATGCGGTGACCGTAGAAGACATGCTCGCCGTCGGGCTCGATGACGTGCAGATCGAGGTCGGTCATGTCGCTGTCCCAGCTCAACACCACGCGCAGCCCCGGCGCCACGCGGCCGCTCTGGGCCTCGTAGAACGTGCGCCGGGCCGCACCGCCCGCCCCTTGCACGCTGACGCTGTGGGCCCCCGGGCCGAACGACCAGGGCCGGGCGTAGCGGCCGTCTGCCTCCACGCGCAGCGGCATCGCCACGCCATCGACCACCAGCGTGGCCGGCTTGGGCTGCGTCGCAATCTGGCCGCGAATCTGCGCCGCAAGCGCCTGCCCGGCCACGTTGACGTTGCTGGCCGGGTAATGCACCTCTTGCACAAAGCCACCGGCGCCGGGCTCGCTGAGGCGCCAGCCGCCCAGCGGCGCGTCGATGCGCGGCTGCTGGGCCCAAGCGGTGGCGACCAGGCCCAGCGCAGCGCAGGCGATCATCCTAGAAACGGCAGTTGGACGTGCCCGAGTGTGCGGTGCGGCGGTGGGCTGGCAAGGCGCGAGGACGCTGCGGGCTGGTGCCCGCGAGGACGAGCAACGCCGCCAACGCGCCGCCGCATCGTGCAATCGGGTGCGTAGCACGCTCACCCAAGCGGTGAGGCTGGCCGTGGGCCGCACCGCTGGCATTAATGCGGCCCGGCATGCGGCAACAAGCGGTCAACTGCCGTTTCTAGGATCAGTGGCTTCATGCGGGCATGATCGCATAGGCCCCGGCGCGGGCGGGCCGCACAATCGCCCCCAAATAACCTTGGAGGGCAAGCCATGCATTACGAGCTCGTCATCGTCGGCGGCGGCGCCGGCGGCCTGGAGTTGGCCAGCATGATGGGGCGCAAACTGGGCCGCCGCCTAGGGCACGAAAAAGTGCTGCTGATCGACGGCTCGCCCATGCACATCTGGAAGCCCACGCTGCACGAGGTGGCCGCCGGCACGCTGGACATCAACCAGGAGGGGCTGTCCTACCCCATCCTGGCGCGGCGCAACCACTTCAGCTTTCTGCTGGGACGCATGGTGGGGCTGGACACCGCCCAGCGCCAGATCATGCTGGCCGAGATGCACGACGAGCACGGCACGGTCATCATCCCCGCGCGCACCGTCAGCTACACGCGCTGCGTGCTGGCGCTGGGCAGCGGCTCCAACTTCTTTGGCACGCCGGGGGCCGAGCAGCACGCCGCCGTACTGGAGCGGGCCGAAGACGCCGAGCGCTTTCGGCTCCACCTGGGCGCCGCATTTGCCCGCGCCGCCTACTCGTCGCGCAAGGTGCTGCGCGTGGCCATCGTGGGGGCTGGCGCCACCGGCGTCGAGCTGTCGGCCGAGCTGCTCGAAGCCCATGCCGAGGCGCTGCAAATCATGGCCGACTCCCAGCGCTTCAGGCTCGACATCACCCTGGTCGAAGCCGGCCCGCGCGTGCTCGCCGCCCTGCCCGACCGCATCTCGGCCCAGGCCCGGCTGGCGCTGGAGCAGCGCGGCGTCAACGTCAAGACCAGCACGCCCGTGGCCGAGGTGCGCGCCGACGCGCTGGTGACCGCCAGCGGCGAGGTGCCGGCCGACCTCATCGTCTGGGCCGCCGGCATCAAGGCCGCCGCCGGCAACGCCGGGCTGGGCCTGGCCGTCAACCGCCTCAACCAGTTTGAGGTCAACGACCGGCTGCAAACCTCCGACCCCCACATCTGGGCGCTGGGCGACTGCGCCGCCTGCCCCTGGGTCAAACCCGACGGCAGCACCGGCACCGTGCCCGCCCGCGCCCAGGCCGCGCACCAACAGGCCACCTATCTGCAGCGCATGCTGGCGGCCTGGCAGGCGCAGCGCCCGCATGCGGCGCCGCCATTCGTCTACCGCGACCACGGCTCGCTGGTGTCGCTGGGCGACAACCGGGGCGTGGGCAACCTGATGGGCAGCCTCTCGGGCCGCAACTTCTTCGTCGAAGGCCTGATCGCCAAGTGGATGTACATGTCGCTGCACCTGATGCACCACCGCGCCATCCTGGGCGTGGGCGGCACCATCGTGCTGGCGCTGGCGCGGCTGCTGCAGCAGCGGGTGTCGGGGCGGCTCAAGTTGCATTGAGCCCAGCAACTGGGTCAGGCGCCGCCTGAGGGATGGCGGCGCTGCAACTCGGCAACCGAGCCGGCAACGAGTTGCGCAAGGACGCCCGTATCGAGGTCAGCCAGGCGTTTGAAGTACAAGCACGACTTGCCCAGCTTGTGCGTGCCCAGCTTGCCCAACTTGCCCAGCAGCGCCACCTGATCGGCGCCATCGGCCATCAGGTAGACCACCAACTCCCGGCCCCGAATGGCAAAACCCGTCAGGCAGGCCTCGCCGCTGCGGCCGCTCTCGTAGGTGTACCGGTAGCTGCCGTAGCCGACGATGCTGGGCCCCCACATCCTGGGTGGCTCGCCGGTCACCTTGGCCAGCAGCGCCATCAAGGCCTGGCAATCCGCGCGCTGCGCTTCGCTGGCCCTGGCCGCGAGGTAGGCGTCCACGCTGGCCGCCGTGGGTTGGGTCTTTGCCTCAGCCATGACGTGCTCCTTGAGATCGGGCCGCCCAATCGCTGCGGCGCAGTTGCATGCGCACCAGGTGCAGCCCTGGCGCGATGCCATCTTCCACCTCTTCGAGCCGCACGAAGCCGTAGCGCGCAAAAAACCCCGCACTGTGCTGGCTGGTGTCGATGCCCACTTCCCTCATCGCTTCATCGGCGAACAGCGATTCCAGCCGCGCCCTCAGCAGGGCTGCGCCCATCGCCATGCCGTGGCAGTCACGGTGCACCAACCCCCATGTCAGTCGCCCCACACCGGGGGCGTTGGCGCACCAGCCGCCGCAGCCCACGATGCGGCCGTGCAACTCGGCGACCAGATAGGTGCCATCCAGTGGCGTGGCCAGGAAATGCTGGAACTCTGGCACTTCGGACGCGGCGAAATAGGCGGGGACATTGCTCATGAAGGCAGCCAGACAGCCTTCGTGGTCCGACGCCTGGTAGGTGCGAAAGACCACCGATTCAGCGATGCGTTGGCGTTCGGTTTGGGGCGGCAGCGGAGGGGCGGCTTGCATGGGTGTGGCAACGGGTTGATGGCGGGGAGCCTATCCTGATGTTTGTGTGCGAGGCATAGCCTGACCACCAGGAGCATGTATGCCGATCAGCAAGACGAAGATGAAGAACGCGGCGATCGCGGCCAAGTCCGCAGCGCTGCCCAAGATCCCCAAGGAACTGCTGGACCAGTTCGTGAGCGGTCCGATGACCGGCCAAGCCGTGAACGCCACTTCAACACGCTCGGCAGCGGCACCCCCAAAGATGCCGCGATGGCCGCTATTGCGCAACCCTCATCTGCCATCAACGCAATCTTGGCTCGCGTCATGTCACGCTGGCGCGCCGTGCTCTGGCGCACCAGAGCCTCCAGGGCGCCGCGCTCCTGCTGCGACAGCTTGTGCTTGACGGCCTCTTCCCATGAGGCGCACCGGCTACATCAACGATCCGTTTGCATAAATATATTTATGGGATATTGTACTAGATCATCGTGTATCCTATCCCCGGGGATAGCATTTTTATGCCAGAAGATCATTTCCACCAAACGCACCCTGAAATCATCAAGCGGCTCAAACGTGCCGAAGGTCACATGCGCAGCATCGTCGAGATGATCGAAAGTGGCCGCGAGTGCGTCGACATCGCGCAGCAACTCCACGCAGTCGAGAAGGCGATCGCCCAGGCCAAGAAGACGCTGATCCAGGACCACCTGGACACCTGCCTTGAGCAGGCGGTTGGCACGTTGCCGCGCGAGCGGCGCCGCTCCATCGACGAGTTCAAGGAAATCACGAAGTACCTCTGACGGTGCCAGCCAACCTGCCCATGACCGAGACGCTTCTTCTATCGATTGCGACGACAGGCTTCCTCGTCGCCTTCGCTCATGCGGCGATTCCGACGCACTGGTTACCGTTCGTGCTGGCCGCGCGTGGGCAACGCTGGTCCAAGGGCAAAGCACTCGCGATCGTCGCGCTCTGCGGAGCAGGCCATGTCCTGTTCACCGCAGTGCTCGGAGCCTTGCTGGTGTGGCTCGGTATCGAGACGAGCAAGTGGGCGGGGGGGATGTTCACGTGGATCGCCGGCGGCGCGCTGGTGCTGTTCGGGCTGTACTACCTGATCCGACAACTGCGCGGCGGTGGGCACGGCCACCATCACTTCGACGACCATGGCGGGCACGACGATCACCATCGGACCGGCAAACACGACCACGACTCTCACGACCACCACGATCACGAGCGCCACCCGCATGGCGACCCTGGCCACGCCCATGCTGCCGGAAGCGCTGACGCAAAAGGGGCCAGCTCGCGCACGCCCGATGCATCAAATGCAGTCCTTGCCGCGCCCGACCAGGGTCGTGGGGCAGTGGCATCGGTCGGATCCGACCGGGCCGTCATTGCCAGCCTCTTTACGCTGCTGACCTTCTCACCCTGCGAGGGCTTTTTGCCCGTCTACGTGTCCGGCATCCGCTACGGCTGGCTCGGCTTCGTGCTGCTGAGCGCGGTGCTCGCCGTCGCGACGGTGGCGGGCATGCTGGTCTTCACCGGCTTGACCTTGTCTGGCATCGAGCGGCTGCAGCTCGATTTCCTGGAGCGCTACGAGAGCGGCATCCTTGGCGCGCTGATCCTGCTGCTGGGCGTCGGCATCATGTTCTTCGGCTTCTGAGGCGGCGCAGGCGGCATCTCGATGAGCGCGCAGCACGGCACCATCGGTCATCGCGGGGCGGTAGTGCCCGGCGCTGCAACCGGTTCACGCCACGATGCCCGCTGGTGGCTGCGCTGGCTGCTGGTGCTGATCCTCGTCACCGACCAGGTGGGCGCTCCACTGCACGAACACCGCCACGATTCCGGCGTCGATGGCACGGCGGCGCTGCTCACTGAGCACTCGGCATGGTCCTCAGAGATTGCGCATGCCGAGCACATGGAGCACAACGCGCATCTGCCGGACTTCACCCACATCACCACGGGGTTGCGCGCCGATCCGCGTCCTGCGGCGCGAGACCCTGCCACCGGCTCGACCGACGTGCTGCTCGCTGCGATCCCCTTGGCGCCAATGCGTGACCACCACGCACGGCCTTCGGTTGCTTCATCGAGCCAGCGAGTTCAAGCGCCACGCCTCGTCCAGCAGAATCTGCCCCCCGAAGGGCGCGCGCCTCCGCACAATGCCTGACGCACCCTTCTCGCCCCTGCTCCAGCGGACTCCATCCGCTGCCGCCCTTCGTGGAGTCTCCATGTCTCACCCTCTCTTGCGGACCGCACTCGCGCACGCTGCTTTCGCCACCCTCACACTGCTCGGCGTCTCGCCGCTGTGGGCCGCCGACGAGTTCAAGGTCTCACCCGCCCAGATGCAGGCGCTGGGCATCCAGTTGCAACGCCTGGACAAGCCCGCGCCGATCACGGGTCTCGCCTATCCGGCTCGCGTCGTGTTGCCGCCGTCGCAAGAGATCGTGCTGAGCGCGCCGCTGCCCGGCACTGTCGACCAACTGCTGGTGACGGAGAACGAGTCGGTCAAGACCGGCCAGCCTTTGCTGCGACTGGCCAGTCCCGAGCTGGGCGAGCTGCAGCTGCGTCTGACCGAGGCCGCATCCAAGACCCGGCTGTCGCAGACGGCCCTGGCCCGCGAGAAGGCGCTGTTCGCCGACGGGATCGTCGCGGAGCGGCGCGTGCAGGAAGCCGAGGCTGCCGCCGCCGAGGATCGCGCGCGTCAGTCGCATGCCGAGGCCGCGCTTCGCCTGGCGGGCGTCGACGCGGCGACGATCCGCCGCGTCGCTGAAGGCGGCGCGATGCAGGATGCGCTCGTGCTGCGCGCGCGGGCTGCTGGCATCGTGATCAAACTCGACGCCAAGCCGGGCCAGCGCGTGCAGTCGGCCGATGCACTGGTGCGCATCGCCGACACGCGGCGCCTGTGGCTCGACGTGCAGATCCCCGTCGACCGGCAATCGCAGGTCGCGCTCAAAGGCGCGCCGCTGACCGCAGTCGATCGGGACGTGTCGGCGCGTGCGCTGAGCTTCGGCCCGGTGGTCTCCGACAGCCAGACCGTCACGCTGCGCGCCGAGGTCACACAGGGCTCGGCCGGCTTGCGCCTGGGCGAGGCGCTGCAGGTGCGCGTGCCCTTCGCCGCCGGCGAGGGCTGGGCGGTGCCGCAGGCTGCGGTGGCGCGCCAGGACGACAAGGCCTACGTGTTTGTGCGCACGCCGCAGGGCTTCGTCGCCACGCCCGTGACGGTGCAAGCCGGTGCGGGCCAGTCGCTGCTCGTCGCAGGCGCGCTGAAGCCCGGCCAGCAGATTGCAACGAGCTCGGTCATTGCGCTGAAGGCGGCCTGGCTCGGCAAGGGCGGGAGCAACTGAGATGCTGGCCCGAATCGTCCAATTCGCGCTCGCACAGCGCCTGTTCGTGCTGCTCGCCGCGCTGCTGCTGGTCGGCGCCGGCTGGCTCGCCTTCAAGGATCTTCCGATCGACGCCTTCCCCGACGTGTCGAGCACGCAGGTCAAGGTCATCATGAAGGCCCCGGGCATGACGCCCGAGGAGGTGGAAAGCCGCATCGCGCTGCCCATCGAGGTCGAGATGCTGGGTATCCCGAAGCAACGCATGCTGCGCTCGGTGTCCAAGTACGGCATCGTCGACGTGACGATCGACTTCGACGACGGCACCGACATCTACTGGGCGCGCCAGCAGGTCTCGGAGCGCCTGTCGGGCATTGCCGGCGAACTGCCCTCGGGCATCAGCGGCGGCATGGCGCCGATCACCACGCCGCTGGGCGAGATGTTCATGTTCACGGTCGAGGGCGAAGGCTACTCGCTCGAGGAGCGGCGCAACCTGCTGGATTGGGTGATCCGGCCGGCGCTGCGCTCGGTGGTCGGCGTCGCCGACGTCAACGCGCTGGGCGGCAAGGTGCGCAGCTTCGAGGTCGTGCCCGATCCGGTCAAGCTGGCGGCGGTGGGTGTCTCGACTGCGCAGCTGAAGGCCGCGATCGAGGCCAACAACCGCAACGACGGCGCCGGCCGCCTCGGCGAAGGCGACGAAGTGCTGCTGGTGCGCGGCGAAGGCAGCATCCGCAACGCCGACGACCTGCGCGCCGTCGTCGTCAAGGCCGAGACCAAGGCCGACGCCAAGGGCACCGCAGGCGAGACGGTGCGCCTCGGGGAAGTGGCCACGGTACGCGACGGCAACGTCACGCGCTACGGCGTTGTCACGAAGGACGGCAAGTCCGAGGCGGTCGAAGGCCTGGTGCTCGGCCTGGCGGGCGCGAACGCGCAGAAGGTCGTCGAAGGGGTGCAGGCCAAGATCGACGAACTGAAGACAACGCTGCCGAAAGGTATCGAGCTGAAGGTCTTCTACAACCGCGCCAGCCTGGTCGAGAAGGCCGTCGGCACGGTGTCCAAGGCGCTGCTCGAGGCCACCGTGCTCGTGCTGGTGCTGCTCGGCGCCTTCCTGGGCAACCTGCGCGCAGCGGTCACGGTGGCGATGGTGCTGCCGCTGTCTGCACTGGCCACCTTCATCCTGATGCGCACGACCGGCATGTCGGCCAACCTGATGAGCCTGGGCGGCCTGGCGATCGCGCTGGGCATGCTGGTGGACGCCGCAGTCGTGGTGGTCGAGAACGTCGTGCAGCATCTCGGCCACGACAAGAATGCCGAGCGGCTGCCGCGCCTGCATGTCGTGTTCCGCGCCGTGCGCGAGGTGGCAACCCCGGTGGCCGCCGGCATCCTGATCATCGTCGTCGTGTTCCTGCCGCTGCTGACGCTGCAGGGGCTGGAGGGCAAGTTCTTCGTGCCGGTGGCATTGACGATCGTGTTCGCGCTGGCGAGCTCGCTGCTGCTGTCGCTGACCGTGATCCCGGTGCTGTCGTCGTACCTGCTCAAGCGCGTGGCGCACGACGACCCGTGGCTGCCGCGCCTGCTGACCCGACTGTACGAGCCCGCGCTGGCCTTCGCGCTCAAGCGCCAGGGCATCGTGTTCGCAGTGGCCGGTGCGCTGCTGGCGGTCGCTGCGGGCGTCTACCTGCTCGTCGGCAAGACTTTCATGCCGACGATGGACGAGGGCGACATGATCGTCGGCATCGAAAAGCTGCCCTCGGTGAGTCTGGAGCAGACTGCAGCGCTTGACCTGCGCATCCACCAGGCGCTGATGAGCAACATCCCCGAGATCACCGGCGTGGTGGCGCGCGCCGGCTCCGACGAGATCGGCCTGGACCCGATGGGGCTGAACCAGACCGACACCTTCCTCGTGCTCAAGCCGCGCAGCGACTGGCAGGTCAAGGACAAAGACGCGCTGCAGGAGAAGATCCGCAGCGTGCTCGACGGGCTGCCTGGGGTGGCGTACAGCTTCACGCAGCCGATCGACATGCGTGTGTCGGAGATGATCATCGGCGTGCGCGGCGACATCGCGATCAAGGTCTTCGGCCCGGACCTGGCGACGCTCAACGACCTTGCCGCGCAGATCGAGAAGCTGGTCAAGCAGGTGCCGGGCAACCAGGACGTCTACACGGTCGAGAACGACGGCGTGCAGTACCTGCGTGTCATCGTCGACCGTCTTGCCGCCGGCCGCCACGGCCTGTCGGTGGAGGACCTGCAGGACGCGCTGCGCGTGCAGATCGAGGGCCAGCGCGCCGGAACCGTGATCGACGGCAACCGGCGCATCCCGATCGTCGTGCGCGGGCCGGACGCGGTGCGCCTGTCACCGGCCGAGTTCGCGGCGCTGCGCATCACCGCACCGGACGGCCAGAGCGTGCCGCTGCAGACGCTGGCGCGGCTCGAGCGCGCCAGCGGGCCGGTGAAGATCGACCGCGAGATGGGCAGCCGCTACAGCGTGGTGATCTCCAACGTCACCGGCCGCGACCTGGTCGGCTTCGTCGAGGAGGCGAAGGCCAAAGTGGCCAAGGAGATCAAGCTGCCGACCGGCTACCGCATCGCCTGGGGCGGCCAGTTCGAGAACCAGCAGCGCGCTGCGGCCCGCCTGGCACTCGTCGTGCCGCTGTCGCTGGCTTTCATCTTCGTTATCCTTTTCACCACCTTCGGCTCGGTGCGCCAGGCGCTGCTGGTGCTGAGCAACATCCCGTTCGCGCTGGTGGGCGGCATCGTCGCGCTGTGGCTGACGGGCGAGTACCTGTCGGTGCCCGCGTCGGTGGGCTTCATCGCGCTGCTGGGCATCGCGGTACTCAACGGCGTGGTGCTGGTGAGCTACTTCAACCAGTTGCACGACGAAGGCCTCTCGCTGCGCGACAGCGTCGTGCAGGGCGCTAAGCGGCGACTGCGGCCGGTGCTGATGACGGCGTCGATCACCGCGTTCGGCCTGGTGCCGCTGCTCTTCGCCACCGGCCCGGGCTCGGAGATCCAGCGGCCACTGGCCATCGTCGTCATCGGCGGCCTGATCACGGCCACCGCGCTGACGCTGATCCTGCTGCCCATCCTCTACCTGCGCTTCGGCCACCGCGTGCAAACGGGTGCCCACGCACGCGGCACCAACACGGAGTCCTGCCATGCCTGAGTTCTGCCTGACCCTCGTCAGCCCGCCGGAGATCGAGGAGAAGCTGCTCGATGCGCTGCTCATGGCCGCCGGCGCCGAGATCTTCTCCAGCACGCCGACCTTCAGCCACGGCACCGCCCACGGACGATTGAGCAGCACCGAGCAGGTGATGGGTCGCAGCCGCTCGGTGCAGGTGCAGATCCTCGTCAGCGCCGACGAGCTGGCGGCGCTGCTGCAGACGCTGCGCCAGGGCTTCGCCGGCACGGGATTGCGCTACTGGGCCGCGCCGCTGGCGCAGGCGGGAGAGATCGAATGAAGCGTCGATTCACCCGGAACGTGATCACGGCTGCCCTCGTGGCGTGGACTGCGGCGGCCGCTGCCGAGCCGTCGGCGTCGCCCGGGCTTCCCGGCGCGGAGCAGGCGCGCATCGCGATCGAACAGGATCCGGCGGTCGTCCAGGCGCTGCGCGCGATGGAAGCTGCAGGACACGGTGCCGCGATGGTGCGCGCCGGGCCTTACGAGTGGACCGTCGGCGGCACGGTGCAGCGACGGCGCGTCGTCGGCGCGCCGACCTCCAACGAATGGTCGGCGCAGATCGAGCGGCCGATCCGCATCGGCGGCAAGGCCGAGCTGGATCGGCAACTGGGGGACTCGGCCGAATCGGCGGCGCGGGCGCAACTGGCGGCCGCACGGGCCGACAGCGCACGCAACCTGCTCGACGGCTGGATCGACTGGCTCGGCGCGCGGCAATCCCGCCAGGCATTGGACGACCAGGTGCGTCTTGCCGAGGACAACCTGCGCACGGTCACGCTGCGCCGCAAGGCCGGCGACGCATCGCGGCTGGAGCTCAACGTTGCCGAGGGCGATCTCGCGGAAGCTCGCCGGCAGGCGAGCGCGGCAGGGACGGCGGAGGCACGTGCCCAAGCCGCGCTGCGCGTGCGCTATCCGACGCTGGGCGCCTCGAGCGAGACGGACGCCGCGGCGTTGCCCGATCCGGTTGCGCTCGAGTTCGACGAGGCGCAGTGGCGCGAGCGCATCGTCGGCGAGCATCCGGCGCTGGCCGCCGCGTCGCAGGCGCTGCGCAAGGCCGAGCTGGCGGCCGAGCGGGTGCGTGCGGACCGCGTGCCGGACCCGACGATCGGCGTGTTCACGTCGTCGGAGGCATCGCGCACCGAACGCGTCGTCGGCGTGAGCCTGAGCATCCCGCTGGGCGGTACCTACCGCGACCAGGCGGCCCGCGAGGCGCTGAAGCAGGTGGAGGTGGCGCGCGCGGCCGTGGACCGCCAGCGCCGCGACCTTGAGCTGCAGGTTGCGACGCAGGTGCAGGAGGCGATCGGCAACCTCGAACGGTGGCGCTTGGCCGAGCAGTCGGCCACTGCCCTGCGCGAGACCGCGCGCCTGACGCAGAAGGCCTACGCCAACGGCGAGGCCGACGTGCAGGCGCTGCTGCTCGCACGCCGCCAGGCCGTCGACGCGGCCAGTGCCGCGCAGGCGGCCCGGACCGATGCCTGGCGAGCACGCTACCGGCTGATGATCGACGCGCGGATGTTGTGGTCGCAGGAAGAGCGATAGAGGTCGAGGCATTCTTGTAGCGGCTTGACCCTGTAGCTTCTACAGGGGGTCGAATGCCGGCAATCTTGCAGAAGTTCGCTATGCACAAAGACGATCACACCCATGCGGGTCACGAGCACGGACAGCGGGACGCGCACGAGCATGGCCACGGCCCTGAGCACGCGCACGAGCACGATCACACTCACGCGGATCACTGCGGCGGCGACGCCTGCGCCCTGCCGGCCGCAGGCCTCAAGACGGCGCTGAACGCTGCGGAGGGTGCTCTGCTGCTTCGCATCCCGGCGATGGACTGCCCCACCGAGGAGGGCCAGATCCGTGCGGCGCTCGAGCGGTTTCCGCAGGTGCGCCGGCTCAGCTTCGATCTCGCGGGCCGCGCCCTGGCGGTCGACGCTCCGGCCGATGCATGGCAGCCGGTCATCGACGCCATCCGAACCGCAGGCTTCAAGACCGAGACGCTGTCCGCGCCGCCGGCGGCGGAAGAAGGCGAACGGACGCAGCGGCGCGAACTGGTGAAGCTCGTCGCGGCGCTGGCCATCGCTGTCGGTGCGGAGCTGATCGACTACTTCGCCCCGGAGACCCGGGCCTGGAAGGGGCTGGGCATGGCGGTGGCGGCGCTGGCAATCGCGCTGTCGGGCCTGACCGTGTTCCGCAAGGGCCTGGTCGCGCTGGCGCGGGCGCAGCTCAACATCAATGCGCTGATGAGCGTCGCCGTCAGCGGCGCGTTCGTCATCGGCCAGTGGCCCGAAGCGGCGATGGTCATGGCGCTCTACTCGCTGGCCGAGCTGATCGAGGCCCGCTCGGTGGAGCGCGCGCGCAACGCGATCGCGAGCCTGCTCGCGCTGTCGCCGCCGCAGGCCGAAGTGCGGCAGCCCGACGGAAGCTGGCAGGCCGTGGATGCGAAGACCGTGGCGGTAGGGGCCACGGTGCGCGTCAAGCCGGGCGAGCGCTTCGCACTGGACGGGCGCGTGAGCGCGGGGCACAGCGCGGTCGACCAATCGCCCGTCACCGGCGAGAGCATCCCGGTGGACAAGGGGCCGGGCGACGCCGTCTTCGCCGGCACCGTCAACCAGAGCGGTTCGCTCGAGTTCGAGGTCACCAAGCCGGCCAACGACACGGTGCTGGCACGCATCATCCACGCCGTCGAGGAGGCCCAGGGCAAGCGCGCGCCGACGCAGCGGTTCGTCGATCGCTTTGCGGCGGTCTACACGCCGTCCGTCTTCGTGCTGGCGCTGGTCGTCGCGGTGGGTGCGCCGCTGCTGGCGGGCTGGCCCTGGCTGGCGGCGATCTACAAGGCGCTGGTGCTGCTGGTCATCGCCTGCCCCTGTGCGCTGGTGATCTCGACACCGGTCACCATCGTCAGCGGCCTGTCCGCAGCGGCGCGCCGCGGCATTCTGGTCAAGGGCGGCGTCTACCTCGAGGAGGCACGTAAGCTGCGCGTGATCGCCCTGGACAAGACCGGCACTGTCACCGAAGGCAAGCCGAAGCTGGTCGCGCAGGTCATGTGGTCCCAGGCTCTGCCGGAAGACGAGATCCTGCGTGTTGCCCGCAGCCTGGCGCAGCGTTCGGACCATCCGGTCTCGAAGGCGGTCGCCAGCGGGCTGGAGGGGCAGGTGCTGCAGGTCGAGAACTTCGGTGCCGAAGTCGGACGCGGCGTGCATGGCACGATCGCCAGCAACGACTACGTGCTCGGCAACCACCGCTGGATCGAGGACCGACGGCAGTGTTCGGCGGAGCTCGAAGCGCTGATGCACGAGCACGAGGCACAGGGGCGGACCATCACGCTGCTGGCGAACGCGCAAGGCGTGCTGGCACTCTTTGCGGTGGCCGACACCACCAAAGCGACGAGCCGGCAGGCGGTGGCCGAACTGCGCACGCTCGGGGTCGAGACCGTCATGCTGACAGGCGACAACCTGGCCACGGCGCAGACCATCGCCGCGCAGGTAGGCATCCAGCAGGTCCGGGCGAACCTGCTGCCGCAGGACAAGCTGGAGGTCATCAAGGCCTTGTTGGCCAATGGCTCGGTGGGCATGGTCGGCGACGGCATCAATGACGGCCCGGCGCTGTCCACGGCTTCGGTTGGCTTCGGCCTTGCGGCGGCCGGCACCGACACCGCCAAGGAAGCGGCCGACGTGCTGATCATGAACGACGACCTGCGGCGGGTGCCCGAGACCATCCGGCTGTCGAAGAAGACTTACGCCGTGCTGTGGCAGAACATTGCGCTGGCGCTCGGCATCAAGGCGGTGTTCTTCGTGCTGGCCGTGTTCGGCAGCGCGACGATGTGGATGGCCGTGTTCGCCGACATGGGGGCCAGCCTGCTGGTCGTGTTCAACGGGCTGCGGCTGCTGCGCGGCGCGAAGTAGACCCATGCGCACCTTCCCAACATCAACCATTCCTTGAAAGGGCGGCTACTCATGAGTTCCGGCCACGACCACGCGCTCCCGGGCGCATCCAACGAGCGCTCGCTGCGCTGGGCGCTGCTGTTCACCGGCGGCTTCCTGCTCGCCGAGGTGGTGGGCGGCGTCGTGCTGAACAGCCTGGCGCTGATCTCCGACGCGGCCCACATGTTCACCGACGCCGCGGCGCTGGCGATCGCGCTGGCAGCGATCCGCATCGCGCGCCGGCCGGCGGACGACCGCCGCACCTTCGGCTACCACCGCTTCGAGATCCTGGCTGCGGCGTTCAACGCGCTGCTGCTGTTCGGCGTCGCGATCTACATCCTGTACGAGGCCTGGCAGCGCTGGCAAGCCCCTGCGGAGGTCCAGACAACAGGCGTGATGGTGGTCGCGGCGATCGGCCTGCTCGTCAACCTGGTGAGCATGCAGCTGCTGCGCGGCGGCAAAGACAGCAGCCTGAACGTCAAGGGCGCCTACCTCGAGGTTTGGAGCGACCTGCTCGGCTCGCTCGGCGTGCTGGTCGGCGCGCTCGTCATCCGCCTGACCGGCTGGAACTGGGTCGACCCGTTGATCGCCGTGGCGATCGGGTTGTGGGTGCTGCCCCGCACCTGGATCCTGTTGCGCGACACGGTCAACGTCCTGCTCGAGGGCGTGCCCGAAGGCGTCGACGTCGCGGCGATCCGGCAATCGCTGCTGGCGGTGGAAGGCGTTGTCGGTCTGCACGACCTGCATGTCTGGGCGCTGACGAGCGGCAAGCCCAGCCTGTCGGTCCACCTCGTCCACCGAATGGAACGCGCCGACGCCGGCGCCGTGCTCCACGCCATCCGCAAGGTGCTCGTGGAGCGCCATGGCATCACGCACACGACGGTTCAGATCGAAACGGAACCCTGCGCGCAGGCATTGGCGGACTCCGAGGATCCGTCCGCGATCCACGCGTCAGCCGCTGGAGAGGTTCATACCCCCAGGTAGCGGCGGCCTGCATCCGGCGCTTGCCTCTGTCCGGGCAGCCATGTCAGGCGCCTCACCAGAGGGGCAGCTGGCCCCCGCTAGCAGTGCCTTACAGGTACTTGGGGCTGCTGGAGCTGAAGGCCATGCTCGCGCCGGGAGGATGGGCCGCACAGCAAGGTGATGCGTCGCTGGCCGCAATCCTCCTTTCGACTTCCAAGGCTGCGCTCTGGGTCGGCCGTTGTTCATATCGCCTGGGCGGCGGCGCGCCCACGCATCGCTGGGCACCGGCGTTCGCTGCGCTCGCCGCCTCATGAGAAACAACACCTCGTGAGCATCTTCATACGGCTTCGCAATCAAGGTGATCACAAGGCGCGGAGCCGCAGACAGTGCTGTAGCACGGCAAGGCGACGCAACGAAGTTAGCGCTTTGATTGCGAAGCCGTATCAGGCGGCCTGGGGTGGTGTCGTCGGTGAGCACTTCGCCAAGTTGGATGTTCATCTGCACCAGCGCCTTTTGCATGCGCTGCACCCAGCTGGCTTGCTCGGCGATGAGCACGCCGCGTTGACGGGCGACCGCGCGCACGGCGCAGACCTCGGCGGTGGGTCGGAAGGCTGCACGCAGCAGGCCCAGGCTCATGAGCTTTTGCAGCCACTGGCAGTCCTGCACGTCACTCTTGCGGCCCGGCACGCATTTGATCTGACGCGCATCCACCAGCCACACCGTCAGTCCACGCTGCTCCAGCACCTCAAACAGAGGGATCCAGTAAACGCCGGTGGACTCCAGCACCACAGTGTCCACGCCACAGGCCAGCAGCCAGTCGGCCAGGGCCTGCAGCGCGTCGGTGACGACGCCGTACTCGCATCGTTGCGGCCGTGGCAGCGCCAAAGGGGAAGCGTCGAACTCAACTCACTCTCATGAACGGGATGCGGCCCGCGCTGCTCACCAATGTCACCGACGATTCCCGGACCATGCTCTCAAGCGGGTTCGCCAAAGGGCGACAGGCATCGCCCCAGGGCTCGCACCATGGCGGGGTTGGTCATCTCGCGGCGCTGCCACTGCGCTTGTACGCGCATCGTTTCTCCACGTACACCGGGGGCCGGCCTGGCACCTGAACTGCTCAGGGTGACCATTGGCTGCATTTGGTCGGCAAGGCAAGCAAGACGGGCAAGGTGGCGTTGCAGCCGCTGGCGCGCACGGCCCTGGTTCAACGCGGCTTGCCGACGGCACCGACGCGGTGGGAGCCATCAACGCTGCTGGTGGGCAGTCTCGAGCAGGACAGCACGACCGGGATCACCGCGACCAGACTGTGGGCGATCATGAAGCGGTTCTTCGCTCAGGTCGCCGACATCGTCCAGGAGCAGAGTCCGGCGCCTGCCGGGAAGCTGCATCGGGCCAGCCCGCATTGAATGCGGCACACGCACGCCACCCACGCGCTGGCACGCGGGGCCGAGCTCACGACCGTACGCGACAACCTGCGGCACGTGTCGCTGTCAGCCACGTCGATCTACCTGCACGGAGAAGAGGTCAAGCGGGCGCGGCAGCTCGGGAAGGCGCTCGCCGCACGATGACGTTGAAGCCTGTGTGTCATTTCTGGCTTTTTCCCGGCACTATCCCTCGCAGGCCGTCTCAGATCCAGCTCGCAGGCGCTGGATTCGGCTCATGGTCATTCCCTTTTGAAGAATAGGCCAGCCCTCACCGCGGCTGAAACGCAATCAACCCCATCCCCATCAGCGCGACTGCCACGCCGGCCACGTCCCAGCCCGTGGGGCGCACGCCGTCCACCAGCCACAGCCAGGCCAGCGCCACGCCGATGTAGACGCCGCCATAGGCCGCATACACCCGCCCCGACGCGGCGTCGTGCAGTGTCAGCAGCCAGGCAAACAGCGCCAGCGCGGCCGCAGCCGGCAACAGCAGCCAGGGTGAGCCCTGCTGGCGCAGCCACAGCCACGGCAGGTAGCAGCCCACGATCTCGGCCACAGCCGTCGTCAGGTACAGCAGCAAGGTCTTCATCGGCAGGTCAGGCAGCGGGCATCGCGCCAAGCATACCGCCCGACTTCAAGGTCCGTCCTGTCGCGTGGGTTCAATCCACAGCAGCCGGTGGTCGCTATGGTGCTCGGCACGTCACTTCAGGATCCCTCATGCAACTCGGCTACACCATCCTCTACGTCCCCGACGCGCCCGCCGCCCTGGCGTTTTACGAGCAGGCCTTCGGCCTGACCACGCGCTTCCTGGCCGAAGGCAGCGACTTCGGTGAGTTGGACACCGGTGCCACCGCACTGGCCTTTTGCTCGCACGCGCTGCTCAAGCAGTTGGGCAAGTCGCCGACGGCCGCCGCGCCCTGCTTCGAGATTGCGCTGGTGACGCCAGACGTGCCTGCCGCCGCCGCCCACGCGGTGGCTGCCGGGGCCACGTTGACGCAGGCGCCCGAGCAGATGCCCTGGGGACAGACCGTGGCCTATGTGATGGATTTGAACGGCTTCACGGTGGAACTGTGCACGCCGATCAACCCGCCTCAATAGCCCGAGAGCAGCGCTGCCGCCAGCCCCTCGGGGTCGGTGCGCAGCGCGCCGGGCGTGCGGCCGAACCAGCGCCGGCCGGCGCGCGGTCGGTCTGGGCCCGCACCAGCCGCTCCAGCGTGCGCGTACAAACGCCCAGGCGGCGCGCGGCGGCGTCCACGCGGGGCGCGTGGCGCAGGGCGTCCAGAGCCTCGGCCACGCTGGCGCCGTGGTGCGTGTGCTCGGCCAGTGCGGTGCGGGCGGCGGCCTCGTCGCCGGGCGTGAGGCGGGCCACGGCGCTCAGCAGGTGCGTGGTGGCGATGCGCGTGCCCGGTTGCAGCCGAAAGCCCAGGTAGTGGTCTTGCCCGTCGCCCGCCACGGTGTAGGCGGCGTTGGCCAGGTCGGTGACGAACCAGTGGCAGCGCCCGTCGGGGCGCGCCCGCACGATGAGGTCGCGGCAGCCATCGGGCTGGATGGTGGCGCGGCGGGGTTGGCCCCCTCGGGCGCTGTGACCAGCGGGCAAGCAAGGCGTCGCCCATACCCGGCTCAAACCCAGCGCCGCACGCGCTGCGCGTAGGCCGTGTACGCGGCGCCAAAGCGCGCCTGCAGCGCCCGCTCTTCGGGCCTGATCTGGTAGCGGTTCATATAGACCACGAAGGCGGGCAGCAGCAACCAGGCCGCTGCATGGCCCAGGTACGTGCCCCAACCCGCCAACATCAGCAGCAGCCCCAGGTACATGGGGTTGCGGCTGCGCGCATAGACGCCTGTGGTGACCAGCGCCGTGGCCCGCTCGGGGGCCAACGGGCTGACGGTGGTCTGGGCGCGCCGAAACGCCAGCACGCCCGTCAGCGCCACCGCCACGCCCAGCAGCGCCAGCGCTGCGGCCACCCCCCAGTGGCTCGGCAGCCGCCAGGCCGCGCCGGGCAGCAGGCGGTCCAGCAAGGCCATCAGCAGGACTGCCGTCAGCATCACGGCAGGTGGCGGCACGCGCAGTTCAAGGGGAGGCATGGCTAGGGGTGCAAGGTTGCGGGAGCGCCCAGTATGCGGTCAGCGGCGGGGCCCCACCGTGGCCAGCACCGCGCCCGCCACGATGAGCAGCGCCGGCACCAGCAGGTAGAGCCCGGCCTCGGCGCGACCCAGCGCAATCAGCAACAGCGTGGAGGCCAGCGGCGTCAGGTAAGACAGCGCGCCCAGCGTGGCCAGCCGGCCGTGTTTGGTGGCGTGGTCCCAGGCAAAAAAGGCCAGGCCCACGGGCCCCAGGCCCAGTGCCACGGTGGCCAGCGCCTGCACGCCGCTGGGCCGCACGGTGGTCTCGAACGCCAGGTGGCAGGCCAGGCCCGCCACCGCCACCAACCCGCAGATGGCACCCACCACGTCGCTGGGCACATCGGCAAAGCGGCGGTTGGCCACCGAGTAGGCCGACCACACCAGCGCACAGCCCAGCGCCGCGGCGTAGCCGGCCCAGGCGCCCGCGCCGGCCACCTCGCCGCCCGGCCGCTGCCACAACATGAAGGCCGTGCCGGCCAGCCCCAGCGCGGCGCCCGCCAGCGCGCGCGGATGGGGCCGGCCACCGCTGCCCATCAGCACGATGAGCAGCGGCCACAGGTAGGCAATCAGGCTGGCCTGCGCGGCGGGCGCGGCCTTCAGTGCGTAGAAGTACAGCGCGTGGTAGACGAAGATGCCGCCAAACCCCACCGCCCACACGGGCCAGGGCTGGTGCCACGCGGCCAGGCCCGCGCGCCCGCGCCGGCCCAGCCACAGCAGGCTGGCGCCAAAGGCCACGGCAAAACTCATGGCCAGCAACTGGAAGGGCGGGATGCCCTGGGTGAAGCTGGTCAGCACGGCCAGGCTGGCCCACAGCAGCAAGGCCACCACGCCGATGGCGGTGGCCCGGGTGGCGGCGGAGCGGGATGGGGTGGTGTTCATCGACCCGCAGCATAAGCAGGCGGGTGGCCGCCGTCTTGTGCCGGGCTGCCACCGGTTTGTCGGCGGCTGCCGGTCTGCTTATTTGCGCAGCGCGGCGGGCGTGGGCTGCCCGGCCCGCCGCAGCGCGTGGGTCAGCGCGCTCTGGTCGGCGTAGCCGCAGCGCTGCGCGATGTCGGCAATGGCCAGCCGGGTGCCGCGCAGCAGGTCCACGGCCCGGCCCAGCCGCTGCTGCATGACGTAGGCCCGCGGGCTTTGCTGCAACTGAGCCTGGAAGAGGCGGTGCAACTGGCGCTCGCTGGTGCCCACCGCGCGGGCCACCTCGGCCACGGTCAGCGGGGTGTCCAGATGGTGCTGGATGTGGGCCATGGCCTGGCGCAGCCGGGCCGCGTCGCGGCTGGGCGGCCGGGCCGTGGGCTGCATCAGCGCCAGCCGCAGCAGCGCACTCCAGGCCGCCACGGCCTCGGGCAGGCCGGCGCCAATGGCGGGGCTGGTGGCCGCGTGGTCCAGCAGGTGGCGCAGCGGCGCGGCGATGGGAAAGAACGCGCCCTCGGCCACAGACCAGTCGGCCGTGCCCGCCGTGGGCACGTCCAGCACCCAGAAGCGGTGGCCCCCTGCCGCCGCAAACGCATGGGCGGCGCCCGCGCAGACGAACACGCCTTGCGCCAGATCGACCCGGCCGCCCCGGCCATCGACCTCGATCTCCATGCGGCCGGCCTGGGGCAGCACGATCTGGTGGTGGTCGGCGTGGCGGTGTGAGGCCTGCGGTCCGCCGTAGGTGCGCAGGGTCAGATGCGGGGCGTTCATGGTGAGGGCCATTTTCGGCTCAAGAAACGTAGGGGCGCTCATCAACCCTCACGGCGCCAGCTCCCGTGCCAAGGCTTCGATATAGGCCTCGTCCTGCCCGCTGGGGTGGTGGGCAAACGCCAGGTGCAGGTACTCGTGCACCAGGCCAATGCGGCCTTCGGGGCTGTGCCAGTCGCGCACGCGGATCAGGCCCCGGCGGCTGTCGGCGTGCGGCAGGCCCAGCGCCAGCTGGCAGATGCGCGGCATGGGCACCAGGGGCTCGTAGCCGGGCTCGCGGCGCAGGCGCTCGCGCCAGCGGTGCTGCCGCTCGGCCAGCCAGGCGGTGGCGGCGGGCAGCGCCGTGCAGTCGGCGGCCAGCAGGCCGTCCATGCCCACCAGCCGCGCAGCGGGCCAGGTGTGCGCCAGGATCTGCGTGAAGTCGCGGCCGGCCCGGCTTTGCGCCACCGCCTGCTGCCAGGCCAGCACACCGGGCGCGGGCTGACTCTGGTGGTAGCGCACCGGCGCATCCAGCACCAGGTCTTGCGTGTGCGCGGCGGCGCGGCGGGCCGCCGCCGTGGGCGGGTTGGGGCTGACGCGCTGGGTGCGGCTGTCGTCGCCGATGCGGCGGCAGGCGGCATCCTCGCGCGCCTGCTGCAGCACGTAGCTGCGGGCGGCCACGGCCAGCGCCTGCGCGGCGGCGGGCTCGCGCGCGTCGCCCTCGCGGTCGATGACGCGGGCCACGTAGTCGTCCAGCGTCAGCCGCGCGTCGATGGCCCAGCCCGCGCCGTCGCGGCGCAACAGCAGCGCCGGCTGGGCGGTGATGACCAGGCGCTGGCCGTTGGCAAACGTGAGGCGGTGGCGGCCGCTCAGGGGGCCGGGTACGGCGTCACCCGCGCCCACCTTCTCCACCCGGGCCAGCGGGTAGCGGTTGAAGAAATGCACGTCCACACAAGGGCCGTCGGCCGGGGGCGAGGCGGCGGTGGCCGCCGGCCAGGTCTGCGCCAGCCAGCCGGCATGGCGGGCCAGCGCGGCGCTGCCGCTGCCGGGGGCGCCGAACCAGACCGGCACGCCATCGGCCAGCCAGCCGGCTGCGCCGCCCACGGGGGCGCCTTGCGCGTCCCGCCAGCTCCAGGTCTTCAGGCGGGGGCCGCTGCCCAGGGCCGCCAGCACGGACGGCTCGCGCGTGGCGATGGGCAGCAGCGCGCGGCGCGCGGCGGCTCTGGCTTCAGGGGGTACGGCGGCCAGCGCGCGCAGCAGCTCGGGCACGGGCACTACGGTGGCTGGCTGCAACTGCGCCAGGTCATGCAGCCAGGTTGGCGCGCCGCGCGCGCGCCAGCGCTCGGCCCACGTCGCGGCGGTCAGCCCCAGCCGCTGCGGCGCAAAGTAGGCGCCGCAAGAGCGTGCCAGCGCCGCGTCGCGGGCCACGCTGTCGCCAGGCTCGCAGCAGTAGTCGTCCTCACTGCCGCGCTGGGCCGACGCGCAGCGGTAGGCCGGCTCCTGCGCACCGGTGGCGGCCAGGTCGGCGTAGACGAACAGCTTCCACAAACTGCCCAGCGGCGCGCGGGCGGCGCTGCCCTGCGGCATGCCCTCGGGCGCCAGCCAGGCGGCCTGCTGGGCGTGGGCGGCCGAGGCGGCCAGCAGCAAGGCCGTAAGCCATGCGCGCAGGGTGAACTCAAGCGGTTTGTTCATCAAAAAGGCGACCTACGCGCCCTGTACGGAGCAGGTTGATACGCAGGCATTTGACCCTCAACGCCACCACGCGCCCCGCCACATTGCTGACAGTTCCTGACAGTGCCCCAGCCTACGATGCAGCCATCACCCCATCCACCCCGGAGCCTGTCATGCGCCTTCACTACCACCCGCTCTCCACCAACTCGCGCCGCGTGCGGCTGGCGGCCCACCAGCTGGGCGTGGCGCTGGATCTGGTGCCGGTCGATCTGTCCCGGGGCGCCCAGCATGCGCCCGCGTTCGCGGCGCTCAACCCCAACCGCAAGGTGCCGGTGCTGGAGCACGACGGCTTCGTGCTCTGGGAGTCGTACGCCATCATGCAGTACCTGGCCGACCTGACGCCGGGGCAGACGCTGTACCCGGCCGACGCCCGCGCGCGCGCCGATGTCAACCGCTGGCTGTTCTGGTGTGGCCAGTCGCTGATGCCGGGCGTGGCCTTGCTCAACTGGGAAAACCACATCAAGCCCGAGATGGGTCTGGGGACGGCCGACGCGGCTGCGGTCGCCCATGGCGAGCAGTTGCTGCGCGAGGCGGCCGAGCGGCTGGACGCCCATCTGGCCACGCACGAATGGCTGTGCGCATCGGGCCTGTCGCTGGCCGATCTGGCCCTGGCCGCGCCGCTGGCCGACCAGGACGTGGCGCGCTTTCCGGTGCAGGATCTGCCGCATCTGCAGCGCTGGTTTGCGCAGGTGCAGGCGCTGGAGGCCTGGGCGCAGACCGCGCCCTGACGCCACGCCTCACCGCACCCCCATCGCCCGCCAGCCCCCCTCGCCCTCATACGCCTTGCCTTCGGGCTGGTACATGCGCCAGACGCGCGCCGGCGGCAGCTTGAAATCACCGCGCTGGGCAAAGCGCACCAGGTGGCGCACGGCCACGCTGCCACCGGCCTCCAGCCGCTCGATGGGCACGGCATAGCCTTGCGCGGTGTCCTGGTGCTGGGCGCGCTCCAGCGGCTGCGGGGTTTTGCCGTCGGCGCTGTTCAGATCGATCCCCCAGGTGCTGGCCTCCACCGCCGCGCCGGGCGGCAGCGCGGCTTCGACCAGCGCCCAGCGCAGCGGCTGCTTGCTGCTGACGCGCAGCTCGTCGAGGTAGAGCGCGTTGCTGTCCAGCGGTGTGCCGGGCTGGACGGGTGTGAGCGTGACGGTCAGCCGCGCGCCGGCCGTCGGATCGGGCGGTGCGTCCTTGGCGGGCGGCCTGGCCGGCTGCGGCGTGACGCGGTAGAGCCGGCGCTCGACCTGGGCCGGCAAGGTGGCGGCGGCGTCCTCGCGCGACTCGAAGCGCACGGTGGCCACCGCCGCCGCGCCAGGGGGCAGGTTCAGCTCGCGCGGCAGCGGCGCGCCGGCGGGCAGCCGCCATTGCGGCTGGGCCGCCTGGGCGCGCTGCCAGGGCGCGGGCGGCGCCAGGTCGGCCAGCGGCGCGGGGGCGGCGGTGGCCTGCCGCAGCCAGGCCAGCGTGAGGGCGCGATCAAAAGTAGGCGCGTCGAGCGCCACGCGGGCCAGCACGTCGCCGGCACCGGCCTTGTCGGCGTGGCCGGTGGCGATCAGCAGCGCCTGCCACAGCGGCTCGGTCTGGCCGGCCAGCCGCACCGCAGCGGCCGCGCCGGCCGCGCGCTGCTCGGCGCTGACGGGGCGTTTGGCCGTTTGCGCCAGGTGCAGCGCCCAGACGCGGGCCGCGTCCAGCGTGCTGGCCTGCGGCACCTCGGCCAGCAGCAGGCTGCCGCCTGCACGTGCGCTGGACACGGCCGGCGCCTCGTCCAGCGCGGCCAGCAGCGCATCCACCATCACATCCACCTGCAAGCCCATGTGCTGCATCCAGCCCAGCATCAGCGCCCGCTGCAGCAGGCCTTGCCGCACTCCGTCTTTGGCGTAGACGTCGTAGAGCCGCTCCCAGTGCGCCTTGGGCAGCGGCGCCTGCAGCGCCTGGCCCGCCTGCCAGTCGGCGTAGTAGGCGTAGGTGGTCATCAGCGCATCGGCCGCCATGCCCCGGCCCCACCAGCCGAACTGCGCCTCGGGCGTGGCCATCTGCGCCAGGGCCAGACGGGCGCCGCCCAGCCGCTGCGCCAGCTGCGGGGCCAGGCTTTGCTGCGCCGGCGTCAGCGCCTGCAGCGCCTGGGCCAGCGGAATCATGCGGCTGGCGGTCTGCTCCACGCAGCCGTAGGGGAAGGCCATGAGCTGGTCGGCCACGCGGGCCAGTTGGGCGCTGTAGGCGTCGGCGGCAAAGCTGACGCGCACGTCGCTGGCGTCGGGCGGCAGCGCCAGCGCGGCGCTGCCGCTGCGCATGTCCAGCACCAACTCGCGCGGGCTGCGCCAGGCCACCGGCAGCGTGCGCAGCGGCGTGGCCAGGCGGTCCAGCGGCTTGCCGCCTTGCGTCAGCGTGAAGGTCAGCGCGCCGCGCGCACCCTCGCCGCGCCAGGGCAGCGTGACGAAGCTGGCGCCGGGCTTGAGCGTGGCCTCGCCCTTCAGGTCCAGCCCTGCGCCCTGGGCCTGCCACTGCACGCGCGCGTCCTGGCCGGTCTGGTTGAAAAGGGCCACGGTGGCGTCGGCGGTGTCGCCGCTGCGGCGCCAGTCGGGCGCCGCCCATTTGGCGTAGAAGGGCTGGTCGGAGCGCAGCCAGCCCACCTGCTGGCCCACCGCGCCGCCGTCCGGCACGATGGCGCGGGCGGTGATGCGCCAGCGCGTCAGCGCGTCGGGCATGGCAAAGCGCACGCGCACCCGGCCCTGGGCGTCGGTGCGCAGGCGCGGCGCCCACAGCGCGGTGTCGATGGCGTCGCGGCGCGGGCGCTCCAGCACCTTGACGGCCCGCTCCTGCACCTGCCGCCGCGCCGGCAACGTGCCCAGCGCCCGGGTGGCCAGGTCGTAGCCGATGAAGCTCTGGCTGGCGCTGGTGCGCACGTTGTTGCGGCGCGGGTGGAAGTAAAAGGCGTCGATGGGCGGCGCGATTTCGGGCTGCAGCACGTAAATCATTTCGTCCACCACGCCCAGCGCCACGTCGGCCGCCACGGGCTGGCCGGCCAGGGTGGCGGTCACGTCCAGCGTCACCGTCTCGCCGGGTTTGTAGACGGGTTTGTCGGTGCGCAGTTGCAGCGCCACGCGCGGCTGCGCCACCAGCAGGCCCAGGTTCTCGAACACCATCTCGCCGCCTTTGACATAGGCCACCGACAGCGTCATGTTGGGGCTCATGGCCTCGGTGATGGGCACCGCCAGCCGCCACTGTGTGGCCCCGATGCGCTCGCTGCGCAGCCAGGGGGCGGTGCGGCCCAGCAGCGCGGTGTGCTCGACGCGCTCGCGCTCCAGCGTCACCAGCGCGTGGTCCACGGCCTCGGGGAAGGTGACCAGCACCTGGGCGGTGGCGCCGACGGCGTAGCGCGGCTGGTCGGCCACCAGCACGATCTGCCCGGCGGGCGCTTGCAGGCCGTCGCCGCTGACGAAGTGCGAGGTGGCCCCGATGATGCGGCCCCGGGCATCGCGCAGCCGCAGCGTGTAGTTGCCGGGCTTGGCAAAAGTCAGGGTCAGCGCGCGGGCATCGGCCAGCCCGCCCTGGGCGGTCTCGCGGTCTTCCTGGCGGATCCACTCCCAGCGCGTGGGCGGTGCCGCCTCGCTGCTGGCCTCGGGCCGCTGCGAGGGGCTGATGGCAAAGCGCACCGCCGCGCCCGGCGCCGAGAAGGCGCGCTCGGCCTGCATGCGCCAGCTGCTGGCGCCGCGCTCGATCAGCAGCTCCTGGCTGGTGCGCACGCGGTAGGCCGCGCCGTCGGTGGCCAGCGCGGTGAGCACGTAGCGGCTGGGCTCGGTGGCGGCGGGCAGGCTGAAGCTGGCGCGGCCTTCGCGGTCGGTGGTGAGTTCGGCCTGCGTCAGCTTGAGCGGGAAGGCGCCGCTGTAGTCCAGCTCGCCCTCCACCATCGACAGCCGCTGCGCCCGCGCGGTCAGGCCGATGCGCGCGCCGGCCACAGGTTTGCCGTCGGGGTAATGCAGCTGCAACTGGCCGGTGACGGGCTCGCCCGTCTTGAAGTCGGGCTTGCCAGGCAGCCAGGCGATCTCGAAATGGGGTTTGCGGTAGTCGGCCACGCGAAACGCGGCGCTGTAGCGGTCGGCCCCCAAGGTCATGCGCAGCTCGTAGCCCCCGGCCGGCGCGTTGGCGGGCAGCCAGAACGCGCCATCGGCGCCTTGCGGCGAGGCAAAGCGCAGCGTCTGCGTGTGGATGACCTGGCCGGCCGGATCGAGCACGCTGAGCGCCAGCGGCCCGTCTTTGAGCGGTACCGAGTCGCGCGCGTTCCTGAACTCGCGGCCGGTGACCTTGAGCTGCACCTGATCACCCGGGCGGTACAGCGGCCGGTCGGTGACGGCGTAGACCTTGGCGGCGTAGATCTCGCTGTCGTAATAGAAGTTCTCCGAGATGAAGACGCCGCCCGCCGGGTCTTGCCCGAACAGATAGGTCTGCTCGGGCGCGCTGCGTGTGAAGCGGGTCAGGCCCTCGGCATCGCTGGCGCCGCGCTGCAGCACGCCCACACCGTCGCTCCACCAGACCTGGGTGCCGGGCACGGCGGCGCCGTCGCTGCGGCGGGCCGTCCAGACCAGCATCTGCTGGCCCGAGACCTTGCTGACCGCCAGCGTGTCGGCGATGAACAGCAGCGTGGCCGCGCGGTGCTGGCCCGCCACGGCCTCCACCAGGTACAGCCCCGGCTTGAGGCGGCCCAGCGGCAGGTGCACATTGCCCTGCCCGGCCGCAATGAACCCGCTGCTGCTGCCGGCCAGCTTCAAGTCCTTGGGCGGGGCGATGGGCTGGGCCGCAAACACCGGGTAGCGAAAGCGCGTGACCAGTGGCAGGCCGGGGATGGGTTTGAGCTGCGGCGGCGCTTCGAAGCGCGAGGGCGCACTCAACTGCGGCGGCGTTTTCAGGCCCGGGGCCGCTTTGACCGCCGCCTCACGGGCCTGGCTGGAAAACAGCTTGCGCCAGGCAAGGCGGGCCTTGACGGCCCAGGCGTCCCACAGGTGCGTCAACGTGTTGGCCAGGCCTTCCTGCATGGGGCCGGGCGCCACCTGCACGCGGTGCAGGTTCTTCTGCCGCTGCAGGAACGCCAGCGGCTCAGGCACGCGGTAGAGCAGCACGTCCACGCCGCCCGTGTCCGCCAGCGCCTCGGGCTGGTTGACCTCCAGCCGCACGCGCGCCGGCTCGTCGGCGCCAAAGCTGGCGTCCGACAGCAAAAAGAAGGGCTCACCCACCGGCTGGCTGGCATAGGGCGTCAGCGGCTGGGGTTCGGTCTGCGGGGTGGGCGGCGGCGCATCGGCGGCTTGCGCGGCGGTCAACAGCAGCACGGCAGCCAGGAGCAGGAGGTGGCGCAGGGTCATCACAGAAAGTCCAGCCGGTAGATGCCGGCGAAATTCGGGTTCTCGGCCACCGGCCGCCAGCGGGTGTCGCGCCAGCGGGCCAGCTCGGCCGCGCGCACCGCGCGCAGCCCGTCGTCGCCAGGGTGCACGCTGCCCGTGTGGTAGGCCACGTAGCGGCCCAGCCAGACCATCAGGTGCTGGTCGTCGCCCAGGTCGTAGAACAGCAAATCGCCCGGCATGGCCTGGTGCAGCGAGCGGCCCACCGCCCGCGTGTTGGCCTGCACCATGTCCAGCGCGCTGGCGTAGGCGCCCTGGCTGCCGTCGGCACGGCGCCAGGTGTGGCGCAGGGCGGCGGCGGCCGGGTCGTCCACATCGGGCGGCGTGGGGCGGCTGGCCAGGCCATTGGCCCGGCGCCACGCCAGGTCATGCGGGCGCAGCGCCTCGGCCACCGCAAAGCGCACCAGGCCGGCGCAGTCGCGCTGCTGCCAGCGCGGCGTGGGGCCACGGGCCAGCTGGGCCTGGATGAGCAGCGTCATCCAGGCGCGAAAGGCCTCGCGCGCAGCCGGCGTGGCCAGGCGCTGGCGCCCAGCGGGTTGCGCGCGGGCCAGCAGCGGCAGCGCCAGCAGGCCCAGGCAGACGCGGCGCCGCACCATGGGTCAGCGGCCCGGCGGCGCGAACGCCGTCCGGGCGGCCGCCACCTGGGCGCGGATGGCGCAGCCCGGCGCATGGTCGTTGACCAGACCCATGGCCTGCATGAAGGCGTAAGCCGTGGTCGGGCCGACGAACTTCCAGCCGCGCCGCTTCAGGTCTTTGGCCAGGGCGATGGACTCGGGCGAGGTGGGGCGCACCACGGGCGCGCTGGGCGGTGCCTCGTAGCGCCAGAAGTAGGCGGCCAGCGAGCCTGCCTGGGCCACCAGCTCGCAGGCGCGGCTGGCGTTGTGGATCACGGCCTCGATCTTGCCGCGGTGGCGCACGATGCCCGCATCGGCCAGCAACCGCGCCACGTCGGCCTCGCCGTAATAGGCCATGCGGGTGAAGTCGAAGCCGTCGAAGGCGGCGCGAAAGTGCGGGCGCTTGGCCAGGATGGTGCGCCACGAGAGGCCGGACTGAAAGGCTTCGAGGCTGAGCTTCTCGAAGAGGCGCCGGTCGTCCGCCACGGGGTAGCCCCATTCGTCGTCGTGGTAGGCGATGTAGTCGGGGGTGGCGGCGCACCAGCCGCAGCGCAGGCGACCGTCGGGGCCGGTGAAGGTGGCGTTCATGGCGTCAGGGTGTGGAAGGACACGGGCACCCAACCCAGGCCGTCGGGCTGGCCGTTGGCCACCAGTGCGCTGGCCGGCCAGCGCGCCAGCGCATCCAGCCGTGGCCACAGCAGCGTGCGGGCGGCCTGGTGCAGGGTTTCCTGAGTGGGCGGCAGCACGGCCATGGCCTCGCGGCGGGCCAGCTCGGCCACCTGGGCCGGGGCCACGTAGGCCAGCGCCGTCGGCGGCACGGCCAGCGCCGGGCGTTGGCGGGCCAGGGTCTGGCCCGCGCGTTCGGCCCAGTCGGCATCGGGCGAGAAAGCCAGCCAGCCGCCCTGGCGGATCAGCGTGGGCTGGTAGCGGCTGGCGTCGGCGGCGGCGAGCGCAAAGCCCCAGGGGGCGTCATCCACCTCGCGTTGCAGCGCTCGCGGGGCATCGGCGCCGCGCAGCAGCCAGGGCCAGACGGCGGCCAGCTCGGCGTCGCTGGCGGTGGCCTCACCCTTGAGCCGGGCCACGAACAGCGGCGTGTGCAGTTGCGAGCGCGCCGACCAGCAGACCGCTGCCGGGCCTTCAAAGCGGCCGGCCAGCGCGGCCAGCGGCGCACCGGCGGTCTCCACGGCGGCCAGGCGCGTCCAGTCCACCGGCAGGCGGGCACAGGCGGCGGCGTCTTGCGGCAGCGCGGCCCACAGCGTCGCGTCCTGCGGGCCGGGCAAGGCGGTGTCCGCCACCCGCAGCGCCAGTTGGGGCGCGGGGGCGCCGCTGGCCGGCGCCTCCAGCGCCACCTCGGCGCGCAGGCCGCGCACCCCGGGCATGAAATGGGGCCAGCCGCGCGCCAGCAGCTCGGCGGTGGCGGCGATCTGGTGCGCCTTGGGTGGCGGCTCGGCCAGCCCCAGTGTGTCGCGCCAGGCGCGGCCGCCGTCCTTGAGCGCACCAGCCAGGGTGGCGGCGCCGGCCTCGTCCAGCACGCGCTGGCCGACGTCGTCGCTGCCATAGAGCAGGCCGGGGTCACTGAGCACCAGCAGGCGCTCGCCGTGAGCCACCAGCGCCAGGGTCTGGCGGCTGGACAGTTGCAGCGCCAGCACCGGCACGGTGTCGCCGCCCACGCGCAACTCGCCCAACCGGGTCAGTTGCCGGTCGCCCTGGGCGGGTTGATCACCCTGGGCCAGGGTGCCGGCCACCTTGGCCGTGGCCAGCAGCGCCTGGGCCAGCGCACCGCGCCGCACCAGCAGCGCCCAGTGGCGCGGCGCGCCCTTGGCATCCAGCCACCAGGCCATCTCGGCGGGTTCATCGAGCACCTGGGCCAGCAGACGCTCGGTCAGTGGCAGCTCGTGCTCGAAGGCCAGGCGGCGGATGGCGCCGGCCACCGAGAGCCGGGTTTCATGCTCGTCGTAATAGAAGACGAAGTCTTCGGTCAGCACCTCGCGCAGCAGCGGTGTGCGCACCAGATCGCGCGGCAGCCGTGCCAGCGCCGGAGAGGCGATATAGCCCTGCGGCCGGGCCAGATCCACCTCCAGCCCCGCGACGCGGCCGCCAAACAGCGGCCAGCGAGCCTGCCAGACCACCAGCGCCAGCACGCCAACGACGGCCAGCGCGGCAAGAAGGGCTTTGCGGGATCCGGTCATGGGCAGGGCGTGAAGCGAGGCGGTGGCAGCCAGCATTGTGCAAGAAGCCCTTCAGCCGCCAGTGGCGTCGCCGATAGACGCTGCTGATGAATATCTTTCTGGCCCTGCTGCTGCTGGCGCTGGGCCTGAGTTGGACGGGCTCGGCCCACGGCCGCGCGCCGCTGGCCGATGCCATCGTCGACCAGGCCGAGGACGATCCTCGCACCGCCCTGGCCCTGGCCGATGCCAAGCTGACCGAGGCCCGCCAGCGCGGCGACGGGCCGCTGCTGGTGTGGCTGTGGCTGGCGCGGGCCGAGGTGCATCTGATCAGCGAGCAGCCCGACGAGGCCGCCCACGACCTGGGCATGGCGCGCGAGGCGCTGGCGCTGCTGCCCGAGCCGGTGGACGAAGGGCTACGGCTGACATGGGGTCTGACCCAGCTGGCCTCGCAGCGCCACCGCCTGCCCCAGGCCGAGATGACGGCCCAGCTGGCCACGCTGCGGCCCCGCATCCAGGCATTGGGCGACGCGCGCCTGCTGTGCGACCTGGCCATGGCCGAGGCGCAGGAGAAGCGCCGCGCCGGCGACATCGACGGCGCCTGGCTGGCCGGTGAGGCCTATGCGCGCTGCGCCCGCCAGCAGGGCAACCCCTACAGCATGGCCAATGCGCTGACGGGGCTGTCGGTGCTGCGCGACCTGATGGTCACCGACGCCGACGGCGTGCGCACCTCGCTGGACTATGCACAGGCCGCGCTCATCGCGCTGGACGGCTATCCGGCACGGTTCCGGCGCAGCATCATCGAGTGGGAGATCGGCGCCACCCTGATCGACAAAGGCAACAGCGAGGCCGCCGTCGAGCCGCTGGAGCGGGCGCTGGCCCTGTCGCGCGAGCTGGGCGACGCGGCCGGCGTGGCCATCGCCAGCACCGACCTGGCCCGGGTCGAACTGGTGCGCCAACGACCCCAGGCGGCGCTGGCGCGGCTGGGCGCCACGGTGCTCCCGGCCAGCCTGCCCGTCGATTGGCGGGCCAACGCGGCCAAGGTCAGGTTGCGCGCGCTGGCCCAGTTGCGCCAGCCGCAGGTGCTGGGCGAGCTGGCGCTGGCCCGCGCCCTGCTCGATGAGTTGCCGCGCGACCGCTCGCGCAGCAGCCTGCTGGCCGCCATGGCCGAGGCCTGGGCTTCGCAAGGCCGCCACCAGGCCGCCTACGACGCGCTGCAGGAAGCCGAGGCGCTGCTGGACGGCTTGCGCGGCCAGCAGCGTGACCAGCAGGCGGTGCGGCTGCAGTCGCGCTACGAAGCCACGCTGCGCCAGGCCGAAGCCCGGCGCCTGCGCGCCGAGGGCGAGCAGGCCCGGCTGGCGCTGCAAGCCGAGGCAGCCCGGCGCGAGGGGTTGTGGGCCTTGATCGCCGCGTTGACCGTGGCCGCCACCGTGGGTGCGGCCGCCGTGCTGCACCTGTGGCGCACACGGCGCCTGGCTGCCGATCTGGCGCTGCGCGACGAGCTGACCGACACCCCCAATCGCCGTGCCGTGGCGACCTACGCCCAGGCGCAGGCCGAACTGGCAAGCCGGCTGGATGCCCCGCTGACGCTGGCGCTGATCGACCTGGACCACTTCAAGCGCGTCAACGACACCTGGGGCCACGACGGTGGCGACGCCGTGCTGCGTGCATTCGCCCGAAGCGCCCAGCGGGTGCTGCGTGGCCAGGACCGGCTGGGCCGCTGGGGCGGCGAAGAGTGGCTGCTGGTGATGCCAGGCACGCGCGAGAACGAGCTCGACGCCGTGTTCCAGCGCCTGCGCACGGCCTTCGCGCAGGCCGACATCGCCGGCCTGCCCAAGCCGCACGGGCTGACCTTCTCCATGGGCGCCGCCATGCTGACCGGCGCCCACACCGACTGGATGAACACCGTCAACTGGGCCGACCAGGCGCTGTACCGAGCCAAGCAGCTGGGCCGCGACCAGATGCGCTGTGCCGGCAACGACGAGGATGCCCTGTGACCGCTGCCTGGCGTGGCGCCGCAGGCGTGCTGCTGGCCTGGGCGGCCTGGACCGTCCAGGCCCAGCCATCGCCATCGCCATTGCCGGCACTGGTGGTGACCGAAGTGGCGGCACTGGCGCACGACAACCTGGCCGCTGCCGACCACCGCGCCACCCAGGCGTTGGCCGCGGCCCAGACCGGCCATCAACCCGCCCAGGGCTTCTGGGCCGCGCTGGCGCTGGCCGACGTGGCGCTGGCCGGCGGCCAACACCAACGCGCGCAGCGGGTGCTGGCCACGGCCGAGCGGCTATGGGCCCAGTTGCCCGCACCCGCCCTGCGCGAACAAGCCCACCTGCAGCTGCGGCAGCTGCAAGCCCAGCCACCGCTGCCGGCACGCCAGCCGGCCGCCTATGCCGCCTTGCGCCAGCAGGTGAGCGAGCTGAACGACACCCCGCTGGCCTGCGCGCTGACCCAGGCCGACACGGTGGCCCTGCTGGCGGCAGTCAGTGTGGAAGAGGCCACCTTGAGCGCCGCCGATCTGCTGGCCTGCCGTCGGGCCATGACCAGTTCGCTGGACCAGGCCTGGGCTCTGGGGCTGGTCGCGCAGGCCCAGGCGGCGCGGAGCCAGGAGCCCGGTGACGCCGCCGGCGCCCAGGCCCGCCTGCAGGCCGCCCGCGCGCTGCTGACCAGGCAACCGGCAAGCCGCCTGCATGTGCAACTGCTGACCCTGCGAGGTGCGCTGGGCGATCAGCCCGCCCTCGTCCAGCAGGCGCTGTATGCGGCCCACAAGAGCGGTCACACCCTGGAGGCTGGCCAGGCGCGGCTGGTGCTGGCCGCCCAGCACCTGGCGCGCCACGAGGCCGGCGCCGCCCTGCCCTTGCTGCGTGCCGCCCGCCAGGATCTGGCGGCCGTGGATGAGCCCGACACCTGGGCGCGCTGGCATGCGCTGATGCTGCGCACGTTGACCGCACTGAACCATGCCAGCCTCAGCCAGGCATTGGGCGAGGCTCAGGCCGCAGACAGCGATGCCGTGCAACCCGCCCTGCGTCGCGCCCTGGCGCAGGCCCGCGCCGCCGCCCACGCCCGGCGTGACGATCCCCTCGGGGCCTACACCGCGCTGAGCCAGGCCCGGACGCTGGAGCCCGAGGCGCGCGCCCTGGCCCGCGACTGGCAACTGACGCGGCTGCAGGCCCGCTACGACACGGCGCGCGAGCAGGCCGAGCTGGCCGCGCTGCGCCAGACCCAGGACAGCGCGGGCGCCCAACTGAGCGCCGACGCAGCCCGGCGCCAGACGCTGGGGCTGGTGGTGCTGGCGCTGGTGCTGTGGCTGCTGGCGGGCCTGTGGTTGACGCACCGGCTGCTCAGCACCCGGCGCCGGCTGACCGATCTGTCCCTGCGCGATGAATTGACCGATGCGCCCAACCGCCGTGCCATCACCGCCTATGCGCAGGAGCAGATCGTCCAGGCTCAGCGCCTGGGTGTGCCGATGGCGCTGGCGCTGATCGACCTGGATCACTTCAAGCGCGTCAACGACACCTGGGGCCACGACGGCGGCGACGCCGCGCTGCAGGCGTTTGCGCTGGTGGCCACCGAGGTGCTGGGCGGCCAGGATCGGCTGGGCCGTTGGGGCGGCGAGGAGTGGTTGCTGGTGATGCCGGGCAGAAAGCGCGATGACGTGCAGGCCGTGTTCGAGCGGCTGCGCACTGCGTTTGGCGCGCAGGCCGTCACCGGCCTGCCCACGCCGCACGGCCTGACGTTCTCCATGGGCGTGGCCTTGCTGGACAGCGGCCGCACCCATCTGGACGCGCTGGTGGCCATTGCCGACCAGCGGCTGTACCGCGCCAAGACCGACGGACGCGACCGCTGCGTGGCGGCGGACTGAGAGCGGCCCCTGTCTAGTCGTCGTCGCTGACGCGGTGATCGGCCATCAGCCGCTGCTGCACGGCCGGCGGCACGGCGTCGTAGTGGGACAGCGCCAGCACGTAGCGACCCTGCCCCTGCGTCAGCGCATTCAGGCGCGACTGGTAACCGGCCAGCTCGGCCAGCGGCGCCTGGCCGCGCACCACCACGGTGCCCAGGCCGCTGGTGGTGCTGCCGTTGACCAGGCCGCGGCGGCTGGCCAGATCGCCGGTGATGTCGCCCATGGCCGTCTCGGGCGCGCTGATCTCGATGTGCACCACCGGCTCCAGCACGCTGGGGTTGGCGGCACGGATGGCGGCCATGAAGGCCTTGCGCCCGGCGGTGGTAAAGGCGATGTCCTTGCTGTCCACGCTGTGGTGTTTGCCGTCGTAGACGGTGACCTTGACGTCGGCCACCGGGTAGCCGGCGATGGCACCGCTGGCCAGCACCTCGCGCACGCCTTTTTCCACGGCCGGCATGAACTGGCCCGGGATGACACCGCCCTTGACGGCATCGACGAACTCAAACCCCGTGCCGCGCGGCAGCGGCTCCACGCGCAGCATGACCTCGCCGAACTGCCCGGCGCCACCACTTTGCTTTTTGTGGCGGTGGTGGCCCTCGGCCGGGGCGGTGATGGTCTCGCGGTAGGCGATGCGCGGCGGGCGGGTCTCCACCTCGATGCGCTGGCTGGCCTGCAGCCGCTCCAGCAGGATGCGCAGATGCAGCTCGCCCAGGCCGTAGATCACGGTCTCGTTGGTGACGGCCACCCGCTCCAGCTTCAGGCAGGGGTCTTCGTCCACCAGCTTGGTCAGCATGTCCCACAGCCGCTGCTCGTCGCCATGGCGCTTGGGGGCAATGGCCAGGCCATGCACCGGCACCGGCAGGCTCAGCGGCTTGAGGTGGATGTGGGCGTCCTCGGCCGCGTCGTGCAGCACGGCGTCGTAGTGGATGGCATCGACCTTGGCCACGGCGGCGATGTCACCGGGCCCGGCCGCCACCACCTCGATCTGCTGCTTGCCTTGCAGCATCAACAGGTGACCGACCTTGAACGGCTTGCGCGCGTCGCCCACGTAGAGCTGGCTGTCGCGCTGCACCGTGCCCTGGTGGACGCGGAAGATGCCCAGCCGCCCGACGAAGGGATCGACGGTGACCTTGAACACATGGGCCAGCACGTGCGCAGCCGGGTCGGGCGTGGCCACCATGGGCTGGGCCGCCGCGCCCTCGCCGCGCAGGAACTCGGGCGGGTTGGCCTCGCTGGGGCTGGGCAGCAGCCGCACGATGACGTCCAGCAACTCGGCCACGCCGGCGCCGCTGCGGGCGGAGGTGAAGCACACGGGAATCAGGTGGCCCTCGCGCAAGGCCTGCTCCAGCGGCGCATGCAGTTCGCTGGCGTCCACGTCGCCTTCGGTCAGGTAGCGCTCGACGAAGGCGGCGTCCACCTCCACCACCTGCTCCACCAGTGCGCGGTGGGCGTCGGCCACCTGGCCGAAGTCGCACGCGCCCTCGCGGCTGAAAAAGCAGTCCGCCACCCGCGTACCGCCGCCGGCCGGCAGGTTCAGCGGCAGGCATTCGGTGCCGAACTCGGCGCGGATGGCCGCCAGCAGGCCGGGCAGATCCACCCCCGGTGCGTCGATCTTGTTGATCACGATGAGGCGGTCCAGGTGGCGCTCGGCCGCGTAGGCCATCATCCGGCTGGCCATGGGCGTCAGGCCCGTGGTGGCATCGACCACCACCACCGCCGTCTCCACGGCCTCCAGTGCCGGCAGGCTCTGACCCAGCGCGTCGGCCGAGCCGGGGGTGTCCAGCAGGTGGATGCGGGTCTGCCCGTGCGTCAGGTGCATGACGGCGGTGTTCAGCGAATGGCCGAACTGGCGCTCCAGGGGGTCGAAGTCGCTCACCGTGCTGCCGCGCTCCAGCGTGCCCGCCGCGGCAATGGCCCCCGCCTGCGCCAGCAGCGCTTCGGCCAGCAAGGTCTTGCCGGCCCCCGAGGGGCCGACCAGCGCCAGCGTGCGAATGGCGTCGGGTTGGATGAGCGGGGTTGGGCTGGACATCTGGCGCTCCTCGTGGGGGTGATGCCCCACGCTAGCGCGCAGCGGGCGCGGGCGCAAGTGCGGCGGTCAACTGCCGTGTGAATGCCCCTAGTTGATGGCTAGAATCGCGCCGTCAGCAGGAGAGCGTCTGCCGCGTGAGCGGCGGGCCGCCGAAGGCGCAGGGCATGAGCCCGAACGCTCAGGCAAAAGGACTGCGGGCCGCGCCACCCGGAGCCAACCGGTCGCGCGCACCTCACTGGAGAGTGGCGGCATCCAGCCGCCCACCGAAGGGGCAAACCCGGCGTGCGCTGCCATGGCGCCGGGCCAATCTCTCAGGTAAAGCGGACAGCGAGGGCAACTGTGTGTGGATCGCCATTGCCCTTTTGGAGGAAACCCCATGTCTGACGCTGCCTTGCTGCAAACCCCGCTGCACGCCCTGCACCTTGAACTCGGCGCCAAGATGGTGCCCTTCGCCGGCTACTCGATGCCGGTGCAATACCCCAGCGGCCTGGTGGCCGAGCACCACCAGACGCGCCAGTCGGCGGGCCTGTTCGACGTCTCGCACATGGGTCAGTTGCGGCTCGATGGCCCCGACGCCGCGGCCGCCTTCGAGACGCTGATGCCCATGGACGTGCAGAGCCTGGGCGTGGACAAGCAGCGCTACGGCCTGCTGCTGACCGACGAGGGCACCATCATCGACGACTTGATGTTCGTCAACCGGGGCGACCACCTCTTCGTCATCGTCAACGGCGCCTGCAAGGCCGGCGACATCGCCCACATCCAGGCGCGCATCGGCGGCCGCTGCAAGGTGACGCCCCTGCCCGAGCGGGCGCTGCTGGCGCTGCAAGGCCCGCAGGCGGTGGCAGCGCTGGCGCGCCTCATCCCCGGCGTGGACAAGCTGGTCTTCATGACCGGCGGCGCCTTCAACTGGCAGGGCGCCGACCTCTACATCACCCGCAGCGGCTACACCGGCGAGGACGGCGTGGAGATCTCGGTGCACCAGAGCCGCGCCGAGATGCTGGCCCGTGCGCTGCTGGCGCTGCCCGAGGTCAAGCCCATTGGCCTGGGCGCGCGCAACTCGCTGCGGCTGGAAGCCGGCCTGTGCCTCTATGGCAACGACATCGACACCACCACCACGCCCGTGGAAGGCGCGCTGAACTGGGCCATCCAGAAGGTGCGCCGCACCGGCGGCGAGCGCGCCGGGGGCTTTCCCGGTGCGGCCACGGTGCTGGCCCAGCTGGACGGCAGCCAGCCGGCCACGCGCAAGCGCGTGGGCCTGGTCGCCAAGGAGCGCATCCCCGTGCGCGAGCCGGCCGAGTTGCGCAACTTCGACGGCCAGCGCATCGGCCAGGTGACCAGCGGCCTGCTGGGCCCCACCGTCAACCAGCCCATTGCCATGGGCTATGTCGAGTCCGACTACGCGGCGCTGGGCACCGAGGTATTCGCCATGGTGCGCGGCAAACCGGTGCCCATGCTGGTGTCGGCCATGCCGTTCAACCCCGCCAACTACTATCGCGGCTGACCCCCATTCCCTACCCACAGACCCCTACTGAGGCAAACCCACCATGACCATCAAATACACCCCCGACCACGAATGGGTTGAGATTCACGGCGACGGCACCGTCACCGTCGGCATCACCGTCCACGCGCAGGATGCGCTGGGCGACGTGGTGTTTGTCGATCTGCCCGAGGTCGGCCGCAGCTACGACGAGCGGGAAGTTGCCGGTGTCGTCGAGTCGGTCAAGGCCGCCGCCGACGTGTACATGCCGGTATCGGGCGAGATCACCGAAGTCAACGAGGCGCTGCGTGCCGAGCCTGCGCTGGCCAACAGCGACCCGCTCAAGAGCGGCTGGTTCTTCAAGGTCAAGCTGGCCAGCCCCAGCCAGCTCGACGCCCTGATGGACAGCACCGCCTACGACGAGCTGCTCAAGTCGCTCTGAGCCTTCATTCGTCCTGCCGCGCACCCCGGCCACCGGCCGGTGCGCGGCGCCCGCCTTGCCTACCCGCGCCGACGCCATGACCACGCCCATCTCCCTCGCCGCCCTCGAGAACGCCACCGAATTCCGTGCCCGCCACATCGGCCCCGATGCCGCCGACGAGGCCGCCATGCTCAGCGTCATCGGCGCCGCCTCGCGCGCGGCGCTGGTGGACACGCTGGTGCCGGCCAACATCCGCCGCGCCCAACCCATGGACCTGCCCGCGCCCGTCACCGAGGCGCAGGCACTGGCCGAGCTCAAGGCGCTGGCCGGCCGCAACCGGCCGATGAAGAGCTACATCGGCCAGGGCTATTACGGCACCCTGACGCCCGGCGTCATCCTGCGCAACATCCTCGAAAACCCGGCCTGGTACACCGCCTACACGCCCTACCAGGCCGAGATCAGCCAGGGCCGCATGGAGGCGCTGATCAACTTCCAGACCATGGTCTGCGACCTGACGGGCATGGCCATGGCCAACGCCTCGATGCTGGATGAGGCCACCGCCGCCGCCGAAGCCATGACGCTGGCCAAGCGCAGCGTGCGGGCCAAGGGCCACGTCATGGTGGTCAGCGGCGACACCCACCCCCAGACGCTGGAGGTGCTGCACACCCGCGCCGCGCCCATGGGCCTGGCCATCAAGGTGGCCATGTCCGAGGCCGAGTGGGACGCCGCCATCGCGGGCGACGACTACTTTGCCGCGCTGGCCCAGTACCCGGCCTCCAGCGGCTGGCTGATGGACTGGAGCGGCGAGGCCGACAAGGTGCATGCCAAGGGCGCCGCCTTCATCGTCGCCACCGACCTGCTGGCGCTGACGCTGCTCAAGACCCCTGGCGAGATGGGCGCCGACATTGCGGTGGGCAGCACCCAGCGCTTTGGCATGCCCATGGGCGCGGGTGGCCCGCACGCCGGCTTCATGGCCTGCCGCGACGACTACAAGCGCTCGCTGCCCGGCCGGCTGGTCGGCGTCAGCGTGGACAGCCACGGCCACCCGGCCTACCGGCTGGCGCTGCAAACGCGCGAGCAGCACATCCGCCGCGAAAAAGCCACCAGCAACATCTGCACCGCCCAGGTGCTGCCCGCCGTGGTGGCCAGCATGTACGCCGTCTACCACGGCCCGGCCGGGCTGACCCGCATCGCGCAGCGCGTGGCGCGCTACGCCGCCATCCTGCAGGCCGGCCTCAAGCAGATGGGCTACACCGCCACCCATGGCGAGACGGCCTTCGACACGCTGAGCGTCAAGGTGGGCGCGGCCGAGGCCCAGCGCCTGAGCGCGCGCGCCGTCGCCCTGGGCGCCAACCTGCGCACCGCCTGGGACGACTACCTGTGCATCTCGCTGGACGAGACCACCACGCGCGACGACCTGGCGCTGCTGTGGCAGGTCTTCGCCAAGGACGGCGTGGCCCAGCCCAGCGTGGCCGCCCTTGAAGCCAGCGCACCCGACCTGATCCCGGCCAAGCTGCGCCGCACCTCGGCCTTCATGACCCATCCCACGTTCAACCGCTACCACTCCGAAACCGAGATGCTGCGCTACCTGCGCGGGCTGGCGGACAAAGACCTGGCGCTGGACCGCAGCATGATTCCGCTGGGCTCATGCACCATGAAGCTCAACGCCACCAGCGAGATGATTCCCATCACCTGGCCCGAGTTCGCCGACATCCACCCGTTCGCGCCGCAAGATCAGCTGGCCGGCTATGCGCAACTGGATGCCGACCTCAACCGCTGGCTGTGCCAGGCCACCGGTTATGCCGGCGTCAGCCTGCAGCCCAACGCCGGCAGCCAGGGCGAGTACGCCGGCTTGCTCATCATCAAGGCCTGGCACGAGTCGCGCGGTGACCACGGGCGCGACGTCTGCCTGATCCCCGAGTCGGCCCACGGCACCAACCCCGCGTCGGCGCAGATGGCCGGCATGCGGGTGGTCGTCGTCAAGTGCACCAAAGAGGGCACCATCGACATGGCCGACCTGCAGGCCAAGTGCGCGCAGCACGCCGACAAGCTGGCCGCCATCATGATCACCTACCCCTCCACCTACGGCGTCTACGACACCGACGTCAAGGCGGTCTGCGAGGTGGTGCACGCCCACGGCGGCCGCGTCTACGTGGACGGCGCCAACATGAACGCACTGGTGGGCCTGGCCGGCCCCGGCGAGTTCGGCGGCGACGTCAGCCACCTGAACCTGCACAAGACCTTCTGCATCCCGCACGGCGGCGGCGGGCCGGGCGTGGGCCCGGTGTGCGTCGTGGCCGACCTGGTGCCCTTCCTGCCGGCGCACCGCAGCGCGGGGCTGGGCACGCCGCAGCAGATCGGCGCCGTCAGCGCTGCGCCGCTGGGCAATGCTGCGGTGCTGCCCATCACCTGGATGTACATGCGCATGATGGGCGCCGACGGCCTCAAGGCCGCCACCGAGCTGGCCATCGTCAACGCCAACTACATCGCCGCCCGCCTGGCCGCCCACTACCCGGTGCAGTTCAGCGGCGGCCATGACGGCCTCAAGGGCGGCGGCGTGGCGCACGAGTGCATCCTCGACCTGCGCCCGCTCAAGGAAACCAGCGGCATCAGTGCCGAGGACGTGGCCAAGCGGCTGATCGACTACGGCTTCCACGCCCCCACGCTGTCCTTCCCCGTGGCCGGCACGCTGATGGTGGAGCCCACCGAGAGCGAGTCCAGGCATGAGCTGGATCGCTTCTGCGACGCCATGATCCAGATTCGCGAGGAGATCGCGCAAGTGGAATCGGGCGCCTGGCCGCGCGAGGACAACCCGCTGGTCAACGCCCCGCACACCGCCGCCAGCCTGCTGGGCAGCGAGTGGAGCCACGCCTACAGCCGCGAGACCGCCGCCTTCCCGCTGCCCAGCCTGCGCCGCCAGAAGTACTGGGTGCCCGTGGGCCGGGTGGACAACGTCTGGGGCGACCGCAACCTCAGCTGCTCGTGCCCGCCGATGAGCGACTACGCCGACTGAAGGCCTGGTTGCGGGTATGCCCTCTGGTCCAGGGGGCGTACCCGGCGCAGACTTGGCAGCACCCCCAGAGCCGGGCTGCACGCAGCCGGCATGCGGTTGCTGCCAAGGCAGCGCGGCACCGCGTGATGAGCTTGCGCTGCCATCGGGTGGAGCCTGCGATGCAACCCACGACCACCACCGCGCGGGCCTGGCTGGCGGCTGCCGTGCTGACGGCGCTGTGCGCCCAGTCGGCACAGTCCCAAACCTTGTACGCCTACCGGCTGGCCCAGCAGAAGATCGGCTGCTTTGCCGAAGGCATCAACGACAGCGGCCAGATCGTCGGCACCCACGATCAGGGATCCGGGGTTGCGTTTCTGTCGTTGCCCCATGGCGGCGCCATCCGCAACCTGAGCCAGCCGGGCGACATGTGGTCCAAGGCCACGGCCGTGAACAACGCAGGGGTCGTGATTGGCCGCTATCGCGATGCGCTGGGCCAGTGGCTGACCTTCCTCACGGACGCGGACGGCGCCAACCGCCGTCCCTACCCGCTGCCTCCGGGCATGGCCTCGTTCGGCCCGAGGGACCTCAACGATGCGGGCCAGGTGCTGGGGGCGCGCGACGGCGAGGCAAGCGCCATCGTGCAGGCCGATGGCTTCAGTTGGCAGGACGTGGAGGCACCCGCCGACGCCGTGGGGCCCGTCGCGCTGCGCCTCAACGAAAGTGGGCAGGTGATCGGCTGGGCCTCCTTCGCCCCCCCATCGACCGCCACCTACGGTTTCGTCACCGGCCCAGGCGGGCTGGGCGCCGCCTGGCTGCGCACCCCCGCCACCCACCTGGCGGTGTACGTCCACGGCTTGAACGACCTGGGCCAGGTGGCGGGCACGCTGACCACGCTGAATGAAAGCACCCGCGGCTTCATCAGCAACCCCGGCCCATCGGGCGGCGCCTACCTCAAGCGCGCGGGGCAGCCACACGACTCGATCGAGGTGCTGGGCATCGACAGCCAGGGCCGCGCCTATGGCAGCCTGCATGAAAAGCTGCCTTCGGGCGAGCGCAGGCGGTTTGCCTATGTGGCCGGCCCCGACCGCAAGGTGGTGGACTTGAACCCCCTGGTCGTCAACCTGCCGCCCGGTGTGGCGCTCAAGCAGGTGCGGGACATCAACCGCAACGGCCAGATGGCCGTGCAGGCCGGCACGCTCGGCGGCGAGGACAACAACATCTGCTACATCGTCTGCCCCGAGCCCCGCTGCACGCCGGGTTGATGCGGCGTGGCCGCAGGGGCGCAGGTCGCGGTGCAGGCATCGAGGCCGACCCTTGTGCGGATGGGACACTGCGGCGCCCACCGAACCCACGCTGCCGCCCCGCCTGCCACCATGCCCTTCATTCATTGGATCGTCGCCATCCTGCTGGCCGCCACCACCGCCATGGCCGTGGCGGCCGACCCCGCGCCACGCGTCGCCTTCACCTTCGACGACGGCCCCACGCTTGCCGAGACGCCACGCCTCACGCCCGCCCAGCGCAACCAGGCGTTGCTGGCCGCATTGGCCGCGCACGGCGTCCAGGCCGCCCTGTTCGTCACCAGCGGCTATGGCGCCGACCAGCCCGAAGGCCGGGCGCTCGCCCGCGCCTGGGGCGAGGCAGGCCATGCGGTGGGCAACCACACCGTCACCCACCCAGACCTCAACGCAGCCGACGTGACGCTGACGCAATACCAGCGCGAGCTGCTGGCTTGCGACGCGGTCATCGCCCCGCTGCCCGGCTACCGCAAGTGGTTCCGCTTCACCTACCTGCGCGAAGGCAACACGCCTGAAAAGCGTGATGGCATGCGTGCCTTCCTCGCCACGCACACCTACCGCAACGCCTACGTCAGCCTCGACACCAGCGACTGGCGGCTCGACGCGCTGCTGCGCAACCGGCTGGCCCGCGACCCACAGGCCGACGTCGAGCCCATCCGCCTCGCCTACCTCGCACACGTGGCCCAGCGCGCACAGGCCTACCGCGCCCTGGCGCAGCGCCTGCTGGGCCGCGACGCGCCGCAGGTGCTGCTGCTGCACCACAACCTGATCAATGCGTTGTGGCTGAACGACGTGATCGCACAGTTCAAGTCCCAGGGCTGGCAGATCGTCTCGCCCGAGACCGCCTTTGCCGACCCCCTCTACGCCATGCAGCCCGAGCGCGCCACGCCGGGGCAGAGCCTGCTGCTGTCCATCGCCCGCACGCGCGGCGAGGCTCGCATCGAGGGCTGGGAGCGGCTGGTCGATGACGGCGATTTCGAGATCGACGCGCTCAAAGCCAGGGGCATCGAATGAAGCGGCGCACCTTGCTGTGGGCAGCCGGCGGCCTGACCACACCCCCCGCCCTGGCGCTGCCCTACACCCTCGAAGACACCGACGTCGTCACCGTGCCCGCGCCTGCGCTCAAGCGCGCGTACGAGCTCTACGTCAGCCTGCCGCCTGGCTATGCCGAAGGCACTCAGCGCTACCCGGTGCTGTACGTCACCGATGCGCCCTACGCCTTCCCGCTGATCCGCGCCATCGCTGGCCGGGTGGACCGGCACGGCGTGGGGCTGGCCCCGTTCATCCTCGTCGGCCTGGGCTATGCCAAAGGCGATAGCGGCGTGGTCAGCCGCAACCGGGACTACACGCCGACTGCGCGCACGCCTGGGCGTGGCGAGCCCGACACCGTCTATGGGCAGAGCCTGGCCTACCTCGCCCACCTGGCCGACACCGCCATCCCCCTGGTGGATGCGCGCTGGCGCACCGACCCCAAACGCCGCCTCTACGCCGGCCACTCCTACGGCGGCCTGTTGGGCATCCAGGCGTTGCTGGAGCGCCCGGGGCTGTTCAGCGACTTCATTCTCGGCAGCCCCTCTTTGTGGTTCGACAAAGGCCAGCCCTTTGAGGCCGAGCAACGCCATGCCAAGGCGCGCCGCCGTCTGGCCGCCCGCGTGCGCCTCTATGTGGGCGGCCTCGAAATCCCGAGCAAGGCCCGCCCGAATGCCAAAGACATGGTGGGCGATGCCCGCCGCTTCGTGACCCAGCTGCGCACGCGGCGCCACCCGGGTCTGGACGTGGCGCTGACCGTGCTGGATGGAGAAGACCATGCCACCGTCTTTCCGCGCCTGATCACGCAGGGGCTGATGTGGGCGCTGCCCAAGCCGCGCTGAAGCGGCTCGGCTTGAGGCGTGGCCTAGGCATTGCCATTCTTTAAATTGAATGACAAAATTTCAAATCAATGTCATATGTGAGTTTGATGCCATGATCGACGTCAAAGTGTCAGAAGGTGGCCGCGTGGTCATTCCAGCCGAATTGCGCGCCAAACTGGGCATTGGCATTGGGGATATCCTGGCCTTGCAGCAAGACGGTGAGCGGCTGGTGCTGACTACTCGTCGCGCTGGCATCCGGCAGGCGCAGGCGCTGGTGGCCCAGTTCATTCCGCCAGGCGGGCCTAGCGTCGTGGATGAGTTGATTCGCGAACGCCGCGAAGCAGCCGCCCGCGAATGACGCTGGTCTGCGATGCCTCGGCGCTGCTGGCGCTGTTGCTGGGCGAGCCTGGTGCCGACCGCATGGCCGAACTGCTTGGCGAGGCGCAAGCGGTCATCGGCGCCGTCAATGCGTGTGAAGTCAGCAGCAAGTTGGCCGAGCGCGGCATGGATGAGGCATCCATCCTCGCCACCTGGGCCGCACTGCCCATCGACATCGCCCCCTTGAGCGCTGAGCAGGCCCACAGGGCCGCCTTGCTGCGGCCGGTCACCCGCCACCTGGGCCTGTCCCTTGGCGACCGAGCCTGCCTGGCCCTGGCCCAGCACACCCAGGACGCCACCGTGGTCACGGCCGACCCGGCCTGGCAGGCCATCAAGGGCTTTCGCTTCACGTTCATTCGTTGATGCCACGCCCCGCGATCTACCATCGCCTGCCTTGTGCAGGGCACCAGCCCTGACTTTTGTTGTTGTCTGTTTCCCTTGGGAGTTGTCTTGACCATGAATGACAAGCACGTGCTGTTCGCCGCCCTGACCTGCGCGGCCTCGATCACCGGGGCTCAGGCCACCGAAACGGTGGCCCCCGGCCTCTGGTCCGAACAGGTGTCCCACTCCATGGACCAGGGCCACACCTGGCGCGCCAGGCCGCCCGTCAAGCACTGCGTCAGTGCGCAACAGGCCGCAACCCCATCGGAGCGCCTGCGCGAGCTGATCGAAGCGGAGGGTTGCTCGACGGACGGCGTGTCGGTGGCCAAAGGCCGCATTGAAGGCGTCGTGGTCTGCACCAGCCATGGCGGCGCCCGCATCAAGCTCAGCGGCCAATACAGCGACACCCGCTACAACGTGACTGGCGACGCCACCGGCCAGGCCGAGGTCAATGGCCAGGTCATCGACATGCCCTTGCGCATCCAGTCCCGCTGGACGGGCCAGCGCGTGGGAGCGTGCTCCTGACGGCCGACCGGGGCTCGCAAGCCACAAGGGGCTTTGGTTTCCAGGGCCCCCGCTGATGCCACACTACGGCTCGCACTGAGCCCACCCCGCAACCCCACCCACCGCCATGGCCATCTCTGTCTTCGACCTGTTCAAAATCGGCATCGGGCCGTCCAGCAGCCACACCGTGGGGCCCATGCGGGCCGCGCGCCTCTTCACGGCGCGGCTGGCGCACGACGGCCATCTGGCCGCCACCGCGCGCATCTGCTCGCAGCTGTTTGGCTCGCTGGGCGCCACCGGCAAAGGCCATGGCTCCGACACCGCCGTGCTGCTGGGCCTAGCCGGATACGAGCCGGACACCGTCGATGTGGAGCGCGTCGCAAGCTACCTCGCCGAGATGCGCGGCCACAAGCGCATCCCGCTGGGTGACGGCCACAGCATCGCCTTCGACGAGCCCAAAGACCTGATCCTGCACAAGCGCAAAGCCCTGCCGCTGCACGCCAACGGCATGACGTTCACCGCCTTTGACGCCAGCGGCGCCGTGCTGGACGAGCGCACCTATTACTCGGTGGGCGGTGGTTTTGTCGTCAGTGAAGAGGTGCTGGCCGACGGCAGCAAGCAAAAGACCATCGCGCCCGACGCCACCGTGCTGCCCTACCCCTTCAAGACCGGCGACGAGTTGCTGCAGCAGACCGAGCGCCACGGCCTCTCCATTGCCGAGGTGATGCGCCGCAACGAGGCCCACTGGCGGCCCGAGGCCGAGACGGTGGCGGGCCTGGCCCGCATCTGGCAGGTGATGCAGGACTGCGTCACCCGCGGCTGCCGCACCGAGGGCACGCTGCCCGGCGGCTTCAAGGTCAAGCGCCGCGCGCCCGAGTTGCACCGCCAGCTCACCGCCAAGCCTGAAGAGGCGCTGCGCGACCCGCTGCAGGTGATGGACTGGATCAACCTCTACGCGCTGGCCGTCAACGAAGAGAACGCCGCCGGTGGCCGCGTGGTCACCGCGCCCACCAACGGCGCGGCGGGCATCGTGCCGGCCGTGCTGCACTACTACACGCGCTTTGTCTATGGCGCCAACGCCCGGGGCGTGGAAGACTTTTTGCTCACCGCCGCCGCCATCGGCATCCTCTACAAAGAAAACGCCTCCATCAGTGGCGCCGAGGTGGGCTGCCAGGGCGAGGTGGGCGTGGCCTGCAGCATGGCGGCCGGCGCGCTGTGCGCGGTCATGGGTGGCACCCCCGCGCAGGCCGAGAACGCGGCCGAGATCGGCATGGAACACCACCTGGGCCTGACCTGCGACCCGGTGGGCGGGCTGGTGCAAATCCCCTGCATCGAGCGCAACGCCATCGCCTCGGTCAAGGCCATCAACGCCGCGCGCATGGCGCTGCGCGGTGACGGCACGCACTTCGTCAGCCTGGACAAAGTCATCAAGACCATGCGCGACACCGGTGCCGACATGATGACCAAATACAAGGAAACCGCGCGCGGCGGCCTGGCCGTCAACATCGTCGAGTGCTGACCTCCGCTTCTCAGCCCGCGTCGCTGGCGCGGCACGTGGACGCCGGCACGCTGGCGCGCGGCCTGGCCATCTGGCGCAGCCACCAGGTGCTGGATGCCGACCTGGAGCAGCCCAGCCTCGACGAGTGGCTGATCTCCGGTCGCGTCCAGGGCTCGGCGCGCCTGCCCTACCGCACCGACGTCTCCATCACGCTGAACGACCAGGGCGTCATCACCGCCTTCGCGTCGGAATGCGACTGTCCGGTGGGCCACCGCTGCAAGCACGCCGTGGCGCTGGTGTGGGCGGCGTGGCCAGACATCGCCAGCGAGCCCTCGACCCCACACCTGCCCGAGGCCCTGGTGGCTCAAGCCCTGGCACTGATGGCCCGGGGTGGCCCCGTGCCCGCCGCCGCACCGCCGCCCGCCACACCGCAGGAGCGCGCCCTGCACCTGGCCGAGCAAGCCTGGCAGCGCTGGCTGGGCGAGGCCCGCCCCGACACCGCCGCGCCAGCCCCCACGCACCTCGCGCACACGCCGCACCCGGTCTTCATGTTGATGGCCCAGCGCCAGGGGCAGGCCCAGGTGCTGACGCTGAGCTGGGGCGAGTCGCGCCGCGCCGCCACCGGCAAGGGCTGGATCAAGGTGCGGCCACCCAGCTATTACGGCGTCCAGGGCCACACGCCCCAGGCCGCTGCGCAGCAAGACCTGGTGCGCCTGATCCAGGCCTTGCCGCCGTTGCAGCCCAGCGGCTACTTCCACTACGAGCGACCATCGGGCGGCGTGGTGGCGGGCAGCGTGGGCCTGCTGGCGCTGGAGCGCGCAGCCCAGTCGGGCCTGCTGTTCTGGTGCACCCGCAGCGACGCCCTGGGCCAGCCGCTGACCTGGGGCGGCCCGCGCGAGCTGACCTGGCAATGGGCCAGCGAGCCGCATGGGCCGGCCAACGCGCCGCACTGGACGCTGGCCGCGCAGGTGACAGCGGCCACTGGCGATCCCTTGCCGCTCTACCCCAACACGCCACCGCTGTACGTGGATCTGGCCGCCGGCCAATGCGGCCCGGCCACGCACGCCGGGCTGGCGCCGGTGCGCCTGGCCCACCTGCTGCGCATGCCACCGCTGCCGGCCGCGCTGCTGGCGGCGCATGCGGCCGACGTGCAGCAGCAGATGGCGGGCCTGCCGCTGCCGCCCGGCGTGGCCCCGCTGGCCGAGGTGCGCGAGGCCGCCATGCCCCGGCTGCGCATCGAACCCGCCGAAGGCCTGGCACGCGGCGTGCTGAGTTTTCAATATGGCGACCACCACTGCCACGAGCGCAGCCAAGCCAACCCCCTGCCGCTGCCCGGCCTGCTGCTGCACCGCGACCTGGCCGCCGAGCAGGCCGCCCGCACCGCGCTGGCCGCGCTGGCACTGGCGGAGGTGGCTCCCCACGTGTACGCCTACCCACCCACGCCAGCCGGCCAGCAGGCCTGGCTGGTGCTGCTGGATGGCGACTTTGCCGCGCTGCGCGCCCAGGGCTTCCAGATCGACCTGCACCCGCAGCTGGCCACTGCCATTGCGCATGGCGAGGAGGTGCACATCGCGCTGGACGATCCGGCCGAAGACTGGGAGGCCTCGCCCTGGTTCGACCTCTCGCTGGGCATCGCAGTCAACGGCCAGCGCCACAACCTGTTGCCGCTGCTGCCGGCGCTGATCGACCACCTGACCGCGCACGGCGAGCCCTTGCCGCCGCACGTCTACCTGCCGCAGCCAGGCGGCGGCTGGCTGCGCCTGCCCACCGAGCCCATCCAGCCCTGGCTGACCGCCCTGATCGAGCTGATGGACGGCCGCCGAACCGGCGAATGGCAGGGCGAGGCGCTGCGCCTCAGCCGCCACGAGGTGCTGCGCACCGCGGCCAGCCTGGGCGACGGCGTGGCCTGGGCCGGTGCCGATGCCTTGCGCGCGCTGATGCAGGCGCTGCGTGGCCAGGCCACACTGCCCACCGTGGCGCCACCCGCCGGGCTGGCGGCCGAGCTGCGGCCCTACCAGCTGCAAGGGCTGAGCTGGCTGCAGTTTCTGCGCCAGCACCAGTTTGGCGGCGTGCTGGCCGACGACATGGGCCTGGGCAAGACGCTGCAAACCCTGGCCCACCTGCTGACCGAACAGCAGGCCGGCCGCCTGCGCGAGCCGGCGCTGGTGGTGGCCCCGGTCAGCCTGCTGGGCAACTGGCAGCGCGAGGCGGCGCGCTTTGCACCCGGCCTGCGCACCCACGTCTGGCATGGCGGCACCCGCCACGGCCAGGCCAGCCAACTGCGCGATGCCGATCTGGTCATTGCGCCCTACTCGCTGCTGCACCGCGACCGCGACACCTGGCTGGCCGCGCCCTGGAGCGTGGTCGTCTTCGACGAGGCCCAGCACCTGAAGAACGCCCACACCCAGGCCGCCCAGGTGGCCTGCGAGCTGCCGGCCACGCAGCGCCTGGCGCTGTCGGGCACGCCCATGGAAAACCACCTGGGCGAGCTGTGGAGCCTGTTCCACACGCTGATGCCCGGCTTTCTGGGCTCCAGCCGGCAGTTCACGCAGTGGTTTCGCACCCCCATCGAGAAGCGCGGCGACGGCGAGCAGATGGCCCGGCTGCGCCAGCGCATCACCCCTTTCATGCTGCGCCGGACCAAGGACGCCGTGGCGGCCGAGTTGCCGCCCAAGCAGGAGATCCCCACGCCCATCGACCTGGGCGACGCCCAGGCCAGCCTGTACGAGACCATCCGCCTGGCCACCGAGCGCACGGTGCAGGCCGCGCTGGCCGGCAAGGGGCTGGCGCGCTCGCGCATCGAGGTGCTGGACGCGCTGCTCAAGCTGCGTCAGGTCTGCTGCGACCCGCGCCTGGTGCCGCTGCCGGCCGCCGCCAAGGTCAAGCAATCGGCCAAGCTCGAATGGCTGCTGGACGCCCTGCCCGAAATGCTGGCCGAGGGTCGGCGCGTGCTGCTGTTCTCGCAGTTCACCACCATGCTGGCGCTGATCGAAGGCGCGCTGGCGCCCACCGGCCTGCGCTGGACCAAGCTCACCGGCCAGACGCAAAAGCGCGATGCCGCCATCGCCCGCTTCACCTCGGGTGAGGTGCCGCTGTTCCTGATCAGCCTCAAGGCCGGCGGCGTCGGCCTCAACCTGCCGCAGGCCGACACCGTCATCCACTACGACCCCTGGTGGAACCCGGCCGCCGAGAACCAGGCCACCGACCGCGCCCACCGCATCGGCCAGACGCGCGCGGTCATGGTCTACAAGCTGATTGCCGCCGGCACCATCGAAGAGCGCATCGCCGCGCTGCAGGCGCGCAAGGCCGCGCTGGCCCAAGGGCTGTACAGCGACGCCGCGGCACGCAAGCAGCCACTCTTCACCGAAAGCGACCTGGCCGAGCTGCTGCGGCCACTGGACGCGTGATGCTGGCCATCGCGCACGCCGGCCGCACGCTGACCATCGAGCACGCCGACTTGGGCGCGCCAGATGCCGGCGGCCCGCTGCTGGTGTTTTTGCACGAGGGCCTGGGCAGCGTCAGCTTCTGGCGCGACTTTCCGGCGCTGCTGTGCGCGGCGCTGCAGGCGCGCGGGCTGGTCTATTCGCGCCCTGGCTACGGCCACTCCACGCCGCGCGCGCCGCACGAGCGCTGGGCGCCCGACTACCTGCACCAGCAGGCGCTGGCGGTGCTGCCCGCCGTGCTGGCGGCGCGGGGCGAGCGGGGCCCTTATGCGCTGGTGGGCCACAGCGACGGTGGCAGCATCGCGCTGATCCATGCCGCCCACGATGCGGCCCGCCGCGTGGCCTGGACGGCGGCCATCGCGCCGCACATCGACGTGGAGGCCAAGGCGCTGGACGGCATCCGGGCCACGCGCCAGCGCTTCGAGGCGCCTGACTCGCCACTGCGCCGCCAACTGGCGCGCCACCATGCCGATGTGGACTCGGCCTTCTACGGCTGGTGCGACGCCTGGCTCTCGCCCGCGTTTGCGCCCTGGTCCATCGAGGCCGAGATCGCCGCCATCCGCTGCCCACTGCTGGCCATGCAGGGCGAGGACGATGCCTACGCCACGCCCGATCAGGTGCGGCGCATAGGCCAGCGCGTGCCGCAGGCCCAGGTGCGCCTGCTGCCGGGGATGGGCCACACGCCTTTTGCCCAGCAGCCCGAGGTGGTCGTGGGCGCCATCGCGCAACTGGCCCGGCAGGCTGCATCGGCATAGACTGAGGCTCCCCCTTTCGCTGCAAGGAGCCCGTCATGCGCACCCCCGTCGTACTGGCCAGCCTGCTGGCCCTGGCCGCCACCGCGTCGGCCGCCGAACTCTCCGTGACGCTGGACGCTGTGACCGAAGCCGGCAGCGGCAAGGCCATCGGCCGCGTCACCATCAGCGAGACGCCCTACGGCCTGGTGTTCACGCCCAGCCTGGAAGGCCTGCCGCCCGGCGTGCACGGCTTTCACGTGCACGACAAACCCTCGTGCGCAGCGGCCGACAAAGACGGCAAGCCGGTGGCGGCGCTGGCCGCCGGCGGTCACTTCGACCCCGCCGCCACCGGCCGCCACGGCGCGCCCTGGGGCGATGGCCATCTGGGCGACCTGCCCGGCCTGGTGGTGGGCGCAGACGGCCGCGCCAGCTATGCGGTGCTGGCGCCGCGCCTGAAGCGACTCGATGAGGTCAAAGGCCACGCGCTGATGGTGCACGTGGGCGGCGACAACCACGCCGACCACCCCGCGCCGCTGGGCGGCGGCGGGGCACGCATGGCCTGCGGCGTCATCGGCGGCTGAGCGCGGCGCGCTCAGCGCACCCCGGCAATCTCGATGCCCTTGAACTGGCCGGCCACCGCCTGGGCGGGGGCCGGGTAGCGTGCGGCATCAAAGCGGTGCAGCAACTCGGCCTCGCGCGCCCGGGCCAGCGCCACGTTGGCCAGCTTGACGTGGCCAAAACCGCGCATGGTCAGCGGCACGCTGGCGATTTGCGTGGCCAGCGGCAGCTTGTCTGCCGAGAGGCCCGCCACCAGTTCATCCACCCGCGCCTCGAACTGGGCGATCAGCTCACGCTCCATGCGGCGCTCCTCGGTCTTGCCAAAGAAGTCCAGCGCACCGCCGCGCAAGCCCTTGCAGCGCGCCAGCAGCTTGAGCGCGGGCATCATCCACGCGCCCAGCGTCACCTTTTGCGGGGGCTGGCCGGCGCGCGGCTTGGCGATGAAGGGGGGCGCCATGTGGAAACGGAGCCTGGGCGTGCCGTCGAACTGGTCGGCCAGCTTGGCGGCAAAGCTGCCGTCGGTGTAGAGCCGGGCCACCTCGTATTCGTCCTTGTAGCTCATCAGCTTGGCCAGGCTCTGCGCCACGGCGCGGGTCAGGCTGCCGTCGCCACCCAGCGCCGACTCGCGGGCGCGCACGGCCTGCACGCGCTGCGCATAGCGCTGGCCCCAGGCGGCGTTCTGCCAGGCCGTCAGGTGGGCCGTCTGGCGCGCGATCAAGGCGTCCAGCGGCTCCTGGGCAAGGTCTTCTTCCAGCGGGCCGTCGGTGAGGCGGCGCAGCGCGGCCGGGTCGGCGGCGGCCAGCCGGCCCAGCGCAAAGGCCTGGAGGTTGGCGCCCACGGCCACGCCGTTGAGCTCGATGGCGCGGTGCAGCGCGGGCAGCGACAGCGGCACCACCCCGCGCTGCCAGGCAAAGCCCAGCGCCACGATGTTGGCGGTGACGGTGTCGCCCAGAAAGGTTTCAGCCAGCGTCTGGGCGTCGAAGGTCTCGAGCCGCTCGGGGCCGGCGGCGAAACGCAGCTTGTCCAGCAGCGCCTCTTTGTGCAGCGAGGCATCGGGGTTGCGCACGCTGTCGGCCACCGGAATTTCGTGCACGTTGGCCAGGATGCGCGTGCGGCCATGGCGCACCGTGCCCAGCGCATCGGGTGACGCGGCCACCACCAGATCGCAGGCCAGGATGGCGTCGGCCTGCTGCACGTCGATGCGCACCTGGTTCAGCCGCTCGGGCCGGTCGGCCAGGCGCACGAAGGACAGCACGGTGCCGCCTTTTTGCGCAAAGCCCATGAAGTCGAGCACGCTGGCGGACTTGCCCTCCAGGTGGGCGGCCATGGCGGTGACGGCGCCCACGGTGACCACGCCGGTGCCGCCCACGCCGGTGACCAGCAGGTCGTAAGGCCCCGTCCACGCATGGGGCGCCGGGTGGGGCAGCGCGGTGACGGCCTGGCCAAACGCCACCGCACCGGGTGAGCCCTTGGCCAGCGCGCCCGACTTGCGCCGCAGCTTGACGCCGGTGACGCTGACGAAGCTCGGGCAAAAACCCTTGGCGCAGGAGTAGTCCTTGTTGCAGGCGGTCTGGTCGATCTTGCGCTTGCGCCCCTGCGCCGTCTCCACCGGCAGCACGGCCACGCAGTTGCTCTGCACCTGGCAGTCGCCACAGCCTTCGCAGACGGCGTCGTTGATGAAGAGGCGGCGCTCGGGGTCGGCCAGTTCGCCCTTCTTGCGGCGGCGGCGCTTTTCGGCGGCGCAGGTCTGCTCGTAGATCAGCACGGTCACGCCCTTGACCTCGCGCAGCTCGCGCTGCACGCGGTCGAGTTCGTCGCGATCGGCGAACTCGGTGCCAGCCGGGAACTTGGCCTTGATGGCGGCGTATTTGTCGATGGCGTCGCTGACCACCACCACGCGCTTGACGCCCTCGCTCTCCACCTGGCGCGCGATGGCGTCCACGGAGATGATGCCGTCCACCGGCTGGCCGCCGGTCATGGCCACGGCGTCGTTGAACAGGATCTTGTAGGTGAGCGTGGCGCCCGCCGCCACGGCCTGGCGGATGGCCAGGTAGCCCGAGTGGTAGTAGGTGCCATCGCCCAGGTTCTGGAACACGTGCGGCGTCTTGGTGAAGCGCGCATGCGACACCCAGTCCACACCCTCGCCGCCCATCTGGATCAGGCCGGCGGTGTCGCGGTCCATCCAGTTGACCATGAAGTGGCAGCCGATGCCCGCGCGGGCCGTGCTGCCCTCGGGCACTTTGGTGGAGGTGTTGTGCGGGCAGCCGGCACAAAAATAGGGGATGCGCTTGACCGCGTCGGCCACGTTGGACAGCAGCTCGGGCGGCGTGAAGTCGCGCACGTGGGCAAAGTGGCCGGCCAGCAAGGGGTTGCCAGGGAAATGCCGCTCCAGCCAGTTGGCGGTGATCTCGATCAGCCGAGAGGGCCGCAACTCGCCCAGCGCCGAGATCAGCGGCTGGCCCAGCGCATCGTGCTTGCCGATGATGGCCGGCCGCACCGCGTCGTTGTAGAGCAGCTCGCGCAGTTGCTGCTCGACGATGCCGCCCTTCTCTTCAATGACCAGCACCTCTTTGAGGCCGGCCGTGAACGCCCGCATCCGCCCCTGCTCGATGGGCCAGGCCAGGCCCACCTTGTAAAGCCGCACGCCGATCTGGGCCAGCGTCGCGGGCTCGATGGCCAGGCGCCGCAGCACCTCCATCAGGTCGTGATGCGCCTTGCCGCTGGTGACGATGCCCACGCTGGCCTCGGGCGCCTCGATGACCATGCGGTCCACGCTGTTGATGCGAGCAAACGCGGCCACGGCTTCAAGTTTGTCGGCCAGGCGCGACTCGATGCGCAGCGAGGGGAAATCGGGCCAGCGGTAGTGCAGCCCATCGGCCGGTGCGCGGTGGCCCGTGGCTGCGCGCACGGCGTCGGCATCGGCCCAGGCGGCCACGCGGCGGTTGACTTCATCGAGATCCACCGTGCTGCCCGACTCCACCACCTCGGACAGCGCCGCCATGCCCACCCACATGCCGCTGTAGCGCGAGAGTTCGTAGCCGTAGAGCCCGAACTCCAGGTACTCGGCCACGTTGGCCGGCTGCAGCACCGGCACGCTCCAGGCGATGAAGGCGTGGTCGCTCTGGTGTGGCATCGACGAGGACACGCAGCCGTGGTCGTCCCCCGCCACCACCAGCACGCCGCCATGCGGCGACGAGCCATAGGCATTGCCGTGCTTGAGCGCATCGGCTGCGCGGTCCACCCCCGGGCCCTTGCCGTACCACATGGCGAACACGCCCTCCACGGTGCGCTCGGGGTCGCTCTCCACGCGCTGCGTGCCCAGCACCTGGGTGGCGGCCAATTCCTCGTTGATGGCCGGCACGAAGGTGATGCCCACGTCCTTGAACTTGGCGCCCGCCTTCCAGATGGCCTGATCGACCATCCCCAGGGGCGAGCCCCGGTAGCCGCTGACGAAGCCCTCGGTATGCAGGCCACGCGCGGCATCGCGCTGGCGCTGCATCAACAGCAGCCGCACCAGCGACTGCGTGCCGGTCAGAAAAATGGCGCCCTGTTCAGCCCAGAGGCTGTCTGCGAGCGCGTAAGCGGGTCGTTGGATGGCGGGGGTAGTCATGGGGTGGATTGTCGGTGCGCGCGCGGCCTGCCTTTGGCCGGGTGGATTCGGGATTACGCGGGGGCGTGGGCTTGCTGGCGACGGCTAGTGGCCGGCGCACCGGCCCGCAGTGGCGGCGGCGTGGTGCAACGGGTTGCGCACCCTCCAGCAGCATGTGGATGCTCAAAGGCCAGGGTTCGATCAGAATGGCCAGCCCACATCGCCATCAACCGTAACCAACCCATGGTGACGACATCTTCAACTTTGATGGCAAACCGCCTTTGCGCACGCTGCGCAAATCGGGCTTTGGGCCAGCGTTGTCAGGCAGCACAGTGACGCGCCCTGCCATCCTTCGCGACGTCGCAACCGAGTTGCGAACCCATCGCCTTCTACTTCGTTGCCCCGTCCCAGGCGATGGTGCGTCTGTTCACGAGGCCGTAGCCGAAACGCTCGCAGCATTGCGCGAATGGCCTGCGTCTCTCCCATGGGCCGTGTTCGAGCCATCGGTCGCGTCATCGGAAACCTATTGCCGCGAGAGTGCGGCAGCCTTCATCAAGCGAACCGCATTGGTGTACTTGGCGTTCGACGAATCAGGCTCATTTGTCGCCGTTACAAGCCTTCATCGGATCGATTGGGCGGTACCAAGGTTTGAAGTTGGCTTCTGGTGCCGTGCCAGCCGACAACGACAAGGCTTCGCCGCAGAGGCCGTCGCGGAATTGGTTCGTTACGCCTTTGAAGGACTGGGAGCCAACCGGGTCGACGCACTGGCCGATGAAAAGAACGTTGGCAGCCGGGCCGTCTGCGAGGCTGTAGGCCTGCGTCTCGAAGGCATCATGCGCAACGAGCGAATCACACCGTCAGGCGTGTTGCGAGACACATGTGTCTACGCGGCAGTCGGCGGTCAGGCTTAACGAAAGGTCGCCCGATGAATCTCAACACCGCCCGCATATTCGTGCGAGACATCGCCCAGGCAAAGCGCTTTTACACACAGACTCTGGGTCTCAAGCCAATAGCGTCTAGCGCCGAGCACGGCTATTGCGTCTTCACCACAGGCGGCGTTCAATTGGTGGTCGAGGCGGTGTCCGCCGATGCACCGCAGGAAGAGCAAGAACTTGTCGGCAGGTTCACAGGCCTGTCTTTCACCGTGGCCGACATTCAGCAGACCTATCGTTCGCTCTCTGCGGCCGGCGTAGCGTTCACGGGCGCTCCCGAGAGGCAAGCGTGGGGCGGCATACTGGCAACGCTGCGAGACCCCGCAGGCAATGAGCTGCAGGTCGTGCAGCCCGCGGCGACCTAGCTCAAGCGTCACTGGGCTACAGTGCCTACATGGCACCGACCATCGTTCGAGACGGACAATTCCGCTTGTTCTTCTTCTCCCGTGAAGAGCCCAGGATTCACGTCCATGTCGCTCATCCGGACGGTGAAGCCAAGTTCTGGCTGACGCCAGACATACACGTGGCTGCAAACATGGGGTTGTCGTCCAGCCAGATTCGCCAAGCACATGCCGTCGTTGGCGTGCACCTGAAGGAGATTGAGGATGCCTGGATCCGCCACTTTGGCAGTTGAGGTCACCCACATCTCTGCCCACGGCTTATGGTTGCTGCTGGGTGATGAGGAATTGGCCCTGCCCTATACTGACTTCCCCTGGTTCAAAAAAGCCACCGTCGAGCAGATTCTGACTGTCGAGCGACCTTCGGAAAATCACCTGTACTGGCCCGATCTCGACATTGACCTCAGCGTCGAGTCTTTGCGCCGGCCTGAGGCATTTCCGTTTGTCTCGAAAATCGATGCCTGACTGATGCTGCAAGCAGGGCACCCACGATCGTCGCAGTCTTTTTGATCTGCCCGCCACGCCTGAGCCGCTTCGCGCTGCGTGGCAAGGACAAGGTGAGCGCGCAGCGGCGTGCTGTTTGCTTGGCGCACCACATCGAGAAGTGGGCAAACTTCGCAGGCACACCATGAGACCCGCCAGCGTGGCGTTCAGGCCATCCGGGATGCAACATCTACGCACATCGGGGAAATTGGGGTTTTTGCCCAGCGTCGTTAGAAGGCGAAGCCAGTGAACGCTCTCTTCCCAAACATGTTTTTACCCCAGGCGTTGGCCTACGAATTCATAGGAACGTTCGCCCGCTGCGAGTACGCGCTGAAGTGCTCTGGCTTCGCCAAAGGCAGTTCAAGCTCCGTCGAGGCGGACTGGGACGCGTTTGCCACGGCCATCGACTGGCACTTCAGACGGGTGAATATGCCGGAGTTCAGATCTGCAGTCGGCTTCCTCTTGCAGGATCCGCCCCGCAAACAGATCCTCCGCAATGGGAAGGTTGACTGGAAGGCGTCGCCGCCCGACACGAGCCTTCCCAAGGCGCAGCAGACGCTGCTCATGGTCCGTCGCATCAGAAACAACCTCTTCCATGGGGCAAAGATCTGGTCACCGGAGTATGGGAATCGCGAGCGTGACATCAAGCTCGTCAAAGCGGGCTTGGCCGTCCTCAAGCAATGCGTCCAACTGAATCAGCAGGTACACATAGCCTATGAGGTCGGTACCTTCTAACCGCCGTTGCACCAGACGCTCGCCGGCTGGTGCCATGGGTAACGGGTGCGGACTCCGACAAGGTCAATCATGAATCCCCGCACCGTCCAACGCGATCGCGTCCACCTTCTGACCGACCTGCCCAACATCGGCAAGGTCAGCGCGAGCGACCTGCGGCTGATTGGCATTGACACGCCGCACGCGCTGGTCGGGCTCTGCCCGTATGCGATGTACGACCAGTTGTGCGCGGTGACCGGCACCCACCACGATCCCTGCGTCATCGATGTGTTCATCTCCATCACCCGGTTCATGGCGGGGGAAGATCCGCAGCCCTGGTGGGCGTACACCGCGGAGCGCAAGGCAGCCAACCGCCGTCCGACACCAGCCACCTGATCGTGTTGCGACTGTAGGATGCCTCCCCCAGCGGCAAACTAACAGCATGGAACACGCATGAAACTCGCCACCTGGAACGTCAACTCCCTGTCCGTGCGCCTGCCGCAGGTGCTGGACTGGCTGGCCGCCAACCCGGTGGACGTGCTGGCGCTGCAGGAGACCAAGCTCACCGATGACAAGTTTCCGCAGGCCGCGCTGGCCGAGGCGGGCTGGCAGGCGGTGTGGTTTGGCCAGCGCACCTACAACGGCGTGGCGCTGCTGACACGCGAGCCGGTGGACGCCGTGGTGCGCAACTTGCCCGGCCTGGCGGACGAGCAGGCGCGCGTGCTGACGGCCACCGTGGCGGGGGTGCGGGTGATCGGGGCCTATTTCCCCAACGGGCAGGCACCCGACAGCGACAAGTTCGTCTACAAGATGCGCTGGCTGGATGCGCTGCGTGCCCACGTGGCGGCCGAGCTGGCGGCCTACCCTGAGCTGGTGTTGATGGGCGACTTCAACATCGCACCCGAAGACCGTGACGTGTACGACCCCGTGGCCTGGGCCGGGCAGATTCACTGCACGCCCGAGGAGCGCGCGCAGTTTCAGGCGCTGCTGGACGCAGGGCTGGTGGACGCCTTCCGCCTCTTCGAGCAGCCACCCAAAAGCTGGTCGTGGTGGGACTACCGCAACCTGGCGTTCCGGCGCAACCAGGGGCTGCGCATCGACATCATTCTGGTCAGCGAGCCGCTGCGCGCGCGGGTGGCGGCCTGCACCATCGACAAGGCGCCACGCCGCAACGAGCGCCCCAGTGACCACACGCCGGTGGTCGTACAGATCAGCCCAGGTTGAAGTCGCCCTCAGTCATCAGCGCCTCGATGTCGGCCAGCACCAGGGTGCGATCGCCCTGGCTGGCGATGCCGGTGATGAAGCGCGCATCCACGCCGCCGCCCAGCGCGGGCGCGGGCTTGATGGCCTTGGCATCGAGCAGCACGACGTCGGCCACGGCGTCCACCACGGCACCGGCCACGCGCCCGGCGATGGACAGCACGATGACCACGGTGAAGGCGTCGAAGTCGGCGCGCTCGCAGCCCAGCTTCAGGCGCAGGTCGATGATGGGCACGATGACGCCGCGCAGGTTGACCACGCCTTTGACGTGGTGCGGTGTGTTGGCAATGCGGGTGGGCGCCTCGTAGGAGCGGATTTCCTGCACCTTCAGGATGTCGATGCCATAGGCCTCGCCGCCCAGGCAGAAGGTCAGGTATTCACCCGGCGGCGCAAGCGCGGCACGCGTGGGCACGGCGGCGGCCAGGGGTGCCTGGGCCGCTGGAGCCGGGGCAGGCGCCGCAGACACGGGGGCCGCCACAGCGGCGGGAGCTTCGAGAACGTCCATGGGGCAACCTCACAGGAACTGCTGTTGCCTCGGATATCGGCCGAATTGGCCGGGGCTTCAGTGCTTTTTCTTCACGGTTTGAGCTTGCGCGTCAAGGTGTTGCGACCGATGCCCAGTGCCTGCGCGGCCTCCACGCGGCGCCCGCCCGTGTGAGCCAGCGCGGCGGCCAGCAGTTCGGCCTCGGCCGCACCGATCAGCGTGTCCCAGACGCCCGCCTCGCCCGCGTCGAGCCGGGCCCGGGCCTCGGCCGCCAACGCGGCGCGCCAGCCCTCGCCTGCGGCGGCGAGCGCGGACGCGGTTGCCGGCGCCTGGCGCACCTCGTCCGGCAGGTCGGCGGCGGCCACCTGCTGGGTGGGCGACATCACGGTCAGCCAGCGGCACAGGTTCTCCAGCTGGCGCACGTTGCCAGGGAAGGCGTAGGCCGTCAGCACGGCCCGTGCCTCGGCACTCAGGTGGCGCACCGGCACGGCCAGCTCGCGCGCGCTGCGGGCCAGGAACACGTCGGCCAGCAAGGCGATGTCGCCGGGCCGCTCGCGCAGCGGCGGCAGCCGCAGCCGGATCACGTGCAGCCGGTGGAACAGGTCTTCGCGGAACTGGCCGCCCAGCACCAGTTGCTCCAGGTTCTGGTGGGTGGCGGCGACGATGCGCACGTCGGTGTGCACGGCGTTCTGGCCGCCGACGCGGTAGTACTGGTTTTCTGAAAGCACACGCAGCAGCCGGGTTTGCAGCTCCAGCGGCATGTCGCCGATCTCGTCCAGGAACAGCGTGCCGCCCTCGGCCTGCTCAAAACGCCCGCGCCGCGCGGCCTGGGCGCCGGTGAAGGCGCCGCGCTCGTGGCCGAACAGCTCGCTTTCCAGCAGGTCTTTGGGGATGGCGGCGGTGTTGATGGCCACGAACGGCCCGCGCGCGCGCGGGCTGTGGCGGTGCAGGGCGCGCGCCACCAGCTCTTTGCCGGTGCCCGATTCGCCGGTGATCAGCACCGTGACCTGGCTGTGTGACAGCCGGCCGATGGCGCGGAACAGCTCCTGCATGGCCGGCGCCTGACCCAGCAGCTCCGGCAGGGCCGCCGCCGGTTCGGTGGCCGGTGCGCCCTGCCCGCGCTCGGCCAGCGCGCGGCGGATCAGCGCCACGGCGGCGCCCACGTCAAAAGGTTTGGCCAGGTAGTCGAAGGCCCCGGCCTGGAAGGCACCCACGGCGCTGTCCAGGTCGGAGTAGGCGGTCATGATGATGACGGGCACCTGAGGCTGGGCCTCGCGCAGGGCGGCCAGCCAGTCCAGCCCCGACTCGCCCGGCATGCGGATGTCGCTGACGATGACGGCCGGCGCCTCGCCCGCCGTCAGCGCGGCGCGCGCGTCGGCCACGCGGGCAAAGCTGCGCACCGGCAGCGCCTCGCGCGCCAGGGCTTTTTCCAGCACGAAGCGGATCGACGCGTCGTCGTCCACCACCCAGATCGAATCCATCGCTACTCCAGCGGAAACTGCAAGGTGAACACGGTGTGGCCCGGCGCACTGTCCCAGGTGACGGCGCCGTGGTGGCGCTGCACCAGCGCATGCACCATGGCCAGGCCCAGGCCAAAGCCGCCTTCGCGGCCACTGGCCAGGGGCTGGAACAGCCGCTCGCGCAGCGCCTCGGGGATGCCGGGACCGTTGTCGTGCACTTGCAATTCGAGTGCCAGCTTGTGGCGCTGGCGGTGCAAGGTCACCTGGCGCGCCGCCCGCGTGCGCAGCAAGATGTCGGCGTCGCCGGCTGCGATGCGCGGTGCCAGTGCCTGGGCGGCGTTGCGCACCAGGTTGAGCACCATTTGAATGAGCTGCTCGGCATCGCCCTGCATGTCGGGCAGCGAGGCGTCGTAGTCGCGCCGGATGGCAAGGCCCTTCGGGAACTCGGCCACCATCAAGGCCCGCACGCGCTCGCAGGCCTCGTGGATATTGACCGGCGCCATGCGGCTGGCGTGGCGGTGCGGCGCCAGCAGGCGGTCGACCAGCGCCTGCAGGCGGTCGGCCTCGCCGATGATGACGTCGGTGTACTCGCGCAAGGCCGCGTCGGGCAGGTCCAGCGCCAGCAGTTGCGCCGCGCCGCGCAGGCCGCCCAGCGGGTTCTTGATCTCGTGCGCCAGGTTGCGCACCAGCTCGTGGGCACCCTGCGCGTCTTCGTCCTCGCGCGCCTGGCGGGCCCAGCGCGAGAGGTGGCTGGTTTCGGTCAGCTCCACCACCCACAGCCCGGCGTCGCCCTGCCCCACGCTGACCTGCACCGGCAGCGCACCGCCGCCCTGGTGCAGCGCCAGCAGTCGGGCGTCAAAGCGGCGGGCGTCCCAGGAGCCGGCGCGCAGGCTGGCCAGCGCCGTCTGCAGCAGCGCGCCGTCTTCCAGCGCCTCGGTCAATGGCGTGCCCAGCCAATGGCGGCGCGACAGTCCCGTGGCGGCCTCAAAGGCGGTGTTGACGAACCGGCAGCAACCAGCGTCATCGACCAGCGCCACCAGCGTGGCCAAGTGGTCGAGCGCGGCCCAGGCGGCGCTGGGGGTCAGAGCTTGCCGAGCTCGCGCTTGATGGCGGCGACGTCGGCTTCCTTGCGGCTGATGGCGGCCTTCATGTCAGCCACGCGATCCTGGTACTTCTGGTAGTTGCGCTCGTCGCCCCGGCGTTCGGGTTCGCCGTCGTTGTAGTCTTTGCGCAGCGCGTCGAGCTGGCCTTGCTCGTTGCGCAGTTCGGTCTCCAGGATGCGGCGGGCATCGGTGTCCCGGGCGCGCTGGTCAGCGACATCGACCCGCATCTCGGCCGAGCGTGCCGCGCTGGCCGCCGCCATCTGCTGCCCCGATGCTGCCCGCGCGCGCGGCGCGGCGATGGTCACCGGCACCTGCACCTCCATGGGCTTGCAGCCCTTGGCCTGGGCGTCGCGCGCCGAGATGGTGTTGGTGAACTCGGGGCCGGGGCATTGGTAGAACACCCCGCCGCTCTGCGCGGCCGCACCCGCTGCCGCCGCGCAGGCGACCAGGCCGGCAAGGAGGACGCTCGATGGCTTCATGCCCGAATTGTCGCCCCAAACCGGCCCGAGGGGTCAGGCCGAGAAGCGGGCCAACTCAGGCCTTTCTTGCCAGTCGCGAGTGGGCGCGGCCCCAGAAGAAATAGATGGCCAGCCCAATGAGCAGCCAGCCACCCAGCCGGGTCCAGGTCACCAGCGGCAGGCCCAGCATCAGCAGCAGGCACGAGGCAATGCCTGCCAGCGGCACCCAGGGCGCCCCCGGCACGCGGAAGGGCCGGTGCATGTTGGCCTCGCTTTTGCGCAGGTAGATCACCGCCCCGCAGACCAGGATGAAGGCGAACAAGGTGCCGATGCTGACCATCTCGCCCAGGATGCCGATGGGGGTGAACGCCGCCACGACGGCCACCACCACGCCGATCATCAACTGGCTGGCATACGGCGTGTGCAGCCGGGGGTGGACGCGCGAGAACAGGTCAGGCAGCAGACCGTCGCGCGACATGGTGAAGAAGATGCGGCTCTGTCCATACAGCAGCACCAGGATGACGGTGGTCAGGCCCGCAATGGCGCCCAGCTTGATGGCCAGCGTGAACCAGCCCACACCGATGGCGTCCACGCCTTTGGCGATGGGGTCGGGCACGTCCAGCTGGGTGTAAGGCACCAGCCCGGTGAGCACGGCGGCCACGGCGATGTAGAGCAAGGTGCAGATGGTCAGCGAGCCCAGAATGCCCACCGGCATGTCGCGCTGCGGGTTGCGCGCCTCCTGCGCGGCGGTGGAGACGGCATCAAAACCGATGAAGGCAAAGAACACCACGGCCGCGCCGCGCAGGATGCCGCTGGCGCCGTAGTGGCCGAACTCACCCGTGTTGTCCGGGATGAACGGATGCCAGTTGGCGCTGGAGACGTAAAACGCCCCCAGCCCGATGAAGGCCAGCACGACCGCCAGCTTGATGACCACCATGACGTTGTTGAGCTTGGCCGACTCCTTGGTGCCGAACATCAGCAGCACGGTGAGCAGCAGCACGATGAAGGCCGCCGGCAGGTTGGCCACGCCGTGCACTTCGACGCCGCTGGCCAGCTTGAAGACGGTGCCCGGCGCGGCGGCGTATTCGGGCGGAAAGTCCAGCCCCACGTTGTGCAGCAGGCTGACCACATAGCCCGACCAGCCCACGGCCACGGTGGCCGCGCCCATGGCGTATTCCAGAATCAAGTCCCAGCCGATGATCCAGGCGAACAGCTCGCCCAGCGTGGCATAGGTGTAGGTGTAGCTGCTGCCGCTGATGGGAATCAGCGCCGCCAGTTCGGCATAGCACAGCCCCACGAACGCGCAGGCAATGCCCCCCAGCACGAACGACAACATGATGCCGGGCCCGGCGTACTGCGCCGCCGCCGTGCCCGTCAGCACGAAGATGCCGGCGCCGATGATGGCGCCTATGCCCATGGCCGTGATGGACCACGGGCCCAGCGACTTGGTCAGGCGGTGGGCCTCACCGTCGCCGCCGCGGATGATGTCCTGCACGCTCTTGCGCGCCATCAACGAGTGTTGTGCCATCTGCACTCTCCTTTGTGGTTGTGCCCCAGGGGCCAGCCCACGCTACGCCTGCGCCTGCGCGGGCCCCATTGGTGCAAACCCCAGACGTAACAAAACCGCCCTCGGGCGGTTTTTTATGGTTGCATTTGAGCGGGCCTCAATCGCGCCCGCCGCCACGCTCAGAGCGCGTAATACATGTCGAACTCCACCGGGTGCGTGGCCATGCGGAAGCGCTGCACCTCCTGCATCTTGAGGTCGATGTAGGCGTCCAGATAGGTGTCGGTGAACACACCGCCCTTGGTCAGGAAGGCGCGGTCCTTGTCCAGGTACTCCAGCGCCTGATCCAGGCTGTGGCAGACGGTGGGGATCTTGGCGTCTTCCTCGGGCGGCAGGTGGTACAGATCCTTGGTGGCGGCCTCGCCCGGATGGATCTTGTTCTCCACCCCGTCCAGGCCCGCCATCAGCAGCGCGGCAAACGCCAGATAGGGGTTGGCTGAAGGATCGGGGAAGCGCGCCTCGATGCGGCGGCCCTTGGGGTTGGCCACATAGGGGATGCGGATCGACGCCGAGCGGTTCTTGGCCGAATAGGCCAGCTTGACCGGCGCCTCAAAACCAGGCACCAGCCGCTTGTAGCTGTTGGTGCCGGGGTTGGTGATGGCGTTGAGCGCCCGGGCGTGCTTGATGATGCCGCCGATGTAGTACAGCGCGAACTCCGACAGGCCCGCATAGCCGTCGCCGGCGAACAGGTTCTTGCCGTCCTTCCACACGCTCTGGTGCACGTGCATGCCCGAGCCGTTGTCGCCCACGATGGGCTTGGGCATGAAGGTGGCCGTCTTGCCGTAGGCGTGGGCCACGTTGACGATGATGTACTTCTGCAACTGCAGCCAGTCGGCGCGCTGCACCATGGAGCTGAACCGCGTGCCAATCTCCATCTGGCCGGCGTTGGCCACCTCGTGGTGGTGCACCTCGACGGGAATGCCCATCTGCTCGAGGATCAGGCACATCTCCGAGCGCATGTCCTGGCCCGAATCCACCGGCGGCACCGGAAAGTAGCCGCCCTTGACCGTGGGGCGGTAACCGGTATTGCCGTGCTCGTACTGCTTGCCGGTGTTCCAGGCACCCTCCTCGGCCTCGATCTTGAAGAACGCGCCGCCCATCTCGTTGCCCCAGCGCACGCTGTCGAAGACGAAGAACTCGGGCTCGGGGCCGAAGTAGGCCACGTCGCCCAGGCCCGAGGCCTTCATGTACGCCTCGGCCCGCTTGGCCAGGCTGCGCGGGTCGCGCTCATAGGGCTTGCCGTCGGTGGGGTCGATCACGTCGCAGCTGAGGATCAGCGTGGGCTCCTCGAAGAACGGATCCACGTTGGCCGTGTTCGGGTCCGGCATCAGCAGCATGTCCGACGCCTCGATGCCCTTCCAGCCCGCGATGGACGAGCCATCAAACGCATGGCCGCTCTCGAACTTCTCCTCGTCGAAGTGCGAGATGGGCACCGACACGTGGTGCTCTTTGCCGCGCGTGTCGGTGAAGCGGAAGTCGACGAACTTGATCTCGTTCTCGCTGACCATCTTCATGACGTCAGCCACAGTCTTGGCCATGAGGCGCTCTCCTGAATCGAAACAAAAATCGGCGCAAGCTGGGCAGCGCGCCGGGTGGTGTGTTCTTAGCGAATAGCGTGCCAACCCCGCTCACCGACGGCAGCGCGCTGTGCGCCAGGGCAGCGCCCCATTGTGGCGCAGATTGATGGTGCAGCGCACCAAAGCGGTGCGGACGGCGGGCTGTGTCGGGTCGTCGGCGGGGCACCCATTTGAAGGGCTGCCGTTGCCCTCATTCCTCCATGGACCCCCACTTGCGCTGCGTCACGTAGGTCAACAGGTAGTCGGCAAATGCCCGCGCGGCGGGCGGAATCACGCGATCCTGCCGGGCCAGCAGGTAGAACTTGCGCCGCACGATGGGCGTGCCCAGTGGCCGGGTTTCGAGCCCGTACAGGTTGACCAGGGAGCGGGCGTAGGGCAGGCAAACCGTCACGCCGATGCCGGCACTCACCAGGCTCAGTGCCGTGGTCATGAAGGCCACTTCCTTGGCGGGTGCGAGCGTCAACTGGTCGGATGCGGCCAGCAGGTCGCGACGCAGCAGCTGCGTGTACGCGCCCTCCAGCGAAATGACGGGGTGCTGCAGAAACTGCGTCCAGGTCAGGCGCTTGAACCGGGTCAGAGGGTGGCCCTGCGCCAGCACCGCCACGAACGGCATGTCGAACAGCGGTTGGGCCGCAATGTCCTGGCTCGCGGGGCGCTCGGGCCCGATGCCGAAATCCACCTCGCCGCTGTGCACCTTGGGCAGCACTTCATCCACCTTGCAGTCTGAAAGATGGACGTCGATGCCCGGATGCTGCTTGGTGAACGAGCCCACGACATCGGCCAACAAGGTGCAGGCCATCAGCTGCGGCGCGGCGATACGCACGACGCCCGACTTGAGCGCCTTGAGATCGGTGATCGCCCGCAAGGCCTCGTCCAGGTCTTGCAGGATGCGCGCGGTCAGCGGCAGAAACGCCTTGCCCACGCCGGACAGCTCCACCTTGCGCGTGGTGCGATGGACGATCTGCACGCCCAGCGCCTGCTCCAGCTCCTTGATCAGCCCACTGAGCGTGGATTGGGTGATGTGCAGGTCTGCGGCGGCCTGGGTGAAGCTGCCCAGTTGGGCCACCGTGACGAAGGCACGCAGTTGGCGCAGGGTTATGTTCATCGGATATCCCAATAAATTGATTGAAAAAATCCATTTGCCCGATAAGACAATTGTCCGTCCAATGCAGCCGGACAACGAATTTGGAGACAGGCATGTTCACTGACCCGATGCGGCGCGCACAGGCGCACGCGTATTCCAGACGCCTTGGTGCCGGCCGCGCTCTGCCGGCTGCCGCGCCGCACGACTGCGCCGGAGGCCTCTCAGCATGAGCACCGCGCAGTCCATCGACATCCCCTTTGTCATCGACCGCAACAAGGTCAGCGCCAGCCAACTGTGGATCCTGGTCATGGTGGGCATCACCGTGCTCATGGACGGCTTCGACGTGCAGGCCATGGGCTATGTGGCGCCGGCCATCATCAAGGACTGGGGCGTCAGCAAGGCCGAGCTGGGCCCCGTGTTCGGCGCGGGCCTCCTGGGCATGCTGGTGGGTTCGCTGACGCTCAGCGTGCTGGCCGACAAGATCGGGCGCCGTCCGGTGCTGATCTGGGCCACGGTCTTTTTCGCGCTGTGCATGCTGGCCACCACGCACGTCACGACGATCCCCCAGCTGCAGGCCATCCGGTTCATCACCGGCCTGGGCCTGGGCGCCATCATGCCCAACGCCATGGCGCTGGCGGGTGAGTTCAGCCCCAAAAGCAAGCGCGTCACGCTGATGATGCTGGTCTCCTGCGGCTACACCGTGGGCGCCATGCTGGGCGGCTTGCTGTCGGCCTGGATGATCCCGGCCTGGGGCTGGCAGTCGGTCTTCTATCTGGGCGGGGTGTTTCCGCTGCTGATGGCCGTGGTGATGTACTTCTTCCTGCCCGAGTCCATGCAGTTTCTGGTGCTCAAGGGGCGCCGGCTGGACGCCGTCGCCAGGACGCTGCGCAAGGTCGATCCGGCGTTGCAGATCGACGCCGGCACGCGCTACAGCGTCCCGGAGGCCAGGCACAGCGGCGCCCCGGTGGTGGAGCTGTTCCGCCAGGGCCGTGGTGCTGCCACGGTACTGCTGTGGGTCGTGAACTTCATGAACCTGCTGAACCTGTACTTCCTGTCGAGCTGGCTGCCCACCATTGCCACGGGTGCGGGCCTGTCCACCTCGACGGCGGTGTTGGTGGGCACGGCGTTGCAGGCCGGCGGGGTGCTGGGCACGCTGCTGATGGGCCCGGCCATTGACCGTTTTGGCTTCTTCAAGGTGCTGGTGCCCTGCCTCGCCGTGGCCGCGCTCACCATCACGATGATTGGACAGCCCAGCATCGCGCTACCCATGCTGTTCCTGGTGGTGGCGGTCACCGGCTTTGCCATCATCGGTGGCCAGCCGGCGGTCAATGCGCTGGCGGCCACCTACTACCCGACCGCGCTGCGTTCCACCGGCGTGGGCTGGAGCCTGGGCATCGGCCGCTTTGGCTCCATCGTGGGCCCGGTGCTGGGCGGCGCGCTGATCCAGCTGCAGTGGACCAATGCCCAGATCTTCACGGCCATGGCAGCGCCGGTGGTGATCTCGGTGGTGATGCTGCTGCTGTTCGCCGGCGCTGCCAGGAGCAGTCCGTTGACGCCCGCCAAACCGGGGGACGACGTCGCGCTCGGGCATTGACCCAGGCAACCCGAACCACCCATCCACCCCGCTGTCTGAGCAAGGAGCAACACATGAGCACACCGACTGAGCTGCGCTATCTGCACGGCCTGGGCAACGAATTGGCCAGCGAGGCGCTGCCCGGCGCGTTGCCAACCGAGCAGAACTCCCCCCAGCAGTGCCCCTACGGCCTGTACGCCGAGCAGCTCTCGGGCACGGCGTTCACCGTGCCGCGTCACGTCAACCGGCGCTCGTGGCTGTACCGCATCCGGCCCTCGGCCATGCACCAGCCCTTCGCGCGCATCGGCAACGGCAGGCTGGTCAGCGATTTCAGCGCGGCCGAGGCCTCGCCCAACCAGCTGCGCTGGAGCCCCTTGCCGCTGCCCAGCGAGCCGACCGACTTCCTTCAGGGCCTGGTCACCATGGCCGGCAACGCCCACATCGCCATCCATCTGTATGCGGCCAACCAGTCCATGGGCCGCCGCGCGTTCTACAACGCCGACGCGCAGATGCTGATCGTGCCGCAGCAAGGCCGGCTGCGCGTGGTCACCGAGTTCGGCCGGATCGACGCCGAGCCGCAGGAGATCGTGCTGATCCCGCGCGGCATCCGCTTTCGCGTCGAGCTGCCCGACGGCGAGGCGCGCGGCTACGTCTGCGAGAACTTCGGCGCCGACCTGCGGCTGCCGGACCTGGGCGTCATCGGCTCCAACGGCCTGGCGGCGGCGCGCCATTTCGAGATACCCGTCGCCTGGTACGAAGACGTCGAGGGCGAGCACGAACTGATTGCCAGGTTCAGCGGCAACCTGTGGCACGCCAGGATGGACCACTCGCCCTTCGACGTGGTGGCCTGGCAGGGCAACCACCTGCCGTGCAAATACGACCTGCGGCGCTACAACACCATCGGCTCCATCAGCCACGACCACCCCGACCCCAGCATCTTCCTGGTGCTGGGCGCGCCTTCGGCGGTGCCGGGCGTCGACACGCTGGACTTCGTCATCTTCCCGCCGCGCACGCTGGCCATGGCACACACCTTCCGTCCGCCCTGGTTCCACCGCAACATCGCCAGCGAGTTCATGGGCCTGATCCATGGCGTCTACGACGCCAAGGCCGAAGGCTTCTCGCCCGGCGGCTGCAGCCTGCACAACAGCTTCACCGGCCACGGGCCCGATGCCCAGACCTTCGAGACGGCCTCCACGCGCAACATCGACGCACCCGACTACATCAAAGACACCATGGCCTTCATGTTCGAGACCCCGACGCCGCTGATCCCCACGCCCTACGCCCTGCAGTCGCCGCAGTTGCAGCGCGACTATGCGCAGTGCTGGCATGGGCTGAAGAAACACTTCAACCCCGATCGCAAGTAAGCGCAGGACACGCCGCAGATGGCCACATTGAACGAAACACACGATCCCGCGCTGGCCAGCTGGGTCGCATCCGCCAACCAGGCAGGCGCCGACTTTCCCATCCAGAACCTGCCCTTCGGCGTCTTTCGCCGACGCGGCACGCAGGAAACCTGGCGCGGCGGCGTCGCCATTGGCGACCACATCCTCGACCCGGGCGCCGCGCAGGCCGCCGGTGTCTTCGATGCCAGCGCCGCCGCGGCAGCCACCGCCTGCGGCGAGGCCAGCCTGAACCGCCTCATGGCCATGGGCCCCGCTGCCTGGTCGGCCTTGCGGCTGGCCCTCTCGCGCGCGCTGCGCCAGGGCGCCGCGCAGGCAAGCGCGCTGCGCAGTTGCCTGGTGCCGCAGGCCGACGCCGAATACACCGTGCCCGCGCACATCGGCGACTACACCGACTTCTACACCTCGGTGCACCACGCCACGCATATCGGCCAGCAGTTCAGGCCCGACAACCCGCTGCTGCCCAACTACAAGTGGATCCCGATCGGCTACCACGGGCGGGCATCCAGCATCATCGTTTCGGGCCAGGACTTCCACCGTCCCCATGGCCAGATCCTGCCGCCCGGCGCCACGGCACCGGTGTTCGGTCCCAGCCGGAAGATGGACATCGAGCTGGAGCTGGCCGTCTACATCGGCGTCGGCAACGCGCGCGGCCACCCCATTGCCCTGGCCGACGCCGAGGCGCACGTATTCGGTCTGTCGCTGCTCAACGATTGGTCCGCACGCGACATCCAGTCCTGGGAATACCAGCCGCTGGGGCCGTTTCTGTCCAAGAACTTCGCCACCACGGTCTCGCCCTGGATCGTCACGCTCGAAGCGCTGGCGCCCTACCGCACCGCGCCGCCGGTGCGCGACGCCGGCGATCCGCCGCCCCTGCCCTACCTCGATGCGCCCGCCAACCGCAACGCGGGCGCCATCGACATCCAGTTGCAGGTATTGATGCAGACGGCGCGCATGCGCGACCAGGGGCAGGCCGCAGCGCCGCTTGCGGCCACCAGCTACCGCCACGCCTACTGGACGCTCGCGCAAATGGTGGCGCACCACAGCGTCAACGGCTGCAACCTGCAGCCGGGAGACCTGCTGGGCACTGGCACGCTGTCAGGCCCCACGCTGGACCAGGCCGGCGCGCTGATTGAGCTGACGGTGGGCGGCCAGCAGCCGCTGACGCTGCCCAATGGCGAGCAGCGCACCTACCTTGACGATGGCGACCGCATGGTGCTGCGCGGCTGGTGCGAGCGCCCCGGCGCGGCGCGCATCGGCTTCGGAGACTGCGCCGCCACCTTGCTGCCGGCGCTGATGCAGGTGTAGGCCGCCTGCACGGCGCCTTGGCCGGCATCGCCGGCCAAGGCCATGCGCGTGGCGCTGATGTGCCGGCCAGCCTTGTCGTAGGTCAGCACCACGCCGTAGGCGCCTTGCACGATCTGGCCGGTGCCGTCCAGCGTGCCCATGGTGATCAGGAAGCGGTTGGCGGCGTTGCCCTGGCTGCGGGGGTTGACTGCGCGTGAGCGTGCCCTGATGGGCGGGTCAGGCAAGGCGCGCCGACGCGGTGGGCTCATGCCCACAAGGAAGGCGCTACGCCGCATGGCGCGGCCAGCGGGGTGCGATCACGTGCAGAGCGCTGGGGGCGTAGCGCCAATGCCTGTGGAGGGCATGGCGGAGGCTCGGCTCAGGCGCACCCGAAGCCGTCAAGCGATCAGCCCCCGCAGCCAGGGCCTGGGTGTACCAGCTGTTGTCCTGGCGGCGCACGCCCAGGTACGGCGGGTCGAAGTAGTTGGCGATGGCAGCGCGGCGGTTGCCCACGGCGCTATCCGCAGGCGCACCGATGCTGCGGCGGTGGCGTATAGGTACCAGACAGGCAAGGGCATGGGTGAATACCCCATAACGACGGCCTTCTCAATCATTGGCAGCCTTGTATACGCGCCGCAAACCGTCCTCGACGCCAGAGGCCTTCGACAGCTCGCGGTTGGCCTCCAGTACCAGCATTTCTGCCTCTTCGAACTTGCCCTCCCGCACGAGCACTTCGGACTGACCTATCGCGTCACGCACCATCTCGTACAACCCGAGGTCTTCGAGACCGTCTCGGATGGCCTCGACTTCCTCCATGTAGCGCGGGTACCCGTGGGACAGAAGGAACTCATCAATACCGTCCCGGTACATCGGGATGCCGCCTTGCAGACCATCCAACGTGTTGCAGAACTGCCTTACTGCCTTTGCGTTTCTCATGTGCTCTACCTTCCCAATTTCACCTTCGGCGGGAAGTCGGCACGACGCCATAGGGCGTGGCCACCTTACCGCTCGTTGCGCCCGTGTAACGGTAGAAGTTTTCGAACTGCGGGGTCATGGCCTTCGTGTCCACTAACGAGGTCTTGTCATCAATCCAAGACCTGCGACCAGGTCCAAGTGAGGTTGCCCCTGAAATCCGGAGTGCATAGCCCGATCATCAAGCGGCAGGTTTGTGCTGCGCCGCCAGCCAGCGTGTTGCTCGAACTGCATCGGGCTGAGGTAGCCCAGCGCCGAATGTAGTCGCCAGTGGTTGTAGAAGGCGACCCCATCCATCACCGCCTGCCGTGCCTGCTCGCGCGTGGCGAATCGGCGGCCATGGATGCAGGCCGTCTTCAGCCGACCCCACAGGCTCTCGGTGGGCGGGGGTGCACGGGGCCAGGTCTTGCCTTTTGCCCAAGGCGCACGCGCACGGGGGCTCAGGCGTTGCAAAGTCGCCGGCAAAAGGCATGACCTGACCCTGCGGCTTGCGCCTCGAACACAGAATTTCGGACACTTCTCCCACCGGCCTCGCTCCAGCGGCCCACGGTTTTGCGCACGGCCAGCACGCGCTGGCCCAGCTCGTTGGTGGTGTACTCGGTGGTGGCGCCCAGCTCATTGATGTAGCGCCGCTCGTCGCCAAAGCCATCCCATTCGTGTTGGCGCGACTCGCCCATGGCGTCCCACTCGCGTGTGACGTTCTGGCTGGCCCCGGCGTAGGTCTTGCGCGTGACGTTGCCGTTGGCGTCGGTCAGCGCGGTCAGGCGGCCCCGTTACTGTTTGGTGGTAGACGATCTGCGGCTTTCCTGTTCTTGCCACCGTGCAAGGTGCTCGCGCCGCGTTTGAGCTACATCGTAGTAGCCCTCGGTGAGCCACGCCTCGGGCGTATCTTGGGGAGTGTAGTTCTCGACATCCGGTGATCGGCTGGGCTTATAGGCCCGGTAGATGCGCCCGCCCTTGGAGCGGATTTTCTCTAAAAGTACCAATCGGGCCGGGCGAAAGTCCTCGCTCCATGGGCGACCTTGCAAAATATCGGCAATGTCGTCCAAGTCCATCGCGCCATGGTCGATCAAATACGCCACCACATCGAACTGGCCCAACGCGGCCGCACTGCTCGCCGCCGGTTTGTGCCCTGTCGACGCCGCATTCGGATGCGGCACATAGTTGACATCGGCACCGTGTTCGACAATGGTCTTGACGGCTTCGAAATCCATCACCGACTTGCTCAGAAGACTGTCCCCGTCGTATCGACCACTGTCGTCGGATTTCGCGCGCGGCGGCATCCGTGTGTTGGGGTCGGCGCCGTATCGCAACAACATGTCGATGAGCTTGGCCGCATCACTTTGCGTGAGTATCAGGATGAACGGCAAAGGCTTGCTGAGCACGGGATCCTCCACCGCAAAGTTTGGATCCGCCCCCCGCTTGAGCAAGGCCTCCATGCCTTGCAGGTTGCGGTTGATGATGGCGTAGCCCAGTGCCGTCATGCCTTGCGCACCGGTGGCATTGACGTTCACGCCCGCATCGAGCAGGCGATTGACTTCGGCCACGCGCCCCTGCGCGGCGGCGTCGGCCAGCAATGCCACCTGGGGATCAGGAAACATCTGCTGGGCGGTGGGCATGGTGGGTTTGGGTGGCAAGGTGGTGGCCGCCATGACGGCGCTGGCAGCCAGCGCACTGGCCAAGGCCAGTGCGGCGATCAGAGACTTGCTGGTCATGGACATGAACTGATGTTTGGGCCGTGAAGGCACCTCGAATGGAGGGCCATGTTCGCGCAGGTGAGAGCCGGCCCAATTCTGACCGGTCAACGCGGGCCTGGCAGCCGCTTCATGAAGCTGGCCAAGCCGCGCCCTGACGTCAGTAGACTGCCCCATGCTCAAGCCCCTTGCCCTGGCGCTGGCCGCCTTCTTCGCCCTGCCCGCCACCGCCACCTCGGCCCACGACGCGCTGCGCACCCACGCCGAGGCCACGGCCTATGCCGAGACGGGCCGCTATGCCGAGGTGCAGCGGCTGTGCGCCGCCTATGCGCGCGCCTACCCCGATGCGGTGCGCTGCATCACCTGGGGCACCAGCGTGCTGGGCCGGCCCATGGTGGCGCTGGTGGCCAGCCGCACGGGGGCGCTGACGCCCGAGGCCGCTGCGCGTGGGGGCTGGCCGGTGCTGCTGGTGCAGGGCGGCATCCATGCGGGCGAGATCGACGGCAAGGATGCCGGCTTCGAGGCGCTGCGCACGCTGCTGGCCGACCGCGCCCCCGGGGCGGCGCTGCGGCGGCAGGTGCTGGTGTTCGTGCCGGTGTTCAACGTGGATGGGCACGAACGCTTTGGCGCCTGGATGCGCCCCAACCAGCGCGGCCCGCAGGAGATGGGCTGGCGCGTGACGGCGCAAAACCTCAACCTCAACCGCGACTACGCCAAGGCCGACGCACCCGAGATGCAGGCCATGCTGCGGTTGGTGCAGCGCTGGGATCCGCTGGCGGTGCTGGACCTGCACGTGACCGACGGCGCGCAGTTCGAGCACGAGATGTCCATCCAGGTGGAGCCCGGTTACGCGGGCGATGCGGCCTTGCGCCCGCATGGCCGTGCGCTGCGCGACGGTGTGCTGGCGGCCCTGCGCGCGCAGGGCGCGCGGCCGCAGCCGTTCTACATGGCATTCGAGGAAGGCGACAACCCGGTCTCGGGTTTTGCCGATGGCGTCTCGCCGCCACGTTTTTCCACCGGCTATTTCTGGTTGCGCAACCGACTGGCCATGCTGGTGGAGGCCCATTCGTGGCGGCCTTACGCACAGCGCGTGGCGCTGACGCGCACGGTGGTGCTGGCCAGTGCCACCCTGGTGGCCGAGCAGGGCCGCGCCTGGCGCACCGATGCGCTGGCGGCCGACGCCCGTGCAGCGGCGCTGGCCGGCCAGCCGGTGGCGCTGACCTATGCGGCCACGCCGGCCGCGCGCGAGATCGATTTCGCCGGCTATGCCTACACGCGCACGCCGTCCGAGGTGTCGGGCGCGCTGATGACGCGCTATGACGAGACGCAGCCCCAGACCTGGCGCGTGCCGCTGCAAGACGAGGTGGTGCCGGCCCTGACGCTGACGGCGCCCGTGGGCGGCTACGTGGTCAGCCCGGCGGTGGCTGAAGGTGTGGCCGCCAAGCTGAGCCAGCATGGCGTGCGCTTTGAGCGGCTGCGCGCAGGCTGGGGCGAGATGCCGCTGGCCACCTTCCGCGCCGAGCGCATCGAGCGTGCGGCCGCCACGTCTGAAGGGCGCACGCGGCTGACGTTGGCCGGTACCTGGCAGCCTGAGCGCCGCCACGTGGCGGCCGGTGCGCTGTGGGTGCCCATGGCCCAGCCGCTGGCCCGCCTGGCCATGCACTTGCTGGAGCCGCAGGCGCCCGACTCGCTCTCGGCCTGGGGGCACTTTCTGGCCTTCTACGAGCAGAAGGAATACATGGAGCCCTATGTGGCCGAGGCCGTGGCGCGCGAGATGCTCAAGGAGCCGGCGGTGCGCGAGGCGTTCGAGGCCCGGCTGCGCGATGACCCGGCGTTTGCCGCCAGCCCCGCCGAGCGGCTGGCGTTCTTCTACCGCCGCCACCCGTCATGGGACGAACAGTTTGGCCTCTACCCGGTGTGGCGGCTGGAGCAGGCGCCGCCAGCCATCAATCCAGCTGGTAAGGCGTGGCGCGCGCGTCCAGCCCCGCGCGCAACGCGCTGAAGGCCAGCGCCGCGTCGGCCGCCGGGCCTTTGACGCCCAGCTCCACGTGCGGGCCGCGCGGGTGGGCTTTGTCCACCACCGGCAGGCTGAAGACGCGCACCGTGGGGTGATCGGCCTCGATGCGCTGCATCAGCGGCGTGAGGTCGGCCTCGAAGGCGCGGGTGGCGTAGAGCTGGTGCTCGGCCCAGTCGCGCGGGGCCAGGTGGGCGTAGCGGGTGGCCAGCAGGCCGTCCATCATGGGGTGGGCCATGACCGGAAAGCCGGGCATGAAGTGCACATCGCCCACGCTGAAGCCCGGAATCTGGTTGAAGGGGTTGGGCAGGATGGCCGCGCCTTGCGGGAAGTGGCCCATTTGCCGGCGCACGGCCTGGCCGGGGCTGTCGGGGTCGAACGGGATGCCCTGCTCGGCGCAGCGCTGGGCGATGCGCGCGTCGATCAGCGCCACCGCCTCGGGGTGCGGCACCAGCGGCACGCCCAGCGCGGCGGCGGCGCATTGGCGGGTGTGGTCGTCGGGGGTGGAGCCGATGCCACCGCAGCAAAAGACCACGTCGCCACCCGTGCGCGAGCGCTGGAAGGCGCGGGCCAGGGTCTCGGTCAGCGCCGGCCGCTCGTCGGCCACGAACTCGGCCCAGGCCAGCGCCTGGCCACGCCCGGCCAGCCGCTGGACGACGAACGGCAGGTGGCCGTCCTGGCGCCGGCCGGAGAGGATCTCGTCGCCGATGACAATGAGGCCAAACCGCATGTCAATAGATCGGCAGCAGCGGTGGCGGCACGTCGTGCGGGGGCTCGGGCTCGGGCGGCGGCGGTGGCGCCGGCTCGGCGGCGGCACGCAGCCGGGTCAGGGCGTCCAGCGCATAGTGGGCAAACCACAGCGCCGAGAACGCGAACACCACGGTGTACAGCCAGATGGAGATCACGATCATGAAGGGCGCAAAGATCAGCGTGATGGCGCCAAACGCCCAGATCAGCGTGGGCGCTGCGCCCAGGTAGCCGGTGACGATGCCGATGAGCAGCAGCGGCCAGCGGTGCTCGGTCAGGATCTGCTTGCGCTCGGCCTTGTCGGCGTGGTCGGCCAGGGCGTCGTAGGCCATGACCTGGGCGGTCATCCAGCCCCAGATCAGCGGCGGGATGAACAGCATCAGCGGCGGAATCAACCACACCGGCATGGTCACCAACACCCCCACCAGCGCCACCAGCGTGATGACCAGCGAGCGCAGCATGCTGTAGAAAAAACTGGCGCCATGCCGCCGCTCCAGATGCGGGAACCGGCGCTCACGCACCAGCGACACCAGGGCAGGCGTCATCAGCAAGGCCACCAGCAACAGGCTGACCGCAATCACCACCGGCAGCGCCATGGCCACCACCAGCAGCGGCGCCACCACGGCCCGAAAGCCCGAGCCGGCAAACCCTTCCAGCCAGGCCAGCGCCGAATCGACCAGGTACCAGGTCTCCAGCGTCTGGCGCACCGCCGCCACGGCCGCTTCCCAATAGAAGTAGCCCAGGCCCAGCGCCAGCGCGCTGGCGATGACCAGCGGCAGGAACGACAGGCCGATCACACGCGGAAACACCAGATACACCAGCGCGCGCCAGAACGAATTGAGTAGAAGTCGCATGGCGCTCAGGATAACCGGCTCATTCCCGTGCGGCCAGCCGCTTGAGGCCCAGCCACTGCTGGGCCCAGAAGCCCTGGCCATAGTTGTCACGGCCTTGTTGCTGATCGGCTATGCCGCTGGGCGCCGTGGGGGCGGCAAAGCGGGCAGTGCCGAGCAGCACGTCCCAGATGGGCAGCAGGACGGCGTAGTTGTGGCCCCAGGTGCCCGGCTCCACGGCCATGATGTGGTGCTGGCGGTGGTAGCGCGGGCTGACCAGCAGGTAGCGCAGCCACGGCCCCCAGTGCCAGCGCAGGTTGGCGTGTGAGAGGCTTTCGATCATCTGCCCCAGCACCACCAGCAGCATGAATTGCGCCGGCGCCACGCCGATGGCGCGCGCCACCAGCACCAAGACCACGTCGCGCAGCACGTCGTCCAGCAGGTGGTTGCGGTTGTCGCTCCAGACGGTCAGGTGCTGCTGGCTGTGGTGCACGGCGTGCAGCGCCCACCACCAGCGCAGCCGGTGCTGGCCGCGGTGGAACCAGTAGTCGACGAAGTCCAGCACCACGAGGTAGAGGACAAAGCCGAACAGCGCGGTGTCGGTGACGCCGGGCCACAGCGGCGCCAGCCATTGGTCGAGCTGCCAGCCGTCAAGGCCCGCCACCGCGCTCCAGCCGAAGAGCGCGTTCCACAGCGGCTCCAGCGTGAAGAACAGCGCCACGCGAAAGAGGCCCAGGCGGTGGATCAGCGTGTACAGCACGTCCACCGCCACGGCGCGGCGGCGCTGGGCGCTGGGTTGCACGGGCTCATCGGGCCAGAAGGCTTGCAGCGGTGCCAGCACCAGCGCCAGGATGGCGATCTGCACCAGACCCAGCATCAGCCAGGCGGTGCCCAGGTAGGCGTCTTCCAGATAGGCCGCGCCGCCCAGCGCAAACAGCAGCGGCTGCACCACGCCCTCGAACAAGGCGGTGTGCATCTGGCCAAACCAGAGGCTCAAGGTGTCCATGCGTAAGCGGGGTGGTCGCGCAGCGTGGCAAAACACAAGCCGCGCGCCTTGAGGCCGACGATCAGCGGCTCCAGCACGGCCGGCGCCCAGGGGTCGCGGCGCGAGTGGATGCCCAGATGGGCCAGCAAGATGTCGCCCGGGCGGATGCGCGCCAGCGCCTGGCGCAGCAACTGGTCGTTGGGGTAGGTGTCGCTGGGCAGTTCGTCACCCAGAAAGCCGGCCGCCGACCAGCCCACATGGGTGTAGCCGCAGGCCTTGGCCGCCGCCAGCAGTGCGGGCGAGGTTTTGCCGCCCGGGGCGCGAAACAGCGGCGCGGCCGCCACGCCCGTCATCTGGCGGGCGCGGTCGCTGCTGCGCTGGAGGCTGGTGCAGTAGTCGGCGGCTGTCCAGTCCAGCCGCCTGCCCTGGTCGGGCCCGGCACTGGGGCGGATGACAAAACGGTTGCCCGGCTTGTCGGCCACCCAGTAGTCGTGGTGCCAGGTGTGGCTGGCCAGCACATGGCCTTCCCTGGCGCGGGCACGCCACCACGGCGCCCAGGTGTCGTCCAGCGCGGTACCGCCGGTCAGCGTGGGTTCGTCGGCCAGAAAGAAGGTGACCTTGACCTGCTGGCGCGCCAGCACCTCGGCCACCAGGGGCGCGACGCCCATGTGGCCGGTGTCAAAAGTGAGGTAGACCGGCTTGTCGCACGGCACCGCCATGGCCGTGCCAGCCCACAGCAACCAAAGGCTACTGGCGCGGCGCAAGGTTCAATGTCCAGACGCCGTGGGGTGAGCGGCCCACGTCCACCTGCCGCACCACCTGGCCTTTGGCCACGTCGATCACCGTCAGCTTGCGCGCCCAGCGCGAGCTCAGCAGCAGCGTGTTGCCGTCGGCCATCAAGTCCATGCAGTCGGGGCCGCTGGGGCCGGGCAACTGGCGCACCACCTTCATGGCCTGGGTGTCGATCTCGCTGATGGTGTTGGCCACGCGGTTGCTGACGAAGATGTGACGCTTGTCGCCCCGCGCCCGGAAGGCGTGGGCACCGGCACCGGTCTCGATGCGCGCCACCCGCTTGCCGGGGCTGGCCATCACGTCATAGACCTCGACGTATTTGTCGCCCGTCAGGCCCACGAACACGTAGCGGTCGTCGGCGGTAAGGTAAACGTCGGCCGGCAGCCTGCCGGTGGGGGTGCGCCAGCGCACGCTTTGCGTGGCCAGGTCGATGGCCACCAACTCGTCGCTCTCCTGCATGGTGGCGTAGACCGTGCTGCTGCGCGAATCGATCCATTGGTGGCTGGGCGTCTTGCCGGTGGCAATGCGCTTGACCAGCACCAGCGGCTCCCTGGCGCTCGCGCCCTGCCAGCGGTAGATGTCGACGTGGTCCAGCCGGTTGGCCAGGGTGACGAACCACTTCATGTCGGGCGAGAAGCGCAGGTGGTAGGGATCGACGATGCCCGTGACCGTGCGCTGCACCTTGGCCGTCAGCGGGTCGATGAAGGTCAGCGAGTCGCCCAGCGCATTGGCCACCAGCAGCGATTTCTCATCGGGCGACAGGTAGAGGTGGTGCGGCTCCTTGCCCACCGGGATGCGCTCGCGCTCGGCCCAGGTCTGCGGGTCAATCACGCTGACCGTGGCGTCCAGCGAGTTGAGCACGAAGATGGGCGCACGTGACAGATCGGCGCCCAGCGCCCAGGCCGGGGTGGCCCCTGCGCCCATCAGGGCCAGCAGGTGCCGACGGGACAACAAACTCACTCGTCGTCTCCACCCAGCACGGTACCCAGCAAGCCGCCGGCAGCAAAGCCGCCCAGCAAAGAGCCTTCCTCGCGTCGCCCGCCACCCATCTGCGGCGCGGCGGCAAACACCCGGCTGGCCAGGCGCGAGAACGGCAGGCTTTGCAGCCACAGCGTGCCCGGGCCGGTGAGCTTGGCAAAGAACAGGCCTTCGCCGCCGAACAGCGCCGTCTTGATCTTGCCCACGTACTCGATTTCGAAGTTGACATTGGGCGTGAACGCCACCACGCAGCCGGTGTCCACCATCAGCGTCTCGCCCGCCTGCAACTCGCGGCGCACCACGGTGCCCCCGGCATGGACGAAGGCCAGACCATCGCCATCGAGGCGCTGCATGATGAAGCCCTCACCGCCAAAGAAACCCACCGACAGCTTGCGCTGGAAGTAGATGTCCAGCGCCACGCCCTTGGCCGCGCAGAGGAAGGCGTCTTTCTGGCAGATCAGCGTGCCGCCCAGCTCGCGCAGGTTCATCGGCAGAATCTTGCCCGGGTAGGGCGCGGCGAACGCCACCCGGCGCTTGCCCTGGCCCTGGTTGGTGTAGACGGTGGTGAACAGCGACTCGCCCGTGACCAGCCGTTTGCCCGCGCCCAGCAGCTTGCCGAAGAGGCCGCCGCCCTGGTTGGAGCCGTCGCCAAACACGGTGTCCATGCCGATGGCGCTGTCCATGAACATCAGGCTGCCGGCCTCGCCGACGGCCGACTCGCCGGGGTCCAGTTCGACCTCGACGAACTGCATTTCACTGCCCTTGATTTCGTAGTCCACCACATCCATGCCCATGGCCGCACCGTTTGGTTGAGTTGTCGTAGCGGCATGTTACCTGCGGGTAATTCCTGATGGTCAGCGCCGGCGTGCTGGTGAAACTGCTTTGGCATGCGTTCTGCCCCACTGCTGTGGCTTTCAGGCTGCGCCGCATTGGCGTTGCTGGCAGGTTTGGCTTGGCCCGAGCGCAGCCCGGTGACCACGGTGCTGCCGAACCGCCTGTCGGTTTCGCTGGCGATGCCGGAGCGGCTGAGCGCGGTGCAGTGGCAAGCCCTGCAAAGCCAGCTTGCCGATGACCCGCAGCGCGACGCCGAAACCGCCCGCATTGCCAGCCTGCTGGCCTTTCAGACCGACGTGCACACGCTGGCCACTTGGCGCGCCAACGGCCAGAGTGGCCCCGAGCGCACGGCGCTGGCGCGGCGCCTGGCCGCCGGCCTGGCCAGCCATCTGGCCCAGCGCGAGTTGAGCCTGGGCGAGGCCCGCGTCCTGCACACCTTGCTGGTCGAGGAACTGGGCGCTGACGCCGGCCCGGCTCCGCGACCCCGCCCCGCCGGGCCCGATGCCCACGACGCCGCCTTTCTCGCAGCGCAGCAACAAGTCGTGGCCCACTGGCATGCCCTGCCCGAGGGCCAACGTCACCCTGATGCCTTGCTGGCCGAACTGGACGCGCTGCGCGCCCGGTACTACGCGCCGCCCAACCCCAAGGAGCCCTCACCATGAAGCTGCACCACTGGATCGCCGCCGCCGTGCTGGCCTTGGCCGCCACCCTGAGCCAGGCCGCCTATTACGTCTGGGAGACGGTCACCCTGTCCCTCTCCACCGGCGCCTCTTGCGGCAATGGCACGCCGTACCGCTTCTTCATCAACCGCACGCCGTTCAACCGCCACTACGCGCTCACGTTCGAGGGCGGCGGCGCCTGCTGGGACCAGGACAGCTGCGAGGGCAAGGGCGACTACAGCGCCAGCAACCCGGGTGGCATCCCCAGCGACTACATGTTCCAGGCCAATGCGGCTGCGGGCGGCCTGGTGACGCCGTTCTCGGCCCGCACCGACCCGTTCCAGTCGGTGCGCACCCAGAGCTGGAACCTGGTCTACCTGCCCTACTGCACCGGCGACGTGCACTCGGGCAACACCGTGCGCATCTACAGCGACACCGACCCGGCCGCGCCGCGCGTGCAGTACCACGCCGGCCAGGCCAACATCCGCGCCGCCGCCGACTGGCTGCGCCGCAAGGAAGGCCGGCCGGGGCAGTTGCTGATGACCGGCTTCTCGGCCGGCGGTGTGGGCGCCACCACCAACTACGCCGTGGTGCGCGACACCCTGGCGCCCAAGGGCAAGACCACGCTGCTGGCCGACTCAGGCCCGCTGTTCAACGCCCCTCGCGGTGGCGACCCCGCGCTCTACCCGTCATTGCCGCTGCACGACACCATCCGCGCCGCCTGGGGGCTGGACGACGCGGGCAGCCTCATCCCCGTGCTCAAGGCCAAGATGCCCGCGCTGGACGAGAACAACATGGGCTCGCTGGCCCCCACGCTGGCGCGCCGCTACCCCAAGGACCGCTTTGGCTACATGGCCTACCAGGAAGACATGATCTTCTCGGGCTTCAGCTACACCGACTTCTACGATGACATCAGCCAGGCCCCCAACGACGCCGTCCGGCGCGCCCGGCTCAACGCCCGCTGGCGGCAAGACCTGAACGGCTGGCTGCCGCTGCTGGCCAGCGCGCCCAACGTCTCGTACCACATCCCGTTCTACCGCTCGTTCAACGACGCCCACTGCCTGAGCATCGTGGACTTCTCCAACACCGGCATCGAGGAAGCGGGGCTGGCCGACCTGACGCCCTTCATCAACAACGCGCTGGACCGCAAGCCCCCGCTGCGCACCGTGGAGGCCGATCAGGTCAGCGACCTCAGCCGCCCCATGAGCGCCGCCATGACCATCCTGGCCATCGTGCTGGACTTTTTTGGCTGAACGGAGAGCGCGCGTTTACCGCTGTCTGAGGGCGCACTTGAGTCAACGACGGGCCGCTCCCGAGTTGACTCAACCCCCTCGGGGGGCGGCGGCGGGCATTTGCCGGCGCCTGGGGGCACCATTCATTCGGCATCGGGGCACTGATCGGGCGCCGTGCGCGCAAACGCCGGCAGCGCCATGCAGCGCGCGTGCACGGCCATCACGCCCGGCAGGTGGTCCAGCTTGCAGCCAAAGCGCTGCGCGTTGAACACCTGCGGCACCAGCACGCAGTCGGCCAGTGTGGGCGTCTCGCCAAAGCAGAAGCCCTGGCCCCAGGCCGCGATCTGCCGCTCCACCACCGCCAGGCCGTCCTCGATCCAGTGGTGGATCCAGCGCATCTTGGCCGCCTCGTCCAGGCCCAGCGGGCCGGTCAGGTAGCGCAGCACGCGCAGGTTGTTCAGCGGGTGGATCTCGCAGGCCACGTCCAACGCCATGGCCCGCACCCGGCCTCGCGCCAGCGCATCGGCGGGCAGCAGCGGCGGCTGGGGATGCGCCTCATCCAGGTACTCGATGATGGCCAGCGACTGGTGCAGTGCCTGGCCCTCATCCAGCCGCAGCAGCGGCACCAGCGCGTTGAGCGCATGGCCCGCATAGCCCGGCAGTTGGTGCTCGTTGCGCACCAGGTGCACGGGCCGGTAGTCGTAATCCAGCCCCTTGAGCGCCAGTGCGATGCGCACCCGCCACGAGGCCGACGAGCGGAAGTAGTTGAAAAGTTCCATGCCCTCATCATTACACTGCCGGCCTATGTTTGAGCCGCACGCCATCCGCCATTGCCGCAACTGCGGCGCTGCCGTGCAGTACCGCGTGCCCGATGACGACAACCGCCCGCGCGCGGTCTGCCCCGTCTGCGCCACCGTGCACTACGAGAACCCGCTGAACGTGGTGGGCACCGTGCCCGTGTGGGAAGACGGCCGCGTGCTGCTGTGCCGCCGCGCCATCGAGCCGCGCCGGGGCCTGTGGACCTTGCCTGCGGGTTTCATGGAACTGGGCGAGACCGTGGCCGAGGGTGCCCGCCGCGAGACCGATGAAGAGGCCGGCGTGGCCGTCGAGTTGCAGGGGCTGTACACCGTGCTCAACGTGGTGCGCGCCGGCCAGGTGCATTTGTTTTACCGCGCCCGGCTGCTGGCCGACACCTGGGCACCCGGCCCTGAAACGCTGGAAGCCCAGCTCTTTGCCGAAGCCGAGATCCCCTGGGGCGACATCGCCTTTCGCACCGTGGCCTACACGCTGCACCGGCATTTCGAGGATGTGCGCAGCGGCGTGTTCCCTGTCCACGTGGCAGACATCGACTGATGGGTAGCCTGGCCCAGCGCCCGCCTTACCAGAAGTTCGACGTGGCCGTGCGCCGCAGCCGCATCGATGGCTTTGGCGTGTTTGCCGCCGAGCCGATGCCGCGTGGCCGCAAGATTGGCGAGGTGCGCGGCGAGCACATCAGCATCGCCGAGGGCCGCCGCCGCGCGGCCCAGTTGGAACGCATCATGATCGTGGAGGTCAGCCCGCGCCATGCCGTGGACCTGGCGGGCTCCAGCGATCCGATGCGCTTCACCAACCACAGCTGCCAGCCCAATGCGCAGCTGTCGATTGCCAGCGGACGCATCGAGTTCTACGCGCTGCGCAACATTGCGGTGGGCGAAGAAATCACCGTGGCCTACGGCGAAACCCATCACCAAGGCCGGCTGGCCTGCCGCTGCGGCGCCGCCGGCTGCGTGGGCCAGCTATAGCGTCGCCAGGCCGAACACCTCGCGCCAGCCGGGGTCGCTGAGATCCAGAGCCAACTGGGTCACGGTCACCCCGCACATCAACTCCACACTGGACATCAGCCAGCCCGGAAAACTGCTGGGGGCTTCCGGCACAGCCGGGGCTTCGGTGTAGGGTGACTGCAAGGTGTCCATGCCACCATTGCACCGCTTGGCCTCGACACCCGCCATCACCCTCAAGAGGTAAGCAAAAACCCGCGTTTGCCAAGGGTCTTCCCCAGGAGGAGCCGTCATGACCTACGAAGCCGCTTACCGCGCCAAGCGCGCCATGCCCGAGGACGCCGTGCGCCTGCTCAGGGACGGCGACACCCTCGTCGTGCCCACCGGGGTGGCCGAGCCGCCCACGCTGCTGACGGCGCTGTCCGCACAGCGGCGCAGCCTGCATGACGTCAAGGTGGCGCAAATCCTGCCCGTGCGGCCCTATGGCTACTTCGACCCCGACACCACGGCGCACGTGCGCCACGTGGCCTACTTCTTTGGCGGCGCCTCGCGGCCCGGCGGGCAGGCGGGCTGGGTGGACTTCATCCCGTCCTACTTCTCGGAGATGCCGCCACTCATCGAGCGCGGGCTGATGCCGGCCGATGTGGTGTTCAGCCTGGCTTCGCCCATGGACGCGCACGGTTGGTTCTCGCTCAGCCTGGGCGCGGACTACACCATGGCCGCCATCAAGCGGGCGCGCGCCATCGTGCTGGAGGTCAACCCCCATGTGCCGTTCGCCAACGGCAATTGCCACGTGCACCTGTCGCAGGTGACGGCGCTGGTGGAGAGTGAGACGCCGGTGTTCGAAGTGGGTTTGCCCCAAATCGGCCCGGTGCAGCAAGCCATCGCCGGGTATGTGGCCGAGATGATTCCGGATGGGGCCACGCTGCAAATCGGCTATGGCGCCATCCCCGATGCCGTGGTGATGCAACTGACGGACAAGCGCGATCTGGGCGTGCACACCGAGATGATTGGCGACGGCATCATGACGCTGGTGGAGGCCGGCGTGGTCACCAACCGACGCAAGAACCATCTGCCGGGCAAGATGATGGCCACGTTTGCGCTGGGCTCCAACAAGCTCTACCGCTTCATGGACCGCAACCCCGCGCTGGAGATGCACCCGGTGGACGTCACCAACGACCCCTATCTGGCGGGGCGCAACGACAACCTGATCGCCATCAACGCCACCATGCAGATCGACTTTCTGGGCCAGTGCGGCTCCGAGTCGCAAGGCATCAAGCCCTATTCCGGCACCGGGGGGCAGAGCGACTTCGTGCGCGCCGCCAACCGCTCGCAAGGCGGCAAGGCCATCATCGTGCTGCCCTCCACGGCCAAGGACGACACCATCTCGCGCATCGCCCCGGTGTTGTCGCCGGGCACCCACGTCTCCACCAGCAAGAACGACATCAACTACGTGGTCACCGAATACGGCGTGGCGCAGTTGCGCGGCCAAAGCGCCAAGGCCCGGGCCCGTGCGCTCATCGCCATTGCCCACCCCAGGTTCCGCGACGAGTTGAGCGATGCCGCTCGGCAGATGCGGCTGCTCTGACGCCTGGGTTAGGCCCGATGCCACAGACGGCCACGCGGCCTAGCATCCATCGGCCCACCGCAGATCGCAGGCGGGCGGCATCACGGGTGTCGTGAGTCGCAGACCGCAGCACATGGCGGGCGCACAGGAGCATTGGATCCATGAAGACCTCCCTCAAAGCCCTGGCCTGCGTGGCCGCACTGGCCTGCACGGGCGCTGCCCAGGCCCAGGACCTGCCTTCGTCCATCTGGTTCGACGGCTATTGCGATGGCTTTTCCGACATCACGACCGTGGGCGACGGGGTGGTTCTTGGCAACTACGATCTGAGCTTCTGCCCTTTCTATGAGGGCGTCAAACTGCCCTCGGTCGGCGCCGGTGGCCGCATCAAGAACGTCGGCATCGACTACACGACCGCCCGCATGGACACCACGTTCTTTGCCCCGCTGTTCCGCCTTCGTGACGACGGCACGGCCACGATCTATTGGCCCACGGGTGTCAGCCAGGCGTTGACCTGGACAGCCGGGCCGCCCCAGCAAAAAGCCCGCAGCGGCCCACCAGCCTTGCTGGCGCCGCGTTAGGCACCCTCAGTTGACGCCCCATGGGAGCGTGCGGCCCGCAAGCGGGCCGCACTTTTTTCTTTGAGATGGTGCCCCTTTGCGGCAATACGAGGGCCGCATACGGGAAACCCCCTAGGGGAGTAGCCCTGATGTTGCAACGGGTTTCAAGGTCTAGGATGAATTGTCCCCACCAAAAAACTGGCTGCGGGCGGCATCACTATCTCGTGGGTCGTTGACCGCAACGCAGGGTGGGCACAAAGGAGGAATAAATTAATGAAAACCACAGTCAAGACCCTGGCCGCCTTGGCCGCCATGACCGCTATGGGTGCTGTTCAAGCCCAGGGCCTGCCCCCGTCGATCTGGTTCGACGACTACTGCGACGGCTTCTCCAACATCAAAGATGTGGGCGGTGGCGTGGTCACCGGCAACTACAACTTGTTGTTTTGCGGCGGCTATTACGACTTCCTGCCGGCGGTCGGTGCGGGCGGCTCGGTCAAGGGTGTCGGCATCGATTACTCGAGCGCCGGTTTCGACAGCGAAGGTTGGGCCCCGCTGTTCCGGATTTATTCCGACAACACCGGGGTGATCTACTGGACGGACGGCTCCAGCTCAACGTTCACCTGGACGGCCGGCGTGGTTGAAGGGGTGCGCAGCGGCCGACCGGCCATGGCACCTCGTTAATCAACACCTTCTCCAAATCCGTACGGGGTACTGCCTGCGCGCGCGGCAATACCCCGTTTTTCATTTGACGCGCAGCGCCGCCTGCGCCTGGGCCAGCAGCCGCTCGGTCAGCAGCGGCGCATGCCAGGGATGCTCGGCGTGCGCGGCCACCGCCAGCAGCGCGCCGCGCCAGGCGTCCAGTCGCGTCAGGCTGACGGCCTCGGGCACGCTGCCCGGTGGAAAGTAGCGCGGCGGGGCGCCCGCCGCCACGGCCATGGCGTCGTGGCACAGCTTGAGCAGCACGGCCACCCACTGCGGCGGCGGCAGATCGGGCAGGCCCGCCCCTCGCACCACCTGGCGCGGCAGCGCGCGCCAGGCGGCGGCATCCAACCCGCCTGCGGCCCAGGCCCTGGCCGTCAACGGCAGGCCACCGGCCGCCGCCAGCAGCACCTGTGGCTCGGCCACGCCTTGCGCCTGCAGCCAGGCGGTGGCGGTGGCGGCATCTGGGCCTTGCAGGCGCCAGCGCTGGCAGCGGCTGCGCAGTGTGGGCAGCAGCCGCTCGGGGTCGTCCGTCACCAGCAGCAGCCGCACGCCGGCTGGCGGCTCTTCCAGCGTCTTGAGCAGCGCATTGCTGGCCACGGCATTCATGGCGTCGGCCGGAAACAGCAGCATCACCTTGCCCTGGCTGCGGCTGGCCGAAGCGTGCGACCAGTCGATGGCGTGGCGCACGGCGTCCACCTTGATGTCGCGGCTGGGCTTGCGCTTGCCATCGGGTGCGTCCTCGCGCGCCCGCCACGCGGCCAGCGCCGGGTGCTCGGCCAGGTGGGCCTCGGGCGCCAGCAGCAGCAAATCGGGGTGCAGCGCCGTCTGGCTCAGGTGGCAGCTGGCACACACGCCGCAGGGGCCGCCGGGCTGGCGGTTGTCGCACAGCCAGGCCTGGGCCAGGCGCAGGGCCAACTCCAGCGCGCCGTCGCCGGCAGCGCCGTGCAGCAGCCAGGCATGGCCGCGCGGCGGCGTGGTCCATTGCGCCAGCGGGGCGGCCAGCCAGGGCAGGTCGGTGTCGGTCATGCGCGCATTGTCAGACCGCCAGCGCGGTGGTCTTCTTGACCGTGCGCAGCACCAGCATGGAGTTGGAGCGCTCCACCCCCGGCAGGCGCATCAACACCTCGGTGTGAAAGCGCTCCAGGTCGCTGGCGTCGCGGTAGGTGAAGCGGATCAGGTAGTCGTTGGCGCCGGCCACGTAATAGCAGTCCTGGATGCGCGGCTCGTCGCGCACGGCCTGCTCAAAAGCATCCAGCAACGAGTTGCTCATGCTCTCCAGGTTAATGATGGTGTAGCTGGTGCCTTGCTGGCCCACCGCCGCCGGGTCCAGCAGCGCCACGTAGCCGGTAAGGATGCCCGCCTCTTCCAGCTGCTTGACGCGGCGCAGGCAGGCCGAGGGCGACAGGTGGACGGCCTGCGCCAGCTCCACATTGGTGCGCCGGGCATCGGCCTGAAGCTCACGCAAGATGCTGCGATCGATGGCATCCAGACTGACGGATTCTTGCGTGATTTTTTTGATTGTTCGCATATTTTGGTTTTGAAAGCCGATTTCAAGCAATTTTGTGCGGAAGACCCGCGTTAGCCCACCCCCAGCACGCAAGCACATTGTGCAGCCCCCCAGCTAGACTGCCTGCCCATGAGCCGACCCGATCTCGCCGCCCACTGGATGCCGTTCACCGCGAACCGGCAGTACAAACAGCAGCCGCGCCTTTTGGTGCGTGCGCATGGCATGCACTACTGGACGGACGAGGGCCGCCAGGTGCTGGATGGCGTGGCGGGCCTGTGGTGCGTCAATGCCGGTCATGGCCGCTCGCGCATCACCACGGCCATGGCCGAGCAGGCGGCCGAGATGGACTACTGCCCACCCTTCCAGATGGGTCATCCCAAGGCGTTCGAGCTGGCCACGCAGTTGGCGGCGCTGGCGCCCGAGCCGTTGAGGCATGTGTTCTTCACCAACTCGGGCTCCGAGTCGGTGGACACGGCCTTGAAGATGGCGCTGGCCTACCACCGGGCGCGCGGCGAAGGCCAGCGCACCCGGCTGATTGGCCGCGAGCGCGGCTACCACGGCGTCAACTTCGGCGGGCTGTCGGTGGGCGGCATGGTGGGCAACCGCAAGCAATTCGGCGCCATGGTGGCCGGCGTGGATCACCTGCGCCACACCCACGACCTGGCGCGCAACGCCTTCAGCGTGGGCCAGCCCGCGCACGGCGCCGAGCTGGCCGACGACCTGGAGCGGCTGGTGGCGCTGCACGATGCGTCCACCATCGCCGCCGTGATCGTCGAGCCCATGGCCGGCTCCACCGGCGTGCTGGTGCCGCCGCAAGGCTATCTGCAGCGGCTGCGCGAGATCTGCGACCGCCACGGTATTTTGTTGATCTTCGACGAGGTCATCACCGGCTTTGGCCGCACCGGCCAGCCGTTTGCGGCCCAGACCTTTGGCGTCACGCCCGACCTGATGACGCTGGCCAAAGGCCTGACCAACGGCGCCGTGCCCATGGGCGCCGTCGTCGCCAGCCGCGCGGTGCACGACGCCATCATGCAGGCACCGCCGACCAACGCCATCGAGTTTTTCCACGGCTACACCTATTCGGCCCATCCGCTGGCCTGCGCCGCCGGCCTGGCCACACTGGCCACCTACGCCGAGGACGGCTTGCTGACGCGGGCCTCCGCCATGGGCGCGGCGTTTGCCAAGGCCGTGCACGGCCTGCGCGACTGCCCGCACGTGGTGGACGTGCGCAACGTTGGCCTGGTGGCCGGCATCGAGCTGGCCGGCCGCGAGGGCGCGCCGGGCGCGCGCGCCTTCGATGTGTTCCTGGACTGCTTTCGCGAAGGCCTGCTGATCCGCACCACCGGCGACACCATTGCGCTGTCGCCGCCGCTGATCATCGAGGACGCCCACATCGTGCAGATGGCCGACACCGTGCGCCGCGCCATCCAGCGCGTGGCCTGAACAAAGGACTGCCTTTGAGCCTCCTCACCATCGACCGCGATCTGGCGCGCGACTCCTACTACGCCGCCACCGCCCCGCGCATGCAAACCCATGCGCCGCTGGCGGGTGATCACACGGCCGACGTGGCCGTGGTGGGTGGTGGCCTGGCCGGCCTGTCGGCGGCGCTGGAGCTGGCTGAGCGCGGTATGAAGGTGACGCTGCTGGAAGCGCGCCAGATGGGCTGGGGTGCCAGCGGCCGCAATGGCGGCCAGGCCATCCACGGCCTGGCCATGGATCAAGAGGACATCGAGACCGAGCTGGGTGCCCAGGACGCGCGCACCATCTGGGCCATGTCGCTCGAAGCGCTGGCGCTGATCCAGGCCCGGCGCCAGCAGCACCGGATCGATTGCGACTGGCAGGACGGCTGGCTGGCCGTGGCCACCAGCGCTGGCAAGGCGCGCAAGCTGCTCCAGTGGACCGAGCGCATGAACCGCGTCTATGACGCCGGCTTCACCCCCATCGAGGCCGCCGCGCTGCCGGGCTGGATCGCCAGCCCGCGCTACCACGCCGGCGCCTTCGATGCGCACTCGGGCCATATGCACCCGCTGAAGTACGCACTGGGCCTGGCCCGGGCCGCGCAGGCGGCTGGCGTCACGCTGCACGAGGACAGCCCCGTCACGGCGCTGACCCAGGGCGAGACCATCACCCTGACCACCTCGCAAGGCAGCGTGCGCGCCAGGCAGGTGCTGCTGGCCGGCAACGTCTACCTGGGCGGCGTGGCGCCGCAGCTGGAGGCGCGCATCATGCCGGTGGGCACCTACATCGTCTGCTCCGAACCGGTGGATCCCGCACAGATGGCGGCCTTGATTCCCAACCGGGCGGCGGTCTGCGACACCGACTTCGTGCTCGACTACTTCCGCCCCACGGCCGACCACCGGATGTTGTTTGGCGGCCGCGTCAGCTACTCCACCCGCACGCCGGGCGACGTGGCCGGCGCCATGCGCCAGCGCATGGTGGCCACCTTCCCGCAACTGGCGCAGGTGGGCATCGCCCATGCCTGGGGCGGGTTCGTCGACATCACCATGAGCCGCGCCCCCGACTTCGGCCGCCTGGGCGGCAACCTGTACTACCTGCAAGGCTTCTCCGGCCACGGCCTGGCGCTGACCGGCCTGGCCGGCAAACTGGTGGCCGAGGCCATCGACGGCGACGCCAGCCGCTTCGACGTCTTTACCCGTTTTGCGCACCGTCCTTTCCCCGGCGGACGGCTGCTGCGCACCCCCGCGCTGGTGCTGGGCATGGCCTGGTACCGCCTGCGCGATATGCTGGGATGAATCATGAGTGACACCACTGCCCCCCCCATCGTGCTCGTGCCCGCCTGCAACCGCATGCTGGGCGAGCATCCCTTCCATATGGTCGGCAAAAAATACGCCGACGCCGTGCGGCTGGCTGGCGCCATGCCGCTGGTGGTGCCGGGCGCCGAGCCCAGCGATCTGACCGCGCTGCTGCCCCTGGTGGACGGCGTGCTGCTGACCGGCTCGCCGTCCAACGTCCATCCCAGCCACTTTGGCGAGACCGTGCACAACCCCGAGTTGCCGCTGGACGCCAGCCGCGACGCGCTGACGCTGCCGCTGATCCGCGAGGCGCTGGACCGAGGCATCCCGCTGCTGACCATCTGCCGGGGCACGCAAGAGGTCAACGTGGCGCTGGGCGGCTCGCTGCACCAGGCCGTGCACGAGGTGGCCGGCAACATGGATCACCGCTCGCCCGACGGCCAGCCGGCCGAGGTGCAGTACGGCTTTGCCCATCCGGTTCATGTCGAGCCGGGCGGTGTGCTCGACCGCGTGGTGGGCCCGGCCGACTTCCAGGTCAACTCCATTCACGGCCAGGCGGTGAACCGGCTGGCCGACGGCCTGCGCGTGGAAGCGCGCGCGCCCGACGGCGTGATCGAGGCCTTCTCGGTCAAGGACGCCCCGGGCTTCACGCTCAGCCTGCAATGGCACCCCGAGTGGCAGGCCGCCGGCAACCCCGTCTCCATGGCCATGCTGCGCGCCTTTGGCGACGCCGTGCGCGCCTACCGCGACCGCCATCGCAAGCCTCAGCCAGCGTGAGTTGCACCCCGCTTTGCAATCCACCGTTTCCCAAAGGCTGATATGACGACCCCTCCCAGACCCACCAATTTCAACGAACTCGAACAGTGGCTCAACGGCCACCGCGTCACCGAGATCGAATGCCTGGCACCCGACCTCACCGGCGTGGCGCGCGGCAAGATCCTGCCGCGCGAGAAGTTCACCGAAGACCGCGGCATGCGGCTGCCCGAGGCCGTGGTGGCCATGGGCGTGACGGGCGAGTTCCCCGAAGAGGGCCCGTATTACGACGTGATCGACCCCACCGATCGCGACATGCACCTGCACCCCGATCCCACCACGGTGCGCATCGTGCCCTGGGCCACCGACCCCACGGCCCAGGTGGTGCACGACTGCTACAACAAGGACGGCAGCCTGATTCCGTTTGCGCCGCGCTCGGTGCTGCGGCGCATCTGCGACCTCTACGACCAGGCCGGCTGGGATCCGGTGGTGGCGCCCGAGCTGGAGTTCTACCTGGTGGCCCGCAACACCGACCCCGACCAGCCGCTCAAGCCGCCCATCGGCCGCTCGGGCCGCTATGAAACCTCGCGCCAGGCCTATTCCATCGACGCGGTCAACGAGTTCGACCCGCTGTTTGAAGACATCTACGCCTACTGCGAGGCCATGGAGCTGAACGTGGACACGCTGATTCACGAAGTCGGCGCCGGGCAGATGGAGATCAACTTCTTCCACGCCCACCCGCTGAACCTGGCCGATGAGGTGTTCTTCTTCAAGCGCACCGTGCGTGAGGCCGCGCTGCGCCACGACATGTACGCCACCTTCATGGCCAAGCCCATTGCCGGTGAGCCCGGCAGCGCCATGCACGTGCACCAGAGCGTGGTCAGCAAAGCCACGGGCAAGAACATCTTCTCCAAGCCCGATGGCTCGCCCACCGACGAGTTCCACTGGTACATCGGCGGCCTGCAGAAGTACATCCCGGCCGCCATGGCGCTGTTTGCGCCCTACGTCAACAGCTACCGGCGCCTGACGCGCTTCGCGGCCGCGCCCATCAACATCCAGTGGGGCACCGACAACCGCACCGTGGGCATCCGCTCGCCCGTGGCCGGCCCGGCCGCACGGCGCATCGAGAACCGCGTCATCGGCGCCGACGCCAACCCCTATGTGGCACTGGCCGCCACGCTGGCCTGCGGTTACCTGGGCATCAAGAACAAGGTGCAGCCCACGCCCGAGTGCAAGGGCGATGCCTACCTGGGCGACTACCAGTTGCCGCGCAGCCTGGGCGAAGCGCTGGAGCTGCTGCGCAACGAAAAAGACCTGGCCGAGGTCCTGGGCGAGGAGTTCGTCACCGTCTACACCGAGGTCAAGGAAATCGAATACGCCGAGTTCATGAAAGTGATCTCACCCTGGGAGCGTGAGCACCTGCTGCTGCACGTCTGACCCAACGCCGGCGCGACACACCCATTGCGCCGGCCATGGCGGGCAACCACCCTGCATAGATCGAAAGGAAAAACCATGCAAAACACCGTCATCGTGGCACCGGCCACCGTGCAAAGGCGCAGCACCAAGGAGTACCAGCAGCTCGACGCAGCCCACTTCCTGCACCCCTTCACCGACACCAAGGCGCTCAACGCCAAGGGCGTGCGCATCATCACCAAGGCCGAAGGCGTCTACATCTGGGACAGCGAAGGCCACAAGATCTTCGACGCCATGAGCGGCCTGTGGTGCGTCAACGTGGGCTACGGCCAGCAGGCGCTGATCGACGCGGCCACGCGCCAGATGCAGGAGCTGCCGTTTTACAACGCCTTCTTCCAGACCTCCACCGTGCCGGCCATCGAGCTGTCGGCGCTGCTGGCCGAGGTGGCGCCCCCGGGCTTCAAGCACGTGTTCTACGGCTCCTCGGGCTCGGAGAGCAACGACACCGTGGTGCGCATGGTGCGCCGCTACTGGGACTTGATGGGTCAGCCCCAGCGCCACACCATCATCGGCCGCATGAACGGCTACCACGGCTCCACCATGGCCGGCGCCTCGCTGGGCGGCATGACGTACATGCACGCCCAGGGCGGCCTGCCCATTCCCGGCGTGGCCCACATCGAGCAGCCGCACTACTTCCTGCATGGCCAGGGCATGACCGAGGACGCCTTCGGCCTCAAGGCCGCCGGCTGGCTGGAAGAAAAAATCCTGGAGCTGGGTGCCGACAAGGTGGCCGCCTTCATCGCCGAGCCCATCCAGGGTGCCGGCGGCGTCATCGTGCCGCCCAAGACCTATTGGCCCGAGATCCAGCGCATCTGCGACAAGTACGGCATCCTGCTGGTGTCCGACGAGGTCATCTGCGGCTTCGGCCGCACCGGCAACTGGTTTGGCTGCCAGACCGTGGGCAGCCGCCCCGACCTGATGACGTTTGCCAAGGGCGTGACCTCGGGCTACATCCCGCTGGGCGGCGTCATGGTGGGCGAGCGCGTGGCCAAGGTGCTGATCGAGCAAGGTGCCGACTTCAACCACGGCTACACCTACTCGGGCCACCCGGTGGCCTGCGCGGTGGCCATTGCCAACATCAAGCTGATCCAGAAGATGCGGCTGGTGGAGCGCGTGCGCGAGGACACCGGCCCCTACCTGGCCGAGCAGTTCCAGCAACTGCGTGAGCACCCGCTGGTGGGCGATGTGCAGACCTGCGGCCTGATGGGCGCCATCCAGTTGGTCAAGGACAAGGCCACCAATGCCCGCTTCAGCGACGCGGCCGACATCGGCATGGTCTGCCGGGGCTACTGCTTCGATGGCGGCCTGATCATGCGCGCCGTGGGCGACCGCATGATCATCGCCCCGCCGATGACCATGGACCATGCCCAGATCGACGAGTTGATGCGCCTGGCACGCAAGGCGCTGGACGCCACGCTGGCCGAGGTGCGCGCCAAGAACCTGAGTTGAAACCCGACGTGACGGGCGGCCTGGCCGTCCGTCACATTGGGGTACGCTGCCCCGTCACCTTCCCTTTGCTTTCTCTTTCACAAGGACGCCGTGTCATGAAGTCTCGCTTGCCTGCCCTGTGTGTCTCGCTGCTGGCCACTGCCGGCGCTTTGTTGGCCGGCCCCGCTGCCGCCCAAGAGGAAGAAAAAGTCCTCAACATCTACAACTGGTCGGACTACATCGCACCCGACACGATTGCCAATTTCGAGAAGGAAACCGGCATCAAGGTGCGCTACGACAACTTCGACAACAACGAAATCGTCCACGCCAAGCTGGTGGCCGGCAAGACGGGCTACGACATCGTCGTGCCCACCGCCAACTGGGCCAAGCTGCAGGCCGAAGGCGGCCTGCTGCGCAAGCTGGACAAGTCGCAACTGCCCAACCTCAAGCACATGGACCCGGCCGTGATGGCCCAGCTGGCCAAACTTGATCCGGGCAACCAGTACATGGCGGACTGGCTGTGGGGCTACTCCACCGTGGGCATCAACGTGGACAAGGTCAAGGCCGCGCTGGGCAGCCTGCCCATGCCCGACAACGCCTGGGATCTGATCTTCAAGCCCGAGTACATCAGCAAGCTCAAGAGCTGCGGCGTCTCGTTCCTGGACTCGCCCACCGAGGTCATTCCGGCCGCGCTGCACTACCTGGGCAAGCCCCCCTTCAGCCGCAACACGGGTGACTACCCCGCCGCCGCCGCGCTGCTCAAGACGGTGCGCCCCTACGTGACGCTGTTCTCCTCGTCGGGCTACATCAACGACATGGCCAATGGCTCCATCTGCGTGGCGCTGGGCTGGTCGGGTGACATCAACATCGCCCGCCAGCGCGCCATCGACGGCAAGACCGGGCAGAAGATCGAGGCGCTGATTCCCAAGACCGGTGGCCTGATCTTCTTCGACGTGATGGTCATCCCGGCCGATGCCGCCCACCCCGGCAACGCGCACAAGTGGATGAACTACATCATGCGCCCCGAGGTGCATGCAGGCCTGAGCAACAAGGTCTTCTACGCCAACCCCAACAAGGACTCCAAGCCCTTCGTCAAGCCCGACGTGGCCAACAACCCGACGGTGTTCCTGAGTGCCGGCGATCTGGCCAAGATGGTCACCTCGGACTCGGTGAACAACGACATCCGTCGCCTGATGACGCGCAGCTACACCGCGTTCAAGACCGGCCTCTGACCCACCCAAGCCAACGCCATCATGAGCACCACCCCAGCCGCTGCGGACAAGGCCTTTCTGCGCATTGAAGACGTGGTCAAGGACTTCGGTACGTTCCGCGCCGTCAACCACGTCAACGTCCACATCGCCAAGGGCGAGATCTTCGCGCTGCTGGGGCCGTCGGGCTGCGGCAAGAGCACACTGCTGCGGATGCTGGGTGGCTTCGAGAAGCCCACGGCGGGCCACATCACGCTGGGGGGCCAGGATCTGGCGGACATGCCGCCCTATGAGCGGCCCATCAACATGATGTTCCAGAGCTATGCGCTGTTCCCGCACATGACGGTGTGGGACAACATTGCCTTTGGTCTGCGCCGCCAGAGCCTGCCCAAGGCACAGGTGGCCGAGCGGGTGGAGGCCATGCTCAAGCTGGTGCAACTGACCAAGCTGGCCCAGCGCAAACCCCATCAGTTGTCGGGCGGCCAGCAGCAGCGCGTGGCACTGGCGCGCTCGCTGGCCAAGCAGCCACAACTGCTGCTGCTGGACGAGCCGCTGGGCGCGCTGGACAAGAAGCTGCGCGAGCAGACGCAGATCGAGCTGGTCAACATCGTCGAGAGCGTGGGCGTGACCTGCGTCATGGTCACCCATGACCAGGAAGAGGCCATGACCATGGCCTCGCGCATCGCCGTGATGAACGAAGGCCGCTTCATCCAGGTGGGCACGCCGGGCGAGTTGTACGAGACGCCCACCAGCCGCTTCGTGGCCGACTTCATCGGCAACGTCAACATGATGGAGGGCAAGGTCATCGAGGACGAGGCCGACCACGTCGTCATCCAGAGCCCCAACTGCATCCACTGGGTGGGCCACGGCATCACCGGCGCGGTGGGCATGACGGTGACCGTGGCACTGCGCCCCGAAAAAATCGCCCTCACCCGCGAGCAGCCCGACAGCCAGGGCTACAACTGCACCCAGGGCGCCATCAGCGAAATGAGCTACTTCGGCAGCTACACGGTCTATCACCTGAAGCTGGCCGATGGCGACATGCTCAAGGTCAGCATGGCCAACACCGAGCGCCACGCCGCCGCCTCGTTCACCTGGGGTGACGTGGTCTGGGCTTCGTGGGACGACTCGGCCCACGTGGTGTTGACCAACTAACCGCCAGCGAGGTCACGCGCATGAACCTCCTTCGTCGCCTCTGGGGTCCCCTCACCCGCGGACGCACCGGCGTCATCGCCCTGCCCTATCTGTGGCTGCTGGTGTTCTTCCTGCTGCCGTTCCTGATCCTGGCCAAGATCAGCGTCTCGGAGATGGAGCTGGTCACGTTCAAGGACGTGCTCACCTACTCCGACGGCGTGCTGACCCTGGCGCTGAAGTTCGGCAACTACCTGTTCATCGGCCAGGACGCGCTCTATTTCTCGGCCTACGTGCGCAGCGTGCAGTACGCGGCCACCACCACGCTGCTGTGCCTCTTCATCGGCTACCCGTTCGCCTACTTCATGGCGCGCGCCAAGTCCACCACCCAGCCGCTGCTGCTGATGCTGGTGATGCTGCCGTTCTGGACCTCGTTCCTGCTGCGCGTGTATTCGTGGAAAGGCCTGCTGACCGATGGCGGCTGGGTCTGGAACGTGTTCACCGCCACCGGCATCGATCTATGGCTCTACCAGATGGGCTTGATTGCCGCGCCGGGCAAGCTGATGAACACCTCGTTCTCGCTGGTGCTGGGCATGACCTACACCTACCTGCCGTTCATGATCCTGCCGCTGTACTCCAACCTCTCCAAGATGGACACGCGGCTGCTGGAGGCGGCGGCCGACCTGGGCGCCACGCCGTGGACGGCGTTCTGGAAGATCACCGTGCCGCTGTCCAAGGCCGGCATCATCGCGGGCTCCATGCTGGTGTTCATCCCCTGCATCGGCGAGTACGTGATTCCCGAACTGCTGGGTGGCCCCGAGACGCAAATGATCGGTCGCGTCATCTGGGACGAGTTCTTCAGCAACAACGACTGGCCCATGGCCTCGGCCGTGGCGGTGGTGATGATTCTGCTCATCATCGTGCCGCTGGCCGCGTTCAACAAATACCAGGCAGAGGCCCAGGAGAAAGCGCGATGACTCCACTCCGCTTCAAGGAGGCCGTATGAGCAGCCTGGCCCAGACCCTGAACCGCCACATCAGCAAGGCCTGGCTGGCCGCCGGGTTCTTCTTCCTCTACCTGCCCATCATTGCGCTGATCGTCTTCTCGTTCAACGACTCGATGTCGGCCAACGTCTGGCGCGGCTTCACGCTCAAGTGGTATGTGGCCCTGGCCAGCGACCGCGAAATCCTCGCCGGCCTGTGGCTGTCGCTGAAGGTGGCCTTCCTCACCGCCTGCGGCTCGGTGGTACTGGGCACGTTCGCCGCGCTGGCGCTGGTCAAGTACCGGCGCTTCGGTGGCCGCACCCTGTTTTCGGGCATGGTCAACGCCCCGCTGGTCATGCCCGAGGTGGTGGTGGGCCTGTCGCTGCTGCTGATGCTGGTGTCGGTGCAGCGCGCGCTGGGCTTTCCCGAGCGCGGCATGATGACCATCTGGCTGGGCCACATGCTGCTGGGCATGGCCTACGCCACGGTGGTGGTGCAGGCCCGGCTGCTGGATTTGAACCCGCAGCTCGAAGAAGCCGCCATGGACTTGGGTGCCCGGCCGCTCCAGGTGTTCTTCCTGGTCACCCTGCCCATGATTGCGCAGGCGCTGATGTCGGCCTGGCTGCTGACCTTCACCCTCTCGCTGGACGATGTGGTGTTGTCGGCCTTCCTGTCGGGCCCGGGCTCCACCACCATGCCGCTGGTCATCTTCTCGCGCGCCCGGCTGGGGCTCAACCCCAGCGTCAACGCCGTGGCCACCGTCATCGTCGTCGTCGTCGCCGTTGGCGTCGTCGTCGCCAGCTACCTGATTGCCCGCGCCGAGCGCCGACGCCAACAGGAAATGGCCCAGGCGGGCCGCTGACCCCTTCCCCAAAGCAAGCGTAAAGACCAAGCGTAGAGAAAGAGAGAGTGTTTTATGTCCTCGATGTTGCGCCCCACCCTGCTCGCCCTGGCCGTGCTGGCTGCGTTTCCCGCAGCCGCCCAGAGCAACCAGGAACTGCTTGACGAACTGCGTGCCCTCAAGGCCCGCGTGGCCGAGCTTGAAAAGAAAGTCCAGGCCGCGCCCGCCGCAGCCCCCGAGCCGCAAGCCCAGTGGGGCATGACGCCCGATCAGGCGGCCGAGCTCTCGCGCGTGACCGCCAAGGCCGAGGCCACCCAGGACGGGCTGGAGGCCCAGGGCCTGCTGGGCCTGAAGATCAGCGGCTACATCGAGCCGGCCTACATCTACAACCAGCGCCAGAACCGGGCCGGCTTCCAGTTCCTCAACCAGCAGTCGGATGGTTACTCGTACGACACCTCCTACATCGGTGCGGCGGTGATCGACTTCACCAAGGAAACCGAAGGCGGCACCATCTGGAAGCTGACCCTCTCGCCCAACCGCGGCGCGGGCGCCGCCATCGACGGCGCCTCCATCGTCCAGGAGGCCAGCGTCACCATCCCGCTGGAAGGCGGCATGCAACTGATTGCCGGCCAGGTACCCGACTGGTCGGGCTACGAATACCAGCAACCCACGCTCAACCCCTTCACCACCCACAACCTGCTGTACGACTTCACGCTGCCCCTGGCCTACACGGGCGTCGGGCTGATCATGCCGGCCGGCAACTGGACCTGGAAGGCCATGGTGGCCAACGTCAACGGCACCATTTACGCCGCCAACCAGCGGGCGCCAGCCCTGGTCTTCCGGGGCGACTACGAGCTCAGCGAGTTCTCGGGCTTTGGCGTGGCTGGCCTCGTGGGCAACACCGCCAACTACAACACCGGCAGCGCCACGCTGTCCACGCTGCTGGAGGTTGACGGCTACTACACCCGGGGTGACTGGACGCTGCAAGGCCAGCTCTCCTACGGCCAGCAGAAAGACGGCGCCATCACGCCGGACGCCAACGGCAACTGGCGCAAGTCGCAGTGGTTCGGCGTCTCGGGCACTGCGGGCTACATGTTCAACCCCCGCCTGCAAGGCCTGGTGCGCGCCGACTACATCGTCAACAACAAAAATGGCGGTGGCCTCTTTGGCTACAACGGCTACACCACACAGGACGAAGCCGGCGTCTGGACCTATGGCAACGACGACCGCAACGGCCTGGGCCCCGATCTGAATGGCGACCTCAACCGCGGCGCCAACCGCTACGCCCTCACCCTGGGCATGAAGTACCTGCTGCGCACGGACACCACGCTGAAGTTCGAGTACCGGCTTGATGGCGCCAGCCGCCCCGTGTTCCTCGACGCCAAGAGCGGCGAGTACGCGCGCACCAACAACATGCTGGCGGCTTCGGTGGTGGTGGCCTTCTAGATAAGACCACCCCCTACGCGATCACAGATCGCGCCCCCTCAAGGGGGCACTGCCAGTGGACCGGCTAAGCCGGATCCACGGCAGTTGCTGGGTTGGCACAGTGGTGGGCATCACGTTTTATTCTTTGGCCGCGCCGCGCGGCCTCTGTTCTTTGGAGGATCTGATATGAGCAAGCAAAACGAAACCATTGACTGGCACGCCCGCGCGGCGGCGCTCAAGCCCGATGGGCGGGCCGTGATCAACGGCGAGCGGGTGGGGGCTATTGGCGGGGAGACCTTTGCCAAGCACTCGCCCATTGACAACCGCAAGCTGGGCGATGTGGTGCGCGGCCAGGCGGCCGATATTGACGCCGCCGTGACCGCCGCCCGCGCCGCGTTTGAAGACCGCCGCTGGGCCGGTCAGCCGCCGGCCAGGCGCAAGAAGGTGCTGCAGAAGTTTGCCGACAAGATCCTGGCCGCGCGCGAAGAGCTGGCGCTGCTGGAGACGCTGGACATGGGCAAGCCCATCCAGTATTCGCTGGCCGTGGACGTGGGCGCCACCTCGCGCTGCATCGCCTGGTACGCCGAGGCGGTGGACAAGATCTACGACGAAATCGCCCCCACCGGCGACAACGCGCTGGCCTTGATCACGCGCGAGCCCATGGGCGTCATCGGCGTCGTCGTGCCCTGGAACTACCCCATGATCATGGCCGCCTGGAAGCTGGGCCCCTCGCTGGCCGCCGGCAACTCGGTGGTCTTGAAGCCCAGCGAGAAAAGCCCTTACACCGCCCTGCGCCTGGCCGAGCTGGCGCTGGAAGCCGGCCTGCCGCCCGGCGTCTTCAACGTGGTGCCCGGCTACGGCCACGAGGCCGGCGAGGCCCTGGCGCTGCACATGGACGTGGACGCCATCGGCTTCACGGGTTCCACCCGCGTGGGCCGCAAGATGCTGGAGTACAGCGGCCAGAGCAACCTGAAGCGCGTCTACAACGAGCTGGGCGGCAAGAGCGCCTTCGTCGTCTTTGACGACTTCGCCGACGTCAAGCGCGCCGCCAAGACCGTGGCCGGCAGCATGTTCTTCAACCAGGGCGAGAGCTGCAACGCGCCCTCGCGCGTCTTCGTCCACGAGTCCATCGCCGAGGCCTTCACCGCCGAGGTGGTCAAGCAGGCGCCGCGCTACGCGCCGGCCGACCCGCTGGCCGACACCACCGTGCTGGGCGCGCTGGTGGATGAAGGCCAGATGAAGACCGTGATGGGCTACATCGAGGCCGGCCGCGCCGAGGGCGCCAAGCTGGCCACCGGTGGCCAGCGGGCCCGCGCCGAGACGGGCGGCTTCTACGTCGAGCCCACCGTCTTCACCGGCGTGGCCAACGACATGAAGATTGCCCGCGAGGAAATCTTCGGCCCGGTGATGGCCATCCTCACCTTCAAGACCGAGGCCGAGGCCATCGCGCTGGCCAACGGCTCGGACTACGGCCTGCAGGCCAGCGTCTGGAGCGACAACGTCAACCGCGCCCATCGCGTCGCGCGCGCGCTGCGGGCCGGCACCGTCCACGTCAACAGCTACGACGAAGACGACTTCACCGTCCCCTTCGGCGGCTACAAGCAAAGCGGCAACGGCCGCGACAAATCGCTGCACGCCTTCGACAAGTACACCGAGCTCAAGACCACCTGGCTGCGCATCGACTGACGCCATGCAGGCCCTGGACGCCAACGCCGCCATTGAGACCTTGCGCCGGCAAGGCGTCCACACCCTGCTGGTGCAGTTCACCGACGTGCACGGCGTGGCCAAGGGCAAGTGGCTGCCGCTGGAGCGCCTGCCCGACGCCCTGGCTCAGGGCGCCGGCTTTGCCGGCCCCTCCATCGCCGGCACCGGCCTGCCACGCACCGGCCCGCGCAGCGAGTTCTACGCCCGCGGCGACGCCGCCACGCTGCGGCCCCTGCCCTGGGCGCCGGGTTTCGCGCGGCTCATTGGCGACGGCTTCGTCGATGGCCAGCCGTTCGACGCCTGCCCGCGCCAGACGCTGCGCCGCGCCGTGGCGGCGCTGGCCCAGCGCGGCTGGCGGCTGCGCGTCGGCATCGAGCCCGAGTTCTTCCTGCTGCGCCGCGCGGCAGATGGCCGCCTCATACCCGCCGACGACCACGACCGCCTGCCCAAACCCTCTTACGACCTCAAGGCCTTGCCACGCCAGCACGCCGTGCTGCTGCCCCTGGCCCAGCACCTGGCCGCCTGCGGCCTGGCCATCGAGCAGACCGATCACGAAGACGCCCACGGCCAGTACGAACTGAACTTCGGTGCCGCCGACGCCCTCACCAGCTGCGACCACCTGATGCTGTTCAAGCAGGCCGCCCACACGCTGGCCGAGCGCGAAGGCCTGGTTTTCTCCATGATGCCCAAGCCCTTCGCCGACCAACCCGGCAGCGGCCTGCACATGCACGTCTCGCTGTGGCAGGCGGGTGGCGACGCGCTGTGCCCCACTGTGGAGCCTTTCATGGCCGGCGTGCTGGCGCACAGCGCCGGCCTCACCGCGCTGGCCGCACCCACCGTCAACTCCTACAAGCGCCTGACCGTGGGCGAATCGCTGTCCGGCACCACCTGGGCGCCAGCTTACGTGGCCCACGGCCCCAACAACCGCACCGCGCTGCTGCGCACCCTGCCCGGCCGCTTCGAGTGGCGCCTGCCCGACGCCGCCTGCAACCCCTATCTGGCGCTGGCCGGCCTGATCGCCGCGGGCCTGGACGGCCTGGACCGCGCCCTGCAGCCGCCCGCGCCCGTCACCGACGACCTCTTTGCGCTGCCGCTGGCCGCCATCCGCGCGCGCGGCATCCCGCTGCTGCCCCAGACCCTGAGCGAAGCCTGCGACGCCCTGCAAACCGACGCCGTGCTCACCGCCGCCCTGGGCGAGACGCTGACCCGCGAGTTCCTGGCCCTCAAGCGCGACGAGGCCCTGGCCTACGCGCGGCACGTCAGCCACTGGGAACACCAGCGCTACGGCGCGGTGTACTGACGCCACTCCTGGCAGCAGTGGTCTCGTTGCCACACAACCCCGCAAGACGTCACATGCAACGCACACTATGCCGCCGCCAGCGCAGCCAAAGCGTAGTCGTGTGCATCTACTTCGCCTGTACCGCTGCCAACAAAGCCCGGACGGCCGCTCCACAACAACCGACTCTCCCCGCCATGAACCGATTCGCCTCGCCCTTGCTCTTGATTGCCCTGTGCTGCGGCGCCGCCGGCGCGGCCCCTGGCGACAGCGCCAAAGAGCCGCTGCGTCCACCCTCGGACTGGGGCGCGCAGCCCAGCAGCAAAGCCGTCCAGGCCGTGGTCATCGAGGGCGAAGCCACCGATGCCAACGGCTGGGGCGTCGGCATCGAAGCCACCGTGCTGCACTGCAAGAGCGCCATGGAGCTGGGCATGGTCACCACCATGCCCGTCATAGCCCCGGGCGCCGACCAGCCCAACCCTTCGCGCAAGCTCAACTACGTCAGCATGGCGGGCGACCGCTTCGTGGGCCGCACCGACTACCAGAACTACCGCCCCGACGGCCTGGACGACGCCGGCGCCAGCTCCAGCGAAGCGCTGTGCCACAGCCGCTACGGCTACCAGAAGGCCCACACCACCGTGGTGCGCCACATCGACGGTGACCGCGTCAGCACCTGGGATGCCCCCTCCGATGGCCGCCCCACGCTGACCCGCCTGCGCAGCCGCAGCGTCGGCATCGTGCCCTTGCTTGACCCCAGCGCCGTCGCCCCCGGTGACGCCCTGGTGGCCGGCGGCGCCACCCGTTCCGGCTTCAAGCAAGTGGCCGGCTGGCGCTGCGAGAACTTCGCCATGCCCGACCGCAGCCAGATGTGCCTGCTCACCGCACAGCCCGGCATTCCCACCATGCTGGTGGGCTACAAGATGCTGCAGACGCCCGCGCCCGACCAGCCCCCCGCGGCCCACATCAGCCTGCGCGTCAACCGCCTGGTGCCCGGCGTCTGGGTCGATGCCGGCGCGTTCACCCCGCCGCCTGCTGCCTACGCCGAGACCCGGCAGCCGGGCGGCGGGCGCGCCCCGGCCCCCGCGCCCGCCGCCATGTCAGGCGGCCTGGGCGACCTGCCCGCGCTGCTCAAGCAGATGCAGTCGGCCAGCCCTGCAGCCAGCGCACCGTCAAAAAGCCGGTGACGCCCCCAATCGCAGCCGGCCACGGTCGGAGGCCGCATGCACAACGACTGGAGCATCTAGCGGTCGCCACGCCAGCTCTGCGGCGCATCCGGCCGTGGGCCAGAATGGCTTGGTTTGAAGTGGGGCTGGCGATGATGCTGGGTGACATGATTTGTCGGGCGTGCACTTACGCAAGCTGGCACGCTGAGCGGATGGCAGGCGCCCTGCCTCCGCGTACAACCCGGCAAGCCTGCCGCAAGGCCTGTGGCCTTGGCGGTAGCCAGCCATGACGCCGCCAGCCACCCCACCCTGGCGCGCCTACGTGTTGCTGGCCGCCAGCATGGCGCTGGTGGGCAGCTATGTGGGTCTGTCCAAGCTGCTGCTGGCCAGCTTCCCGGTGTTCGTGCTGGCGTGGCTGCGCTATGCCATCGGCGGCGTGGCCATGCTGCCCTGGTTGCGCCGGGCACCCGGCGAGGCGCGGCTCACCCGGGCCGATCTGCGGCTGCTGTTCTGGGAGGCGTTCTTCGGCAACTTCCTTTTCACTGCGCTGATGCTGTACGGCGTGGCGGCCACCTCGGCCGTGGCGGCGGGGGTGGTGATGGCGGCGCTGCCGGCCGCCGTGGGGTTGCTGTCGGCGCTGCTGCTGCGCGAGCGTCTGGCGCCCGCCGTGCGTGTGGGCATCGTGCTGGCGGTGGCCGGCATAGGCTGGCTGGCGCTGGCGCGCAGCACCGATGCGGGCAACCCCGCACCGTGGTGGGGCTATGCGCTGCTGGTGGGGGCGGTGCTGTGCGAGGCGCTTTACGTGGTCATCGGCAAGCGGCTGACGGCGGGCCTGTCGCCCAAGCGCATTGCGGCGCTGATCAACCTCTGGGGCCTGGCCTTGGTGACGCCGCTGGCGCTGTGGCAGGTGTGGGCGCTGGGCTGGCCCACGCCCGGCCTGGGTACGGTGCTGCTGCTGGTGTACTACGCGCTGGCGGCCAGCATGTGGAGCGTGTGGCTGTGGATGTCGGGCCTGACGCGGGTGCCGGCCAACCAGGCCGGCGTGTTCACCGTGCTGCTGCCCGTGACGGCGGCGCTGGTGGGCGTGGTCTGGCTGGGCGAGCCGTTCGGCGCGGCGCAGGCGGGCTCGTTCGCGCTGGCGCTGGCGGGGTTGCTGGTGGCCACGTGGCCCAGCGGGCGCTACCCCACGCGGCTTTGACAATACGCCCATGACCCCAACCCGCGCTGCCCTCACACCTTGGCTCACTGGCCTGCGCGCCAGCGCTGCCATCGCGCTGGGCTATGCGCCCATCGCGTTTTCGTTCGGCATTGCGGCGCGGCAGGCGGGGCTGGATGCGCTGCTGGTGCTGGGCATCTCCACGTTTGTGTATGCGGGCGGCAGCCAGTTCGTGCTGATCGGCCTGCTGACTTCGGGCGCCGGGGTGCTGACCGCCGTGCCCACCATCTGGCTGCTCAACGCCCGCCACCTGCTCTATGGCCCGGCGCTGGCGCCGCAACTGGCCGGCGCCCGCACCCGGGGCGCGGGGCTGACCGACGAGGTGTTTGCCTACGCCGCCGCACAGATGAGCCAGCAGCCGCCCGAGGCGCGCGCGGCCTGGCTGGGCGGCGTGCAGGCCGGCGCCTATGCGGCCTGGGTGGGTGGCACGGCGCTGGGCGTGGCGCTGGGGCCCGGCGCGCTGCCGCCGTGGCCGGTGTTGCAGGCGGCGTTGCAGTTCCTGCTGCCGGCGCTCTTTTTTGCGCTGCTGCTGGGCATGGATCTGGCTCGCCAGTGGCCGGTGGCGCTGGTGGCGGCCCTGGCGGCGGCGTTGGCGCTGGCGCTGGGCTGGCCGGCCCACGTGGCCGTGCCAGTGGCGCTGCTGGCGGGCGCAGGCTGGGGAGCCTGGCGTGGTTGAGTGGGCCATCGTGCTGCTGGCGGGGCTGGGCACGCTGCTGATGCGCGTGCTGCCGCTGCGGCGGGCGCTGCGTGGGCGGGGCCTGCAAGGCGGCCCCGTCTGGTTGCAGCGGCTGGCGGCGGCCAGCGGGCCGGCGGCCATGGCCGCGCTGCTGGTGGCCGGCGTGGCGCCGGCGCTGGCCGGCCCGGCCGCTGTGCGCGAGGCGCTGGCCACGGCCGTGGCGCTGGCGGCCATGGTGCTGGTGCGGCGGCTGCTGGGCGCGGGCATGCTGGTGCCCACGCTGGTGGGCGCGGGGGTGTATGGCGGGCTGGTGACGCTGCTGCACGCCCTGGCCTGATACGGATTCGCAATCAAGGCGCTCACTTCGTTCCGTCGCCTTGCCGTGCTACAGCACTGTCTGCGGCTCCGCGCCTTGTGATCACCTTGATTGCGAATCCGTATGAGGGCCGGCCCTGCAAGCTGGGCGCAAGGCCCGGCGCGAGAATCTGCCGTGGAGCGGGCACCGGCCGCTTTCAGGGTTCAAGATGCCATCCGCCTTCAATTTCAACGCCTCTCCCTTCGACGCCCTGACGGCCGACGAGCAGCGCCAGGTGCGCGACCACGTGGACGTGGCCTATTTCCGCCAGGGCGCCACCATCCTCGACGTGGGCGCCGTGCCCACCCACCTGTTCGTCATCATCAAGGGCTATGTGACCCAGTTCGATGGCGACGAGGTCATTGCCACCTACGGGCCCGACGACACCTTCGACGGCCGTGGCCTGGTGGCGGGCAAGGTCAGCAGCCGCTTCGTGGCCAATGAAGAGGTGGTGGCCTACGAGCTGGCCGAACAGACGGTCAGCGACCTGATTGCCGCCAACGCCACCTTTGGCGCCCTGCTGTTTTCGGATCTGGGGCAAAAGCTCTCGGCGCTGGCCCAGCGCGGCGGCGAGAGCGAGTTCCAGTCGCTGAACTTCCAGCGCGTGGACTCGGCCTATGTGCGGCCGGCGGTGGTGGTGGACGCCAGCCTGGACATCGTCTCGGTGGTGCGCATCTTTCAGCAAGAGCGCAGCACCAACGTGCTGGTGCGCGACACCCGCACCCAGCCGTCGCGCCTGGGCATGTTCACCACCACGGCCTTGCAGCGCGCCGTGCTCAGCGGCCGGCCGCTGGACCAGTTGCCGGTGGGCGAGCTGGCCAACTACACGCTGATCACGGTCAAGCCCAGCGACCAGGTGGGCGATGCGCTGGCGCTGATGCTGCACCACGCCATCCACCGCGTGGTGGTGATGGAGGGCACCGAGGTGCGCGGCGTGCTGGAGACGCTGGACGTGTTCAGCTTCCTGTCCAACCACTCGATGCTGATCACCATCCGGCTCAACACCGCGCGCACGCTGGACGACCTGGCCACGGCGGCCGGTCAGATCACCGAGATGATCGGCCGCCAGCACCGCGTGGGCAACCGCGTGCACCTGATTGCGCGCATGGTGCAGGGGTTGAATGCACGGCTGTTTGCCCACGCCTGGCGGCTGATTGCGCCGCCCGACCTGGTGGCCAACTCCTGCCTCTTCGTCATGGGCAGCGAGGGGCGCGGCGAGCAGTTGCTCAAGACCGACCAGGACAACGGCCTGATCTGGCGCGACGGCTACACGCCGCCGGCTGACCTGGACGCCATCTGCCAGCGCTTTTCAGACGAGCTGGCCCGCTTCGGCTACCCCGAGTGCCCGGGCCGCATCATGGTCAACAACCCGGCCTGGCGCATGGCGGCCAGCACGTTTGCGCAAACGGCGCGGCGCTGGCTGGTCATGCCCGAGGGCGACGCGCTGATGAATCTGGCCATCTTCATGGACGCCCACGCCGTGGCCGGCGACGCCGCGCTGCTGGACGACGTGCAGGCCGGCATGTATGCGCTGGCCGCCGACAACGACGCCGTGCTGGCCCGCTTCGCCGCCGCCATCGACGCCTTTGGCAACACCAGCGGCTGGTGGAACCGCCTGCTGGGCGACAAAGGCCAGCACATGAACATCAAGAAGGAAGGCATCTTCCCGCTGGTGCACGGCATCCGCAGCCTGGCTTTTGCTCACCGCCTGCGTGAGACGGGCACCGCCGCCCGCATTGCGGCGCTGGCCGAGCGCGACGTGTTGCCCCAGAGCATGGCCGAAGAGCTGACCAACGCCCTGCACCTGTTCATGAACCTGCGGCTCAAGGCCGGCCTGGCCGAGCTGGCGGCGCACGAGCCCGTCTCGGGCGCGGTGGACGTGGCCGGCCTCTCGCCACTGGATCGCGACCTGCTCAAGGACGCGCTGGGCGTGGTCAAGCGCTTCAAGGTGCTGGTGCGCCAGCGCTTCCGGCTGGACGCGCTGTGACCACCGCCCTGTTCACCCTGCCCGTCTTCAGCCGCATGCGGCGGGCCTGGAAGCTGCGCCGGCTCAAAGACCCCACGCTGGCCTTCGTGTTCGACGCGCCGCCTGCCGACGAATGGGTGTCGCTGGACTGCGAGACCACGGGCCTGAACACCCGCAGCGACCAGATCATCTCCATTGGCGCGGTGCGCATCGTGGGCCAGCGCGTGATGACCAGCCAGCGCTTCGACGTGCGCGTGCGCCCCGAGAACGGGCAGAGCTTCTCGGCCGACAGCGTGCGCATCCACCGCCTGCGCGAGCAGGACGTGGCGGATGGCCTGCCGCCCGCCGAGGCCGTGCGGCAGTTGCTGCTGTTCATCGGCAGCCGGCCGCTGGTGGGTTACTACCTGGAGTTCGACGTGGCCATGCTCAACCGCGTGGCGCGGCCGCTGCTGGGCTTTGGCCTGCCGCAGCCCCGCATCGAGGTCTCGGCGCTGTACTACGATTACCGCTTTCGCCAGCTGCCGCCCTACCAGCAGCACGACAACGCCGACATCGACCTGCGCTTCGACACGCTGATGGATGACCTGGCGCTGCCGCGCCGCGAGGCCCACGACGCACTCAACGACGCGGTGATGACGGCGCTGGCCTTCATCAAGCTGCGCCACCTGCGCGGCGATTGAACCGGAGCCTCCACCATGACCACCATCGTGACCGACACCGCCATGTCCTACCGCCGCCTGGGTGCCAGCGGCCTGCAGGTCTCGACGCTGTCGCTGGGCTCGTGGATCACCTACCACAACCAGGTGGACAGCCGCGCCGCCGCCGAGATGCTGGCCGCCGCCCACGCCGCCGGCATCAACTTCTTCGACAACGCCGAGGTCTATGCCGACGGCAAGGGTGAAGAGGTGATGGGCGCGGCCTTCAAGCAACTGCGCTGGCCGCGGCTGTCGTACATCGTCTCGACCAAGTTCTACTGGGGCATCGAGCGCGAGGGCAACCCCGTCAACCGGCGCAACACGCTGAACCGCAAATACCTGATGCAGGCCCTGGACGGCTCGCTCAAGCGGCTGCAACTGGACTTCGTGGATCTCATCTACGCCCACCGGCCCGACCCGCACACGCCGTTGGAGGAAGTGGTGCGCGCCATGCACGACCTCATCACCCAGGGCAAGGCGCTGTACTGGGGCACCAGCGAGTGGCCGGCCGACGACATCCGCGCCGCCTGGGAGCTTGCCGAGCGCCACCACCTGCACAAGCCCGTCATGGAGCAGCCGCAGTACAACCTCTTCCACCGCCAGCGGGTGGAGCAGGAATATGCCCGCCTCTATGCCGACCTGGGCCTGGGCCTGACCACCTGGAGCCCGCTGGCCTCGGGTCTGCTGACCGGCAAATACCGCAGCGGCGTACCCGCCGGCTCACGCGGCGCGCTCGAGCAGATGGCCTGGCTGCGCGAACGCCTGGAAGACGCACCCAAAAACGCGGCCGTGGCCCAGCTGGCGCCCATTGCCGAGGAACTGGGCGGCAGCCTGGCGCAACTGGCCATTGCCTGGGCCGCGCACAACCCGCGCGTCTCCTCGGTCATCCTGGGTGCCAGCCGGCAGGAGCAACTGGCCCACAACCTGGGGGCGCTGGCGCTGCTGCCCAGGCTCACGCCCGAGGTGCTGGCGCGCATCGACGCCATCACGTTGCCGCTGGCGCAGTAGCTGCGACGACAGCGCGTTCAGAATATCGTTTCGCTGGGGTGATGATGGCCCGAGGGCGCCGGTGCCCGGGTGCGCGGCGGACGCTGCGCGCTGGTCTGGGCGGTGAAATGCCGGTTGACCTGCGCCAGCCGGCGCTCGGCCTCGGCCTGGTTGAGCTGGCGGGCAATCAGGTTGTACAGCTCGGCGCGCAGATGCCACAGCTCACGCATGGATTGCGCATGCTCGCCGCGCAGCCGCAGGTCTTGCGCCCCTCGCCCGGCCAGACCATCCAGCGCGGCCAGAAAGTCCGTGCGCGTGGCGGGCAGCGGATCGGCGGGGGCGGTCTTGCCACTCAACCACATCCGCAGTGACGCCCACACCGGTGCCGCCTGCCCCCACGTCTCCGGCGGGCGAATCTGACTTCGCGTGGCCAGGGTGGAGGTAGCAGGTGGCGGGCGGCGCAGGCGGCCAAAGATGCTCATGCCTTGGGTATCGGTGCAATAGGTCACGACCTAAAGGCATTGTGGGCAGCGCACCCCCCCTGCAAAGCGCGGAAAAAAGACCGGTCAGCGCACGAAATCGCAGCAGTCGGCCACCGGGCAGGCCGCGCAGTGCGGCGCGCGCGCCGTGCACACGTAGCGGCCATGCAGGATCAGCCAGTGGTGAGCGTCGGGCAGGTAACGCGGCGGCACCCGGCGCAGCAGGCCTTGCTCCACCGCCAGCGGCGTGCGCCCGGGTGCCAGCCCGGTGCGATTGGCCACACGAAATACGTGGGTATCCACCGCCAGCGTGGGCTCGCCAAACGCCACGTTGAGCACCACGTTGGCCGTTTTGCGGCCCACGCCGGGCAGCGCCTCCAGCGCCTCTCGGCTGGCCGGCACCTGGCCGCCGTGGCGCTCGATCAGCAGCCGGCAGGTGGCCACCAGGTTTTTGGCCTTGGTGCGAAAGAGGCCAATGGTGCGGATGTGGGCCGCCACGCCCGCCTCGCCCAGCGCCAGCATGCGTGCCGGTGTGGGCGCCACCGCAAACAGCGCGCGGGTGGCCTTGTTGACCGAGACGTCGGTGGCCTGGGCCGACAGCAGCACGGCGGCCAACAGCTCGAACACGCTGGTGTAGACCAGTTCGGAGGCCGGATGCGGGTTGGCCTGGGCCAGCGTGGCAAAAAAACGCTCGACCTGAGCGGGCGTCATGGCGCGTCGCCGCCCTCGGCCCTGGCCTTGGCACGGGCGATGGCGGCCTCGATGACGGCGCGCTTGCGGGCCAGGGCCTCGGGATCGGTCAGCTTGCTTTCGCTGGCCAGGTGTTCTAGCTTGTGCGCGGCCTTGGCCGCCAGGCGGGCCTCGTTGTCGCGCGCCGCCTGGGCCAGGCGCTGGGTATGGAAGGCGTAGCGCTCACGCGCCTCGCGCTGCTGGGTCTCGCTCCAGGCCGCCCAGCCGGTGGTGGTGGTCACGGGCACCATGGCGATGCAGTCCACCGGGCAGGCGAACACGCACAGCTCGCAGCCGGTGCATTCGGGCTCGACGATGGTGTGCATGCGTTTGGATGCCCCCACGATGGCATCCACCGGGCAGGCCTTGATGCACAACGTGCAGCCTATGCACCAGTTCTCGTCGATGACGGCCACCCCGCGCGGGGTTTCCGCACCGTGCACGGGGTTGAGCGGGATGACCGGCCGGCTGGTCAGTGCCGCCAGCCGCTCAATGCCCTCGCGGCCACCCGGCGGGCATTGGTTGATGGCCGCCTCGCCGCCGGCCATGGCCTCGGCGTAGCGGCGACAGTCGGGATAGCCGCAGCGCGTGCATTGCGTCTGCGGCAGGGCAGCATCCAGGCGGTCGGCGAGCGTCACCCAGGCTCAGCCTCTCAGCGGTCCGAGCGGCGGCGGCGCGGCGTGGCCCGCTTGGTCACGTCGCTGGCCTGCTCCTGGTCCACACGCGGGTTGTGGCGGGCGATGAAGGCGCGGATGCGCGGATAAGCCACCTCACGCCAGCGCCGGCCCGAGAAGATGCCGTAGTGGCCTGCGCCTTCGACGACGAGTTGCTCGCGCTGGTCATCTGCCAGCGCCTGGCACAAGTCGTGCGCAGCGTGCGTCTGGCCCACGCCCGAGATGTCGTCCAGCTCGCCTTCCACCGTCAGCAAGGCGGTGCGCTCAATGTCTTGCGGGCGCACCATCTGGCCGTCGATCTCCCAGGTGCCATGGACCAGCGAGAAGTCCTGGAACACCGTGCGGATGGTGTCCAGGTAGTACTCGGCCGGCAGGTCGAGCACGGCGTTGTACTCGTCGTAGAACTGGCGGTGTGAGTCGGCGCTCTCACCGTCACCCCGGATCAGGTCGAGGAAGTAGTCGTAATGCGAGCGCAGGTGGCGGTCGGGGTTCATGGCCACGAAGCCGCTGTGCTGCAAAAAGCCGGGGTAGACCATGCGGCCCGAACCCGGGTAGTTGGAGGGCACTTTGTGGATGACGTTGCGCTCGAACCAGGCCAGGCTCTTGTCGGTGGCCAGGTTGTTGACCACGGTGGGCGACTGACGGGCATCGATGGGCCCGCCCATCATGGTCATCGAGCGCGGCACGGTGTCGCCATTGCTCGACAGCACCGAGACGGCCGCCAGCACCGGCACCGTGGGCTGGCACACCGAGATCACGTGCACGTCGGGGCCGATGTGGCGGATGAATTCCTGCACGTAGTGGACGTAGTCGTTCAGGTGGAACGGCCCCACCGAGGCGGGCACCATGCGCGCGTCGATCCAGTCGGTGATGTAGACCTTGTGGTCTTGCAGCAGGCTCTTGACCGTATCGCGCAGCAGCGTGGCGTGATGGCCCGACAGCGGCGCCACCACCAGCACCGTGGGGTGGTGCTTCATCTGCGCCAGCACCTCGGGCACGTCGGTGAAGCGCTTGAAGCGCACCAGGCGGCAGAAGGACTTCTCGATGGCCACCTGCTCCTGGATGGCCACCTCCACGCCATCGACCTGGACGCTGCGGATGTCAAACGGGGGTTTCTCGTATTCCTTGGCCAGCCGGTGCATCAGGTCGAGCCCGGCGGCAAAGCGCTGCGACAGCGGCGTGCGCGCCAGCGGCGACAGCGGGTGGCTGTAGAGCTTGGCCGAGGCGCTGGCAAATTCGGAGAACGGCGCCAGCATGGCGCGCTGGGTTTCGTAAAGCTGGTAAAGCATGGCAGGCTGGGCGCAAGAGACAAGGGGGAATTGTGCACGAGCGTGCGGTGAGTCACCTGACAGCGGCCTGACGGCGGCTGGGTGCGCCGTGCATACGGCACGAGGGTCGGGGCTGGACAGGTACCGGCGTGGCGGCCGCCTACAGCAAATGGCCGTCTCGCCCCAGCGCCCCGTCGATGCGGGCGATCAGCCGCGCCACGGTGGCGTCTGCGTCCGGGTCGGCCGCTTCGGGTTCGGCCTGGGCATGTGGCGCGGCAGGTGCAGCGGACGCGGGAGCCTCGGCCGTTTCGGCCATCTGGTAGGCCAGATTCAGCGCGGCCAGCACGGCAATGCGCTCGCGGGCGCGGACCTTGCCGGCGTCGCGAATGGCGCTCATTTCCTGATCGACCCGGCCCACGGCGGCCAGCAGCAGGGTTTCTCCGCCTTCGGGGCAGGCCAGCAGATAGCTCTGGCCCAGGATGGTGACTTCGAGCTGCTTCATGCGTCAGGCTGGCCGGGAGCGGCGCCAGGCAGGCGCTCGATCAGCACGTCGATGCGGTGGCGTGCGGCGGCCAGGCGCGAGCGCAGGCTGTCGCGCTCGGTGGTGACCGCATCGAGCTGCTGCACCAGCAGGGCATTGGTGCGCTGCAACTCTTCGTGGCGCAACACGAGGCGCTCGGTGCGCGCGGCAAGATCCTGCAATCGGGACGACATAGGCGGCAATTGTAGTCAGCGGGAGACCTTGATCTGCTGCGCCAGCTCGATCACGGCCATGGCGTAGTAGGCCGACCAGTTGTAGCGCGTGACGACGTAGAAGTTGCGGCTGCCCGCCACGTAGGTGGGCGGCGCCTCGCCGCGTTGCAACTCCACCAGCGCGAGCGGGCCGGCAAAGCGCTGGCCCGCCGGCTCCAGCTCGGCGCCCAGCTCGGTCATCTGCGCGGCGCTGAAGGTGGGCACGATGTCGGGCGCCAGCAAGGTGGCCAGCGCGGCCTTGTCGGTGGGGGCGGTCACGCTGAAGTGGGTGGGCTCGCCCCGCGACCAGCCGTATTCGGCAAAGTAGTGGGCCACGCTACCCACCACGTCGGCGCCGTGGTCGCCCAGGTCGATGCGGCCATCGGCGTCGTAGTCCACCGCAAAGCGCAGGATGCTGCTGGGCATGAACTGCGGCAGGCCGACGGCGCCGGCATAGGAGCCGCGCACGCTGGTGGGGTCGCGCCCCTCGGCATGGCACCAGCGCAGAAACGCCCGCAGCTCATCCTGGTAAAAGCCGCTGCGGTCGCTGCGGCCGCTGGGAAAGTCAAAGGCCAGGGTGGCCAGCGCATCCAGCACGCGAAAGTTGCCGGTGATGCGCCCGTAATAGGTCTCGACGCCCACGATGGCGGCCACGATCTCGGCCGGCACACCATAGTCTTTCTCGGCCCGGGCCAGATCGGTGGCATGGCGCTGCGACCAGCGCACGCCCTCACGCACCCGCTGCGCATCGACCATGCGGGCGCGGTAGGCATCCCAGTTCTTGGCCGTGCCGGCGGGTGGGGGCATCACCAGCCGTGCCACGCTGGCCTGGTAGCGGGCCTGGCCGAGCTGGCGCAGCACCCAGGCGGCGTTGAACGGCGCGTCCTCGGCCAGGGCCAGGGCAAAGGCCTGCACCGCCTCGCGCTGGGCGTAGGACGGGGCCTCGGCTGCGGCGGCCGCAGCACTGGGCTTGGGCCGGGCTGCGGCGAACGAAGGCAGGGGCAGCGCGCCGCCCACCAGGACGGCAAACAGGAGGCGGGCAGGCATGCAGATGGGCATGCGGACATTGTCACCGCGAGACAATGCCGCCATGACATCGACACAAACCCATTGGGACGCATTGACTTGGGACGAGCTGCTGGCGGCGCTGACGCACCGCGAGGCCTATGTTGAGCTGGGGGTGGCGCTGGCCTGCCTGGTGCTGGCCTGGGCGGCGGTGCGGCTGATGCGGGGGCGCGTGGTGCCCCCCCACTCCATCTGGTTCGGCAAGCGCATCGTTGACGGCGTGCTCTTCCCTGCCCTGGCCCTGGTGCTGACATTTGCGGCGCGGCACATGCTGGCGGCGGTGGGCATGCCGCTGGTGCTGTTCAAGATCATCATTCCGGTGCTGCTGTCGTTTGCGCTGATCCGCCTGACCGTGCGGGTGCTGACCGAGGCCTTTCCCAACGCCCGGCTGGTGCGCATGGCCGAGCGCACGTTTTCGTGGGTGGCCTGGCTGGCCGTGGTGGGCTGGATCACCGGTGTGCTGCCCGAGGTCATGGCCGAGCTCGACACCATCCACTGGAAGATGGGCGGCAGCACCGTGTCGGTGCGCAGCCTGATCGAAGGGGCGCTGTCGGCGGGCTTTGTGCTGATGCTGGCGCTGTGGGTATCGGCCGCCATCGAGAACCGGCTGCTGGCGGGCGCGGCGGGCTCGCAGCTGTCGCTGCGCAAGGCGGCGGCCAACGTGGTGCGCGCGACGCTGGTGTTCGTGGGCCTGATGTTTGCGCTGTCGGCGGTGGGGATCGACCTGACGGCGCTGTCGGTACTGGGCGGCGCGCTGGGCGTGGGCCTGGGCTTTGGCCTGCAGAAGCTGGCAGCCAACTACGTCAGCGGCTTCGTCATCCTGGCCGAGCGCAGCATGCGCATCGGCGACGTGGTGCGGGTGGATGGCTTCGAGGGCACGGTGCAGGCCATCAACACGCGCTACACGGTGGTGCGCAGCAACACCGGCATCGAGGCCCTGGTGCCCAACGAAACGCTGATCACCAGCACGGTGCAGAACCTCTCGCTGTCGGACCAGCGCGTGATGCTGTCCACCACCGTGGGCGTGGCCTATGGCAGCAACGTACCCGAGTTGCAGGCGGCGCTGAGCAGCGCCATCGCCACCGTGCCGCGCGTGCTGGCCGAGCCGGCGCCGGTGGTGCACCTGGCCAACTTCGGCGCCGATGGGCTGGAGCTGCTGATCTTCTTCTGGATCGCGGACCCGCTCAACGGTCAGGCCAACGTGCGCTCGGCGGTCAACGTCGCCATCCTGGATCTGCTCAACGCCCGTGGCGTGGAAATTCCCTTCCCGCAGCGCGTGGTGCACCTGCCGCAGCCGCCGGCCAAGGGCGCATGGGCAGGCTAAGTGTTTTCCCTGTGATTGCGGTTACGTAAGGACAAGGTCAGCCCTGCTCGCTGGAATGCCACCCGGATTGCTATTTCCGAGGAGACGTATCCATGAGCGAAGCCGTCGTTGAGCGCATCAAGCGCAACCCCAAGTACCAGGAACTCAAGGCGAAGCGAAATCGCTTTGGCTGGACGCTGACGATTCTGATGTTGGTCGTCTATTACGGCTACATCGGTCTCATCGCCTTTGACAAAGAGTTTCTGGCCCGGCCATTGGGCGCGGGCGTGACCACCCTGGGCGTGCCCATCGGCATGGCCGTCATCGTGTTCACCATCGTCATCACCGGCATCTACGTGTTCCGCGCCAACAGCGAGTACGACGCGATGACCCGCGACATCCTGAAGGACGCGACCAAATGAGCACCAAGCGCAACGCAACCCTGGCCGCGCTGCTGGCCCTGGCGGCCACCGGCTCGGCCCTGGCCGCTGGTGCCGATCTGGGCCAGGCCGCCAAGCAGGCCACCAACTGGACGGCCATCATCATGTTCGGCGCGTTCGTGGTGGCCACGCTGTGGATCACCAAGTGGGCCGCCGGCCGCACCAAATCCGCCGCCGACTTCTACACCGCCGGCGGTGGCATCACGGGCTTCCAGAATGGCCTGGCGATTGCCGGCGACTACATGTCGGCCGCCTCGTTCCTGGGCATTTCCGCCGCCGTCATGGCCAGTGGCTACGACGGCCTGATCTACTCCATCGGCTTCCTGGTGGGCTGGCCCATCATCACCTTCCTGCTGGCCGAGCGGCTGCGCAACCTGGGCAAGTTCACCTTTGCCGACGTGGCGGGCTATCGCTTCAAGCAAACGCCCATCCGCGCCTTCGCGGCTTCGGGCACGCTGGTGGTGGTGGCGTTCTACCTGATCGCCCAGATGGTGGGCGCGGGCCAGTTGATCAAGCTGCTGTTCGGCCTGGAGTACTGGATCGCGGTCATCATCGTCGGCGCGCTGATGATGGTCTACGTGCTGTTCGGCGGCATGACGGCCACCACCTGGGTGCAGATCATCAAGGCCGTGCTGCTGCTGTCGGGCGTGACCTTCATGGCCTTCATGGTGCTGGCCAAGTACGGCTTCAGCCCCGAGGCGCTGTTTGCCGACGGCGTGCGCGTCAAGACCGCCATCGCCGAAGCCACTGGCAAGACGCCTGAGGAGGCGGCCAAGACCGGCCTGTCCATCATGGGCCCGGGCGGCTTCATCAAAGACCCCATCTCCGCCATCAGCTTCGGCATGGCGCTGATGTTCGGCACCGCCGGCCTGCCCCACATCCTGATGCGCTTCTTCACCGTGCCCGATGCCAAAGAGGCGCGCAAGAGCGTGTTCTGGGCCACCACCTGGATCGGCTACTTCTACATCCTGATCTTCTTCATCGGCTTTGGTGCCATCACCATGGTGCTGACCAACCCCGAGTTTGCCGACGTCGCCAAGGGCGTCATCCACGGCGGCGCGGGCACGGCCAACATGGCGGCGGTGCTGGTGGCCAAGAGCGTGGGCGGCAACGTGTTCTACGGCTTCATCTCGGCCGTGGCCTTCGCCACCATCCTGGCGGTGGTGGCGGGCCTGACGCTGTCGGGCGCCTCGGCCGTCTCGCACGACCTCTACGCCACGGTGTTCAAGGACGGCAAGGCCGACAGCGCCTCGGAGCTCAAGGTCTCGCGCATCACCACGCTGGCGCTGGGCGTCGTGGCCGTGCTGCTGGGGCTGGTGTTCGAGAAGCAGAACATCGCCTTCATGGTCTCGCTGGCCTTCGCGGTGGCGGCCTCGGCCAACTTCCCGGTGCTCTTCATGAGCGTGCTGTGGAAGGACTGCACCACCAAGGGCGCGGTGATCGGGGGCTTCCTGGGCCTGATCTCGTCGGTGCTGCTGACGGTGCTCTCGCCCTCGGTGTGGGAAGCCACGCTGGGCTACCCCAAAGGCTCGGCCCCCTTCCCCTACACCTCGGCCGCGCTGTTCTCCATGACCCTGGCCTTCGTCGGCATCTGGCTGTTCTCCAAGCTCGACAAGAGCGAACAGGCCGCCAAGGAACGCGAGGCCTTCGACGCGCAGCAGGTGCGCTCGGAAACCGGCCTGGGCGCCTCCAAGGCATCCGGGCACTGAGCGGCGCTCTCGCCCACCCCACACAGCCGGGCCGCGTGCCCGGCTTTTTCATGCGCGCACCAGGGTCGGCGCACAAACCGGCGGTGGGAGAATCTTCGCCGTGAACATCATCATCCTCGACGACTATCAGGACGCCGTGCGCAAGCTGGCCTGCGCCCACCTGCTGACCGACCTGAATGCCAAGGTCCATACCAACACCGTCAAAGGCATAGGCCAGCTCGCCGTGCGGCTGCGCGATGCCGAGGTGCTGGTGGCCATCCGTGAGCGCACCCACTTCAGCCCGGCACTGCTGGAAAAACTCCCCCGGCTGCGGCTGATTGCCCAGACCGGCCGCGTCGGCCCCCACATCGACCTCGAGGCCTGCAACCGGCTGGGCATCGCCGTGGCCGAGGGCGGTGGCGCGCCCGAGGCGCCTGCCGAGCTGACCTGGGCCCTCATCATGGCCGCCATGCGGCGACTGCCGCAGTACATCGGCATGCTCAAGCATGGCGCCTGGCAGCAGTCGGGTCTCAAGGCCGCCTCCATGCCGCCCAACTTCGGCATCGGCATGGTGCTCAAGGGCAAGACGCTGGGCGTCTGGGGCTATGGCCGCATCGGCCGCATCGTGGCGGGCTACGGCCGCGCCTTCGGCATGCACGTGCGCATCTGGGGCAGCGAGGCCAGCCGCACCCAGGCCCAGAGCGACGGCTACGGCAGCTTCGACAGCCGCGAGGCGCTGTTCGAGCACAGCGACGTGCTCACCGTCCACCTGCGCCTGACGGACGCCAACCGCCACACCATCACGCTGGCCGACCTGAGCCGCATGAAGACCACCGCCCTCTTCGTCAACACCTCACGCGCCGAGTTGCTCGAAGAGAACGCGCTGGTGGCCGCCCTCAACCGGGGCCGCCCCGGCATGGCGGCGGTGGACGTGTTCGAGAGCGAGCCCATCCTGCAAGGCCATCCGCTGCTGCGGCTGGAAAACGCCGTCTGCACGCCGCACATCGGCTACGTCGAGCAAGACAGCTACGAGCGCTACTTCGCCGCTGCCTTCCAGAACGTGGTCAATTTCGTGGCGGGCAACCCCACCCACATCGTCAACCCCGAGGCCTTGAAGGTGCTGCGCCGCTGAGCCTGGCGCGGCCCGCGCATGGCTCAGTCCCGTCCCGACGGGGGCTGCCGCACCAGCTTGAACGCCGCCGAGTAGCCCTGCGGGTTGGTGCCGTTGCCCACGATGTCGCCGTTGTCGTTGATGCCGGTCGCCTGCCACAACACCCACCCGCTGTGGCGCACGCACGCATAGCGGTTGAGGTCCTGGATTCGGCCCTTCTTCCAGATGGCGGCACGGCGGTTGGCGCCCCACATGGCAGAACCCACCACCGTGTCGTTGCGGTTGATGGCCAGGGCCTCGTCCTCGTGGGTGCCGGGTCCGTTGCCGTTGGGCAGGATCTGCAGCACGCCGCTGCGCCACATAAAGGCGCCGAACTCGCTGCTGCCCACCACCACCCCGTTGCCGTTCACCGCGTTGGCCTGGCTGGAGCCAGCCACCAGTTCCACCATGCCACCGCCCTGCGGCCACATCACCGCCCGGTCGCGAAACGGCGACACGATGCGATCGACCCCCACCACGTCGCCCTGGCGGTTGATGCCACGTGCCACGCTGGCGTAGGGGCCACCGGCCAGCCGGACGGGCGTCACCTCATCCGCCGGCCACATGCAGGCGGTGGTGATGCCCACGCCATCCTGGCAGGTGCCGACCGCCACGCCCGCGTCGTTGATGCCATAGGCCGTGGTGGCCATGTTGCCGCCCGGCAAGTCCTCCAGACGCTTGAGTTGCCCATCGCGCCAGCGAAAGGCATAGACCCCTTCGACCACCCCGACCACCTCACCCCCGCGATTGACGGCGTAGCTGACGGCACCCGGCTGGGCGATGGCCTGCATACCGGCCGCGTCGTCGTACCGGAACGCCTCGGATGCGTTGTTGTCACCGAAGCTCATGCCCACCACCACGCCGGCGCGGTTGATGCCGTGGGCCCAACTGGCGACGTCGCCCCCGGGAACGTCGCCCAGATCGATGAGGCGGCAGTCAGGTCCGGCCGCCGCAGCGGAAACAGCGACCGCCAGACCCAGCAGCAGACCCCAGCCCAGGGCATTCTTCTTCAACATGGTGCGTCCTTCTCGTTGGCGAGTGATTAGGTGGGTGCGGGCGGGCACCGGGCTCCAGCCCCACCATACTCCCACAAGGGCCATGGACGCCAGCGCGACACGGTGGCCTGCCCCCGCCTCAGCGCACCTCCCGCACCTGCATCTCGCGCGGGTGGCTGATCAGGTACTCGGTGCGGATGCGCTGGGTGGCGCCGGGGGCCAACGGCAGTGCCCAGCGCAGCACGCCGGCGCGCTCGTCCCAGCCGGTGTCGGTGGGCGGCGGCGCCAGTTGGGCCTCGACGCGGATGGCCTCGTCGCCCGCCACCGGGCTGGCGGCCAGCACCTCCAGCGCAATGGCCTCGGCCTGGCCGTTGACGATCTCGAACACCGCCCCCGTGCGCCGCTGGGCGCGGCTGCCGATGAAGCCGGCGCTGCCCGTCTGCTCGGGCAGCGGCAGCACGCGCACCTGCACGCGCGGCGCACGGCCAAAGGCCAGGCCCAGGCGGGCGCTGGTGGCCAGGTCGAGCTGGGCGGCGCCCACATAGGCGTCGTCGCGGTACAGCGCCAGCGGGCCGCGCGGCCAGGTGCCGCCCGGTGGCTCGAACAGCGCCACCAGATCCGCCTGCGGCGCCTCTTGCGGCGCGGTGCGGATGACCGGCCTGGCCGCGAGCTGCTGCTCGTCCAGATCCAGCGTGATGCGCGCCGCGCCCGAGGCCACCCGCACGCGCTGGGGCAGCACGAAGGTGGTGGCGTAGCTGCCCTCGAACACGCTGGCATCGAAGCTGGGCGCCGACTCGGCCATGGGCTCCGCATCAGCCGATTCAACAACCTCGCGAGCCATGGCCGGTGCCGGCGCCGCCTGCGGACGCGCCAGCTGCGGCGTCCAGGGCCGCAACTGCCAGGGCGTGGGCAGCGGACTGGCGGCGGGGTCGTCGGGCCGGCCGGTGGCCAGACGCAGTGGCACGTCGTCCCAGTCTTCGCCGGTCTGCTGGGCCACCAGCGCCTGGCGGGTCAGCTTGAGCTGGCCGCTGCGCGTGTCCAGCGCGGCGCGGTAAGTGGGCTGCCAGCCGGGGCCACGCACCAGATAGGCCAGGCGCAGCGTGGCGGCCTTGGGCGCGGCCAGCGTCACCTGCACCACGGCCACGCGGCTGCCGGCGCCGGCCACGCGGTCGCGCTCGGCGCGCAGCGGGGCCAGTTCGCGCTCCAGCGCCTGCTGCTCGCGCTGGCGCTGGTTCAGGCGCTGCTGCACGTCCTGCCCGCTGCGGCGCAGCGCCTCGACGGTGGTGGCAATGGTGGCCGCACCGGTGGGCCGCTCGCCCTGGGCAAAGCCTCCCAGGTAGCCGGCCGCATAGCCCAGCGCGGTGGCGTCGGCGCGCACCTGGGCCAGTTGGTCTTCCAGGGTGTCGATGCGCGCCTGCAGTGCGCTGGTGCAGGCCGGCACCTGCTCGCGCGGCAGCGTGCGCACGGCCAGCTCGCCCACGCGCAGGCCGGCGTCGCCGCTGGCGCGCAGGCTTTGCGCGTCCAGCCCGGCGGGCAGGCAGGCGAAGGTGGCCTCGCGGGCGCCGGCCGCCACGGCCAGGCTGCGCTCGATGCGGGCCACGCCGGGATACACCTCCACCTGGGTGATGCGCGAGGCGCCGTCGGCGGCCAGCGCCAGCGGCGCGAGGCCAGCCAGCATCAGCGTGAAGCCGGCCTTCATGACTGGGCCTCCGGTTCACCCGCCAGCCGCTGGCGCCGCACCTCGTACAGGCACACCGCCGCCGCCACCGAGACGTTGAGGCTCTCGACCACGCCTTGCATGGGGATGCGCACCAGCTCGTCGCAAGTGGTGCGGGTGAGCTGGCGCATGCCTTTGCCCTCGGCACCCAGCACCAGGGCGACGGGGCCGGTGAGGTCCAGGTCGTAGAGGGTCTTCTCGGCCGTGTCGCTGGTGCCGATGACGCGCAAGCCGTATTCCTTGAGCTCGCCCAGGCTGCGCGCCAGGTTGGTCACCATCAGATAGGGCACGCTTTCGGCCGCGCCGCTGGCCACCTTGGCCACGGTGGCGTTGACGCCCACCGCATGGTCTTTGGGTGCCAGCACGGCATGGGCACCAGCGCCATCGGCCACGCGCAGGCAGGCGCCCAGGTTGTGCGGGTCGGTCACGCCGTCCAGCGCCAGCACCAGCGGCGTCTCGCCGCCGGCCAGCGTGCGCTCCAGCACGGCGTCCAGTGAATGGGTGGCGGGCAGCGCCTCCACCCGCGCCACCACGCCCTGGTGGCGCGGGCTGCCGGCCAACTGGCCCAGCCGCCCGTCGTCGCTCTCAACCACCGTCACGCCAGCCTCGCGGGCGCGCGCCACGAAGCCGCGCATGCGCGCATCGCGCCGGCCGGGGTCCACGTGCACCTCGCGCACCGTCTGCGGTGCGATCTTCAGCCGCACCGTGACCGCATGAAATCCATACAACACCCCTTTGCTCATCTCAAGTCCTCAGCTTCATCCACAGCGTCAGCGCGCCCAGCAACAGCGGCTGGTGCACCATGTAAATCGTCAACGGCCAACGGCCCATGGCCGCCAGCGGCGCCGGCGCCCAGCCGGTCAGCCAGCCGGTGCGCGCCAGCCAGCGCCCCAGCACCAGCCCCCAGATGAACACCGCCAGCCAGGGTGCCAGCGGCACGTAGTCCTCGGCATAGGGCAGGTGCGTGACCAGCCCCGTCCAGTTGCCCCAGCGGCTATCGAACACGGCATGCGCGGCCACACGCGGCGCGGCCAGCACCGCGGCGCTCAAGGCCAGCAGCAGCGCCGGGCGGTGGGCCAGCGGTTGCAGGGCAAAGCGGGCAATGAGCAGCATGGCCGCCATGGCGTGCAGCACGCCAAAACTGATCCAGGTCTCGGGGAACATCAAGGCCGAGCCCACCGACACCAGCGCCGCGCAGCCGGCAATCTGGGCCCAGCGGCGCCAGAACCGACCCGCGCTGCGGCCGGCCTGCCCCGTCACGGCCTGGCTGACGCCGGCGCACAGCATGAACAGCGTGACGATGGCCGTGCGCTGGCCCGTCCAGAAGGGGTCGGAGAGAAACCGCTGCGGCGGCGCCAGCAGGCCGTAGAGGTTGAGGTCGAACGCGAAGTGGAAGCCCACCATCCAGACGATGGCCAGACCCCGCCACGCATCGAGTCGGGCAAGACGCTGGGGCATGGCGGCGATTGTCCCGCACGACAATGCGGCCATGACCACCCACCACCCCCGTCGCAGTGCCGACGAGCAGACCAAGCTGAACGCTGCGCTGACGGAGCTGCATGAGCAGCGCATCACCTTTCACACCGTGCTGGGCCTGCGCGTGGTGTCGCTGGCGCCCCAGGCGCCGCAATGCGCCTTCCAGATGCGGCCCGAGCTGGTGGGTCACTTTCTGTACGGTCGGCTGCACGGCGGCGTCATCGCCTCGGTGCTGGACTCCATGGGCGGCTTTGCGCTGATGGTGGCCATGGGCGAGCGCCATGCCGACGAGTCGGCCGACCAGATCCTGCACCGCTTCGCCCGCATGGGCACCATCGACTTGCGCGTGGACTACCTGCGCCCCGCCATCGGCGAGCGCTTCACTTCCACCGCCGAGGTGCTGCGGCTGGGCGGCCGCGTGGGCAGCACGCAGATGCGGCTGCACGGCGAGGACGGCACGCTGCTGGCCACCGGGTCGGCGGCCTACATCCTGTCGTAAGACCTCAGCCGACCCAGCGCCGCGCGTTGCGGAAGATGCGCATCCAGGGGCTGGCGGCGCTCACGTCGCCGCCGGCGGCAAAGCTCATCTGCACGTTGCGGAACACCCGCTCGGGGTGGGGCATCAGCACGGTGAAGCGGCCATCGGGCGTGGTCACGCTGGTCAGGCCCCCGGCGCTGCCGTTGGGGTTGAGCGGGTAGGCCTCGGTGGGCTGGCCGGCGCCATCCACATAGCGCATGGCGGCCACCACGTCGGCGGCACTGCCACGGCGGGCGAAGTCGGCATAGCCCTCGCCATGCGCCACCGCCACCGGGATGCGGCTGCCGGCCATGCCCGCAAAGAAGAGAGAGGGGCTGTCCAGCACCTCGACCATGGCCAGCCGGGCCTCGTACTGCTCGCTCTTGTTGCGGGTGAAGCGCGGCCAGGCCTGCGCGCCAGGAATCAGGTCGGCCAGCGCGGCCATCATCTGGCAGCCATTGCACACGCCCAGCGCCAGGGTGTCGCTGCGCTGGAAGAAGGCGGCAAACTGCTCGGCCAGCTTGGGGTTGAAGCGGATGGAGCGCGCCCAGCCCTCGCCGGCGCCCAGGGTGTCGCCGTAGCTGAAGCCGCCGCAGGCGACGAAGCCCATGAACTGGTCCAGCCGCGCGCGGCCGGTCTGCAGGTCGCTCATGTGCACGTCGTAGGTGTCGAACCCCGCCTGGTGCATGGCGTAGCTCATCTCCACGTGGCTGTTGACGCCCTGCTCGCGCAGGATGGCGAGCTTGGGCCGCGCACCGCTGGCGATGAAGGGGGCGGCCACGTCCTCGGCCGCGTCGAAGGTCAGCGCCAGATGCAGGCCGGCGTCGCCGTGGCTGCTGGCCAGCGCGTGCTCGCTGTCGGCGCAGGCGGGGTTGTCGCGCTCGGCGGCGATGCGCCAGCTGACGTCGTCCCAGGCGGCCTGCAGCTCGGTCAGCGCCGCCTGGTGCACCAGCCTGGCGTCGCGCCAGATGCGCAGCAGGCCGCTGTCATCGGGCTGGCCGATGACGTGGCTGTGGGCCGCCAGGCCGTGCTGGCGCAGCAGGGCCAGCACGGCGTCGCGCTGGCTGGCCGCCACCTGGATGACGGCGCCCAACTCTTCGTTGCACAGCGCGGCCAGCGTCTGCGCGTGACGGCGGCCGCCCACTTGCTGGGCCCAGTTCTTGGCGTCGCCCGCGTCTTCGGTGGCCACCAGCATGTCCACGTTCAAGGCCACGCCGCGCCGGCCGGCAAACGCCATTTCGCAGACCGCCGCCCACAGGCCGCCGTCCGAGCGGTCGTGGTAGGCCAGCAGCTTGCCCTCAAGGCGCAGCGCGTTGATGGCGGCCACCAGGCTCTTGAGCAACTGCGGGTCGTCCAGGTCGGGCACGGTGCGGCCAAAGGCCTGCTGGGTCTGCGCCAGGATGGAGCCGCCCATGCGGGCCTGGCCACGGCCCAGGTCGATCAGGATCAGCACGGTGTCGCCACCCTGCAGCTGCGGCGTCAGCGTGCTGCGCACATCGCCCAGGCTGGCAAAGGCGGTGACGATCAGCGAGACGGGCGCCACCACCTGTTTGGTCTGGCCGCCGTCCTGCCAGCGGGTGCGCATCGACAGGCTGTCCTTGCCCACCGGCACGCCGATGCCCAGCGCGGGGCACAGCTCCATGCCCACGGCCTTGACGGTGTCGTAGAGCGCGGCGTCCTCGCCCGGCTCGCCGCAGGCGGCCATCCAGTTGCACGACAGCTTGACGCGCGACAGTTCGATGGGCGCGGCCAGCAGGTTGGTGATGCTCTCGGCCACCGCCATGCGGCCCGAGGCCGGGGCGTCCACGGCCGCCAGCGGCGTGCGCTCGCCCATGGCCATGGCCTCGCCACGGAAACCGGCGTAGTCGGCCAGCGTCACCGCGCAGTCGGCCACCGGCACCTGCCAGGGGCCCACCATCTGGTCGCGGTGGGTCAGCCCGCCCACGGTGCGGTCGCCTATGGTGACCAAAAACCGCTTGCTGGCCACCGTGGGGTGGCGCAGCACGGCCAGCAGGGCGGCGGGCAGATCGACGCCCGCCAGCTCCAGCGTGCCGCCGTCGCGCGCCACGCGCTGCACGTCGCGCGTCATGCGTGGGGGCTTGCCCAGCAGCACGTCCAGCGGCATGTCGATGACGCGCTCGCCGCCGCTGCCGTCTTCCAGCACCAGCTCGGTGTCCTCGGTGGCCTTGCCCACGATGGCGAACGGGCAGCGCTCGCGGGCGCACATCTGCTCAAACAGCGGCAGCGCGTCGGCGTTGACCGCCAGCACGTAGCGCTCCTGGCTCTCGTTGCACCAAATTTCCTTGGGCGCCAGGCCGGTTTCTTCCAGCGGCACGGCGCGCAGGTCGAACACGGCGCCGCGCCCGGCACCGTCCACCAGCTCGGGGAAGGCGTTGCTGATGCCGCCCGCGCCCACGTCGTGGATGGCCAGAATGGGGTTGGCCTCGCCCAGCGCCCAGCAGTGGTTGATGACCTCTTGCGCGCGGCGCTGGATCTCGGGGTTGCCGCGCTGCACGGAGTCGAAGTCCAGCGCCGCCGTGTTGGTGCCGGCGGCCATGGAGCTGGCCGCACCGCCGCCCATGCCGATGCGCATGCCGGGGCCGCCCAGCTGCACCAGCAGCGTGCCCACGGGGAAGGCCACCTTGTGCGTCTGGCCGGCGCTGATGCTGCCCATGCCGCCCGCAATCATGATGGGCTTGTGGTAGCCGCGCCGCACGCCCGCCACCTCTTGCTCATAGACGCGGAAGTAGCCGCCCAGGTTGGGGCGGCCGAACTCGTTGTTGAACGCCGCGCCGCCAATGGGGCCGTCGATCATGATCTGCTTGCTGCTGGCAATGTGCTCGGGCTTGCCGATGGCGCCCTGCTCCCAGGGCTCGGGCGTAGCGCCCAGATGCAGGTTGGAGACCGAAAAACCGGTCAGCCCCGCCTTGGGCCGCGCGCCCCGGCCGGTGGCGCCTTCGTCGCGGATCTCGCCGCCCGCGCCGGTGGCCGCCCCGGGGAAAGGCGAGATGGCCGTGGGGTGGTTGTGCGTCTCCACCTTCATCAGCACGTGGGCCACCTCGTCGCGCGCACCGTAGCGCGGCGCGTTGGTGTAGCCGCCCGGCAGCCAGCGCTGCACGGGGCCGCCTTCCATCACGGCGGCGTTGTCGCTGTAGGCGACGATGCTGTGCTGGGGGTTCTGCTTTTCGGTGTGGCGAATCATGCCAAACAGCGACAGCGGCTGCGCCTGGCCATCGACGATGAAGTCGGCGTTGAAGATCTTGTGCCGGCAATGCTCGCTGTTGGCCTGGGCGAACATCATCAGCTCCACGTCGCTGGGGTTGCGGCCCAGTTGCCTGAAGGCGGTGTCCAGGTAGTCGATCTCGTCGTCCGACAAGGCCAGGCCCCAGGCCTGGTTGGCCTCCTGCAGCGCGGCGGTGCCACGCGCCAGCACGTCCACGTGGGCCAGCGGCTCGGCCGGCTGCGCGTCGAACAGGTGGCGGGCCACGTCCACATCCGGCGCCACGCTTTCGGTCATGCGGTCGTGCAGCACGGCGGCCACGGCCTGCCATTCGGCCTCGGTCAGCGGCTTGGCGCCGCCCAGCAGACCGCCCTTGAGCGCCAGCGTGTAGACGGTGATGCGCTCCACCCGGTGCACCGGCAGGCCGCAGTTGTGGGCAATGTCGGTGGCCTTGGAGGCCCAGGGCGAGACGGTGCCCAGGCGCGGCATGACCACCACCTGGGCGCCCTCACCGGCCGCCGGGGCCGGCGGGCCGTAGGTCAGCAGCGCCGCCACCTGGGCGCGCTGGTCGGTGTTCAGCGGCGCGGTGGCCCAGACCCAGTGGCCAAACCGGGCCTGCACCCCGGTCACGCGCGGGCAGACCGCCTGCAGGCGCGGCAGCAGCGCCGCCGCACGGAAGTCCGAGAGCGCCGCGCCCCCGTCAACGTAAGTCAGCAGATCGGAGGACGCGGTGGCGGCTTGGGGCATGGCAAAGAGGCTTGACGGCATGAGGGCAATCCCGCATTTTATTGGGGGTCGCGCCCGCAGCGCCGATAATCGCGCCATGGCAATCACCCACAAGACGCCCGCCGACATCGAGGGCATGCGCATCGCGGGCCGGCTGGCCGGCGAGGTGCTGGATCTGTTGACCCCGCACGTCAAACCCGGTGTCACCACGGCCGAGCTGGATCGGCTGGCGCTGGACCACATCGAGCGCGTGCAGCAGGCCGTGTCGGCCACGGTGGGCTACCAGCCCCCGGGCTACCCGCCCTTCCCGTCGTCCATCTGCACCTCCATCAACCATCAGGTCTGCCACGGCATTCCCAATGACCGGCCACTGAGGAACGGCGACATCATCAACATCGACGTCACCGTCATCAAGGACGGCTGGCATGGCGACACCAGCCGCATGTATGTGGTGGGCGAAGGCTCCATCGCCGCCAGGCGGCTGGTGCAGGTCACCTACGAGTGCATGTGGAAAGGCATCGAGCGCGTGCTGCCCGGCGCCCGGCTGGGCGACATCGGTGCGGCCATCCAGGCCCATGCGCATGCGGCCGGTTTCTCGGTGGTGCGCGAGTTCTGCGGCCATGGCATTGGCCGCAAGTTCCATGAAGAGCCGCAGGTGCTGCACTATGGCCGCGCCGGCACGCTGGACGTGCTGGTGCCCGGCATGGTGTTCACCATCGAGCCCATGATCAACGCCGGCAAGCGCGACATCCGCGAGTTGGGCGACGGCTGGACCATCGTCACCAAAGACCGCTCGCTGTCGGCCCAGTGGGAGCACACCATCGCCGTCACCGAGACGGGCTACGACATCCTCACGCTGTCGGCCGGCTCGCCCGCACCGCCAGCCTTCGTGCACGCAGCGGCCACGGCCTGATGACCCCTGATCTGGCCCAGCGCCGCACTGCGCTGGCCGCTGGCCGGCAGGCGCTGATCACCAAGCTGCTGGCCAGCCGCCCCACCTCACAAGGCACCGCCCGCCACCTGCGCGAGATGACGCAGTTGGTCGACGGTGCGCTGACCGCGCTGTGGCAGCGCAGCCAACTGCCCGACACCTGGGCGCTGGTGGCCGTGGGGGGTTATGGCCGCGCCGAGCTGTATGCGCACTCGGACGTGGACGTGCTCATCCTCGCGCCCGAGGGCCCGCAGGAGGACTCACCAGCCCATGCGGCGCTCACCGCCTTCATCACCGCCTGCTGGGATATCGGGCTGGAGATCGGCGCGGCCGTGCGCACCCCGGCCGATTGCCTCAGCGAGTCGGCAGCCGACGCCACCGTGCAGACCGCCTTGCTGGAATGCCGGCTGCTGACCGGCGCGCGCAAGGTCTACGACGCCTTGCGCACCGCCCACGACGCGGCGCTGGAGCCCAAGGCCTTCTGGCGCGCCAAGCTGCTGGAGCTGCACCAGCGCCACGCCAAATACGAGGACACGCCTTACGCGCTGGAGCCCAACTGCAAGGAAAGCCCCGGCGGCCTGCGCGACCTGCAGGTGCTGATCTGGCTGGCCCGGGCGGCCAAGCTGGGCCGCAGCTGGAGCGAAATGGCCGCGCGCGATCTGGTCACGCCGTTCGAGGTGCGGCAGTTGCGCCGCCATGAGGCCGTGCTGCAGTCCATCCGCGCCCGGCTGCATGCGCTGGCCGGCCGTCGCGAGGACCGGCTGGTGTTCGACCTGCAGACCGCCGTGGCGCAGAGCTTCGGCCTGAAGGCCGGCAAGGGCGAGCGCGTCTCGGAGGCGCTGATGCGCCGCTACTACTGGGCGGCCAAGGCCGTCACCCAGTTGCACCAGATCGTGCTGACCAACCTGGACGAGCGCATCCACGGCACCGAGGCCGCGCCCATGCGCACCATCAACGGCCGCTTCCGCGACCGCGGCGGCAAGCTGGAGGTGGCCCGCGACGACCTGTATGCGCAATACCCGCACGCCATTCTTGAAACCTTTCTGATCTACGCCCAGACACCGGGCATCACCGGCCTGTCGGCGCGCACGCTGCGCGCGCTGTACAACCACCGCAGCGTGATGGACGCGGCCTTCCGGCGCGACCCCATGAACCACGAGCTGTTCATGGACATCCTGCGCCAGCCCAGTGGCCAGACGCATGCGCTGCGGCTGATGAACCAGACCTCGGTGCTGGGGCGCTACCTGTGGGCGTTCCGCCGCATCGTCGGGCGCATGCAGCACGACCTGTTCCACGTCTACACGGTCGATCAGCACATCCTGATGGTGGTGCGCAACGTGCGGCGCTTCTTCATGCCCGAGCATGCCCACGAGTACCCGCTGTGCAGCCAGCTGGCGGCGCGCTGGGACAAGCCGTGGCTGATGTACGTGGCCGCCCTCTTCCACGATGTGGCCAAGGGCCGGGGTGGCGACCATTCCCAGCTGGGTGCCATCGAGGTGCGCCGCTTCGCCCGCGCCCATGGCATCACCGGTGAGGATGCGGCGCTGCTGGAGTTTCTGGTGCGCCACCACCTGACCCTCAGCACCGTGGCGCAGAAGCAGGATTTGTCCGACCCCGACGTCATCAGCGCCTTCGCCCAGTTGGTGGGCACCGAGCGGCAATTGACCGCGCTGTACCTGCTGACCGTCGCCGATGTGCGCGGCACCAGCCCCAAGGTCTGGAATGCCTGGAAGGCCAAGCTGCTGGAAGACCTCTACCGGCTGACGCTGCGCGCCCTGGGCGGCGACGCCCCAGGCACCCGCGCCGAGCAACTGGATGCCCGGCGCGCCGAGGCGCTGCGGCTGCTGTCGCTGCGCGCCGTGCCGGCGGGAGCCGAGACGGCGCTGTGGGCCTCGGCGCACCTGAGCTACTTTGCCCGCCACGAGGCAGCCGACCTGGCCTGGCACGTGCGCGCGCTGCACGAGCACCTGCATGGCAGCGAGCCGGTGGTGCGCGCCCGCCCCTCGCCGGTGGGCGAGGGCTTGCAGGTGGTGGTCTACACGCCCGACCAGCCCGACCTGTTCGCGCGCATCTGCGGCTACTTCGACGGGGTGGACTTCTCCATCCTCGACGCCAAAGTCCACACCACGCGCGACGGCTATGCGCTGGACACCTTCCAGCTCGTCCACCCCGATGCCCGGGCCGGCCAGCTCAGTGCCTACCGCGACCTGATTGCGCTGGTGGAAAGCCAGCTGGCGGCCGCACTGCGCAGCCAGGCGCCGCTGCCGGCGCCGCGCAGCGGTCGCGTCTCGCGCCGGGTGCGCTTCTTCCCGGCCAAGCCCGAGGTCACGCTGCAGTCGGACGAGCGCGGCGAACACAGCGTGCTCGAGGTCACGGCCACCGACCGCTCGGGCCTGCTCTATGGCATCACCCGCGTGCTGGCCCGCCACAAGCTGACGCTGCATCTGGCCAAGATTTCCACCCTGGGCGAGCGCGTGGAAGACACCTTCCTCATCAGCGGCGAGGCGCTGCGCCGCCCCCGCGAGCAATTGCAACTCGAGAGCGACCTGCTCGACGCCCTGGCGCCCGAGGCTGCCCAATAATGGCGCCATGTCACACCCCTACTCCGAGCGCGCGCTGCGCGAGTCGCTGCGCTTTGACGTCCCGCACGCCAACCCTGCGCACCTGAGCACCTGGCTGACGCGCGGCTGGCGCGACTTCATGCGCTGCCCCCTGCCCGGCCTGTTGTACGGCGTGCTGCTGGCCACATTCGGCTGGTTTTTGCTGTGGCTGGCGCGCGATCACTTCTGGTTTCTGGCCGGCGCGTTTTCAGGCTTTCTGCTGGTGGCACCCATTGCGGCCACCGGCATTTACGCGGTGAGCCGGGCGCTGGAGCGCGGCCGCCCCGCCAACCTGGCCACCGCCCTGGCGGCCTGGCAGCCGGGCAAGCGGCGGCTGGTGGTGTTCGGCCTGCTGCTGGCGCTGGCAGGCACCGGCTGGGTGCTGACCTCGGCCGCCTTCATCACCGCTTTTGCCCCCGAGCCGGTGCGCACGCCGGCTGACTTTCTGCGTGTGGTGGTGCTGGCCAAAGAGGGTTGGTTGTTCGAGCTGTGGGTGTTGTTTGGCGCGCTGGGCGTGCTGCCGGTCTACGGCTCCAGCGTGGTGGCCATTCCGCTGCTGCTGGACCAGCGCGTGGGCGTGCTGGCCGCCGTGCTGACGAGCTGGCGCGTCATCATCGCCCATCCCATTTCCATGGCGTTGTGGGCCGGCGTGCTGCTGGGCCTCACCGGCCTGGGCATGATCACGGGGCTGCTGGGCCTGATCGTCATCGCGCCCTGGCTGGCGCATGCGTCCTGGCACGTCTACCGCGATCTGGTGCGAGCCCCGGCCGAGACGCAGGAGGCCGCCTGATGTTTGGCTTCACCGAAGAGCAGATCGCATGGTTCGGCATGACGGTGGGTGTCGCCGGCTTCATGCTCTACATGGTGTTCATCATCTTCCAGCTCGCGCGCGAGTCCAAGGCCGGGCGCTTTGGCACCTTCGTGCTCTTTCTGGGCCTGGGCGTGGGGCTGATCGGCTTCGTGGCCAAGGGCGTCATCAAGTTCTTCATGGCGGGGCTGGACCAGTAGGCCAGCCCCGCCATCCGGCTCAGCGCTTGGGCGCGAAAGCCGCGTCGCCGAACTGCCAGAGGAAGAAGCTCCACACATCGGCCGTCTCGTCCAGCCGCTGCGAGACGCTGGAGCCCATGCCGTGGCCGGCCTCGAAGTCCACCCGCAACAGCGCCGGCTTGCCCTTGGCCAGGCCGTCCGGGTTGGCAGCCTGCAGGCGGGCGGCAAACTTGGCCGGAATCCAGGCCTCCACGCGCGGGTCGTTGGCGCCGGTGGTGACGATGACGGCCGGGTAGCTGCGGCCGTCCTGCACCCGGTGGTAGGGGCTGAGCGCATACATGCTCTTGAAATGCGCCGGGTTGGTGACGGTGCCGAACTCGGCCACGTTGGGCGCACCGTTGGGCGTGAGCTCCATGCGCAGCATGTCGGACAGGCCCACCGCGCTTTGCGCCGCCGCCAGCAAGTCCGGGCGCTGGGTGACGGTGCCGCCGATGGTGATGCCGCCTGCGCTGCCGCCGGTGCCGGCCAGTTTGGCCGGTGAGGTGTATTTGTTGGCGATCAGCCATTCGGCGCAGGCGATGAAGTCCGACACCGTGTTTTGCTTGGTGGCGATGTGGCCGCCCTGGTGCCACGCCTCACCCAGCTCGCCGCCACCGCGCACATGGCAGGTGGCCAGCACGCCGCCGCGCTCCACCCAGGCCAGCCGGGTGGCCGCAAAGCGCGGCTCCAGCGTGATGCCGTAGGCACCGTAGCCGGTCAGGATGGTGGGGCGCTGGCCGTCCAGCGCCACGTCTTTGGGCGCGACGATGGACAGCGGCACCATCACGCCGTCATGGCTCTTGACCATGACCTGGCGCGCGGTCACGCCGGTCATGGCCACCGCCGCCGGCTTCTGGATGGACAGCACGCGCGGCTTGGCATCCGGCTTGCGCGCATCCAGCAACAGGCTTTGCGGCGCCTGGGTCCAGCCCTCCAGCAGCACCAGCACCTGGCCGTTCTTCAGGGCGTTGACGCTGCGCAGCGTGCCGTCAAAAGGCAGGGCCACCGTGGTGACAGTGCCCTGTTTGCGATCCACCCGCCACAGCTTGCTGACGCCCGCGTCCAGCGCCCTCACATAGACTGCATCGTCGCCCACCTCCAGGTCGCGCAACACGGTGTCCCCGGCCGGCAGCACGACTTTGAACTTGGCGTCGGGCCGGCTCAGGTCCAGGCTCACCAGCTCGCGGCGCGAGGCCGTCTTCTGCGTCAGCGCATAGAGGGTGTGACCCGCCAGGGCCGCACGGACGACCCGGTCTTCGGGCCGGATCACGCGGCGCCAGGGCGTGGTGGCACCTTTCAACTGCTTGAGCGATGCCACCCAGTAAGAGCGGTCCACCGCGTCGCCGTGCAGCACTTCGGCCAGCGCCCAATCCGAGCCCTTGGCCAGATGCACATAAGGCAGGTCGGGGATGGCGAACGGCTGGCTGGCGCTCACCTCCCAGCCGAACAAGGCCGCGTCCCTGGCCGCGTCCTGGCCCAGCTTGTGCAGGTAGACCGCGCTCTTGTTGTAGCGCTCATCGGCCGGGTGGCGGTTGTAGGCGAAGCCGGACGCGTCGGCCAGCCAGGCCACGCCACCCTCGTTCAAGCCGGTGCGGTCGATGGCTTCACTGAGGAATTTGCCGCTGGTCAGATCCAGCACGCGCAGCACGCTGTTTTCCGAGCCGCCCTTGGACAGGCCCAGCGCCAGCAGCTTGCCATTGGGCGCGGCGCTGTACCAGTCGATGGCGTGCTTGCCCGGCTCACCGGGCAGGTTGTTGGGATCCAGCAGCTCCCGCTCGGCGCCGTCCAGCCCCTGGCGCAACCACAGCCGCGCCTGGTCCTGGCCCGGCGTGCGTTTCAGGTAGAACAGCTGGTCCGCCACCACCTGATAGTCGGCGGTGAACTCCCCCGCATCCGACAGCTGACCCAGGCGCTCCCGCAGCGCAGCGCGGCCAGGCAACTGGCCCAGCACCTCGGCGGCCAGCGCGGTCTGCGCCCGCATCCAGGCCTGGAATTCGGGCGACTGCATGTTCTCCATCCAGCGGTAGGGATCGACCACCACGGTGCCGTGATAGGTGTCGCTGACGGGCTTTTGCGGGGTGGCCGGGTAGGCCGTCGGGTTTTGCGCCTGCGCGGACACGCTCAGGCAGGCGCCGGCCAGCGCACTGGCTTTAACTAGGGTATGGAGGTTCATGGTGGGGCTGGGTTGGGTGAGGGACTGGGGGGACCGAGGAGCTGCATCCTAAACAACAGCGCATATCGAGCCGCCAGAGTGGTCTTGTCCTGCGGCATGACGCTGCTGGGGGCTGACGCAGTGGATGTCACGGTGCCGGTGATCGACGTTGGTCCAGCGCACGAACTCAGCCAGCGTCGATGGCCACCACCAACCTGTTCAAGGCCGCTTCAATCTGAGCACGGGGACATGCCAGATTGAGCCTGACGCATTGCGCGCCGTTTTCGACAAACATCTCGCCCCCTTCGAGAATCAGGCCAGCCTTTTCGAGAAAGAACCGGGTCAGGTTGACCGAGGCACCAAAATAGGCGCTCAAGTCCACCCACGCCAGATACGTGGCCTGCGGAATCTGGAACCGCGCCCTGGGAAGCCGTTGCGTGAGATAGCGCTGCATGAGCGCAAAGTTGTCGTCCAGGTATAGCCTCAGCGCCTCAAGCCAGGCTTCGCCGTCCCTGTAGGCCCCAACCGCCGCGGCAAGGCTCAGCGGATTCACGAACGGATAGTGCCTGCGCTTCCAGGCGGCGCGCAGCTCGGGATCAGGAATCACCACCGTGGCAATCATCATCCCGGCCAGGTTGAACGTTTTGCTCACCGCCATGCAGGTGATGATGTCCTTGCTGCCCGGGAATAGCTTGGCCATGGGCACATGCTTCACGCCCGAGCGAGTCAGGTCGCAGTGAATCTCGTCGGAGACGATCTTGACGCCATTGGCAAGACACAGCTCACCCATGCGCCGCAACTCCGCCTCGGTCCAGACACGTCCGGTCGGGTTGTGGGGATGACACAGGAAGAACAGTTTGACAGCCGGGTCGCGAACCTTGCGCTCGAAGTCTTCGAAGTCAATTTCGTAGCCCCCATCCTCCCTTCTGCGCAGAGGCGAGGTTTCCAGCACCCTGCCGCGCTGAACGGCCGCATGCTTGAAGTAGCCATACGAAGGCGTAAGGCTGAGCACCTTGTCGCCGGGACCGCAGACGTATTCGACAAGGCCGAAGAGCGCGGGGATCACCCCCAGGGATATCTGCATCTGTTCGCGATCAAAGCGCCAGCCGTGCCGCCGGTCGCACCACGCACTGAAGGCGTCGTACAGCTGGTCGTCGAAGTTCATCGTGTACCCGAAGATGGGATGCGCCAGCCGCTCACGCATGGCGCCAATGGCGGCCTCTGGCGCAGCGAACTGCATATCAGCGACCCACATGGACACCAGCTCCGTCGCGGCCACCTGCAACGGCGGCATCAACGGTTCGGCTCCGAACAGGTAGTGCTCGTAACCGTCCGCCACAAGCGCGTTGGTGCCCTGGCGCGAGATCGTTTGATCAAAATCGAACGTCATAAAAATCTTCCTATCCTGATGCAGCTTGGGTGCATGGGTTTGAACGCGACGGAGTCTTGGCTCCTGCATCGGCGTCCGTGACCGGCAACTCTTTCTGGCTACTCCATGTCAGTTCGGCAGGAGCGCTGGACCAGGCCGACGGAGGCCATTGGGAGTGACGTCGCCGATGCACGTCTTGCTCGATATTTTGCGAATCCATACGAGAAATTTGATTTCAAAAAATTCTCAAATGAGTTTGAATTGGTTAATAAAATTAGAAGAAAGCCATCTCTCTGACGCCGGTTGATGGATTCCGGCCCGCGCTGCCAGCAGCGCACGGTCGAGCGCCATACCAGCAACCAGCCCTTTCGCTCGATTTGGCCCATTTGCACCCACTTTGGGAGGATCTGACATGGCGGAGTTGGACAAAACGGATCGCGCGATCCTTCGGCTTCTGCAAGCCGACGGTCGGCTGGCCAACGCGGAGATCGCGTCGCACGTCGCGCTCTCACCGCCAGCAAGCTGGAAGCGGCTCAAGCGCCTGGAGGAGAAGGTGATCCGTGGCTATCACGCCTCGCTGGAGCCAAAGGAGCTGGGGCTAGGGCTGTTTGCGTTCGTCAGCATCCTGCTCGACGACCATTCCGAGAAGGCGATGAACCGCTTCGAGAGCGACGTCATGGCCTTGCCGAATGTGATCGCCTGCCACAACGTCTCGGGCAAGTACGACTACCTGCTGCAGGTGGTCGCAACCGACATGGAGGCGTTCCATGAGCTGGCCCTGAACAAGATCCTTCGCAGGCTCGGCAACGTCAAGGAGATGTACACCGGCTTCTCACTCAAGGAAATCAAGCGGTCGACAAGCCTTCCACTCTGACAGCAACGCTATGTGGCCAGGGTGTCGCAAAGGCCTGCGAAGGTCTCTTCTACCTGTCTTGCACCACCCAAGTGGGGACTCTGCGCAGGCCACCGCTTCCTCAAACAACCCATCTCGGAGCGCCTGGACGGCAGGAGCCGAATAGGGGCCACCAGCCGGAATGAAAAAGCCCCGTCGAAACGGGGCTTTGCACAAGGCCTGGTGGCGCCTGTGGGGGTTCAGCCCATGTGCAGGCCGCCGTTGCACGAGAAGTTGGCGCCGGTGGTGAAACCCGCGTCGTTGCCGGCCAACCAGGCCACGATGGAGCCGATTTCCTCGGGCGCGCCCAGGCGCTTGACCGGGATGGTGGCAATGATCTTGTCCAGCACCTCAGGCTTGATGGCACGCACCATGTCGGTGCCGATGTAGCCGGGGCTGACGGTGTTGACCGTCACGCCCTTGTTGGCCAGCTCCTGCGCCAGCGCCATGGCAAAACCGTGCATACCGGCTTTGGCAGCCGAGTAGTTGGTCTGGCCGGCCTGGCCTTTTTCGCCGTTGACCGAGCTGATCTGGATGATGCGGCCCCAGCCCCGCTCCACCATGTCGGGCACGACCTGCTTGGTCACGTTGAACATGGAGTTGAGGTTGGTGTCGATGACGGCCTTCCAGTCTTCGGGGCTCATCTTCAGGAACATGCGGTCTTTGGTGATGCCGGCGTTGTTGACCAGCACGTCGATGGCGCCATGTTCGCTCTTGGCCTTGGCAAACGCATCCACGGTGGATTGCCAGTCGGCCACGTTGCCCACCGAGGCGTAGAAGGTGTAGCCCTCGGCTTTTTGCTCGCCCAGCCACTTCTCGGTGTCGCGGCTGGGGCCGGCACCGGCGATGACTTTGTAGCCCTCTTTGGCCAAACGGCGGCAGATTGCCGTGCCGATGCCGCCCATGCCACCGGTGACGTAGGCCACTTTCTGACTCATTGCTTGCTCCTCTTTCGTCGTGGAAAAACCCATGCCTACTATGGCGCGGGTGGTTGGGGGCGCATCCCCGGATTTACCCGTGACGCTTCAGCTTGCCTTGGCCTTGACGTAGCGGCCCGGCGCCGGCTCGATGGCCTTGTAGCCCTTGCCACCCGGCGTCTTGGGCGCCGCCACCTCGTCACCCGAGGTGGGCTTGAGCCAGTTGGCCCAGTCCGTCCACCAACTGCCAGGGTGGGAGGTGGCGTCCTCCAGCCACTGCTCGGCCGGCACCGGCTGCGCGGCCTTGGTGCGGCCACGCCCGGTGGGCACGTCACGCACCCAGTAGTTGCGCTTGCCCGCCGCCGGCGGGTTGATGACGCCGGCGATGTGACCCGAAGCCCCCAGCACGAAGCGCTTGTCGCCGCTGAACACGAAGTTGGAGGCATAGGCCCCCGTCCACGGCACGATGTGGTCTTCGCGCGAGGCGTACAGGTAGATGGGCGCTTCGATGGCCGAGAGGTCCAGCGGCTCGCCGCAGACCGTGAGCTGGCCCGGCAGCTTCAACTCGTTTTGCAGGTAGGTGTGGCGCAGGTACCAGGCGTACATGGGCCCCGGCAGGTTGGTCGAGTCGCTGTTCCAGTACAGCAGGTCGAATGCGGGCGGCGTCTCGCCCTTCAGGTAGTTGCCCACCACGTAGTTCCAGACCAGGTCGTTGGGGCGCAGGAAGCTGAAGGTGGTGGCCAGCTCCTGGCCTTTGAGCAACTGAGGCCCGCCCGGAGCTTCCTCGCCCAGCGTCAGCTCGCGCAGGCGCACCGAGCCCTCGTCAACGAAGATGTCCAGCACGCCGGTGTCGGCAAAGTCGATCAGCGTGGTCAGCAGCGTGACCGAGGCGGCCGGTTGCTGGCCGCGCGCGGCCAGCACGCCCAGCGCGGTAGCCAAAATGGTGCCGCCAACGCAGAAGCCCAGGGTGTTGATCTTCTCGGCGCCGCTGATGTCCTGCACCACGTCGATGGCCTTGATGGCGCCCTCGCCGATGTAGTCGTCCCAGGTCAGGGCAGCCACCGACTGGTCGGCGTTGCGCCAGCTCACCACAAACAGCCGGTGCCCCTGCTCCACGGTGTAGCGGATCAGCGAGTTGCTGGGCTGCAAGTCCATGATGTAGTACTTGTTGATGCACGGCGGCACGAACAGCATGGGCACGGCATGCACCTTGGCCGTCAGCGGCTTGTATTCGATGAGCTGGAACAGCTCGTTCTCGAACACCACGCTGCCCTCGGTGGTGGCCACGTTGCGGCCCACCTCGAAGACGCTTTCATCGGTCTGCGAGACATGACCTTGCCGGATGTCGGCCAGCAACTGCTGCATGCCATGCACCAGGCTCTCACCCTTGCTCTCCACCGCCATGCGCTGGGCCTCGGGGTTGAGCGCCAGGAAGTTGCTGGGGCTCATGGCGTCCACCCATTGCTGGACGGCAAAGCGCACGCGACCCGTGGCCTTGGCGTCGCCCTGCACCTGCTCGGCCATCTGCATCATGGCGCGGGCATTGAGCAGGTACATCTGGGCGGTGAAGGCGGCGGCGGGCGAGGCCGACCAGTCTTTGGCGGCAAAGCGGCGATCCTTGATCGGCGCGGTTTCCTTGCCGTTGCCGGGCTGGGCCGCCTGCATGGCCTGGGTCCACAGCGACGTGGCTTCCTCGACATAGGCTTTCTGCAACTCGGCCAGCGCCTCGGGCTGCATGGACAGGCCGGTCATTTGAGCCCAGGACTGCATGGCCGGCGCCAGCGCCTCCATGCCCGGCAACGCGGCAAAGGGATGGGCGGCGCCAGCGGCGGCGGCGGGCGGGTTTTTGGGTTTGCGGGTACTCATGCGGGTCTCCAGTGTGCTCGGTGGCATACCGCAAGCATACCGTCCCTCGATGACGTAAGCTGCCGCCCCATGTATCTGCCCCTGATTGCACTGGCCTGGCTGTTCGTGGCCGTGTTGATGGCCGCCGCCGAAGCCACCGCCCCCAATGGCAGCGTGCTGGGCGCGCTGGTGACCCTGGTGCTCTACGGTCTGCTGCCGGTGGGCATCCTGGTCTACATCCTCGGCACGCCCATGCGGCGCCAGCTCAAGCGCCTGCGGGAACAATCACCGCCGCCTGACGGCCCGTGAGGCCGTCGCGCCGGTACGAGTAGAACCGCGCCGCATCGGTGTGGGTGCACCAGTGGCCGCCGCCGACCTGTGCCACACCCAGCCGCGCCAGCCGCCAGCGCGCCAAGCCATACAAATCGGCCAGCCAATGGCCGGGACGGTTGGCCACGAAGCAGGCGGGCGGCGCGGCCGCGAAGGCCTCGCGCACGTCGCCCCCCACCTCAAAGCGCTTGGGACCTATGCACGCCCCCAGCCAGGCGTGCGCGGCGCCGCCCATGGCGTCCACCGTGGCCTCGATGACGCCGGCCGCCAGACCACGCCATCCGGCATGGGCAGCACCCACGGTGCGGCCATCGGCACTGGCCAGCAGCACGGGCAGGCAATCGGCCGTCAGCACGGTGCAGGCCAGGTGCGGATCGCGGCTGACGGCGGCATCGGCATGCGGCACGGTGGCCGCCAGCGCCGGAGTCAGCACGGCCACCTCCACGCCATGCACCTGGTTCAGCAGCACGGCCTGGGCGCTGCCCAGCGCCGCATTCAGGCGCCGGCGGTTCTCGGCCACGGCCGCCGCATCGTCCATCGCGTCGGCGCGCCAGCCGGGCGGCCGCAGGTTCATGCTGGCATAGGCGCCCGTGCTCACGCCGCCCGCGCGGGTGGTCATGAAGGCAGTGACACCGGGCGGCAGGCCATCGGCCTGCAGCCAGTCGGAGGGCAAGGCAGGAGCGCGCATGGGCTGCACCCTAACATTCCCACCATGGCACCCACCACCCGCAACGCCTTGCACGCCGCCCATGCCACCACCGGCCTGACCCAGATCTTCTCGTCCAAGGTGGCCGACTATGTGGCGGCGAGACCCGGCTACCCCGCCGCCCTGTTCGATTGGCTGCGCCACCAGACCGGCCTGCCCGCAGGCACGCCCGTGGCCGATGTGGCGGCGGGCACCGGCCTCTTCACCCAGGGGCTGCTGGGGCTGGGTTGGCAGGTGACGGCGGTGGAGCCCAGCGACGCCATGCGCGCGGCCGCAGACGCCACCTGCCGTACCCACGCCGGCTACACCAGCCTGGCGGGCACGGCCGAGGCGCTGCCGCTGGCGGATGGGTCGCACCATCTGCTGGGCGCGGCCCAGGCGGCGCATTGGTTCGACACCACGCCGACGCTGGCCGAGTTCAAGCGGGTGCTGGTGCCCGGTGGCTGGCTGGTGCTGGCCACCAACGACCGCGTGATGGCCGACCCGCTGCACCAGGCCTTCGACGCCTGGTGCACCGAGTTCGGCGGCGCGGCCCGGCAGGCGCTGGTCGCGCACGAGCAAGCCCGCGACGCGCTGGCGCTGTTCGGCGGCGCCCCGGTGCAGACCGCCACCTGGCCCCATGTGCAATGGCTGGATGCGGACGGCCTGCTGGCGCTGCTGCGTTCGCGCTCCGGCATGCCCGCACCAGGCAGCGCGGCAGCGGCCGAGCTGGCGGGACGCGTGACTGCGTGGGTGCCGGCAGGCGAGCGCGTGGCGGTGCGCTACGTCAGCACGGCGCATCTGGGCCGCATCGGCCCCGCCGCCTGAGCACCACGCAAACGCCAACTATTCCCGCATCGGGCCGCGGATTCACCTGGATCTGATGAATTGGGCCGTGAGGCCGCTGGGATCCGGTGCTGGCGTTTTCACAATACGCGCGTTCTTGCATACCACTTGAGGAGTTTCACGCATGAAAGCATTGGGCGCTGAGTTTTTCGGCACGTTCTGGCTGGTGTTGGGCGGTTGCGGCAGCGCCGTGCTGGCGGCGGCGTTCCCGCACGTGGGCATTGGTCTGCTGGGCGTGGCACTGGCCTTCGGCCTGACGGTGCTGACCATGGCTTTTGCCATTGGCCACATCTCGGGCTGCCACCTGAACCCTGCCGTGTCGGTGGGTCTGACGGTGGCCGGACGCTTCCCCGCCTCCAGGCTGCCGGGCTACATCGCTGCGCAGGTGCTGGGTGCCATCGCGGCAGCGGCCGTGCTGTACGTGATCGCCAGCGGCGCACCGGGCTTTGACGCGGTGGCCAGTGGCTTTGCCTCCAACGGCTTTGACGAGCGCTCGCCGGGTCACTATGGCCTGACGGCCGCGCTGGTGTGCGAGGTGGTGATGACGGCGTTCTTCCTCATCGTCATCCTGGGCGCCACCGACGAGCGTGCGCCGGCCGGCTTTGCGCCCATCGCCATCGGCCTTTGCCTGACGCTGATCCACCTGGTCAGCATTCCGGTGACCAACACCTCGGTCAACCCGGCGCGCTCCACCGGCGTGGCGCTGTTCGCCGGCAGCGGGGCCATCGGCCAGTTGTGGCTGTTCTGGCTGGCACCCATCGTGGGCGCCGCGCTGGGTGCCCTGATCTACGGCATCATCGGCCGCAAGGACGCGTAAACGTCTACGACGCGGTGGCGGGAGCCAGACGGAATACCGCCACCGCCGATTGCAGCTTGTCGGCCTGCTGACGCAGGCTCATTGCCGCCGCCGCGCTTTGTTCCACCAGCGCGGCGTTTTGCTGTGTGGACTGGTCCATTTGCGTCACCGCATCGCCCACCTGCACGATGCCGGCATGCTGCTCCTGGGCGGCGCTGCTGATCTGGCTGATGTAGCCAGCCACCTGCTGAATGGCTGCCACGGCGCGGCTCATGGTCTCGGAGGCCGCCTGCCCCTGCGCCGTGCCTTCGGTGACGCGGGCCACGCTGTCGGCAATCAAGGTGCGGATCTCGCGCGCGGCCTCGCTGCTGCGCTGCGCCAGTGCACGCACCTCACCGGCCACCACGGCAAAGCCGCGTCCCTGCTCGCCCGCACGCGCCGCCTCAACGGCCGCGTTCAGCGCCAGGATGTTGGTCTGGAAGGCAATGCCGTCGATGGTGCCGATGATGTCGGCGATGCGCCGTGAGCTGGTGTCGATGGCCTGCATGGTGCGGGCCAGCTCGGTGACCGACTGCCCGCCTTCATCGGCCACGGAGCTGGCGCCCTGCGCCAGGTCGTTGGCCTGGCGCGCGGCCTCGGCCGAGTGGCCGATGGTGGTGCGCAGTTGTTCCATCGAGGCCGCCGTCTGCTCCAGCGTGCTGGCCTGCGCCTCGGTACGCTGGGAAAGATCCTGGTTGCCCTGGGCGATCTCGGCGCTGGCCGTGGCCACCTGGGCGGCGTTGTCCCGCACCGAGCCGACGATGCCGGTCAGGGCGTCGCGCATGCGCCGCATGGTGGCCATGACGCTGGTGGTGTCGCCTGCGCGCAGCCGGATGGCTGCCGCCAACTCACCCGCGGCGACCTGTTCGGCCACGGTGGCCAGTTGCTGCGGCTCGGCTCCCAGCGCGCGGCCTATCCAGCGGCCGGTCAACCAGGCCAGCGCCACCGCACCGCCAAACAACAACACGATGACGGACAGGGTCGCCATCAGGCTGCGCCGCTGGCTTTCGGTGCGCACGGCCAGCTTGTGCGCCTGAACGTCCAGCAGGTGGTTGAGGGTGGCATAGCTGCCGTCGATGGCAGCGGTCATTTCATTGAAATAGGCCGCCGACGCCATGGTCAGCTCCTTGGGCTCCAGCAGGTGCTGGCGGTTGTAGTCCGAGACGCGCTTGCCGTTGGTGTCCAGCACCTGGATCAGCGCATTGACCTGCTCGGCATCCGCCTCGTTGTACTCGGCGGCGCGCACCAACATGCTGCGGGTGGCTTCGAGACGCTGGTTCATGTCGATGCCCTGCGCTTGCAGGCGCTCAAGTCCAACCGGATCCGCCGCCCCACCCTGGTTCAACAGCGTGGCGCCGACGGCGCGCATCTGCCCCATGTGCTCGATCATGCGCGGCGCCTCCGTGTGGGTGGCGACGATCAGCAAATAGGTGCTGGGATCCGCATCGAACGACAGGCCGTAGTGGTCGGCGTGCGCCGACAGCGCCTGCAGCAGCAACTCGATGGCGGCGTTGTGGCGCGCCACGGCCTGCGGTCCGTCAACCTGCCGGTTGTCCACCGCCACGCGCAGCGCCTGCCAGGCCTCGCTGGCCGCGCGCCAGCGCTTGAGGTAGCCGGCGTCGCCCTGCAACTCGCCAGCCGCCTGGGTCTCGAACGCACTGATGGCTTGATCGACCTCCTGCGCCGCGATCTGGCGTGGCTTGGCCAGATCGGCATTGCCTCCCAGCCAGAAGCGACTCATCGCCCGGTGCTGCTGCACCTTCGCAAGAATGGTCAGCATCTGCTTGCTGCCCGCCGTTGCCTGGGCCTCCAGCTCAACCGATTGCAGGTCGCCCAGCGCCCTCCCGGTGATCAGAACCGAGGGAACGCCAATGGCAGCAGCACATAGCACGATCAAGGCCAGAAAACGCTGGCGAGTGGTCCAAGTCTGCATGGCGATAGGCTAGAGAGGTTGAGGGGTGGCCCATGCTGCGCCCAACCCCTCGGGGGCAATCCCTCGAATAGCCGCCAGGACGCCGCCATTTGGCCCGTTCAGTGCGGGTCGATGAAGCCCGGTCCCAGGCCCGCCCGCCTCACACGGCAACGCCCCCCAGCTGGAACACCGCCACTGCCGATTGCAGCTTGTCGGCCTGCTGACGCAGGCTCATTGCCGCCGCCGCGCTTTGTTCCACCAGCGCGGCGTTCTGCTGGGTGGACTGATCCATGTGGGAGACGGCATCGCCCACCTGCACGATGCCGGCATGCTGCTCCTGGGCGGCGCTGCTGATCTGGCTGATGTAGCCGGCCACCTGCTGAATGGCCGCCACGGCGCGGCCCATGGTCTCGGAGGCCGCCTGTCCTTGCGCGGCGCCTTCGGCCACACGCGCCACGCTGTCGGCGATCAGGGTGCGGATTTCGCGCGCGGCCTCGCTGCTGCGCTGCGCCAGGGCGCGCACCTCACCGGCCACCACGGCAAAGCCGCGTCCCTGCTCGCCCGCACGCGCCGCCTCGACGGCCGCATTCAGCGCCAGGATGTTGGTCTGGAAGGCAATGCCGTCGATGGTGCCGATGATGTCGGCGATGCGCCGTGAGCTGGTGTCGATGGCCTGCATGGTGCGGGCCAGCTCGGTGACCGCCTGCCCACCCTCACTGGCCACCAGGCTGGCGCCTTGTGCCAGGTCGTTGGCCTGGCGCGCGGCATCGGCCGAGTGGCCGATGGTGGTGCGCAGTTGTTCCATCGAGGCTGCCGTCTGCTCCAGCGTGCTGGCCTGCGATTCGGTGCGCTGGGACAGATCCTGGTTGCCCTGGGCGATCTGGGTGCTGGCCGTGACCACCTGGGCGGCGTTGTCCCGCACCGAGCCGACGATGCCGGTCAAGGCGTCGCGCATGCGCTGCATGGTGGCCATGACGCTGGCCGCATCACCGGTACGCAGCCGGATGGGTACGGTCAACTCGCCAGCGGCCACGCGCTCGGCCACGTTGGCCAACTGCTGGGGCTCGGCTCCCAATGCGCGGCCTATCCAGTGCCCCGTCAGCCAGGCCAGCACCACCGCGCAGCTGAACAGCAGGCCCGCCCCCACCAGGGTCAGCGCCAATTTGCGGTGTAGTTCATCGATGCTGGCCGCCAGCTTGTGCGCCTGCGCATCGAGCAACTGATGGGCAACCGCGTAGCTGCCGTCGATGGCGGCGGTCATCTCGTTGTAGTAGGTCGTCGGATCCAGGCTCAACTGCTGCGGCTCCAGCAGATGCAGGCGGCTGTAATCATTGGCCCGCCGCCCCAAGGCCTCAAACGAATCGCTCAGTTGATTCAACTGCTCGGTCTCTTGCGCATGGCCGTGATCGGTGGCCCGCACCAGCATGCCGTGCGTGGCCTCGAAGCGCTGATTCAGGCCGAGGGACTGACCGCGCAAGCGCTCCAGCACGACCGGATCGGCCGGTCCGCCCCGATTCAGCAGCGCGGCACCGATGCCGCGCATCTGACCCATGTGTTCAATCATGCGCGGCGCCTCCGTATGGGCAGCCATGATCAGCAGGTAGGAGCTGGGATCGGCATCGAAGGTCAGGCCAAAGTGGTCGGCGTGGGCCGACAGCGCCTGCAGCAGCAATTCAACGGCGGTGTCGTGGCGCGTCACCGCCAGCGAGCCATCCAGACGCCCGGCCTCCATGTCCGCCCGCAGCGTCCGCCAGGCCTCGCTGGCCGCCTGCCAGCGCTTGCGGTAAATCGGGTCGGCCCGCAACTCATCGGCGACTTGCTTCTCGAAGGCGACCATGGTCTGCTCAACCGCCTGGGCCGTGGTCTGGCGCAACGCGACCTTGTCGGCGCTGCCCTCCAGCCAGAGCCGGCTCAAGACCCGGTGCTGCTGTACCTTGGCCACGATGTCCAGCATCTGCTTGCTGCCCGGCGTCGCCTGAGCCTCGTACTCCACGGCACGCAGATCGGCCAGTTCGTCCCATGTGATGACCGTCGAAGGCACGCCGATGGCGGCTGCGCACAGCACGATCAGAGCCAAAAAGCGCTGGCGAATAGTCCAGTTCTGCATGGGACACCCTGTGAGTTTTTGATAAACCCATGTTGCGCCATGGTTTTGGACGGCGGTGCCCGGATCTGACCGCAAAGACCCTACCATCTAAATGGGTTGATGTCAGCCGCTCAAGGTCTGGGGGTGACGGCGCAGCGCCTCGGCCACCAGGGGGTGCAGCGCGCCGGCCTCACCGGCCTGCAGCCCGCGGTCCAGTTCGGTGCGCATCACGGGCGCCCAGAACTTGCGGATGTGGTCGGCAATGCCGTCCAGCGCCTCGGCACGGTCGGGCATGGCCTCGAAGAACTGGCCGATGCGGTTGGCCATGTGGATGAGGTTGGCAAGTTCCATGGTGCGCTCTCAGCAAAAACGGTGGGCGTGGGCATAGGCCACAAAGTGATCATCGCGGGCAAAGCCGGCCAGGGCCAGGCCCGCCTGCTGGGCCACCTGCACGGCCAGCGCGGTAGGTGCCGAGACCGCAACCAGCATGCTGCAGCCCGCCAGCGCGGTCTTTTGCACCATCTCAAAGCTGGCGCGGCTGGTCACCACGATGAAGCCCGAAGCGGCGTCCTGCTGCGCGCGGCGCAGGGCGCCGATGAGCTTGTCCAGCGCGTTGTGGCGACCCACGTCTTCGCGGGCCAGCACGATCACGCCGCGGGCATCGCACCAGGCGGCTGCATGCGTGGCACCGGTGCGCGTCTGCAGCGGTTGGTGGGCGTGCAGCGCCTGCATGGCGGCGGCAATCGCTTGCGGTGCCACCTGCAAGGCCGGCAGCGGGGGCAGTGCCCGGCGCACCTGCGCCAGGCTGTCGGTGCCGCACAGGCCGCAGCCGGTGCGGCCGGCCAGCGTGCGGCGGTAGGCCTTGAGACGGGCCATGCAGGCGGCACTGACTTCGAGGTCGAGCTGAATGCCCTGCCCCGGCACCTCACGGGCCTCCACGCCGTACAACTCGCCGGGATGCGCCAGCACACCTTCGGTCAGGCTGAACCCCAGGGCGAAGTCCTCCAGATCAGCCGGTGTGGCCAGCATCACGGCATGCGAAATGCCGTTGAACACCAGCGCCACCGGCACCTCTTGCGCCAGGTGGTCGCCAACGTCCTGCCAGGCGCCGCCCTGCCAGCGGCGCACCGCCTGCGGGCTGAACGCCAGCGCATCGCCGGCCATCATCGGCCGGTGGTCTCGGCCTCGCGCCCGGCGGCCAGCAGCTCCAGTTGCTCGCGACTGAAGCTGACGTAGCCACGCTGCCATTCGGAGGGCTGGGTCACGGGCATGACCTGGACGGCCGTCACCTTGTATTCAGGGCAGTTGGTGGCCCAGTCGGAGGAGTCGGTGGTGATGACGTTGGCCCCGCTCTCGGGGAAGTGGAAGGTGGTGTAGACCACGCCGGGCTGCATGCGCTGGCTGACCAGCGCGCGCAGCACGGTCTGGCCGGCCCGGCTTTCAATGCCCACCCAGTCGCCCGTCTTGACGCCGCGCTCCTGGGCGTCGTGCGGGTGGATCTCCAGCAGGTCTTCCTCGTGCCACTGGTTGTTGGCGGTGCGGCGCGTCTGCGCGCCCACGTTGTACTGGCTGAGGATGCGGCCGGTGGTCAGCAGCAGCGGGAAGCGGCGCGTGACCTTCTCGTCGCTGGCCACGTACTGCGTGGGCAGGAAGCGGCCCTTGCCGCGCACGAAATGGCCCTCGTGCATCAGCGCGGTGCCGGCCTCGGCGGTCTCGTCGTTGCACGGCCATTGCACCGAGCCCAGCCGGTCGATCTTCTCGAAGGAGACGCCGGCAAACGTGGGTGTCAGGCGGGCGATCTCGTCCATGACCTGGCTGGGGTGGTCGTAGTGCATGGGGTAACCCAGCGCCTCGGACAACTTGACGGTGACCTCCCAGTCGGCCAGGCCCGCCAGTGGCGGCATGACCTGCCGCACGCGCGAGATGCGGCGCTCGGCGTTGGTGAAGGTGCCGTCTTTCTCAAGGAACGAGGAGCCGGGCAGCAGCACATGGGCGTACTTGGCCGTCTCGTTGAGGAAGATGTCCTGCACCACGATGCATTCCATGGCCTCGAGTGCGCTGGCCACATGCTGGGTGTTGGGGTCGGACTGCACGATGTCCTCGCCCTGGCAATACAGGCCCAGGAAGCTGCCGGCCAGCGCCGCCTCGAACATGTTGGGGATGCGCAGACCCGGCTCGGCCTGCAGCGCCACGCCCCAGGCGGCCTCGAACTGCTGGCGCGTGGCGTCGTCCGCCACGTGGCGGTAGCCCGGGAATTCGTGCGGGAAGCTGCCCATGTCGCACGAACCCTGCACGTTGTTCTGGCCCCGCAGCGGGTTCACGCCCACGCCTTCGCGGCCGATCATGCCGCAGACCATGGCCAGGTTGGCAATGCCGATGACGGCGGTGGAGCCCTGGGCATGCTCGGTCACGCCCAGGCCATAGTAGATGGCGCTGTTGGGGCCGCGCGCAAACAGCCGCGCGGCGGCGCGCACCTGGGCCGCTGGTACGCCGGTTTCGGCCTCGCTGGCCTCGGGCGAATGCTCGGGCCGGGCCACGAAGGCGCGCCAGTCGTGGAAGCTGGCCGTGTCGCAGCGGGCCGCGATGAAGGCCTCATCGGCCAGCCCCTCGGTGACCACCACATGGGCCAGCGCAGTGAGCATGGCCACGTTGGTGCCGGGCCGCAAGGCCAGGTGGTGGGCGGCGCGAACGTGGGGGCTGTCCACCAGGTCGATGGCGCGGGGGTCGATGACGATGAGCTGGGCGCCCTCGCGCAGCCGCTTTTTCAGCCGCGAGGCAAACACCGGGTGGGCGTCGCTGGGGTTGGCACCCATGACGACGACGACGTCGGCCTCTTCCACCGACTTGAAGGTCTGCGTGCCGGCCGAGGTGCCGTAGGTCACGCCCAGGCCGTAGCCGGTGGGCGAGTGGCAGACGCGGGCGCAGGTGTCCACGTTGTTGGTGCCGAACGCGGCCCGCACCAGTTTTTGCACCAGGTAGGTTTCCTCGTTGGTGCAGCGGCTGGAGGTGATGCCGCCCACCGCGTCGGTGCCGTACTTGGCCTGGATGCGCTTGAACTCGCTGGCCGCGTGGGCAATGGCTTCGTCCCAGCTGACCTCGCGCCAGGGGTCGCTGATCCGGGCGCGGATCATGGGTTTGGTGATGCGGTCTTTGTGGGTGGCATAGCCCCAGGCAAAGCGGCCCTTGATGCAGGAATGGCCCTCGTTGGCCTTGCCGTCCTTCCAGGGCACCATGCGCACCACCGTCGAGCCCTTCATCTCGGCCTTGAAGGCGCAACCCACGCCGCAGTAGGCGCAGGTGGTGATGACGCTGTGCTCGGGCTGGCCCAGTTCGATCACCGTCTTTTCTTGCAGCGTGGCCGTGGGGCAGGCCTGCACACAGGCGCCGCAGGAGACGCAGTCGCTGGCCATGAAGGCGTCGTCCTGACCGGGCGAGACGCGGCTGTCGAAGCCCCGGCCCGAGATGGTCAGCGCAAACGTGCCCTGCACCTCCTCGCAGGCCCGCACGCAGCGGCTGCAGACGATGCACTTGGCCGGGTCGTAGCTGAAATACGGGTTGGACTCGTCCGGCGTCTCGGCCGTGTGGTGGGCGCCGCAGACGCCGGCCACTTCCTGTGCGCCCACGCCGTAGCGCACGTGGCGCAGGCCGACGACGCCGGCCTGGGTCTGCAGCTCGCAGTCGCCGTTGGCCGCACAGGTCAGGCAGTCCAGCGGGTGGTCGGAGATATACAGCTCCATCACGCCTTTGCGCAGCGTCTGCAGCCTGGGCGTCTGGGTGTGCACCACCATGCCGGCCTCGGCCGGCGTGGTGCATGAGGCCGGGTAGCCCTTGCGGCCCTCGATCTCCACCAGGCACAGCCGGCACGAGCCAAACGGCTCCAGCATGTCGGTGGCGCAGAGCTTGGGCACCTGGATGCCGGCATCCACGGCGGCGCGCATCAGCGAGGTGCCCTTGGCCACGGTCACGGCCTGGCCGTCGATGGTCAGCTCCACGGTCTCGCTGGCGCGGCTGGCCGGGGTGCCGTAGTCGATTTCCTGGGGGTGGTGCAACAACATGCTCGTCACTCCTTGGCAAAGTCTTGCGGGTAATGGTTCAGCGCCGACAGCACCGGATACGGCGTCATGCCGCCCATGGCGCACAGGCTGCCGTGCACCATGGTGTCGCACAGGTCGCGCAGCAGCACGGTCTGCTCGGCGCGGGTGGCGTCATCGGTGGCGCGGGTGATGCGGTCGATGACCTCCACGCCGCGCGTGGAGCCGATGCGGCAGGGCGTGCACTTGCCGCAGCTCTCGATGACACAGAACTCCATCGCATAGCGCGCCAGCGCCGCCATGTCGGCCGTGTCGTCGTGCACCACGATGCCGCCGTGGCCCAGCACCGCGCCCTTGGCCGCATAGGCCTCGTAGTCCAGCGGCACGTCCCAGTCGGACTCGGGCACGTAAGTGCCCAGCGGGCCGCCCACCTGCACGGCCTTGATGGGGCGGCCGCTGGCGCTGCCGCCGCCAAAGTCGTAGAGCAGCTCGCGCAGCGTGAGGCCGAAGGCCGCCTCCACCAGGCCGCCGCGCTGGATGTTGCCCGCCAGCTGGAACGGCAGCGTGCCGCGCGAGCGGCCCATGCCGAAGTCTTTGTAGAAGGCCGCGCCACGCGCCAGGATCAGCGGCACGCTGGCCAGGCTGATGACGTTGTTGATGACGGTGGGCTGGCCAAACAACCCGGCCAGCGCCGGCAGTGGCGGCTTGAAGCGCACCAGACCGCGCTTGCCCTCGATGCTCTCCAGCATGGCCGTCTCTTCGCCGCACACATAGGCCCCGGCCGCCTTGCGCACCTCCAGCGTGAACGCCCGGCCCGAGCCGGCCACGTCGGCGCCCAGCCAGCCGGCCGCCGTGGCGCGCGCGATGGCCTCGCGCATCACCGCAACGGCCAGCGGGTATTCGCTGCGGATGTAGACATAGCCCTGGGTGGCGCCCACGGCCAGGCCGGCGATGGCCATGCCCTCGATCAGCATGTAGGGGTCGCCCTCCATCACCATGCGGTCGGAGAAGGTGCCCGAATCGCCCTCGTCGGCATTGCAGACGATGTATTTCTGCGCCGCGCTGGCCTGGGCCACCGTCTTCCACTTGATGCCGGTCGGGAACGCCGCACCGCCGCGGCCACGCAGGCCCGAGTCCAGCACCTCTTGCACGACGGCGGCGCCCGCCATGCCGGCGGCGCGCCGCAGGCCGGCCCAGCCCTCGTGGGCCTCATAGTCGGCCAGCGACAACGGATCGGTCACGCCCATGCGGGCAAAGGTCAGGCGCTGCTGGCGGGCCAGGTACGGGATCTGCCCGGTCAGCCCCTGGCGCAGCGGATGGTCACCGCCCTGCAGCAGGCCGGCGTCCAGCAGGCCGGCCACGTCGTCCGCCGTCACCGGGCCATAGGCCACGCGGCCTTCAGGCGTGGCCACCTCCACCAGCGGCTCCAGCCACAGCAGGCCACGCGAGCCGTTGCGCACCAGGGTCACGGTCTGGCCGCGCGCCGCGCATTGGGCGGCCAGCGCGGCCGCCACCGCGTCAGCGCCCACCGCCACGGCGGCCGTGTCGCGTGGCACGTAAATCGTCACGCCGCTCATTGGCCGCCCTCCTGCACCAGGGCGGCCAGCCGCTGCACCGTCATGCGGGCATGCGGCACCTCGTCCACCATCACCGCCGGCGACTGGGCGCACAGGCCCAGGCAATACACCGGCTCCACCGTCACGTCGGCCGGCAGGTGCTGGCGCGCCGCCGCCAGCAGCGCCTCGCCCCCGCGCGACTGGCAGGCTTCGGCACGGCAGACCTGCACCACGTGGCGGCCCGGCGGTTGCTGGCGAAAGTGGTGGTAGTAGGTGACCACCCCGTGCACCTCGGCCCGCGACAGGCCCAGGCCTTGCGCGATCACCGGCACGGCGGCGGGCGGCACGCAGCCGAGGGCGTCCTGCACGGCGTGCAGCAGCGGCAGCAGCGCGCCGGGTTGCTCGCGATGCCGCGCCAGCAGCTCGTGGACGGTCTGCGCCTGGGCGGCGGACAAGGTGGCTTGCGGTTCGGTCATGGGGCAGCGATGAGGCGAAGAGCGGGCTGGAAGCACCAAATGTCGCATCAATGCAAGTCGTGTGCCACCATCCCCTACCCCAATCTGCGTCATTCGCCCCATGCCCACCTTGCCGCGCCTTGCCGTTCTGGCCCTGTCGTTCATGCTGACCACCACCGCGTGGGCCCAGCAACCCCGCGCCGTCACGCCACGCGGGCCGCTGCCCGCCGCCGAGCGGCAGGTGGTCGATCTGTTCCAGGCTGCGGCCCCATCGGTGGCCTACCTGACCACCGAGAGCGTGCGGGCGCGGGGGCTGTTCTCATCCGAAGTCAGCCGCGGCGCCGGCACCGGCTTCGTCTGGGACGGCGGCGGCCACGTGGTGACCAACGCCCATGTGGTGGAGGGCGCACGGCGCGTCTTCGTGCAACTGGACGCGGGCCAGCCCATCGAGGCGGTACCCATTGGCGTCTCGCCCGAATACGACCTGGCGGTGGTGCGGCTGACGCGCTTTCCGGCCACCCTCAAGCCCTTGCTGCTGGGCAGCTCGGCCGATCTGCGCATCGGCCAGACGGTGTACGCCATCGGCAACCCCTACGGCTTGTCGCGCACGCTGACGCAGGGGTTGATCTCGGCGCTGGAACGCGAGCTGCCCACCACCGACTACCGCGAGATTTCGGGCGTCATCCAGACCGATGCCGCCATCAACCCCGGCAACTCGGGCGGCCCGCTGCTGGACAGCGCCGGCCGGCTGGTGGGCGTCAACACGGCCATCCAGTCGGCCTCGGGCGCATCGGCCGGCGTGGGGTTTGCCATTCCGGTCGATCTGGTCAACCGCATCGTGCCGCAGCTCATTGCGCGCGGCCGCGCGCCGCTGCCGGGCATCGGCATTGCGGCCGTGCGGCCCGATCTGGTGGCGCGCGCCGGCATCCAGGGCGTGGTGGTGGCCAGCGTGCAGCCAGGCTCGCCCGCTGCGGCGGCGGGGCTCAAGGCCATGGACCGGCGCAGCGGCGACCTGGGCGACGTCATCGTGGCCGTCAACGGCCGCCGCGTGGAGACGCTGTCGGCCTATGTGGCCGAGCTGGACCGTGCGGGCATCGACGCCACCGTCAACCTGACCGTGGCGCGCGCCGGCCAGGAGCGCACGGTGCGGGTCAAGGTGCTGGACGTGCTGGAGCGCCGCTGAACCGCAGGGTTACAGCGGCATGTGGTCCGACTTGCGGTACCAGCCGGCAATGCGCCGGCCGTCCCATTGCAGCGTGACGTGCGGCCCCTGCACCACCGGCAACGCCAGCGCGCGCGGGCGCCACAGGCCCACGCACTGGCCACCGGCGTGGCGCACGCTGGGGTAGACCACGCCCCAGGCGCCTGCCGCGCGCAACGGCCGCGCCAGCGCCTGCGGGGTGGCGTAGTCGTCGGGCTGCACATGGGCCTGCCAGGCGGGGCCGCGCAAGTCGTGCAGCGGCTGCACCACCTGAGCCACGTAGGCGCGCAAATCCACCTCCAGTGCGGGCTCTTGTGTGGCGGCAAAAAAGCGCGCCCGGTGGTGGCCCACCTCGGCCACCGCCACCTCCAGCGAGCTGGCGCCGTAGTAGACGCCCCAGCTGCCATCCGAGAAGCGGCTGCCCTCGGGGTTGAGGTGGCAAAACGCGGCCATCACCGGCGTGCTGCCCGGGCCGCTGACGCGCTCGGCAGGCGGCACCAGGCTGAGCTCGCCCACTTCCTGGCGCAGCCGGGGGTTGGTCAGCGCCTGCACGGCAAACACGGCGGCCAGCTCCTCGGGCCGGGCCACGCGGTCAAACAGGCTCACAGGCGGAAAGCGCGTGGGAATCAGCCGGTGGCAGGGGTTCCAGTCGAGCTCAGCCAGCGGCGGCGGCTCGCCCTTCACGCGAAATCGCCGCCGCGCTGCGCGTCCAGGTAGGCCGCCACCACCATCAGGTCGCCCACCTGCCCGCCCAGCATCCGCGCCAGCGCGGTGCCACCGCCAAACAGCGGCGCGCTGTTGCTGCGGCGCAGCCAGGCCCGCGCGCGTTCAGGCACAGGCAACAGGATTTCCAGTGCCGCGTAGATGCGCAGCAGATAAGACAGGCGCTCCAGCGTGTGCCCCTCCAGCCCGGCGCGCACGCGGCCGGCCTTCCAGGCAAACAGCGTGGTGCGGCCCACGCCCAGCAGCGTCTGCTCCTCGGCCGCAGTCAGGCCCCATTCGGCACTGAGGCGAAAGAACACCGCCAGCACCTGGGCGGCCGTGGCGGGGCTGTGCACATCGGGCAGGTTGGCCTCGTGAGGCTGCGGCAGTTGGTACAGCGCATTCATGCCCGGCAGTTTAGTTCGCGGGCGAACTGAAGTAAATAGTCAGTTCGCCAGAGAACTCACGCCGTCAGCCCCAGTTTGCTGCGCAGCATGGGCAACGCCGCCTGCGCCGCCTGCCGGCCGGCCTGGATGGCGCGGGGGCGGTTGCTGAAATCGGCGCTGCCCTGGGCCAGCGCGGGACGCACCACCACGTCGGCGTCTTTCAGCTCCATCTGGCTGAGGCTGCGCACCATGATGTTGAAGGTCTGCATCAGCACGCGCAGCGCATCGCCGGTGTTGCCGGCATCGGCACCGGCCGAGATGTCCACCGCCAGCACCAGCTCGGCCCCCATCTGGCGCGCAAAGCGCACCGGCACGGGCGAGACCAGGCCGCCATCGACGTACTCGCGCCCACCGATCTGGACCGGCTGGAACACGGCGGGCACGGCGCTGGATGCGCGCACCGCCGAGCCCGTGTCACCCCGGCGAAAGAGAATGGGCTCGCCGTTGCCCAGGTCGGTGGCGACGATGCCCAGTGGCAGCCGCATGGCCTCGATGGCCTGCCCGCCGGTGTTCGTGCGCACATAGCGCGCCAGCGCCTCGCCGCGGATCAGGCCGCGCAGCGGAAACGACCAATCGGTCAGCGCCGACTCGTCCATGCCACCCGCCATCTCACCCAGCTGGGCCCCGCTCTTGCCCGAGGCATAGAGCGCCGCCACCAGGCTGCCGGCCGAGGTGCCCACCACCAGATCGGGCCGGATGCCGGCCTCCTCCAGCACCTGGATGACACCGATGTGCGCAAACCCGCGCGCCGCGCCGCCGCCCAGCGCCAGGCCCAGACGCGGTTTGCGCGGCGGCGGTGCGGGCGGCACCGCCACCACCGGCGGCACCGGCGCCGGTGGTGGCGTGCTGGCACAACCCGCCACCAACGCCGCCCCGGCCGCCCCCAACCACGCCCGCCGCGACGGCCTATATTCTTCACAGGAATATAAAGATGAAAACAAAGTCGTTTTCATGATGAAGGGATTTTCCTAGAGTGGCGGCTGTTTGCTGCATTGTCACCGGCCCACCATGTACCGCTACAGCCCTGCCGACCGCCAGTTCGTCCACGCCCGCGCCGCCCAGTTCCGCGACCAGCTCACGCGCCATCTGGCCGGTGAGTTGCCGGACGAGCACTTCCGCCCACTGCGGCTGCAGAACGGCTGGTACATCCAGCGCCACGCCCCCATGCTGCGCGTGGCCGTGCCCTACGGCGAGCTGGCCAGCCGCCAGTTGCGCCGGCTGGCCCTGGTGGCCCGCACCCACGACAAGGGCTATGGCCACTTCACCACGCGCCAGAACCTGCAGTTCAACTGGATCCCGCTGACCCAGGCGGCCGACGTGATGGAGTCGCTGGCGGCCCAAGACCTGCACGGCATCCAGACCTCGGGCAACTGCATCCGCAACATCACCACCGACGCCCTGGCCGGCATCGCCACCGACGAGGTGGCCGACCCCCGCCCGTTTGCCGAACTGCTCCGCCAATGGAGCACTTTGCACCCCGAGTTCGCCTTTCTGCCCCGCAAGTTCAAGATCGCCATCACCGGCGCCGACGACGACCGCGCCGCCATCGGCTGGCACGACGTGGGCCTGCACCTGCGCCGCGCCGCCGACGGCACGCTGGGTTTTCGCGTGCTGGTGGGCGGCGGCATGGGCCGCACGCCGCTGATTGGCCAGGAACTGACGCCCCATCTGCCCTGGGCCGACCTGGTGCTGTACCTGGAGGCCGTGCTGCGCGTCTACAACCGCTTTGGCCGGCGCGACAACGCCTTCAAGGCCCGCATCAAGATCCTGGTCAAGGCCGAAGGACCGCGTTTTGCCGAGGCCGTCAACGCCGAATACGCCCACATCCTGGCGCTTGACCCCACCGCGCCCCAGCGCCGGCTGACGCCCGAAGCGCTGCACACCCTGCAGGCCGCCTTTGCCGACCCGGCCGGCCTGCCAGCCAGCGCCCACGTGCCCGTCCAGCCGCCGCAGCCGGCCGACGCCCCGCCCGCCTACACCCGCTGGCTGGCGCGCAACGTGGCCCCGCAGCGGCTGGCCGGCCTGCGCGCGGTCACCCTCTCGCTCAAGCGCCCGGGCCAGGCGCCGGGCGACGTGACGGCCGAGCAGATGGAGGCCGCCGCCACCCTGGCCGACCGCTACAGCCAGGGTGAGCTGCGCGTGACCCACACGCAGAACCTGCTGCTGCCCTGGGTGCCCGTGCAAGACCTGTATGCGCTGTGGCAGCAGGCCCGCGCGGCCGGCTTTGCCACGCCCAACATCGGCTTGGTCTCGGACATCATCGCCTGCCCCGGCGGCGACTACTGCGCGCTGGCCAATGCCCGCTCGCTGCCCATTGCCGAGGAACTGGCCCAGCGCTTCGACGAGCCCGAGGAACTGGAACTGCTGGGCCCGCTGGCGCTGCACATCAGCGGCTGCATGAACTCCTGCGGCCACCACCACTCGGGCCACATCGGCATCCTGGGCATCGACAAAGACGGCAGCGAGTGGTACCAGCTCTCGGTGGGCGGCTCCGACGGCAGCCAGGGCAGCGGCCCCGCGCGGCCGGGCCAGATCGTCGGCCCCGCCTTTGCCGCCGACGAAGTGGCCGATGCGGTGGAAGCCGTCATCGCCCTGTGCCGCCGCGAGCGCCAACCCACCGAATGGATTGTGGACACCGCCCGCCGCCTGGGCCAGCGCCCACTGCGCGCCGCCACCGACGCCGTGCGCCGCAGCACCCGCGCCGCCCACACCGACAGCGCCCCCGAAGCCGAAGCCCTGGCCGCCTGAGACACCATGCACCTGCTCACCACCCCCACCCCCCTGCCAGACCTGGCCACCTGGCGCGCCCAAGGCGGCCCCGGCTTCCACCTGGCCAACACCGACGACGTGCAAGAGCTGACCCCGGCCGACCTGAGCGCCGCCGTGATTGCGCTCACCTTCCCCGCCTGGACCGACGGCCGCGCCTACAGCCAGGCCCACGTGCTCAGAAGCCAGTTGGGCTATGGCGGCGACCTGCGCGCCACCGGCCAGGTGCTGGTGGACATGGCGCCGCTGCTGGCCCGCAGCGGCTTTGCCAGCGCCGAGCTGGCCGCCGGCCAGAACCCCACCCACGCCCACCGCGCGCTGCAATGGCAGGCCGGCTTCTACCAGGCCAACTACGCCGCGCTGGAGGTGGCCGCATGAGCGCGCCGGGCCGCTCCCAAGCGCGAAGCCTGAAGCACGCCGTGCGGAAGGGAAATCCAATGCGCGCGCCGGGCCGCTCCCAAGCGCGAATCCCGCAGCACGCCGTGCGGAGGGTCGTCCAGTGAATGCCGTGGAACGCCACGCCCGCGCCACGCCGGGCTTCGAGCAGCGCCTGCAGCAAGCCGTCACCCTGCTGCGCCAGGCGGCCGACGCGCACCCGGGGCGCATCGTGCAGACCACCAGCCTGGGCGTCGAAGGCATGGTCATCACCGACCTCATCGCCCGCCACGGCCTGGCCATCCCCGTGGCCACGCTGGACACTGGCCTGCTGCACCCCGAAACCCTGGCCCTGCTGCCCGCCATCCGCGCACGCTGGGGCATTGACGTGGAGGTCTTCCACCCCCACCAGCAGGCCGTCGTGCAGTTCGTGCGCCACCACGGCGAGCTGGCCATGCGCGACAGCGTGGCGCTGCGCCAGCAATGCTGCGCCACCCGCAAGCTCGAACCCATGGCGCGCCTGCTGGCAGGCCGCGACGCCTTCATCACCGGCATGCGCCATGAGCAATCGTCCGAGCGCCAGCGCGTGAGCGCCGTCGAGACGAACGACGACGGCCGCACCCAGTACAACCCGCTGGTCGACTGGACCTGGGCCGACGTCTGGCACTACGTGCAGCGGCACGACGTGCCCTACAACCCCCTGCACGACGCCTTCATGCCCAGCATAGGCTGCGCCCCCTGCACCCGCGCCGTGGCCGTGGGCGAACCCTTCCGCGCCGGCCGCTGGTGGTGGGAAAGCGCCGACGAAGCCAAGGAATGCGGTCTGCATGCCCGCCACACCGCCCCTCTGGCAGCCTAAAATGCGCCGTTTGCCCCAGCCCCTCGCCAACCACCCATGACCCACGTCGTCACCGAAGCCTGCATCCGCTGCAAATACACCGATTGCGTTGACGTCTGTCCCGTTGACTGCTTCCGCGAGGGCCCCAACTTCCTGGCCATTGACCCCGACGAGTGCATCGACTGCGCCGTCTGCATCCCCGAGTGCCCGGTCAACGCCATCCTGCCCGAAGAAGACGTCCCCGGCGACCAGCAGTCGTACATCGCCCTCAACGCCGAGTTGGCCAAACACTGGCCCAGCATCACCAAGCGCAAGGACGCGCTGCCCGACGCCGACGACTGGAAAGACCGCACCGGCAAGCTGGGCGAGCTGATCCGCTGATTTTTACAGGCCGCCTTGTAGGGACCCAAAAAACCTGCCTATAATGCAAGGCTTCGCTTCCCCGATAGCTCAGTTGGTAGAGCGCCGGACTGTTAATCCGTAGGTCCCTGGTTCGAGCCCAGGTCGGGGAGCCAAAATTTGGCTTAGAAATCAAAGGCTTGCAGTGGAAACGCTGCAAGCCGTTTTTCTTCTACCCCACCCTTCGGTACACCGTCGGTACATTGCGCCCGCATGGAGCGCACATGGCGACGTTTGTGCCGGAGCGAAAGCAAGACCTGGTGAATGGTCGATACGAGCTGCCGGCGCCGCCAGCCGGCTCAACGGCGGCGGTCAAGATCATCGACATGCTGGGTGAGGAGTTGGTCATCACCATAGCTGTCTGACAAGACCTCGACTCGAAAAACTACGTTGGCCTGGGGAGGCAAGCGATGAAGCTACGAGAATTCACGATCCACAACTACCGCTCGGTCACGGACCTTTGCATCGAGGTCCATGACTACACGCTGCTGGTAGGCCCGAACAACGCAGGGAAGAGCACCGTACTGAATGCGCTGCGGTCGTTCTACGACGATCTGAAATGGTCGCCTGAAGACTTCCCCAAAGCGGGCGCGGCGGACCAGGAGTCCTGGGTTCAGCTCAAGTTCGCACTGGACGCCGACGAGTGGGCCGGCTTGGCTGAAAAGTACAAGGACGGGGTAGCAGATCAGACGCTCACCGTTCGTCGCTACTTCAAGTCTGAAGAAAAGGGCCGTGTTCAGTCCGCCCAGAGCAACATCTTCGGCCTCATCAAGGGGACCCTGGACACCGAGTTGTTCTATGGGGCGAAGAACGTAGGCGCGGCAAAGGTCGGCCAGATCATCTACGTCCCAGCGCTCACGACGCCCGCCGAGCAAACCAAGATGAGCGGCCCGTCCCCGCTGCGCAATATGCTCAACTTTCTGCTCAAGAAGGTGGTGGCAAAGAGCGAGGCGTTCAAGGAGGTGTCGACTGCCTTCGAGAAGTTCAACGCCGAAGCCAGGAGGAATGATGGATTCCTGAGCGAGATCTCGGCGCCGCTGAACACCGCGATATCGGCCTGGGGCATCAAGATCGACCTGTCAGTTGGCTCGGTAGCACCGGAAGACATCTCCAAGTCGCTGGTGAAGTTCGCGTTCGTTGATGCCGCTCTCGGGGATGTGGGGTTCGATCTCGAACGCTATGGACATGGTTTCCAGCGTTCGGTCATCTACGAACTGATTCGCTTGGCCCCGACCTTCAAGGATGAAAAGAAGGCAGACAAGAAGGAGTTCAATCCGACCTTCAACCTCGTTCTATTCGAGGAGCCGGAGGCCTTCTTGCATCCAAGTCAGCAGGAGAGCATGGCCTATCACCTGCGCCGGCTTGGCGCGGAGCCGGGTCAGCAAGTGATCATCACAACCCACTCGTCCACGTTCGCAGGCAAGGCGGCGGAACAGATCGGCCAACTCGTCCGCATACAGCGACTGAATGGGGCAAGCCGCGCCTTCCAGCCCAGGGGTGGCCAGATCAAAGCGCTGTTCGACCAGGGAGGCGAACTGCTGGCTGCCCTACAGGCCTTTGTTGCTGATACCAACATACCGGAGAACGCGAAAAGGCGAGCCAGGGACATGATTGCGCAGCCGCCGCAGGCGCACATTGCCGAGCAGGAAGAGCGGTTTCGGTTTCAACTCTGGCTCGATGGGGAGCGAGCTTCGCTGTTCTTTGCCGACCGCGTGCTCCTGGTAGAAGGCGCGACGGAGCGAGCGTTGTTCAACTATCTCCTTGCCAACGAGTGGCACGACCTCACGCCGCATCGCGTGTGCGTCATTGACGCCCTGGGCAAGTTCAACTTGCATCGATACATGGCGCTGCTGTCGGCCTATGGCATTCCCCACGGAGTCATGCTGGACGACGACAACGACAAGAACCTTCACGGCGCGGTCAACGACTTGATCGAGACATGTGCGAATCCCGCGACGCTCGCTGCTCCGGTCAAGTTTCGCGGCTGCTTGGAAGACCTTCTAGGCATCCCGGTCCCAGACCGGGACGACAAGAAGCCGGTGGAAGTGATGAAGGCAATCACTGGCGGCGGGATCGACCCCGCTCGGTTGCAGGCCCTGCGCGCGCAGTTTTGCGCTGCCTTAGCTGTTGCATCCCGGATGATTGCATAGACAATCGACGCTATCCGTTCTTCATGGCGCGTGCTGTGATGAGCGAGTGGATTGCCGAGTTGAAGGCTGCTCAAGCCTTGCATGTGGAGAAGCGCCCATGA